>Ga0308159_1000176_pt1 | contig 212746 bp, 183 predicted proteins | sample PhyCR1_FD_201040 | JGI IMG/M metagenome (GOLD analysis project Ga0308159, IMG submission 201040) | Phyllosphere microbial communities from UC Gill Tract Community Farm, Albany, California, United States - DLSLC.R1 | ecosystem: Host-associated > Plants > Phyllosphere > Unclassified | place...
CGTAGACATCCGGCAGCGAGGTGCGGCAGAACTCGTCCACGTCCACGCCGTTCGCGCCCGAGGCGCCCGCCAGGATCAGCGGCCCGACGGCGGGCACGATGCCGATGCCGACGATCACCGCCTCGGCCGGGATGACCTCGCCATCGACCAGCTTCACGCCCGTTACCCGGTGACCGTCGCCCTCAAGGCATTCGACCGCGACGCCGGTGCGCAGATCGACGCCGTGATCGCGGTGTTCCTTCTGGTAGAACTCGGACAGTTCCTCGCCCGCGACGCGCGCCAGCACGCGCGGCAGGGCTTCGAGCAGGACCACGTTCAGCCCCATCTTCGACAGCACCGCCGCTGCCTCGAGCCCGATATAGCCGCCGCCGATGACGACGATGTTCTTCGTGCCCGCATCGACCTCGGCCATCAGCATGTCGCAGTCCTCGCGGGTGCGCACCGCGTGGACGCCCGCCAGATCGGCCCCGCCGCACGACAGGCGCCGCGGATCGCCGCCGGTCGCCCAGACCAGCTTGCCGTAACCGAAGGTCGTACTGTTCGAAAGCGTCAGCTCCTTCACATCGGCGTCCACCCTGGTGACTTCGGTGGAGAGCCTGAAAGTCACCTCCTTCTCGGCCCAGAACGTCGGCGGGCGGATGTAGAGACGGTCGAAGGTCTTCTCGCGCGCAAAGTATTCCTTCGAAAGCGGCGGCCGCTCGTAAGGATGCTCCGGCTCGCGGCCGATGACGGTGATGGTTCCGGTGAACCCGTTCTGGCGCAGGGCGAGCGCACATTGAGCTCCCCCATGTCCCGCTCCCACGATGACGACGTCTGATTTTTCCATGAGCTCAGTCCTGGAGGAAGGCGATCATGCCTGAGGCCAGTTCGGCGGGAGCCTCCAGCGGTGCAAGGTGTGCAGCCTCGAACGACAGATGCGCAGCGCCGGGGATGCGGGCAAGCAAGTATTCGCCATGCCCCTCGAACGGCGTCGAGGTATCGCGCGTGCCGGTTACCACCAGAGTGGGCGCGGCGATGCCGGAGATACGCTCGGCCAGATCCATGTCGCGGATCGCCGCCCCGCAGCCCGCGTAGCCTTGCGCGCTCATGCCAAGCAATTGACGACGCACGGCCTCATAGATCGCGGGTTCGGCCGTGTCCGACAGAAAACGCCCCATCGCAAGGTCGGCGATGGCGGCCATCCCCTCACCGCGCACTTTCGCGATACGGTCGTTCCACGAAGCGCTGTCCATCGTGGCGGACGTGCAGATGGGGATGAGCTTTTCAATCCGCTCGGGCGCGGCGAGGGCCAGTTCCATCGCGATCATCCCTCCCAGCGACACGCCCGCGACACTGAAGCGTGCAAAACCTGCCGCGTCCGCAACTGCAAGCACATCGGCGGCCAGCATCGCCATCGAAAATTCACCCGGTTCGGCAATTGACGCACCATGGCCGCGCGCGTCGATCCGCAGCAGCGCGAAGTGTTCGCGCAGAAGTGGCAGCACCGCGTCCCACAAATCCATATCGGTGCCGATGGAGTTGAGCAGCACCAGCGCAGGTGCGTCGTCGCGGCCGTCGCGCTTCCAGTAGAGGCTGGCGCCTGCAGCTTGAGTGAAAGGCATAGATCAGTCCTCAGGTGCGATGGTGACACGCAGGCCGTCGAGCGCCGGGGTCATGGCGATCAGGCAGGACAAGCGCGAGAAGTTGGTGCGATAGGCACCGATGGCGGTTTCGTCGCCCGAGCGGGTGACGGCGATCAGTCTGGGCACCTATCCATGTCCTGTGAAGCTGGCATCAGCCGATATCGCCACCAGCCACCGGCAGGACCGATCCGGTCACGTAGCTGGCCTCGTCCGAGGCGAGGAAGAGGATCGGCGCGATCTGTTCCTCCAGCGTGCCGTAGCGTTTCATGAACGCCGACGACGTGACTTGCTCCACCGCCTCGGCCATCCAGGCCTGCTCCTGCGCGTTGTCGCCCTCGGCATTGCGGGCGACGCGGCGCGCGGGCGCGCTGGTGCCGCCGGGCGCGGTCGCGACGACGCGGATGCCGGCTTCGGCATATTCCATGGCGAGCGCCTGCGTCATGCCGTTGATCCCGCCCTTCGCCGCCGAATAGGGCACCCGGCGAATACCACGCGTGGCGTTGGACGAGAGGTTGACGATCGTACCCGCGCCCTGCCCCAGCATGATGGGCAGCACCGCGTGGCAACAGTAGAGCGTCGGCATCAGCGAGCGGCGGATTTCCGCATCGATCTGCGCGGGCTCGAACTCGGCATAAGGACGCATGCGGATCGCGCCGCCGACGTTGTTGACGAGAATGTCGATGCGCCCGAACGCCGCTACGGCCGCCGCCATCGCCTCGGCTGCGCCCTCGTAGGTTTCAAGGTCGCATTGCACCGAGACGGCCTTGCCGCCGTCCGCGACGATGGCCTGCTCCACTTCGGTGACGAAGTCGGCCCGGTCGACGAGGACGACGCTTGCGCCCTCCGCCGCCGCGCGGGTGGCCACACCCGCCCCGATACCCTGTGCGGCACCTGTCACGACCATGACCTTGCCTGCGAACCGTCCTGCGAAGATCACTGCAACCTCCTCAGACGTGGTAGACGTCGATGACCTGATGAATATAGTCGTCCTTGAGGACGATCTTCTTCTTCAGGATCTTCGGGGCGTCTCCAGCCGCATCCAGCGTCAGGAAGGTGGTTCCGAAAAACTGCTGCGTCTGCTGGTAGCGGTGGCTGAGCGTGTGCCAGTTATAGCGCAGGTCGATCGCACCTTCGCGCGTCTCCAGCACCTCGACATTGGCGATGAAGTGCGAGGTGCGCGCTTCAGGCGTGCTGGCCGACGAACGCTCGGTGTTCAGGCGGTAGACCCGGTCCTCGAGCCCCTTGCGGTTGCCGTAGTAGATCAGCGAGATCTCGGTCTGCGGGTTCGTGGTCAGCGCATCGTCTTCGGTCCACGCGGGCATCCAGTACTCGGCGTCCTGCGAATAGCATTCCAGCCATTCGTCGAACTCGCGGTCGTCGAGCAGACGCGCCTCGCGGTAGAGGAACGCGCAGATCTCGGCATAGGACAGCGCGGCGGCGGTGTTTTCCAGAACGAGGGTCATTCCGCAGCCTCCAGCATCGGGGCAACGTCCTTGGCCATGCCGTCGAGCATGATCTGCGCCCAGAACTCGTGCTGGCGCACGAAAAGGCCCTCGTCCTCGCTGCGCTCGCTGGAGAGCAGCGGGTTCATGCCCATGGCCTTCGCATTGGCATCGGGACCATGGACCCAGCGCGTGGCACCGCGGCTGAGGTCGTTCCACAGTTCGCCCGCGCCTTCATAGGCGGACTGGCAGCTGCGGAATTCCTCGAGGTCGTCGGGCGTGCCCATGCCGGTGACGTTGAAGAAATCCTCGTACTGGCGGATGCGGTGGGCACGATCTTCGGCACTCTCGCCCTTGGGCGCATAGCAGTAGATCGTGACCTCGGTGGTATGGACGTCGATCGGACGCACCACACGGATTTGGGTGGAGAACTGGTCCATCAGGAACACGTTGGGATAGAGCGCCAGATTGCGCGTCTGTTCGAGGATGAACTTCGCCTTGTCCTCGCCGAGCCGTGCGTCCAGCGCCGCCTTGTGGCTCCAGATCGGGCGCACTTCAGGGTTCAGCACCTGCGTCCAGAGCAGGATATGGCCATGCTCGAAGCCGTAGACGCCGCTTGCCGGGGCCTTGGACCAGCCATTGGCGTCGACCGCCTTGGTCCCGCCCTCCGCACGGCGGCCCATGGTGGACTGGTAGTTTTCGTGAACGGAGCTGACGTGGTAACCGTCGCAGCCGTTCTCCATCTGCATCTTCCAGTTGCCGTCGAAGGTGTAGGTGGAATTGCCGGTCAGCAGTTCCAGACCCTCGGGCGCCTGATCGACCATCTGGTCGATGATTACCCTGGCCTCGCCGAGATGCTCCGTGAGCGGCAGCACGTCATGGTTCAGCGAGGCAAAGATGAAGCCGCGATAGCTTTCGACGCGGGCGCGCGTCAGGTCGTGCGACCCTTCATGGTTGAAGCTGTCCGGATAGGCGCCGGTGCTGGCATCCTTGGCACGCATCAGCGAGCCGTCGGTCTTGAAGCTCCAGCCGTGGAAGGGGCACACGAAGAGCGGCTGGTTGCCCCGCTTGCGGCGGCACAGCTTGGCGCCGCGATGGGCGCAGGCGTTGACGACGCAGTTGAGGCCGCCATCCTTGGCACGGGTCAGGATCACCGGGGTCCGCCCGATCCAGGTCGTGAAGTAGTCGTTCTTCTTCTCGACCTGGCTCTCATGAGCGACGTAGACCCAGTTGCTCTCGAAGATGTACTTCATCTCGAGTTCGAACAGCGCCGGATCGGTGAAGACGTCGCGGCGGCAGCGGAACAGGCCGGTCTCGGGGTCGTCGACCACGGCGGTCGCAACGCGGCTCATCAGATGTTCGTGCATGATCCTGTCTCCCGTGTTCTGGTCGTCAGACGGTTTCGGCTTCCGGAAGCGCCGTGGCTTCGGCGCGGGTGCGCGCGGAGAAGCCCTCGTCGCCCGCGTCGTGGGCGCGCTGCATCTGGAAATCGAACTGGATGTAGGCGCTGTCGCCCTGGCGGCTGGGCACCGGTAGCAGGCCCTCGCGGGTGCCGAAGGCGAAGTCGTCGGCCGCGAAGGGATCGTCGCCGAAGTTGATCTGCGTCGTCAGCGTGCGGTAGCCCGGCGCCTCGATAAAGAAGTGGACGTGTGCCGGACGGTTACCGTGGCGGCCGAGCGCCTGCATCAGCTTGTCCGTCGCGCCTCCGGGCGGCACCGAGTAACCGCTCGGCTGGTTCGAATGGAACGCATAGCGTCCGTCGTCGGCCAGCCTGATGCGGCGGCGGTTGTTGAACGGGGTCTGTTCACCAGTCGGGTCGAAGTGCGAATACCAGCCCTTCGAGTTCGCATGCCACACGTGGACGATGGCGTCTTTGACCGCCTCGCCCTCGGGTCCGGTCACGGTGCCGGTCATGTGCAGCACGGTGGTGCCCTCGTCGAGGTCGACGCTGAGGTTCACGTTGCCTTCCACCAGCGGTGCACCGGCTACATAGAGGGGACCTTCGATGGTGCGCGGAGTGCCGCCGGTCAGGCCCGCCTCGGCGTCCTTGGCGTCCATGTAGAGATCGAGGAAGTGCTCGAGGCCGGTGCCGGGGACGATCAGGCCGATCTCGGCTGCGCTGTCCGACAGGTACTTCATCGCCAGCCAGAACTCGCTCTCCGAGACGTCATACCTGACGATGAGTTCCATCACGCTTTCGGTAAGGTCGCGCACGATCGCCTTTAGGCGCGGGCTGCCGCCGCTCTCGTTCACGCCGGCGGCGCGGTCGAGCAACTGCTGGATCTCGGGGGTCTTTACGAAGCTGGTGTCCATTTCATTCTCTCCCGTTGTTCTTAGCCCACGATTCTGGGGCGGAGGCGATCAGCGATCGTCGTCATGGATGGAGGAAGGGTGCCGCGCGAGCGGCGTGATTTTCATTGTCATGAAGGGGTACAGCGGCAGCGCCATCAGCGTTTCGTGCAGCGCCGCGTTGCTCTCGACATCGAAGATCGAGACGTTCGAGTACAAGCCGACCTTGCGCCAGATGTGGCGCCATATTCCTGCGGTCTGGAGCTTCTGGAAGTACGCCTTTTCCTCGGCCTTGATCCGCGCCGCTTCGGCGGGGTCGAAGTCCAGGGGAATATTGACGTCCATTTCGACCATGAACAGCATCGGTGTCAGGCTCCTGCAGTGACGGCGTGGAGGGTGGGCGCGGTCCGGTCGCGCCGGAAGAAGGCGAGCTTGTCCTCGTCGAGGTTCACTCCAAGGCCCGGCCCGGGAGGGACCGCCAGCGAAAAGTCAGCGTAACGCAGCGGTTCGGAAAGGATTTCCTCGGTCTGGAGCAACGGACCGAACAGCTCTGTACCCCAGGCGAGTTCGGGAATTGTGGCGAATACGTGTGCCGACGCGGCGGTGCCGATCCCGCCTTCGAGCATGGTGCCGCCATAGAGGCCGATACCCGCAGCCGTACCGATCGCAGCGACTTCGGCCGTGGCGAACAGGCCGCCCGACTGCGCGATCTTGAGCGCGAAGACGCCCGCCGCCCCGGCCGACGCGATCCGCAGCGCGGACCGTGGGCCGTGCAGCGCCTCGTCCGCCATCAGCGGCACCGCCTGGGTCTGCGACAGGCGCGCCATCGCCGTCACGTCGTCGCCGGCGATCGGCTGCTCGACGAGGTCGCAGCCGACCTCCCGCAGCATCGCCATGCCCAGCTTGGCCTGCGCCTCGCTCCAGTTCTGGTTGACGTCAACACGCACGCTGGCGCGATCGCCGAGCGCCTTGCAGATGGCGCCAACGTGAGCGACGTCGTCACGAACGTCGCGCTTGCCGATCTTCAGCTTGAAGATGCGGTGGCGGCGCGCCTCCAGCATGGCTTCGCCCTCGGCGATGTCGCGCGCAGTGTCGCCGCTGGCCAGGGTCCAGGCAACCGGCAGACTGTCACGCACCCGGCCACCACCGATCAGTTCCGAAGCAGGAATGCCGAGCCGCTTGCCCGCCATGTCGAGCAGCGCCGTTTCCACCGCGCACTTGGCGAAATGGTTGCCGCGCACGCACTTGGCAATCTTCCCCATGGTCGCGCCGACGAGGGCAAGGTCGCAAGTCTCGAGCACCGGCACGATGTAGGTGTCGATCGCGGACTTGATGCTCTCCGGGCTCTCCTCGCCGTAGCTGAGGCCGCCGATCGTGGTGCCTTCGCCGATGCCCTCGACGCCGTCCGCGTCGGTCAGGCGAACGATCACCATCGACTGGGCGTGCATGGTCGCCATGGCCAGTACGTGCGGCCGGATCGTCGGCACATCGACGATGAAGGTATCAGCTCGGCCTAACATAGCCATTGCAGCGACTCTCCCGAATGCTTAGCTTTCGAGCGAGAATTATGCCTGCCTTGCCGGGCATTCAAAGATCAATGCGGTCAAGAATTCATACCTTATAGGTATGATATGCTCGGTGCAGCGTTTTGAGGAGGTTTCAGCTCTCATGATGGACATGCGCCTTCTGCGCTACTTCGTGGCTGTGGCAGAAGAAGGCAACTTCAACCGGGCTGCCGAACGGCTGCACATCGCACAGCCACCGTTGTCACGCGCGATCCAGCAACTGGAAGCCCACGTCGGCGCCCCGCTGCTCGACCGGTCGAGCCGCCCGCTGCGCCTGACTGCCGTGGGCCGCCTGCTGCATGCGCAGGCGCTGCAGATGCTGGCACGGATGGAAGACGTGGAAACCATGGTAAAGGCGGCCGCGACCAGTCGCCGTCGTCGCCTGATAATAGGCTTCGTTGCCTCCACCATCTATGCCCGTCTGCCCGAACTGATCCGCGAATTCCGCAAGGTCGCCCAGAATGTGGAACTGGTCATGGTCGAAGCGACGACGCTCGACCAGATCGCCGCACTAAAGGACGGACGCATCGACGTCGGTTTCGGCCGCATCCGCTTCGAGGATCCGGCCGTCCGTCGCATCATCCTGCGCAACGAGAAGCTCATCGCCGCTTTCCCGATGGATCATCCGCTGGCGACCAGCGATGAGCCGATCTCACTGCGCGAACTCGCCGAGGAACCCCAGATTCTCTATCCGCGCGCGCCGCGCCCCAGCTATGCCGACCAGGTGATCTCACTCTTCCGCGATCATTCCATCGAACCGCGCGTGGTCCACGAGGCGCGCGAACTGCAGATCGCCATCGGCCTCGTCGCGGCGCAGGAAGGCATGGCGATCGTCCCGGAATCGGTCCGCCGCGCCCGCAGCCACGACGTCGCCTTCCGCGAACTCGTGGAGCCTGCGACCTCGCCCATCATCATGAGCCACCGCCCTGGCGACCACTCACCCGAACTGGCGCTCATGACGGCCGTGGTCGCCCGCAAGTATGCGGAGTGGGGCTATGACGTTCCCACAGCTTTGACCGAAGAACTCTGACGGCCCGCGAGCATGCAACCAAGTTGGCTCACAACGCATACAGTTGTGATGTCGGATTTTCCGGCGCGCGGTGCTAACCCACCCGCGCCCCCTGCTGCGAGACGAGAGCCATGAGCGAGACACGCGAACCCGAAAGCCGCCCCGAAGGCATCAGCGACTACACAGGACCGGCGGGCGGCTGGGGCGCGCTGCGAGCGGTAGCGCGCACAGTGCGCGAGCAGATGAAGGCCAGCCCGGACACGCGTGCGCTCCTGCAAATGAACCAACCCGACGGGTTCGACTGCCCCGGCTGCGCCTGGCCCGATCCCCGGCACACCTCCTCGTTCGAGTTCTGCGAGAACGGCGCCAAGGCCGTCACCTGGGAAGCCACCGTCAAGCGCGTCGATCCCGACTTCTTCGCGCGCCACACCGCCACCGAACTGTGGTCCTGGAGCGATCACCAGTTGGAGGACGCGGGCCGCCTCACCGAACCGCTGCGCTACGATGCCGAGACCGACCACTATGTACCCATCACATGGGACGAAGCCTTCGCCCGCGCGGGTGCATCGATGCAGGCCCTCGCCCACGCCGACCAGGCCGAGTTCTACTGCTCCGGCCGCGCCTCCAACGAGGCCGCGTTCCTCTACCAGCTCTTAGCGCGCGAGTTCGGGACCAACAACTTCCCCGACTGCTCCAACATGTGCCACGAGGCGACCAGCACCGGCCTGCCCAAGTCGATCGGCATCGGCAAGGGCACGGTGACGCTGGAGGACTTCGACCTTGCCGACGCGATCTTCTGCATCGGCCACAACCCCGGCACCAACCACCCGCGCATGCTCGGCACGCTGGCCGCCGCATCGAAGCGCGGCGTGCCCATCGTCGTCGCCAACCCGATGCGCGAGCGCGGACTCGAACGCTTCAAGTCGCCGCAGCATCCCACCGAAATGCTCTCGACCCATTCCACCCCGCTCGCCTCTGCCTACCATCAGGTCCGCATCGGCGGCGACATGGCGATGCTCAAGGGCATGATGAAACTGGTGGTGGAGGCCGACGCCCTTGACCACGCTTTCATCGCCGATCACACCGAAGGGCTGGACGCACTCAGGGCCGATCTCGATGCCACCAGCTGGAACTGGATCGAGGTCGCCTCCGGCCTGACGCGCGATGCCATCGAGAGCATGGCGCAAGTCTACATGAAGGCGGAGCGGGTGATCGTTTGCTACGGCATGGGGATCACCCAGCACAAGCACGGCACCCAGAACGTGCAGGCGATCGCCAACCTGCTGCTACTGCGTGGGCAGTTCGGCAAGCCGGGCGCGGGCATCTGCCCCCTGCGCGGCCACAGCAACGTACAGGGCGACCGCACCGTCGGCATCACCGAACTGCCGACCGAGGACATGCTGCAGCGTCTCGACGACGCTTTCGGCATCGCCGCGCCCCGCCATCACGGCCACAATGCAGTCGAAGCCCTTGCCGCCATGCGCTCCGGACACTCGAAGGCGCTGATCTCGCTCGGCGGCAACCTTGCCGTCGCCATGCCTGATCCCGAGGCCTGCTTCGCCGCGGTGCGCGGGCTGGACCTTTCGGTCAATATCCTCACCAAGTTCAATCGCACCTGCCTGCTGACGGCGAAAGAGACTCTGGTGCTCCCCTGCCTCGGTCGCACCGAGTTGGACGTACAGCAGGCCGGGCCGCAGTGGGTAACGGTGGAGGACAGCATGTCGATGGTCCACGCCTCACGCGGCAAGCTCAAGGCGCCCGGCCCCGAGGTCCGCTCCGAGCCGGCGATCGTTGCCGGACTGGCGCAGGCGGCGATGCCGCACACCCGCATCGACTGGGCCGCGCTCGTCGCCGACTACGACCGCATCCGCGACGGCATCGAGGCCGTTTATCCCGACTTTCGCGACTTCAACATTCGCGTGCGCGAGCCGGGGGGATTCCGCCTCACCATCGGCCCTGCGACCCGCACGTGGAAGACACCGACCGGTAAGGCGCAGTTCATCGCGCACCCCCACGCCGAGGAACAGGTCGAGCGCTCGCTGCTGCTCACCACGATCCGCAGCCATGACCAGTACAACACCACCATCTACAGCCTTGACGATCGCTATCGCGGCGTCACCGGCCGCCGCGACGTGATCTTCGCCAACGAAGTGGACCTTGCCATGCTGGGTCTGGCCGAAGGCGACAAGGTGGACGTCACCACCCCGGCCGGGCGCACCTTGAAGGGCTTCACGCTGGTCCGCCATGCCATCGCGCGCGGCTCGCTGGCGGCTTACTATCCGGAGGCCAACTGCCTTGTGCCGCTGGACGACTATGACTCCGCGAGCGGCACCCCGGCCTACAAGTCGATCCCGGTCACCATCCGCGCTGCCGCCTGATCGCACGCATGAGAACGCCCCCGAGAGTGAGTGGTCTCTCCCGGGGGCGCAGGCCGCCGCGTCATCGGTGGGGGATGGAAGCGACACGGCGGTGTTAGGCACGCCCTTCTGACGAAGGCTTATCTGCGGAACTTACTGGTCGCGGCTAGTGCTGGCACCGAGGCCGACCGAACCGTTCGCACCGCTCTTCGAAGCCGAACCGCTGCCCGAGCCGGTCACGTTGGCGCTGCGCTTGCCCGCCTGGGCGTTGGCAGAACCATTACCCGAACCCGAGGCTGAGCTGTTCGCCGCGCTGGACGCCGCATCGCGGGCCTGGCTGCCGACCGCCTGCGCCTTCTCTGCCGCGGCCGAGCGGGCTGCCTGAGCCGTCCCGGTCGCGGTGCCCGCAACCTGCGAAGTCACGCCCGAGGTATCAGGCAGGCTGCCCGAGCCGGCGAGGTTGCCCGCGCCCGAAGCCGAGCCGTTCGCGCCCGATCCCGTCAGTGAACCGGCGAGCGAACCCGTGGCCGAGCCCGTGCCGGTTGCCGAACCGCTACCCGCCGTCGAGCGGGCGGAGTCGACGAGGCCGCTGGCCTGCGAGCGGGCGCTATCGGCTGCACCGGTCACCGCCGAGGTATCCGGCGCCGAAACCGAGGGCTTGGTCACGGACTTCCTGGCGTGGCCGCTGGCATTGCCCGAGGCCCGCGACGAAACGCTGCGGCTGGCGCGCGAGGCGCTGATGTCGCCCGCACCGCCCATGGTCCCGTCGATCGAGCTGCCGACACCGCCGATGGTGCCGCCCAGCGAGCCGCCGAGGCCACCGCCGAGCGATCCGCCAAGGCCGCCACCGCCCAGCAGCTGGGCATTGGCCACGCCTGGCGCGGCGATCAGGGCAAGAGTTGCGATGGCGGTCGTGAGTGAGAGCTTGTTCATGGGATTTGCTCCTTCCTTGTTGTCGTTGGCCCCGTCCGGGGTGTCTGATGGAAGGAACGGATGGCCATTTCGCTTTCATCCATGGCCGATGAAATTATTTCAGATTTTTTTCTAAAGGCCCGATCGGCAGATGTTGCACAACACGCCGCGTCCGGTTCGGCGCTGCCCCTTGATGGCTTCGGAATCCACGGCTTTCATCGCCTCTGCGGCACTTGTGACGAGTGCCCGCCGCGCCGCGATACGCGACGCCACCAGCGGCGCAGCATAGGACGTTCCGCGCAGCGACTGACGCCCCTTGCCCAGGACAAGCGCCGACATGTCAGCTCCCGGCGCAGCATAATCGAGGTGTAAGGCACGCCCCGCCTCGATCAGCACACGTCCCGATCCGTCTACGCCGGTCACCGCGATCACGCCGGGATAGGACGCCGGAAAGGCAGGCGGAGCCGCTGCGCCATCGTTGCCGACAGCGGCCACCACCGTCATCCCCTTGCTCTGCGCCGAAGCCACCGCCCGCGCCAGCAGCGGGTTGGACGGACCGACCAGGCTGATCGACACCACCGGCACGCCCTGCACCTGCATCCACCCCAGCGCCCTGGCGATCGCCAGCGCATTGCCGCCTGCCGGGTCGGAGCCATAGACATCGGCGCCATAGATACGTGCAGTCCCCGCCCCCGTCAGGAGCGAGGCGATCGCGCTGGCATGGTCGCTGGTTTTCGGCGCCCCCGCCGCAAAGCCGCGCTGCGAGGCAAGCCGCGCCGAACCACCGATGCCGCCGTCGATGACCCCGACAGTGCCGCCGCGTGGAAGCGCTCCGGATGCCGCCTTGCCGTCGTTCGTGGGGGTGCCACCCGAAGGAAAATGCAACTGATCCGCGCTGATCTCCCGGCCGGGAAGGGCCTTGCGCAAATCCTCCACCGACTTGGCCACAGAGGCACCTGACGGCACCTGAAAGCGCGCAAAGCGGACATCGAGCCCCTCGAGCGTTCCCTGCTCGAGCACGCTGTACCCCTGCCGCCGCGCGGTATCGAGCGCCGCCTCGTCAGGGTCGAGCATCAGCACTTCGCCCCGCACGGCAGGCTGGTGCTGCTCATCCCACTCGACCCGGTCGCCGTGATCCGCGACCAGTCGCGTTAGCCGCCGTACCCGCTCGTTTGCCAGCGCACGGACGTCGCTCACGATCCGCCCGACGGGCTCTACCACCGGGCCCGCAAGATCACCGAGCGTGTCGCGCACGCGGCCCACGGTGCCGGGCACATCGATCGGCAACCCGCCGCCCAGTTGCGCCTCCGCCGGCACCGACGGCGCAGCGAGGAACAGGGCGGCGATGCCGGTCGATAGCAGCGTGCGGTGTCTCATCAGTCCATCCGATAGCAAAAATTTCATGGCTTTCAGGGATGAAACGCGGCAGTCGGTCCGTTTCATCCTGCGGACAAGACATTTCGATGAACGCATCGACGAGCCAAGACCGTTTCTGCGAGGAACTCACCGCCCTGCTGCCGCGCCTGCGGCGCTTCGCGCGGGGGCTCGCCCGTGATCCGGCCGACGCCGACGACTTGTGCCAGCAGACGGTCGAGCGCGCGCTCAAGTCCCGCCAGTCGTGGCAGGACGGCACACGCCTCGACGCTTGGGTTTACAGGATCATGCGCAACCAGTGGATCGACGAAGTACGGGCAAGGACGCGGCGCTCGCAGACTTTCACCCATGAAGAAGAAGGGGCCGACATCGGCGCCCCCGGCGATCTCGCGGCCGAGAACCTGGTCGAGTTGGGGAACGTCGGCAGGGCCTTGGCACGCCTCCCGGAAGAGCAGCGCGAGGCCGTCATACTCGTACTTGTCGAGGGCTTCGCCTACAAGGAAGCGGCGGAAATCATCGGCGTGCCCCAGGGTACGCTCACCTCGCGCCTCGGCCGAGGGCGTGAAGCACTGTTGCGCGAACTGGGAGAAATCGCATGACCGTGAGCGATGATGAATTCACTGCCTATGTCGATGGCGAACTCACCGGCGCAGAGGCGCGACGGGTGGCCGCCGCGATTGCCGGCGACCCCGCACTGGCGTCGCGGCTGGAGGCGCAGCAGCGCCTTCGCGCACTGTTGCGCGGCCACCTCGATCCCGTCGCGGTTGAGCCGGTGCCGGAAAGCCTGACACAGATGATCGCAGCCGCTGCGGCGGAGGATGCCGAGCGCGACATGACCGACACGAAGCAGCATGAACCGGCGCGCGTCCTCGATTTCGCCGCCGCACGCGCGCGTCGTGACGATCAGGTCCGCGCCGCCCGGCCTCCTCGCCTGACCCTGCCCCGCTGGTGGGGTACGGGAGCGGCCATCGCCGCCTCGCTCGTGCTCGGCCTGTTTTTCGGGATGCGCGTTGCCGACGACGGCGCCAGTGTCACCTCGGGCGGTGCTCTCGTTGCCTCGGGCATGCTGGCAAAGGGCCTCGACGAAAAGCTGGCCTCCGCCAACGAACCCGGCAAGCTACGCATCCTGACCAGCTTCCGCCGCGAGGACGGCAACTATTGCCGCGTCTACGATGCCGGGGCCAGTTCAGGTATCGCCTGCAAGGACGCCCAGGGCTGGATCCTGCAGCGCACCGTTGCGAACGGAGCGCCCGAACGCGGTGCGTACCGTCAGGCCGGATCCGCCGCAGGCGAACTCATGGCTGCGGCGCAAACCATGGCCATTGGCGAGCCGCTTGATGCCGCGCAGGAACGAGCAGCGCGCAGGGAAAAGTGGAACAAGTAACCCTCTCAAGCACACCGCCTGCGCCCCGGCTCTGGACGCAGGCCTGCTTCTTCTCCGAGAGACCACGACGGTCAGGATCACGCTATCGCCTGTCGCGCCGCTTTTCGGCGACGGCGCCTCACAAGATGGTTCCAACCGATAACGATCCCCGACAGCGACATGATGATCCCAAGTGCAGAGAGCAACCACATCAATGGCTCGCGCAGGAAACGGTTGGCGAGCAGGAATGGTAGATCGAAATCATGCAGCGCGTTGAAAAACCATCGGTAACTGCGTCCACTCGCGTTCTGCTGGCTCAACAGTGACCCTCCACGCGGGTCAATGGTCGTCCATGTCCGCTCCGCATCGCCGAAGATGACGCGAACAACCGGCAGGGTGCGTTCGTGCCGGTGGGAGTACCAGTAAAGGTCCGGCTTCTGCAGGACGACAACATTCCTGACCGGCGTACCCGGCATCAGGCGCCGGGCATTGGCGACCAGTTCGGCTTGCGTGAAACGCAATGCCCGGCCATCCGGGGTGGCGATCATCGAGTGCCCGGTCTTCACCGTCAGCGTGACCACCGGGCGGCCGCCGACCCAGGCCAGCCGCGCTTCCCGGGCCTGAGGTGCGCGGGCGGCAAGCCTGCCGCCATCCAGCACAGGAAAGTCCGCACTCGCGTGCGCCGCATAGAGGGCGGCACCCCCCGACGGCCCATTGCGCGCGAACCAGTCGAAAGGGCTGACCGAAAGCCATCCACTGAACATCCAGGTAATGGCGAAGATCCCTCCGGCCAGTCCGGTCAGATGGTGCCATTTCATCCAGCCTCGATAGAGTGTTATCGCCCCGTTCCTGTAGCGCCGGCGCAGCCTGAGACGCAGGATACCGACCCACATGCCGGTAATACCGAGGACCACGGCCGGACCGGACGTCCACAGCACCACCTGTCGCCACAAAGATCCGTCGCGGCGGATTGCAGTGAGGTATAGCCAGTGCGGCACCGCGCCCACCCAGTTCCATGCCCTTTCACGGGCGTCCGTGTTCTGAACCGGCTCTCCGCTGGTGGAGGAGACGTAGATCTGGGTACCCCGAGCATCTCCCAGCGAGACCTTCCATAACGGTCTCGCCCACTTGAACCCTTGTGCGACGGTCCATTGATCGTCGTGAATGCGCTCCACACGGGTGATCGGCGCGGCACCCGCGAAGCGCCGCGCCGCCGTTATCGCAGAGGCAGCATCCGGTGCAGAAAGGCGCCGCCCGTCCAAAGCCGACAAGGCGATCCGCCGCTCCTTGTCCCGGATACGCCAGGCGGGCTCTCCCGCCGCCATATCGAGGCGAAGTTCCGCGGGAAACCCCTGCTGTCCGGCGCGGCGAAGCGCCTCGGTCGGACTGATCCTCACCCGGCTCCAGTCGATCGGAGCCAGCCCTGCAAGCCGCTCCTCCTCGGTCAGCGACGGGTAGGGCACGTACATCATGACCACGCCCGAAACGAACCACAGGAGAAACATCAGGCAGACCGCGATGCCCAGCCAGCGGTGAAGCCAGTACAGCCACCGCAGGCTGGCCTTGAGGCCCCTCTTTACCAAGGCGTGCGCCATCGCCCTTACAGGCTCATATCCAGGCGGACATCGAAGCGCCGGGGCGCGCCGAGCAGCCATTGCGAAGAATTGCTGCCGATCGGGTAGATCTTGTCGAAGACATTGCTGATCCGCCCGTCGATCGCCAGCTTTTCGCTGATCGTCCAGCGCAAGCCGAGATCGACCACCTCGTAGCCCGGCACGCGCAAGGTGTTGGCGTTATCTGTCCATCGCGGCGCGACGAAGCGGGCGGAGACACGGGCCTGCAACGGCTCCAGGAAGCGCCAGTTCGCCGAGATATTGGCAGTCTTCGTCGGTATCCCGGGCGGCGTGTTCCCGGCGCGGTCGATCACGACGCCGTTCACCACCTCGCCGAATTCCTTGAAACGGGCCTTGAGGATGGTGCCATTGGCCTCGATCCCGAAGGCGTCGGTCAATTGCACTGCCAGCGTCGCCTCGACACCGCGTGAAGTCCGCTTGCCAACCTGCTGGGTAATAAGACGGTTCTCCGGGTCCGGGGTAAGAAGACGCCGCTTCTCGATGTCGAACAGCGCAATGGAGGCGGAGCCGCGCCCTTCAAGGAAGCGCTGCTTGACGCCGACTTCGAACTGGCGTGCGGGCGAAAGGCCAAAGTCCTTCTGCGCGTTCGAAGTCGTGATAAGCGCGCTGATCGGGTCGGTGCCGACTGTGAACGAGCCGTAAAGCGCAGTATCGACCGCAGGGTTCAGGAGCAGCCCAAAGCGGCCCGAAGTACCGTGATACTTCCGCTTGAAGCCGTTCGCCGGCGTACGCGCGTCGATGCGCTCCAGATCGTACCAGTCCTGCCGGAAACCTCCGACCAGCGAGGCCCAGTCACGCAGTTGGAGTTGGTCTTCCATGAACACCGAATACTGCGTGGTCAGGGTGCGGAAACCGAGCGTGGTGGGCACCGGCGTGATGAAGCCGCCGGGTTCGAAGTCGAACGGATCGACCACGGAACTGCCGCCATAAGGCGAGTTGTTGATGTGGCGGAACTTGACCCGGTTGACGTCGAAGCCGACGAGCAGGCTGTTCGCCACACCCCCACCCAGCGGAGTACGCAAGGTGAGGTCGCCGCGATCGCCGATCTGGTCCTGACGGTGGACGATGTTCAGGTAGTCACTGCGCGTCACCAGCCCGGTCGTTGCGGAATAGCGATAACTTTCGGCGTTGAGCCAGTCGCGATCCGAACTAAGGTAATAAGCCACGTTGCGCAGCGAAATCGCATCCGATGCCTGCCACTCGGTCGTCAGACGTGTCCAGTTGTCCCGGAAATGATCCTCGCTGCCGGTGATGTTGAAGTTGATGAAACGGAAGCGCCTGTCGAACTTGCCGTTGTTCAGCGGACTGCCGAAATAGGGCAACATCTCGACGTCGCCGTAGTCGGAAGCCAGCGTGAAGCTCAACGTCGGGCTGGCGTCCCAGCGCAGCGCGCCGGAGATGGCGAGGTTGCGGTTGTCGCTGTTGCGGTCGAGCCAGCCATCCGAGCGTGTGAAGCTGGCTGCGACACGATAGGACAGACCTCCTCCCACGGGCCCGCCAGCATCACCCGCGATCTGCATCGCGTTGTCCGAGCCGTAGGCCACGCGGGCCTGCATGATGCTGCGGTCGGTCGACGGCTTCTTCATGATGACATTGACCGCGCCGCCGATCGCGCCCTCGCCAGATATGACCGAACTCGGCCCGCGCAGCACGTCGATCCGCTCCACCGTCCAGGGATCGACCGGGAAGGTCAGCGTGCCCGAGGCCACGAACAGGCGCGTGCCGTCCACCAGCAACTGCACCGACCCCTGCCCCGAGAAACCGCGCGCGGCCATCGCCGTATTCCCGTTGCCCGGAGAACCCTGGAAAGTCAGACCGGTAGCGCGGCTGACCGCTTCCTGGATGGAAAGGTCACCACGCGCCCGGATCGCATCACCGTCCAGCACCTCGATACTTGCCGGAGTTTCAAAAACCGTGAGGCCGAGGCGGCTGCCGCTGCTCTTCGTATCGAGGCTGGTTTCGGCCCGCAGGCCCGTTACCAGGATGGTGTCTGTCGGATCGGCCTCGTCTGCGCGCGCGGCCGAGGAAAACACGGATGAGGAAAGCGCTGCGAAAGCAGTCGCGGCGCACAGCGCATATTGGGAAATCGTCATGTGAGAAACAAACCCTGTCCGGCGTCATCGACGTCTGACGAGGGCGTCCGCGCGAACGGTCGGCCCACGCGACGACACGACGCCCCCGGCGCCGTCGCTTGGGTCGATGCGGCCCCCGCCGCACATGCGTCGCTCAGACGGATTTCACCGTGCCTCGGCCATCCCCTGGACCAAGGGCAAGAGCGACCGGACGCTGGCAGGTCTCCTGGCTTGCGGGTCATCGCACGATGCACGGCCTTCCCAGGCCTCGCAGGAGTTAGCGTCCGGCCCAGTGGCTGCGACAGGGCACTTTGGCCTGCCGCGATATGCATCGCGCTCACCGCTCACAGTTGCAGGGACAGCCTCGGATTCAGGGGCGCGAGCCCCCTCACCGCGTTCCCTTTTAAGCCCCCTTACGGGAGCACCAACGCGATCATGGCCTCCCGAACCTCGAGAGACGGGAGCCGCCCTACGCGAAGGAAGTGGCGCTGGCAAGCATCGCCGTACGACGCGTGCTTCCGCCCTTCCTTGTCCTTGCAAGGTCGCGCTACGCTCGTGCGATCTTTGGCACTCTTGCCGCAAGATCTCGTACACCGACTTGACCGATGCGGACAGGCGATGCAGCCATTGTCCAGGAGATGGACGGCGCGGCCGTAAGCTCCGATAACCGCGCCTTCCCTTGCGATGCCAAGGACCTGCCGATGCCATTGCCTGCCGATGTGGAATTTGCACGGCTCAACATCCCGCTTCTCCGGCATTTTCCGGAACTGGTCAGCTCGCTTGGCGGAAATCCCGGCGAACTGTTGCGGTTCGCCGGGATTTCCGCCCAGGATTTTCGCGACGACGCCGTTGCGCTCACATATCCCGAGGCGATCCGGCTCCTGACCGTTGCGGCGCACCGGCTGGACTGCCGCGATTTCGGAATGCGGCTGGCTCTGCGGCAACGCGGCGGAGCGATCTTCGGGCCGCTGGGCAATACGATGCGCAGTTCGAGGACGTTCGGCGATGCCCTGCGCTTTGCAAGCGAGCACATCAGCGCACACAGCCGCGCAGCGCGCGTATGGCTGCGGCCGCATGCTGCCGAGGGCACCATATTCGCCGGCCATGAACTGCTGTTCGAAAACAGTGCCGAGCGTATCCAGGCCATCGAGCAGATCCTTTTGATCGGTCATGTCGAGGCGATGGAGATGACCGGCGGCTATGCCCGCGCTCGCTGCGTGCATTTCCGACACGAGCCGCTCTCTCCGCTCGCCGACTATCGTCGCTATTTCGGCTGCGAGGTGCTTTTCGGGGAGCCGTCCGACGGGATCACGTTCTCGGACAGGGATCTCGCCAGTCCGATCCTCAGCCAGAACACCCAAGTCCATAGTGACTTGGCCGCCTACATTGAGAAGCACTTTCCCAAACGAAGTCTACCTTTTGACGCGGAAGTGCGCGGCCTTATCATTCGCAGGCTGGCGCAGGGGGACTGTGCCAGCGTTGAAGTCGCGCGTGCACTGAACATCCACCATCGTACCTTGCGCCGCCGGCTGAAGGAGGAGGGCACCAGCTTTCAGGACGTCAAGGACGGGGTGCGCCGCGATCTGACGCTCTACTACCTGCAACAGACCGACCTCGATTTCCGGGGGATCTCCGAAAAGCTCGGCTTCGCCGAACAAGCGGTGTTCTCCCGCCGCTGCCAACGATGGTTCGGCCAGTCTCCCACAAGTATGCGCAGCACACGCCGCCTCCAGGAAAAAGGCAGTGTCTTGTCCTCATAGGCAAAAGCGATCCCACAGCGAACCAGCGGGCGCGGGGCGCACCCTGACCTTGGGCACCCGTCACGAGACGCTTGGCAAGCTCGCGGTCGTATGCGTCCTTCCGGATTTCACTTGAGAAATTCCCGTCAAGACATTGCCAGTGCTTCGAAACTCGTCTTCAGCGGTTTCTCGAACAGACACTCAGAAAGCCCGAACCACAGCCATCGACACGATCACCCCTTGCTTTTGGTTCCTTTCCTCGCTTCCGGTGTAGGCACCCGCACGGCTCGGTGAATAGAAGCGGCGCCACCGGGAACTATCCTGCCCGTTGATCGCCTTGGCCGTGAACGTCGTCTTGAACCCGGCCAGCGCCGTGGTCTCGATATAGCCACCCCAGCGCGCATGGCTCCGCGCGCGCAGGACTTCGCCGGTGTAGAAGACGTCGGCTTCTTCGGGCGCGGTCCAGTTGACGCCCCATGACGACTTGAGGGCCGGCACGTCATGGCGGAACTCGGCAGTCACGCTTTGCCCAGCAATGTCGTCCATCGCCCGGTGCTTGCCGGTTATCGGATCGCTCAGCCGCGAACCACGCCAGGTGCCGTCAAGAGTCAGCCGCGCGCCGCGCAACACGGTGTCGAGAGGCAGTGTCCCCTGCACGCTCACACCCCATTGCCGCGCATCGCCGATGGTGCCAAGTGCCTGGTCTCCGCTATCGAGGACAAGATAGCCGAGCAATCCGGTGTGCCACTGGTGGTAGGCCTCCACCGCGATCGCCCCGCCCTTGCCCCAGCGGTGGTCGAGGCGGGCCAGGGCGCGCGTCACACGGGCGGGCCGCAGCCCCGAATTGCCGCCCAGCGGCCGCCCGTCGGCCTGGTTGACCGAAGCCGCGAAGTCGGCGAAATCGAGCTGGTCGACGGTCCTGCGCACCCCGAGCCGCAGCTGCGTGCTCCCCGACGGCGACCACACCAGTGCCGCCGAAGGCTTGAGGTAAGACAGGCTCTGCTCCTGCGCCGCCTCGCCCGAAACGCGGATGCGCGAGAATTCCACCGCCATGCCCGCCTCCAGCGCAAGCCTGGGGGCGAACTTCACGGTGATGTTGGCGAACGCCTCGCCACGCAGTTCCGAAACCCGGGTATCGGCATTGGCGAGCGCCACGGGCATAAGGCCGGAGCCGGTATCCTCGGCGTAGTCGAGCAGGCTCGACAGACGATTGTAGGCCACCTCGCCGCCGAACTCCGGCCGCACCGAATGGTCGCCTTCGCGCGTCACCGTCGCGCGGGCGACGAACTCGCTCGGCGTCTCCCGCTGGGAGGAAAGGCCGCGATAATCGGCCTCGACATAGTCTTCGTCAGTGACGTAGCGCTCTACCCGGCCGAGACCGACCAACTTCGCGGTCCAGCCAGATCCCAGCCGCCGCGTCCAGTCGAGACCAAGCTCACCGCTGCGCCCGTTCTCGTCATAGGCGATGTCGCGGCGGCCATCCGGCGAGCCGTTCGCAGCACCCTTGAAGATGTCGATGCCCCGGGCAGACGAATAGCCGTCCTTGTTGAGCCGCAGGTTCACAGTCAACGTTCCGCCCGCGACCGCCCCCGAAGTGCTGAGCGCCAGACCGTACTCGGGGGCCTTGGCGCGGATGTGTTCACGCCGGGTGGAGGTCAGCGTCCCGGTCGCGTCGCGGTCGAGATACACGCCGTCGGTGGGATAGCGAGTGACCTCGCCTGACAATTCGATGCTGGTCTGCCAACCCGCGACGCGCCGCGCGAAGCTGACCCGGCCGGCGGGCGAGACAACACCATCAGCGGTGTGGGTCATCGTCAGCGCGCCGTTGCCCGATCCGCCCGCGTCGGTACGCAGGATCACGTTGGCGACCAACGTCTGGCCCTGCGCCTCGGCAGCGTCGGACCCACGCAGCAGTACCACCCGCTCGACACGCGATGCGGCGATGCGACGCAGAACTTCGGTGATGCCGCCTCCCTTCACGGTCGGCCTCTGGCCGTCGATGAGCACATTGCCTGCCGCATTGCCGAACCCGCGCACCGAAGTGCCCTCGCTCAGCAGGAAGCCGGGAGTGCGCTTCAGCATGTCGAGCGCGGTCTGTGGCTGGAACGGCTTGTAGAAGTCGGCCGGGTAGACCGGGTCGGGTCCGGCGGGGACGATGGCGGGCGGCTTTTCCTGTCCCTGCCGCCCGGTCGGGACCGATTCCTCGGTCGGAGAACTGGCGGCCGCGACTCCGGCAAGCATGAGCGAAAAGGCGTTCATCATGCCGGTGCCATCACCCATCCCAGAAGCGCGAGCGGCACGGACGCTCCGGCCAGCCACAAGCACGCACGCAGCACGCTGTGGGCATGGAACACGGCCATGGAGATGACCGCGAAGACCGCGAAGCTCGCAAGCGTCGCCGCAGTCACTGCCTCCACCCGCGTCATGCCGAAGCGAGACAGCAACAATGACGCGGCCACGGTGATTTGCGCCGTGAGGCCATAGGCGCCCAGGGTGCCGGCCAGAGTACGGACAGGTGTGCGAAAAGGCAGGCGCGCAAGCGCGCGCGTCGCCGCGGCAAGCCGCTGGCGCCGCGCGACGCCGGTCGCGACGGGCGACGGGGGGACGGACTGACCCGCCGCGACGGTGTTCCTGGGCATTGGTGTTCCTTTCAGGCGAACAGGCGCAGAATGCGCTCGCGATTGGTCTGCGCGGCAAGCACCAGCATGGCGGCGAAGCTCAGCCAGCCGCACCAGGCGACGGTGCCATATGCCCAGCCGTGGCCCAGCCCCGCCGCCCCGAAAGCGAGCGCCAGCGCAGCGAACCCGCTCCAGCGCAGCACCCGGGACGTGCGCGGCGCCAACTTGCGCTTCAGCCAGTCCTGCTGGTGGCGCGCCATCGCCAGGAGCAGTAGTGCGAAGCCCGCAAGCGCAGGCATGGCAATCACGAGATGGGTCATGCGGTCGCTTCCTTCTGCATGCGCTGGCGGCGCGCCGGAGCCGCCTTGGGCCGGTGACGCAGGACTTTCCACGAGGTCCAGCCAAAGCCTGCCGCGAGCGCCGACATGGCCAGGTCGAACCCGACGAAAGCCCAGTCGCCCCGCCACAAGCTGCCACCCAGCCCGCGTGTGGTCGTCAGTGCATTGACCAAGGGAACCAGCGCGAAGACGACGGCACATGCGCCGAGCGCCTCGACCCAGGCGCGCTTGGCGGGCCGCGCCAGCGTCCAGACGAAGATCGCGCCCCAGGCGATGAACAGGCCGTTCACCTCCCACTCGGCACGCCCCGCAAGTGCAACCGGAAGCAGGCGATTGGCCAGAAAGTAGACGGCGATGCCGGCCGGTGCGCCTGCTATGAAGCCGATGTTCAGCCGCTCGACCAACCGGAACCCGAAATGCGGGCGCGCCGGGTCGGGCAGTTTGCCACGCCGTTTGACGCACCAGAGCGCAAGGCCCGTCCCCACCATCACGGTCCCACCAACGCCGGAGAGAAAGTAGAGCCAGCGCAGACCATATCCGGCGAACCAAGCGGTGTGGAGGTCGACCATGACCTCCTGCGTCTTTCGCGCACCGCCCGCAGGCCGCGCCGCGACCGGCAGTTCACCGCCCTGCGTCGCGCCGAGATGAACCGGATCGCGTCGTCCCTCGCTCCAGTCCGTGCGCTGGGGATAGACCTGCGCGGTCGCAGCGGCATCACCGGGATGGGCGATACTGATGTAGCTCGGCTGTCCGCCCTGCCACTTCGCCTGCGCGCGCTCGACCAGCCGTGCGAGCGGGACGGTCGGCGCAGGTTTGCCGCTCGCCTCGCTTTCCTCGGCGCGGGGAAAGGCTTCCGCATAGAAAGCCTCGCGGCTCGGATAGCTGGCCGTGATCGCCCAGGGCATCAGCGTGAACAGAAGCGTGACGAGGCCGGTATAGGTGATCATCACATGGAACGGCAGGGCCAGCACGGCGGTAGCGTTGTGTGCGTCGAGCCAACTGCGCTGACCCTTGCCGAAACGCATCTGAAAGAAGTCGGTGAAGATCTTCTTGTGCGTGACGACACCGGAAAGGATCGCCACCAGCATCGCCAGCGCCGCCACGCTGACCAGCATTCGCGCCCACATCACCGGCAGGTAGTGCAAGTCGAAGTGGAAACGGTAGAGGAAGAACCCGCCACGCGTATCACGCAAGGCGAGTTCGCGCCCGCTCGCAGGATCGAGGGTGACTTCCTCGCCCCCGCGACGGCCTCGCCGCGCCTCTCCGGGCATCTGCCACGAGACCGTCAGCCCGCTGCCGCCACGGGCGGCCGGCAGCGATACGCTCCAGCTGTCCGCCCCGGCCCCGCGCTTGCGCAGGACGCGGTCGGCGGCCTCAAGGGCGCCCGCGGTGACGCGGCTCTGCGCGGGCAGCTCCGGGCGCATCCAGGCGTCGATCTCATGCTGGAAGAATGCGGCCGTCCCGAACACGAAGATGACATAGAGTACCCAGCCGGGCAGTAGCCCGACCCAGGTGTGCAGCCAGGCCATCGACTGGCGGAAACCCTGCTTCACGATGCTGCTCCCCCGACGACCGGCTTAAAAGCCGTACTTCACGGCGAAGGCCACGCTGCGCGGAATGCCCAGCGAATAGGACGTCGCCCAGTAATTCTCGGCTGTGATGTTCGCCGCGTTCAGGTCGAAGCGCACCGGGTGGCCATCCACCTCCGCCTTGTAATGCAGGCCGAGGTCGAAGATCGTATAGCCGTCCATCTTCTGCAGGTTGGCGCTGTCCTTGTACATCTTGCCAGCGTGGTAGACGCCGCCGCTGACAGAGAAGCCGGGCAGCGCGGGCACGCTATATTCGAGGTACATCTTGGCGAGAGTGCTGCTCACGCCGGTGGGCCATTTCCCCAGCAGCGAGGCGGTGCTGGTCTTCGTCACCTTCAGGTCCATCAGCGTGCCGCCGACCATGACGTTGAGGTTGGGCGTCACGTGTCCGGTGGCGCTCAGTTCGATACCCTGATGCACCTCGACGCCGTCCTGGGTGCGGGTGATCTTGCCGCCCACCTGCTCGTCGAAGGAATTGGCCTTCTCGATACGATAGAGCGCGCCGGTGATCAGCAGGGCATCGATCGGCGCGTACTTGGCGCCGACCTCGTACTGCTTGGAGACGTAGGGCTTCATGATCTCGCCCGGGTTGTTGTAGAGCGTGGAATCGTCGGGGACCGTCGAGCCCTGCTCCAGTCCTTCCATATAGGTGGCGTAAGTCGTCACCCGCGCAGACGGCTTGAAGATCAGCGACACCGTGGGTGTCCATGCGCTTTCGTCGTAACTGGAAGTCGTTGCGCCGGTGGCGCCGTATGCCTTGGCCTCCACGGTGCTGCGATTGGCCCCGACCATGGCGCCCAGATGATCGGTGAACTGGATATCGTCGCCGACGACGATGTTGGTATTGCGCGCCCAGCTCGACTTGTAGAGAGCGCCCCACGAATACGTGTCCAGCGCCGAGGGCATGGCCCAGTTGTTGAGACCATCAGGGTCGCTGAAGACGGGCGAGTCACCGCCGCTGACGGTGTTGGTGACGTGGCGCTTGACGCTCAGGATATCGCCCGAGGCGCCTACGGTCAGGCGATGCCTGATCCCGAACGTCGCGAACTCGCTGTCCAGGTAGGCATAAGCGCCCTTTGCGTAGTTATACGAAGGCGCACTGCGCGAGGTCCAGCCCAGTTGCCAGCCTGCCTCCCCGTTTCCGCCGTCCTCGACGTAGAGCGGATAGATGTTGATCGAATCCTGCTCGTCACGCTTGTAGAGATAGGCTGCGCGCAGGCTGAAGGTATCGTCGATCTTCCACTTGACGTTGGCGCCCAGACGATCGGTCTTGGTCTGCAGATAAGTCCAGGACGGGGTCCAGGTCTTGTCGTTGGCCAGCGGCTCGATCCAGTGGTCGAGCGAGGCGCGACTGGTATCGCCATAAGCGTAAAAGCGGGAATCGATGCCGTCGATGCGGTAGTAGGTGTGTGCGGCCTCGGCCTGCACCAGCAAATTCGGCGCGACGTTCCAGTCGAGCGCGCCGCTGACCATCGTGCGCGCGACGTTCTGGTTCTTCTTCGCCGTCTCGCCGTCCTGGATGGACATGTTGAGACGATAGGCAAAGGTGCCGCCGGCATCGATCTTGCCGCCCATGTCGACATGCGCGAACCACTGGGTGTTGCCATAATTTCCGACGCGCACGTCAAGCAGAGGCGCGTAAGTCGGCCGCTTGAGCACGTAGTTGGTCACGCCGCCCGGATTTCCCACGCCGTACAGGAAGCCCGACAGGCCGTTCATGATCTCGACATTGGCCAGTTCCTCCGTCGATATGCCGGTAAGGGTCGATGAGATGCGCAGACCATCGACGACGCCCTTCTGGGTCGAGAAGCCACGGATGTTCACGTAGGGCGTTCCGTAGACGGTCGAGGGTGCCGAATTCTGGACCACCGGATTCATCTTGAAGATCTGGTCCATATCGCCCGCGATGACGCTCTCGATAAGGTCCTGCGACACCACGCTGATCGCGTAAGGCGTGTCGATCACCAGCTTGTTACCCCAGGGGCCGGAGCCGGAAATCGCATCGATCTTTTCGTTGTGGCCGGTGACGAGGATTGTGTCGTCGCGACGTCCGGCCTCGCTCTCCTCTTCGGCGGCCACGCTGCCGACTCCATAGGCGGCGGGCGTCAACTCCAGTCTCAGCGGATCAAGGGTCATCGCCCCTCGTGTCGCGCGCGCGATAGTTAGCGCGCCTTCGCTTGACGAACGTGCGGCAAGGCCCGTGCCCGAAAGCAGGCGCGAAATGGCATCCCGGGGCGCGAAGCTTCCGCGCAGACCACCGGTTCGCAACCCCTGGGTCAGTGATGCCTCGTAAGTCAGTTGCACGCCGCTCTGTTCGGCAAAGCTGTTAAGCGCGTCTGACAGTGCACCGGCGGGGATATCGTAGGCGCGCAAAGTGCCCTCGTCCTGCGCCATCGCCAGTCCGGGCAGCGCGGCGCAACCGCCGATCACCGTCCCTGCCATCAAAGCACAAGCCATGACCCGGCCGCGCTCGAACTTTATCGTCATCGAAACTTTCCCCACCTGGAATTCCATGCGCCCGACATTGCTGCTGCGACGCAATCGCAAAACCAAGACGCGATCCGATCCCGAAACACGACCTTGCGGTGAGAATTTTTTATCGGCGCAGGATGATGAAGCGATCAGACAGCCGCACGGAGCGCAGCCCGTGGCTTTTCTCGATGCTGTCGATCGCCGCGAGTGGATGATCGAGATCGTAGACTCCGCTCACCCGCATGGCGGCCGCCGCACCGGCGACGGTGACGAAGCCGTGCCGATAGCGCCCGATCTCGGCCACCACTTCCCCGAGCGGGCGATCAACCACCATCAGTCGCCCACGCGTCCAGGCTATCGCCTCGCCCCGCGCGGGAAACGGCCCGGTCAATGTCGAATGCGTAAAGTCGGCGCCCTGACCTTCACCGACGACGGCGGCACGTCCCCCGCCCTCGACCCGGACGCTGTGTTTCGTCACGGTCACCGTGGCCCGCCCACCCTCGTCGCGCACGGCAAAGGCGGTGCCGAGAGCAGTGACGCTGCCGCCCTCCGCCTCGACGACAAAGGGGCGCGAGGGATCGGGCGCGACCTCGAACAAAGCCGCCCCCGCCAGCAGGCGCACACCCCGACGGCCTTTCGCGAAGTCGAGCGCGATCGCCGAGCCGCTGTCGAGTTGCACCACCGATCCGTCGGAAAGGGCGACATTGCGCCGCTCACCGATGCCGGTGATCTGGTCCGCGCGCAGCCGTGTCGGCCAGTCCTGCACACCGCCCAGAACGACGATCGCCAATGCGGCAGCGATCCCACCCATTGCCCCGCGCATGCCCCAGCCCCGGCGGAGCAGCCCGAGACGGCGGTTCGGATGACAGTTCGAACGGCTGCGAGTGGTGGTAGAGACCGGCCGCGTCCGGGGTAATTCCGGAATGGCCTGCAGGCCAGCCACCGCGTCTTCCTGCTCGTCCATCAGGCCCCAGATCTTCTCCAGCCGGGCCAGCGCTGCGCGGTGATCGGGGTCCGACTGCCAGAGCGCGAAGTCACGCTCTTCCTCGGGGCTCATCGCCTCCCCGTCACGCCGGACAATCCATGCGGCGGCCGCTTCGGCTATTTCGGGTAGAATGGGCTGTCTCATCGTCATGGCCACTGCTCCATCCCCACCGGGATCGCCCGCGAACCGCGCGAGGCGGCTGCCGTCAAAGGCCAAGACGCAAAGGGGCACCAAAACACGACCTCGTACCTGGAATTTTCTGCCTGGTTTGTCATCGGGCCCATCATTCGACGTCGTCGATCTCGCCGAGCCGGACCGCGAGGGCCAGGAGGGCGAGCCGCAAATGCTTCTCGACCGCGCCGCGCGTGATGCCGAGTCTTTCGGCGATCTCCGCCTGGTGCAAGCCCTCTATCTTGCGCAGCGCGAAGACCTCGCGGCATCGGGGTGGCAGGCTCTCCACCAGTTCGAGCAGCAATCGCAACCGGTCACACCCCAGCACCGTGCGTTCGGCCGAAGGAGCGTCATCGGCGATGAGGTCGCCAAGATCCTCCTCGACCGTCCAGGCGGCCCACTTGCCTCTTTCCCGCGCTCCATCGATCACCAGATTGCGCGCGATCCGGTAGAGGAAAGCGCGCACGTTGCTCACTTTGCCCTCGCGCAACGCGGGGATCGCCCGCGCCCAGGTTTCCTGGACGATATCAGCGGCCAGAGGGTTGGAACCGACCAGCGAGCGCACGTAGGCGCTTAGCGGATCGTGATGATGCGCCACCAACGCCGCGTCGCGGGCGCTCATCGCGATGCCATCCGTGCCGACACCAGGAACTCGACCGGGAGAGTGATTTCCAGCTCGTCCGGCAATCCTTCCGGAATCGCGGGAAACGGAGCGGCGCGGCGGACGACGTCCAGCGCGGCGCGATCGAGGGTGCGCGAGCCGGCGGAGCGTGCCACCGATGCATCGAGCAGGCGCCCACTGCGTTCGATCCGGAACAGCACCACACCGGCACCCGAAGCACCGTCCCGTCCACGGGCGCGCTGCGCCTCGAGCCGCGCCATCACGGCGCGCCGGTAACCCTGCGTGGTCAACGCCAGCGCGTCGATGCGCCCGCCCTCCGCCGGTGCTGGCATTTCGGCGACGGTTTCGATCGCGATCGGAGTCGGCGGCGCCAGCATGATCGCGGGAGGCGGGCTGCTCTTCACCGGAACCGGTTCCGGCCGCGGCTTGGATGCCCGCGTACCGGGATCGGGACGGCGGCGCGGCTCGTCTACGGGACGGGGAAGAATGGTCACACTGATCAAGCGCGTCCCGCCAGTCCGGTCCGGCGCCCCCGGCCAGCCCAGCATCACCACCGCGCCAACCGCCAGATGCACTAGCAAGGTTGCTCCGACACCGAGCATGCGCAGCGGCCGGCCGCCGCCCAAACGATAGCCGCCCGGCAGCCGCTGCTGCACCGGCGCTTCGCTCGATGTCACCAGCGACACCGATGCGTGCGCCATCGGGACGGACGAGGCGGACATGGCCTCGCCACTACACTAATGCGAGTGAGTTGCAATATGCGCCACTCGTCAGCGAGGCTCTCGCATCGGACATAAAATGTTTCGATTATATTGCGCTTGCGACGCAATCGCATTAGAGGCCCGCCGCGCATCGGGAGCCGGGGGGCTCATCATCCGGTGCCGATCAGGGGAATAATAATGTCCTTCAAAAATCCGATCCCGGCCCGTCAGCGCGTGGCTTCGCTGCTCGTCATCGGCATGCTGACTACGACCACCGCCCATGCCGAGGAATCGGCCGAAAACCCCGACCCCGACGCTATCGTCGTGACCGGACAGACCGAGACCACCGGCCTCAGCCTTTCATCGCGCGAGACACCGCAGTCGGTCACCGTGCTCGACAGCGTCCGGATGGAGGAACAGGGTCTTTACAACATTTCCGAGGTGATGGAGCAGGTCGTCGGCATCCAGTCGAACCGCTCCAGCGCGCTCGGCACCGACGGTACCAACTACACCGCGCGCGGCTTCGCGGTGGAGAACTACCTCGTCGACGGCGTCGCGCGGCCGACGGGGCTCTATGGCTTCAGCGAAGATACCGCCGACATGATCGCCTATGACCGGATCGAAGTGCTCCGTGGCTCGGCAGGCATGATGACCGGCACCGGTGAGCCCTCGGCCGCGATCAACATGATCCGCAAGCGCCCGCGCACGGAAATGCGCGCCACGGCGGCAGCCACGGTCGGCTCCTGGGACATGTATCGCCTCGAAGCGGACCTCAGCACGCCGCTCACCTCGGACGGCAGAGTGCGTGCCCGCGTCGCGGGAGCCTGGCAGGACAACGATACCTTCATCGACCGCGAGCACGTCAAGCGCCAGGCGCTCTACGGCGTGGTCGAAGCAGACCTGACGCCGGGTACGCTGCTCACCGCCGGGGTCGAGTATCAGAACTTCACCAACTCCGGAGCCTCGCGCGGGGGGATTCCGCTCTACTTCACCGACGGCACCGAGACCGATTTCGCGCGATCGACCAACGGCGGCGCCAAGTGGTCGCACTTCCGGCGCAAGAGCGTCAACATCTTCGCATCGCTCAAGCAGGATCTCGGCGAGCACTGGGAACTGCAGATCGACGGCGAGCATAAGTCCGGCTCCTACGATGAGACGATCGGCTATTTCTTCGGCAGCGCGATCAACAAGGACACCGGCCTGGGCGGCACGCTCTATTCCACCCGCTGGGCTTCGGACCTCACGCTCAACGCGGTCTACGCGAACCTGCGCGGCAGCTTCGAGGCGCTGGGGCAGGAGCAGCATATCGCCCTCACCCTCAACCACACCCAGTTCGACGACGACCAGACGCCCTACCCCGGCTGGTGGGACGGTCCCGAGTATATGAATACGTCCGTCAACGCCTTCGATCTGTTCGCTACCGGCGACGTGCCCAAGCCGGACCTCAGCCCCAGCGGCACCTTGTCCGGCAACCGCGTGCGAACCAGCGCGGCGGCAGGCGTAGCGCGGCTCAAGCCGATTGCGCCTCTCTCGATCGTCGTCGGCGGACGCTTCACCTGGTGGAAGCAGGAAAGCTATGCCGAGGACACTGCGGGCGCACGCACCTGGACCGCGGGCACGAATGAGAAGGGTGTGTTCACCCCTTACGCCGGCGCGGTGCTGGACATCACCAGGACCATTTCCGCCTATGTCAGCTACGCCAGCGTGTTCAAGCCGCAGACCTACCGTACCGTGGACGGGAACCTGCTCGGCCCGCTGGAGGGCAATACTTATGAAGCGGGCTTGAAGGCCGATTTCCTGGACGGCAAGCTGAGCGCCACCGCAGCGGTGTTCAAGATGCAGCAGGACAACTATGCCCTTGCCGATGGTTCCGGCATCTTCGCGCCGGACGGCAGCACTGCCTATCACGCCGTGTCGGGCCTGAGGTCCTCCGGCTTCGAAGTGGAAGTGAACGGTGAAATCCTGCCGGGCTGGCGCGTCGCGGGCGGCTTCGCCAATGCCCGCGCAGAGGATCGCGACGGCGCACGCCAGATGCCGCAGATCGCCAAGAACAGCTTCAAGATGTTCACCGCCTACAACCTGAGCGGAAAACTGGAAGGCCTGACGCTGGGCGGCAACCTCCGCTGGCAGGGCAAGGCCCGGACGGAATACGCCGGGCCTACGGGCGAATACTATACCCAAGGCAGTCTGGCGATCGTCGACCTCATGGCGAACTACCGCTTCTCGCCCAGACTTTCGCTGGCCGTCCATGTCGATAACGTCCTCGACAAGACCTACTACTCAGGCCTCTATGTCGGCAGTGCGCGCTACGGATCGCCCCGAGCCTTCAGCGTGACGCTGCGGGGCACACTGTAACTCCCCCTCGGAGTCCTGATCGATTGCGAAACGGCTGCTTCCTCAGGGAAGCAGCCGTAACCCGGTTCGCGCCGACAGACGGCCCTGACGGGATCACAGGGAATAGTTCAATCCGACAAGCAGACTGTGCGTGCGAAAAGACCCTTCGATCGCATTGGCGGTGGTCGTCTGCAGGAACACATCCGACACGTTGAGATAGCGATAGCGCAGCGTCGCATCGAGCCGGTCCGACAAGGCATAGCGCGCGCCGACCACGGCCTGCCAGGCGAAGCGCACCTTGTTCTCGTAGGCGAAGGTGCTGCTCTCGTCCGCCTCCAGCTTCCAGCGGTACTGGTTGATCCGCGCCACGCCGATCCCGCCGCCCGCCTCCAGCGACCAGCGCGAGCCGGTGGCGATGTCGGCCAGACCGTTGAGCAGGATCGACTGAATGCGGGTGGTGCCGGAAGGATCGTCGTAGATCCCGGCGGAGCGGGCCACCGGATCGACCGCGATGCGCGTCGAATTCAGCGCAACCCGGTCGAGATCGAACTGCTGGCGCGCCAGTTCGAGTTCGGTGCGCAGGACACCGAAGTCATAGCCCAGCCTTCCGGCGAGTTCCCATCCGGTCTTGTACGAGGTCTTCAGGCCACCACGATCCACACCCAGCGCGGGGTTCACGCGGGCGCGGATGTCGAAGCTGCCATCATTGATCTTCGTGCCGCCCGCCGCAGCGCCGATATAGAAGCCGCCGGTCCCGGAGCCTTCGCTCCACCCGGTATCGCGCCGCTCGATCGGGCCGGTGGAGACGGTCAGGTTCAGGCTGAACGTACGCGGTGCACCCGCCGACAGCGAGACGCCGCCCGAACCCGGCACCCAGTACTGCTCGTTGGTGATGTTCTGGACATTGCCCGACACCGTGACCGAGCGCCCCTCGATCGGCAGTTCATAGGAGATGCCCGCATCGCCGATCGTCACCGGCTTGTAGATGAAGGTATTCGTCACCTGCCCATAGGCCTTGCCCGAATAGCGCACGCCGCCGAACGCCGAGAAGCCGGGCAGGAACGCGGGCGAATATTCGACGAAGCCCGAGGTCTGGAACGCGGTGGCGCCCGGCACCTTCTTGCCGACCAGCGCCGCGCTCGATGCCTTGGTCTGCACCGCGTCGAGATAGGCCGCGCCGAACTTCAGCAGTACTTCGGGCGTCGCCTGCCAGTGCGCGTCGAACTCGATACCCTGGAACCGCCGCTCGCCGTCGCGCACCCAGTAGCTTGTCGTGTCGAGGAACTCGGACGGCACCTTGGTGCGGAACGCCGCGAGCGTCGCGCCCCAGGTGCCGCGATCGACCTTGATGCCCGCCTCGTACTGCGTGCTCTTGATCGGGCCGAAGCTCTCGCCATAGTTCAGCGCGTTGGCGGGGGCCTGCGTGCCGCGCTGCAGGGCCTGCACGTAGGAAACATAAGCTCGGACGCCATGTGCTACGTCGTAGCTGAGCGCGGCGACGGGAGTGAAGCTGTTCTCGCGGTAGTTCGTATCCGCCAGCACCGGCTCGTAATTGCGCTCGGTATAGAAGGTGTAGCGGCCGCCCAGCATCAGTTCGGCATTACCCAACTTCAGCGTATCGCTGAGAAACAGGCCGCGCTGGCGGATTTCCTGATAGCGGAACCAGTCGGGCGGGCGCTGGAACTGGCGGCCCGTCACCACCTGCCCGTCGGCGCGGGTATAGGACGCGAAGGCCCAGTCAGGCACGTTGTTCGCGTAGATGTTGCCGGTCAGGTTGAAGTCGTAGGACACCGTTGGCGTGCGCGTGGCGGTAAACGGGTTGTAGTCGTAATCGTAATCGACGTCCAAGTAATCGAACCCGGCGACCACGGCATGTTCGATCGCGCCGGTATGGAAAGTGCCGTCGATCGACAACTGCCCGACATGATACGTGAACTTGCGGTTCATCCCCAGCACACCGACGCGATAATCGCCCGCATTGTTGGTGATCTGCGCGGTATTGCCGGTGAACCGCTCGTCCAGCGCCGAATAGCGCAGCGCAGCGGAAATCTTCCAGTCAGGCGCGATCTGGTAGTTCAGGCGGCCGGTCACCTGATTGATATCGTTGAACTTGTGCGTTGATTTCGAGGCGAGGTTGAAGTCCGCCCCGCTCATCGTCGCCAGCGAGGTGACCCCGGTGGTGAAGCTGACAGTATTGGACTGCCCCGCCTGCCATGTGCGCTGGTAATAACCGTCGACGCTCCACGTCAGGTCGGGCGTGATCTCGCCCTGCAGCCACAGCTGCGCGAAAGTATTCTTGTTGTAGGCGCCGTTGTAGAGCGTGCCCTGCTCTTCCACCGCGTTGAGGCGGAAAGCGGTGGAACCCGTCTCGGTCAGCGGCCCGCCGATATCGACGTGCGCGCGCCAGATGCTGGAACTGCGCAAGGAGAACCCGGCGGTGGCGACCAGTTGGTCGGTCGGCTTCTTCGAGATGAAGTTCACCACGCCCGAAGGCGAGGCATAGCCGTAGACGAAACCGCCCGCGCCCTTCAGCACCTGGATCTGCTCGACCGCCTCGATCGGGTGGTCTTGGAACCAGTAGGGAAAGGCCAGACCATCGTACTTGTAGCCGTTGGTGAGGTCCACCGCCTGCCCGCGAATGCTGAAGGTATTGCCCGAAGCCAGCCCCGAATTGTTGGAGCGCACCGAAGGATCGTAATTGAACGCGGCGTCGATCGTCGTCGCGGCGATGCGGTTGATCTGGTCGGTATCGGCAGCGGAGACCGAAAACGGCGTCTCCAGAATGGTACGCGTGCCGAGCGGCCCGGCCTCCACCACTTCGCGCGAGCGCGTCCCTTCGACGAGGATTTCCGCCGCCGCATCGCTGCTGTCCGCGCCTTCCGCTTCGTCTGCCGCGAAGGCCGGCGTCGCCGTCCCCCCTACCGCCAGTGCGAGCATGAAGCCCAGAGCCTGCCTGCTGCTGCCCGATCCCAAGGCATGGCCCTTATGGCGTGCCGATTTGCGCATTGTTCACCCCTGTATATGCGTCGGGCGCACCGCTCCGGCCCCCGAAACGGGAGCTACGCGAGCGGCGAAATCCGGCCCGACCTGTCGTTTTTCGAAAAAGGATATCCCCGAGGTCAGGGTGCATCCGGCGCGCACGCTGTCGCAGCGTGCAGGGCCTTTTCAGCGTGTCTCACCAGCATGGCATTCATATCGGCGTTTTGATGTCAAATAGCCGCCGAGGCCTGACCTGATGAGCGATGGGTATGGGCGGCCCGTCGATCAGACAAATTGGAAGTCTTGGGCCTCGCTTGAGAATTGGTCATACTGATCGCGTCCGTTTAGCGCCGCGAATATCGCTATGGGAAACCCTCGTTATTCGCGGGTGTCCACGTCGATTACGCTCGGCCCATCATCATCGACGAACGGGTACAATCTCATGAGCGAACGGCAGCTTCATCTTGGCGCGATACTTACCGGCGTGGGCAACGACCAGTACAACTGGCGCCATCCCGACGTGCCCGGCGATGCCAGCGTCGATATCGACTGGTACATCACCAATGCGAAACTCGCCGAGGACGCCAAGTTCGACCTGGTGTTCATCGTCGATTCCCCGTTCATCACGCCTGACACCTCGCCGCACTTCCTCAACCGGCTGGAGCCGCTGACGCTGCTCTCCGCCGTCGCCGCGCACACCTCGCGCATCGGTCTCGTCGGCACGCTGACGACGAGCTACTGGGAGCCCTACAACGTGGCGCGCCAGTTCGGCTCGCTCGACCACATCAGCCGGGGCCGCGCCGGCTGGAACGTGGTGACCACCGGCCTCGAAGGCGCCGCGCGCAACTACGGCCGCGAGGAGCACTTCGACCACGCCGTGCGCTACGAACGCGCGCAGGAATTCGTCGAGGTCGTGCAGGGCCTATGGGACAGCTACGAAGACGACGCCTTCCCGCGCGACAAGGACAGCGGCCTGTTCCTGCACAAGGACAAGCAGCACCGCCTCGACCACAAGGGCCGCCATTTCGCGGTGGCCGGGCCGCTGGCCCTCACCCGCTCGCGGCAGGGCCAGCCGGTGATCTTCCAGGCGGGCGACAGCGACGAAGGCCGCAACCTGGGCGCGCACATCGCCGAAGCCACGTTCGCCGCCTCCCCCGATTTCGCGTCGGGCCAGCAGTACTACGCCGACCTCAAGGCCCGCGCCGCCGCGCTCGGCCGCGATCCCGACGCGATCAAGGTGCTCCCCGGCCTGTTCCCGCTGATCGCCGAAACCGACGAGGAAGCCCGCCGCATCGAGCGCGAGCGCGCGGAGAACCTCGATATCGACAAGCTGCTCGTCCAGCTCGGCCGCGCGTTCAACTACCACGACTTCAGCCAGTACGATCTGGACGCGCCGTTCCCCGATCTCACCGGCGTCACGCTCAACAGCTACAAGGGCGCGGCCGAGCGGATCATCCGCACCGCGCGCGAGGAGAAGCTGACCTTGCGGCAGGCGGCCCGGCGCGGCCAGAATCCGGGCGGCAAGGGCTTCGTCGGCTCGCCCGAGACGATCGCCAACGAGATCGAGCGCTGGTTCACCGGCCGCGCGGCGGACGGCTTCAACGTCGTCGTCGGCACCCCGGAGGAGTTCGCGCTGTTCCGCGAGCGGGTCGTGCCGATCCTGCAGAGCCGGGGCCTGTTCCGCACCGAATACGCGCATGACACCCTGCGCGGCCACCTCGGCCTGCCGGTCCCGGAGCATCGCCACGCCGCGCCGTCGCTGGCGGTGGCCGCAGAGTGACGGCACGTACCTGACAAGCGCATCCATGCCGGGTCCTCATCCCGTGAACGCACCCCTCAATGCCTTGCGCGCATTCGAGGCGGTCGCGCGCCATCGCAGCTTCCTGCTGGCCGCGCGCGAACTCGGGGTGACGCCCTCCGCGGTCGGCCAGTTGGTCGCGCGGCTCGAAAGGGACCTCGGGCTGGACCTTTTCGCGAGGCCGCGCACCGGCCCCGGCGGGCTGTCTCTTACCCCGCCGGCAGCCGGTGCGCTGCCGCATCTTCAGGCCGCATTCGCCAGCCTGTCGCTGGCGGTGCGGCACATGGAAGGCGGCAGCGGGCCGATCAGAAGTCGACCGTCGCCGAAAGCCAGAGACGGCGCCCCTCCTGATTGATCGAGTAGGCGGGCGTGTAGACCGTCGCCGCGCCGCTCTGGTACGGCACGTAGACCGCATAGTCGGTGTCGAGCACGTTGTAGACGGTCGCGGCAAGGCGGAAGGCCGGGGCGATCTGGTACGAGCCGCCAAGGTGGAACACTTTGTAGCTGCGGAAGTCGCCCACCGCCACCTGCTGCGCATTGGCACCGCGATAGCGGCTGGAGCGCACCTCGGCCCGCGCCCAGAGGCTGGCGACGTCGCTGACCTTCCAGCGCAAGTTGCCGTTCAGCATGTGCTTGGGCATGCCGACCAGCGGCAGGCCCTTTTCCGACCCGCTGAGTTGCTCGGTCTCGGTATAAGTGTAGTTCAGCGCCAGCGTGAGCGCGGGTGTGAAGGCGAAGCGCGTCGCCACTTCGGCCCCGCGCGTGCGCGCCTTGTCGATGTTGATCGACTGGCCGAACAGGTCCACCGCCGGGAAGTTGCCGACGTCGAGGCAGCCCGGACGGTCGGGATTGCCCGCGAAGGAGCAGTTCGGGATGCCCGGGCCGCTGGCGATCTTGTCGTCGAAGTCGTTGTTGAACAGCGTGACGTTGCCGCTGAAGAAGCCCTTGTTATCGAAGTAGACGCCCGCCTCGTAGGTGGTGCTCGTCTCCGGCGTCAGGCCCGGCGTGCCGATCAGCGGCACGCGGCCCTGGCTGCCAAAGCCGATGATGCCGCTGGCGATCTGTTCGACGCGCGGGGTCTTGAAGCCGCGGCTGACACCGCCCTTGAGGGTCAGTGCATCGGTCACGTTCCACACCGCATAGGCGCGCGGCGACCACTTGTTGCCGAACGTCGAGTGATCATCGTAGCGCATGCCGCCGGTGACGTTGAAGCCGTCGAACACGGTCAGCGTGGCCTCGGCAAAACCGGCCCACTGGGTGAACTTGAACGGCTCGGGCGCGACGCCGTCGATCATGCGCGCTTTCCAGTACTGGCCGCCGACAGTGAAGGCGAGCGGCCCTGCCTTTCCGGCGAAGCGGCTGTCGATGATGTCGTTGCGCGCCTCCAGCGAACGGGCGCTGCCGGGCACTGCACCGGGGGTGCCGTTGGGGATCAGGCGGCCGATGGTCTCGGTGTCGTTGCGGGTCAGGGTGGTGTCGAGCTGGCCGAAATCACCCATCCGCCAGCTATGCGCGACGACGTAGTTGGTGCGATTGAACTTCTGCTCGGGCGAGTAGCCGCCCGAACCCAGCGTGCCGAGCTGCCCCTCGGTGTTGTCGTAAGTCTGTTCGTTCCGGTCGAATTCCACCCACAGGTCATGATCGGCATGCGGCGTGATGCTGAGCCGCCCGCCATAGGTGTAGACATCCGAGCGGACCGGGTTGCGCCCCAGCGTCAGCGCCGGATCGCCGGGAATTGCGATGCTCGATCCTTCGCGGTGGAACACGCTGCCGCGCAGCGTCAGCCCGACGAGGTCCTTCACCACCGGCCCCTGTGCGAAGCCGTTGATCGACTGGATGTTGCCGAAGCGCTCATCCCCCTGGATCGTGCTTTCGGCAGTGGCGGTGCCCACCCAGCGGTTGCCGACCTTGCGGGTGATGATGTTGACGACGCCGCCCATCGCGTCCGACCCGTAAAGCGTGGACATCGGCCCGCGCACCACCTCGATCCGGTCGATGGCGGAGTAAGGCGGCATGAAGCTGGTCGAAGTCTCGCCGAAGCCGTTGGGCGTGACGCCGCCCGGCGCGTTCTGGCGGCGGCCGTCGATCAGCACCAGCGTGTAGTCGCTGGGCATGCCGCGAATGGAGATGTTGAGGCCGCCGGTCTTGCCTGCCTCACCGCCGACGTCGATGCCGGGGACGTCCTGCAGCGCCTCGGCCAGACTGCCGAAGCGCTTGTCCTGCAGATCGGCGCGGTCGATCACCGTGATGCTGGCGGGCGCCTCGATGATGTCCTGCGCGTAGCCCGCCGCCGTGACCACGATCGGCGATCCGGTTTCGGCATCAGCCGCGTCCTCCGCACGGGCGGTCTGGGCTCCGAGACACGCAAGCAGGACAAGGCTGCTCCCGGCAAGCTGGCGATAACGGTTACTGGCACGATTATTGGCACTGCGGGAAACGATGGACACGACTGAACCCCCTGCTGGTAATGCGACGTACTCGCATTAGCAGGGCCGGTTGATAAATTTGGCCGGGGTGTCAATCGCACGGCAGTCACGGCGCCGGTCGGGAAATGAAATATGACCTGCGAGCAACACCTTGTGAAATTAGATGCATATTCGTTGCGTCAATATTTCCACTTAATTGCAGCTCGGCGCCGCCAATAGTGTCGTAGAGCCGTCGTCACCTCATTGTGCGAACAGCGCCTTGCGCCCTGCCCCTACCAGCACTGTGTCAGCCTGCGGCGAGTGAATTCGGCTGCACAATACGTCGCGGTAATGCCTCTCGAGCGGGTTGTTGCGGCTGATGCCCGGATTGCCGGTCAGTTCCAGCCCCAGCGCCACTGCCTGGATCGCGTTCGCATTGGCGACATGCTTGATCAGGTTAGCCTCGGTGGCGGAGGGCAGCGGGCCTTCGTCGGCCGCCCGCGCCGCGCCTGCGATCAGGGCGCGGTTGGTGTAGAGCAGCGCCTCGATCTCGCCCAGCTTCTCCTGCACGCGCGGCAGGGTCGCCAGCGCGGCGCCGAGGTTCGCGGGCACGCGCGCGTTGAGATAGCCGACCAGCCAGTCCCGTGCGGCGCGGGCGACCCCGTCGTAGATCGTGGCGATCGCCAGCGCGTTCCACAGCGATTGGGCCGCAGCCTGGCCCGCCGACGCTTCCCACTCGGCCGGAAGCCGGACGTCGACCGCGTGTTCGTACGGGATCGCCACCTCCTCGAAGACGACCTTGTGGCTTACCGTGGCGCGCATGCCGAGGTGGTCCCACTCGGGCACGATGGTGATGCCGGGCGTCGCCGGGTCCACAAGGAAGCTTCCGACGCGCGGGACTACCTCGTCGGTGCGTGCCCAGACGACGAACCAGTCGAGCCCGGTCGAGCCGGTGGAATAGATCTTCTCGCCGCTGATGCGCCAGCCTTGCGGGGTGCGGGTGGCGGTGGTCTTGGGCAGGCCGCCGCGTACCGGGGTGCCGAGTTCCGGCTCGACGCGGAACGTGCCGATCAGTCCGCGTCCCGCCACCGCCTCGCGCGCCAGTCGTTCGTAGAGAGGACGCGGCCAGCGGGCGGCCTTCTCGGCGGCGTGGAAGGCGTAGGTCATGAACAGGATGAGTGCGGTGGACGGCTCGCCCTGCGCTACCGCGCCCAGCACCCGCAGCGTGTCGGCATAGCCCGCGCCCGCGCCGCCCAGCTTTGGATCGACCGTCAGTCCGATGAGGCCCGCCTTGGCCAGAATGTCGAAGTTGGCGCGCGGGAACGTGGCGGCGCGGTCGTGGTCCTGCGCGCTGGCTGCCAGCTTGCGGGTGATTTCCTGCAAGGCGGCGTCATCGGGAAGGCGCAGCGAAGCGGGTTCAAGTATACGGGTCGCCATCGTCGAAGCTCCGAAAGCACAAGTTGTCTTGTGAAACCTGTGTTCACTGCCGCCGCATTCGACAAACGAGTTCGGCGCGATCTGGCTTGAGAGTTTGTGGACTGCGCCTGACGCCCGGGCATCTGTTGAGATAGCTCAATAGTCACATTGCCATTGCCGGATAGTCTTGTCCGATCGCGGCGCTAGGCTTGGTGAGCAGGATCGATCCTTGCCGGGGCACTTCGCGTGAAAGCCCCCGGCGTGCGGGTCTCCATTCCCTTCCAAGCAAGCGAGCCCGCATGACTTTCACGCCGCCTGACGACGATATCGCAGAACCCGAAGCCCCGCCGCCGCGTCCGCTCATCAACCGGCGCAGCGTGCTGGCGGGCGGCGTGGTCGCCGCAGCGGGAGCGGCCGGGCTTTATGCCGCCGCGCGTCCATCGCCGCTGCCGCGCAATGCGAAAGGGCAGCGCAAGATCACGCTGGCGTGGAATGCCAACGCCATCTGCCTCGCCCCCGCACTGCTGGCCAAGGAACAGGGCATCTACGAGCGCTTCGGCCTCGACGTGGAGCTGATGAACTTCGCCGGGTCCACCGACCAGCTGCTGGAGGCGATCTCCACCGGCAAGGCCGACGCCGGGGTCGGCATGATCCTGCGCTGGATCAAGCCGCTGGAGCAGGGCTTCGACGTGCGGCTGATCGCGGGCACCCACGGCGGCTGCATTCGCGTGCTCGGCTCGCGAAGGGCGGGGATCACCGATGCGGTGGAGAGCCTGCGCGGCAAGGCGATCGGCCTTTCGGAAATCACCGGCGCCGGGCGCAATGCGCTGGCGGTGCTGCTGAAGGCCAACGGCCTCGACCCGAACCGCGACGTCGAATGGAAGGCATTCCCCGCGCCGCTCCTCGCCGCCGCCGTCGAGAAGGGCGAGATCCAGGCTTTCGTCGATTCCGACCCGATCGCCTACGTGCTGCAGAAGAATTCGGGCGGCGATCTGGTGGAGGTGCTCTCCAACCTCTCGGCTCCCTGGCAGGACCGCGTGTGCTGCGTGCTCGGCGCCAGCGGCGACCTGCTGCGCCGCGACCGCGCCAGCGGCGTCGCGCTGGCGCAGGCGCTGACGACGGCGGCCTCGATCTGCTCGCAGCAGCCCGAGGCGGTGGCGCGCGCCTTCGCGCCTTATGCCAAGGCCAGCGTCGAGGATCTGGTCGCGGTGCTGAAGATGCAGACCCACGATCACCACCCTGTCGGCCGCGACCTGCACAACGAGGTCGCGCTCTATGCCGGGGAGCTGCGCGACGTCGGAGTGATGAAGCCGACCACCGATCCGCAAAGTTTCGCCAGCCGCACCGTCGAACAGCTTTTCGCATGAAGGACACGCCATGAGCAGCAGCGCCCTCGCCTTATCGTCTGATCGCTTCGCCGGACGCAGTGAAGAGGTCGTCGAACCGGCTTCCCCCCGCGCGCCGGTGTGGCGAGGCGGCCTTGTCGCGGCGCTGGCATGGGCGGGCGCCGCCGGGGTCTCCTGGACATGGCCGGATATCACGCCATGGTCCCGTTCGGGGCTGCTGGGTGCCGTTGAGTGCACGTTGGGTGCCGCCCTGTTCCTCCTAGCATTCGCCGGAAATCGCGGCCGACTGGCGGCACTCCGGCCGTGGGATCGCTGGCTCGGCGCGGGTGCGGTGCTGCTTACACTGTGGCAGATTCTGACCGCAAAGACCGCAATTCTGCCGCTTCCGTTCTTCCCGCCGCCCCAGTCGATCCTCGAAGTCTACACCGACGACAGCGCCCGATTGCTCGAAAGCGCGGCCCGTTCGCTGCTCCTGCTGCTGCCCGGCTATGCGATCGGCGGGGCGGCCGGTTTCGCCAACGGCGTCGCCATCGGCTGGTGGAAACAGGCGAGCTACTGGGGCCACCCGATCCTGCGTTTCGTCGGCCCGCTGCCCGCCACCGCATGGCTGCCGCTGGCGTTCTTCGTGTTCCCCGGATCGCAGAGCGCGAGCACCTTCCTGATCGCGCTGGCGACCGCCTTTCCGGTCGCAGTGCTGACCTCCTCCGGCGTCAAGGGCGTCAATGCGGCCTACTACGACATCGCCCGGACCCTGGGCGCGAGCGAGCGGTTCCTGATCCTCAAAGTAGCGATCCCGGCCGCGCTCCCGGACGTTTTCGTCGGCCTATTCATGGGGCTCGGCGCATCGTTCGCGGTGCTGATCGTGGCCGAGATGATGGGCGTCAAGGCCGGGCTCGGCTGGTATCTGCAGTGGGCGCAAGGGTGGGCGGCCTATGCCAACCTCTACGGCGCGCTGATCGTGATGGCGCTGTTGTTCTCCAGCCTCATCGCCCTCCTCTTCACCGTTCGCGACCGCGTGCTCGCCTGGCAGAAGGCAATTGTTCGATGGTAACTCTGGTCCATTCCCCCGCGACTACCGGCCTATCCGTACAGGCCCGCGGCGTCCACCACGCTTTCGATACGCCCGGCAGCCCGCTGCCGGTGCTGGACGACGTCACCCTCGACATAGAGCCGGGCGAATTCGTCGCCCTGCTCGGCCCCAGCGGCTGCGGAAAATCAACGCTTCTGCGCCTGCTGGCGGGGCTGGAGGCACCCTCCGAGGGCAAGCTAGGCGCCGACAAAGTCCGCATCGTCGGCCCGGATCCGTCGCGACTGCTCGTATTCCAGGACCCGACGCTATATCCATGGCGCAGCGTGCGCGGCAACGTCGCGCTGGGCCTTGAGGCGCAGGGCGTGGACCCGCAGGAAGCCGCCGCGCGAACCGACCGGACCTTGCGCCTTGTTGGCCTCGAAGGCTTCGAGCAGGCCCTGCCGAGCGAGCTTTCCGGCGGCATGGCGCAGCGTGCTGCGCTCGCCCGCGTGCTGGTGAACGACCCGCGCCTGCTGCTGCTGGACGAGCCTTTCGGCAAGCTGGATTCGCTGACCCGCATGACCCTGCAGACCGAAATCCTGCGCCTGTGGCGCGATGCCGGGTTCACCGTGCTGCTGGTCACCCACGATGTCGAGGAAGCCCTGCTGCTGGCCCAGCGGATCGTCGTGTTCAGCCCCCGCCCCGCCCGGATCGTGCGCGAGGTGGCGGTCGAGGAGCCCTATCCCCGTCGCCGCGACAATCCAGCCCTGCAATCCTTGCGCCGGGACATTCTCGCCTCGCTCGGACACGCCCACGAGCTTTGAGAAGCCCCGGAGCCAAATGCTTCATGGGTGCTGCGACGCGGCTTCGCCCTGCCTGACGATTTCATCGACAAGCGCGGCCGCGTGGCGGCTGAGCGCGGTAAAGTCGGCCGCACAAAGCACCAGATGGCGGCGTGCCCAACGATCCGCCAGCGGCACGATCGTCAACCCGCCGGAACGAACACGTTCGGCCGCCGCGAGCGGTAGAATGCCTATTCCGACGCCGGCTTCCACAAGCCGGGCCACGCTCTCGAAGCTGCGCAAGCGCACCCGGTAGCCAATCCTGCGGCCAAGTTTCGCGGCCTGATCCGCCAGATGCGAATGCAACGCCCCGGCGCTCAGGCCAACGAAAGGCTGGTCTAGCAGTTCGGCAAAACGCATCGACGAACTGCTCGCAAGGGGATGCTGGGATGGAAAAAGGACGACCAGCCTGTCCTCTGCGACCGTCACCGTCTCCAACCCCGCAGTATCGGCCGAGTTCGCGATCAGCCCGAATTCGGCCCTCCCTTCCGCGACGGCAGCAACGATATCTGCACTCGTACGCTCCTCGATGTCGACATCCACGTCGGGATGCGCAATCAGGAACACCCGCACGGCGGCGGGAAGCAGTTCGACAAGCGCAGCCGTATTCGAAAGCATGCGGATGTGCCCCTTGAGGCCCGATGCGAAAACGCCGAGATCACCCCGCATGCGCTCGATCTGCGCCGTCACGATGCGGGCATGCGCCAACAAAGTGCGTCCCGCAGGTGTGGGCACCACACCACGCCGGCCGCGCTCCAGCAGCGAGGTTCCGAGCACGGCCTCCATGCCGCTGATCCGCGCGCTCGCCGAAGCCAGCGCCATGTGCGCAAGATTGGCGCCACCGGAGATGCTGCCTGCCTCCACTACGGCGATGAAGAGGCGAAGGTCGGTAAGGTCGAAACGCATGTGCCTTCGTTAACAACGAAGGCTGGCATCGCATATCCCGCATTGTCGCATGCTGCGGGACGGACCACAGGGCGGGCAGCAACGTCACACAGGACAGGAAAGAGAACCACCATGCAACGCGAGCACAACGCGATCGTCGACCGGCAGTTCGGCGGACAGGCGCAGGCCTACGTCTCCAGCACCGCACACTCCAGCGGCCCTGACCTTGAGCGACTGGCGCATGTCTCGCAAGCCTGGTCGGCCGCAAGGGTCCTTGATCTCGGCTGCGGGGGCGGTCACGTCTCCTATACGATTGCACCAAACGTCGGCGAGGTCATCGCCTGCGACCTTTCCCCGTCGATGCTCGATGCGGTGACTGGCGAAGCGCGGCGGCGCGGTATCGTCAACATTAGTACCCGGCAGGCCGCAGCGGAATCGCTGCCTTTCGCCGACGGCGAATTCGACGCCGCGGCCTGCCGCATGAGCGCGCATCACTGGCAGGACCTCGACGCCGGTTTGCGCGAAGCGCGGCGCGTTCTGAAAGCCGGGGCGCCCGCGATCTTCATCGACGTAGTTTCCCCCGGCCATCCGATGCTCGACACGCACCTGCAGGCGGTGGAGCTGCTGCGCGACCGCAGCCATGTTCGCGACTACCGGATCGAGGAATGGTCGGCCGCACTGAGCCGCGCCGGGTTCGATACCCTCCGCGTTTCCACGCATTCCCTGCCGATGGAGTTCGCCGCATGGGTCGAGCGGATGAAGACCCCGGCGCCCCTCGTCACCGCGATCCGGGCGCTGCAGACCGAAGCATCGGAAGCGGTGCGCGATGCCTTCGCCATCCGGGAGGACGGCAGCTTCACCATTCGGATCGCGACCTTCGAACTGACGGCGGCATAGCGCCCAGCCTCCGTGGTTCTAGCCGTAGGCTTTCACGAAAAACGCGGCAGTCACGCAGACCGCCAGGATCAGCGTCAAGGCCCGCACGACGCCGGAAGGCAGACGAACCCCCAGCAACGCGCCCAGATAGCCGCCTGCCGCCGCGGCTGGGGCGAGGATCAGAACCTCGCGCCAGCCAACCGCGCCCGTGGCTGCGAACAGCAGGACGGCAGATGTGTTCGCCGCCGTGACCAGCACGGTGCGCGGCCCTTGCAGGCGCTTGAGGTCATCGGGCGTCACAAAGCTCCAGAACGCCATCATCATGATGCCCACGGCGCCGCCGAAATAGCCGCCGTAGATGCCGAGGATGAACTGCCCGGTCAGGATCAGGCCGCGACCCGCGCCGCTCCAGCCGTGGATCGCGGACATGATGCGCCGCCCGAAGGCCAGCGCCATGGTCGCGGCGAGCAAAAGCCATGGCAGTGCCTGGAGAAACAGAGCCTGCGGCATCGCCAGCAACAAGAAGCCTCCCGCCAGCCCGCCAACGACCGATACCGCCGCCATCCAGCGCAGCGAGACGCCCGCGATCGGCCCCAGCCCGTCCCGATAGACCCAGGCACTGACCGCCCCGCCCGGATAGAGCGCCAGGCTGCTGGAGGCATTCGCCGTCACGGGCGGCACACCCGCCGCCATCAACGCCGGCAGGGAAACGAACGAACCGCCGCCCGCCAGCGCGTTCATCGCCCCCGCCAGCAGGCCCGATCCGATGAGGAGAAAATCTGCGGTCATCGCACGGCTATGAGGATGCCGGGCGCCCCGCACAATCCGGATGATGCGAAGCCGTGCCTTCGTCTTGAACGAAGGCTAATGCGAAAAAGGGGCTTCAGATTGCGACAGCAGGCGAGATACCGCCGACACGGTTGCGCTGGGTGGCTACGACGACGCGGTCGCGGCCGCCTTCCTTCGCACGAAGAAGCGCTGCGTCGGCAGTGGTGATCAATGCCTGGATCGGTCCATGATGGGGATAGACGGCCAGCCCCAGCGAGACGGTGACCTGTCCGAGAGGCTGCCCCTCCTGCGTGAGATCGAGGCCCGCCACCCGCTCGCGGATACGCTCGGCACGCTCCAGCGCCAGTGCCTCGTCAGCCCCCGGCATCAGCATGAGGAATTCCTCGCCGCCATAGCGAAGCGCCAGATCGTCATCTCGCGCACCACCGGCGAAGACAGCCGCGACGGTGCGGATGACGAAGTCCCCGGCATCGTGACCGAAGCGGTCGTTGAGGCCCTTGAAGTGGTCGATGTCCATCATCAGGCAGGCGATCGGCGTACCTGCCGCATCGGCGGTGGCGACCAGCCGGCGTAGGGCATCGTCCAGTTCATGCCGGTTGCGCAAACCCGTCAGCGGGTCGAACAGCGCCTTTTGGTGGAGCACGTCTCGAAGGTTCAGGTTGGCAAGCGCCAGCCCGACGGTCTCGGACATCAGTTCGATGTAGACGCCGGTGGAATCGTCCGGCCCATGGTCGGCCGCCAGGTTCTCCAGCACCAGCAGGCCGATCGTTTCGCCCTGCGCGGTCAGCGGCACGCAGATGGTCGCCCGCGCCGCAGACGGAACAACGTGGCGGCAAGGCACGTCGAGCATCTCGCCGCCGGGCGCATGGATTTGACCGCGCCGCAGCGCCCAGCAATCGTCCGGGCCGAACGCCGCGTCGGTTCCCTGCGGTCCGAGTTCCTCCGCACCTTGATCTTTGGCCCCGCGCCACTCGGCGGCACAGACCATCAGCTTCATGCGGTTGTCCAGCGTATAGAGCCGTCCCGCCAGCGTCGGCGCAATCCTGGGGGCGAACAGGCGCACCACGGCGAAGAGGTCGGAAACGCTCTCGCACCCCTGCAAGCGCTGTGTCATGCGCGCCAGCAGGTCCCGCACGGCCCAGTCGGCATCGCGCTCGCGCTCCAGCCGCTGGCGCTCCAGCCCGTTCTCCCGGAAGATGCGGATCGCCTGCGCCATGTCGCCGATCTCGTCGACTTGCGAGAACGCCGGGGTTTCCACAGTGTAGTCCTGGTCGGCAAGGCGGTTGACCACGTCGCTCAGCGTCATGACCGGACGCAGGATGCGTCGCTTCAGGATGAAGCCCAAAACCAGCAGGAACAGAGCGGCCGTGATCGCGACCATGGCCTCGGACACCGAGCGCAGCCGCTGCGAGGCCTGGCTCGCCTGTTCGATCGCATTGTCCGATCGCTGGTCGAGCATGTAGCGGAAGCGGCCGATCAGGAAGCGCACACGCTCCAGTTCGCGCTCGTACTCCGGTCCGAAGACGATCGCCCGCGCAGTGGCGCTCTCGCCGCGACGGCTGGCGGCGATCGCGGCCTGCTGCTCGTCCTCCAGCGTCGTAGCCCAGCGGAGACCCTCCGCCAACGAGCGCAGTTCCTGTTCGCTGGCGCCGCCGTCCTTCAGCCTCGCGAGGCGCTGTTCAACCGAGCCGAGCGAGGCCCGCGTGCGCTCGTAGGCGATGGCATGGCTGGGGTCGTCGGTCACCGTCGCGAGGCGAGCCTGATCGGTCAGTTCGGCAAGGTCGTTCTCGACCTCGAAGGTCAACTGGTCGAACAGGTCGCGCTGACGCACCGCCGCGCGCTCGACCTTGTCGGCGCTGGAAGCCAGAACCATCGTGATGCCCGCCACGATGGTAAGGCAGACGGTCGCGCCATAGGCCCAGTTGGTGATCGTCGCAATGCGCATGAACGGAAGCTAGACCATTGTGGTTACTTTTTGGTGCATCCCCCAACAAGGCGACCTCTAGCCAAATCCCGAATAGCGGGTAATCAGCGATCCGGTCTGAGCCATGTCTCGCATCACCGAAGGAAAGCGCGCAACCATGCCTTACGAACTATTGATCGATGGCGCACTGATCGACGGTGCATCCAGCATCGAGGTCGTGAACCCGGCAAGCGGCCGCGCCTTCGCGTCCGCCCCCCGCGCGGACGAGGGACAGGCGTTGCAGGCGATCGCCGCCGCGAAGCGCGCGTTTCCGGGCTGGGCCGCACTGGGGTTCGCCGAAAGAAGCCGCTGCCTCCACGAACTTGCCGATGCGATCAGGCTGCGGGTCGACGACTTCGCGCGGCTGCTCACCCAGGAACAGGGAAAGCCGCTGAAGGAGGCAAGGCAGGAGGTTCTCGGCGCCGTCGCCGCGCTGACGTACTACGCGCCGCTCACCCTCGAGCCGCGTGTCCTGCGCGAGACGCCGACGGAACGCATCATCGAGCAGCGTTATCCGCTGGGCGTGGTAGCCGCGATCACGCCGTGGAACTACCCCTTGCTGCTGCTGATGGTGAAGCTCGCCCCGGCCCTCATCACCGGCAATACCGTTATCGCCAAGCCGGCGCCGACCACGCCGCTCACCACCTTGCTGCTGGGCGAGGTCGCCGCCGGCATTCTTCCGCCCGGCGTCTTCCAGACGCTGGTCGACCAGAACGACCTTGGCGCCCTGCTCAGCCGGCATCCCGACGTTGCGCATATCAGCTTCACCGGCTCCACGCCCACCGGCAGGAAAGTGCTGGGCAGCGCAGCCGATACGCTCAAGCGGTTCACACTGGAGCTGGGCGGCAATGACGCGGCGATCATTCTCGACGATGCGGACATCGCCAAGGTCGCACCTCGGATATTCGGCGGCGCGACCACCAATGCGGGGCAGATCTGCCTTGCCGTGAAGCGGGTCTACGTCCCCAATTCGATGATCGATGCGCTATGCGCCGAGCTTGTCAGGCTCGCCGGAGAGGCCGTCGTCGGCGATGGGCTCGAACAGGGCACAACGATCGGGCCGATCCAGAACCGTGCCCAGTTCGAGAAGGTGCTGGGCTTCATCGAGGACGCACGAGCGCAGGGCACCATCGTCGCCGGTGGGAAAGCAGTTGCAGGCGACGGCTACTTCATCGCGCCGACCATCGTGCGCGACCTGCCCGACGATGCCCGCCTCGTGCGCGAGGAGCAGTTCGGCCCGGTTCTCCCGGTGCTGGGTTATGACGACCTGGAAGATGCGATCGGGCGGGCTAACGACAGCGAGTACGGCCTCGGCGGGACGGTGTGGACCTCTAACATCGATCGCGGCATCGCGGTCGCCTCACGCATCGAAAGCGGAACGGTGTGGGTCAACAAGCACCTGGAACTGCCCTTCGACGTGCCCTTCGGCGGCGCAAAACAGTCCGGGATCGGTCGTCAGCAGGGCATCGAGGGCATGGAGGACTTCACCCAGCCCAGGATCGTCAACGTCGCACTTGGCTGAGCCCTGATCGATCATCGGCGGTCCCGTGCGACTTGCGCATGAGGTAGACGTCCATGATCCAGCCATGCTCCCGTCGCAGCGCCGAACGCAGATCGATGATCGTCTCCGCCACTTCGGCAAGGCGCCCGGCGACGAGTGCTTCGCCGGGCATGCCGAGGTAGGCGCCCCACCAGATGTCGATGCCTTCCGCATCCAGCGCGTCGAAGGCGCCGCCCTCGTCCAGCATGACCACCACCGTTCCCGCGCCGGTCGGCCAGCCATGCGTGCGCAGCAGCCGTCCGGTCGTGATCGTCACCGCGTCCGCCAGCCGGTTGAGCGGGATGGCATGGGCCGCGGTCAGCGCATGGAGGCTGGAGATGCCGGGCACCACGCGAATGTCGATGGCCATCCCGCCTCCGATCAGTTGCCCGGCGATCCGCAAGGTGCTGTCATAGAGCGAGGGGTCGCCCCAGACCAGCAGGGCAAGCCTGCCTCCTTCGGGCAGGTGCGTGGCGATCTGCGCGGCCCATGCGGCGGCGATCGCGCCGTGCCAGGACTGCACGCCGTCGATGTAGTCGCCCCCGGCATCGCGGGTCGGGAGGTCGAACTCGACCACGCGCACCGGCTGCGTCAGCACGGCGTCGCAGATGGTCCGGCGTACGTCGAGCAACCCCGACTTGGCGCTGCCCTTGCGCGGCAGCAGGATCAGGTCGGCCTGGTTCATCGCGCGCATCGCCTGGACGGTCAGGTGATCGGGATTGCCCGTGCCGATGCCGATGAGATCGAGATGGATCACTTGGCAGATCCGGCGTAGCGGGAGTCTGCGGTCTGCGGCCGGAAGCGGCGGTCGTAGCCGCGGGCGTAGAGGCTGCTTTCCCCGAAGTCCTCGGCAGCGAGCACCCGGCCGACGAGGATCAGCGCGGTGCGCTCCATGCTCCCGGCAACGGCGTCTTCGATCGTATCCAGCGTGGCGCGCACGATGCGCTGGTCGGGCCAGCTCGCCCGCCATACGACCGCGACCGGGCAATCGGCGCCGTAGACCGGGGCAAGGTCGGCCACGACCCTTTCGAGGTTGTGGATCGACAGGTGGATCGCCAGCGTCGCCCCCGTCGCGGCGAAGTTGGCCAGGCTTTCGGCAGGCGGCATCGTGCTCGCGCGGCCGGGCGTGCGGGTCAGCACCAGCGACTGCGCCAGCGCGGGCAGAGTGAGTTCGGCCTCCAGCGCGGCGGCAGCGGCCGCGAAGGCCGGAACGCCCGGGGTGACGGTAAAAGGAATGTCCAGCGCGCGTAGGCGGCGAAGCTGCTCGCCCATCGCCGACCAGACCGACACGTCGCCCGAATGGAGCCGCGCGACGTCCTGCCCGGCGGCATGGGCCCCGGCGATCTCGGCGATGATGGCGTCGAGGTCCATCGGCGCGGTGTTGACGATGCGCGCGCCGGGCGGGCAGTGGTCCAGCACCTCTGCGGGCACCAGCGACCCTGCGTAGAGGCACACCGGACTTGCCGCGATCAGGTCGCGGCCGCGCAGGGTGAGCAGGTCGGGCGCACCAGGGCCGGCGCCGATATAGTGGACGGTCATGCGGAAACTCCCAATGCTATGGCGCAAGTCGCCATGCGGTCGCGTGAAATGTGGCGGGGGCCTGCGAGCGTGGCGGCATCGTCGTCGAAAACGGCAAGTGCACTGGCCTCGGCGACGCTGCCGACGCCTCTTGCAGCTTGCGCGGCGGTGGAGGCGGTGAGCGTAGACACTTGCGCCAGCCGGCCGGGCGGTACGGCGATCAGGGGCAGGTCCAGCAGGTTCCCCAGTTCGGCGAGCAGCGCCGCCTTGTCGGCCGGGGTGGCCAGATGCGTGACGGGCGGTGCACCCTCGCGCGCCTGTTGATACGCGGAAATCAGCGAGAACACGCTGGCTCCTGCGCGAAAACCGAAGCCAGCCACGATCACAGCACCACGCTCCACTGCACCACCGGATAGCGCGAACGCCAGCCGCGCCGGGTGCCGAGCGGTGCCGCATCCGCAAGTTCGATGCGCATCAGCGTGCCGCCTTGCTCGCCCTGCCAGCGGGCGAGCAAGGCTTCGGACTCCAGCGTCACAGCATTGGCTACCAGCCGGGTGCCTGTGGGAAGCCGCTGCCACAAGGCGTCGAGCAATCCGTCAGATAGTCCTCCACCGATGAACACGGCATCCGGCGGGCGGCCGTCAGGCAAGACCTGCGGCGCGCGGCCGAGGACGAGTTCCAGCCGGTCCACGCCCAGCGCCAGCGCGTTCGCCCTCGCCCGGCCGGCGCGGCTCGGATCGGCCTCGACGGCGCAGGCGGTGTTGGCCGGATGCGCCAGCAACCATTCGATCGAGACCGAGCCCGAGCCGCCCCCGATGTCCCACAAGCGCTCGCCGGGACGCGGCGCGAGGGCGCTGAGCGTCAGCGCACGTAGCGGGCTCTTGGTGATCTGGCCGTCGTGATCGAACAGATCGTCAGGCAAGCCGCTGGTCGCGGGCAAGGCGTCACCCACGCCGGCGACCTCGATCCCCACCGCTACCGGATGCCGGATATCGTCGAAGCCCAGCGCCTGTGCCTCGACGCTGCGCACCCGTTCGCGCGGCCCGCCCAATGCTTCCAGCACATGCAGCGTAGAAGCGCCGAAACCACGCTCGACCAGATACGCGGCCAGCCCAGCCACCGCTTCGCCATCACGCACGAGCACCAGTATGTGCCGCCCTTTGGCAAGGTGAGGCCGCAGGCGCTGCACCGGCGCGGCGTGAAGACCAAGGCAGGTGCAGCCCTGCAGCGCCCAGCCCAGCCGCGCGGCCGCCAGTCCGAACGTGGAAGGCGCCGGGTGCGCGATCCATTCGCCCGGAGCAAGATCGCGAGTCACACTGCTCCCCGCCCCGAACCAGAACGGATCGCCGGAGACCAGCACCACCACCTTGCGCCCGCGCTCCGCCAGCAGCAGCGTGATGCCGTCGGCGAAGGGAACTGGCCATTCGCGGCTCGGCGCACTAAGCCCCGGCAGCAACGCGAGGTGGCGGGCGGCGCCCATCACCAGTTGTGCCTGTTCCAGTGCCGCGCGGCTTGCCGCGCTCAGTCCATCCGCCGCATCCTCGCCGATGCCCACGATCGTCAACCAGGGGGAAGCGATGCTGTCAGCCATGCCGAACATCCTGCTGCTGGGCGGAACCACCGAAGCGAGCGCGCTTGCTCGCCTGCTGGCGGCGTCCGGCACGACCTCCATGCTGAGCTATGCCGGGCGCACCGAAAACCCGCGTGCCCAGCCGATCCCCACGCGGATCGGCGGTTTCGGCGGCGTAAGGGGGCTGGCAACCTACTTGCGCGACACCCGCGTGACCCATCTGGTGGACGCCACCCATCCGTTCGCCGCGACGATGAGTGCGAACGCGGTGGAAGCGGCCCGCATCGCAGGCGTAACTCTCTCCGCGCTCACCCGTCCGGCATGGGAACCGGTAGCCGGAGACGACTGGCGCCCTGCTCCCGACATCGCCGCTGCCGTCGATGCCCTCGGCGGCCCGCCGCGCCGGATCATGCTTGCACTGGGCCGCATGCATGTGGAGGCTTTCGCCGCCCGCCCGCAGCATCACTACCTGCTGCGCTTCGTCGATGCGCCGGACCAGCCGTCCGCCTTGCCCCATCACACGCTGGTCATCGATCGCGGCCCCTTCAGCGTCGAAGGCGACACCCGGCTGCTGCGCGACCATGCGATCGACCTCGTGGTCTGCAAGAACGCGGGCGGCAGCGGCGCCAAGGCGAAACTTGTCGCCGCGCGCGATCTCGGCCTGCCGGTGCTGATGATCGAGCGCCCGGCGCTCCCGACCCGCACCGAGTTCCATCGGCCCGAGGACGTACTCGACTGGATCGCTCACGCCGCATCCCCGGAAACCGAGCGCGGGGTGTAAAGGGTCGGTCCTCCCGGCCGCTCGATCACCCGCGTCCGGCTCGATCCGACGATCACCACGGTGCGCATGTCAGCCATTTCCGCACTCGCCTGTCCGAGCGGCACGATCCTCAGGCTTTCCTCCGGGGTCGAGACCGCGCGGGCGAACAGGATCAGCCGCGCGTCGCCGCAGGCATCGCGCAGGACTTCCAGCACTCTGGCGAACCCTTCGGGCCGCGCCCTGGATCGCGGGTTGTAGAACGCCATGGCGAAGTCCGCCTCCGCCGCCAGCTGCAGGCGCTTCTCGATGACGTTCCACGGCTTGAGGTTGTCGGACAGGTTGATCGCGCAGAAATCATGCCCGAGCGGCGCGCCTGCCCGTGCCGCGGCGGCGAGCATGGCGGTAATCCCCGGCAGCACGCGTATGTCGAGACCGCGCCATGAAACCGGCCCTGCCTCCAGCGTCTCGAACAGCGCGGAGGCCATCGCGAAGACTCCGGGATCGCCCGATGACACGACGACCACTCTGCGCCCCTGCGCCGCAAGGTCGAGCGCGAAGGCCGCCCGGTCCAGTTCCACGCGGTTGTCGGAAGGGTGCAGCTTCAATCCCGGGCGCGGCGCCACCCGCGCAACATAGGGAATGTAGCCGACTACGTCGGTCGCCTCGGCCAGCGCAGCGGTGACTTCGGGCGTGACGAGCGCCTCGCTGCCCGGCCCCAGCCCGGCAACCACAACCCATCCTGCGGTCATGGCCCCGCTCACGGTCGGCGCCCCTGTCCGTGAATTAGCAGGATCGAGAAGTAGGGCGCGACCTGCTCGGCATCGACCAGCCGGGTCACCTTCTGCCCCGGCATGGCGGCGTGCTCGACCAGCCATGCGACCTCCTCGCGTCCGGCTGCGGCCACCGCGCGGCGCAGCTTGGGCAGGTTACGGCCGATCTTCATGACCACCAGCGCGTCGGTATCGCGGATGCGCCGCGCCAGCTCCGCTTCAGGTAGCGTGGCCATCACCACCGTCAGCACATCGTCACCCCAGGTGATCGGCAGGCCGGTGGCGTTCCATGCCCCCGCCATGCCGGTGATGCCGGGCACGACCTCCACAGATGCTTGGCCCGCAAGGCGGCTGTGGAGGTGCATGAACGACCCGTAGAAGAACGGATCACCCTCGCACAGCACCACCACATCCTCGCCGGTGCGGGTGGCGTCCAGCAGCCGCTCGGTGCATCCGGCGTAGAACTCGGAGAGGCAGGCGTTGTAACCCGGATCGGACAGCGGGATTTCGGTGGTCACCGGATACTCCATCGCGATCTCGACCGCATCGGCGCGCAGCAGGTCCTGCGCGATGCGCCGGGCGTGGCCGGAGCGGCCCTTCTTGCGGAAATAGGCGATCTGCCGCGTGCCGCGCACCAGCCGGTCCGCACGCACGCTCATGAGGTCGGCTGCGCCGGGGCCAAGGCCGACGCCATGGATCGTGCCATGATCCGGCGCGCTCATTCGGCGCGGCTCGCAAGGGCGTTGATGGCCGCTACCGTGATGGCGCTGCCTCCGAGGCGCCCCTCGACGATGCAGCAGGGGACAGGCGCCGCCTCCCACAGCGCGTCCTTGGACTCGGCCGCTCCCACGAAGCCTACCGGACAGCCGATGATCGCCGCCGGGCGCGGGCAGGCCGGATCCTGCAACATGTCGAGGAGGTGGAACAGCGCCGTGGGGGCGTTGCCGATCGCCACCACCGCACCTGCCAGATGCGGCCGCCACAGCTCCAGCGCGGCGGCGGAGCGGGTATTGCCCATGGTACGGGCGAGGTCCGGTACCTGGCTGTCGTTGAGGGTGCAGATCACCCGGTTGTCTGCGGGCAGGCGCGCGCGGGTCACGCCCTCGGACACCATGCGCGCATCGCACAGGATCGGCGCACCGGCGACCAGCGCATCGCGCGCTGCCGCCGCGAAACCGTGCGAGAAGCGGATATGCGCTTCGAGGCCCACCATGCCCGCCGCATGGATCATGCGCACCGCGACCGGCTCCTCCTCGGCCCCGAAGCGCACGAGATCGGCCTCGGCGCGGATGATAGCGAAGGACTGGCGATAGATCGCGGCGCCGTCCTTCTCGTAGGCATGCGGCATCAGGAAGCTCCAAGGCGGGCGAGAATGTCGGCGCTGTCCAGCCCTCGGCACAGCGGCTGCGCATCGGCGCGGGCGCCGAAGACAAGGTCGTAGCGTCCGCCGCGGCCGGTCACGGTCACGTCGGCGGGCAGCGAAGAGGCGCAGCCCTTGGCGCACCCGGACACATGCAGACGGCCCGGCACGAGGGGGGCAAGCCGCCGGGCCAGATCGCGGGTTTCCACGCTGGCCTGCGGGCAAGCGGGGGCACCGGGGCAGGCATCCACCCGCAGCAGCGGATCGGCGGGATCGGTCACGAGACCGGGAACATCGGTCGAGCAGCCCCCTTCGACGAGCAGCACGCGCCAGGGCGTCAGGCGCACTCCGGTGACGCCGGGGCTTCGCATCAGGTCCAGCAATGTCTTCGCCTCGATGCGCCCGAACGGCAAACCACAGGCGATCCCGTCCCGCCACCGGCCGGGCGCGATGGGCGGCTGAGGCGGGGCGGGCCGGGCACCATCGCGGGCCCAGGCGGGCAGCGGAGCGTGGTGCCGGGCCATCCGCCGCGCCTTCGCGCCGCCGCTTTCGACGAACCACCGCGCGAGCGCCAGCAAGGCATCGACCTCGCCGCCGACCGTCAGCTTCACGCCCTCGGCCCGCCCGTCGGCGCGCAGCATCAGCGGGCCATCGAGCGTGCGTTCGATCCGGAAATCTCCCGGTTCGCGCGCCAGTACCGGCACCTCGCCCGCATCGATGACAAAGCCGACCTTGCCCGGCAGCTGCGGAAATCCCGCCAACCGGTCGCGCAACTCGTCGGCGATGCGCGCGGTGTCGTCGCCCGCACGCCAGTCCGGTGCAGCGAGGATGTTGCGGTGGCTCTCCCGCTCGCCGTCACCATCGACGAGACCGAGCGCGCACAGATGCTCCAGCAGGACCGGCCAGTGCGGCTCGCCCACCCCGCGAATCTGGAAGTTGGCACGCCGCGTCAGGTCGATCAGGCCATTGCCATAGGCCAGCGCGGCCTCGCCCAAGGCAACCGCCTGGGCGGAGCTCATCCGGCCGAGGTGCGGCTTGACCCGCACCAGCAGTCCATCTCCGGCCATCATCGGACGCCAGGCGTCGGGGCACCAGCCCCGTATCACGCCCTCTTCCTGCAGGCTCACAGCCATCCCACCCCGCGCGCCGGGCCGAACCTGAGGATGGGGCTTACCGGCCACGGCCGACCGACGCGGGCCGACGGGCGGGCGCAACAGGCGCCCGGCGACACGCGCGCGTGCAGCCCCAGCCGCACCGCTTCGTCGCCCAGACGGAAGAACAACCGTGCCGTGACCATCCCCTGGACCAAGGCAAGAGCGACCAGTGCGCCGGCAGGTCTCCTGGCTCGCGGATCACAGCTTGATGCACGCCTTCCCGGACCTTTAAGGCCCAGTGGCCGCCCCTCGAAAGGGCGAGTGCATCGCGCTACCCGCTTACAGTTGCAGGGACAGCCGCGGATTTGGGAGCAAGCCCCCGCACCGCATTCCCGATTAAGCCCCGTCAGGGGCACCGGCGCGATCATGTTCGAAGAACGGAGTTTCCCCACCCTTCGAGCGCTGCGCCTTACAGCGACTTTGCAGGAGGGTAAACTCCTGTTCGCCAGGATTGATCGTCATCGAATCAGTCGATTGCGATCGGTGCCCGCAGCGACTATATCCACTGCACCCCTGACGGAGTGTGTAATCATGAACTTGTCCCTGACCGCATCGCCTACCCGCCTTGCCGCCAAGGAAACCTGTGTTCATGCCTGCCTCCATTTCCATTTCCAAACTCACCTGGCCCGCGCCTGACGGCCGCCGCGTTCTTGATGACCTGACCCTCGATTTCAGCAAGGAACGCGCCGGCCTTGTCGGACGCAACGGCATTGGCAAATCGACGCTGCTGAGCCTCATCTGCGGCGACCTGTCGCCGTCCAGAGGAACCGTTCGCGTTCAGGGCACAGTGGGATTGCTACGGCAGGCTGTACAGGCATCGGCCGACGGCACCGTGGCGCATCTGCTCGGAATCGCCGATGCACTCGCGGTTCTTCGCGGCGCCGAAGCCGGCACCGCGACGTTGGACGAACTGGTCGAGGCCGACTGGACCGTGGAAACCCGCGCAGCCGACGCACTGGCCTGCCTAGGGCTGCCGATACCGCTCGATACGCCGCTCGGCTGCCTGTCGGGCGGACAGAGGACACGCGCGGCGCTGGCGGGATTGCATTTCACCCAGCCGGATTTTCTGCTGCTTGATGAGCCGACGAACAACCTTGACGCAGAGGGCAGAGCGGCCGTCATCGATATGCTGGCGCACTGGCGTGCAGGCGCCATCGTCGTGAGCCATGACCGCGAATTGCTCGACGCCATGGACTCGATCATCGAACTTACCTCGCTGGGGGCCGCGCGTTATGGTGGCAACTGGAGTGATTACTGCGCACGCAAGGCCGTTGAACTCGCTGCCGCCGAGCATGATCTCGCATCGGCCGAGCACCATCGGGCGCAAGTGACCCGCAAGACGCAAATAACCGCAGAGCGTCAGCAGCGGCGCGATGCAGCGGGAAATCGCCAGGCCGGTCGTGGCGGCATGCCGCGTATCCTGCTCGGGGCCCGCCGCGAGCAGGCGGAAAACAGCGGCGGAGAAAACAGACGCCTCGCCGAACGGCAGCGCAGCGAGGCGGAACTCGCTGTGAAACGGGCAAGGGCGCGGATCGAAATATTCCAGCCCATCTCGGTTCAGATCGCGACGACAGGCCTTAACCCGTCTCGCGATGTTCTTACGCTCGAGCATGTCTCCGCAGGATACGAGGATGGGGCATCGATATTACGCGACATGTCACTGCGCATCGTCGGACCCGAACGGGTTGCGATAACCGGAGCGAATGGCAGCGGCAAATCGACTTTGCTGCGGGTCATCATCGGCGAACTTACCCCGTCGTCAGGCCGAGCGGAATGCCACGTTCCCCGTAGGCTACTCGATCAGCAGGCCACCATCCTGCACAAGGAACAGACCATCGCTGAGAACTTCTCGCGACTAAACGAGGGGGTGGACAATAATGCATGTCGCGCGGCGCTGGCTCGTTTCGGCTTCAGGGCAGCAGCAGCCGACAAGGCCGTCCACGCCCTGAGCGGAGGGCAGATCCTGCGCGCCGGCCTTGCCTGCATCTTGGGCAACCCTGCTCCGCCGCCGCTCCTTATCCTCGACGAGCCGACGAACCATCTCGACCTCGAATCGATCGCTGCGATCGAAGCCGGATTGATGGCCTACGATGGCGCGTTAATCGTGGTCAGTCACGATCGACGATTTTTGGATCGAATTCGCATTACGCGGACGGTCGAACTGGAAACTGGCGGCTGGATTCGCTCGACATGAGCATTGACCGAGAGGCCGCAGACTGAACCGAGCAATGCCGTGCGCCCGATCTTGGTCGCCAAAACAAGGCCTAGCCCCGGAACATTACGCAGCTATCGCTATTCACCATGCGCGGTCGGCGGCTGGGTCATTGCGCCGGGCGGGCATCACTTCATGGAAACGCCGATCGGAGACCAGGTAATCGCCTAAGCCCTGCCGTGAAGCCGTCCCGGCGACGGTAACACCTGAAACCAAAACCCACGCTCAAGCGATGTCGACCTTATGGAACCGCCAGCCGCATCTCAACCGCCTGCGACGATATCTTTCGCCAGACGACGGCGGCGCTGGCGCATCGCGCGGAATGTCCTGCTTGCCATTCTCACCGCGATCTTCGCTGTCTGGTTGCTTCTGTTCATAACCAAGGGCCGGTTCCTCAGACACCCCTTCGAAAGCATCGCCAGTTCGCTAAGCGATCGCACGGTCAAGGTCGGCGGCAACTTCCAGCTCTATTTCGCCCCGCTGCGGATAAAGTTCGTGGCCGAGGAGTTGGCCGTATCCAACCCGCAATGGGCAAAGGAAAACACCCTTTTCGCGCCCGGCGCATCGAAGCCAGGATCGCCCCGCTTTCGCTGCTTTTGGGGCATCGCCATGTCTATGCACTCGATCTCGATCGGGGCGTCATCAATCTGGAATGGGATGCCGGCCACAGGCGCAATACCTGGACTTTCGCAACGAGCGGGGAAGGCAAGCCTTTCGAAATGCCACGCATCGACAGGGCCAACATTACCGGCACGCAGATCCATTACATCGACCCGCAGATGCCGCTCCTCGCCAACCTCACCATTGATCCGATCGCGGCTACGGATACGCGGATCGGCAAGGCAGTGGGGCTGAAAGGCAGCGGCACTTTTCGCACTACGCCATTTCGCCTGACGGCTGAACTGCTGTCCCCCGATGCCAGTCTTTCCGGAGCAGAGAACCGACTACAGGCGCGCGCATGGGCGGCCAATAGCGTCATCGACGTTTCCGGCACCCTGCCCGCCCTCACAGAGTTCGAGGACGTTCCCTTGAAAGTCGCGGCCAAAGGGCGGGACTTGTCCGACCTAATGGCGGTGATTGATGTCGTCATTCCGCAGACACGCCGCTATGCGCTCGAGGCGCAGCTTGTGAAGGACGCGCAGACCTATCGTTTCACAGGGATGACGGGAACTTTTGGCCAATCCGACCTGTCGGGCCGCTTCACCGTGACCAATGCGCAGCGACTGAGGCTGGACGCCGCGCTGGAAACCCGGCGCCTCGACATTGTCGATGCGGCCCCATTTATCGGTTACAACCCCGATGTCGTAGCTTCGCAGGGCGCGATGGCTGCCGCTGCGCAGACAGGAGCAGGAGCCCGCCGCATCCTTCCCGACGCAGAACTGCCGGTTGCGATGATGCAACGCTTCGATGCCGGTCTCGACTGGAAAATCGGCGTGGTCCGATCGAAGAACGTGCCCGTCTCGAACATCGCGCTGAAACTGTCGCTGGACAGGGGGCGACTGGCGCTGTCGCCGCTGACATTCTCCATGGCGCGCGGCGACGTGGCCTCGGACTTCGTGATCGACACCCGCCAGCGGCCCTCCGCGATCCGTTACGATATCCGTCTGGCCTCGACGCCGATGGGCCGCCTGCTGGCGGGTTATGGTCTCGCCGATTCCGGTACTACCGGCACTATTCGCGGCAGGATCGAACTGGACGGAAGAGGTGACACGATCCACGATTCGCTGGCGACGTCATCGGGCCGGATCGCCTTTGTCATGCCGCAGGGTACGCTGTGGACGCAGAATGCGCAACTCGCCGAACTGGACCTCGGAACCTTCGTCTCCAAGATGTTTCAGGGCAAACTGAAGAAACCGATCGAGGTCAATTGCGGCCTGCTGGCCTTCACCGTCCGAGGTGGAACCGCCGCGGCCGACCCGATCCTGATCGACACCAGTAAGAACGTGGTGATCGGCCGCGGGGGCTTTAGTTTCGCGACCGAGGCGGTGGACATGGCTTTCCGTGCCGACGGCAAAAAGTTCAGCCTGTTGTCCGGCCAGTCTCCCGTTGGCCTGGGTGGTCATTTCTCGGAGCTGAAACTGCAGGTGATCAGCCCGCAACTTGTCGGCCGTGCCGGGGCCGGACTTGGCCTTGCCGTGCTTGCCACCCCAGTTGCCGGATTGCTGGCATTCGTCGACCCCGGTGATGCGAAGTCAACCGCTTGCGGCCCTGTTCTTGCGGGAGCAAATGCAAGCGCCCAGCGCACTTCCAACGGCAAGCCGCGTGACGATGTCGGCAATGGTTCAACCAAAAAGAATTAGCGCCATGGCCAAGACATCCGGTGTCTTTCGAGACAAAATCGTGATTTACGGTGCGCTGGCAGCAAACCTTCGAATCGCGATCGCAAAGTTCGTCGCAGCCGGGATCCGCGGCTCATCGGCGATGGCCACCGAAAGCGTTCATTCGCTAATGGACAGCGGGAACCAGCTTCTGCTTCTCTAAGATCAGCGCCGCTGACATTCCGATGTATGAAAGCATCGCCCATATTCGCGAGCCTCACGCGATCTAGCTTGAATCGCCATTCATCACCAGAAAGCAATGGCCGCAAGGTAGAGCGATTACGAACGCCTCGAACTCGACGTGCCCGGTCGATTGATCCTCGACGATAGTGGGTTGATGCTCGATGCCGCGCTCGCCGGGATGGGGTTGGGCTATCTGGCTGAGCAGACCATTACGCCGCTCATCAAGGACGGGCAACTGATCCAGATGCTGGTGGACTGGATGCCGCAGGAGGCGCCGCTTTGCCTATACTATTCCGGCCGTCGCCATGTTCCCGCCAAATTTGCGTGCGTTCATCGACCTCGTTCGGCTCCACGCCCGGAAGCCGTCAATGGCGTGAGGCACTCGTTTAGTAAGTTGCTTCCTGGACGAGCAGCGTGAACCGTGCACGGATGCGATGGGCCGGCACGTTGCTGCCGTTTCTGTGGTCGCCCCGTCACCGCCGTTCGGTAGCCAATATTCCATTCTCAGGCGCAGACGGTCTGCTCCTGACAAGAAACCGAACCTGGCTCGGTTGTGGTGCTAAGATGCCTCCGAACCCATTCATGCCCGCCCTTCGTTGAACGACACGACGGGCTTGGCGAAGTAGGAATGCTCGAACGATCCCAGCGGAATCGCCAGCAGCGACGGTTCTACGTCGAATCTGATACGCAATGTTCGATCCGCGCTCCTGACAGAATCGATAAGCCACATGGCGTCTGCTATCGGGAGGTCTTACCCACTCTCGCGACGGGCCGTCGATCCTAACATCGCTGCATTTAATAGGGCCCGCGTCGAAAAAACGCTTCCCGATTGTTGCCGGCAGGCCAAGCGATGACAAACCAGCGTTTTGAATCGGCGGTTTGAGGCAGCTCGCCAGCCATATTCACACAACTAAAACATGCGCGCCCGGCATGGAATTCATCATTTTAGCTCTCTCCTAGAATATTATCACATAAATTTGCTACTGCCTTTCTCGACCCATCACGATTAATCGCCCGCAAATTTCTGTTGCTAATTTACAAACCATCTACTTTTACTCCACTATTCATAAGATGTCTGATTGCGGACTGGTAGGTTAGAGATCCGAACGAGGCGCAACGGCAAGCAGGAAAGATCGGACTTGGCGCCGACACCGTCGTGAATCATGTCGTGAACGAAGCGATGGAATGCGGCGACTCGGGGATCTGGCCTTATGCAGAACTCTGGTCGCCAAGAAGCTACGGCGCTGCTATAGCCTTATATCCCTGCATCCTGAGAAGGATTCTGCGGCCTTGCGTGCTACGTTGACTCGCGAGGATAGGTTTCGTCAGACGTAGCTTAAGGTACTTAAAAGATGACATTCGACAAGGGAAATCGCGGCTATGGTCGTGATCGGTTCGGCGGTGGTGATGATCGTTGGGGTGGTGGCAACGATCGGTTCGGCGGCGGCGGCGGTGATCGCTTCGGCGGTGGCGGTGATCGGTTCGGCGGCGGCCAGCGTGGTGGCTTCGGCGGATCGCGCGGTGGTGGTTTTGGCGGCGGCGGTGGTTCGCGTGGCGGGCCGGGCCAGGTCGTCGGGCAGGGTCGTGGAACGGTCAAGTTTTTCAACCCCGACAAGGGTTTCGGCTTCATCCAGCTTGAAGGTGGCGGCGACGACGCATTCGTGCACATCAGCGCCGTGCAGTCTGCCGGCCTCGAGACGCTGGCCGAAGGCCAGCAGCTGGAATTCCAGCTGGTCGAGCGCAATGGCAAGGTTTCCGCATCCGAACTGACGATTGTCGGTGAGGTCATCGTTGCTGAACGTCGCGAACGTGCCGCCGCTCCCGCTCCGCGCCAGTCGACTGGTGAAAAGGCCACCGGCACGGTCAAGTTCTTCAACGGCTCCAAGGGCTTCGGCTTCATCGTGCGCGATGACGGCCAGCCTGACGCTTTCGTGCATATCAGCGCCGTCGAGCGTTCCGGTTTGCATGGTCTTTCGGAAGGCGATCAGCTCGAATTCGAGATCGAGATCGATCGTCGCGGCAAGGCATCTGCCGTGAATCTGGTCCAGCGCTGACGGACTTGGCCATGGCTGCCACAGGTGGCCATGGCCTCTGCTCCGGCTTTCCTCTGTCGCATTGCGATCGGTAACGGAAAGACACGCGCTTTATGCCGAAGGCGCTGATCCAGCCCGCCTTCGGCCAGATACCTGCAAGGGTACGAATGAGTACCCTTCAGGCGTACGCACAACACGTCCTGCTGCGGGGGATCAGCTTTCTTCTGGAACTGATGACCGGACACATTACTTGAGCCCCGGACTAGCGGTAGTTCAATTCTTGCTTGAAAGGCTGCCCCTTAGCAGCCTCAAACCTGACCTTGTCCTGGCGGCACGACCGTCACGCAAAGGCCAATAAAACGACAACGGATTACATGACGAACGACGATCGCAGCGGTGACAACGACTCCCCTCTTCTCGACCTGGACAAAGGTTCGGTCCAGCGGTTCATCGCGCGCGCCAAGAGCCAGGGCGTCATCACGGTCAAGGAGTTGAATGCCGCGCTGCCGCAAGACCAGATGACCACCGACCAGATCGAGGACATCATGGCCGCGATCTCGGAAATGGGCGTCAAGATCGTCGAGAACGATGATGATGACGATGAAGAGGGTGAGCAGGAAGAGGGCGTGGAGGCCGTCGATGGCCGCGATGACGATTCGGGTTCGGATTCCGAGTTCGACGAAGGCAATTCCCGGCGCCGCCCCGGCGAAACCCGCAAGGCGGACACGCTCGGGCGTTCCGATGACCCGGTACGGATGTACCTGCAGGAAATGGGCGCCGCCGAGATGCTCAGCCGCGAGGGCGAGGCCGCCATCGCCAAGCGCATCGAAGCTGGCCGCGACATGATGATCATGGGGCTTTGCGAAAGCCCCATGACCTTCCATGCGATCATCGGTTGGTCCGAAGCGCTCAACAATGGCGACATGCAACTTCGCGAGATTCTCGATCTCGACGCCATGCTCTCCAAGGAGCCGCAACCGGAAAACCTGGGTGAGGACGGTGAAGCCGACGGCGAGATTTCCGCTGCCACGGCCGGTCCTTCTTTCAAGGACGATGACGATTCCGGCGAGGACAACTCGGAGGAAGTCGACGAGGACGGCAACCCGATCCCCAAGCGCAAGGTCGAGGACGATGAAGAGGACAACACCCTCTCCCTCGGCCAGATGGAAGCGGCCCTCACACCGGAAGCGCTGGAGAAATTCGCGCTCATCACCGAACTGTTCCGCACCTTTGAACGTCTTCAAAGCGACCGGCTCGACGCGCTGGCGCTTGGCATTGATTTCCCGGGCGAGAAAGAAGACCAGTATCTGCAACTGCGGGAGGATCTCACCGCGCAGGTGGAGGCAGTGCAGTTCCACGCGAGCAAGATCGAGTATCTGGTCGACAACCTCTACTCCTTCAACCGTCGCCTGACGACGCTGGGTGGCCAGATGTTGCGTCTGGCCGAGCGTCACAAGGTGAAGCGCGCCGACTTCCTCGAAGCCTACACGGGCCGGGAATTGGACGACACATGGGTCGCCGAAGTGGCCAGGAAGGACAAGAAGTGGGCTGCCTTCGCGGAAAACGAGGCTGAGCCTGCCGAGCGCATCCGTCTGGAAGTCTCGGACATCGCCACCGCCACCGGCATGGCGCTGCCCGAGTTCCGCCGCATCGTGAACATGGTGCAGAAGGCGGAGCGTGAAGCGCGCATCGCCAAGAAGGAAATGGTCGAGGCGAACCTGCGTCTGGTGATCTCGATCGCCAAGAAGTACACGAACCGCGGCTTGCAGTTCCTGGATCTCATCCAGGAAGGCAACATCGGCCTGATGAAGGCGGTCGACAAGTTTCAGTACCGCCGCGGCTACAAGTTCTCGACTTATGCGACTTGGTGGATCAGACAAGCAATCACGCGTTCGATCGCGGATCAGGCTCGCACGATCCGTATCCCGGTCCACATGATCGAGACGATCAACAAGCTGGTACGCACCAGCCGTCAGTTCCTCCATGACCAGGGCCGCGAGCCCACGCCCGAGGAAATGGCCGAGAAACTGTCGATGCCGCTCGAAAAGGTGAAGCGGGTTCTCAAGATTGCCAAGGAGCCGATCTCCCTCGAAACGCCGATCGGCGACGAGGAAGACAGCAGCCTCGGCAACTTCATTCAGGACGAGAACGCCGTCATCCCGGTGGACGCAGCGATCCAGGCCAACCTGAAGGAAATGATCACTCGCACGCTGGCGTCGCTGACGCCTCGCGAGGAACGTGTGCTGCGCATGCGCTTCGGCATCGGCATGCCGACCGATCACACGCTGGAGGAGGTTGGACAGCAGTTCTCGGTGACCCGCGAGCGTATCCGCCAGATCGAAGCGAAAGCGCTACGCAAGCTCAAGCATCCAAGCCGTTCACGCATCATGCGCGCGTTCCTCGACTAGACGCAGGCGGGTCGCCGGTCTTGGCCGGTTACCGCTAGCGCGATACCATACGCGACGATTGGTTTTTACGCGCCCCTGCAAGCCGTACAGCATGCCAGATGCCGCCCCCAGACCTGCCGTTCAGTATTTATAGGTCGCGTTGACAAAATGCTTCAGCCGCCTTGCTGGAACAAGGTTGAGGAGCCGAGGTAGGAAAGCGGGGTTTTCTCGAAGCGGGTGGCGATGCGGCGCTGGTGTTCGAGAAAACCGAACATGCGCTCGATCCGGTTGCGATTGCAGTAGCGGCGATAGTCGGGATGCTCTGGCGCCTTGCGGTTCAAACGCCGCGGAATGGCGGGCAGGAGCAGGTCTTCACGGAAACGGTTGCCATCGTAACCGTTGTCAGCGAGCAGTGCTTTGGACTTCGGAACCGCGGCGGCCATCAGGTCATCGATGCCGCCGTAATAAGATTACTCGCCGCTTATCAGGTGGAGTCGAGAGGGAAGCTATGATTGTCGCAGCGGGCGTCTATGCCGCGTGATCGACCAAAAGCCTCCTTGCAAAGCCCCCTTTAGCGTCAGCAGCCGACAAGAGGCGAGGATGATAGTGCTGTCGACCATGTACCACCAGTCGTCGGTTGGGCCGAGATCGACCAACGATCGCAACAGGGCAGAAACCCGCAGGAGGTCCATAATTCCTTTCAGATACATACGGTTATATCCGGAAAGACAGGCATGTCTACCGCGCTTTTGCGGAAGCAGCGGTCCGGTCAAGGGGAGAATAAGTTCGATCCGTTGAGTGATCCCGCAGTTCTTGGTCCGTTATCTTCACCGCTCGTCTGCCAGCCAATGTCCGTCCAAAATAGGGGTCTGGGCGATACCAAAGACAGAGCAGTGCTGAGACATAGCGGTGAATAGTGGATAATGTGGATCGAGTTGCCGTGCTGCGGCGGGCCGGTTCGGTGTAGCACCATCAACGGCGGTCCGCTGGCGAGCACAGTAGCGCGAGACGGGTGACATTGCCCCAAAGCCCCGCGGCGGGGATACGCGCTCGCGGCGGATGGAAGAGCGGGAAGCGGACATTCTGGCCGTTTGGCAGGAGCGCAGGGACATCACTCATGAACGCCCCACTGGAGCGTTCGAACACCGCGAACATGCCGAACCCCAGCAGGCTCCAGTGTCCCGCATAGCGCAGAAGGCGATGCCATGCCTCCTCGCGCGATGTGGGCAGACCGCGAATGAACTGGAGCACCGCCGGATCGGTCGCGAGTTCGAACACGGCATCGAGATCGTCGATCGTATGGGCACGCAAGATCAGGCGATCGGTGGTAATCTTGGGTCGGTGCATAGCCAGACTCGCGACGGTTCTAAAATATCAGACGGCGATGCCGGCGACTTCGCGCGCCAGCGGTTCCAGCGCCTCGAGCACCGATGTGTCCAGCACCACCGATGCGGCGGCGACGTTCTGTTCCAGGCGCGTGCGGTTGCGGGTGCCGGGGATCGGCGAGATCGCCACGCCCAGTTCGCGCGCCTTGGCATAGAGCCAGGCGATCGCAACTTGCGCCGAAGTCACGCCCAGACCGGTGGCGATACCGTCGATGGTCGCGACGAGGCGCATGTTCGCGTCCCGGTTTTCAGGCGAGAAGCGCGGGAAGTGGTTGCGGGCATCCTCACTGCCGATGGCCTCAGCAAATGCCTGCCCGGTGAGCATGCCGCGCCCGAGCGGCGAATAGGGAACCACCGTCACGCCCAGTTCGGCGGCAACGGGCACGACCTCGGCCTCGATCGAGCGCGTGAAGATCGACCATTCCGACTGCAGGGCAGCAATCGGATGGATCGCATGCGCCTCCCGCAGTTCCTGTGCCGAGACCGCCGACAGCGCGATCGCTCGCACTTTTCCGGCCTCGACAAGCTGCGCCATCGCCCCGATGGATTCGGCCAGCGGCACGTCGGCGCTGCGGCGGTGCATGTAGTAGAGGTCGATCACATCGACGCCGAGCCGCCCGAGCGAGGCATCGGCCGCCTTGCGGATGAACTCGGGCCGGTTGTCGAGGCTCCAGTCGTCGGGCGTCTCGGGTGTGCGGGCATAGCCGAACTTGGTGGCGATCACGGCCCGGTCGCGGTTGGCCTTCACGAACGGCGCAAGAAACCGTTCGTTCTTTCCCATGCCGTAGACGTCGGCTGTATCGAACATCGTCACGCCCAGTTCGAGCGCGCGATCGAGGGTCGCGTAGGCCTCCGCCTCGTTGGTTTCGCCGTAGAACTCGCTCATGCCCATGCAGCCGAGGCCCTGAATGCCGATAGCGGGGCCGCCGTCGCCAAGGACGATCCGGGGAAGCACATTTTCGCCTGTCATGAATCTACTCCAAAAGTTGACCGGCATGGCCTATAAGGGTGGAGTATGGTCCATGGTCAACAGCCTTTCATGCTGATTTCCCAGTTCGCCCGAACGACCGGCCTGTCGATCGATACGGTTCGTTTCTACGTCAACAAGGGCCTGCTGAAGCCGGAGAGAAGCGCCAAGGGCGGCGCCAATCCTTATCAGGTATTCACGCAGGATGACGTGACGGCGGCGCAGATGATCCGCCTGCAACAATCGCTCGGATACTCGCTCGCGGAGATTCGCGCCCTGGGTGACGAGTACCGTCAGGGCGCAGGGTCGGCGCAGCGCACGGCCGAAATCCTGCGTAGCCAGATCGCCCGGCTCCAGCAACGGCGCGCCGAACTCGATGCCGCACTGGCATTCCTGGAGGCGAAAGTGGAGTGGGTAGAGGCAGGCCGGCCGGGTGCGTCGCCTCAGCCGGGCATCTACCACTGTTGAGCGTCGGCTAATTCGGCAAGCCCTGCTTCCACCGAGACTTGCGGCGCATATCCCAGTTCGCGCCTGGCCTTCGCAATGTCCAGCGTGACCTCCACCGCCATCGTGGCGAGATCCTGCCGAGTGACCGGCGGCTTGATCCGCCCGCCCGAGAGCATGGCCAGCCCTTCTCCGATCCGGGCGATGCTGCGCACCACCCATGACGACACTTCCCTGGTGGGAGCCGCGATGCCCTGCGTTTCCAGAATGCGCGTCACAAGGCTGCGGAACGCCATCGGCTCGCCGTCGGTGATGAAGTAGGCCTCGCCGCTCCGGCCTTTGCGCAAGGCAAGGTCAATCCCGTGGCAGGCGTTAACCACATGCGTCGCCGAAGTCAGGTAGTGCCCCCCGTCGATCCACGCCATCTGGCCGGAACGCGCCGCCGCCATCAGGATCGGGAGCGCCGTCGTGTCGTCCCGTCCCCAGACGAACCGGGGCCGCACGGCCACGACCTCAAGCCCCTCGCCCGCCGCTGCGAGTGCGATGCGCTCGGCTTGGGCTTTCGTGCGGGAATAGGCGCCGGGAAACCGCTTTGGGAACGGATGGCTTTCATCGACATTCACCAGCGCCCGCCCGCCGAGAAGGACGGATTCGGTGCTGACATGAACGGCGCGCTTCACGCCGGCCTTGCGGGCGGCTGTAAAGACGGCGCGCGTGCCCTCGACATTGACCGCTGCATGGTCCCGCGTTTCCGGGCCGTGGCCGGTATGGGCGGCCGCGTGGACCAGAGCAGCGCATCCCGCCATCGCCTGCGGGAGTTGCGGATCGTCAAGGTGCCCTTCGACCGGCCTTGCCCCCAGTTTGCGAACCACGTCCGCGGCCTCCGGTGAGCGCACCAGCGCGGCCACCGGCGCACCAGCCGAGACGAAATGACGGATGAGATTGCGGCCGAGATAACCACTGCCGCCCGTCAGGAAAACGGGCGCGTCTGGAGAAAGAAGAAAGGCAGGGCTGCCTCCCTCCGCGATGCGGTCGGTCATGATGGGGTGTCGCTTTCTTTTGTTAGGGAAATTCGTCAGCCGGCCCGCGTCGAAGCCAGCCATCGGATGTCGCCAAGCAGCGCATCGCGCTCGGCTTCGGGCCATTGATGATAGTCGAGGGATTCGAGCAGCTTGAGCCCCTCCAGCGCCAGATAGGCCAGCATCGGGCCGCGCGCGCCATCCGCCTCAGCGCGGATACGGGTGATGACCGCGCTCTGGTTCTCCTGGATCGCCGCGCGCAAGTTCTGATCCTGAGCAAGAGCGGCGCAGATGTTCAGCGCTGCCGCGCGGAACGCATCGGGAAACGGCTGCGCCGCCGCGGCGATGCGCCCGTGAAGCGTGCGGTTCTCGGGAGCATCGCAGGATTCCGCCGCAGCCTCGTTGAAGGCATTGTCGCGCGCCACGGCACGCTGGACCATCGCTTCGAGCAGCGCCTGCTTCGACCCATAGTCATACACGACGCTGCCCTTGCTGATGCCCGCTTCCCGCGCCACGCCCTCGAGCGTCAGACGCGCGGCGCCGACACCGGCGACGACCGCCTCGGCAGCATCGAGAACCCGGTCCCGATCGATAGATTTCTTGCGACCCACACTGCCATCCATTTTTATCTGACTGGATGGATATAAATTAGACGGCAGCGCGGCGTCAACCTGCTTTCAGCGGGCGATTGCGTAGCCCTGCATCCCGCGCGGGTTGGCGGCTGCGCGAAGCAATCCCCCCGCTCTCGCATCGAAGGCACAGGCCGAAAGCCGCCCTTCGGACCACGGACCGCCGACCTGAAGCGCGTGACCGCGCCGCATAAGATCGGCGCGCGCGACTTCGGAAAAGCGGCTCTCCACGGTCAGGGTACCTAGGTCCGCCTCGCGCGGCCAGAAGCTCGCCAGCATATGGTCGGTGTGGAAAGCGGGGGTCTCGATCGCGGCTTGCAGCGGGCGGCCATGGACCACGTGCGCCAGCCAGAGCAGCAGCGACCATTGCTCCTGCTGGTCGCCGCCCGGCGTGCCGAAGGCAAGGTAGGGTCGTCCGTCGCGATAGGCCATCGACGGCGTCAGCGTCGTGCGCGGACGGGTGCGCGGGCGGAGCGAACTGGGCAGTCCCTCGGCCAGCCAGAACATCTGCATGCGCGTTCCCAGTGCGAAACCCAGGCCCGGTATCGCCGGGCTCGATTGCAGCCAGCCGCCCGACGGTGTCGCCGAGACCATGTTGCCCCAGCGGTCCACCACGTCGACATGGCAAGTATCGCCGCGCTGGTGCCGATCGATCGCTGTTCCGCGCTCCCCCGCCATCGTCGGTTCGCCGCCGCCGATCGACGTGCCCGCTTCGCCCCGGCGGCGTACCGGAGGCAGTTGCGGAAGAACCCCGCCGGGCGCGCCCGGGCGCAGTTCCCCGCTCGCCTCCTGCCCGATCAGTGCGCGGCGTTCTGCGGCATAACCCTCGCTCAGCAGGACGCTCAGCACATCGCCGCCCAGCCCTTCCCCGTACCAGGCATCGCGATCGGCCATGGCGAGCTTGACGGCCTCGGTCACCGTATGGACGTATTCAGGCGATTCCGGCGGCATCGCGGCGATGTCCATGCCCTTGAGTATCTGCAGCGCCTGCAGCATCGCCGGACCCTGGCTCCAGCTGCCGCACTTGAACAAGGTGTGGTCGCCGTGCTCGATGGACAGCGGCGTTTCGATCGGCGGGCGCCATCCCGTCATGTCGTCGCCGCGCAGCAGGCCGCCGTGGCGACGCCCGCTGCTGTCCATCGCTTCGGCAGTGCGGCAGTAGGCGTCGATCGTCTCGGCCACATGGCCTTCGTACCAGTAGGCCAGCGCCGCCTCGATCTGAGTTTCCCGGTCGGCGCCCGCCGCTTCGGCATGGGCGAGCAGCCCCTCGTAGAAATCCGCGAGCACCGGATTGGCGAACAGCGTACCCGCGGTGGGCACATCGCCACCGGGAAGGAACAGCGACGCGGAGCTTTGCCACTCCTTCCGGAAGAGCGGCGCGACCGATGCGATGGCTGCAACGGCACCTGCGAGGATCGGGTGACCGGCGCGGGCATAATGGATCGCCGGCTCCAGCACGTCGCGCAGGCGCATCGTCCCATGATCGCGCAGCATCGTGACCCAGGCGCCGAAAGCGCCCGGAACGCAGGCCGCGAGCAACCCCGTGCCGGGGATCATGTCGAGGCCGAGCGCGGTGAAGGCCGCGATGTCGGCTGCGGCCGGAGATGGCGCCTGCCCGCAGATCACGGTAGGCGCGGGATCGCCCGCCCGCGCGACGAGGATCGGCACGTCACCGCCCGGCCCGTTGAGGTGCGGCTCCACGACCTGCAGCGTGAAGCCTGCGGCGGCAGCGGCATCGAAGGCATTTCCGCCTGCCTCCAGCATCCGCATGCCGACCGCGCTGGCAATCCAGTGGGTGGACGCGACCGCGCCGAAAGTCCCGCAAAGTTCCGGCCGTGCGGTGAAATGCGACATCGTTGTATTCCTGTTCAAGTCGTTCGAGGCGAAGGGGTATGGGAGGCTGCCGGGCGCGACGTCAGGCAGGTGAGGAACAGGGTGAAGGACGCGGTATCCCGCCAGTTCCGGGCCATCTCGAGCGCTCCGTTCACATCTTGAACGAAAGTGAGGCCATGACGCGGGCGGGCATGCCCGGTGCGCCCAAGCCCTCGCCCACGGTGAACACGTCAGCGGTGAACTCGTTGTAGTACTTGGCGTCGAAGATGTTCTCGCCCCGCACCGCGACTTCCCAGCGACCGTCGGGCGCGCCGAGCGAGGCCCGCAGGTTGACGATGTCGTAAGCCTTCTGGCGCGACGTGTTCAGGATGTTCCAGTAGAACTTGCCCATGTGGCTGTAATCGCCGCGCAGGCCGAGTTCGAGGGTGTCGGATACGGGAATCCGGTAGTCGATGCTGCCGTTCGCGGTGACCGAAGGCGCGTTGGGCACTGTCAGCCCGTCTACCGGCACGAAGCTGTAGAGCGCATCGGCATCCTTCCAGCGCGAATGGAGCCAGCCGCCCGATGCCGACAGGGTCAGGCCGGGGAGCGGACGATAGGACAGCCCGCCCTCGAGACCGTAGCTGACCGAGCGGCCGATGTTGGTGACTTCCTCGCTGATCGCGCCGTCGTCGTTGACGAACTGGGTCTCGAACTGTCGGCGCTTGTAATCGATGTAGTAGCCCGCAAGCTCGAAGGTCAGGCTGCGCCCGAGCGCCGAGCCCTTGATGCCCGCCTCGTAGCTGGTGGCGCGTTCGGACTTGTAGGCGCCGCCGGTTCCGGTCGTGACGTTGACGCGGCCCGGCTCGACGCCCTGCGCAAGGTTGGCATAGACCATGACATCCGGGGCCAGATCGTAGGACAGCGTGATCTTGGGCAATACGGTCGTGTCATTGACGTTCACGGACAGCGGTACGTTGTAGTCGCGGCCTGTGAAGGCGCTGCGGGCGACACGCAGACCCGCGCCGATGTGGAGGCTGCCGATGCGGTAGTTGGCGGTGGCGAAGGCGGCGTATTGCCGCTCGATCGTGTCCCCGTTGTTGTAGTTCTCGATGAACTGCGGGCCGCCCGCATCAGGGCCGACCAGCAGGTCGAGATTGTTGGTCATCCCGCGATTGTCGACCGCCGCGTAATAGGCGCCGACCAGCCAGTCGAACGGCCCGGAGCCCGAAGAAGCGAGGCGCAATTCCTGCGTGAACACGCTGGCCTTGTCGCGATCCCCGTTGAAGGCGGTGATGCCATCGGCCGAACTGTAGTCGAGATCCCAGCGCAACTGGTTCTTGCGGCGGGTATAGGACGTCACGTTGGTCAGTTCGACCGTGCCCAGATCGTAGGCGACGCTGAGGATGCCGCCGTCGACCCGGCGCTTGTTCATGACGTCGGTGTTGTAGTCGACGGTGCGGCGATAGGCGGCGCTGCCGTCCGTTTCGGGAGCGGTGACATAGACGTTGCCGCCGTTGCTCAATTCGTTGTGGCGGTAGCTGAACTGGACGTCGAGCGCATCGGTGGGCTGCCAGCCGATGGCGATGCGGGTGCCCCATTCGGTGCCCTTATCGGGATTTCCGCCCAGCAGGGTATTGGCGATGTAGCCACCCGTGCGGTTATAGTAACCCGATGCGCGAACCGCGAAGCCCTCGGCAAGCGGGGCGTTGACCGCCGCGAAGGCGTTCACGGTATCGAACCCGCCGTATTCGACACGTGCCTCGCCGCCGTAGACGTCGGTGGGCTTCTTGAGCACGTACTTGATGGCGCCGCCGATGTTGCTGCCGCCGTAGAGGGTGCCCTGCGGCCCCTTGAGTATCTCGATGCGCTCGACATCCTCGACCGAGGCCGACTGGTCGGTGAAGTTCTGGACGTCGTCGATGTAGAAACCGACGCCCTGCGTATTGCCGAAAGCGCCGACGCCACGAATCACGACGTTGGGCTCGTTGTCCTGCCGCCGGTTGAGGATGATGTTCGGGGTCTGCCGTCCGAGGTCGTTGAGCGATGAAATGCCGGCATCGCGGATGGTGTCGGCGGTGATCGCGCTGATCGTCTCGGGAATGTCGAGCAGGCGCTCGTTGCGCTTGCGGGCCTGGACGACGATCTCGCCGCCGGCTGCGGGCTCAGCGGTATCCTGCGGGATTTCCTGCGCCTTGGCAGACGGAAGCGGCATGAGTACCAGCGTAGTGCCGGCAAGCAGAATGGCTCGTACATAGATCATCGACTGAACCCTCATGATTTAAGCCGGCGCGATCTTTCGCGACGGCATGTGTGACTCCCTGACGGACATGCTTTCCCGCCCGCCGAAGACGCATCCTCGACGCTCGGGCCTGCCCGGCTTTCTTTTTTTGGTCTGCTTTCCCGCACCGTCGCCGGTGCGGGCATTCTACGCTGCGGTGGGGACCGGCCCGGCCGCGTGGTAATCGGTGATCGTCAGCGCGCTGTTGAGCTGGCGCGATTTGCGCCCGATCAAGCCGAAGCGCGTGAGGATCGGCGACAGGTCCATCATCACGTTGCGCTTCCAGATCTTGGCGCGGGTGGCGGGGACCATGATGTCTGAGCCGCCGTGCGCCGTCGCCTGGTTCTGCTGGACGAAGACGCGGGCCTTGCCCTCATAGGCGGCGAACGCCTCGCGGTGATCGGCATGCGTCGCCAGTTCGCCCGCAAGGACATAGGCGCCGACAAGCGCAAGGCTCGTGCCCTGCCCCGAGAAGAACGAGGGTCCGTAGGCGGCATCCCCGACGACGCCCACCCGTCCCTTCGACCACTGCGGCATGTGGATCTGCGTCATCGAATCGAAGTAGATGTCCGCAGACTTTCGCGCTTCCGAGAGCATTTCGGGCATGATCCATCCCTGGCCGGCATACCGCGTCTGCAGGTCGCGGTGCAGGCGATCCATGTCGGTGTACTCCTCGCGCGCCGGAGCCTCGCGGCGATAGGCGAGCAGCGCGTTCATCCGCTCCGCCCCGGTCTCGTAGACCAGCGCCATGAGGCCGGGCTCATTGTAGATCACCGCCTCGCGTGAGAAGCCGTGGTTGTTGGGCATCGTGAAACCGACGAAGCAGCAACCGAGGTAGCGATAGAACTGGTCGGCGGGACCGAACGCAAGGGCACGGGTCGTCGAATGCAGCCCGTCCGCCGCGATCACCAGATCGAACCTTTCCTGCCGCCCGCTGCGGAACGTCACGTCGATCCCACCGTCGTGGTCGGCCATGGCGATCACGCTGTCATCGAAGCGATAGGGGATCGTGTCCTTCGTCATGTCATGGAGCAGGCCCGAGATGACGCCGCGCTGCACCTCCACGTCACGGCCGACCACGCCGCCGGTGATGTCCTCCTGCCGGATGCTGGAGATCACGCGGCGGGAATTGCGAAACGTCCAGCTTTGCGCATTGATATGTGCCTCGCGCAGCGCCGGCATCAGGCCCATGCGCTCGCACACGTCGACGGCGGTGCCGCGAATGTCGATCGCATAACCGCCGCTGCGGATGGTCCCTGCCCGCTCCACGACGGTCACGTCGAAGCCGTAGCGCTCCAGCCACCATGCCAATGCCGGACCGGCAATGCTGGCGCCGCAGACCAGGACTTTGCGGGCTCTGGGCCGGATCATCGAAAGTACTCCCTGTTACAGTTCATGGTCATGGCCGCCCGAGACCGCTCAGGCGTGGGCGAGCACGAAAGCGCGCACGATATCCGCCGTACGCTGGCGGTGTTCGAGGGTGATCCCGTGCCGGCTGCCCGCAAGCAGCGCGAACGAGCCACCGGGTATCGCCGCCGCGAGTTCGCGCGCCTCATCCACGCGGATGATCGGATCGCTGTCGCCGCAGATCACCAGCGCAGGCGCGGTGATCTCGCCCAGCCTGCCGGTGATGTCGTGCCTGTCGAGGGCCGCCATGCGCCGGGCGAAGGCCTGGGGTTCGCGCGTCACCAGAACGGCGTTGGTCTGCGCGACCAGTTCGGGCTGCAGGTCGATCGCTTCAGGAGCGATCACCGTTTCCAGCATGAAGCGCCGCACCGCCTCCGGATCGACGAGCCCCAGCGCGCCGAGGTCCGGCAGATGAAACCGGCTCCGCGCCGAAGCCGTCGCCCCGAGGACTACGCTTTTGACGCGCTCAGGGAACAGCACGGCGAACGTCATCGCCACTGCGCCCCCATAGGACGATCCGAAGACATGCGCCCGCTCCAGCCCGCTCCCGTCGAGGAAAGCGGCAATGTCCCGTGCGTGATCCGCCATATCGTAAGAGGTTGGATTGCAAGGGCTATCCGGGGAATCGCGCTGATCGAGCGCGATGGCCTGAATGCCGTCTCCCAGATGCGGCATGAACACCGCGAACTGGCTGCGATCGGCATTGCCGCCGTGGAGGAGCAGAAGCGGCTCACCCTGCCCGATCCTGTCGGCGCAGAGCGGTACGGTATCGGCGATGGCTTGCCCCATGACATGACCTCCGTCGTGCTGGGAGAGGCGCCTGTGCGCCGCTCCGTTTCAGTTTTGTGTCATGCCCGTGCAGATACTGTCCAAGACTGTATTCTCATCGCGCATATGCCCGGACGGCATGTCTCAGGCGCAAAAGCTATGCGCGATGGGTATCGGCCGCTTCGGGGAGCCGCGCCGTCGGCCATTCGCCCGCAGCCACCTGATCGGCGACCAGCGAGAGCAGCATTTCATGAATTTCGCGGATCGCGCGCAGGCCCTGCCGGTTCCATTGCGTCGCGATCGCCCACGATGCCTGCAAACCCTCGATCGGCACGAAACTCAGCCGCTCCGCCCTTTCCGGGCCGATAACGCAGCTCGGCGCTATGCCGAAACCCGCGCCCCGTTCGACGAGGTCGCCGACCAGGGCCGAACTGTTCACCTCGCTGCGCACGACCAGCTTGCGCGTCACTTCCGGATAGGCAGCCTCCAGGTACGCGAGCGTGCTCTGCGGATATCCGACAAGGACCAGCGGAAGGCCGACAAGATCCGGCACGCTGACCGTGTCCGCGAACTCCCCTCGCCTCTCGCGCGGGCAGACGAGGCAGAAGTTCTCGTTGACCAGCGGGGTCATCATCACCCCGCTGGTGCTGGCCGAATTGGAGATAAGCGCCACGTCGAGATCACCGGCCGCGATCCTGTCCCGCAAGTACGAACTCGAGCCCTGGATCAGGTCCACGCGGCAGCCGGAATAGCGGGCCAGAAACCCCGCCATGACCGGCAGCAGCAGCTTGGCATGGATGGATTGCGGGGCGCCAAGCGCGATGCTCCCAGTAAAGTCGCTGTCCTCCGTCGCCATTTCATCGACCAGTTGCTTCACCGAATCGAGAATGCCGGTCGCCCTGCGATAGAACCGCTCCCCTGCATCGGTCAGCGATACGCCTGTGCTGTGCCGCACGAACAGGGCCTGCCCGACCTCGTCCTCCAGCTTGGCGATCGAACGGCTCAGGGCGGGCTGGGCGACGTTGAGGTAATAGGCGCCGCGCACGAAACTGGACGCATCCGCGACCGCCTTGAAGTATCGAATTTGCCTGAGTTCCATGACCCCGCGCGACTCCATTGGCAGACTGCGGCCGTTAGATAACCTTTCCAGATCGAGGTCAAACCACCGTCCCGCGCCGGGCCAAGGGTTCCGCCTCGCGGTCGGCGTAATGCCGGGCCAGAATGGCGCAGGCGAAGAGCTGTATCTGATGGAACAGCATGAGCGGCAGCACCGCCGCGCCCACCTGCGAGGCAGGAAACAGAATGCCCGCCAGCGGCACGCCGGAGACCAGGCTCTTCTTCGAACCGCAGAACTGCAGGACGATCGCATCCGCCCGCTCAAGGCCGAGCAGACGGCCGAGAAGCCACGTCGACAGCAGGACGAGAGCAAGCAGGATGACGCACCACAGCGCAAGCTGCGCCAGCGTTTCCGGCGCCACGCGGTGCCACAAGCCTTCGACGATGGCCGCGCTGAAAGCCGAGTAGACGACCAGCAGGATCGAGCCCCGGTCGGACACCATCACCAACGGACGGTGCCGCGCGACCCACGGGCCGATCCACGGACGCAGGAGGTGCCCAGCGACGAACGGCAGGAGAAGCTGCAGGGCAATCGTGCGCACCCCGCCCCACGACATTCCCAGCGACCCGCCTCCCCCCTCGACGCGCATCAGCACGCTTGCGAGGATGGGCGTCAAGGCGATGCCCAGAAGGTTGGAGAACGACGCGCTGCAGACCGCCGCCGCGACATTGCCTCTGGCGACCGAAGTGAACGCGATGGACGACTGCACCGTGGAGGGAAGCAGCGTCAGGAACAGCAAGCCCGAAGCCATCACCGGATCGAGGACGCCCAGCCGCTCGATCCCCAGGCCCAGAAGCGGAAACAGCACGAAGGTCGATCCGAGGACCGCCAGATGCAGTTTCCATGCCCCCGCCCCGGATAACAGCGCCTCACGCGACAGCTTCGCGCCCTGAAAGAAGAACAGCAGCACGATGGCCGCATCCGCAGCCATGTCGACGACCAACGCTCCCGCGCCGCGCACGGGCAGGAAACTCGCCAAGCCGACCGTGCCGACCAGCGCGAACAGGAAAGGGTCGAAGGCGGCGCGCAAGTATCCCTTCATCGCCTCACTCCCCGATCAGCAGATCGGCGAGGACCGGCTCGGCTACCGAGATCGAGGTGCCCTGATGATAGATATTGCGCCAACCCTCCGCCTGGAGACGATAAAGCCGCAAATGGCGCGCGGCCTTCCGGCGAACCACGCCGTCGCTCGCCCTGAAGACATTCACGAACGAGCCGCGCACGATGGCAAGGTCGCCGACATGGCTGATGTGGTTCTCGGTGACGCGATACTCGACATATCGACCGCCCTGCTGGCACACGGCAGCCAAGTAGCCCGCCTTGTTCCGGATCGAGCCATCGGCATCGACGTGGACGTAGTCGGCATCGACCATGCTCGCCAAGGTCTGATAGTCGGCCTCGACGATCCCTGCGGCCCTCCGGTCCTCCAGTTCGGCGATCTCGGCGTCAATCACGTCCATGTCCTGCGCTCTCCATTCCCTGCCGCCAAAACCAATCCGCAGATGGGTAGTGCGCGAGAGGAGGGAGGCGCAAAGTCCGTATTCTCATGATCGCCATGAGGGAGCGGCATAGCTTACGGCCATGCCGCCAATGCATTGCCCCGATGAGCAATCGCTAATGGCAATTCGCAGGCGCCGATGCCAATCAGGGCACGTCCATTCGCGGAGCGCATGATGTCTGAAGCTATCGGTACGAGCCTCGTGGAGCGCATCTCCCACGTCAATCTGGCGATCCGCGACGAACAGGCTTCGCGCGATTTCTACGTCGGGCTTCTCGGCCTCACCGAAGTATGGCGCGTTCCGCAACCGCAGCCGGGGCTATGGCTCCAGATCGGCTCGAAGCAGATCCATCTGCTTCGTCCGATCGACGACGACGAACTGCCGCCCCGGCGCGTGCTTCAGGAAACGCCGATGGCCCCGCATCTCGCTTTCTCCGTCGCCGACGTAAAGCGGGTCGCGCGCCGTCTGGAGGAAAACGGCGTCACCGTGATCTTCAGTCCTTATATGGAGGGGCAGGCTTTCTTCACCGACCCATCCGGGAATATCCTCGAGATTCTCGAAGACCTCTGACCGGCCAACAAGTCCCAACCACCCTGACGGCCTGCGCCGCTTCGGCTGCAGGCCGTCTTTTTTGGTTCAAGCCGAAGTGATGCGCGGCGCGGGCCGGTTGATGAAGGACTTCAGCGCAAAGCTGCTCTGGATATGCGCGACGTTGGGAATTTGCGTCAGCACCTCGAGGAGATCCCGGTAGTGATCCAGGTCCCGGACCACGACCCGCAACAGGTAATCCGCGCCGCCTGACATCAGGAATCCGCTCATGATCTCGGGCAGGTCCGCCGCCCGGCTTTCGAACGCCTCGAGGGCGGTGCGGACCTGCTTGTCGAGGGTCACCGAGACGAAAACGGATATCGGGCCGGCGAGCTTCTTCTCGTCCAGCCGCGCGAAGTATCCGAGGATATATCCCTCCTCCTCCAGCGCGCGAACCCGCCGGGCCGTGGGGGTCAGGCTGAGGCCGATCCGCTCGGCAAGATCGCTCCACGTGATGCGGCCATCCTCGCTGATGCACTGGAGAATCTTGCGGTCGTAGGAATCTAGTACCCGGTTCATCACTTTCACACCATCAGGTCGATCATTAGGGATATTTGTCACATAATATATATTAGATAGCAAATTCGTTCAAATAAGCAGTTCAATCGCGCCATGTTTGGCAACTCTCCCTCGCGTTTCCCGGCTACTTTCGGACCCGCAAGGAGAACGACAATGCGACACGAGCGGATCATCAGTCTGGACGCCATCTACCAGGCCGAGACCGGCCCTGCCTTCATGACCGGCATCCAGGCCCTCGTGCGCCTGCCGCTGATGCAGCGGCGCCTCGACCGGCATCGGGGCCTGCGGACGGCGGGCCTGATCTCCGGCTATCGCGGCTCTCCCGTAGGGGCTTACGACCAGCAACTGTGGAAGGCGCAGACGTACCTCGACGCGCATGACGTCGTCTTCCAGCCGGGGCTGAACGAGGATCTGGCCGCCACCGCCCTATGGGGCGCGCAGATGCACAAGGCCTATGGTCCGTCCAAAGCCGATGGTGTCTTCGGCATCTGGTACGGCAAGGGCAACGGCGTCGACAGGACGGGCGACGTGTTCCGCAATGCGAACATGCTGGGCACTTCGCCGCTGGGGGGCGTCCTGGCGATCGGCGGCGACGACCACAGCGCGCAGTCATCGATGTTCCCGCACCAGACCGACGGCATCTTCCAGTCGGTTCACATGCCGGTGCTGCAGCCGGCCAACGTCTCGGAAATCCTCACGCTGGGCATGGCGGGCATCGCCATGTCGCGCTTCTCGGGCGTATGGGTCGCGATGAAGACGATCGCCGAAGTCGTCGAAAGCGCTGCGACCTTCGACCTTCCCGATCCCTATCCCGCTTATGCCTCACCGGCGGGGTTGGTGCCGCCGCACGGGCTGAACTGGGACGCGTCGATCAACTGGCCCGCCGAACGCGCCGAATACGAACGGCGCATGATCGAGGAGCGCATTCCCGCCGCCGTGGGCTGGGCCACCGCCAATCGCATCGACGCGCCGGTGTTCGAGGCCAGCCGCACGCGCCTTGCCGTCGTGACGGTCGGCAAGGCGCACCAGGACCTGATGCAGGCGCTGTCCAACCTCGGCGTCGGCAAGGACGAAGCCGAGGCGCTCGGCCTCTCGATCTACAAGGTCGCGATGAGCTGGCCGCTTGCCACCGATCCGCTGCTGGCCTTCGCGAAGGGAGCGGAGGAAATCCTCGTCATCGAGGAAAAGGGGCCGACGGTCGAAAGCCAGCTCAAATCCGCCCTGTTCAACCACGACGGCAGGCGCCCGCGCGTCTCGGGCAAGACCGCCCCGGACGGCAGGCAACTGCTGCCGGTCGTTTCGGAATTCGACCCGCTGATGGTCGCCAGGGCCCTGGTCCAGCGCATCGCCCCGGACGGCGCGATCGACCTGACGACCCGGCTGTCGGCGCTAGAAGCCGCCGGTTCGCGCGGCGAGGTAATCGCATTCCCCGCCCGTAAGCCGTTCTTCTGCTCGGGCTGCCCGCACAACAGTTCGACCCGAACGCCGGAAGGCTCGATGGCGGGCGGCGGCATCGGCTGCCACGTCATGGCGCTCTCGCAGCCGAAGCTGAAGACCCCCACTTTCAGCCAGATGGGCGGCGAGGGCCTGCAATGGGTCGGCGCGGCGCCGTTCTCGCAGACGGGCCATATCTTCCAGAACCTGGGCGATGGCACATACCAGCACAGCGGCCTGCTCGCGATCCGCGCGGCGGTCGCGGCGGGCACCAACATCACCTTCAAGATCCTCTACAACGATGCCGTGGCGATGACCGGCGGCCAGCCCGCCGAAGGCGCGCTGAAACCGCGCCGCATTCTTGCGCAACTTCTCGCTGAGGGTGTCGGTGCGGTCCATCTCGTCAGCGACATGCCCGAGAACTGGCCGCGATCGAGCCTGCCCGGCGGCGTCACCCTCCACCACCGCGACGCGATGGACAGCCTGCAAAAGACCCTCCGCGAAGTCCCCGGCGTCACCGCGATCCTCTACGAGCAGACGTGCGCCGCCGAGAAGCGCCGTCGCCGCAAGCGCGGCGCCTTTCCCGATCCCGACCGGCGGGTGTTCATCAACGAGCGCGTCTGCGAAGGCTGCGGCGATTGTTCGGTTCAGTCCAACTGCATTTCGGTGGAGCCGCTCAAGACGCCGTATGGCGTGAAGCGCCGGATCAACCAGTCCGCCTGCAACAAGGATTTCTCCTGCACGAAAGGCTTCTGCCCGAGCTTCATCGAGATCGCCGGCGCCAAACTGCGCACGCCAGCCCCCGACCGCATCCGCGCACTGGAAGCCGAGCACTTCGGGACAATTCCCGAGCCGACGATCCCCGCACTCGAGACCGTCTACAACATCTATGTCGCGGGGATCGGCGGGCTTGGCGTCCTGACCACCGGCGCCCTGCTGGGCACTGCCGCGCACTTGTCGGGCCGCAACGCCACGGTGCTGGACTTCACCGGCCTTGCGCAAAAGAACGGCGCGGTGGTGAGCCAGGTGCGGATCGCTCCGCAGGGCAACGACATCCACGCCGTGCGGATCGGATCGGGAGAGACCGACCTGCTGCTGGGCACCGACGCCCTGGTCGCCGCCAGCCCGGATTCGCTGCGCAAGTTCGCCGAAGGACGCGGCGCGGTGGTCCTCAACGGTGACGAGACCCCCACTGCCGATGTCGTCTCGGATCGCGACTTCGCTCTGCCGACGCCGAAAATCGTCGAGACGCTGCTTGGCCGCGCGGGTGCCAACGGCTTCCTGCTCAGCGCTACCCGCATTGCCGAAGGGCTGTTCGGCAACAATGTCGCGGCCAACATCCTGATCGTCGGCTACGCCTGGCAGAAGGGCCTCCTCCCGCTGGAAGCCAGCGCTTTCGAAGCCGCGATCGAAGCCAATGGAGCGGCAGTCGAACTGAACCGACGCGCATTCGCATGGGGACGTCTGGCGGCGGTGGACATGGCCACGGTCGAGCAGGCCGCCGGTATCGCCGCACCCGCAGCGCCGACGCCCGAAACCCTCGATGCATTGATCGCCCGCCGCACCGCGGACCTGATCGCGTATCAGAACCAGGCCTATGCGCGCGTCTACGGCGCAATGGTCGATCAGGCGGCTGCCTCTGCCGCATCTCTGGGCAAGCGCGGCGAGGCGTTCGTACGTTCGGTGGCCACGCAGGGCTATCGCCTGATGGCGTATAAGGACGAATATGAGGTCGCGCGCCTTTACGCGGACCCGGACTTTCGCAGGGCGCTGGAAGGGCAGTTTTCCGAGACCGGCGCGATCGGCGTCTGGCTCGCCCCTCCCCTGCTCTCGCGGATGGACCCGGCCACCGGCCGCCCGAAGAAGCGCAAGTTCGGCCCCTGGGTCTTCCATGCGTTCGCGATGCTCGCCCGCCTGAAATCGCTGCGCGGCAGTTGGGCCGATCCGTTCGGATATACGCAGGAACGGCGAAGGGAGCGGGCGCTGGCGGCGGACTATCGGCAGATGATCGCCGAACTGTGCGGCGATCTTGGTCATGCCACCATCGACCATGCCGCAGCGCTCGCCGATCTGCCCGAGATGATCCGCGGCTACGGCCCGGTCAAGGAGGCGGCCATGGCCGAATACGAAGAGCGGCTCAGCGAACTTCGCGCGGGCCCGAACGCAACGCCGATGAACGAGGCCGCCTGATACTTAACGAAACCCAGATCGCCATTCGCGACACGGTGCGCGATTTCACGCAGCGGAAAATCCGCCTCGACGGCGCCATCCGCAAGGCACCGCGCTAACTTCAAGGGTCAAGCAATGACATTGGTATTCCAGACCATTCCCCACCCCCGCCCGCTGGCCCCCGGTTCGCGATCGGCAGCCCTCGAAAATCCGGGGTTCGGCAAGAATTTTACCGACCATATGGTCACCATACGGTGGAGCAGCGAAGCCGGGTGGCACGATGCCCGGGTTGGGCCGCGTCGTCCCTTCGAGATTGATCCTGCAGCATCCGTTCTGCACTACGCGCAGGAAATCTTCGAGGGCATGAAGGCCTATCGCGGGGCTGACGGACGAATTCTCCTGTTCAGGCCGGAGGAAAACGCCCGGCGCTTCAACCTGTCGGCAGAGCGGATGGCGATGCCGCAGCTTCCCGAAGATATCTTCCTCGAAGCCGTGAAGCGCCTCGTGGACGTCGATCGTGATTGGGTGCCGGGCAACGGGGGCAGCCTTTATCTGCGGCCTTTCATGTTCTCGGATGAGGCGTTTCTGGGGGTGCGTCCTGCGTCCAGCTACGTTTTCTGCGTGATCGCATCCCCGGCCGGCGCCTATTTCAGGAACGGTGACGATGCGATCCGCCTCTGGGTCACTCCGGACTACACGCGCGCCGCGCCCGGAGGCACGGGTACGGCCAAATGCGGCGGCAACTACGCAGGAAGCCTGCTCGCACAGCGTCAGGCAATCGCTCGCGAGTGCGACCAGGTCCTGTTCCTCGACGCGGTCGAAGGGCGCTGGGTGGAGGAACTTGGCGGCATGAACATCTTCTTCGTGTTCGACGACGGCCGACTGATCACGCCGCCTTTGCGGGGCACCATTCTTCCCGGCATCACCCGCGATTCCATCATGACCATCGCGCGGGAACGGGGGCTGACCGTGTCCGAGGCGCCGGTGTCGTTCGATCAATGGCAGGCCGATGCCGCGAGCGGCAGCCTCACGGAAGCGTTCGCCTGTGGGACCGCTGCGGTGATCGCTGGAATCGGGTCGGTGCTTTCTCCCGGCGGGCAGTTCGCGGTGGGAGACGGAAAGACGGGGCCGGTCACAACGGCGCTCCGCGATGAACTCACCGCGCTGCAGCGCGGCGATCGGCCGGATCTGCATGGCTGGGTCCAGGCGTGCAGCTAGACTGAACCGCGCGTTTCTGGGGCGGCGTGAAGCCGCCCCCGTCGATGTCAGGCAGTCACGCTTCCCCACGCCGCGCCCCAGAGGTTCGGCGGGCAATGAATGCGTCCGTCACGATAAGACACAGGCTCGGGCAGATCCGCGGCGATGAAAGCCGGACCGTCGAGGTCCACGAAGTCACATAGCTGACCCAGCAGAAACGCCGGAGCCGCGGCAAGGCTGGACCCCGCCATGTTGCCGACCATCACGCCCAGCCCCAGCTTGCGCGCGAACGCCTCCATTTCCAGCGCTTCGGTCAGGCCGCCGCACTTGTCGAGCTTGATGTTGACGACCTGGAACCGGCCGACGAGCCCTGCGATGTCCTCCAGCCCCAGCAGGCTTTCGTCCGCCGCGATGGGAATGCGCGAGCGGATGTATTCGAGCCCGGCTTCGCCGCCGCGCGGGACGGGTTGCTCAAGGAGCGAGACCCCGGCCTCCACCAGAACGGGCAGGAGCGCATCAAGGCTGTCGACGCGGTAGCCCTGATTGGCATCGACCATGAGCCAGACATCGGGGCGGTGCTTGCGCACCAGCCTTATCCGCTCGCTATCGGCGTCGAGATCACCGTCGAGCTTGAGCTTGATCGCCTGCGCGCCGACATAGCTTTCGAGTTGCCGCAGCATCTGCTCGGGCGGGTCGGCGGACAGGGTGAACGTGGTGACCAGCGGCAACGGCGGCTTCAGGCCCGCCAGTTTCCACACCGGCACGCCCTGTTCCAGCGATTCCCGCTCCCATAGCGCCGCGTCGATGGCATTGCGCGCGCCGCCCGCAGGCATCGCCCGGCGCAGTTCCTCGCGGCTGGGGCCGTCCTCAATCAAGGGGCGGTAGGCTTCCAGCTCGGACTGCATGTGATCGAGCGTATCGCCGGTGTAGTAGACCCCGCTCGCCTCGCCGCGCCCCACGATGCCGCCGCCTTCCAGCGTGACCCGCACGGCGGGGATGCCGGTGAAGACATGCCCGGCGATGCGCAGCGGCTGCCTGAAGGTCATCGGGTCGGTAGCTACGTGCAGCGTGAGCTTGCTCATGCCGCCGCCCCCACGATCCCGGTCCGCCGCGCGCCGCGCATGGCCAGCAGGAAGAAAGCCGCCGCCAGCAGCGCGCTGGGAAAGCTGACGCCCGCGATCGCCTGCCCCAGCATCGCCTCGCCGCCCAGCGCCTGGCTGAGCAGGGCGATGGCGGCCGGCGCGGTCGCGACGCCGAACACCGCCGAGACGAAGACGTTCGTGCCCAGCGCCAGCCCGCGTATCTCGTTGGGGACGTTGAGGGTGATCGCGATCACCCCGATCGTCGCCGTCACCGCACCCATCATCAGGTTGAGGGCCAGCATCCCGGCAAACAACGGAACCCCCGGCGAGAGCGCGAAGAACGACAGCGGCGCCGTCGCCAGCGCGGCGACGAAAGCCGGGATCAGCACCCCGGCCCTACCGCCGCGACGACGGCCGAGTTCCGCGCCCTGCCCTCCGGCAAGCGCACCGACGATGCCGCCCAGGAACGTGACCGCGCTCAGCCACCCGGCGAACTGACCGGGCGAGAGATGATGGTCGCGGATCAGCACCGGCGTCGCCCAGACCGCCGCTGCCTGCAGCGCGATCTGGCAGAACAGCATCGCGAGGAGCAGCGGGACGAGGAAGGCGCGATAGGCCCACAGTTCGCGCAAGGCGGCCGACGTAGCGGTGGTCGCCTCCTTGCGCTCCTGCCGCGCAGGCTCGGCGATCAGCAGCAGCGGGATCAGCAGGACGATCGCGAGGACCGCCGCCGCGAGATAAAGCGCTCGCCAGGGCGCGAGGCCGCCCAGCAAACCTGGGCTGGACGTCAGCATCCGGGTCAGCGCATCGAACATCAGCCCGCCCGCGAGGATGCCGAACGCCTGACCCGAAGCCTGCCCCACCGCGAACAAGCTGGTGGCGACCGAACGACGCTCGGGCGGGAAGAGGTCGGCGATGACCGACAGCGCCGCCGGGATGATCAGCGCGAAGACCACGCCGAGCGCGATCCGCCAGATCACCAGCAGGGTCACGCTCGATGCGAAGGCGGTGCCGGCCATACCCGCCATCCACACGATCAGCCCCACCACCAGCAAGCGCATCCGGTTGCGGCTGTCGATCATGCGGCCGAGCGGGATCGAACTGAGCCCGAACGCGAGACCGAAGGCCGTGCCCTGCAGCAGCCCGATCTCTATGTCGGTGAGCGCCATGTCCCGCTTCATCGGTTCGATGAGCAGCGTCGTGAGCGTAATGTCCATCGACAGGAAGAAGCCCATGAGCGCCAGCACCGCCATGGCGGCCCGCGCGCGGCGGGCCTCGGGATAACCTGGGCCGGGAATGCCGGTCATGCCTGCGCGCTCCGCTCGAACGCCAGTCGCACGGTGCGGCCGCTTGTGAACAGGAAGCCGCTGGCGCCGAATTCAAGCGTCCCGCCGGGCGGCGAGAAGGTGGGCGACACCGCGCGCCACAAGTGGGGGCCGAGCGGTTCGAGCAGATAGTCGGTGCCGCCCAGCGGCCCCGACAGCACGATCCGCGCGGCGCCCGTCTCGTCGATGCGGATATCCGCCGCAAGCCGCGCCGCGCGGCTTTCGTAACGGCCGATGAGCGGGGCAGCGGTGGTCCCCTCGGGCACCGTCACCGGCGCAAGATGGTCGGTCTCGCCGAACTCGGTGGTTTCGAGCGCCGTGACGCCGTCCGTTTCGATCGGCAGGATGCGCAAGTCGGTGGGAAGGATCGCCACGGTCAGGCGGCCGTCCGCGTCCCGCGTCGTGGGCAGGGTCATGCCGCCCATGACGACCGCCTGCTGCCCAGCATGCCCGACGAGCGAGAGCACCTGCCCCGTTCGCGCGGAATGGAACGTGCCTTCGACCAGCCTGCCCGCGGCGTCCTGCGGCGCGGGCGGCAGGCCCTGGATGCAGCAGTCGATGATCGCATCGACGAGACAGTAGAGGTCCAGCGCGCTGCGCCCGTTCGTCATGAGGATGATGTCGAGTTCATGCCCCAGCACCTTGAGCATCTGGCTCGACCCGCCGACGACCCCGCCCGCGTGATGCACGGTGTCCAGCCCACGATGCTTCGTCATGTTGAGGCCCAGGCCGTAGCCATGAGTCATCCGGGGCGTGCGCATCTGCGCCCAGGTCTCGGTGTTGCCGACGATGGGGTGGCTCATGTGCCGCAGCCACGCCAGCATGTCGTTGACGGTGGAGACGATGCCGCCCTCGCCGCCGATCCAGGCGCCGAAGATGCCCCGGCTCCAGCCGCCGTCGGACCGCGGCAGATGCTGCGTGGCGCTGTTGGGCAGAAGGTCGGTATCGAGGGGACGCAGCAGCGTGTCGGCCATACCGATGGGATCGAGGATGCGGGTCCGCAGGAAGTCGGCGAACGGCATGCCGCTGACCCTCGCCGCGATCTCGGTCAGCAGAACGTAGCCGCCGTTGTTGTAGTTCCATGTCGTACCGGCCGGGGCATTGACGCTGTCGAGCCCGGCCAGCAGGTCCAGCTGGAAACCGGCATCGGCCGCCACGCCCGGCCCGGCCGTGGAGAAGATCAGGTCGAGGCTGTCACGCATGCCGCTGGTATGCGCCATCAACTGTTCGATGGTGATCGGATCGGCCCAGGCGGGCAGTTCGGGAATGTAGGCGCGCGGCGAATCGGTGATCGCGAGCTTGCCTTCCTCGGCCAGCAGCATGACTGCAAGGACGCAGAAATGCTTGGTTGTCGAGCCGATCCGCATACGGATCGAGGGGGACAGAGCTACCGGCAGCTCGACATTGGCCATGCCGAAGCCGCGGCGATAACCGGGTATGCCCTTGAGGGCGACGCCGACCGCGAAGCCCGGCGCGTCGGTTCTGTCATAGGGCGCGAACAGCGCGTCGAGCGCCGCCACGTCGATCCTGGCCTGCTGGGACATGGGAATTCCTCGGGAGATGATCTGGGGATTGGGAGCGCGGTCAGAAGCGCGTGGTGGCGCTGAGTCCGATGGTGCGCGGCTGCATCATCGAGACCTGCGCGGGTCCGCCCAGGATCGACAGCACCGTGGCAGCGGAAAGCTGGCCGCGCGTATCGAACAGGTTGCGTACGAAGACTTGCGCCTCGACGGGGCCGAACGTCGCTCCGGCCCGCAGATCGACCGCGACATAATCGGGCAGGTCGTACTGCGGGAACCCCGCGCTGCCGTCGAACGAGGACGATCGATCGGAGACGAAGCGCACCGTCGCGCCCGCGCTCGGACGCAAGGCGGAGGTGGCAGGCGCCCGGTAATCGAGGTTCATCGTCACCGTGTACTTCGGCACGTTGGGCAGGCGGTCGCCTTTGGTCGCGCCGAGATCGGCGCTGTCGTCGGCAATGCGCGCATGCTGCCAGGCGAAGGAGCCGGTGGCGGTAAGGGTCGAACTCGGCCTTGCGGTCAAAGTCAGCTCGGCGCCGGTGACATGCGCCCCCCCGGCATTGGCGATCACCGAGACGCCGCCTGCCGCCGTGGCGATCTGGATGTCGTTCCAGTCGATGTAGTAGCCGGCAAGGTCGATGCCGAAGCTGCGGTCGGCGGTTTCCGCCTTGAAGCCCGCCTCGAAGCTCTGGAGCGAATCCGACTTGAATGTCGCAGGCGCAAGCGGCTCGCCGGTCAGCGGATCGTCGACGACGTAGTTCGGGCCTCCGGGGCGATAGCCGGTCGCGTAGCGGACGTAGAACGTCGCCTTGTCGCTGAAACGATACCGCGCGTTGGCGAGGTAGGTGACCACGTCGTCGCTGGAACGCGCCTGCGGCTGGGAGCCGATCAGCAGGCCCGATCCAATCTGCTCGAAGCGCTGCGTGTTACGGGCATAGCGAAGACCGCCGGAAACGTCGAAGCGCTCGGTAATGTGCCAGGTGAGGTTGCCGAACGTGGCGAGTTCGCGGTAGCGGCTGGGAATGGCAATCGTCGCGAGATCGACCGGCGCGATCGAACCATTCGCGTCGTAGGGCACGATGAGCTGCCCGTTCCTGCTGTTCTCGTTGGTGAAGAAGCCTCCCACCAGCCAGTCGATCGTGCCAGTGCCGTTCGAAGCGAGGCGCAGTTCCTGTGTGAACTTCTTCGTGCTGCGCAACTGGTCCACCGCTACGGCGTCGAAGTTCAGGCCGAACTGGCCCAGCAGCGGCACGTAGACGGCCGAAGCATCCTGACGGAAGGCGACGCGCGTGGTCTGGTAGCTGGTGATCGAGGTCAGCGTCGCAGGGCCAAGATCGTAATCGATCGTCCCGCTGGCCAGGCGAAAGCGCTGTTCGAACCCTTCCGCCAGCAGCCGGCGCTGGTCGAAGCTGCCGTCGACCGGATCGCCCGCCAGCGTGTAGTCCGCCGCCGCCGTGCCGCCGCGGTGAATGTTCTGGAGATAGCCGCCGATGCGGATCGACAGCGCATCGCTCGGCTTGAGCAGCAGGTCGGCACGCCCGCCGTAGACGCGCGAACGGTTCACGTCCTTGCGCCCCAGGGCGAGATTATCGATGAAGCCGCCGTCGCGCGAATAGAAGCCGTTGGCGCGCAGGGCGACCTTGTCCGTCACGACCGGCACGTTGAACGCCGCGCCGCCGTTATAGCTGATACCGCCATGCCGGGTATCAGACACGCCCGCCTGCGCCGATCCGCTCACGCCATCCAACTGCGGAGCGGCGGTCACGTACTTGATGAGCCCGCCCATCGTGCTGGCACCGTAAAGCGTGCCCTGCGGTCCGCGCAGTACCTCGATACGGTCCATGTCGAACAGTCCCGCGTCGAGCGACAGCGACGAGGCGTTGGTGAAGGCAGTGCTCGATCCGTAAGGCACGTCGTTGACGTAGACGCCGACGGTCGGGCCGATGTCGTTTCCGGCCGTGACCCCGCGCAGCGTCAGCTGCGTCTGCCCCGGCCCGGCCGTGGTGAACGACAGCGCCGGCACCGAATTGGCGAAGTCGCGGAACTGCACGGCATTGATGCGCGCCAGATCCTCGCCCGAGATCGCGGTGACGGACTGCGGTGTTTCCAGCAGGCGTTCCGCCCGCTTCTGCGCCGTGACCACGATATCGCCGCCTGCGGCCTCACTATCGGATGACTGGGCGAACACGGCTCCCGGCGCCAGCGCCAATGCCGCCACACCCGCAGCCAAGAGCGGTTTCGTCGATGTCATGCCATTCCCCTTGATCAGCGGCTCTTCCCTCATAAAAACCGAACGTTCATTCTTTTAAAGAAACTGTCAAGAGGTTGTAACTTCCCGCGAGACGAAATAACGAACGATTGTACTTTTTGAGGATGCCATGCCCAAACGCGACCCTGAGCACATGAACGCGCAGCGCGAGCGGATCCTTCGCGCCACGATCGAGTGCATCGCCCGCAAGGGCGTGGAAGGCATGTCGATGGCTGATATTCGCCAGCAGGCGGGGCTGAGCACCGGCGCGATCTACGTCCATTTCGCGAACAAGGAGGACATCGTCGCCGAAGCGCTGCGTTACGGTATCGTCGATGCCCTCGAATTTCCGGACGACTGGCCTTCATTCAGGGCGTTGATCGCCAACCTCGACGACCAGTTGGGCTTCGATATCGAGACGATCGTCCGCACCCGGCTTCACTTGCGCGCCGAGGCGGCGCGGCCGGGCAACCTGCACGACGTGTTCAAGCCGATACTGGAAGAGGCGCTGGCGATCCTGAGCGATCACCTGCAGGCGATGGCGGATCGTGGCGCAATCGGGCTCAAGATGAGCCCCCGGGAGACGGCCCAAGGCATGAGCGCCTTCGTCGATGGCTCGCTATGGCTGGCGCTGGCGATCGACCGGCCACTGGAAGACCTCAAGCCCGAATTGGCGCTGGGTCTCGATCAATTCGTTGAGGTGCCGGGCATGTAACAATAGGTTCGCCGATATGGCAACGATCTGAGGCAAAGGTCAGTAAACGTCTCGGACATACCGCTTCTCGCTCTGCATCTGGGCCACGTAGTCGACCGCATCTTCGTGGCTCATCCCGCCATGCCTCGCCACCACCTGCTTGAGTGCGGCATCGACATCCTTGGCCATTCGGCTCGCATCTCCGCACACATAGAAGTGCGCGCCGCTGTCCAGCCAGCGCCAGAGTTCCGCGCCTTCCTCCAGCATGCGGTGCTGGACGTAGATCTTGTCCGCTTGATCGCGCGAGAAGGCGAGGCTTAGACGGTCGAGGTGGCCAATACGGCGCCAATCGGCGATCTCTTCACGATAATAGAAGTCGGTTGCTTCGTGCTGCTCTCCAAAAAACAGCCAGTTCGGGCCCTTGGCTCCCGTAGCCTGCCGATCATGCAGAAACCCGCGAAACGGTGCGATCCCCGTGCCGGGTCCGACCATGATCATCCCCCGATCCGGCTCCTTGGGGGGATGGAAATGTGCGGCAGGCTGAAGAAAGATTCCGACGTCGCCGCTCGCCGCCCGGTCGGCCATGAACGCCGAGCAGACGCCGTGACGACGCCTCCCATCACAAGTATATCTTACGGTCGAGATCGTCAGTTGCACCTCGTCCCTTTGCGCATGCGGGCTCGAGGCGATCGAATAAAAGCGCGGTTGCAGAGGCCGCATCACGGAGCTCAGATCAGCCGGCGTCAGGCGGACCGCACTCTCGTGCAGGACATCGGCGATCTGGCGTCCCCACATCCACCGATCGAGTTCGGGCTTACGATCCGGGTCTATCAGCGGCGCGAACGCCGCGTCAGGCCGCCGTTCCACGATCAGTTCGAGGATGCTGCGGTTGAGGCGCGCAATATCCCAGTGCCGCAATAGAGCTTCGGACAGCGCCGTTTCGCCGACCTGCTTGACGACGACAGGCGTTTCGGGGGCAAGCCCGAGGACGTCCTGGATTTCCGAAGCAAGTGCAGGGCAATTGGCGGGCCACACACCCAGGGCATCCCCTGCACGGTAAGCAAAGTCGCAGCCGGTCAGGTCGAAGCCGATCTGCCGCACTTCTTTCTGCGCACCGACAGCGCTCAACAAGTCGTTTCTGGAAAGCGAGGTGAGCAGCGGCGCCTTTCGGGAGTACGGCGGGCTTCCGGCAGGACTTTGCATTTGGGAAGATCGAGGCGTGTCCAGTTTCCCCTCGGAAGGCGAAGCTGCCGCAGCTGCTACCGGCACTGCTGGCTCGCTGGCTTTCAGCGTGGCGATGACCTGTGACAACCAGGACGATGCCGGCTCCTCGTAATCGGGCTCGCAGTCTGTGCGGGGAGCGAGCCGGGCTGCCCCCAGTTCCTCCAGTCTTGCGTCGAGCTTTCGTCCGAAGCCGCAGAACTGATCGTAGCTGGAATCGCCGAACGCGAGGACCGAATATTGCAGCCCCTCCAGCCGCGGTGCGGCCGCATTGGCAAGAGCGGACCAGAACTGGCCGCCATTGTCGGGTGCGTCACCGTCGCCAAACGTGCTGGCGATCAACAGGACTTCGCTCGCATCCGCCAATTCCGAAAGCGCCAGTGCATCCATCGACAACACCCGGGTGGGATGATTGCTTCCCTTCAGTCGCGCTGCGCATGTCTCGGCGAAGCCTTCGGCGTTGCCTGTCTGAGAGGCCCAGAGCACCAGGATCTCGCGTGCGTCAGACTCTGGCGCCGCAAACACACCCATAGCAGGACCGGCTGCCAGAAGCGGTGTCTCGCCTCCAGGCAACGGAACGCGGGCGAAAAGGCCAGCGAGAAGCCCGTTGACGTAATGTCGCCGCCCCTCGTCAAAGGGGGCACCTGCCGGCACGAAGGGTAATTGCGCTGTTTCCAGTTCGGATGCTCGCAGTCCGGCCGTGAATCCCGAAAGGAATGTCTGTTCCTCATGCGTGAAAGCCGGCGGCGCGCTGACCGGCATGCCTACCAGGCGCTCGAACACGTCCAGTGCAGTGCGCTCGCGCTCGTCACCGCCGGACGGCGCCACGGCCTCTTGGTGCCGCTCGTTTCGAGCTGCCTCACCGGGTTGTACGGTCTCGAGGTCTATCGGGCCAGACACCCGCGACAGCCTTACCGCGGAGAACTTGAACTCGGGCTGCAGCGATATAGGGTCCACCGCATCGCTGGTGACCGTATTGATCGAAAGGTCGTCTCCGAAGACGTCGTTCCAGTGAAACGGCGCGAAGCAATTTCCCGGTCGCACGCGGTCGGTGACGATCGCCGGCAAGACGGCACGCCCGCGACGTGACTGCACTTCGACCTGATCCCGCTCGCCGATCTGCAGCGCTTTCGCATCCTCGGGATTGAGTTCTACGAAAGGACCGGGATTGAGCTTGTTGAGCATCGGCACCTTGGCCGTCTTGGTCAGGGTATGCCACTGATGCTGCAGGCGCCCGGTGTTGAGCACGAGCGGATATTCCTCGTCTGGCATTTCCGCCGGTTCCATGTGGGGACGCGGCAGGAAATGCGCCTTGCCGCTCTCGGTCGGAAAGGCGAGCCGAGGACGGGTTTCGTCCTTCTCGATCCTGAGCGTCTGACTGGTCCCGTCGTTGAGGTAGCGCGTGGGATTGCGGTCCTGCTCGCAATCCGGAGGACAAGGCCACTGCAGGGGAGTGCCACGCAACCGCTCGTGGCTGGCACCGCGAATGTCATAGCCGGTTCGAGGGTTCCAGAACTGGCGGATTTCCTCGAAGACATCCTCGGCGCATGCATAAGTGAACGCATCGCGATATCCCATTTCGCAGGCCACTCGGGCAATGATCTCCCAATCCGCCATCGCCTCGCCCGGAGGATCGACCGCCTTCTGCATGAGCGTCAGGTTACGCTCGGAATTGATCATGACCCCTTCCGCTTCTGCCCATAGCGCCCCCGGAAGGATGATGTGGGCATAGCGATTTGTCTCGGTATCGACATAGACATCCTGGGTGACGACCAGTTCGGCCGCCTCCAGCCCGGCAATGACGGTCTTGCGATTTGAGACGCTGGCGACCGGGTTGGTGCAGATGATCCAGCACGCTTTTATCCGGCCCTTCACCATTTCCTCGAACATCGCCACCGTACCGGCGCCGCTCTCGACCCGCAGAGTGCCATGCGGGACACCCCAGGCGTCCTCGACGAAGAGGCGGTCGGCCTCGCTGATGGTCGCACGCTGGCCAGGCAGGCCCGGCCCCATGTATCCCATCTCGCGACCACCCATGGCATTGGGCTGTCCCGTCAGCGAGAATGGTCCGCTGCCCGGACGGCAGATGGCCCCGGTCGCGAGGTGCAGGTTGCAGATCGCATTGGTATTCCAGGTGCCATGCGTGCTCTGGTTGAGCCCCATGGTCCAGCAGGTCATCCATTCGCCTGCCTTTGCGATCCATTCCGCGGCCTGCCGCAGATCGGCCTCCGGGATGCCTGTGATCTCGGCAACCCGCGCCGGTGCGTAGTCCGCAAGAAACTGCGGCATCGCATCCCAGCCTTCGGTGAACGCAGATATGAAATCGCGATCGATGCCGCCCTGCTCGACAAGGAGATGCAGCAGGCCATTGAGCAGTGCGAGGTCCGTGCCCGGTTTCACCTGAAGGAACAGGTCGGCCTTGTCCGCCGTCGTGTTGCGCCGCGGATCGACGACGATCAGCTTTGCGCCCGCCTTCACCCGGTCCATCATTCTGAGAAACAGGATCGGATGGCAGTCCGCCATATTGGCGCCAATCACGAAGAAGAGGTCCGCCTGGTCGAAATCCTGGTAGGATCCGGGAGGGCCATCCGCTCCGATCGAGAGCTTGTAGCCGCTGGCAGCGCTCGCCATGCACAGCCGCGAGTTGCTTTCGATATTGTTGGTGCCGATGAAGCCCTTGCATAGCTTGTTGGCAAGGTACTGCGCCTCGAGCGACATCTGCCCCGAGACGTAGAACGAGACCGCGTCCGGCCCGTCACGATCGATAATCGTGCGCAGGCCATTTGCGGTTCGGCTGATCGCCTCGCTCATCGGGATCGCACCCTGGTCCCTGCTGCCGGCGATGCGGGCATAAGCCGCATCTGCGCGCCCCGGAGCCGTCACCGGGACATGGCAACTGCTTCCCTTGGTGCACAGCCTGCCGAAATTCGTCGGATGGTTCTTGTCACCGGTCACCTTGACGATGCGACCGTCCGCAACATCCATGACAATACCGCAGCCAACGCCGCAATAGGGGCACACGCTCTTTACCGATTTGCGCTCCACGCCAGCCTTTCCAACACGAAAAAGCGCCATCAGCCGCACCCCGAACCCGGAATGAGCCGATGGCGCCGTTGCCATACAATCATGAAATGAGACGGGCTGCCTGCCGCCACGCTGCGGAAGAAGCCTCAGATGCTCGATATACTGACAGATACAATACGCATCGACAAGCACGATTTTGCAGCGCGGCATTGCCATCAGCAGTCGACTGCTTCCGCTCTAAATTTTGCAACACAATGTGCAAATCATTGCGTTTGATAGAGCAGAGAAGGAGGCGGAAAAGGCGCGGGAAACCTTCAGCGGATGAAAATTCCATGGCTACTGCCGCCGTCATCGCCCCCGTTCGGCCTGCCCTTCCCCTGGGCTGCACTTTCGATCCGGAAGACTGGTACGTCCTCGCCCGTCACTGGTATCCCGTAGCACTCGCTCGCGAAGTGGGCGAGAAGCCGGTCGGCACCAGGCTGCTCGACCAGCCGCTGGTGATCTACAAGTCAGGCGACGAGATTGTCGTCGCGACCAACGTATGCCCGCATCGCGGGGTGCCGCTAAGCCTCGGGACGCAGCAGGGCGATAGCGTGGTGTGCCCCTATCACGGTCTCAGGTTCGGGGGCGGCGGCAAGTGCGTCCACGTCCCTGCGCACCCCGCGCGCGACATTCCGGAGCGGCTGCACCTGCGTACTTTCCCCAGCTTCGAACGCTACGGCCTGATCTGGACCTGCCTCGACGCCGAGGGCGATGCTCCCGCGACGGGCGACATTCCCGACATGCCGCACTGGGAAGAGCCCGAATTCCAGCAGATCACCTGTCCCTGGATCGATATCAACGGTTTCGCTGGACGCCAGTTGGAAGGCTTTCTCGACGTCGCGCACTTCGCCTTCGTGCATACCGAGACTTTCGCCGATCCCGACAATGCCGAAGTCCCGGCCTATGCGCCGAAACGGACCGAATACGGCTTCGAGGCAGAATACTGGAGTTCGGTAGGCAACTATCCGATCGGCGTCTCTCAGCGCGGGGTTCCCGGATTCAACTGGCTGCGCCATTTCCGCTGCCACCTGCCGTTCACGGCGACGCTGGAGATTCATTTCCCGGGCACCGACCGGCTGGTCATCATGAACGCCGCCTCGCCGGTGTCGGCCCGTGTGACGCGCCTGTTTGCGCCGATCGCCCGCAATTTCGACACCGACCTGCCGGTGCAGGACGTCTACGACTTCAACCAGCGCATCTTCGAGGAGGACAAGGCCATTGTCGAGGCGCAGATGCCCGAATGGCTTCCGCTCGATCCTACCGACGAGGCGCATATCCCTGCGGACATGAGTTCGATGACGTATCGCCGCGGCCTCAAGGCCCTCGGGCTCAAGCGCTTCTTCGGGTACTGAAGAAGCGCGTCAGGTCAGAACGTAGGCACTGGGAGCCAGGGCAGGCGGCAAGTCCGTCTCGCCCAGCAGCGACAGCATCTCACGCTCGATCGTCCGGACCATGCCGTCGAGCGGCAGGTCGTTGGGTTCGAGGCCGAAAAAGGTATAGCTCACCAGCAATACCGGCAGGAGCGTCCACCAGCGCAAGGCTCCGGCCAGCACGAAAGGCAATGTCAGGCACCCTTGATCATGTCGAGCATCCTCGCAGGTTTTCGTGCGGACTCAGGCGCCTTCAACATGACGACGGTCAATCGGGTCTAGGTGGCCATCTCGCCCCCGGGTACTCGAAAGATCGGTATCCAAATAGTATCAAGATCGCGTGCCGAGGATCGATAAAAGGAATTTGGATACAGACAAGCCTTTCCGGACAAGTCCCAACCAGGTGGGTATGCGGCAATCAGTTCAGGGGCGTCTTGCCCTCGTCGGACCGAAGCGCGGCAATCAACTCGCGCATCGTCTCAGTATCGCGAAGGTTGAGATCGCGCTGAGGGAAAGGCACCTTGATGCCGTTCTCGCGCATAAGCCTCCAGAGCCCTTTTAGGACGTCAGAACGCACGTTTCCGGTGCCTTCCTCGGGATCGGTGATCCAGACGTGGATCACGAAGGCGACTCCATTCTCCGCAAAGCTGTCGAGCCAGACGGTTGGTGGCGGTGCCTTGAGGACACGTTTTACGGCACCCGCTGCCTCCAGCATCAGCTTCTCGGCAAGCTCGATATCGGAGGCATAGGGGACCACGACCGGGACTTGGATACGCACATTCTTCGACGAATATGACCAGTTCTCAACCTGATTGATCATCAGGTTCTCGTTCGGGATCAGGTATTCCTTCTGGTCGCGCGTGGTGAGCGAGACGGCGCGGATGCCGATGCGGCGGATCTGGCCGAAGGTGTACTGCCCGCTCTGGTCGGCGATGGCGATGACGTCGCCCGGCTTGATCGACTTGTCCATCAGCAGGATGATACCGGCGATCAGGTTGCCGAAGGTCTTCTGCAGGCCGAAGCCGATGGCAAGGCCGAAGGCGCCGGAGAACACCGTCAGCGCCGTCAGGTCGATCCCCAGCACGTCGATGCCGACGAGGATGGCCACGGTCCAGATAAACAGGCTGACCATCTTCTCGGTCAGCAGCCGCTGCGTCATGTCGAGGCGCGTCGCGCGGGCCAGCACCCGGCTCGACATGCGGCTGGTGATCCAGGCGACCGAGATCACCAGCGCGAGCACCGCGACGATGACGGTCAAGTCCCACAGCGAAATGCGGCTGGAGCCGACCTGCACGGCCAGCTTGTCGAGCGTGTCGACGATGTTGCCGATCGTGTCGCTGCGGGCGGAGACGACGTTCTTGATGCCTTCCGCGCCCGCGACCGGCTCGGCGTGCTTGACCACGACGGCGGTGGCTGTCGCGGTCGGCGTCGGGCTCGCCGTGGCGGCCGCGACAAGGGGCGCGGTCACTGCCCCCGCCATGCTTCCAGTGCCTGCTCGATGTCGGCGATGAGGTCCTCGGGCGCCTCCAGGCCGATGGCAAGGCGTACGCCGTGGCGGTCGCCTTCCGCGGCAGGAGCGGGCGGCCAGGCCATGGTGTTGCGGTAGGCGGAAGGCTCGATGGGGATCGCCAGGCTTTCGAACCCGCCCCACGAATAGCCGATGCCGAACAACGTCAGCGCATCGATGAAGCGGTTGCGCGCGGCTGCATCGCCGCCCCTGAAAGTGAAGCTGAAGAGGCCGCAGCCGCCTGTGAAATCGCGCTTCCACAAGTCATGGCCCGGTGCGCCGGGCAGCATCGGGCAGAGCACTTGCGCCACTTCCGGCCGCTTCGAGAGCCACGTTGCGATTTCCAGCGCGCTCTGCGTCTCGTGGGCAAGGCGCAAGTGCAAGGTACGCAGGCCGCGAAGCGCAAGCGCCGCGTCGTCGGGAGAGACGACATTGCCCAGTTGCTGCGCGCGGCCGCGCAGCTTTGCGTAGAGTTCCGGCCCGGCGCTGGCGCTGCCCATCATCAGGTCCGAGTGGCCGCCGACATGCTTGGTCAGCGCCATCAGCACCACGTCGATCCCGTGGCTCAGCCCCGCGAAGCCGAGCGGGCTGGCCCAGGTGTTGTCGAGCACCGAAACCGCGCCCTTCTCCCGCGCGATGCGGGCCAGCGCGGGCAGGTCGCACATTTCCATCGAGAGGCTGCCCGGTGCTTCCAGCAGCACTGCCCGTGTGCGCTCGCAAAAGGCGGCTTCGTAAGCGTCGAGGTCCAGCGGATCGAAGAAGCGCGGCTCGATGCCCATGTCGGTCAGCAGGCCCTTGCCCATCGAACGGGTCGGGTCGTAGGCATTGTCGGTGATCAGCACGACGTCGCCCGGCCGCAGCAGGGTCAGCATGACCCCGGCAATGGCGGCGACGCCCGAAGGGTAGAGCACGGTGCCTGCGGCGCCGGGCTCCAGCGCGGTCAGCGCGTCGGCCAGCGCCCACTGCGTCGGCGCGCCGCGGCGGCCGTAGAAGAAACGCCCGTCCTCGTTGGTGCGCGGCCCCTGCGCCAGCGCGGCGGTGTTCTCGTAGAGGTGGGTGCTCGCGCGCCAGACCGGGGGGTTGACGACCGGCCCGGTCCATTCGCTACGCCTCCCCGCGCCGACGATTACCGTGGCGTTGGAGAGGGTTCCGGGGGCATTCGTGCTGCTCAATGTCGTCTCCGCGAGTGGGGAGCGCTGACCCTAGAGCACTATGACATTTGATTAAACCGACCTTTCGTCATTGCGAGCGCAGCGAAGCAATCCAGAGCGGCGCGAAACTGCCCTGGATTGCTTCGCTGCGCTCGCAATGACGATGCAAGGCAAAGTCATCGATCTCGATCAGTGAAGTCCGACCCGTTAGCCTAACCGGCCGCGCGGCGGCGGTCGTCCGGCAGCACCGGATAGGCGCGCGCCTCCGCCACCTCGCGCGCGCCGAGATCGCGGTGCTCCATCGGGCCGGTGTCGAGCCGCAGCGGCGCCAGCGCGGGACCTCCGGCGATGCCCAGCGTGAAGACGCGGCGGACGGGCGCGACGGTCTCGGCGAAGACTACGCCCACACGCAGCAGCGGCACGAAGAACGACGCATTCGCGCGCTGCAGCGGCCTAATGGCGCTGAGCGGCAGTTGCACTTCGCCGGTGAGGGTGACGCTCTCCCCCGCCGCAAGGGCAGGCACCGGCTTGAGCGGCGTCAGCGTCTCCAGCGACGGGGCAAGCTGCTGCTCGGAAGTCAGCGAGCCATGTGCGCCGATCATGTCGCCGATCAGGTGCCCGGCCGGGAGGTCGGTGCCCGCCGTCAGCGTCACCCGGTACTGCAGCGTCGCGAAAACCAGCGAGAGGCGCAGGCCGACCGGCTCGAAGGCGATATCGACGGCCTCCGACGCAGCGGCTGGCGGCGGGACCGGCGGGCTGGCGAATTCCGGCTGCGGAACGGGGGCAGGCTGCGGAACAGGAGGCGCGACGGGTTCGGCGATCTCCTGCACTTCGGGCCAATCTTCCGCTTCCTCGGCCGGGCGCTTGCGCCGCAGAAAGAACGCAAGGGCGCCCAGGACGACCAGCACTGCCGGGATTGCCCATACCCATATGGGCAAGCCCTGCTGCGAGGCCGGAACAAGAGGCGCAGGGGCAGGTGCTGTCGTGGGCGTTTCGGCCGCCGAGGGCGCAGGGATCGGCGTCGGTAACGGTTCGGGCGCGACCGGCGCGGAAACCGAGGGAGTGCCCTGCGGCTCGGGCGTCGCCGAAGCGCGCGGTTCAGGCGCGCTGGGGCTGGCTGCCGGGTTCGGCGTTCTCGTCGGCGTGGAGCGCGGGGTCACGGAGGGTTGCGCGGTGGGCTGGACGCGCGGAGGCTGAGCGGATGGCTGGACCTGCGGCGGGGGGGCGGCAATGGTCGGCACCGGTTCGGGCGCGGCATTGCGCGGCCGCAGGATCGGGTTCTGCGCGTCGACCGGACCTTGTGCCCGCGAACTCGGGGTCGCGGTGGGCTCGGGAAGGCTCCAGGTGGTGCCGCTCGACTGGGCACCGACAGGCCCCGCGAGAATTGCGGCCAGCGCGGTCGAGATCGCCGCGCGCGCTATGATTGAATTCGTGCCCCTCATGGTATCTTCGGTCTTCGCCAAACTTCGTGTGAACCCTCAGTTAATGCCTCCCGCCCACACGACAAGACGTGGCCTGCCATCGTCCATCGCCGGTGTGACATATGGGCCACCTGCGACATACTTGCGTTCGCGCGTCCTTGGCGGCATTGCCGGGTCATGACTGACACCTCTTTCCCCCTCCACCTCGGCCAGCAGAGCGGACTTCCCGCTTCGCCCGAGGAAGCCCAGCTCGACTACGTTCCGAACCCGCGCGTCGGCAGCCTCTATCTCGTCCGCTTCGCCGCGCCCGAATTCACCTCGCTCTGCCCGGTGACCGGACAGCCCGACTTCGCGCATCTGGTGATCGACTATGCGCCCGGCGAAACCATCGTCGAATCGAAGAGCCTCAAGCTTTTCCTCGGCTCGTTCCGCAATCACGGCGCCTTCCACGAGGACGTGACGGTGGGCATCGGCCAGCGCCTGTTCGACGAGATGAAACCGCTGTGGCTGCGCATCGGCGGCTACTGGTATCCGCGCGGCGGTATCCCGATCGACGTGTTCTGGCAATCGGACGCGCCGCCCGCCGGGCTCTGGGTGCCCGATCAGGGTGTACCGGGTTATCGCGGCCGGGGGTGATCCTCAGTTTCGTCATTGCGAGCGAAGCGAAGCAATCCAGAGCGCTCGTAAACTGCCCTGGATTGCTTCGCTTCGCTCGCAATGACGAGTTGGGAAAAGAACCGGACTTAGAACCCCGCGCTGGCAAATCGCGCGCCATTAACCCGCGTGAGGTCGATGGTGCCCTTGCCGATCGAAGCCATCTGCCGGCTCGTCAGGCACTGCGCGTAGACGGTCGGCGCCTCGGCCTTGCGGGCGGCCTCCGTATCCAGCGCACTGTCGATACCGGCATCGCAGGAACCGCGCGTCTCGTAAGTCTGCACCGGCGTCTCCAAACGCTGGCAGGCGGTGCCGTCGTCCGAACAGGCGAACAGGGCGAGAGCGTAAAGGGTTGCACTCATGGGGGCAGTCTCCTTTCAGGGAAGACAACGGCCCGGGCGCCCCATGTATCCCGCGTCGCCTGAGAAAAAATGAATCCGCTCCAGAGGATTACGGACTGGAACCTTCCGCGCCGCAATGCGTAGAACAGCGCTCATGGACCAGACCAAAGCCAAGCTCATCATCCGCGAAGCGACCGTCGCGGACGCCGCCGCGATCGCCCGTCTCTCCGTCAAGGTCTACGGCAAGGCCGATGCCTTCACCCGCGCCGAGATACGCGGGCAGGTCATCAATTTCCCCGAAGGCCAGTTCGTCGCCGAATACGAGGGCAAGGTGGTCGGCCACTGCGCGACGATGATCGTCACCTCCGATTTGGCCTTCAAGCCGCATACCTGGGAAGAGATCAGCAACGGCGGCTACGGCCGCCCGCCCGCACCCGAAGGCGACGTGCTCTACGGCTTCGAGGTCTGCGTCGATCCCGACTACCGCCGCCTGCGCATCGGCCAGCGCCTCTACCGCAAGCGCCGCGAGGTGTGCCAGTATTTCGAGCTGAAAGGCATCGCCTTCGCGGGGCGCATGCCCGGCTATTACCGCCGCAAGCGCGCCTATCCCGATCCGGCCGACTACGTGCAGGCGGTGCGCGACAAAAAGATCCGCGACCAGGTCATCAACTTCCAGATGAACGAGGGCTATGAGCCGCGCGGCATCCTGCCCGACTACATCCCCACCGACCGCGAGAGCGGCGGCAACGCGGTGTTGATGTACTGGACCAACCCGCTCGCCCCGCTCGATACCGGCAAGGCGATTCCCGGCCTCAAGGAGCGCGTGCCCTCCAGCGTGCGCGTCGCCACCGTGCAGTTCCAGATGCGCAAGATCGACACGATCGACGAGTTCGAGGCCCAGGTCGAATACTGGATCGACGTCGCCGCCGACTACGAAAGCGACTTCGTGGCCTTCCCCGAGCTGTTCACCCTCGAACTGCTCTCGATCGAGGAGAAGAAGCTGCAGCCGGTCGAGGCGATCGAGAAGATCGCCGAATACACCGAGCGCTTCGTCGAGTTCATGGCGCGCATGGCGGTCAGCTACAACATCAACATCATCGGCGGCTCGCACCCCACCCGCGTGAAGCTGAAGGGCGGCAAGAGCGAGATCCGCAACATCGCCTATACCTTCCTGCGCGACGGCGCGGTGCACGAGACACAGAAGCTGCACCCGACGCCGTCGGAACGGCGCTGGTGGAACATCAAGGGCGGCTACGGCGCCAACGTCATCCCCACCGACTGCGGGCCGATCGGGGTGATGATCTGCTACGACAGCGAGTTCCCCGAACTGGCCCGCCATCTCGTCAACCAGGGCGCGCTGATGCTGTTCGTGCCGTTCTGCACCGACGAGCGGCGCGGCTACCTGCGCGTGCGCTACTGCGCGCAGGCCCGCGCGGTGGAGAACCAATGCTACGTCGTCACCTCGGGCGTCGTCGGCAACCTGCCGAACGTCGAGAACATGGACGTCCACTACGCCGAAAGCGCGATCCTGACGCCCAGCGACTTTCCCTTCGCCCGCGACGGCGTGGCGGCGGACACCGCGCCCAATACCGAGACGATCGCGATCTCCGACCTCAGCCTGGATGCCCTGCTGACCGCGCGCCAGTCGGGCGCGGTGCAGAACCTGAAGGACCGCCGCTTCGACCTCTACCGCGTGGAGTGGGCGCAGCACTGAGGGCACTTCGACAGGGCGGAGAACGCATTCACGTATGCCCCCGCCCTTTCGTTCATCAGTCCAGCATCGTCTTGCGCAGCTTCGCGAAGTCCGCATCGGTGAAGCCGAGCGTGCGCAGGTAGGCTTCCGAACCGCCGTACTGCTTGTCGAGGTAGGTGAAGAACTGCGCCAGATGCGAGGCACCGGACGGCGTATAGAGCGGCTCCGCCTTGCGCGGCTTGCCGTCCTCGCCCGCGACGTAATACTTCAGGATCGGGTTGTTCGGATAGTCCTTGGGATCGACCTTGGGCATCTCGAACTGCGTGCGGCGCAGCTCGGTGGAGAGGTGGTAGTCCTTCAGGATCGTCTCGCGATCGACGCCGAGCACGTCGTAGAGCAGCGCCGTCGCCATGCCGGTGCGGTCCTGCCCGGCCGAGCAGTGGTAGACCACCGCGCCCTCGTCCGCGATCAGGCGGCGGAACAGCGAACGGAACTGCGGCGCCAGCATCTTTTCCATGCCCGCGTACATGTTCTCGCCGCCGCCCTGGCCCATCTTGGCCATCAGCGGCTTCAGCGAATAGTCGTTGGCGATGAACAGCGCGCCCACCTTGTCGTCGAGCAGGTCGGGCGCAACCTCGCGCTCCTCGATCGAGCGCAAGTCGACGACGTTGCCGATGCCCAGCTGTCCGAGCAGCGCATAGTCCGCATCCGTCAGCAGCGGCATCGCGCCCGAACGGAACGCCTTGTCCCACTTCACCGTATGCCCGTCCTTCGTGACGTAACCGCCGACATCGCGGAAGTTGCTGCCCTGCTGCAGCGGCAACACGCGCTCGGCGACGACGGTGCGGCCCTTGCCGCCTTTCCCTTCGAGGATCACATAGCGCCGGTCCTTCGCCGCGATCGGCAGCTTTAGCACGCCGTCCTTGCTGGCGGCGGCAAAGCGCTGGTCGCCCTTGTCCAGCACGGTGTCGGCGCTGATCCACACCACTACGGGAGCGGTATCGTCGCGCTTCAGTTCCACGGTCGAGGCATCGAGGCGGGTCAGCGTCGCCAGTTCCCGCGCCATCACCGGCGAGCCCGCCAGCACCAGCGCGGTCAGCAAAGTGGTCGTAGCGATCTTTCGCATCATCATTCTCCCTATCAGTAGCTGAAGCGGACGCCGAACAGGTAGCGCGCGCCGATCTGCTCGACCTCGGTCGGCATCGCGGTCGTGCCCTGGTAGGCGATGTACTTTTCGTTGGTGAGGTTCGCGAGGTCGGCGAACAGCGTGAAGTTGTCGGTCAGGGCATAGCGCAGCGAGACGTCGAGGTTCTCGTAGCCCTTGCGATATTCGCCGCTGCCGAAGCCGCCGAGCGAGTCCAGCCAGTCCGACCGCCACTGGTAGCTTACGCGCGCCGAAAGCCCGTACTTCTCGTAGAACAGCGAGGCGTTGGCGATCTTGTCCGACATGCCCTGGAAGGCGATGTTCTTCTCGGTCGGCGTGTCGAAATCGCCGTCGAGCAGTGTCAGGTTGCCCTGGAAGCCGAACCCGTCGAGCGCGCCCGGCAGGAAGTCGAACTGCTTGAGCACGTTGAACTCGACGCCGTAGAGCTTGCCCTTGTCGCCATTGTAGGTGCCGGTCAGCAGGTAGCCCGAACGGTCGACCCCGCCGAAGTTGTAGAAGTCGGATCCCACCGGGTTCTGCGCCTGGTAAAGCACGTTGTCGACCGAGCGGTAGAAGCCCGCGATCGAGATCATGCCGTTGCCGGGCAGGTAGTATTCGATGCTGGCGTCCGCGCCCCAGGTGTACTCGGGCTTGAGCGCCGGGTTGCCGCCGCCGATGGTGCCTGGGCTGTTGGTGTCGTTGATCGACGCGCCGACGCGGATCGCGCCGTAAGCCGGGCGCGACACCCCGCGCTGGCCGGCAAGGCGCAGCACGAGGTTGTCGGTCGCCGAATACTTGATGTTGAGGCTGGGGAAGAAGTCGGTCTTGCTCGTGTGACGCGTCAGCGGCGTATAGACGCCGCCCGCCAGCACCGAGCCGCCGTTGTCGAGGACGTAGTTCTCCACGCGCACGCCGCCCACGGCGGTCAGCGGGCCGCTTTCGACCTTGGCCATTACATAGCCCGCCAGCGTCTGCTCGCGCTGGGCGTACTTGTCGGTGGTCGGCACGTCGAGCGAGGGATCGTAGAGCCCCGCCGCCTCCAGCCGCCCGAGCAGGCTGTCGATGTCGCGGCGCATCGCCACGTTGTCGACGTAGTTGAACGTGACGCCGAGGGGGAAGCCGGTGTCCCAGGCCTTGTCGGTGACATAGCTGTTGACGTCGAACGGCTCGCCCGTCGCCGCGCTCAGCGCGCCGATATAGACGATGTTGGACGAGGAGAAGTTGTTACCCGCCACGTCGCGGTCGATGTAGAGGCCGCCCGCCGAGAGCTTCAGGTCGCCCATCTGCTTCGACAGGTCGAGCTTGACAGTGTAGCTGTCCGACACCGTCTTCTGACGCGCGGTGATCATGTAGGTGCCCGAAGTGCTCAGGCTCTTCTGGTCGAAGTCGCCGATGATCGAGACGATCGGGAAGCGCGGATCGGAATTGTCGTAGCTGAACGCCAGGTTGTTCGCGCCGCTGGTCGAGGACTGGACGAGGGGCAGGTAGCTGGTGTTCTCGGTACGCGCGTAGTTGAACTTGAACGAGGCGTTGAAACCATCGTCGCCTTCATAATCGCCGCCGAAAGTGCCGATATAGTTACGGTTGCGATACTCGCCGAAGTTGAAGCTGCCGCGCAGCGGCACGCCGGTCAGGTTGCCCGATTCCAGCGTACGGGTGCCGCCGGTCGCGCGGTCGAGGCGGAATTCGTACTGGTTGCGGCGCTCGTTGTCGTTGAATTCGGAGAAGATGCCCTTGGCGTAGAGGCGCTTGCCTTCCTCCGGCTGGTACTCGACGCCCGCGAAGAGGCCGTTGTTCCAGCGCTCGATCTGGTACTGGCGCACGTCGAATTCGGTCGGGCCGTTGGCGTCGTAAGCGCCGACTTCGCGGTTGTCGGTCAGCTGCTTGCGGCGATAGTGTGAACCGCCGACGACGAAGCCGAAGGTGTCGTTCGACCACGACAGCCGCAGCGATCCCTGCCGCTGCTCACCCTTGCCCAGCCCCATGAAACCGTAGCCCACGTCGCCGGAGACGTGCAGGCCCTTCTGCTCCATCGGCGAATAAGTCTTGAGGTCGATCGTGGCGACGACGGCGTCGGCCTGCAGGTCCGAGGTCAGCGACTTGTTGACCACCATCTGCGAGAGCAGCACGGCGGGGATCGCGTCGAAGCGGAAGGCGCGGGTGTCGCCGCCCTCGTCCACGCCTGCCATCGGGATTCCGTCGATGCTTACCGAGGTCCAGCGGTTCGGCGCGCCGCGCACCTGGATATAACGCTCCTGCCCCTGATCGCGCTGCACCGCGACGGCGGGCAGGCGCGAGAGCGCGGCGGCGGCGTTCTGGTCGGGGAAGCGGCCGACCGCATCCGATGCGGCGACGTCGGCAAGGTTGTCCATCACCCGCTTGGCCTCGATCGAGTCCTGCTGGGCCGAGACGATCGAGCCGGTGACGACGATGTCTTCTCCGATAGCGGCATCATCGGCGGCAACGTCCGGGGCCTCCTCGGCATGAGCGACGACAGCGCCGGCGAAGGCGCAGGCAAGAACGCCGACGATCGCCGTCGAGCGCAGGAATAGACAAGTGTTCAGTTTCACGACGAGCCCCCGAGAAGATTGGATCGACGCGGCAGCTAGAACGACTGTATGTATGTTGGATGACACTTTTCCGGCACTGCCGCAACGGTCGGCGTGCGCGGGTATCACTCGATCGCAGGCGCGGTGTCTGCTAGGAGGGTGAAATTGCCAGTCGGACTTCCAATGTCATGAGCGCCATGAGAACCGCAGAATCATCGTCATACGACCGGTTTATCGCCGTGGTTACAGGGCAATGGGAACAGGTCGGGGCAGCAGGAATGTCGGCCCGCCAGATCAGTGGATTGACCGATGCACCGGTTTCCTCGATCTACCATCACTTCGGCTCCCTGGAACACTTGTTGCTGGCTTCCCAGCAGCAATGCATCGTCGAGGCGAGGCTCTGGTGCGACCGCCAGTGGCAGCAGTTCGATGGACTGCGTGCTTCGCCCGTCGCCTTCGCGGGGTTCTTCGCACAGATCGTCGATGCATGGTGCGAGGAGCAACGCGGGCTGGCCTTCGCCTGGCGCGAATGCCAGCTGCTTGCCCATGAATCGGCGCAATTCGTTGATGCCGCGCGGCAGTGGGCCGCGCTGTGGGCGCATTTCTGGAGCGAGGCGGGCCAGCGCTTCGGCCTCGGCGCGGGCAGCATCGTCGCGCAGCGCGTGTTCGAGAACGAGAGCTTCTTCCATATGATCCGCTGGCGGCGTCTGGTCGATCGCGCCGCGCTCGACGAAACCGCCCGCGTGCTCGGCGCATGGCTGACCGGCGGCGCGATACCCCCCGCTCCCTGGCGCGAATTCGCGCGCGAAGAGGCGCTGCGCTCGATGCCCGTCCTGCCCGACCGGGACGAGACGGCCGCGCGCATCGTCGAGACCGCCGCCCGGATCATCGACGAGGACGGGCTCGCCCGCCTCACGCATCGCGCCGTCGCCGAACGCGCCGGACTGACGCTCGGCACGGTGTCGCACAAGTTCCGCACGAAGCCCGCCCTTCTCGAAGCCGCGTTCGAGGGCCTCTACCGCGCCAACGTCGAGCGCCTGCAGGCGGAAGCCCCCGCACGCGACGCGCTTCGCCCCGCCGACCTCGCGGACGACCTTGCCGCGATGGTGCTGCGCGGCGGCAACGCGCGGGGCAGCGACGAACTTTTCGTCGCCACCGCGCGCGATGCTTCGCTGCGCCAGTTCGGCGCCCAGCTGCGCTACTTGCGCGGCCGCACTTCGCGCAGTGCGCTGCAGGATCTTGTCGGCACAGGGCGGGAGGTCGGCGTTACCGAGGCCGCCCTGTTCTCCGGCTTCCTGACCTCGCAGCTGCGCGCCCATGCCGGATTTCCGGACGAGGTCGCACCGCGCATCCGCGGCGAGCTGGAAGTCATGGTGGCATTGGCGTGCGGAGTGCCGGGAGATCGCGCCTGAAGGCACGGTATGGGCACGCTAGGGTATCGCTAGGTGCCGTTAAGGCACCGTTGAGTGCCATGTCCGGTCAGGCCGCAATCGCCAGATCGGCGCCGCTTGAGAAGCGATTCCGGTACTCTCCGGGCGACAGGCCCATGACGCGGTTGAACACCCTGCGGAACGCCGTCGCGTCCTCGTAACCCACGGCCCAGGCGATCTGGTCCACCGATCGGCGGGTGAATTCCAGTAGCTCGCGCGCCTTGCCGACCCGCAGATTCTGGACGTATTCCACGGGCTTGAGCCCCGTCGCCGCCTTGAACCGGCGCAGGAATGTGCGCTCCTCCAGCCCCGCCTGCCCGGCCATGTCAGGCACCGCGACCGCCCGCTCCGCCCGCCCCTGAAGCCAGTGCTGGACCTTGAGAATCGCCTCGTCCCCATGCGTCAGGCGCGGCGCGAAACTGCTGTAATGCCGCTGCTCCCGCCCCGAGGGATCGACGAGCAGGAACTTGCCCGTCTCGATCATCACCGTCGGCCCCAGCAGCCGATCGACGATCCGCATCCCAAGGTCGGTCCAGGCCATCAGCCCGCCTGCGGTGATGATGTCGCCATCCTCGATCACCATCTTGTCCGGGTCCAGCCTAACATCCGGAAATCGCGTGCGAAAAGGTTCGGCGAAAAGCCAGTGCGTCGTCGCCGGACGGCCTGACAGCAGCCCCGTCGCGGCCAGCATGAACGTCCCGCCGCACGTGGATGCCAGCGTCGCGCCCGCCGCGTGCCGATCAAGCAGCCAGCGGGCATAAGGCACGGCTTCCTCGGCGCCGACGGGGCCGGTCAGGCGCCCCGGAACGATCAGGATCGCAGGGTCGCCACGCTCGCCGGGATGGGTGTCCGATCCGCGCACGAATCCGCCAACACCTCCTATATTCCAATGACTTACCCGAATCGCAAGCCCCCCGCGCTCCGCCGAGAAGTGCGAGGCGATCGCGAACAGGTCGGTAATCCCGTGGACCATTGCCGCCTGACAGCCCGGATAGAGGACGAGGCCGATCTCGGCCTTGATACGCGCGTCTACGGCCATGCCCGAAGCCCCCTTTGTCAGTTTTGGCCTGCCTTATGTCGGAACCGCCGATCCTGCAGGCCGGCGGCGCAGTCTATCCCTCTCCTCACAGGGCGCAACGGCCCGATCGAGAAAGGAGCAAGCGACATGACCACGATCACCACCCGCGACGGAACCCGCATCTTCTACAAGGACTGGGGCGCGAAGGATGCCCAGCCCATCGTCTTCTCCCACGGCTGGCCGCTTTCCGCCGATGCCTGGGACACGCAGATGGTCTTCTTCACGAACGAGGGCTTCCGCACCGTGGCCCACGATCGCCGCAGCCACGGCCGCTCGGACCAGGTCTGGAACGCCAACACCATGGACCAGTACGCCGATGACCTGGCCGAACTGATCGAGGCGCTTAACCTGCGCGACGTGATCCTCGTCGGCCACTCGACCGGCGGCGGCGAAGTGACCCGCTATATCGGCCGCCACGGCACCGACCGCGTCGCCAAAGTGGCGCTGATCGGCGCGGTTCCGCCTCTTATGCTGAAAACCGAGGCCAATCCCGGCGGCCTGCCGATCGACGCCTTCGACGCCATCCGCAAGGGCACGTACGACAACCGCAGCCAGTTTTTCCGCGACCTCACCAACCCCTTCTACGGCTACAACCGCGAGGGTGCGACGATCTCCGAAGGCATCCGTAAGGAATTCTGGAGGCAGGGCATGATGGGCGGCCTCAAGGGCCAGCTCGACTCCATCCGCGCCTTTTCCGAGAGCGACTTCCACGCCGATCTCGCCCGCTTCGACGTGCCCACGCTCGTCCTGCACGGCGACGACGACCAGATCGTGCCGATCGGCGCTTCCGCGCTCGAAACGGTGAAGATCGTGCCGAATGCGGTGCTCAAGGTGTATGAAGGGGCCGACCACGGCCTGACCCAGACGCATCAGGACCGCTTCAACGCCGACCTCCTCCACTTCATCCGCGACTGAAGCCTCCCACAGACCGTATCCACGAAAGGACATCCGCATGACCAAGGGCACTTTCCTCATCACCGGCGCGTCGGACGGCATCGGCGCGGTCTACTCCGACCGCCTCGCTCGCCGGGGCCACGACCTGATCCTCGTCGCCCGCCGGGCTGACAAACTGGAAGCGCTGGCGACGACGCTCGCCGCCGAAACCGGCGTCAGGGTCGAGACCCTGAGCGCCGATCTCGCCAAGGCCGAAGACCTCGCCCGCATCGAACGGCGGCTGCGCGAGGATGCGGCGATCACCGGCCTCGTCAACAATGCCGGGATCGCCGGGGAGACCACCTTCGTCGGCTCCGACCCCGCCTACCTCACCGGGATGATCGACCTCAACGTGCTGGCCGTCACCCGCCTCGCCGCCGCGATCGCGCCGCGCCTTGCGGACCTCGGCAGCGGGACGATCATCAACATGACCTCGGTGACCGCGCTCATGCCGGACGGGTTCACGGCGGTCTATCCCGCAACCAAGGCCTATGTCCTCGCCTTCACCGAGGCGCTGAACGTCGAGCTTGGTGCGAAAGGCGTGCGCGTGCAGGCGGTGCTGCCGGGGATCACCCGCACACCGATCTGGACCGAGGAGCAACTCGCCGGACTGCCCGCCGAAATGGTGATGGACGTCGATGACATGGTCGATGCCGCGCTCACGGGCCTCGACCTCGGCGAGACGATCACCATCCCGGCGCTGCCCGACAACGCCGACCTCGACGCTTACCTCGACGCCCGCCGCGCGCTGCGCCCCAACCTGTCCCGCAACCGCCCCGCCGACCGCTACGGTGCCTGACGCCGACCCAAGGAGACAAGCCATGAGCAAGACCATCGTTCTCATCCACGGCGCCTGGCTCAATTCCCGCAGCTGGGAGCACGTGAAAGCCCGTTACGAGGCACGCGGCTATACCGTCCTCGCCCCCGATTGGCCCCTCGACGAAGGCGAGCCCGCGGCCCTGCGCGCACGCCCTCACCCGAAGCTCGAAGCGCTGGGACAACGCCAGATCGTCGATCATTACGAGGCGATCATCCGCGCCCTTCCCGAAGCGCCGATCCTGATCGGGCATTCGCTCGGCGGGGTGGTAGTCCAGCACCTGCTCGACCGGGGACTGGGCGTGGCGGGCGTCGCCATCGACCCCGCTCCCACGCCCGGCGTGCCGATCTTTCTCCATGCGCTCGTCTCGGCTCTACCAGTATTCCTCGACCCGTTCAGCCGGAGCAAGGTGAAGCACATGTCGCGCCGCTTCTTCGCCAGGCGGTTCGCCCAGACGCTTGGGGCTGCGCAGGCCGAAACGGCCTACGACCGCTACATCGTGCCGACGCCGGGCCGGGTCTACTGGGACGGGATCGTCAAGCCGATGAAGATCGACTGGACCAATCCCAAGCGCCCGCCATTGCTGCTGATCGGCGGCGGCAAGGACCTCATCGCCGATGCTGCGATGACCCGCGCGATCCATGCCCGGCAAAGCCGCGCGCCGTCCCGTACGGACTATGTCGAATTCGCCGAGCGGTCGCACTGGACCATGCTCGACACCGGCTGGGAGCAGGTGGCCGACGCCGCCATCGAATGGGCCGAAAAGCTCTAACCCGGTGGTCCTGCGGGCGATCCGGACATCGATGGCGCAGCGCGCCCGTCGATGCCCGGAGGTTCAATCAGGTCTTGGGCGTGACCCACACTTCGACAGGCGCGATGAACTTGCCCGGCGCCGGCTTGCCAACGTGGACGCGATCGGCAGTGACCTGCTCCCCGTTCGCCAGATGCAGCGTGACCCAGGGCTTGGGCATGCGCTCGAACGTCAATTTCTGGATCGGCTGGCCCGTGGTCGAATTCATGATGGTAGCGATGATACTCATCGCCCGCCGTTAATCGCCCTGGTTCGCAAGCGTCTATGGGTTCGGAGACGTTATACCCGCTTCAGGTGGCGAGCCCGAACCTTGTCCGCAAGGCGTCCTCGGATACGATGACGACCGGCCGACCAGCCTCGCGCAATTCCTGCGCGCGGCGATACAAGGGGCTAGCCTCCACCCACCTCCCGTAAGGCTGCGCTCTGGCAATCACCAGCAAAGTGGTGGTCATACCCACCGATCGGACGACCCGGCCACCCGCCGCCGCGATGACGGTCGCAAGCTTGCCGTCAAGCGGCTCGCCCAGGATCACGACCCGCTCCCCGCTCAGCGGCCCGTCCGGGGCGGGAACTGGCGGCTTGGGCTTGGCGCGCGTCGGTTTGGCCATCCAGCCCTGCAGGTCGATGCCGGTATGTTCGATGGCCTTGATGATCACCATCCCCGCAGCGCGGGCATCGCTCAGGGCATCGTGATGCCGGTGCTCGATGCCGAGAAACCGTGCGAGCACATTGAGACGATGGCTCGCCAGTTGCGGCCAGGCCTGTTTGGCGACCCTGACGCTATCCAGCCATTCCGTTTCGATCAGCGGAAGGGTGCCCAGCCGGCATGCCGCAGCCAGAGCGCCCTTGTCGAAAGCCGAGTGGGCCACCGTGATTCGGCCGCTCAAATGGCGGTCAAGCGCGGCATGGATATCCCCGAACGTCGGTTGCCCGACGACATCGCACTGCGTGATTCCATGGATGCCGACGTTAAACGTGGAGAACTCGTCCCGAGGGTCCACCAGGGTCTCGTAAGCCAGCACCTCACGCCCATCGCGAAAACCCACGATGCCGACCTGGCAGATGCTGCTGACGCGGGCACAGGCCGTCTCCACGTCGATGACGACGAAGTCCGGCGCGTCGATGGAGGTGGTCAGCTGCGAGGGGATCGGCAAAGTCATGTCGACCCTCTAGCAAGCGACCGCCACCTGCGCGAGATGCCGGCAAGGTTGAGGAAGCTGGCGAGGGATAGAGCGGTTTTGTAGTGACGGGTGGCCATACGCTGAACTGCTTGAGGTGGCCGAACATGCGCGCGAAATCAGCGCCGATCGGGCATCCACTTTGTCAACGCGACCTAGGTTCAAGGAGAAGCAACGCGACACGCCAACTTCAACTGGGAGTCCTTCTCGAAGAAGTCGGCACAGATCAGCACAGCTGGCGCGCTCCGGATTTGCTTGGTGACGCCAGCGTCGACATCGACTGGTACGGGCGATCCATCAGGTTTTCAGCAGGTCCGGCACGATCAGGCTCGCCACGTCCACCCTTTTCGGCAACACGTGGTACATCGCATGGAAGCGATCGGCAGCCCGCTGCAGCGCCGCGACGAATGCCCCGTCGGGAGCGGAAAGTCCGGGCTTCTCGCGCGCGGCGATCACTTTGGCGATGGCCGGGTCCATGCCGGTCTGCCGGGCATAGAGCTGCGCGTATTCGCCCGGATGCTCGATACACCAGCGATTCGCATCGCGCGCGCGGGAAAGGAAATCGGCGATGGCGGCGCGCTTGGCCGGGTCCGCCAGCGCCGCGTCGGAAACGGTTATGGCGGAATAGCCCGGGCCGATCCCGGTGCCGTCCCTGATGATCCGCGCACCGTCGGCCTCCGCGCGCGCCTGATAAGTGCCGAACGTCGCCCAAGCCTCGATCTGGCCGGTCGTGAAAGCGGCTGCGGCGTCGTTCGGCAGCATATAGCCGATCTTCACTGCCGAGGGCGGCAGGCCCTTTTCGCGAAGAGCCTCCAGGAGAAGATAGTGCGATATGCTTCCCCGCGCGCTGGAGACGATCACGGTCCTGCCTGCAAGGTCGGCCACCGACCGCACCGGAGAACCGCGCGGCACGATGATCGCCATCGATCGCCCTGCCCCCTTGTTCACCGCCGCGATCTTCAGCTTGCAGCCCGCCGCTGCGGCGAGGATGATGGGCAGGTCTCCCGCCGGAGCCGTATCGACCGCCCCGGCGTTGAGAGCCTCAAGCAACGGCGCGGCGCCCGGGAAGTTGCCCCAGCTGATCGCATAAGGTGTACCGTCGAGACGGCCGGCCGCCGCCAGCTTGGTCTGTAGCAGGTGGACCTGGTCTCCCAGCACCACCTGCGTACGGTCGTCTTTCGCGTTACCGCAGCCGGACAGCAGGGCGATGCCCCCTGCCGCACCCGCCAGGAACCCGCGCCGATCAGAAGCTGACTGCAAGACGGCCATAGTAGTACCCCCCGTTGGGATTGTAAGGTGACGGACCGTAATAGCCCTGCCCGGTCTGCGGACTCCCCGGACCGTTGGTTTCCGGCCTGACGTTGAACACGTTGGTTGCACCGATCTGGAGCGTGGCGAACTCGGTCACTTGCGCGGAAACCGATATGTCGGTGATCCACTTGGCGCCAAAGTACCGATCGTCGCCAGCGGCGGTGCGCTGGGTGTACTTGCCATAGCGCGTGGTTGTCAGCGCCAGGCCGATGATGCCCTTCGTCCAGTTGCCGTTGAGCACGATCTTGGTACGCGGATTGATCACCTCCAGTTCGCCGATGCGATCTCCGCCGAAGAACGCGGATCCCGTGGCCAGCAGCGAAGCCCCGTTGGCGCCGAACAGCTGCGAGGGCACGGTCGGCAGCTTGTCCACCTTCGTCTTGTTGTAGTTGAAGGCGGCATTGAGGTTCAGCTTGCCGAAGCCGCCGGGCGAGACAGTCCAGTCGGCGACCACGTCGAGCCCGCGGGTCGAGCTATCGACGGCATTGAAGAAGTACTCGATCTGCTCGATCCCGCTAAGACCATTGGCGTTCAGCAGCGCCGTTATTCCGGTGCCGTAAAGGCGCCCCGTTCTCTCGATCCGGTTCTTGATCTTTATGTAATAGCCGTCCGCCGTGATGCTGAGGTTGGCGGCGGGCGTCAGCACGACGCCTGCTCCCGCATTCCAGCTGCGTTCGGACTTCAGCGGTTTTGCGCCGAACAGCGCGCCTATCGCGGAGTCCGGTGTCACCAGCTTGGCGACGGTCGGGGTCAGCTCGGTCTGGCCGCTCACGGGGTTGAAGACCAGCGCCGTACGCCCGTCAGTCTGCGCATAGGCGGCCTGCGTCAGGGATGGCGCCCGGAATCCGGTGCCGACGGTGCCACGGATCGCCACCACCGGACTGAATTCGTAGCGCGTGTTGAGCTTGACGCCAACCGGACTGCCCGAACCGTCGCTGTAATGTTCTCCGCGAACCGCCGCGCCGATGTACCAGGCATCCAGCGGATAGATGCCCAGATCGACATAGCCTGCATAGACGCGGCGCGTGGCATCCGCCTCGTCTGCGGGGGAGAGCACGATTGCGCCCTGCACCACAGGGGATGCGGCGACACCCACGTTCCAGTCGTACTGCTGGTCTCCCGGCTTGAACACGTAAGTAGCCGGTGTGTAGGCCAACGGGTCACCCGCGAAAGTGCGGAAGCGATCGAGGCGATATTCCGCGCCGAACGAGACCTGCAGCGGCCGTGCCAGGCCGATCTCGAACTCACGCGTCGCGTCAAGGTTGTGCGTCCACTGGCGGAACTCGAAATTGGCGAGGTTGGGCCATTCGGTCGGCCCGGTCGGGCCGAGCGAGGGCTTGATGGAACGCTTGGAGTATTGCCGGCTGTGATTGCGGCCGAAGCTGCTCGACAAATCGACATTCCATCCGGCCAATTCCCCCTTCGCGCCGGCGACGAACTGGAAGTCCGTCTCGTCGATGTTGTTGAGCGGATAGTAGCCGTCGGGAAACAGCGCGGTGAAATTGGCATTGCCGTTGGGTCGGCGGAAGTTGTTGCCGATCTGGACGTCACGCTGGCCATACGTGCCGAAAGAGTAGAGCGTGAAGTCCCCTACCGGCAGTTCACCGTTGTAGGACAGGTTGAACGCCCTGATCTGCGGATCACCGTTATGTGCGCCGTCCTGGTCCCACTGCGCATTGCGCGCGGCCGCTTCGGCGCTGTTGGCCGCGACCTGCTCGGCCGTCAGCCCCGAACTGGCGATCACTTGCTCAACCGTGCGACTGCTCGGCCGACCGTAAAGATTGGTATCGGTGGCCTTCAGGTTCCACCAGTTTCCACCGCGCTTGCGGTAGTCTCCGCTCACGCGAAGGAAGCCGCCGTCACCGATGGCGGTGCCAAAGCTGACCTGGCCCTGCCAACTGTCGCGATCGCCCCGTCCAGTGTACTGGCTACCATAGCGGAAGCTGGCGTCCAGGCCTTCCTTGCGGTTGAGCTGGATGTTGACGACACCGGCGATGGCGTCAGTGCCGTACTGCGCCGCCGCCGAATCCTTCAGCACCTCGATTCGCGAAATGGCGCTGCCCGGGATCAGGTCGAGGTCCACCGCGTTGACGCCGCTGGTATCCTGAGTCGTGTTGGTCATGAAACCGCTGTTGTGGCGCCGTTTTCCGTTCACCAGCACCAGCGTATAGGCCGGGCTCAGGCCACGGTTGGTAACGGGCCGCACTACCGAATAGACTCCCGCGTGCGTCGCCGAGAAATTCAGCGACGGCAGTATCTTGGTCAACGCCTCTCCGAATTCGGCGGCGCCCGTTCCAGCGAGCTTCTCGCCCCCGACCACGTCGATCGGCGCCGGGCTCTCCGCGACCGTACGCGGGGCACCGCGCACGCCGGTCACGACGATATCGCTGGCAGGTGTCTTGGCCCCCGCATCGCTCGCCGGTGCTGCGTCCGCTTCCCCGGCATGCGCGATGCCACCGAAAGACAAAGCGATCGCTGCACTGCCTGCCGACAGGACGATTTTCGAACTCATGAATTTCACTGATGCACCCCCCGATTTAAAATCGGGTTCGGCTTACGTCTCATAAATTGCGCCGACAAATGATCTTTATCGAAGATTGTATTTAATGATATCGACGATAAAACTCATCTTTATGGATATAAATTTCAGCTTTTCCCGTGAAAATATTTTATATTAACATAATAAAAATGGTAAAAATGTTCGCTGTCCACCAGATTATCGTAACGCAGCGGACAACATGCAAGATCTTTACTTTAAATCAGGCGTCGAAACCAGGAAGCTCTCGCGTTACGCGGCGCAGTACCGCTTCCCACGCAAGCTGGTCATGCGGCTTGACGCCTTCCTTCGCCGCCGCTGAGATCGGGCGTGCGGCAAGCTGGCGACGCGCTTCTTCCTGCGCCGCTTCGGGAGCGATCAGAGCGTGGTCCCGCCCCCCAGCCAGCGCCGCGACCTGAGCCGAACAGGCGGCCTCCAGCTGATAGATCCGGCTCCACGTTTCCCCGGGAGTGCTGCCGAGCGCCAGCGTCCCATGGTTGCGCAGCAGCATCTGGCTGGTATCGCCCAGATCGTGCACCAACCGTTCCCGCTCATCGAGATTGAGCGCCACGCCTTCATAGTCGTGGTAAGACAGCCCCGGGATGATCATCAGGGCACGCTGGCTCAGAGGGAGCAGTCCTTCAGCATGAGCCGAAGCTCCCATCCCGTCGCGCGTATGGAAATGCGCGATGTAGTGCGCATCGTCGCGCGCGCCATGAATGGCCGAATGGATCACGTAACCGGCATAGTTGATGCCGTATTCGCTATCGCCGATGATGTTGCCGTCGATGTCCACCTTGACCAGACTAGACGCCGTGATCTCGTCGAACGTCAAGCCGAACGGATTGATCAGGAAGTGATGGTCAGGCCCCGGCACACGTGCCGAAATGTGCGTGTAGAGAAAGTCGTCGAACCGATAGAGCGCGGCGATCCGATAGAATGCGGCAAGATCGACGCGCACTTTCCATTCGGCGTCAGGAATGCCCCTGGGGGCGATTTCCGACCGGCCGATCCGGTCTTCTGCAAAGGCGGTGGCCATGATGCTAATCCTCCGTACTGCGCCGGGATGGGCGCAAATATTTGCAATCACTTCCAGCTTTCGGGGGCAGGCCCTCATCGCTGGAGAAGAGACGGACAACTGCAGGCTTCCCGGGAGCAAGGGTAAGTCGGCTGCTCATTCAGGCCTCCTGCGCGATGATGCTGTTAAAACGATCCGTCCAGAGTGGCCGAACGTCGACATGCCGGGGGATTAACCCGGTGTCCGTGAACACATCGGCAACTTCCTGCTGCGAACGGACGGCCGCCGCGGTGACCGGTCGCAATTCATACCTCGCACTCTGGTGCTGGAACTGGTCGCACACGTACTCGGCGGGAACCCCGATCTCGTTGGCGATGATCGCTGTCCAGCGGTCCCGGTTCTGTGCGGCCCAGTCGTACCCTTTGCGCAGCAGTTGCAGGTAAACCTCGATCTGCCTGGACTTTTCGGCGTCAGCCAAGGCCTGTTCGCTTGCGCAGACCACGTAGTTTCCTGAAAGAAAGCCCAAAGCCGTCCTGAGAACGCGCGCCCCTTCGGTGGCGAGCGCGCGCTGGATCGGAAACCCGTAGATCGCCCAGGCATCCAGCGACCCGCGTGAGAAGGCAGCCGCCCCGTCAGATACGCTCATTGCGACCGGCTCGATATCGCTCCACTTCAGCCCCACAGCACCCAGCATGCGGATCAGGAAATATTGCGAAGTCGTCGCGCGAACATAGCCCACCTGCTTGCCTTTTAAACCAGCGAGATCGCGGATTTGCGAGCCTGCAGGAACGAGCACTGCCTGGTTGTTCACATCCCCATGATTCACGGCGACTTGGCGAAAGCTCTGCATCGTCGATGCCGCCGCGAAGACTGGGGGTATCTCGCTCATCCCGCCGAAATCGAGCGATCCGGAATTGAACGCTTCGACCACAAGATGACCCGATTGAAATTCCGAATACGAGACCGGAAAGTCAGGCCTCAGGCCGGCGTGTCGAAACAGCAGGCGCGTATCAGCCTCACCTTTTCCAGTTATCGATACCCGCAGTCCGCCGGCATTCCGTACGCCGCCCGAGCATCCCGTCAGACCAGCGGTGAAAGCGCCCGCGCTTCCCCAAAGCACGGCGCGACGATCCAGTTTAAAGTCGTTCGTGAGCATCGCCGGAAAAGATGTCCTCGCCACCTGGCTATGAACCGATTCATGAACGGCCGGCCATGCGACGACAAACGAGTTCTGTCCGAGGCTTGTTGAGCATCGCCAATCGCTTCACGCGGTAGAGACGCTTACCCCTGTCCTGCCCCCCATCTGATCAGAAGTCCTTGCGCAGCATGATTCCGCCATAGCGCTTGTCGTCGCGCGGGACGAACCGGACGGTGCCCGCGAGCGCGCCGTTGGCGAGCAGGGTCGCATAGTTCTGGTTCGTGATGTTCTTCACGAAGCCGCGCACCTGCCAGCTCTCGTCCGCGCCGAGCAGGGCCACGCTGGCGTTCCAGATCACGTAGTCCGGCTGAACCGTGCTCGGGGTCTGGGTCAGCGAGTACTGCGTCCTGCTCTTGAGCGAGACGTCGCTCTGGATTTCCAGATTCAGCGAATCCGTCAGCGCGAAGCGGTACGAGGCGTTGCTGTAGAGCTTCCACTTCGGTGCGAAGGGCAGTGGCTCACCGTCGATGTCGCAGCTGGTGGGCGCGCCGACCGGGCAGTTGAAGTGGACCACCTTGGCATCGGTATAGGCCAGCGAGGTGTCAAGCGAGAGGCCCGGGATCGGGTGCAGGCCGAACTCCAGTTCCACGCCCTTGCTCTCCACGGTGCCCGCGTTGATCAGGCGGGTGACCTGCGCGCCGCCGACGACGTCGTTGTAGTTGGCCTGGTAGTTGTGGAACTTGGTCTGGTAGACCGCCAGCGCATACGTGATCTTGCGGTCAAGCGCGGTGCCCTTGATGCCGGCCTCGAACGAATCCGAGGTTTCCGGCTTCAGCACGATCTCGTCCAGCGGGGTCGTCGCGTTGAGCGAGCGCATGTTGAAATAGACGTTGTAGGCCGGCCCCTTGTACCCGCGCGCGTAAGTGAAATAGGCGTGGGTGGTGGGCGTCACATCCGCCTGGATACCGCCGCGGTAGGCGTCGCCGCGCTGCGAGGTCGAACCCTGCGCCTGATGGTAGGCCCGGATCGAGGTGATATCGAGCGACGACGCCCCGGAATTGGTCGGATCGTTGGTCGAAGTACGCTCGTGGTAGAAGCTCAGGTCGTCCCAGATCGAGCGGTAACCCGCGAAGGCCCGCAGCCACGACGTGAAGTTGAAGTTCGCCTCGCCGAACACCGCGTAGTTCTTGCTCAGGATGCCGTAGTCGGCGACGCCCGTGACAGGAACCGCACTGCCGGAGATCAGGCGGGTGACGGTACGTTCGTAGGTCTCGTCGGTCTTGGCGCGCATGTAGTAGGCGCCCACGACGTAATCGATGAAGTTGCCCTTGGGCGAGGTCAGGCGCAGTTCCTGCGAGAACTGGCTGGAGGCCAGCTTGCCCTCGTCATGGATCTGCGGGAACGTCGCAGTCAGCGCCGAGAGCCCGTCGTTGTCCTGGAACTGGTGGTTCTTCCATTCGCGATAGGCAGTGATCGAGGTGACGGTGTAGTCGCCCAGTTCCAGTTCGCCGGTCAGCGAGCCGCCGTAGTTCTTGTCGGTGACATGCGTGTCGAAGCTTGTGCTGGCCTGCCGGTTGGACGCGCTCGGCGTGATGCCCACGCCCGACAGGAACGTGCCGAGCGGAGCCGAGGTGGTGACGGTGCCGGTGGGGTACGCGGTCTGCGAAGTGCTCGTGTAGACGCTGGTGGCATCGTCGTAGGAGTGGAGGTAATCGCCCGCGAGGGTGATCTTGAGCGTCTCGGTCGGACGTGCCTCGATCTTGCCGCGCGCGCCGTAGCGCTCGTAGCCGTTGACCTTGCTGCCGGTGTTGAGGTTGCGCACGTTGCCGGCGTAGTTGGCATAGAGGCCGTCGATGCGGGCGGTCACGTTGGAGGCGATGGCGCCGGTGACGCCGGCCTTGAGGCGGTATTCCTCATCCGTGGTGGCAGTGCCTTCCGTATAGGCATGGAAGGTGTCCGAGGGCGCGGCGGTGACGACGCTGATGACGCCCGCCGAGGAGTTCTTGCCGAACAGCGTGCCCTGCGGTCCGCGCAGCACCTCGATCCGCGACACTTCGCCCACATCCAGCGTGGCCTGTCCCGGACGCGAAAGGACGACGCCGTCGACCACCGTGGAGACCGAGGATTCCACGCCCGGCGAAGTGCTGATCGTGCCGACGCCGCGCACGAAGACCGAGCGGTCCTTGTTGGAAGCGCTGGTGCGGAAGTCGACCGAGGGGACGGTGGCCGAGAGGTCCTGCAGGTTGTGGATGCCGCGATCGTTCAGCGACTGGCCGCTGACGGCGGTGATCGCGATCGGCACCTGCTGGATGGATTCGTCACGGTAGCGGGCGGTCACGACGATCTCGCCGGAAGCGGGCTCAGCGGCTTCCTCGGCCTGCGCAACCATCGGAAAAACGGCCGCAGACGCCAGCAATGCATAACGGACGAAGCGGTACGAGATATCAGTCATCGGAAACTCCCTGGAATGGGAGCGTTGATAGTCAACCAATTAAGTTGAGAAAGATAGTTTTCCTTTAGTGCCCTATGAAACTTCCCCTAAGCCGCCGACCGAACGCCCTCGCCGCTGCCCGTCGGTTGGATCGTCAGGCCGCCCGAGGCCCATCGATAGCCACGATCACAGGCATCGTCAGCTGGATCCAGCCGAGCGCCAGCAGGTAGGAACACGCCGCGAAACCGAACAACGGCCCGTAGCCGAGCCCGGCCGCCAGCACGAGGCCGGACACTTTGCTGATCGCCGCTCCGCCCATGTTGCCGCAGAAGGCGCCGAAGCCGGTCACCCGCCCCACCTTGGCGCGCGGAGTGACGTCGGCGATAAGCCCGAACAGGTTGGTCGAGAACCCTTGATGACCCGCCAGCGCCAGAGCCAGCAGCGCCACTGCCGCCCAGTAGGCATCGACATGCAGCGCCAGCGGCACCGGCACCACGCAGAGCGCGGAAACCAGCATGAGCGTCTTGCGCGTCCGGTTGGCGCCGACACCGCGCGCCAGCATCGCGTTGGCGCCATAGCCCGCAAGCAGCGAACCCGCCGCCGAGCCGCAATAGGCCAGCGCCAGCGGCGGTCCCAGATCGGTGCCGGAAAGACCGAACTGCCGGTGGAAATAGTCCGGCATCCAGAACAGCATCAGCCACCATGTCGCATCGGACAGCACTTTGCCGACGGCGACCGTCCAGGTGCGTCGCTCCAGCAGGAACAGCCGGTCGCCCGAGCGCACGTCGCCCGAAGAGGCGGGCGCACGGTCGCCGAAATCGACCCCGCGCGACGCCAGCAGCCAGGCGAGCACCCAGACCAGCCCGACCGCTCCGGCCGCCACGAAGGCGCCTCGCCAACCCCAGACCAGCGCGACGAGCGGGATCGCCAGCGGCGCAAGGATGGCGCCAAGGCTGTTCATCGCATTGGAAAGGCCGAAGCCCAGCGACCGGGACTCGGGCGGAAACAGCGCGGCGATCGTCTTGACGCCCGAGGGAGTACCCATCGATTCCGTCGCGCCAAGGCCGATGCGGCAGAACACGAACTGGCTGAAGCTCTGCGCCCAGCCATGCGTCATCGCCATGACCGACCACGCCGTCACGCCCGCGACGTTGGCCCACTTGGCGCCAAGCCGGTCGACCAGCCAGCCCGCCGCCAGGAAGCCCACCGCCGCCCCCCCCTGGAACCAGGCCGCCAGCGTGCCGTAGTCGTCGTCGCTCCAGCCGAGGTCGGCCGCGATCGTCGGCTTGAGCACCGATATGATCTGCCGGTCCACGAGGTTCAGCACCCCCGCCGTCAGCGCCAGCGCGAAGATCAGCCAGCGCCTACGCGGCGAGAGCAATGCGTTCAACGTCACTTCTCCGAAGTCTGGCCGCCAGCATCGATCTGCCGCTTCAGCTCGTCGGCCAGCGACGGGGTGTAGATGAGCGGCTTGCCCTCGGCCTGCGCCTTCAGCTTGGCGGGGGTATCGGGCATGTTCGGGTCGAAGCGGTCGACGGGGTTCGGCTTGATATACCAGTCGGCCGGGAAGTCCGCCGCATGCGGCCCGTTGATCCCGCGCCGCAGCGACCCTTGCGCGGTCCGCTTGCCATAGGGGATGACGTGCCTGCCGGCCGAGTTGGCCAGCTGATCGTAAAGCGCGAGGCGCAGTTCCTGTTTCTTCGGAGCCCACACCGGATCGTTGATCAGGTTGTGCATCTCATCCGGGTCGGACTTGAGATCGTAGAGTTCCTCGGTGTCGTAGACGCCGTAGTACTGGATATATTTCAGCCGGTCCCGCTCGATCGCGAAAGTGGTCGGAGTCATCGGGAAGTTGTATTCCCAGTAGTATTCGTAAGTGAAGTCACCCGGCTTCCACGCGGATACCGGCTGCACGCCTTCCCACAGCTGCCAGGCGCTCGTGCCCTCGAACTGCGGCGGGCGCTGCGCCCCGGCGACGTCCAAGAAAGTCGGCGCGAAATCGAGGTTGCGGATGCGGCCTTCGTTGACCTTGCCCGCCGGGACCGTGCCCGGCTCCCACACGACCAGCGGCACCCGGATCGAGGCTTCGTAGGCGTTACGCTTGTCGATCAGGCCATGTTCGCCGATCATATAGCCGTTATCCGAAGTGAACACGACCAGCGTGTCCTTCTCCAGGTGGTTCTTGCGCAAGTAGTCCATCACCCGGCCGAGGCTGTCGTCGATCGCGGACAACGTGCCGTAGTAGTACTTGAGGTACTCGGTCATCGGCACATCGGCGTTGTAGAAGAAGTCGATGCCGTGCCAGGTGTTGCGCTGATTCTGCACCCACAGCGGCTTGCCCGCGTTGTTCTGGGGCGTGTTCGCCGCGGAGGCAGGCAGCGTGAACTTCGCCTTGTCGTACTGGTGCACGTAGCGCGGCGGCGGCAGCGGATCGGAGTGCACGCCCTTGTGGCTGAGATAGAGGAAGAACGGCTTCTTCGGATCGCGCTCCTTCGTCAGCCAGTCCATCGCATAGTCGGTCAGTTCATCGGTGATGTAGCCCTTCTGGGGCACCGTCTTCCCGTCGACGTTGAGGTTCGGAGAGGACTGCCCGGTATTGACCCTGGACGGCCAGTAGTTGCCCTGACCGATGAAGCTCACCCACTTGTCGAAGCCCGGCCGCGGTGCGTCGGTGCTGGCCCCCATGTGCCACTTGCCGAAGAACGCGGTCTGGTAGCCCGCCTGTCGCAGGTAGCTCGGGAAGTAGGTGAGGCCCGCCTCGGAGCTGTCGTTGTTGTCGACGATGCCGTGGTTGCGCGCGGTCTGCCCGGTCAGGATCGTCGCACGGCTGGGGCTGCACAGCGACGAAGTGACAACCGCATTGGGGAAGTAGGTCCCCTCCTTCGCCATGCGGTCGATATTCGGGGTCTTGAGCAGGCCCGGCTGGAGGAAGCCGAGCCCGTCGTAGCGCAGGTCGTCCACCAGCACGAACACGATGTTGCGAGGGCGCGCATCCGGCCTAGCCGATGCGGCAGCAGGCGCGGCACGGTCTTTGGCCAGAGCGGCCGGAGCGGAAATCGAGAGCGCGGCGAAACACGCGGCGCCTAGCAGAGCCTGCGCGGCAACGAGGGTCTTCTTCATATAGGTTCCTGAAGAGGTGATCACCTCGGCCGCGTGACCGTCGGTGCAAAGGGACGAACTTTGCCTAGGATCATCGCGGACAGCCACTCTATAAGTTCATACCGCGCGAAAGAAATCCTTGCCTCGAGAAAAGAGGGTTTCGGCCGGCGCCCTCCGCCTGGCGCTAAAATAGCCGAATACGGGCGCCCTTCCCATGCTTTGTCTGACGACGAGCGACACCGGACAACTGATCGCCTGATAAGGCCCCTGCGGTTCACACGCGAAGGCCGCAACGGCCATGGTCGCTATCTTCGCAATCGGTTGCCGGACAGTCGTAAGACCCGGCGAGTAAAGCCGAGCTGCATCGCTGTCATCGCATCGCGCAACCCAAAGCTCTCACGGAACGGAGATACCCAGTGCGTGGGCGACCATACCTGCGGCCAGTTCGTCATTTTAATTGAAGATTGCCGTTGGGGGCGTCTCGATGCCAAGTGGCGGCGGCCGCCGAGGCGCTCCAAATTCATCAACGGTCAATCCGTCCCGCCCCACTGATCAACGAGACCGTCAAACTCGACGATCTCTATCTCTTCCAGACGTACGCGCCTGCTCGTCAAAGCACTGTTAAAAAGCTTCCCGCCGTATTCTGCCGGATGCTACACTTGAATCGTCTGCAATCAATCCGAACCAGCGGTGACCACTCTCCTAGAAATGCTCGGCCACCGCTGCAGTGCCGTTTGCATGATCGGCGTTGATCGAGAAAGAGCGTTGAACCTGTCGCCCCGGAGGATATCCTTACATAACAGTTGCGCGCTTGATTATCCTGCTTGCCGATCGAATACCGCAACCAAGTCGAACGGCAGCTTGAGTGCATGCCTGTCGTTCGGTTCGACTATGATGAATGGCTCAAAGTGGTCGCGAACTGTCGCAATAGCGGACGGACCGCACCTCGGGACCGACATTGGATCGCTGAGCGTCTCAAAGGGGCCGACTCGCGCATTCCCCGGCCGAGCTTCCCGAGCTAAAATCGTCTGGTCAGCGCCGCCGACAATGCTGCTCGACCTGTGTATCAAGGCGCTCTACCTGCAAGGCCATGCTGCATATCGTCCATCATCCCGGTTACGTGGTCGAAACCGAGCGCATGGGCACTTTCCCGCATGACAAGTATGCGCTGGTCATGCGTGCGCTGGGCGAAACGGGTGTGCCGATGACCATACATGCGCCCGAAATCATGCCACGAGAATGGCTCCAGGCAGTCCACGACCCTGCCTATGTCGATGAAGTCATCAGTTGTTCCGTCCCGGCGGCCAAGCAACGCCGGATCGGTTTTGCGATCGATGAGCGGATATCCCGGCGATCGCAGCTTTCCCCCGGAGGAACATGGCTCGCGGCGAAACTGGCGCTGCGGCATGGATATGCGGCAAATTCCGCCGGTGGCAGCCACCACGCCCTGGCCGATACCGGCGCGGGCTATTGTGTGTTCAACGATCTGGCGCTTGCCGCCAACAGGCTGATCGAGGACGGTAACGTCTCACGCATCCTGATACTCGATCTCGACGTACATCAGGGGGACGGTACTGCCGCCCTCACCGCAGGACGCAGCGACATCTTCACGCTGTCCATTCATGCCGAGAAGAACTTTCCCACACGCAAGGCGCGCTCGTCGCTGGATATCGGACTACCCGATGCAACGGGCGATGCGGACTATCTGAAAGCGCTGGCCGGAGCGCTGCCCAACGTCCTCGATCATTTCATGCCTGAACTGATCCTGCTGCAGGCAGGCGTCGATGCCCATGCGGAAGACAAGCTTGGCCGGCTGTCCATGACCGACGAGGGCCTAGCGGACCGCGATCGATTTGTGGCGGCAGAGGCGATGCGGCGCGCCATTCCATTGGCGAGCACGCTGGGCGGTGGCTATGGCACAGATCGCGAAGCCGTAGCCATGCGGCACGCCCGCACGATCCTCACCCTGTTCAACACGATCAGCGCGCGAAATGCCGCCTGATTGCGCAGGGCTTACCTTACTAGGCCCGCCTCACTCTCGGCGTCGATGCGCTCGCCCAGCTTTTCGATCTCCTTGGGATTGAGAATTCAGGTGCAGGTCTTACGGCCTTTGCGGAACATCGGCCGCCTAAGCAGGATGCCCGTCTGCCCCTATTTCGATCGCGGGCGGTCGAGCTTAAGCGTTTCAAGTATCTGAAAATACCTGCTTAGATATCGCTAGTAAACACTTGATCTATCAGCATCCCAGAGACCTTACGTTTGATCACACCTCTTCGCTGCCCAGCTTAAAATAACGGGCCAAAATTCCAGATCATTGCAAATCAGTCTACGTTGAGCAGCCGAAGGCCCGTTGCTCCAACACGCCTCGCGCCTCTTCCAGCAACGGCAGCGCTGCTTCCAAGTCCCCCGAATGGCTTGGTTCGATCGCCCGTGAGGCAGAAAGCGCGGCGACGACAGCGCCCTTCGCATCGCGCAGCGGAACCGCGATGCATGCCAGCCCTTCGCTGATCTCTTCACGATCGCAGGCATAGCCCAGCCGGCGCACTGCCACGAACTCCCGCGCAAGCGCACGAGGCTCGGTGATCGTATGCGTAGTCAGTTGGACGAATGGACCGGCCTCCAGATAGCGGGCCTGCTCTCCATCCGGCAGATGCGCCAGCAGGACCTTGCCGATCGCGGAGCAATAGGCCTCCAACTGCATCCCTACTTTCGTGAACAGATCGCCGCCCACCTTGACGCGGTACGTCACCATATCGCTGTCGAGGGTGCCCAGTTGCACGACGCAGCCCAAACGCCTTGCGAAGTCGGGCAACAATTGGCGGCCGATACCGGACAGCACCTCCGGCACGTTGATCCGGCCCGCGAAGGCGAGCATTCGCGGGCCGGCAACATGACGCCCGCCTCCAACCGGCGTCAGCAGCCCTGCGTCACGCAACGTGGCAAGATGCCGGTGTATGGTTGCCACCGGGACATTGAGACTGCCCGCAAGCGATGAGGCGCGGCTGCGCCCGCCATCGGTCAGGACCGCCTCCAACAAGTCCGTCGCCCTCTCGAAAGATGAAAGGCGCGGCATTCCATTTCTCATATTGTGAGAAGTAAACCTGCTAGCCAACTGGCGCAAGTCATGCCGCGCATCTATGCTCGACGGCAAGCGAGAGGGAGACCATCGGTAATGACCGAAACACCGCACGAGAGCCTGGCGAAAAGGCTGCGCGACGCTTACGTCGCGGGCGCCGTACCACCACTGAGGGATGGCCTTGAGCCGGTGGATGCGGCGGGCGCCTATGCCGTGCAGGAGATCAACACCCGTCACTGGCAGGCACAGGGCCGCCGCATCGTCGGCAGGAAGGCGGGCCTAACGGCAAAGGCCGTGCAGGTTCAGCTCGGCGTCGATCAACCGGATTTCGGCGTCCTGTTCGATGACATGCGCATCGCCGACGGCGGACTTCTCGCGGCTTCCCGGACGATCCAGCCGAAGGCCGAAGCCGAGATCGCGCTCGTGCTGGCACGCGACCTGCCGGACGACACGACCACCGCCGCGCAGGTGGGCGCTGCGACGGGCTCGGTTCACGCCGCGATCGAGATCGTCGATTCCCGCATCGCCGACTGGAAGATCACCTTTGCCGATACCGTGGCGGACAATGGATCATCCGCCTTCTTCGTGATCGCAGAGGAAGGTGTTCCGATCGCCGGGCGCGACTTGTGGAGCTGCGGCATGGTGATGACGGTGAACGGCGCGATCGCATCGATCGGCGCTGGCGCTGCCGCCCTCGGCCATCCGCTCGAAGCGGCCGCCTGGCTGGCACGCACGCTGGCGGCACGGGGCGATCCCCTCAAGGCGGGCGACATACTGCTTACCGGCGCACTGGGGCCGATGGTGCCTCTCTCGCCGGGAGATCAGGTGCGCGCCGTGGTCGGCGGGATCGGCGAATGCGCTTTCAGCTTCGGCGGAGAATGACGCCATGAGCAGAACCAAGGTCGCGATCATCGGCTCGGGGAACATCGGCACCGACCTGATGATGAAGATCATGCGGCTCTCGAAGACGCTCGAGGTGGCCGCGATGATCGGCGTCGATCCGTCCTCGGACGGCCTTGCCCGCGCCGAGCGCATGGGCATCGCCACCAGTAGCGCGGGGATCGACGGGCTGCTCGCCCTGCCCGGCTTCGACGAGATCGGCATCGTCTTCGACGCCACGTCCGCAGGCGCGCACGAGCGGCACGATGCCGTCCTGCGCGGGCATGGCAAGCGCGTGGTCGATCTCACCCCCGCCGCCATAGGGCCTTTCGTGGTGCCGCCGGTCAACGGCGCGGCGCATCTCGATGCCGCCAACGTCAACATGGTGACCTGCGGCGGACAGGCGACGATCCCGATCGTCCACGCCATCAACCGCGTGGCGCCGGTACACTATGCCGAGATCGTCGCCTCGATCGCCTCGAAAAGCGCAGGTCCGGGCACGCGCGCCAACATCGACGAATTCACCGAGACGACCAGCCGCGCCATCGTCGAGATCGGCGGCGCCAAGCGGGGCAAGGCGATCATCGTGCTCAACCCCGCGGAACCGCCGCTCATCATGCGCGACACAGTGCTGTGCCTGTGTGAAGACGCGGACCGCGAGGCGATCGCCGAAAGCATCGCCGCCATGGTCGCGCAGGTCCAGGAATACGTCCCCGGCTACCGCCTGAAGCAAGCGGTCCAGTTCGAAAGCATCGGCTCCAACCGCCCCTTGCGCATTCCCGAAATGGCATCGACCGGCCGGACCGAATTCACCGGCCTCAAGGTTTCCGTCTTCCTCGAGGTGGAGGGCGCGGCGCATTACCTGCCCGCTTATGCCGGCAACCTCGATATCATGACCTCGGCGGCCCTGCGCACGGCCGAGCGGATCGCCATGAAGGAGGCCGCCCTGTGACCCCCGCCAAGCCAAAGCTCTATATCCAGGACGTCACCCTGCGCGACGGGATGCACGCGATCCGTCACCAGTACGGCCTCGACCACGTCCGGTCGATCGCGCGCGCGCTCGACCGTGCCGGGGTGGATGCGATCGAAGTGGCGCACGGCGACGGGCTCAGCGGGTCCTCGTTCAACTACGGGTTCGGCGCGCATACCGACTGGGAATGGCTGGAAGCGGTGGCAGAAGTGCTGGAAAGCGCGGTGCTGACAACGCTGCTGCTCCCGGGGATCGGCACGGTCCATGACCTCAAACAGGCGCACGACCTGGGCGTCCGCTCGGTCCGCATCGCGACGCACTGCACCGAGGCGGACGTATCGCGCCAGCATATCGAGGCGGCGCGCGGCCTCGACATGGACGTGTCCGGCTTCCTGATGATGAGCCATATGGCAGAGCCGGAAGTACTGGCCCGGCAGGCGCTCCTGATGGAGCAATACGGCGCCCACTGCGTCTACGTCACCGACAGCGGCGGCGCCATGAACATGGACGACTACGCGGCGCGGCTGCAGGCTTACGACCGGGTGCTCAAGCCGGAAACGCTGCGCGGCGTGCATGCGCACCACAACCTCTCGCTCGGAGTGGCGAACTCCATCGTCGCGGTGCAGAACGGCGCGGTGCGCGTCGATGCCTCGCTGGCGGGGATGGGCGCCGGCGCGGGCAATGCCCCGCTCGAAGTGTTCATCGCCGCTGTGGACCGCAACGGCTGGGACCACGGCTGCGATCTCTACGCGCTGATGGACGCGGCAGAGGATCTGGTTCGCCCGCTGCAGGACCGCCCCGTGCGCGTCGATCGCGAGACGCTGACGCTCGGCTATGCCGGGGTCTACTCCAGCTTCCTGCGCCATGCGGAAAAAGCCAGCGCCGATCACGGCGTCGACACCCGCGCCATTCTTGTCGAGGCCGGGCGTCGCAAGATGGTCGGCGGGCAGGAGGACATGATCGTCGATATCGCGCTCGACCTCGCGCGGGTACCATCGGCGCATTGAAAAGAAGACCTGGTCCATTTTCGGTGGACCAGGTCTTTCGAGTCATAGGAGAGAGACCGCCTGAGGCGGTCCGGTCGAACCGGAAGACAGGCATCGCCTGCGGAGGCGATGCGCATCCCGTGGATGTGAGGTCCGACGATTTCAATCTCGCATAAAGTTCACAGGTTTACAATATGCGATTTCATGGGCTAACCCGAAGGGTGACGGGGTGACGCACGATCGCCGCGAAAAAGGGATGATGCCATGTTGGAACGCGATGCCAGCCACCTTTTCGACGAAGACCTCCGGCTGTTTCGCCAGACCGTGCGCCGCTTCGTCGAGCGCGAATTCTCGCCCCGGGTGGAGGAGTTCGAGGAAGCCGGAAAGGTCGGCCGCGACTTCTGGCTGAAGATGGGCGAGGCCGGGTTCCTGTGCCCCGGAATTCCCGAGGAGTTCGGCGGTCTTGGGCTCGACTTCCGGTTCAATGCCATCCTCAACGAGGAACTGACTTATGCGATGATGTCGGACAGCGTGACGCTGCAGTCCGACATCACGATGCCCTACCTGCTGCACTATGCCTCGGACGAACTCAACGCCCGCTGGCTGCCGGGCATGCTGTCGGGCGAGACGGTGTCCGCGATCGCGATGACCGAACCGGGCGCAGGCTCGGACCTGCAGGGCGTACGCACCACGGCGCGGCGTGACGGCGACGAATACGTCATCAACGGCTCCAAGACCTTCATCACCAACGGGCAGAACGCCGACGTCATCATCACGGTCTGCAAGACCGAGCCGGAACTGGGCGCCAAGGGCACCTCGCTGATCCTGGTCGAAGCGGACCGCGCCGGGTTCGAGCGCGGGCGCAATCTCGACAAGGTCGGGCAGTGGATGGCGGATACCTCCGAACTGTTCTTCAACGACGTGCGCGTGCCCGCCAGCAATCTCATCGGGCAGGAGAACCGGGGGTTCATCTACCTCGTCAGCGAACTGGCGCAGGAGCGTCTGTCGATCTCCATCACCGCGCAGACCGCCGCGCAGCGCGCCTATGACGAGGCGGTGGCCTTCACGCGTGAGCGCAAGGCCTTCGGCAAGGCGATCATCGATTTCCAGAACACCCGTTTCACCCTCGCCGACATCAAGGCCAAGCTGCAGGTCGGTTGGGCGCACCTCGACTGGGCGATCGCGCGCCATGTGCGCGGCGAACTGACGGCCGAGGAAGCGGCGGCGTCGAAGTACTGGCACACCGAGATGCAGTGGCTGGCCTGCGACGCGGCGCTGCAACTGCATGGTGGCGCCGGGTACATGAACGAGTACCCGATCGCCCGCATCTGGCGCGATGCGCGCGTGCGGCGGATCTACGGCGGGTCGAGCGAGATCATGCGCGAACTGGTCGGCCGCTCCTTGTGAGCGGCACCAGCTAAGCGGCTGGGCCGTCCGGCGTAGAGCCGGACGGCCGCGCATCAATCCCGGCAGTAATGCGCCGCTTCGGCAAGGAAGCGCGCCTCGTGCGTGGGATCGGCGAAGTAGGAATCGTGCCCCGCGAGGCGCGAATAACGATAGAGCGCCGCCAGCTTGAAGTTCACCATGGCCTGATACCAGCGGATATCGATCGCCTCGCCCCCGGTCTGCGCAAAGTAGCGCGCGATCACCGTTTGCGGCTCGGGGCAACCGGCTTCCAGCAGCGCGGCTGCCAGATCCTGCACCGGCGTATGGCACGCCCCTTCGCGCGGGAGCGAGCAGGCGAGATAGGCAAGGTCCAGCAGCGGATCGCCGACGGTCGCCAGTTCCCAGTCGAGGATGGCGACGAGCCGGGGCACCCCCTCGCCGCTCCACATGACATTGCCGAGGCGCATGTCGTTGTGGATGATCGCCGCGCCGGAAGGCTCGGGCGCCCTGCCCTCCAGCCATGCCGCGACTTCGCGGAACGCCGGGGACGGCTCCTCGCGCCCGTCATCCAGCATGCGCGCGAATATCCGCAGGTGCCGGGCGTTGAAGGCTGCCGGCCTGGCCTTCCCGGCAAGCGGGGTGGCGCTCCAGTCGATGCCGTGAAGCTGCGCCATCGCCGAGACCAGTTGCCCGGCCATGCCCTCGCCGACACTATCGCCGGTAAAGGCGGCCGGAAGCGTCTCGGTGACGACCACGCCGTCAACCATGTCCATGATGTAGAACGGCACGTCGAAGACCGCGCCCGCCTCGGCCGTTGCCAGCACGCCCGGGACGGGGACGCCGTGCGGCCCGACGATGCGCAAAAATCCGGCCTCGCGCAGCACGTCGTTGCTGCCCGGTGGGAACGGCGGCGGCGGCGGGCGGCGCAGCACCATGCGCCGCCCGCCCGTGTCGAGGCGGAACGTCAGGTTGCTGTGCCCGTCCCCGATCGGCGCGATGCGGGGTTCTTCGTCAGCAAGGTCATGCTCGCGCAGGAAGGCATGCAGGCGCTCGCGCGTGGGCGCATCGAAACTCCAGCTCAACGGGTCGCTCCGCTTTCCACCAGATGGTCGAGGTAGGCTTGCTGCCAATGCGTCTCGTACTGACCCGCCGCTACCGCGCCGTCGATCGACCCGGTACAGGCGGCTTCCTGGATGAGCGTCCCGAACTTGTCCTTGGTCGGCAGCTTGACGAGGCCGAAGCGCTGCAGTTCGAGCAGGCAGGTTTCCCCCGCAGTATCGACGATCTCGGCGCGCAGGGTGTCCTGGCTCATGTCGTCGCGGTACGTGCCGTGCTGGCGGATCGTGGCGATCGGCGTCAGCGCGCCATCGCGCACGACATAGCCCGCGCAGCCCAGTTCCCCGCGCGCAATCCAGATCCAGCCGTTTATCATGCGGTTGCCATCGGACGTATAGGCGCAAAACCACTTCCAGTGCTGCGGCACGCCCCAGTTGCGGTTGCCCCAGCTATGATCGCGGTGCGCCATGCCCGAAAGGTCGATCGTGCGCCCGCCCGTGCGGATGCTCCCCTCGATCCGCCCGGTCTGCTCGTAGCGGTTGAGCGCGAACCATGCGGGCAACCCATCGGGATTGTCGTGATAGCTGAAGGGCGGATGGCTGCCGGTGAAGGTGAAATCCAGTTCCACGCGCTCGCTGCGATAGCTGACCCTGGCCGGCTCTCCGAAGCCGGTCTTGCGCAGTTCCAGCCCCTCGAACGACAGCGCGTCGAGGTCCATCCCCGCAGGTATCTCGCCATTGACGAGTTCGAGCAGCAGCGGCCGCTTCTCCTCCCCCCAGAGCACCACGTTGAAGCCCGCCTTCCCCGCGCTGGTCAGGTAGAGATAGGCCTGAAAACCGAGCTTCTGCTCGGGCAGGATCGTCTGCCAGAACAGGGAATCCCGCATGCGGCCGCTGTCGTCGGCGGGGTGGCGCAGATGATCGCGGGGGGAAAAGCGCGACATGAAATCTCCTTCGTGGGCTCGCTCAGGCGTCCGGCTTCGCTGCGCAGTTTACGCGGGAAAGGACATAGCGGGTGGTCTGCGCATAATGCGCCGTGAGGATACGCGCGGCCTCGGCCGCGTCGCGCGCCCGCAGCGCGGCGACGACGGCCCGCCGCGGGGCGACCAGTTCGATCTCGCTGGTCAGGCGGTAGACGCGCAGCACGTCGGCGACGATCTCGGCTACGGAATCGATCAGCATCGACAGCACGAGATTGTGCGAGGCCCGGCCCAGCACCTGGTTGAACTCCACCAGCGGATCGATCGTCGCCAGCGGATCGCCTACTTCCAGGCAGCGCACGGTTTCGGCGATATTGGCATCGAACGCGGCGAAATCCTCGTCATCGGCGCGCTGCGCGGCCAGTTCGGCAGCCTGCATCAGCAGATTGACACGCACCGCCATCAGGTCTTCCAGGGGCATGCGGCCCAGCACGATCATGTCGCGGATCGACTGGCCGACCCCCTCGCCGCTGCGCTCGCGCACGAAGGCACCGCCGTTGACGCCTTTGGCGAAGCGCAGCACGCCGGACATTTCCAGCGTCCGCAACGCCTCGCGCACCGCATGGCGGCCGACATGGAAGGCTTCGGCCAGGGCGCGTTCGCTGGGGAGCCGGTCCCCCGGATTGAGGCGCTGGGCGCCGATTTCGTCAAGGATGGCGTCGCGGACCCGTTCGAATATCCGTCGTCCGCCTGCGTCGCTCCCTTCGGCATGCATCGTCATGGGACTGCCCGCCTTGCCTCGCAGCTGCCGCGTTCGTTGGACGGTCACCCGGCAGGCCGGGACCGGGCGCGAGGGTTCGATCCCTGCGCCACAGTCTCCACCCCATGCCTGCCGGGCCGCCCCCATGCTACATCGCCCAGCCCAGCGTCAGGCCGTAAGTGCGCGGCTGGCCGTAGATGCTGATGACCTGCCCCGGCAGCGCCAGCACCGTGCGGCGATAGTTCACGTCGAAGGCGTTCTGCACCCATGCGCTGAGGCGCCACTGGCCGGTGCGGAAGGTCACCCGCGCGTTGCTCAGCACATAGCCGTCTTCCGAGGTGAACGGGATCGTCGTGCCATAGGCAAGTTCGCCCTGTCCCGGTTCGTGGTAGAAGTCGCTGAGCATCGCCACGTCGCCGTGCAGCGTCAGGTCGCTGTCGCCGCCGGTGTGGATGGTGTAGTCCGAGCTGACGTTGACCGAATGCTTGGGCGCACGCACCATCGTGGTGCCCGAGAAGTCCAGCGCCCCGGTCGAATAATCGAGGTACTTGGCGTCGGTATAGGCATAAGCCACCGCCACCCGGAAATCGCGCACCGGCTCAATCGTCACGTCAAGTTCGGCGCCCTTGATCCGGCTCTTGCCCGCGTTGGTGATGAGCGACGGCGTCGATCCGTCCGGCAGCTGCGTGACGCGCGAAACCTGCAGGTTCGAATAGTCGTAGCGGAAGACCGCCGCATTAGCCTGCAGCGCGCCGTTCAGCCAGGTGCTCTTCACGCCGATCTCGTACGCCTTGATCTTCTCGGGATCGAAGACTTCGGCCGCCTGCGCCGCCGTAAGCGGGGTGTACTGGTAGCCGCCCGACTTGAAGCCCTTGCTGAAGCTGGCATAGAAGTTGAGATCGCGGTTGGGCTGGTAGGCCAGCACGAACTTGGGATCGAACGAGGTGAACTTCTTGGTCGGGTTCACCTGATCGAAGTCGGCGCGAACCAGCGGCAGCGTGTCCGTGGTACGGCCGCCCAGCGTCGCCTTCTTGCGATCCTCGGTATAGCGCGCACCGGCGGTGAACTTGAGTTCGTTGCTGATGTTGAAGGTCGCCTGACCGAACCCGGCGATGCTCTTGGTGTCATAATGGCCGAAGGTCTGGTCGACCGATCCGGCCCCCGCGACGCTGTCCGCGCCGTAGCGGAAGAAGTCCTCGTGGTAGCTCTTGTCCTTGTAGAAGTAGACGCCGACGATCCAGTCTACCAGCCCGCCCAGCGACAGTGCGCCGTCATTGGCCGAGACGAAGCGCAGTTCCTGCGAGAACTGCTTGGAGTCCTCGTTGCTGATCTGGCGGATCACGTCGAGGCTGGTGTTGTCGAAATCGCGGTCGTCGGTGTAGGTCATCTTGCGATAGGACGTGACCGAGACGAAATCGCCAACGTCCGTCGCCCAGTTGATCTTGCCGGTGAAGGCATCGATCTTGCGATCATAGAGCGGATCGGTGGTGTAGTACTGCTTGTAGGGATCGTCCGAAAGCTGCGGCACCAGACCGGCGCGGCCCAGCAGGATGCCGTAGGGATTGGTGGTGCTGCCGATGCTCTCGCCCTGGAACGAGCGGCCGGTATCGCGCGCGATCTCGCCGATGAGGTCGATCTTGATGGTGGAGGTCGGCTCGATCGCCAGACGCAGGCGGCCGCCCCAGTTGTTGACGCCCTGCGGGTGATTGCCGGTCGTCAGGTTGGTGATGTAGCCCTGCTGCTTGGTGCGCCAGCCTGCGATGCGACCCTTGATGACATCGCCCGCGATCGGGCCGGAAACGGCGCCGAACAGGTTGTAGCTGTCATAGTTGCCGACGCCTGCCTCGGCTTCGGCCTGGAAGTCGTCGGTCGGCCCCTTGGTGATGACGTTGACGGCGCCCGCGATCGTGTTGCGACCGTAGAGCGTGCCCTGCGGCCCCTTCAGCACCTCGACCCGTTCGATATCCTTGAGGGCGCCGAGCACGCCGCCAGTGCGGCCCAGATAGCTCTCGTCCACGAACACGCCGACCGAGGATTCCGAACCCGGATCGAACTGGCGCGTGCCGATGCCGCGAATGTAGAGTTGCGGACGCGCCGAGCCGAAGCCGCCGGCGTAGAAGCCCGGCACGCGCGGCGCGATGTTGCTGATGTCCATGACGCCGGCGGCGACCAGCGCCTTGCTGTCGAGCGCGGAAATCGTGGCCGGAACGTCCTGCAGGCGTTCGGCACGGCGCTGCGCGGTGACGACGATGTCGCGTGAAGGGTCCGCCGCAGTATCCTGCGCCGCCTGATCCTGAGCAAACGCAACTTGCGGCATGGCGCATGCGGCAAGCAGAATCGTCCTGTACTTCAAGTTCATCCTCTTCCTCCCTCTGTTTGAGGTCCGCCCGGCCACCGTCTGTCGCGGCATCCCGGATTTGGTTGGACCATTTATCAAGCTCGATTCAAAATCGTCAAGCTGTTTATCAATTACGAAATATTTCCAGCAATGTGTGATCGAAAAACAAGGAATTTTGCAAATGTTATGACCTTTTCCGAGGCCTACATTGAAATTAGCCAGTTCCACATTCTTTCGACGACTCCGCCTGACCACACCTGCCGTGCGGCCGTTTCCTCGGCATTCAGACGGCCGCTTTCGGGGGCGAAGCCCATCATGCGCACGTCGCGCTCGATGCGGGCGGCGTCTTCGAGAAACCAGTTCAACACCGCCGCCTGCTCCAGCGTCTCCCCTGCAACGACGACACCGTTGCCGCGCAGGACGATGGCATTCCCCTCGCCCAGCGCCTCGGCGACGCGCGCCGCCGCGGCATCGTCGCGCAGCAGGCGGGGATCGTCCCACAAGGCGGGGCCCGGTGCGAAGTAAGCGCCGATGCCGTGTCGCGCGGCCGGGACGATCCCTTGCGTGGACAGCGCCATGAGCGCGGGCGGCATCGTCCGACAGATCCCGCCGACGTCGGCGCGCCGCGCATAGATCGCCTGATGCACGCGCACTTCGCCCAGCACGCCTTCCGGCAAAGGCCCCGATATCGGCACGACGACGCCCGGCTCGTCCGAAACCAGCCCCATCGGCATCGCCGCGCAGACAAGGAAACTGTCTCCATCGAGCCGCGCCGAGCAATGCCCATAGGCATGCGCCAGCCCGCTGCGCCCCAGCGCCCGCGCGGCCTTGCGCACCAGATCCTGCCGCGCATTCGCCTCCATCGATCTCTCCCGCGTTGCCGGGTGTTGACCCTGGGTTCATCGCTTCTTACAAACCAAGTGCTCGGTTTGTTGATTCGTCTTGTAGCCGGGCCAATACGGGAGTCAACACGACATGGAGAGGATAACGACCGGGATCATCGATGATCCGGCGTCCAACAGGTTTCTCGTGCCGCGCCGGGTCTTCACCGACCGGGCGGTGTTCGAACGGGAATATGCCGCGATATTCGATACTTGCTGGCTGTACCTCGGCCACGCATCCGAACTGCCCGCGCCCGGCAGCTTCGTGACGCGCAAGGTGGCGCGGCGCCCGATCCTGTTCACCCGCGACCGCGACGGCGAATTCCACGCGCTGTTCAACGCCTGCCCACATCGCGGCGCTACCGTGTGCCGCGAGCGCAGCGGCAAGTCGCCGGCGTTCATGTGCCTCTACCACGGCTGGACTTTCGGTTCGGACGGGCACCTCAAGACGCTGCCCGGCTCCTCCGGCTATCCCGAGGGCTTCAAGACCGACCCGCAGAAGCAGATGGTCCACGTGCCGCGCATGGAGCGCTTCGGCGACTTCTTCTTCATCAGCTTCGCCCGCGACGGCGAGGATCTGGCGACCTACCTCGCAGGCGCGGGCGACTACCTCAAGCTGGTCTCCGAGCATTCCGCCAGCGGCATGCAGATCGTCGGCGGCACGCAGGAGTACGCCATTCGCGGCAACTGGAAGCTGCTCTCCGAAAACAGCTTCGACGGCTACCACGCCGCCTGCAACCACTCGACTTATCTGGAATACCTCAAGAGCGCGAACGGCGCCCTCTCCGCCACGCCGCTTGCGGGCGAGGCGTTCGACCTCGGCAACGGCCACGCCGTCGTCGAGTATTCCGCGCCCTGGGGCCGCCCGATCGCCAGCTGGGTGCCGCTGTGGGGCGAGGAAGGCAAGGCCGAGATCGACGGCGTCTACGCCGAACTCGTCAGCCGCGTGGGCGCCCCGCGCGCCGACCGTATTGCGCGCAAGAACCGCAACATGGTGATCTTCCCCAACCTGGTGGTGAACGACATCATGGCGATCACCGTGCGCACCTATTTCCCCACCGCGCCCGACTACATGGAGATCAACGCCTGGGCCCTCGCCCCGCGCGAGGAAAGCGAGTGGCGGCGCAAGTACCGGCTCTACAACTTCACCGAATTCCTCGGCCCCGGCGGCTTCGCGACGCCCGACGACGTGGAAGCGATCGAGAAGTGCCAGCAGGGCTACGCCACCGCCGGCGACGCGCTCTACAACGACATCTCCAAGGGCATGATCCGCTCCGACGCCCCCTCGTTCGACGACGAGGCGCAGATGCGCTGCTTCTGGCGCGAATGGGACCGCCGGGTCACGGCGGCGAAAGTGATGGCCGATGCCTGAGATGATCGACGATACCCTGATGCTGCGCCTGCGCGTGGAAGACCTGCTGTTCGAGGAGGCCGACCTGCTCGACAGCTGGCGGCTCAAGGAATGGCTGGCGCTCTACACCGAAGACGCCTGGTATCACGTGCCGCCCAGCGACGTGGACGGCGATACCGCCGATCCCGACACCTCGCTGTTCTACATCATCGACGATGCCGTGCGCATGCGCGAGCGGGTTTCGCGCCTCTCCAAGATCGGCGCGCATTCCGAGCACCCGCGATCGAAAGTGCGCCACATCGTCTCGAACCTGCGCGTCCGCCGCGACGGCGCGGTGATCCGGGCGCGGTCCTCGTTCATCATCTACCGCAGCAAGGACATTACCAGCGACGCCTTCGTCGGCCACTACATCCACGAGATCGTCGAGCGGGACGGCGCCTTGCGCATCGCGGGCAAGAAGTGCGTCCTCGACATGGAAGCGCTGCGTCCGCACGCGCGCATCAGCATCATCCTCTGACCGGCGGGAGAGACGCCATGGACCATCCCCTTCGCTTCGCCCGGCTGGGCTACTGCCGCCTGCACGCGCCCGATCTGGAGCGCAGCATCGGCTTCTACCGCGATGTCGTCGGCCTGACGCTGGCCCGGCGCGACGATACCGAGGCATGGCTGCGCTGCGGTGACAAGCCTTACGATATCGTGCTGGGCGAAGGCCCGGCGGGCCTTGCCGCCGTTGGCTTCCAAGTGGAGAGCGAGGCCGATCTCGACCGCGCCCACGCCATCGCCGAAACCCTCGACCTGTCCCCCCACTGGGCCGACGAGGAGACGTGCGTACGCATGCAGGTGCGCCGTTCGCTGCGCTTCACCGATCCTATCACCGGGATGGAGATCGACTTCTTCGCCGGGCTGGCGGTGACGGACGAACCGCTCGCCTCGCAGCTCACCAAGATCGTGCGGATGGGGCATGTCGTCATCAACGTTCATGACCTGAATGCTGCGCACAATTTCTGGGTGGAGACGCTCGGCTTCGCGGTGTCGGACCGGGTGGAGGGTATGGCCGAATGGCTGCGCTGCTGGCCCAATCCGCTGCATCACAGCCTGGCCCTGCTGCAGAGCCCGACCGGTGCCAACACGCTGCACCACGTCAACTTCATGGTGACGGACATCGACGATATCGGCCAGGCCATGAACCGCCTCAAGCGCGCCGAAGTACCGATCGTGTTCGGACCGGGCCGCCACCTGCCCTCGACCAGCGTGTTCCTCTATTTCCTCGACCCGGACGGCAACAGCGCCGAGTTCAGCTTCGGCATGGAACTGTTCGAGGAACAGGGCGCGCGGGGCCCCCGCGAACTGGAGCACAAGGCCGAAGTCATGGACACCTGGGGTGGCCGTCCCGACCCGCGCTTCGGCAAGGGCAGCCCGGTGCTCGCGCGCCATGGCTGACGGACCGCTGGCCGGACAAGTCGCCGTGGTCACCGGTGCCGGGCGCGGGATCGGCCGGGCCATCGCGCAGCGGCTGCGGGCGGACGGCGCGCGGCTGGTGGTGGCCGATCTCTCGCCCGAAGTGGCCGAAGCGCTGGCCGGGGAACTCGGCGGGATCGGCTGCGGCGGCAATCTGGCGCAGGAGGCGGCCGCCTGCGCCCTCGTCGATGCCGCGCTGGACAAGCACGGCCGGATCGACATTCTGGTGAACAACGCGGGCGGCGGCATCATCGCGCCGTTCCTTTCGCATACGCCCGAAACCTTGCGCGAGACGGTGGACCGCAATTTGTGGTCGGCGCTGTGGATGTGCTGGCTGGCGCTGCCGCACATGAAGCGTGCCGGGTACGGGCGCATCGTCAACATCGGCGCGGATTCGGTACGCAACGGCCTTGTCGATCATGCAGCATACAATGCAGCAAAAGGCGGCGTGCATGGCCTCACGACCGGTCTCGCCCGCGAATTCGCGCAAGGTGGGATCACCGTCAACACCGTCGCCCCCTGCGCCGTGCGCACCGAACAGTACGACGAGATCGAGGCGGTGAACCCCGATCTCATCCGCAAGGTCGTCGAGGTCATCCCGATGGGCCGCCCCGGCACCGTGGAGGAAGTCGCCTCGATGGTCGCCCACCTTGCCAGCCCCGCCGCGGCGTTCGTGACCGGTCAGGTCATCAGCGTCAACGGCGGCACCACCATGCTATAAGCCTTCTGGGAGAACGATGATGAGCACGGATTCCGCAACCTTGAGCAACCCCGAGATCGGCGAGCGCGTCGATGTGGGCGGCATCGGCACCAACTATATCGTGGCAGGCGAAGGCGATCCGCTGATCCTGATCCACGGCTCCGGCCCCGGCGTGACCGCCTATGCCAACTGGCGCGGGGTGATCCCCGATCTTGCGCAGCATTTCCGCTGCTACGCGCCCGACACACTGGGGTTCGGCTATACCGATTTCCCCGAGGACATCGCCGGCTTCGACATGGACCGCTGGATCGCGCACCTGACCGGCTTCATGGACGCACTGGGCATCGAGCGCGCGCACTTCATCGGCAACAGCTATGGCGCCGCGCTGACGCTGGCGCTGGCGACACGCCACCCCGAGCGGGTCGGGCGGGTGGTGCTGATGGGTGCAGCGGGCGTGCATTTCGAAGTAACGGAGGGCCTGCGCAAGGTCTGGGGCTACGAGCCCTCAGTCGAGGCAATGCGCGACCTCATGACCACTTTCGCCTTCGACCCCGCGCTGGTGAAGGACGAGATCGTGCGATCCCGCTTCGAGGCCAGCGTGCGCCCCGGCGCGCAGGAGGCGTTCTCCAGCCTGTTCCCCGAGCCGCGCCAGCGCTGGCTGGAAGCCCTCGCCACCGACGAGGCCAAGCTGGCCGCGCTGCCGCATGAAGTGCTGATCGTCCATGGCCGCGAGGACGTGATCGTCCCGCATGCCGTGTCGGAGCGCTTCCACCAGCTCATCCCCAACAGCGAACTGCACCTGTTCGGCCAGTGCGGCCACTGGACGCAGATCGAGAAGCGCGAACGTTTCGTGGCGCTGGTGACGCCCTTCCTGAAAGGCCCGCAATGACCATACCCGGCTCGATGCAGGCGCGTCCGCTCGCCATCATCGACATATTGCGCTTTGCCGCAAGCGCGCACGCCACGCGCGAGATCGTCTCGCGCAACGTGGACGAGCCACTGTGGCGTTACGACTATGCCGCCTGCCTGCGCCGCGCCGCGCAGGCGGCGGGGATGCTGGCCGCCGTGGGTGTCGCCTCGGGGGACCGGGTGACCTCGCTGGCGTGGAACACGCACCGGCATTTCGAACTGTTCTTCGCCGTCCCCGGCATGGGCGCGGTGCTGCACACCGCCAACCCGCGCCTGCCCGACGAACATCTGGTCTACACCATCAACCACGCGGGCAGCCGCGTGCTGCTGCTGGACCGCAACATGGCGGCGACAGTCGCGCGCATCCGCGACCGGCTGGAGCATGTCGAACGCCTGATCGTGCTGTCCGACCGGACCTGCGAGGGCATCGAAAGCTACGAAGACCTGATCGCCCCTCACCCGGACGCGCTGGACTGGCCCGGCTTCGATGAAAATGCTGCGGCCTTCCTGTGCTACACTTCAGGCACCACGGGCGATCCCAAGGGCGTGCTCTATTCGCACCGCTCGACCGTGCTGCATGCGCTGGCCGGCGGACTGTCGGGCAGCATGGGGTTCAGCGCCTTCGACGTGGTGATGCCGTGCCAGTCGCTCTACCATGCGACGGCGTGGGGCCTGCCATTCGCAGGGGCCATCAACGGGGCCAAGTTCGTGCTCCCGGCCGACCGCATGGACGGCGCCTCGCTCGACGAACTGGTCCGCAGCGAGGGCGTCACCTTCTCCGGCGGGGTGCCGACGATCTGGACGATGTACCTCGACCACCTCGACCGCACCGGGGGAGACACCGGCACGCTGGAGCGCGTGTTCATCGCCGGATCGGCGGTGCCGCGCGACATGGCGGTGGCGTTCGACCGGCGCGGCGTCGCGGTGCGCCAGATGTGGGGCATGACCGAGACGAGCCCGCTAGGCGTCGTCTCCGCGCTCACCCCCGCCCTCGCCGAGCTTGGCGAGGAAGACGCGCGCGAACGGATCTGGACGCGGCAGGGGCGCATGCTGTTCGGGATCGAGATCGAGATCGTCGATGCGGAAGGCGCGCCGCTGCCCCACGATGGCGAGACCTCCGGCGCTCTGATGGTGCGCGGTCCCTGGGTGCTGGACCACTACTACCGCACCGAGGAAAGCGCCTGCGACGCGCAGGGCTGGTTCGATACCGGCGACATCGCCACGATCGACCGCTTCGGCTTCATGCGCATCACCGACCGCACCAAGGATGTCATCAAGTCCGGCGGCGAGTGGATCAGTTCGATCGACCTCGAAAACACCGCCGCCGGCTGCCCGGGCGTGAAGGTCGCCGCCGTCGCGGGCGTGCCGCATCCCAAGTGGGAGGAGCGCCCGATCCTGCTGGTCGAGGCGCACGAAGGCGTCGCGCTGTCCGAGGCGCAAGTGCTCGATCATCTGTCCGCACGGGTGGCGAAATGGTGGATGCCCGATCGCGTGATCTTCGCAAGCGTGCCGCTGACCGCTACGGGCAAGATCGACAAGAAGATGATCCGCGACACCTATCGCGATATCCTTGCCAGCTGAGAAGGACCGCGATTGCCGACCGAAACGAAACCACGCCGCACTCAGGCCGAACGCAGCGAAGCGATGCGCGCCCGGCTTGCCGCCGCCGCGTACGAGACGATCGCGCAAGGCGGCTTCAATGCCCTGCGCATGCGCAACGTGGCGCAGGCGGCGGGCGTCTCGCAAGGCGCGCTGATGCACCACTTCCCGGACAAGAACGCGCTGGTTCTCGCCGCCGTGGAGCAGGCGCTGGCGCTGGCCGAGCAGGACAGCGGCGTCGGCGACCTCGCGCCTGACGCCTCGCCCGAAGCGGTGCTGCGCGCGCTCCTGGACGACCTGCACGGGTTCTTCTTCAGCGACCGCTTCTGGGTGGCCATCGGCATGACCATGGAAGCGGCCAAGGATGCGGCGTTCTACCCCGTCCTGCGCGGCAGTGTCAGCGGGCTGCGCACGCCGGTCTATGAAGGCTGGAAAAACCGCCTCGCCACTGCGGGATGGAGCGAGGAGGAAGCACAGGCAGCGGTGCGCTCGGCGGCGGCGATGATTTCGGGCTTCTCGATCCGGCGGTTCTGGGCCGAACCCGATGCTCTGGAGGAGACGCTGACACAGCAGTGGATCGCCGAGCGACTGGCGCGGCGCTGATCAGCCCTTCGTGCGCGGCGCGCGGGGCAGCTTCTTCACCTTGATCCCGGCGCCGTCGCGGGTGCGTTCGCCGATCATGCGCAGGAACGCGCGCTGGCGCAGGATGCCGAAGAAGTCGAGCATCGAGGGCAGCGCCACTTCCAGCATCGCCGCCGCCTCATCCTCGCCCATCTGGCCTTCGACCTGTTCGAGGAACAACTTCGCCTCGTTCGCCGCGACGAATTCGGACGCCTTGACGTAGTAGTCGAGGATGTCGGGCGGGAATCCGTGCTCCTCGTCGAAGCCGACGCTGCGCATGCGGCTCCAGATATTGAGCAGTTCGGCGTCGGTGATGCTGATCATCGGGCCGTCCTCGCCCTCCGCCAGTTCGATGATCTCCAGCTTCGCCAGCGCGCGGGCATCGCCCGGTGCCTTGGGGTTCTGTTCCGCGAGCGCCGCCAGCGACAGGTAGCCCTTGCGCACACCGACGCGGCCGGACACCAGTTCCTCCAGATGGCCGAGCGCGTTGGCACCGATCTGCGTCGACCCGTTCTGCCCGCTGAGCGCCGCCTTGATCTGCGGCAGGGTCATGCGCGAATCCTGCTGCAGCTTGCGCACCGCGAGAATCGCGCGGACGTGCTCCTCGCCGTAATCGGCCACGTTGCGCGCCGGACGGTGCGGATCGGGGAGCAGCCCGGCACGGAACAGCACGCGGATGGTTTCGCGGTTCACACCGGTACGGGCTTCCAGATCACGCATTTTCATGGGCCTTCCATACGCATTCCAAGCGGGAATGTCTTGGCCGACCGAGATGCAATTTCACGGATTGCCATAACGCATTTTTTGCGTATAGATATAACGCAATTATTGAGCATTCCTGTGGAGAGGAACATGGACTACTCGCGCTACTATCTGGGCGTGCTGTTGCAGGTGGCGGTGATCGCCAGCTTCATCGTCGGCGGGCCGTGGGTCTGGGTCGGCATCGCCAGCCTGCCCGCCTTCGGCCTTGTCGACAGCGTGCTGCCCAACGACTTTCGCGCCCGCCGCATCCGGCATGAAGGGCTGGTCGAGATCCCCGTCTGGCTCTGCGCGTTGCTGGGTCCGGTGATCTACCTTGCCGCCGCTTACTGGGCCGCACGCAATCCCGGCGCGAGCGGGTGGGAATATGCGGGCGTCATCGCCTCGTGCGCGTGGCTGAGCGTGATCCCGCTGGTTCCCGCCACGCACGAACTCTACCACCAGCGCGGCAAGCTGCGCCGCCTCGTCGGGCGCTACTGCCAGGTCTGCTACCTCGATGCGACGCGCGAGATCGCGCATGTGGTGGGCCATCACATCCACGTCGCCACTACGCTCGACGGCGACACCGCGCCGCGCGGCACCAGCCTCTACGCCTTCACCCCGCGCGCGGTGGTGGAGAGCACCAAGGAAGCGTGGCGCTCGGAAAGCGACAATCTGGAGAAGATGGGCAAGGGCCGCTGGTCGATCGGCCACCGGGTATACCGCGCGGCGCTGGTACTGCTGATGTTCCACGCGATCCTGTTCGCGATCGGCGGCTGGCGCGCGAATGCCGTGGCGCTGGCCGGGATGATCGGCGCGCGCTTCTGGATCGAAAGCTTCAACTACTTCCAGCACTACGGTCTCATCCGCGTGCCGGGCACCCAGATCGACCGCCGCCACGTATGGAACCATCTGAAGCCGATCTCGCGCGTGATGGGCTTCGAGATCACCAACCACGCCGATCACCACACCAACAGCTTCGCGGCGTTCTACGAACTGGTGCCGGATCGGCAGTGGATTCCGATGCCGAGCGTGTTCGTGTGCTTCTTCTCGGCGCTGATCCCGCCCTTGTGGCACCACAAGGTCATCATGCCCGCGCTGCGCCGCTGGGACAACGAGATGGCCTCTCCCGCCGAGCGCGAACTGGCACGCGAACAGAACCGCCGTGCCGGATGGCCCGACTGGTTCGAGGACAAGCCCGTGGCCGAAGGACAGATGGCGGCGGCGTGAGGCCGCGCATCGTCATTGCGAGCGCAGCGAAGCAATCCAGGGCCGCGTAAACCGCCCTGGATTGCTTCGCTGCGCTCGCAATGACGAGGGAGGTGGCCTTCGAGTGGCAGCCTCGCCGCTCCGGATCAGGCCTGCAATCGCTGCCCGATCCGGTCCATGGCTCCCGATGGAAGCCCCGCCATCGCCTCAAGGTAGGCTGCGGGGCTTTCGCTGATCTCGCCGATCTTGGCGAGGCCGGCTTCCAGATACTCCGGCCGCACCGACATGGCCTCTTCCAGCACCCATTGCGAACCGCGAGCACGATCCTTGCCGAGCAGGGCGTCCAGCCCGGATTCGATGCGTTCCGGCCCCATGGCGTTGGTCAGCAGGTAATCATGGAACACGTCGTCGCGGTGGACGCCGAGCGCGATTTGCACCAGCGCGACCGCCAGCCCGGTGCGGTCCTTTCCGGCGAAGCAGTGGATCAGGGTGGCGCCGTCGTCCTGATCCAGCGCGGTCACCAGATGGCCCATGGATTCGCGAAAGCGCGGACTGTCGGGCAGGATGCGGTAGATCCGCGTCATGTGCGCGACGACTTCCTCGATTGTCGTCATCTTCAGGAACGCGGCGACGGCATGGGGGATCGTCTCGTCATGGGCGGTCGCCCGGCGGATCGCACCGGCATAGCCGTCGAAGGCCCCGCCCCTTTCGAGCGTGCACTCCGAACCGGCGCGCAAGTCGATGATCGTCGCCACGCCGAGCGCGGACAGGATGCCCTCGAACCCCGCCCCCGCCGCTTCGAGCTGGCCCGAACGCAGCAGGCGCCCGGGCTTGAGCCGGGCGCCGGTGGCGGTGGCATAGCCGCCGAAGTCACGCAGGTTGTGGACGGGCGAGCCCGCCGGAAACGCGCCCTGAAGAACCGGGGGGGTGCCGGTGGCCGGCTGGCTGTTCGATGTCATCACGCAAGAATCCCGTTGCTGGATTTCGAGGGGCCTTCTGGCAGCTTCGGCGCCTCGGGGTCAACGAAATGGTACATGGATTTACGATTTCCTGTCAGTGCCGCCCCTTCTCCAGCAGCGCGGTCAGGTGGCTCAGCACCACATGGGCGGAGGTCGCCAGCCAGCTGAGCAGTGCGTCCTGATGGTTGTTGCCGTCGCGCGCGGCGGTGAGGCAGCTGGAGAGGTCGATCACCGCGCATTTCCACGCGGCGAGCACGTCGTAGAAGAACAGCGCGGCCGGATCGACCGTGCGGCCCGAGGCATTTTCGTAGGCGGACAGGAATTCGTCGCGCCGAAACAGGCCCGATATCATCGTCTCGCCATCGGCACCCCGGTTGGCGAAGATGGGCTGGAGGTTCCAGGCGAGGTCCTCGTGGAAGTCGCCGACGTGCGCCAGTTCCCAGTCGAGGATGGCGGTGACTTCGCCGCCCGCAGGGTCGAACAGGTAATTGCCGGTACGGTAGTCTCCGTGGACCAGCACCGGGTCGGTGCAGGCGGGCAGGTTCTCGCGCAGCCAGCATTCGGCCAGCGCCATGATCGGGAAGGCATCGACGACGTCGTCGGCCCAGACCTTGCCCCACCAGTTGACCTGCCGCAGCGCCATTTCGCGCGGGTCTCCGCCCGGCATCTCAAAGTCCGGCAGGGCGGCGGCGCGATAGTCGAAGCCGTGGATGCGCACGAGGTTGTCGATGAAGGCGGGCGCCAGCAGCGCGATCCAGTGCGCGTCGAAATCGGTGCGCAGACCCGATACGGAGGCGGCGGCCTGTGGGGGCTTGGCGACGCCGGGCACGAAAGTCGTGACCAGCGCGGGCAGGCCAAAGGTGGCGCCGTCGATATCGGCGTGGCGCACCTCGGGCACCGGCACGACGCCGTGCATCGCACGCAGCACCTGATCCTCGCGGCGGCGACAGGTCTCGATCAGGCCCTCCAGCGGGTCCATGCGCAGGACGAGGCGCTCGCCGCCGTGGTCGAACACGAACTGCTCCTTGGAAGCCCCGCCCGCCATGCGCCGCAGGCCCGAGATGCCGCCGGGGCCGTACAGGCTTTCGAGCGAGGCGGTGACCTGCGCGATGCTGCGCGGGATATAGGGGCCGGTGAGGCGGCGGGCCTTCTTCTCCTCAAGGATGGCGAAGATGCGAGGCTCGATGGTCACGCAGGTATCGGTGGTTTCAGCAGTCAGGATCACCGGGCGGTCTCCATGGTCAGGTCCGCGATGCTGTGCAGTTCGGCGGGGTTGAGATCGAAACCGCTGGCGGCGAACCACGAACGATCGCGCAGCGACTGCCGCGTGCTGAAGGCGAGGACGCCGCGGTGAAGCGCCTCGCGGAAGGCGGGTTCGCCATCGCGCGCGGCGGCGCGCACGAGGCTGTCGGTCGCACGCATCACCGCCTTGTAGTGCGCTTCCGCCGGACCATCCGCCACGCGGGCCTCGGCCAGCTCGGCAGCAGCGGCGCGGGTGGCCGGGCCTCCGGAGGGCGCCAGCCCCTCCAGCGTCGCCTCGAGATCGGCAAGGCAGGTGCGCGCATAGCTTTCCGCCTTGTTCCACTGGATCGCCAGAAGCCGCAGGTGCCCGACGATCAGCGCCGCCTGCTCTGCGGCAAGGCTGTTGAGCGGATCGATCGCCGGGCGCACCACGTCCTCCATGGCGCGCACCATCGAGGCGATCCTGAGGTCGATGTCAGGCGTCATGCCAGGTCCGCCCGCAAGCGGTTGAGCGGGAAGCCCTCCAGATAAGTCCCCACGCCGATCGCGCCGTCGCTGCGGTGCCAGCGCGCCATCGTGATCGGCGAGAGGTTGTTGCCGTAAGGCACCCACGGGTGATGGACCAGCACCGAACCCGAGACGGAATGCTCGCGGTCGTCGCGGTCCACGATGGTCATTTCCATCGTCGTGGGGAACAGCCCCGGCCGGTGCGTGCGGACCGAGCCCGCCTTGGCCCCGCGCACTTCGCCGCCCACCAGCGCATAGCCGTGCTTGAAGACGTGCTGCTGCCCCACCGGCGCGGTGCGATCGACCGAGAAGATGCCGTGGAGCGCCAGCCCATCGTCGAAATGGGCATTGGCCCACAGGATCGGATGGAAGCCGTTCTCCGGACGCGGCCCCCAGCTGTGGTCCATGGTCGAGACGCAGTCGATCGCATGGGTCCGCCCGCCCAGCGAGAGCGAGCCCTTCATCCGCACCGTCATGTCGAAGTGCGCCGAATAGGCCGTCCCGAAGCCCGAGTTCGCCACCGCCGCCGCCGCGTCCGCGACGGCCATCGGGTCCATCGCGGGGTCGTGGATGTCGTAGGGCTCCATCAGCGCACTGGCCTCGATATGCAGCTTCACGCCGCCCGCATCGTAGTCGAGCACGTAGTCGCGGATCGAGGTGGCCTTGAACGACAGGCCGGTTTCCAGCCGGAAATCCTCGGCCCTGTCCACCAGCGGGTTGTGGTTGACGAGGTCGATGTAGACCGCATCGTCGGCGCTGAACCCTGCGCGGTCGATGATCTCGATGTCGCTCACCGTCGCGCCCACTCCGGCGCGGTGGACGATGTAGATGAAGCCGAAGATGTTGGCTTCGGGAATGTAGAAGTTGAAGTATCCGGTCTCGGCCCAGTCGGCGCGGCTGACGTCGGGCAAGTGCAGGCGGGTGTCCGCATCGGTAATCATGCGTCTCTCTCCTTAAAAACGATAGCTGAAGGTGGCGCCGTAGGTCGCGGGGCGGCCGGTGTAGCGGACGTAGACGTCCTGGGTCTGGAACGCGCTGGTCCAGTAGTACTTGTTGAAGACGTTGCGGCCCCAGACCGAAAAGCGCCAGCTGTCGTCGGGCGCATGAACACCGGCGCGCAGGTCGACCAGCGTATAGGCCCGGATTTCCAGCTGCGGGATGTCGCCGATGCTCGCGGTGGTGCGGCTGTTGTAGTTCGCCGAGGCCCCGACGAAGCCCTGCATCGATGGCGTCAGCGGGAAATCATACCCCGCATCCGCCACCACCGACCACTTGGGCGAGAACGGGAAGCGCGCGCCCGAGAAGTCCGCCAGCTCGCCCGACTGGTTGAAGCCGGTGAACCGCGTGATCTCGGTATCGAGATAGGTCCCCGCTACGTTCAGGTGCAGGCCGTCCGCCGGCTGGATCACCACTTCGAGTTCGGCGCCCTTCACCCGCGACTTGGGCACCTGCACCAGCGCATCGAGCGGCCCGAAGATCTGGTCGAGAATACGCCCGCGCAGCTGCTTGTCCTTGTAATCATAGTAGAACACCGCGCCGTTCAGCTGCACCGCATGGTCGAACAGCGGTTGCTTAAAGCCCACTTCGTAAGCGGTGATCGATTCCTGCGCGACCGGCGCCAGTTCCTTGGCGGTGGCGGGCGCGACGGTCGGGAAGCTGCCTGCCTTGTAGCCCCGGCTGACGGTGGCGTAGATCAGCCCGCGATTGCCCGTCTTGTAATTGACGCCCGCCCGCCACGACAGGTTGTCCTCGTTCAGCTTGGCCTTGAGCGGCGTGATGAGCGGAAAGCCCTCGGCAGTCAGCGAATAGCACTGCCCCTCGGCGATCGGCACCACCGGCTGGCCCGGGCGGATCAGCGTCTGCAGGAATTCGAAGATCGGCGCGAAGCTCTCGTTGCCGCCCGGCCCCGGCCCGACGAGCGCGCAGCTGGCGTTGTCGCGGCGGCTGTCGGTATAGCGCAGGCCCGCCTGCACCGTCAGGTTCGGGATCACCTCGTATTCGACATTGGCGAAAAGCGCCGCCGTCTTGATGAGGGAATCGTTGACCGGAGAGACGTTGCCCCCCTCCATCGGCCCGACGTAGTGCGTCGTCGCATCGGTGGCGTAGTAGGTCGCGTGATCGCGCGTCTTGTCGCGCTGGTAATTGGCGCCGACGATCCAGCGCAGACCCGCACTCGTGCCGGTCAGGCGCAGTTCCTGCGACAGCGAGGTGACCTTGCCGTCGGTCAGGATGTCGGCGATCTGCAGCGGTGTGGCGTCGTAGTCCTGGAAGGACTCGGTGCGATAGTGATTGTAGGCCGAGATCGAGGTGAGCGTGACCGTATCGCTCAGGTCGTAATCGACGCGCAGGCTCGCCTGCACGAAGCGGTCGTCGTGCTTCAGCGGGAACAGGTCGGTGGTCCAGTCGGCCGAGCGCGAGGTCAGCGGCTGCGGCGGCAGGGCGCGGATCGGCGCCTCGTTGGGATTGCCGGGCGCGCTGATGAAAGTCTCGGTGCGCTGCGGCGCCTGCGAGTCCGACTTGTCGAGCCAGCCGTTGACGTTGAGCGCCACCTTCAGCGTATCGGTCGGCTGCCAGTCGAGCAGCAGGCGGGCCTGCGTCTCGCGCCGGTTGCCCAGTTCGTCGCCGCTGCTGCTGCTCTTCTGCCACGGCCCGCTGCGGATGGCGCGGGCCGAGAAGCGCGCCAGCAGGTTGGGCGTGATCGGCCCGCTGACGAAGCCTTGCGCATCGATCGTGTCGAAGCGCGAATAGCTGAGATCGGCCCCCGCCTGGAAATCCTGCGTCGGCTTGGCGGCGACGAAGTTGATCGCGCCGCCGGTGGTGTTCTGGCCGAACAGCGTGCCCTGCGGCCCCTTGAGCACCTCGACCCGCGCCACATCGAGCGCGGCGGCCTTGGTCATGGCGCTGAACGGCAGCGGCACTTCGTCGGTATAGACCGCCACGGTCGGCGGCGTGGCGAGCGAGAACTCGACGAAGCCGATGCCGCGCAAGGTGTAGATCGGGGTGTTGAACGGCGACGGCTGCGCGGTCAGGCCCGGCACGATCTTGGCGAGGTCGGCGGTACTGGAAATCCCCGCCTGAAGAAGTTGCTCGCCCGAGGCCGCGGTGATCGACAGCGGCACTTCGTTGATCGACTGCGAGCGCTTCTGCGCCGTCACGATGATCTCGGCGATGCCGGAAGACGTCGGCGGCGCGGTTTCGGTGACCTGCGGCTCGGTGGCCTGAGATCCGGCGGTTTGCGCCCAGCCCGGCATCGGCGCAAGGGCGCTGGACGCAAGAAGGAGCCGGGCAAAACGCCCGTTGCACGCGAATGCTCTGTTCATGATGTTCTCCCAATACTTTGTTCTGGTTTTATTTTTACTTGGTAATCAGAAGAGCGATTGATCCCTCGACCTTCCGCCCGAACACCTCCCTCCAACCCCGCTCAGCCTGAGCTTGTCGAAGGCCCCGAAGCGCGGCGCTAGGCTGCCTGTGCTTCGACAAGCTCAGCATGAGCGGAAACAGGGGGGAGCCATGGGGCAGGATGGGGGGCGGATCGCTTAAGCCGTCAGCGCGGCTCCGGCCTTGTCGCCCTGCCCGTCGAACCAGTCGGGCCAGCCGGCGCGGCGGTTCTGTTCGCGGGCCAGTTCGCGTTCTTCGGGGCTGGCCAGTTCGTTGTCCCAGCGGCGCAGCGCGGGCTTGATGATGAGATTGTGCCACAAGGGCGGGATCAGGGCCGAGAAGAAGCACACGAACACGCTCGGCATGCGGATCCACTGACGGTCCGGCACCAGTTCGTGATAGGCGGCGAAGCTGTTGGTGTGGTGATCGGCGTGGTTGGTGATCTCGAAGCCGATCAGGCGCGAGAGCGGGCGCAAGTGGTTCCACACATGGCGCCGCGCGATCGGGCCGTCTTCCAGCCGGACGAGGCCGTAGTGCTGGAAGTAGTTGAAGCTCTCGATCCAGAAGCGCGCGACGATCATGCCCGCCAGCGCCACCGCATTGGCGCGCCACCCGCCGACCGCGAAGAGGATCGCCTGGAAGATCGCCTGCGCCAGCAGCGCCTTGTAGAGCCGGTGGCCGATCGACCAGCGCCCCTTGCCCTGTGCGGCAAGGCCGTCGCTCTCGGTCGTCAGCGCCTCGATCGTGCTGGAAAGCACGGCGCGCACGGTGAAGCCGTAAAGCGATGTGCCGCGCGGCGCGGTATCGCCGTCCTTCACGGTCGCGACATGGATATGGTGCCCCACGACATGCGCGATCTCGCGCGTGCAGTCGAGGTAGCAGACTTGCGCATAGCGGCCGACGAAACGGCGCAGCTTGCCGCGCTGGTGGTAAAGCTCGTGGCTGGACGGCACCAGCGGCACCACCGAAAGCCAGCCGAGCGAAAGAATGACACCGATGTACTGAACCGCGGTGGCATCGGGTGCGCGGACCACCCAGAAGGCGGCGGCTACGTAGAGCCCCGGAGCCAGGAATGTCGCCAGCCACACAGGCAGATCGGCCGCGAAACCGCGCTTCATCCGGCGCGCGGAAAGATCGTCCGGCAGAATGCTGTCTAATAGAGCGAGGGCCGGCAGGGACGCAATGCCCGTCCAGACCCAATACCCTCCCAACGCGAATCCGGCATATGTACATAGCTGGACGAGCGCCGCTACATAGTAGCGAATACTGGACATGTTCCTCTCCTACATTTCATAGGATTTATTTTTATATTTTGTGTCTGGTATTTCTTACGCGGAGCATGCCGGGTTTCGGCGCGGGGACATTTCCCCTTTGGGCCATCGGCGTCGCTGTAGTGGAATGTATTACATTACAGATGATGACCGTCAACTGATTTATCAATATTGCGTAAAATTTATACGCAGTCCAGACTGCGCCGCGCGGCGCCTTGCGGGATCGATTCCCCGGCAAGGCGCAGGGCCGATACGTCCCACAGGGACGACAAGGGAGAGAACTGCATGATACTCAAAGGAAAGACCGCCATCGTCACGGGCGGCGCGACCGGCATCGGCCGCGCCATCGTCGAGCGATTCCTGGCCGAAGGCGCGCAAGTCGCGATCGCCGACATCAAGGGTGCCGAGGACGCCGCAGCCGCGCTGGGCGCCAATGCCTTCGGCGTCGCCACCGACGTCGCCGACAAGGCCAGCACCGAATCGATGGCACGGGCGGTGACCGACCGGTTCGGCGGCATCGACATTCTCGTCAACAATGCAGGCATCTTCACCGGCCTCAATTACACCCCGATGGAAGCGATCGAGGTCGATGCCTGGCGCCGCATCATGGACGTCAACGTCATGGGCCCCTGGCTCTGCGCCCGCGCGGTGCTGCCCGCGATGCGTGCCGCCGGCGGCGGCAGGATCATCAACATCGCCTCGGTCATCGCCAACCTCGGCATCCCCTTCATGCTGCACTATGTCGCATCCAAGGGCGCGCTCGGCGCTATGACGCGCGCGATGGCCCGCGAACTCGGCGCGACGCAGAGCGGGATCCTGGTGAACTCGATCTCGCCGGGCTACACCCACTCGGACAACGCGGTCGCCAACGCCGACCAGCACGCCGCCTTCGAAGGCACCGCGGCCTCGATGCGCACGATCGCCCGGCCGCAGCAACCGGGCGACATCGCCGGCGCCGCGCTGTGGCTTTCCGGTCCGGACGGCGGCTATATCAACGGCCAGAACATCGCCGTCGATGGCGGCATCTTCATGACCCAGTGACGCAGTGCCTCCCCGCGCGTTACGCACGCACGGGGAGGCACTTCAGATATGGCTGTGGCACCCTTGTGGTACCTCTAGGTGCCGTTGAGTGCATCCCGGTTCCGGGTCAGGTAAGAGCGGCTCAGCACGTCCTGCTGCACCCCGAAACCCAGCATTCCCGCGCAGTTCCAGCGCATGAAGCTCTGCGCATAGACCATCGAGGGGAACGGCGCCCAGACGCACCCGTTGATCGCCGCCGCCGTCAGTTCATGCCGCCGCCCCAGCGCATCCTCCACCTGCAGGTGGTTGGACATCGGCAGCCCGGCGTGGCGCTCCACCGCCCCTTGCGCGGAGACAAGACCGCTGACCACGCCGTCCTCCAGCACGTAGCCGCTGATGAGCGGGCCGAAGCCCGACCGCGCCGCCGGATCGAGGCCGAGGAAGGCGTGAACCGTCAGCTTTTCCGCGAAAGAGCCGTGAATCCAGGTGGCATTGCCGTTGTCCCGCTCCTTGCGCGGCCCCCAGCTGCGGTCCAGCGTATCGACGCAATCGACCGCATACTCGCGGCCGCGCAGCCGCAGGCGCCCGGTGATCCGGCCGGTGATCTCGTAGTGCCCGGAGAACGCCGCCCCTCCCCAGCCCGCGCCGATGCGGCCCGCCGCCATCGGGTCCATCACCGGGTCGTTCATGTCGAACGGTGCCATAAGTGCCTGAAAATCAAGTTCGAATGCGGTATCGTCGATACCTTCGTAGCGTATCCGGTAATGCGAAAGCGGATCGACCGCCTCCACCTCCAGCCCATTGGGAAAGGCATGCCGGAGCAGCGAGGTCGGGCACGGCAGATGCTGCTGGTTGTCGACATAGGCCTGCGCCTCCCACGCCGGAGCGATGCGGTCCTGCACCAGCACATCGACCATCGCCACGCCCAGCTTCGGCCGCGACAGCACGTAGATGCTCCCGGAAATGCAGGCTTCGGGCACCGAAAACGGGAAGAAGTTGGTCTCGCACCAGTCGTAGGGTGCATCGGCGCCGAACTGGAATTCAGCGTGTTCCCTGGCAATCATTCGCCATCCCTTCAATCAGTTGCCCGCGACCATGGCCTCCACGGTCGGCAGCGAATCTGGATCATGGTCGAAGCCCGCATCCTGAAACCAGCTGCGCGCCCGCCGCGCCTGCCGGATGGAGAAGGCCAGCACCGCCGCGTCGATGGCGCGCTGCACCGCAGGCTCGCCGTCCTGCGCCATCGCGCGCACCAGCCCCTCCAGCGCGCGGCCGACGCGGTGGAAGGCAAGGCGCGGGTCGGCGGGATCGTCCACTTGCGCGCAGGCCTCGGCCAGTTCGCGCCGCGCCATGACTGCCGCAGGCCCGCCCTCGACCGGCGGCAGCGCGGCGACGACGCCCAGCAGGTCGGTCAGGCACAGCGCGTGGTAGGCGCCGATCAGCGGCATGTGCCGCTCCAGCATGCGCAGCTGCGCGAGCACCACGCCGCATTGCTCGACCGCCAGCAGATTGCCGGAATCGACCGCTGGAACAACGACATGCTCCAGCGTCTGCACCACACTGGCGAGGCGGATGATCGGGTCCGGTGTCATGCCATTTCTCCCGAAAGCAGTTCGCACAAGGTGTCCGACATCCCGGCCGTGCACGATGCGAGAAACGCCAGCAGCGCGTTCTGGTGGTTGGTCCCGTCGCGCGCCGCGATGATCGACGAGCAATGGTTCATGGCGATCAGCTTGTAGCTCGTCAGGACGCGATACCAGTGCAGCGTCGCCGGGTTCACCGTGCGCCCGGTCAGCGCCTCGTAGCGCGAAATCAGGTGCTCGGTGGTGAACATCGAGCCGACATGGAACACGCCGTCGGCATCGCGGTGGCCGAACAGCGGCTCGAAACTGTAGGCGAGATCCTCATGGAAATCGCCGATATGCGTCAGTTCCCAGTCCAGCAGCGCGGTGATTTCCTGCCGATCCTCGTCGAACAGGAAGTTGCCCACGCGGTAGTCGCCGTGGAGCAGCACCGGCTGCTCGCAGACGGGCAGATGGTCGTAGAGCCAGGTCTCGGCCAGCGTCAGCAGCGGCAGGGAATCGGTTTCCTCCAACGCCCGCACGCGGGTCCAGTAATTGACCTGCCAGAGCGCCGCGTCGGTGGTTTCGGGCCGGGGAATGGCGAAATCATCGAGCCCCGCCGCGCGATAATCCACCGCGTGAATGGCGGCGAGATGGCCGATGAACTGCGAGGTCAGCGCCGCCCCGAGGCTTTCCCCGAACCGCGCCTTCAAGCCCGATGGCCCCGCGCCGCTGTCGCTGGGCTTGGTCACGCCGCCGACGAAGCCGGTGACCATCAGCGGCTGGCCCATCGTCTCGCCGTCGCCGTCCTCGGTCAGGACGGGCGGCACCGGCACCACACCCGCGACCGCGCGCAGGACTTGCGCCTCGCGGCGGCGGCAGGTCTCGATGATGCCCTCGCGCGGGTCCATGCGCAGCACGCAGCGGGCGAAGGCGGGGTCGATCTCGCCCTCGACATCGAAGACGAACTGCTCCTTGGAAGCCCCTCCCCCCATGCGGCGCACGCCCCGTGCCTGCGCGGCGATGCCTTCGCGGGCGAACAGGACCGAGAGCCCTTCCGCGATATCGGGCGCGGTTCGGGGAATATAAGGCCCCAACTTGCGGCGTTCCTGCTTCGCCAGCAGGATTTCGAGGAGCCGGGGCTCGATCGCATCGCGGTCGATCGCGGCCACCGGTTCTTGCGCTAAGCGCTGTGCCTGGGTCTGCATGACTCCCTCCCTTTTTCTATTTTCCGGTGAACACGGGCTGCCGTTTCTGAGCGAAGGCGGTGATGCCTTCGCGCGCGTCGGCAGTGGCGGCGGCTCGGGCCATGGCCTGTGCTTCGGCCTCCATCTGCGCCTCCGCCGGGACTTCGCCCGAGAGGCGCAGCAAGCGGCGGATTTCGCCGATGGCGCGGGTCGGTCCGGCGGCGATCCGGTGGGCGAGTTCTTCCGCCCGCGCCGCCAGCGCCTCGTCGCCTTCCAGCACTTCGTCGACCAGCCCGGCCTCAGCGGCGGCGGCCGCATCCCAGGTCTCGTTGAGGATCAGGAACCGGCGCGTATGGCTGCGTCCCATGCGGTGCACGAGCGAGAGCGAAGCACCGCCGTCGCAGGCCAGGCCGATCCCGGAATAGGCCGAGACAAACCGCGCCCGGTCGCTAGCCAGCACGAAGTCCGCCCCCGCCGCCAGCGCCACCATGCCGCCCGCGCAGACGCCGTGGACCGCCACCACGATCGGCGCGTCGAGGCGCTGCAGCCGCAGAATTCCGGTATGGAAATCGCCGGTCCACTGCTTCATCAGGCGCGGCAGTTCGTCGAGCCTTGGCAGGAAACCCGCGATGTCGCCGCCATAGCCAAAGGCCCTGCCTTCCGCGCGGATCAGCACGGCGCGAACGTCGCTGCGTTCCGACAGGTCGACCGCCACGTCATAGAGGTCGCGGCAGAATGAGCCGTTGATGGGATTGCCGGTCTCGGCCTTGGTGAACGTCAGCGCGGCGATGCCGCCCTGCACGCCGAGGCGCATCGTCTCGTAGCTCATGCCTCGACACTCGCCAGCGGTGCCAGCCTGTCGTCGAAGGCGTTCAGGTCCGGCACGGCGAGCACCGGGCGACGGTCGATCTGCGCCACGACACCGCGCAGATCGTCCAGCAGGGCCGCCCGCGCCGGCTCGCCGATATAAGGCACGTTGTAGCCGACGAAGGGCTCCAGCACGCTGGTGCCGACATAGCCCAGCGTGCCCTGGAAGAAATGCCGCATCATGCCGGTGACCAGTTCGCCGTGCACGCCTTGCGCGCCGAACATGTTCTCGCGCCCGCCCAGGCTCATGGCCGCGAAACTGCGCTTACCGGCCAGTCCGCCGCGTCCGTAGAGGCGCTTTCCGCCATAGCAGACGCCCGACAGCATCACCCGGTCGAACCAGCCCTTCAGGATCGCGGGCGCGCCGAACCAGTAGATCGGGAAGGTGAACACCAGCAGGTCGGCGGCCAGAACCGGCTCGATCTCTTCGAGGATATCGGGCGCCAGCGTGCCGCTTTCGTAGCCGTGGCGCTGCTCCAGTGCGTAGACCAAGCGTTCATCGTCGCGGCGGCTGCCGAAGTCGGCGGGCGAGGCGACCGGGTTGAACCGCTTGGCGTAGAGGTCGGAAATCGTGACTTCGTGACCGTCCGCGTCAAGCTGCGAAGCGATGACGGTCTTCATGGCGGTGACGAAGGAATCGCCCTCAGAATGGGCGTGAACGAGATGGGCTTTCATCGCGGCGTCTCTCCGGCGCTGTAGAGGATGGTTTCAGGCAGGGGCAGGCTCGCCGGGTCGCGGTCGAAGCCGGTGTCGGCCACCCAGGCGCGTTCGAGCAGCGTCTGCCTGCGGGTGTGTTCCAGCACCACCGGTCCGATCGCGCGCAAGGTGGCAGCGTCTTCTCCGGCCTGCTGCACGGCGGTCTCGATCGCACCGCGCAAGGCCCTGACCGCCTGCTCCAGAGCGGTGCGGTCAGGCACCACCGGCGGGGTAATCGCGCGCACGTCCTCGATGGCCTGCGCGAGTTCGCCGCGCGCGGGGTGCGCATCGGGCAGGCATGCGGCTACTTCGCTGCCGAAGGCGCTGAAGGCATGCGCATCGTGTACGTGGAAGGCGTATTCCTGGGGGATCTGCTTGCGCACCAGCGCCAGCGATCGGACGATCAGCGCCAGTTGCTCACGCGCGAAATCGGCGTCGGGCGGCAGGACCGGTGCGACGATGTCCTCCAGCGCCTTCTGCACGGCGGCGAGGCGCAAGGGTGTGTCAGGAACCATTCTCGGCCCTTTCCAGATGCTGTAGAAGCGTATCGACGCAGACATGGCCGAAGCCCGCCAGCCATGTCAGCAGTATGTCCTGATGGCTCTTGCCGCCGATCACGCAGCGGATGCCGGTGGCGAGGACGATGATCGCCGACTTCCAGGTGTTCATGACGCTGTAGTAGGCGATCTTGCGCGGATCGACCGGGAAGCCCGTGGCGCGTGCGTAGCGGTCGAGGAACTCGGCCTGCTCGATCAGGCCACAGACGATGAAGCGCCCTTGCGCATCGCGGTAGCCGTAACCTTCCTGCAGCGTCCAGGCGAGGTCTTCGTGGTAATCGCCGAGGTGGGCCAGCTCCCAGTCGAGAACCGCCGTCACTTGCGCGGTGTCGGGATCGAACAGGAAGTTGCCTGCGCGAAAGTCATGGTGGACCACCACCACCCGCTCGATCGGCGGCGCATTGGCACGCAGCCACTGCGCGGTATAGCGGATGATGGGCATCGGCTCGTACGAGTCTTCCTCCCAGATCCGTTCCCACCAGTTGATGACCTGATGGACCCCGGCGGTACTGCCTGCTTCCGGCCGATCGAAGGCGTCGAGATCGGCCGACTGCCAGTCGAATTGATGTATCCGCGCCAGCAGGTCGACGAACTGTCCACCCAGCGCATCCTGCAGTTCGGGCGAGAACCCGGTGCCCAGCCCGGTGACGTTGCCGCCGGAGCCCGGCGCCTTGGTCACGCCCTCGACAAACCGGGAGATCATCGCCGGACGGTCAAACCATTGCCCTTCGGCGTCCACCCAGGGCGCATCGGGCACCGGCACCGTACCGGCCATCGCGCGCATCATCTGGAATTCGCGCAGACGGTGCGTCTCGACGACGGACTCGGGCGGTTCGCGCCGAAGGACATGGCGCGCCTCGGTTCCGTCGGGCTCCGCCAGCGTGAAACTGAACTGCTCCTTCGACGCCCCACCGCCCAGCGGCGCGACTTGGGAGACCCGGGCGCCCGGCATGGCGTGCGCGAAGAAGCGCTCCAGCTTTCCGGCGATCTCGCTGACCGGGCTGGGCACGTAAGGTGGGCCGGAACGCGCCTCCAGCTTGCGGGTCAGCGCCTGATCGATGGTGCGTTCGGTAGGATAGCGCAGGCGCAGCGCATCGATCCACTCGCGGGTGGGATGCTGCTTGCTATCCATCGCAGCGCCCAATCAATTTCTCGATAGAGGGCAGATCGGCGGTGTTCACGTCGAAGCCGCAAGCCGCAAACCAAGCCCGGTCCCGGGCGGCCTGACGGTTTGCGTGCAGCAGGACTTCACGGTGGAGCGCTCGGCGAAAGTCGGCATCGCCATCTCGGTCCACGGCGCGGACCAGCCCTTCCAGCGCTTCGGACAAGGCGCGATAGGCGACTTCGCCGCGCACCGGAGACGTTCCGGCGAGAGTTGCCAGTCCGGCCGCTGCGGCAAGGGTTTCAGGCCCTCCCGCCGCATCGATCCTGCCGGAGACCTCGATCAGATCCTGCACGCACAGGCGCGCGTAATCTTCCAGCTTGTCCCACTGCGTCTCCAGCATGCCGATATGCGCAAGCATCAGCCCGGCCTGCTCCTGCGCCAGCGGATTGCCGGGGTCGATCGCGGGCATGATGACCGTCGCCAGCGCCCGGCGCATGCTGGACAGACGCACTTCGAAACCGGGGTTCATGCCGCCTTCTCCTCAAGCATCAGGCGCGTAATCTCGTCGAGCAAAGGATGCGTGACCATCGACAGCCAGGTCAGCAGGATGTCCTGGTGGTTATGCCGGTTGGCCGCCGCCGTCAGGCCGCTGCTCGCCATCGCCACTACGCTCCACGACAGCAGGATGCGGTAGAAGCGCAAGGTATCGCGATCGACGATGCGCCCCGTCTCGCGCTCGTAGCCGCCGATGAAATCCTCGACGGTCATGAGGTTGGAGCACAAGTAGCGCCCCTGTTCGTCGCGCGCGCCGAAGATTTCGACCAGCGACCATGCCAGATCCTCGTGATAGTCGCCGACATGGGCGAGTTCCCAGTCAAGGATCGCGGTGATTTCGCCGCTGTCGCCGTCGAACAGGTAGTTCCCGGTACGGAAGTCCCCGTGGACAAGCACCAGTTCCCGTGCGGCGGGCAGGTTGCTGCGCAGCCAGGATTCGACGACCGCAAAGCCCGGGATCGGCGCATAGGCACCCTCCCGCCAGACCCGCGCCCACAAGTTGACGCGTTGGCGCGCCGCCTGGAACGGGTCCGCATCGGGAATGGCGAAGTGCCGCAATGCTGCCGCCCGGAAGTCGAAGCGATGGATGGCCGCCATCAACCGGAGAAACTGCGGTCCGAGCCGCTCGCGCCATTGCGGCGTGAAGCCGGTGCCAAGGCCCGACACGCCTGCGCCCGCCTGCGGCGGCTTGGTGCTGCCGCGCTCGAACGAGGTTATCATCCCGGAAGCGCCGAGCCATGTCCCTTCATGATCCAGAAAGCGGGGACGGGGCACCGGAACCACGCCCTGCATGGCTTCCAGGATCTCGAACTCGCGCCGTCGGCTCGTTTCCAGCACGCCGTCGGTCGGGTCCATCCTGACCACGAGTTGTTCGTTGCCCTCTGTGCACGGCGCGTCCAGCGTGAAGAGAAACTGTTCCTTGGACGCGCCGCCCGCCAGCCTGCGCAGGCCGCTTACTCTCGCGGCCGGATGGAGGTTTTGCGCGAACAGGCGCGTGAGCCGCGCGGTGATGTCGTCGATCGCGACAGGATGATAATCGGATGACGCCAGCTTCGCCGACCGGCCATCCAGCATATGCGCGAGCGTGGGGTCCTGGTCGGCCGGGTCGGCGGCGCGATGCCGCGCATGATCCGGGCACAGTTGTACGACGCGGGAATCCCCGCCGAACCTTTCGGTCATACATTCTCCCATGTATCTCTATCTGTTATTATCCGGCGCCAGGCACCGGCAGATCACGATCAAGACTTGAGGAAAGAGAAGTCCCTGATATTCGGCCGGACTTGCCGGACTATCGCAGCTATCGTCCTGCGATCTTCGTCGGACACGATGCCATAGACGATCAATGCGGCATCGTGCGTCATGCGGGCCACGAATTCGGCATCGTCCAAATCTTCCTGGACCCACAGGTCGATCACGCCGGAACTGTGCGTCAGCAATGCCAGTGCGACATCGTCACGCGAAAACGATCCATCGCTCGGATGGTCGGACAAGTAACCGCGCTCGACCAGTCCCGCGAGACTGCGGCGCCAGAAGTCCAGCGCACGGTCGAGGTAGACCGGCCGCGCACCCATGTCGCGCTCGCCCAGCTGGAACTTGTAGAGCGGGCGATAGAGACCCGGCCGCTCCACGAAGAGTTCCGCCGCGAACGTCATGGTGTGTATGGCGTAGAGGACCGGGTCCTTCTCCGAAACATCCGCTTCGCGGCCGCTGATGATCGCATCCAGGCACCGGTTCAGAAGGCTGTAGAGTACCGTCCCTTTCGATCCGAACAGGTTGTAGAACGTCGTCGGGCTGATCCCGACATGCTTGGCCAGCTGGTGCATCGTGAAGTCGGTGCTGGATGTCGAAAGGATCAGCGCCTCGACGCTGTCGAGGATAAGGTCCTTGCGCTGGTCTTTCGGCAGCTTTCTCAACATTTCGGAATCCCGGCAGCACCTTCGGAATGCAGGCTATGTGTGAAGGTTAGCGCCAGGACACGACTACGCAATCGCAACTCCTGCCACGGCCAATCAAACAGTAATTCGCTTTTCGACAGCGGAGCGAACATTTGCGAACGCTTCCGCTTCCGCTTCCTCAATCACCAAGATCGGGTCCTTTTCGACCCTGTGCCTAGAAGTGTAATACGTTACAAAAACTCGGTCAATATGTTTATTATTATGTGTTTTCGAAATACCGGAGATTTCTCGCAAGGGTTTCGCAAGAAATCTCCGGCCCGCAGGCTTCACGCCATGACGTATATCGACTTGGTGTTCTGATAGGCCGCGATCGCCTCAGGCCCGAATTCCCGGCCGAGGCCGCTGGCCTTGATGCCGCCGAACGGCGCGCCCAGGGAAGGCATATAGCCGTTCACGCCCACTGTTCCGCTGGCCACCTTGCGAGCGATCTGCGTGGCATGATCGCCGTCCGCGCTCCAGACCGAACCGCCGAGGCCGAACGCGCTGTCATTGGCGATGCGAATGGCTTCTTCCTCGCCGTCGTAGGGGATCACCGAAAGCACCGGGCCGAAGATTTCCTCCTGCGCGATGCGGGCTCCATTGTCGACGTCCGCGAAGATGGTCGGCTCCACGAACCAGCCCTGATTGGTCGACTGCGGACGGCCGCCACCCGCGACGAGGCGCGCCTCCTGCTTGCCGATGCCGATGTAGCTTTCCACCCGTTCGCGATGCGCGGCCGATGCCATCGGCCCCACCTGCGTCGCAGGATCGAGCGCATCGCCCACCACCAGTCCGTTCGCGAACTCGGCCAGCGCGCCGACCACTTCGTCGTAGCGGCGACGGGGCGCCAGCACGCGTGTGCCGTTGTAGCAAGCCTGGCCATTGTTGAGCATGCTGGCCATCGGCACGCCCTGCAGGAACGCGCCGACATCGACGTCGTCCAGCAGGATCGCGGCGGACTTGCCGCCCAGTTCCAGCGTGACCGGGCGCAGCAGTTCGCCGCAGGTGCGCGCGATCGCCCGCCCTGCCCCGGTCGAACCGGTGAAGGCAACCTTGTCGACGCCGGGGTGCGAGACGAGGTAGGCGCCGACATCACGGTCGGCCGCGACCCAGTTGAGCACGCCTGCAGGCACATCCGCTTCCAGCGCTGCTTCGGCGAGCAGGTAGCTGTCGAGGATCGTGCCGGGTGAAGGCTTGATAACGACGGTGCAGCCCGCCGCCATGGCCGGAGCGATCTTGTTGAGCGCCAGCGTCACCGGGAAGTTCCACGGCACGATCGCGGCCACCACGCCGATGGCGGAACGCTCCACCAGCGTCTCCTTGCCCATCTGCGAGGGCCGTACGTCGGGCGCGCCGAGGCCTTCGGCAAGCTGCGCATAATACTGCACGACGCCTGCGCCGAACTGCCCTTCCAGCAACGTGCTGAGACCGATCGGCATGCCGTTCTGCGCACTGACGGTGCGGGCGATCTCATCCCCCCGCGCCGCGACGGCGGCGACGAAGCGCTGCATGACCGCCGCCCGTTCGGCGGGGCTGGCGTCGGCCCAGCCCGAAGTCTCGAAAGCCTTGCGTGCTGCAGCCACTGCCGCATCGACGTCGGCCTCGACCGCTTCGGGCGCGCTGCCGTATTCCTCTCCGGTGGAGGCGTTCACCAGCGTGAAGCGGCGGTCACTGGCGGGGGAAACCCACTGGTTGCCGATGAAGAAGGCGTCCTTGGATATCGTCATCGTGGTCATCCTCTTGTGGTATGGGGGTGTCAGGCGCGCGCACCGGCGGCCGAACTGGCATCGGTGAACTTGTCGTAGTGGATGGCGTCCAGCGCGACGCCTTGCGCCGTCAGTTCGGCAACAGCGGCATCGATCATCGGCGGCGGGCCGCACATATAGGCCTGCAGATCCTGCGATCCGCCAAGTTCGGCGATGGCGTCGGCGATCTCCCGCGTGACCAGGCCGTGACGAACGCCGTCGACCTGCTCTTCGGACAGGACCGGCCGAAACAGGAACTTGCCCTCCCAGCGCGCCGCGATCGCGGCGATGTCTTCAAGGCAGTAGAGATCGCGCTCTCCGCGCCCGCCGAACAGCAGCACGACATCGCGCACCACATTACGGGCAGCGGCATCTTCCAGCAGGCTCATCAGCGGCGACAGACCGCTGCCGCCGCCGACCAGCAGGATGGGCCCCTCACCCGGCCGCAGCCAGAACCCGCCGTGCGCGCCCTCGATGGCGAATTCGGTGTCCGCCAGTTCGCCTGCAAACAGCGCCTCGGTGAAAGCGCCGCCCGGCACGCGGCGGACGAATGCGGACACCGTCCGGCTGCCTTCCGGCGCAGGGGCATGGCAGAACGAATAGGACCTGTGCCCCGGCCCCGAAGGCCACCGCACGTTCATGTACTGCCCGGCCTTGAAGCGCAGCGGCGCATCGACCTGCCAGGTCACCTTGCGGATGTCGTGCGTCAGATCCTGCACCGAAACGATCCGGCCGCCGACCGTCACCGGCGCCTCCTCCGCATCCGGCAGATCGACCTCGATGCGCAGATCCGATTCGGGGATCGCCTGACAGGCCAGGATATAGCCCGCTTGCAGTTCCTCGCGGCTCAGCGTGTAGCCGAACGGCGTTATCGCATCGACCTTCCCCGAGAGCAGCCGCGACCGGCAACTGCCGCAAGTGCCGACCGTGCAGTCGTGCGGATAGGCCAGCCCGTTTTCGAGCGCCTGCTCCAGCACCGTCTTGTTCCGACCGACCGAGAAGGTCGCCCCCGAAGGGACAAGCTCCACCTGTGGCTCGGGCTTCTTGCCGAATAGCTTCTTGAACATGGTCCTATCCCAAATCGGCCGATTCTCGGTGGTCCGGCTTACGGTCCAACTATCAGCGGATGCTGCAAAGCACAAACTCGTAAATCTGTTGACATTCGATTCGAGCTACATAATTTACGTATCAAGGTCACGCAAAAAACGTAAAAGTGATCTGGGAATGGGAGAACAGCATGAAAGCGATTCGCTGCGTGAGCATCTGCGCGCTCGCCGTCGGACTCACCTCGCCTGCCTTCGCACAGGAAAGCCAGGATACTGCCAGCCAAGGCGGCCTGCACGAGATCATCGTCACCGCCACCAAACGCTCCGAAAACCTGCAGGATGTGCCGGTCGCGGTTTCGGCGATCTCGTCTGAAACGCTGCAGTCCAAGGGCGTGTTCGAGACCTCCGACCTCAATGCCTCGATGCCGAACCTGCAGGTGTCCTCGCCCTATGGTTCGCAGCAGCCGAACTTCTCCCTGCGCGGCGTGGGCGTCGGCACCGAATTCAACGCGAACGCCGCCTCGCCCGTCGGCGTCTATGTCGACGAGGTCTATCAGGCGTTCCGTTCCAGCCACGGCCAGCAGCTCTACGATCTCGAGCAGATCGAGGTCGTGCGCGGCCCGCAGGGCACGCTTTACGGCCGCAACACCACTGGCGGCGCGATCAATTTCATAACCCGCAAGCCCAAGCTTTCCGGCACCAACGGCTATGCCACCATCGGCTACGGCAACTACAACCGGATCAACGGCGAGGCCGCGATCGAAGTCACGCCGGTGGAGGACAAGGTCGGCATCCGCATCGCCGGAACTTACGTCGATTCCGACCCCTACTTGCGCAACCGCCTGGCGCCCGGCCTGAACACTTCTGCAGCGGGCGGCGCATCGGGGCTGAACCAGGTGAATGACCGCTCGCCGGGCGGCACCAAGAGCTACGGCATCCGCGGCACACTGCGGGTGAAGCCGACCGATACGCTCGATATCACGCTCAAGGGTTACTACGCCAAGGCCGTCGGCGGCACCGAGCCGCCGCTGCCGACCGGGCAATCGAAGACCAGCGACGTCATCGATTATACTTCGCCCAATTTCCTGCTCGGCGGCCTGTTCGGATCGCTCGCCCCGGCGGGCCTGCTTCCGGCTTCGTACAGCCAGTCGGGCGAAGGACTCGGCCTCAAGGAGATCCAGGCCGACACCATCGGCAAGGCGCTGACCCGTTCGGAAGGCGTCGTTCTGACGGTCAAGGCGGAACTGGGCGACTCGCTCGATCTGGTTTCGGTCAGCGGCTACGATTCCGGGCGTTACCTGCAGTCGATCACCGACTGCGACGGCACGCCGCTGCGCATGTGCGCGATCGGCTATCAGTCCAACTTCAACGCCTTCAACCAGGATCTGCGCTTCGTGTTCGACCGGCAGGCGTTCAAGCTGATCCTGGGCGGCGGATACGGCCGCGACTCGATCACGGCGGACAACCGGCCGGACTTCTTCAACTTCCTGAGCGACGTGCGCGCGGCGGTCGGCCTGCCCGACACGTATTTCAACCCCGGCGGCGCCTTCAACGGCACCGCGCTTTCGGCCAGTTCCCTGCCCACCGGCATCCGCGCGACGAACCATTCCAAGCAGAAGCGCACCAGTTGGGCCCTCTACGGAGAGGGCAGCTACGAGATCACGCCGACCCTGAAACTGACGGCGGGCCTGCGTTACACGATCGACAAGACGCGCTTCATGGACGGCATCACGACCTATTACGACGATGCCGGCAATGCGCGGATGATTACCGTGTCGGACTTCAACGATCCGACGCTGGGCAACACCTACTTCATCGAGCCGGTGCGCGACGAAACCGGCAACATCGTCATCCCGTCCTACCGCGACCTCGGCGTGCCGATGCCCGGCGGGCTTGAGCGCAGCGGCAAATCCAAGAAGTTCACCGGCCGCGCGATCCTCGACTGGAAGCCTATCGACGACGTGATGCTCTATGCCAGCTTCAGCCGGGGCTACCGGGCCGGCACTTTCAACGGCCTCGCCTACGGCAGCGCCAATCAGGTCTACTTCGTGCGGCCCGAGCAGGTGAATGCCTACGAGATCGGCTTCAAGTCGCGCTTCCTCAACAACCGGGTGCAGATCAACGGCGCGTTCTTCTACTACGACTACAAGGGGCAGCAAGGTCAGGTGGTGGACAATACCGCCACTGCCAACCTCATCGCGCTCGACGGTACGCTCAAGGGCTTCGAGGCGGACATCCAGTTCGCCGCCACCGACCGCCTGACGCTGACCGCTTCCGTCGGCATCCTCGACAGCAAGTACAAGGGCTACGATCAGGCCGCCTGCGCCGCCAAGGACCTGTCCGGGCAATTTCCCGCGCAGGACGGCTCCTGCGTCCAGACCTCGGGCGGCAACGTCAGCGTCGGGGGCAATCCCTTCCCTTATGCCGCCAAGTCCTCGCTCAACTTCGGGTTCGACTGGGACGCGGTGGAACTGGGCGGCGGCACCATCAAACTGCACGGCGATGCCTCGTACACCGGCCGGTATTACTTCGACTCGTTCAAGGACTATAGCCGCGGCCCGCTCCCGAGCGTCGCCAGCGGCAAGTTCGGCGAGGGCAACGGCGACTACTGGCTGATGAACGGGCGCATCTCCTACGACACGGCGCGCTACACGATCTCGGTCTGGGGCAAGAACCTGACCAACAAGGTCTATTACCCTTACGGCATCTCGCTCGAAAACCTGTTCGGCAACGGCTACCGCGTGCGCGGCCTGCCACGCACCTACGGCATCGAGGCGACGATGCGCTTCTGACGGTGACTGGGGCGGGGCCGATGGTCCTGCCCCTTTTTCATGACCTTACGACAACGAGAAAAATGGGAGAGTGCCGTGGAGAACCCTTACAAGTACGTCCGGATATGCGCATGGGGAGGCCCGATCCTCCTGATCGTCACCATCATCTTCTGGGGCATTCTGGGGCGCAACATCCCGCCCTACTCCGCCGGGCTTTCCGCCGCCGAGTTCAAGGCGCAGTTCGCGCCCGTGGCGGACCAGATCCGCGTCGGCATGACCGTGACGATCGCCTGCTCCGTCCTCTACTTCGTGTGGGGACTGGCGATCACCAAGGTCATGGAGAAAGTCGAGCGGCACAACAACGTGCTCTCCACCCTGCAGCTATGGGGCGCCGGGTTCACCACCCTGATCTTCGTCATTCCCTGCGGCATCTGGCTGACCGCCACCTTCCGCGCCGACACGCTGGAGCCCGGCACGCTGCAGATCCTGTTCGATCTGGGCTGGATGATCTTCGACCTCGCCTACTCGCTCACCACCCTGCAGATGGTGGCGCTGGGCGTGTGCTTCCTATCCGACCGGCGGCAGGTGCCGCTATTTCCGGCCTGGGTCAGCTGGTTCAGCATCTGGGTCGGTGTGATGTTCGTGATCGAGGCGCTCAATCCGTTCTTCAAGACCGGCCCGTTCTCGCGCAGCGGCACCGTCAATTACTGGCTGGAGTTCTCCATCTTCTTCCTCTTCATGGCGATCATATCGGTCTATCTGTTCAAGGCGATCGACCGTCTGGTCCGGGAAGAGGCGCCCTGACCGTGCATGGCCAGCCAGGCGCGGGCAACCTGCGCGAACGCGACCGGACGCTGCCCGGCGATCCGGGCGTGTTCTTCTTCATCACGGCGGACATGGCGATGTTCGCGGTGTTCTTCCTGCTGTTCATGGTTGGGCAGTTCCAGGACCCGGAAGGCTATCGCGCCTCACGCGCGGCGCTCGACCCGGTGCTGGGGCTGACGAACACGCTGATCCTCGTCTTCAGCGGCTGGTGGATGGTCCGCGCCGTCGAAGCCGGGCGCGAGGGCGACTGGCGGCGCGCCCGCACGCGGGTGCTGGCGGCAATGCTGTTCGGCTCCGCCTTCGCCCTGACCAAGGGCTACGAATACTACGCCAAGGTCTCTGCCGGCATCACGCTCACCTCCAGCGAATTCTTCGGCTACTACTTCGCCTTCACCGGCATCCACTTCCTGCACTTCGTGCTCGGGATCGGCGTGCTGGCGGTCACCGCAGGCAAGCTCACCAAGCCCGAGGGCACGAAAACGCTGGTCTGGCTGGAGAGCACCGCCGCCTACTGGCACATGGTCGACCTGCTGTGGATGGTGCTGTTTCCCATGCTCTACCTTGCGGGAGGCACAGCATGAGCGCCCGCTTCGGCAGTACCGCCACCCTGCTCGCTCTCGCCGCACTGTCGGTAGGCAGCTTTCTGCTCGTCGAAACGGAAGCGGCGTCCCTTGTCGTAGCCCTTGCCGCCGTCGCGATCGCGCTGGTCAAGGCGTCGCTGATCCTGAACCGCTTCATGCATCTGGAATGGCGCCACCGGCCTTTCGCGCCGCTGCTGCTCGCCTGGCTCGGTATCGTTGGCGTCATCCTCGGTGGAGGACTATGCGCTCTGCCCTGGAAGGTTCCGACGCACATTCCTGTCGCCGTGAATGACAGGACACTTCCCTTCGAGATAATAAAGTGATTAACTGGTTTAGAGGCGGTTCCTGGAATCGCTCGGCCGTATTGCCATCTGTGCCGTCTCCCGGCGCAGCACGGCGGTAGCGGACACGGACAATGGCGCCGGCAACAAGCCGGCGCCGATATGAGAATGACGGAGAGTTTGTCCTCGATGACCGATCATACCATGCGCATAGAGCGCGACGGCGCCCTCGCCCGTCTCGTCTTTTCCCAGGCAGAGCGTGGAAACCCCATCAACGCCGAATTCTGCGGGGCATTCCTCGATGCCGCAAACACGATCTCGGAAGACCCGTCGATCCGGGCCGTGCTGATCATTGCCGAGGGCAAGAACTTCAGCTTCGGCGGCGATATCGCCACGTTCACCGGTGAGCTCGACCGCCTGCCGATGATGATAAAGCGGTGGACCGCTGCTCTCCACGTCGGCATCGCCCGCTTCGCACGCATGGACGCGCCGGTCGTCGTCGCCGTGCAGGGCATGTCGGCGGGGGGCATGAACGGGCTTGTCGCGGGGGCGGATTACGTCGTCGGCTCGGCCACTTCGCGCTATCTCGCCGCTTATGCGGGGATCGCCTTCTGCGCGGATGCCGGAACCTCGATCATGCTGTCGCGTCGCATGGGCATCGCCCGCGCCAAGCGCTTCCTGTTGATGAACGAACTGCTCGATGCCGACGCCGCATTCAGCGCCGGGCTGGTGGACGAAGTCGCGGCGCCTGAGGATTACCTCGCCCGCGCCGAGGCCGTCGCGCGCCAATTGGCCGAGGGTCCGACCCGCGCCTTCGGGGAAATCCGCCGCCTGTTCCTGAGCGTGGAGGACCAGCCCCTCGAAACCCAGCTCGAACTGGAGGCGCTGGCCCTCGCCCGCTGCGCCGGGACCGCCGACGCCCGCGAAGGCATCACCGCCTTCGCCGAAAAACGCAAACCCGTCTTCAAGGGGGAGTGACGCCATGTGGCTATATCCCGAAGTCCGCACGATGGGCGAATTCATCGAGTATCACGCCCGCCACACGCCCGATCGCCGCGCGCTGGTCTATGGGCAGCGCAACATCTCCTTCGCCGAATACGACCGAGCCGCGAACCGCATCGCCAATGCCCTCGTCGCCCACGGGATCGGTCCGGGCGACCGAGTCGGTTTCCTCGGCCTCAATTCGCCCGACTTCTATTTCTCGCTGATCGCGAGCGCCAAGACGCGCGGCGCTTTCACCGTGTTCAACTGGCGCCTTGCCGCAGGCGAACTGGCGCAGTTGATTGCGGACAGCCGCGCCAGCGTGGTGCTGGTCGAGCGCTCGATGGAAACCCTCTGGAACGAGGCCATAGCCGTCGCCGGGCATGCTCCGGCGGCGATATGGTTCGACGAGGCGGACAGTATCGAGGCCCAGTTCGCCCACTACCCGGACACCCGGCCCGACCTGTTCATCAGCGAGGAGGACATCGCCGTCCAGCTCTACACCTCCGGGACGACCGGCGTGCCCAAGGGCGTGATGCTCAGCCACGGCGGCTTCAACCGCATGCGCCTGTGCGAGCATCTCGAACCCGCCTATGAGTGGGTAGACGGCGACATCTTCATCAATCCTCTGCCGAATTTCCACCTGCTTTCGATCGGCATCGCTTTCCAGTGCCTCTACAACGGCGTCGCCATTTCGGTTGTGCGGCAGTTCGATCCGGGGCTCGTCTGCGAAGCCATCCAGCGCGACCGTCCCACGCTGGTGACCCTGACGCCGACGATGCTGCAGATGCTGCTCGATCATCCGCGCGCCGCCGACACCGATTTCACCTCTATCCGGCTGACGCTCTATGCCGGATCGCCGATCTCGCTCGGCCTCATCAAGCGTGCGATCGTGCGGATGCCGGGCAAGTTCATGCAGTTCTACGGCGCCACCGAGGCGGGCGGTGCCTTCTCCATCCTCCGCCCCGACGAGCATGACCTCGACAACGAGGCCAAGCTGCAAAGCTGCGGACGGCCGCTGCCACTGATCGAATTCCGCATCGTCGACGCGCAAGGGAACGAACTGGGCATCGACGAGCCCGGCGAGCTGCTGATCCGTACACCCTCGATCACCACCGGCTACTGGAACCAGCCCGAGGCGACCGCCAAGGTGCTCAGGCACGGCTGGTATCACACCGGCGACGTCGCGCGCCGGGATGCGGAAGGCCTCTACTACATCGTCGATCGCCTCAAGGACATGATCGTGTCGGGTGGCGAGAACATCTACTGCGCCGAAGTCGAGAACGTGCTCTCCACCCATCCGGAAATCGCGACCGTCGCGGTGATCGGCGTGCCCGATGCGCGCTGGGGGGAAGCGGTCATGGCCTGCATCATTCGCCATCCCGGCAGCACCGTCACCGAACCCGAAGTCATCGCCCATGCCCGCACGGCGCTTGCCGGGTACAAGGTGCCCAAGCGCGTCGTCTTCATGGAAAGCTTCCCGCTGATCCCCAGCGGCAAGATCTCGAAGAAGGACCTGCGCGCGCCCTATTGGGAAGCGCACGGAAGGAGCGTGGCATGACCGGCATGCACCCGCACCTATTCGCGCCGGTTCGGATCGGGACGCTCGACCTGCCCAACCGTGTCATCATGGCCCCGCTGACCCGCGCCCGCTCGGGCCCGGACCAGGTGCCCACCGCGCTGATGGCGCAGTACTACGCCCAGCGCGCCGACTGCGGGCTGATCGTGTCGGAGGCTACAGCCGTCGATCCGCTCGGAATGGGCTGGTATGGCGCGCCGGGCCTCTACAACCCGGAGATGGTCGCGGGATGGCGGGTGGTCACCGACGCCGTCCATGCCGCCGGTGGACGGATGTTCGCCCAGTTGTGGCATATGGGCCGTCTCGTCCTGCCTGACTATCTCGGCGGAGACTTGCCGATCGGTCCTTCGGCGATCGCCGGAGAAGGCGAAACGATGGCTCCGCCGCCGCCCGGCTACACCGGCGGCTTCCTGCCGATGAAGCCCTACGTCGTCCCGCGCGAAATGGACCAGGTCGATATCGACCGCGTCGTCGCGAGTTACGGCGCGGCGGCGCGCAATGCGGTTGCCGCAGGGTTCGACGGCGTCGAGATTCACGGCGCCAACGGTTACATCATCGACCAGTTCCTCCAGTCGAAGACCAACTTGCGCAGCGACGGCTATGGCGGCGACGTCTCCAACCGGGCGCGCCTGCTGCGGGAGATCATCGAGGTCGTGGCGGCACAGGTCGATCCCGGCCGCATCGGCCTGCGGATCAGCCCCACCAGCGAACGCAAGGGCATGGGTGATGAAGACCCAGGCGCCCTCGCCGAAACGATCGGGCGGATCGCCGGTGAGTTCGGCATCGCCTATGTCCATCTGATCGAGCCGATCGCGTCGGGATTCATGGAAAAGCCCCGGCATCCGGTCATGGACCGGCTGCGCGCGTCCTATGCCGGAGCGGTGATCCAGAACGGCAGCTTCGACGCGGCGACCGCCGATGCGTTCATCGCCGCAGGGCAGGCCGATGCGGTTTCGTTCGGACGCCCCTACATCGCCAATCCCGATCTGGTGGAGCGCATGCGCGAAGACCGGCCATTGGCTGCGGCGAACTTCGACTATGCCTATGTCGGCGGAGAATGCGGCTATACCGACTATCCCCGGTATGCCGGGTAATGATCGCGACCCTGCCGGAATTATCCGGCGGGTCGGATCAGCCGCGTAACCGCGTCGATCAACGCCTTGCGTGTCGAGGCGCGGTCATACCCGAAGGCCGTGTTGAGCACCGCGCGGCCTTTCATCCACATCGCGAAGGCCGACGCCTGCTGGCGCCGCAGCGAGACGAGGCCGGCCCAGATTCCGCGCCCGGCCTGATAGCTGGCGGTGCCGTCCAGTATCCGCAAGTGCTCGACGAGGGGAAGCAGTTCCGGCTCCCGCCCTGACAGCAGCGCGACTTCGCCAATCGTTCTCGCGAAGGACACGTAGAACCCGTTGTCACCGCTGCCGTCGGCCGGCGAGATCGCGTTCGCCATGCCTTCGGCCCAGTCCTCCAGCGTAAGCGGCTTGTCCTTCGCGCTGTACGGATTCAGCGGATCGGCCACCTTATGGATCATGGCGCGCCACGTCGCCTGATTGCGAAAGTTCGACATGCCTCCAAAATGATAGGCGATGATCGAGGGAGACACGCCAAGGTTGCCGGCGATCCGCCGCTGGTTCACCTTTTCGATCCCGTGTTCGAACAGGTCACGCGCCGCCTCTGTCAACAGCCGTTCGCGCAGGTCGTCCGGATTGGGCGGCGCGCGCAGGGCGAAACTTTCGAGCCTGGGCTCCAGCAAAGCGCTTATGCTGTGCTCTTCATCCCACGATAGATCGAACATTGCCGCCAGGAGTGCACGCAAGGTCTCGCGCTGCAGGATGGGATATTCGGCGAAGGAATCGAGACCTTGCGCCCAGACTTCCTCCATGCACAGGTAAGTGACCAGCGCTTCCGCAAAGCTGCGGTCCCGCCCCTGCCCCTCCAGAATATCGCCCCACGCCCGGACTCGCATGTCGTGCCAGGCTTCGACGTGATGCAGGTTGCCGGCCACCGCTTGCGGATGGAACAGCACTTCCGACCAGAAGCGGGCATTGTCGCTCCCATGCCGTAGCCGGACATAATTCGCGGTCCACTCAACGAAATTCAGGTAGCCGAGCGGTCGGCCGGCGATCTCTGCGCTCAGGCTTTGGTGAAATGCGGTATCTTCGGCAAGTGCCTGCTGCAGCGCCGCGCGAAGGAGGCCTGACTTGTCGCCGAAATGATGGACGATCGCGGCGGTCGTGACTCCGGCGTTCGCGGCTATGGCGCGCATCGGCATGTTGCGGATGCCTTGCCGCGCGATCCCCTCGACAGCTTTCCCGACAAGCAGAGATTTCAACGGATAGCCGTCCTGTCCGGACGGTGCCGCTTCCTGGAGAGCCTGTACCGACATGACCGCACCTTACAGGCCCACGGGTTGAGCGCAATGACCTTGCGTGACATCGAACATAACGAATGAACAGTTATTGCTCATCACATGATTAAAATATATTATTATATATCAATATTTTAATATGATTCCGAAGTTTGCTTGGCCAGATGACAAAACAAGAGGGCAAATACCTCTTGTTCGCTTTGATTAATCAGGTTACCAATTTTCAAACAGCCGAATGAGTCGGCGAACGAATGGAGAGGAAGGACGCGGGCGCCGGAGCACAACCGCCGATCGAGCGCGCTGATGCGAACTTTCCAAAAGTCTTCAAACAAGGCCGTCACGCAGATTGCGGCCGGCGAGGCACCCCCACGACTGCAGGAGACAGCGGCCGATGAACGTCATCACCTCGATCCCGAAATTTGCCGACAGGCACGCCTACAAGCACGATCTTGCCCCGGACGGCCGCGAGGCCCTCGCGCACATGCTTATCATTCCCGAGCACGGAATAGCCGGCTTCATCTATCCCAGCCTGCGCGGCAGCGGCACGGCGAAAGTGCGCACCACGCTTTTCGGCCCGGGACTTGGCGAAGAAATCCACGAGGAGATCGAAGGCGAGGCCCCCGACCTCGATTTCGACGACTGGCGCTTCGGACCGCTGGAAATGGCCATCGTCGAACCTCACCACAAAGTCGAACTGCGCTGGAAGGGAGAGCGCATCCAGTTCGAGGGCACGTACGAGGCCGCCTATCCCGTCTATGCCTTCAGCTCGCACCCGGACGGCCTGCCACCTTACTACGGCGATGATCGCACCGAGCAGCACGGCAGGGTCACCGGCCAGTTGGCCGTCGACGGCAAGACCTTCAAGGTCAACGGCTGGCTCGTGCGCGATCATTCATGGGGACCGCGCGTCTGGGGGCTCAACCAGCATTACAAGTGGTTCCACGCAGTCACTGCCGAAGCGTCGATCCATTACTTCGAAATGCAGTCGTTCGGTCGGCGCCACCTGCAAGGCTATCTCGTCAAGGACGGCAGGATGACCCACCTCGTCGATGCCGAGTACGACTACACGTTCGACGAGAACATGATGCAGCAGACTTTCGATTCCACCGTATTCGACGACGAGGGCCGCACGGCGCGGGTGGAATGCAAGGCGTTCGCCAACATCCGGCTCGACTTCGATCCGATAACCTATCTTTGCGAGGCACCCGTCACCGTGACCATCGACGGAGTCCCCGGCGCCGGGTGGTGCGAGTTCTGCTGGAACAAGGACTATTACAACTTCGCCCGGCAACATGTGGCGAAGTACGGCCAGTAGAAAGCCGGGCCGACCATGACTGCCCTGACGATGAGGTTATCCCGATGGCTACGGTCCATTCGACCAGTACATCCGCCTTCGCATCCACGCCGGACCGATCCGATCTGGAGCCCGGCATCCGGGCCGTGCTCGATCGGCGGGCACTGCGAAAGGCGGCCAGCGACGTCTATCGCGTCGCGTCGATCGCAGAAGTTGAGGAACGCCTGTCCCGGTTCCTGGCAAGCGTCGCTCCGGGCCTGATCGCCAGCGGCGTGCGCCGGCTCGGCGGCGGCGCGTCCAAGGAACAGTTCTACTTTGAAATCGGCGGCGGCGCTGCTCCAGCGCAGGCCTACGTGCTACGCATGGAGCCGATCCAGTCGATCTCGGAATCGGACCGGGGCCGCGAGGCCGACCTGCTCAACGCGGTGCGGGGCATAATTCCCGCGCCAGAACCGGCATGGCTCGACGCGGAAGGGACATTCTTCGGCCAGCCCGCAGCCATCATGCATTTCGTCGCCGGTGTGACCAAGCCGAGCGACAACGGCAATACGGTAACCGGTCTGGGCACTTATCTGGGGCCGGATCTTCGCGGCAGGATCGCACCGCAATTCATCCGCAATCTCGCCGCCATCCACGCGCTGGACCTTGCCGATCCAAACCTTGCCAGCTTCCAGCGACCGGACGCCGATCCCTGGCAGGCGGCGCGCTGGCAGGTGAACTGGTGGGCTCGCCTGCACCGCGAAGACGTGGTCCAGGCCCATCCGGTGCTCACACTCGCGGAAGAGTGGATGTATGCCAACCTGCCCGCCGCGACCGATCTGGTGATGGTCCACGGTGACTATCGGACCGGAAACTACCTGTTCGACGAGGACAGCGGCGAGATCACCGCCATGCTCGATTGGGAACTGGCCCATATCGGCGACCCGCACGAGGATCTCGCGTGGACGCTGCAGCGGATATTCGGTTCGTCCGAGAACGGCGTGCACCTTGCCAGCGCGATGCTAACGCGCGAGGACTTCATTGCCGCATATATCGCGCAGACAGGACGATCGGTGGATCCGCGTTCGCTGCATTTCTACGAGATAATCTCCGCCTACAAATGCGTGGTTATGACGCTCGCGACCGGCATGAAGACCGCGCGCGACCGCCACAATCATCAGGACGTCCTGCTCACCTGGCTGGCACCTGCGGGATACATCTTCGTGTCCGAACTCTGCCGCCTTCTGGATGAGGCAACCGCACCATGAATCCATCGATCGAAGATCGCCTCGGCAGCATGATCCGGGCCATGGAAGAAGTCGTTCTCCCCGAACTGCGGGGACGCAAGGGGCTTGCGGAGGAGCAGGCATCGCTGGTGCTGGGGCATCTCCACCAGTTGCGCGCGCAGGCAGGCCTGAACACGCATTACGAAGATGCCGAGTTCCGCGCACTCGCAACGTTGGCCGCAGAACTGGTCGCAGCAGCGAGCGGCGGCCCGGCGACGATGGCCGCAGCACATGAGTTGCGGTCGGCGGCCATGCCCGCAACCGACGATGAAACCCTTCAGGCAGCGACCGTACGGACCAGCGCCGCCATAGCCGCGCTGATCGCCGCAGCGCACGTCGATGGAGATGCTCGGTTCCGCACTGCGGTCTATCGGCAGGTGCTAGGCCACGGGGCCGCTACCGCCTTGCGCGACCGGAGCTGGTTCGCGATTACCGGGTTCGAAGGCCCGGACACGGAACTGCCGTCGATGACGGCTGCGCTCACGTAGTTTCGGTTGTCCGGGCCGCAAACACCGGGCTCACAAGATACGACGAGGGGGTTGTCGAGGATGAATTCCCGCCCCTTCGCCCTCGATCTCGAAGGCGCTTTCAGGGTGGGCCAGCTCATCCGCCTGGAACCGCGCACTTACGGGATAGAGGCGAAGATGCAATTCCAGGCACGGAGAGATCGCATGCACCCTGTATTCGTCACCCTCGAACTCCATTTCGCACCGGGCATGATAGAGACGTTCCTGACGCAACTGCCCGGCATTCTCGAAGAGACGCGCAGGACCGACGGCTTTGTCGCCATCAGTGCCCATCGCCATCATGAGGACGCCGACAGACTCATCCTTTCCGAGCAATGGCACAGTGCGCTGGCCTATCAGACCTACCTGCAGGCACGCATAGACTCGGGGCTGTTCACGGACCTGGCCAAGCTGCTCGTTGCGGAACCCCGCATCGGCATCTGGCAGCCCGCTCATCTCACGGTAACGCCGCCAGTCGACTGACAAAGAAGGCGCGGGAGGCAAACTCTCCCGCGCCTTCTTCATGTCAGCCTGCGTCTGCCAGAAAGCGGCGCGCCTCGGCGTATTCGTCCACCAGCGTACCGATCCATTCGCCTGCAGGCCCCGCGACCTTGACCGCGCCGATGCCCTGCCCGGCGCTCCAGATTTCCTTCCACGCCTTGGCGTTGTCGCCGCCGCCGTCGATGTTGATCGCCTTGCCCGCCGCGCGCACGAGGTTGTCCGGGTCCAGCCCGTTCTCGACGATCGAAGGCCGCAGGAACGTCGCCTTCACGCCGGTGAACGAGTCGCTGACGAGGATGTCGTCGGCCGCGCAGTCGACGATCATCTGCTTGAAACCGGCCTGCGTGTTGGCCTCCTCCGACGCAAGGAAGGCCGAGCCGACATAGGCGAGGTCAGCCCCCATCGCCTCGGCTGCCAGCACCGAGCGGCCGTTGGCGATGCAGCCCGAGAGGATCAGCAGCCCGTCCCACCACTCGCGGATTTCCTGCACCAGCGCGAAAGGCGAGATATTGCCGGTATGCCCGCCTGCCCCGGCACCGACAGCGATGATCCCGTCCACGCCCATCTGTGCGGCCTTCTGCGCATGGCGGTTGCGCACGACGTCCTGGAACACCAGCGCGCCGTTGTCCTGAAGCCTCCGCACGAGATCGGGGTTGGCCGCCAGCGCCAGCACCACGATCGGCACCTTGTGGCGCAGCACCACCTCCAGATCCGGCTCCAGCCGCGAATTCGAGGCATGGGCGACGAGGTTGATCGCATAAGGTGCGTCGCCCACTTCGGCCTTGATGCGGGCGATGTCGGCATCGAGCGCCTCAGTCGTGCGCGGGTTCAGTGCGGGCATCGAGCCGATGATCCCGGCCTTGCACTGCGCGATCACGAGATCGGCGGTGGAGGCGATGAACATCGGCCCCGCCATCACCGGAATGCGCAGTCTGCCCTTGAGGGCGGCGATCTCTTCCCTGTTCATCGTTCTATCGCTTCCATGTTATCGCGCCGTCATCCAGCACCTTGCGATCCCCCACCAACGCGCGGAACCGCGCCGAGGCATCGCCGTCCTTCCATACCTCGAATGTGACTTCGTCCCCGGGCATGACCACGCCCGAGAACTTGCAGGCCAGCGCCCCCACCGCCCCCGGATCGCGCCCCAACGCGCGCGAGACCGCCACGCCGGCGACGGCATAGCTCGCCAGCCCGTGCAGGATCGGGCGCGGGAAACCGGCCTTCGCCGCGAAGCCCGGATCGAGATGCAGCGGGTTCCAGTCCCCCGACAGCCGATAGATCAGCGCCGCGCGCGGCGAGATCGCGTAGTGCCCGACCGCATCGGGAGCGCCGACCGGCTCGAACTTCGCCTCGCGCGGGGCTTCGGGGCCCCCGAAACCGCCGTCGCCGCGCAGCAGCAGGGTCTGGCGCAAGCGGCAATGGACGGCATCGGTATCGGCATTGCTGATCTCGCGCTCCAGCACCAGCACCGCACCGCGCCCCTCACCCCGGTCGGTCAGCGAGACGACGCTCGCCGTCCCTGTCACCGTGGCGCGGGGGGGCAGCGGCTCGAAGAACTCGGCCGCTTGCGCGGAATGCACCAGCTTGCCGAAATCGACCCCGAGCGCCGGCTCGCGTATCCACATGCCGGGCGAACACAGCGTCACACCATAAGTCGGCAGAACCCGCAGCGATCGTTCATCGAGAAACGCGAGGTCGCCCTCATCGCACGGATCGTGCCCCAGCCCGACGCCCAGCGCATAAAGGATCGCGTCACGCTCGGCATAGGACTGCGTGCGCACGCCGAAGCCGTAGTCCCGGATCGCGTCGGGCCGGATCATGGTCACACCGGGTCCCAGGTGAACACGTCGCCCGAACGGTGAAGCGGGTAGAAGTCGTTGGCGAACTGCGGGAACACGCGCTCGGTGATCGTCTCGGGCGTCCAGCCCTCGGCGGTGTGGGCAGTGCGGATCGGGCGCGACTGCGAGAACAGGTAGATCTCGTTATTGCGCACGCCGAAGACCTGTCCCGTCACCTCCTTGCCGCCATCGCTGCACAGCGCCGCGCAGAACGGCCCGATCTTGTCGGCGTCCAGCTTCTTGAGGCCCTCGACGCGCTTCTGCTGCTCGGGCGTGTCGGTCGGGATCGAACTGACCATGCGCGTCCACGCCCAGGGCGCGACGGCATTGGAGCGCACGCCGAAGCGCTGCATGTCGATCGCGATGCACTTGGACATGCCGACGATGCCCAGCTTGGCCGCCGCATAGTTCGCCTGCCCGAAGTTGCCGACGAGCCCAGTCGAGGAGGTCATGTGCACGAAAGCGCCCGAGCCCTGATCCTTGAAGAACGGCGCGGCGGCGCGGCTGGTGTGGAAGCTGCCCATCAGGTGCACGTCGATCACCGCGCGGAAGTCCTCCGGCTCCATCTTGTGGAAGATCACGTCGCGCAAGTTGCCCGCGTTGTTCACCACCGCATCGATCCGGCCGAAGCTGTCGATCGCGGCCTGGACCATCGCCTGCGCCCCGTCCCAGTCGGCGACGCTGTCGTGGTTGGCGACCGCCTGCCCGCCCAGCGCGCGGATTTCCTCGACCACCTGCTCGGCGGGCGAAGCGCCGTCCTCGCCCGCGCCGCTCAGCGCCACGCCAAGGTCGTTGACGACCACCGCAGCACCCGCCTTCGCCATGGCCAGCGCGATGCCGCGACCGACGCCGCGACCGGCGCCGGTGACGAGCACGGCCTTGCCTTCCATCATTCCCATTGTCGTATCCTCAGTAGCTCTTGGGAAGGTCGAGGACCTTCTCGGCGATGAAGCTCATGATGAGCTGCTCGGTGATCGGCGCGAGGCGTGTCAGCGCGGCTTCGCGGTAGAGTCGCTCGACATGGTATTCCTTGGCATAGCCAAAGCCGCCATGCGTCGCGACCGATTGCCACGCCGCGTCATGACAGGCGCGCGCGGCAAGGAACTTGGCGGAATTGGCCTCCGCGCCGCAGGGCAGGCCGCTGTCGTAGAGGCGCGCGGCTTTCTCGACCATCAACCAGGCGCTCTGCAGGTACATCCACTTTTCCGCGAGCGGGTGCTGGATGCCCTGGTTCTGGCCGATCGGCCGGTCGAAAACCACGCGCTCCTTGGCATAGTTCACACCCCGGCGCAGTGCGTCGGAACCGATGCCGGTGGCGGCGGCGGCGATCAGGATGCGCTCGGGGTTGAGCGAGTGGAGGATATAGCCGAAGCCCTTGCCTTCCTCGCCGATGCGGTCCTCGTCGGGGATGAACAGGTCCTCGATGAAGATCGCGTTCGAATCCACCGCCTTGCGGCCCATCTTGGGGATCAGGTGGACGTCGATCTTGCTGCGGTCGAGGTCGGTGTAGAAGATGGTGATGCCGTCGGTCGGCTTGGTCACGTCCTCGAACTTGGTCGTGCGGGTCAGCAGCATGATCTTGTTCGCGACTTGCGCGGTCGAGGTCCAGACCTTCTGGCCGTTGACCCGGTAGCCGCCGGGCACCTTCTCCGCGAAAGTCTTGATCCGCGTGGTATTGAGGCCGGCGTCTGGCTCGGTGAAGCCGAAGCACACCTGATCCTCGCCCGAGACAAGGCGCGGCACCCAGCGGGCCTTCTGCTCCTCGGTGCCCTTGACCACGATCGGGTGCGGCCCGAACAGGTTGATGTGGATCGTCGAGGACGCGGCGAATCCGCCGCCGCAAGAGGCGACCTCGCGGATCATCGTCATCGCCTCGGTCACGCCGAGGCCGGAGCCGCCGTATTCCTCGGGCATGGTGATGCCCAGCCAGCCGCTTTCGGCCATGGCGCGGTGGAATTCGCGCGGGAACTTGCCGTCGTCGTCGCGGGCGAGCCAGTATTCGTCATCGAACGGCTTGCAGACCGCGCGCACGCCTTCGCGGATGGCTTCGAGATCTTCCTCGGTCGGAAGCGGACGGGGTGCACTCATGACGAAATCCTCGTTGAATGGGACTGGATGCGGCGCAGCAGGTCGGGCCCGCGCCAGAGCAGCCAGGCGGCGTTGACCATGTTGCCGGTGCAGCAGGTGACGATGAACAGCACGACCACAAGCGTCAGGTTGCGCTCGTAGGCGTAGATGATGAGCGAGAAGAGCAGGAAGCCGGAATAGGCATCGGCCCAGACGTAGAGGCCCCAGACCACCGACCACACGTGGAGCTGGTCCGGGATGACCTCGCCGGTCGCGAAGGCATAGAGAAGGAACGCGGTCAGGCCGACCACGATCGCAAGGCTGGCGCCGCGCGCGAAACCGCTCATCCATCTTCTCCTGCTGCGGCCAGCGTCTTGTGCGCGGCCTTGAGGTGGGGAATGTCGAACATCTTGCCGTCGATGCCGATCGTGCCGAGCTGCGGATTGGCGGCGAAGGCATCGACGATGCGGCGGGCATGGGCCACTTCCTCCTCAGACGGGCTGAAGCAGCGGTTGATCGTGTCGACCTGATCGGGATGGATGGCGATGCGGCCGAGGAACCCGTCGCGCCGGGCCTTGCGGCAATCGGCCTCCAGCCCCTCGGGATCGCGGAAGTTGGCGTAGAGCGTGTCGATCGGCACGACCCCGGCAGAGGCCGAGGCGAACAGGCACTGCGCGCGGGCAACCTGATAGGGGAAGGTCCAGGAGCCGTCGGGCTCCTTGTTGTCCGTCGCGCCGATGGCGGCGCCAAGGTCTTCCGCCCCCCAGGTCAGGCCGACGAGGCGCGGGTGCGGCGGCGTGTAGGACTGCAGGTTGAACATCGCCAGCGGCGTCTCGGTGGAGACGACGGCGATCTTCACCGTGCCCACCGCCATGCCCGCCTCCGCCTCGAGCCGGTCCAGCTTGCGGGCGATTTCAGCGATGTCCTCGGCGCCATTGGCCTTGGGAACCAGCAGCCCCGCAAGGCCGGGGCGCACCACGGCGGCAAGGTCGTCGTCGATCAGCCCACTGTCGAGCGGATTGGGCCGCACGAACAGCGCCGCGCCGACCTCGCCCGCGCGGCCGAGCCAGCCCGCGACGATGCCGCGCGCCTCGGGCTTCACCGCCGGAGCAACCGAGTCCTCGAGATCGAGGATCAGCACGTCCGCCGCGGTCTGCGAGGCCTTGGCGAATTTCTTCTCGCTGTCGCCCGGCACGAAGAGGAGCGAACGCAGCCTCACGCCGGCTTCCTCAGCATAAGCGCATTGCGCTTGGTCCGGCAGACGATCTGGTCGTTCTGGTTGAGGCCGATATGCTCGAACAGGACGATGCCCTGCGCCGGGCGAGACTTGCTGGCGCGGACCTCCAGCACATGCGTTTCCGAGCGGATGGTATCGCCGGAGAAGACCGGGTTCGGAAACACCGTATCGGTCATGCCGAGGTTGGCGACCGTGGTGCCCAGCGTCGTATCCTGCACCGACAGGCCGATCACCAGCCCCAGCGTGAAGATCGAGTTCATCAGCGGCCTGCCGAACTCGGTCTGCGCCGCATAGTCGTGATCGACGTGAAGCTGCGCCGGGTTGAAGGTCAGCGACGAGAACAGCATGTTCTCGTATTCCAGCACGGTCTTGCGGATCTCGTGCCGGATCACCTGCCCGACCTCGAACTCCTCGAACCAGAGGCCTGCCATCGTATCGTCTCCCTATTATCTTGTCAGTTCAGGCGGCCGAGGATCGCCACGGCGGCAACGCTGTTGAACGGAGCGCCGCCCAGGTTGTGGGTCAGGCCGAAATCGACCTTGCCGCGCTGGCGCTCGCCCGCCCGGCCCTGAAGCTGGTTGTAGACCTCGTAGGCCATGCGCAGGCCCGAGGCGCCGACCGGGTGTCCGAAACACTTGAGCCCGCCGTCGAGCTGGCACGGGATCGCCCCGTCGCGGTCGTACCGGCCATCGAGGATGTCGGCAGGCGCGCGGCCCTCGTCTGACAGGCCGAGGTCTTCCATGATGACCAGTTCGGTGATCGAGAAGCAGTCGTGCACCTCGGTCATGTCGATGCTCTGCTTCGGGTCGTGGATGCCCGCCTCGGCATAGGCCTTGCCCGCCGCGACGCGGGTGTTGGGCACATGCGCGCCGTCCCATTCGCCGTACTGCATCTCCCAGCCGTTGCTGGCGCTGAGCTGGATCGCCTTGATCGTGACGGGGTTCGCCTTGCCCAGCCCGCGCGCGATGTCGGGCGTGGTGACGATGGCGCAGGCCGCACCATCCGACACGCCGCAGCAGTCGAACAGGCCGAGCGGATCGGCGATCATCGGCGCGTTCAGGATCTTGTCCATCTCCACCGCCTTGCGCATGTGCGCCTTGGGGCTGTGGACGCCGTTCTGGTGGCTCTTCCACGAGACATGCGCCATCGCCCGCTTGAGGTCGCCCGCGTCGATCCCGTGCCGCGCGGCATAAGCTCCTGCCAGCTGCGCGAACGTGCCCGGCGCGGAGCCGTAAGGCATCCACAAGTCGTTCTGCACGCCCTTGGTCTTGAGCGGCAAGCCGCCGTAGCCGGTGTCCTTGAGCTTCTCCACGCCGATGGCCAGCGCGATATCCACCGCGCCCGAAGCCACGGCATAAGCCGCGCCGCGCAGCGCCTCGGTCCCGGTGGCGCACATGTTCTCCACGCGCGTGACCGGCACCCGCTGCAGGCGCAGCGCATGGGCGGCGGGCAGCGCCGAATTGCCGACGTTGATGTCGTCAAGCGCATTGCCGACCCACGCCGCCTCGATCTGCTCGCGCGCGATACCGGCATCCGCCAGCGCCTCGCCGAACGCCTCGACCATCAGCCCGTCGGCGCCGAGGTCCCAGCGTTCGCCGAAACGGCTGCAACCCATGCCGACTATGGCGACCTTGTCCCTGAATCCGCTCGCCATCAGGCGTCTCCCAACGTCGGGCGCGCGAGCGGCGCCGCTTTCCAGAAATAGGTGCGGGTGCCCAGCTCGCGGTTCTGCGACTTGATGCGCAGCCGCATGCGGACGCGGTCCCCCACCGCAAAGCCCTGCTCGGGCCGGTCGACCATCTCCATCAGCACCCGCGCGCCGTTGTCGAACTGGACGAGGCCGAAGTCGAACGGCGGATCGGGCGTGAAGTTCAGCCGGTCCGCCGTGATCGAGACGATCTTCGCCTCCAGATCGGCAAGGCGCACGTCCTCCAGCACTTCGGGCGCGGACAGAGCTGGGTTGACCGGATAGGCGCTCTTGGGGAACTGAACGTTGCCCCCACTGTCGCGCCCGCCGATGAAGCCGATGGTGTCGCGGCCGACGCGCTCCAGCACGGTGGCCTGCGATTTCTGCTGGAATTCCGCGCGCATCCCCCAGTCGAGCGACAGCGCGCCCGAAAGATTTAGGAAGCGCGTGGGCGAAGTCAGGCGGAAGCCCTGCGCGAGAACCTCGGCGAAACCGGCCACGCCCTCGACTTCGCCGGTCACCTCGAACACCAGCGCATCGACGCCGCTGCCGAAGCCGACGACGAGAACATAGTCACCCACCGCCGCCGCCGCGAGCGCCAGGCCGAGGCCGTAGAGTGGCATCGCCGTGCCCAGATCGCCCGCCCCATCGGAAACCGATTGACAATGATTGGGCGCAGCGACCTTCAACTGGCGCGCCGCAGCGGCCCATGTCCCGCCGACTGGCTCGGCGACCGCGACATGCGTCAGATGGCCCGGCTCGATCCCCGCTTCCTCGCAGGCGTCGCGGATGGCGGGGACGATCAGTTCGGCCACCGCCACGTCGCGCACGAAGCGTTCCTCATAGGCATAAGGCGTGGGGTGATCCTGCGAGGCATAGCGATCGACCAGATCGTGCGTCACGCTGGCGAAACCCGCCAGCCGCGCGCCGCCACCCTCGCCGATGCGCACCGCTGCGGCGCCGTCGCCATAGGCCAGCTGCGCCGCGCTGCCCGCCTGCGTCAGCCGCTTTTCCGATGCGACGACGATCTGGTCGCCCGTACCCAGCAGCGCATCGAGCATGGCAGTCGTGGCGGCGCGGCGCGAATTGCCGAAGTCCACGGTGCGCACCGTGCGCGGCAGGGCCAGCGCATCGAGCGCGATCGCGCTTTGCGAGCGCTCCGTGTAATAGGCCGAGGTCGAGGCGATCCGCAGACTTTCGGGCGCGGTCTGCACCAGCCCCCGCGCCGCTTCCACCGCCATCGTCAGGCTGTCCTCGTCCCAGCCCGCCAGCGCGCGGAAACCGCCGCGCGGCATGCCGAGGCCGCTCCAGGAATATTCGCGGGCGATCGCCTTGCGGTCGACGCGCAGCGCGGGCAAGTATGCACCCATCGCGGTTATACCGATCTGCACCCTATCCTCCGCAAGATCATTTTTCAGGTCCGCCGCTGCTTGGCGGCGGCATATCGTCGCAGCCTTCTTGACAGCGCCGAATCATTTTGTAAACAGGTTCACAATTAGTGGCAAGGGTGATTTGGCACCCCCTCGGGGCAGCCTCCGGCCAAGGGAGCAGGACTTGGATATTTTCAGACAGGATGCACTGGCCGGGAAGGCCATTCTAGTGACGGGTGGCGGCAGCGGCCTTGGCCGGGAGATCGCCCGCAGCCTCAGCGCGCGCGGCGCAGTGGTGCATATCTGCGGCCGCCGCCAGGCGCTGCTGGACGAAACGGCCGCCGAAATTTCGGCGGCGACCGGCGGCGCGGTCCATGCTCACGCCTGCGACATCCGAGATGCCGATGCGGTGGACGCGATGGTCGAGGCGATCTGGCAGACGGGCCCGCTTTCCGGCCTGTTCAACAACGCCGCCGCCAACTTCATCGCACCGACCAAGGACCTGAGCGCCCGCGGCTTCCGCGCGGTGACCTCGACAGTGATCGACGGCACGTTCTACACCACGCTGTCGTGCGGCAAGCGCTGGATTCGCGACGGGATCGCAGGCGCGGTCGTCTCCAACCTGACGACCTGGGTATGGACCGGATCGGCCTTCGTGGTACCGTCCGCCATGGGCAAGACCGCGATCGACGCGATGACCAAGTCGCTGGCGGTGGAATGGGGCCCTTACGGCATCCGCCTCAACGCCGTGGCCCCCGGCCCCTTCCCCACCGAAGGCGCCTGGGAAAAGCTGAACCCGATCCCGGACACGCAAAGCTCGGCCACCAATTGCGAGACGGTGCCGCTGCGCCGCTTCGGTGACATGCCCGAACTGTGCAACCTGATTACCTTCCTGTTGTCGGATGGGTGCAATTACCTGACGGGGCAGACCATCGCGATCGACGGCGCGCAGCATCTCGCCGGTCCCGGCACGTTCGCCGATCTCACCAACCTGACCGGCGAGCAGTGGGACGCAGCGCGCGCCGCGATCGCAGGTTCGGTCGCCAAGGAAAAAGCCCAACGGGGGAGCAACTGAGCCATGATCGAAAGATCCCTCTTCCAGCCCGAACACGAAATGTGGCGCGACACTGTCCGCAAGTTCATCGAGAAGGAAATCGTCCCCTTCCACGACCAGTGGGAAAAGGACGGCATCGTCCCGCGCGACGTATGGCTCAAGGCCGGTGAAGCCGGGATGCTGTGCTGCACGGTTCCCGAGGAATACGGCGGCATCGGCGCGGACTATCTCTATGACGTCATCGTCTTCGAGGAACTGTGGCGCGCGGGCACAAGCGGCCCGGGCTTCCTGATCCACACCGACCTCGTCGCCTCCTACATCCTCGCCTTCGGGACCGAGGAGCAGAAGCGCCAGTGGCTTCCCAAGATGGTCAGCGGCGAGGCGATCGGCTCGCTCGGCATGACCGAGCCGCATGCGGGCAGCGATCTCAAGGCGATCCGCACCCGCGCCGAGCGCGACGGCGACGATTTCGTCATCAACGGGCAGAAGGTGTTCATCTCGAACGGCCAGCTCTGCGACGTGATCGTGCTGGCCACCAAGACCGACAGCGCCGCCGGGGCCAAGGGCACCTCGCTGTTCCTCGTCGATGCCAGCCTCCCCGGTTTCAACCGGGGCCAGAACCTCGACAAGCTGGGTATGAAGGCGCAGGACACCTCGGAACTGTTCTTCGACAACCTGCGCGTGCCCGCCAGCGCAATGCTGGGCGAGGAAGGCCAGGGCTTCGCGTTGATGATGACGAAGCTGTCGCAGGAACGGCTCGCCCAGGCGATCCGCTCGGCGACCGTGACCGAAACCGTCATCGAATGGACGGTGGACTACACCGCCGAGCGCAAGGCATTCGGCCAGACCATCGGCGATTTCCAGAACACCCAGTTCGTGCTGGCCGACCTCAAGGCACGCGCGGTGATGGCGCGGGTCTTCACCGACAAGTGCATCGACCTGTTCATGAAGGGCGAGCTTGATCCGGTCGATGCCGCGATGGCCAAGATGACCACCTCGGAACTGCACTGCGAAACGGTCGACAAGTGCCTGCAATTGTTCGGCGGCTGGGGCTATATGTGGGAGTATCCGATCTGCCGCGCCTATGCCGACGCGCGCATCGTCAAGATCGCCGGTGGCTCCATCGAGATCATGAAGACCATCATCGCGCGTGAGATGTTCAAGGGCAAGCTGACGCGCAAAGGGTAATGGAAACACGCTTACCTCTTGATGCACGCGCGATTGCCGATAGTGCGGAGGTTTCAACCTCCGAAGGAAAGAGCGTGCCCAAGAATCTGGATTCCAATTTGCGCTTCGGCTTTTTGATCCACGACGTGTCGCGCATGCGCCGCATCGTCGTGGACCGGGCCCTCAAGCCCCTCGGCATCACGCGTTCGCAGTGGTGGGTGCTGGCCTTCCTGTCGCGCCGCGACGGAATGACCCAGACCGCCCTCGCCGCCGACCTCGATCTCACCAAGGTGGCGATCGGTGGACTGGTCGATCGCATGGAAGCCGGTGGCTTCGTGGAACGCCGGGCGGATGAACGCGATGCCCGCGCCCGTCGCATCTACCTGACCAAGGCTGGCCAGAAGCTGGTCGCCGCGATCAGGGAAGCGGTTGATGCGGTGGAAGCCGACATCATGAGCGTGGTGGAAGACGAAGAACTCGAGGGCGCCAGCGGCGTACTCCTCAAGGTCAAGACAAGACTGATCGAACTCATCGGCAGCGATGCCGAAGGGGCCGGCGACATAGAAATGTAGCCGGTCATGAACAAACGGAGGTTGTTGTGAAAGGTTTGGAAGGCAAGGTCGCCATCGTCACCGGCGGCGGACAGGGCATCGGGCGCGCGCTCGTTCTCAGGCTCGCGGCGGAGGGGTGCAAGGTCGCCATCTTCGATCTCAGCCCCGAGGCGGGCGAAGAGACCGCAAAGCTCGCCGGAGACGCCGTGGTGCAGACCTGGCAGGTCGATGTGAGCGACTTCGAGGCCGTTCAGGCTGCGGTAGGTGCTGTTGAGGACACTCTTGGTCCCGTCTGGGCGCTGGTCAACAACGCCGGATGGGACAAGCCGATGCCCTTCCTCACGACCACCCCGGAGTTCTGGGACAAGGTCATCTCGATCAACCTCAAGGGCAATCTCAACACCCATTTCGCGGTCGCGGGCCGGATGGCGCAGCGCGGCGGCGGGCGGATCATTAACATCGCCTCGGACGCGGCGCGCGTCGGCACCAGCAACGAGGCGGTCTATTCGGCCTGCAAGGGCGGCCTCATCAGCTTCACCAAGTCGATCGCCCGCGAACTGGCGCGCAAGAACGTGCTCGCCAACTGCGTCTGCCCCGGCCCCACGAACACGCCGATGATGGCCTCGGTGCTGGGCGAAGGCGCCGACGCGGAGAAGTGGAAGGACGCGATGGTGCGCGGTATCCCCTTGAAGCGCATGGGAGAACCCGAGGACTACGCCGGCATCGTGGCGATGCTCGCCTCGGACGACGGCGCCTATATCACCGGGCAGGCCATTTCCGTCTCCGGCGGCATGAACATGGTCTGATCCGGCCATGTCGGATCAGGACAATACCCCGCCGCCGATCCCGGGAAACTGGGAAACCGGCATCGTCACCCGCACGGGAGCATGGACGGTCGGCCAGATCTGGGTCGACTGGGAAGCTAAGCGCTACTGCCTGAAAGTCTCGGAAGATCACTGCAACGGCGTCGGCGGAATGCACGGCGGCGCCATGGCGACTTTCCTTGATGGGCAGGCCTTCGTCTACCAGGACCGCGAGGCCGCCGATCCCCATACGCCGACAATATCCTTGCAGGTCAATTACCTGGCTCCGCCCGTCGCAGGCGACTGGCTGGTGACGGACGTCGTGCTGGTGAAGACCACGCGCACGATGATCTTCACCCAGGCGATCGCCACCGTCGGAGAGCGGGTGATGGCCAGCTCCCACGCGATCTACAAGAACAACGCAGGAAAGGACTCGCTATGAGCGAAGCACCCCAGTTCGAGCACGTGATCTACGAAGTAAAGGGCCGCGCGGCCTGGATCACGATCAACCGCCCCAAGCTCTACAACGCCTTCAACGCCCAGACGATCGAGGAACTGATCGCCTCGTTCAAGCTGGCCGCCGACGATCGCGGCGTCAGCTCGGTCGTGCTCACCGGCGCGGGCGACAAGGCCTTCTGCACCGGCGGCGACCAGTCGGCCCATGAAGGCCAGTACGACGGCCGCGGCATCGTCGGCCTGCCGATCGACGAACTGCAGTCGATCATCCGCGACATTCCCAAGCCCGTGATTGCCCGCATCAACGGCTTCGCGATCGGCGGCGGCAATGTCTTCGCGACGCTGTGCGACCTCTCGATCATGTCGGAATCGGCGAAGCTCGGACAGGTCGGCCCCAAGGTCGGCTCGGTCGATGCAGGCTGGGGCACGGCGCTCCTCGCCCGCCACGTCGGTGACAAGAAGGCGCGCGAGATCTGGTTCCTCAACCTCCAGTATACGGCGGCAGAGGCGCTCGAGATGGGCCTCGTCAACAAGATCGTCCCGCACGACCAGCTCGATGCGGCGGTGACAGAGTGGACCGACATCCTCGCCCAGCGCTCGCCCACCGCGCTGGCACTCGCCAAGCGCAGCTTCAATGCCGACAGCGACAACATCCGCGGCATCTCGATGCTGGCGCTCAATGCGGTGAAGCTGTTCTACGACACCGACGAGTCCAAGGAAGGCGTCCGCGCCTTCACCGAGAAGCGCGCGCCCGACTTCCACAAGTACGTGAAGTGACGGAATAGCAGATAGCAAATCAGCAGGTTCGGCCCGTGGCACCACGACGCATCACCGCAGACGATCTGGCCGCAGTCCTGCCGCCCGGTGGGCTGACGCTGGTTTCGTCGTGCAGCGCGGAATCGGACCTGCTGGCCGATATGGTCGCCGGGGGGGGAGATACCCTGGCGGCCATGCGGTTCTCCGGCATCTTCGTGCCCGGCCTCAACCGCCGGACATGGTCAGGAAGCAGCCGGAGCCGGGTGCTGACGTTCTTCCAGACGCCGCAGCTCAGGGCAGAGCCCGAGCGGGTCGATTTCAGGCCGCTGTGCTATGGGCAGATATCCGCGCTCTATGCGGCCGAGCCGCCAAGCGCAGCGCTGTTCATGTGCAGCCCGCCCGATGAAAACGGAATATGCTCGTTCGGGCCGGAAACCGCGTTCATTCCCGATTTCTGGCGGTCCGTCGGAACGCGGATCGCGCATATCAACCCCGCCATGCCGCGCACGGCAGGCGATCCGGGTATTCCTTTCGGCGAACTGACCGCTTTCATCGAGCAGGATCAGGTATTGAAGGGCACGCCCGCCGATCTTCCGGACCCTGTTTCGCGCGCGATCGCGGAACATGCGGCCCGCTTCATAGAAGACGGCGCCACGCTGCAGACCGGCCTCGGCAAAGTGCCCGACGCCGTCCTCGATGCATTGCATGACCGCCGCGACCTGCGCCTTCATACCGGCCTCGTCGGCGACGGCGGGCTGCGGCTGGTGCGATCGGGGGCCATGGCCCCGGGGTCGAGCGCCCTCGTCGGCGTCGCGATCGGATCGCCCGAACTCTACGCCGGGCTGGATGATCCCCATTTCCAGTTCCGACCGGTCTCGGTAACGCATGATCTGCGCATCGCGGGAGCCGCCGGACACTTCGTCACGGTGAATTCCGCGCTGGAGGTCGATCTGTTCGGCCAAGTCTATTCCGAGGTCGGCCCCAAGGGCGCCATGTCCGGACCGGGAGGCGCCAGCGACTTTGCCGCCGCCGCCCGCCTGTCGCCGCGCGGGCTGCGCCTGATCTGCCTTCCCGCTGACGCGGCGAAAGGCACGCTGTCGCGCATCATCGACCCTGCCTCTGCACGCGGCCCGGCATCGCTGAGCCGGCTCGATACCGATGTAGTCGTCACCGAACATGGTGCCGCCGACCTGCGGGGCAAGAGCCATGATGACCGCGCCGAAGCCCTGATACGTATAGCCGCCCCCCAATTCCGCGATGTCCTGGCAGAAAGCTGGCGTGCGGTTTCGGATCGGCTCTGAGAACACAAGAGAGGATTATATGGCCAAGACCATCATCAGCTGCGCCGTGACGGGCTCGATCCACACGCCGTCGATGTCGCCGCATCTGCCGATGACGGCCGACGAGATCGCGCAGAGCGCGCTTGAGGCGGCAGAGGCAGGCGCCGCGATCGTTCACCTGCACGCGCGCGATCCTGAAACCGGCAAGCCGGTGCATGAACCGGAAGACTTCGCGCCGTTCCTCAAGGTCATCAAGCAGGCGAGCGACGTGGTAGTGAACATCACCACCGGCGCCTCGCCCTACATGCCTGTCGAGTACCGCGTGAAACCCGCCGAGACGTGGCAACCCGAAGTGGCCAGCCTCAACATGGGGAGCATGAACTTCGGGCTGTTCCCGATGCTCAAAAAGGACCGGGAGTGGAAGCACGCCTGGGAGCCCGAAATGCTGGAGGCCAGCCATGATCTGGTGTTCCGCAACAGCTTCAAGGACATCCGCTATGCGCTGGAAACGCTGAACAAGACCGGCACCCGCTATGAGTTCGAGTGCTACGACACGGCGCACCTCTACAACCTGCACTACTTCTGGAAGGAGGGCTTGGTCGAAGGCCCGTTGTTCATCCAGACCTGCTTCGGCCTCCTCGGCGGCATCGGCGCGCATCCGGAAGACGTGATGCACATGAAGCGCACCGCCGACCGCCTGTTCGGCGACAACTACCGCTGGTCGGTGCTGGCGGCAGGCGCGAACCAGATGCCGGTGGCGGCGATGGCGGCCAGCATGGGCGGGCACGTCCGCGTGGGGCTGGAGGACTCGCTGTGGATCGGCAAGGGCCAGCTCGCCACCAGCAACGCGCAGCAGGTGACGAAAGTGCGCCAGATCATCGAGGGCCTTGGCGGCGAGATCGCCACCCCTGCCGAAGCGCGCGAAATCCTCGGCCTCAAGGGCGGCGACAAGGTCGCCTTCTGACCCTGCTTCTCGCAATGCCGCAAGCCGGCGCAGGAGAATTCATGACATTGCCCCTCCCCGATCTCACCCAGTTCCGTGTCGAGCGACAGGACAACGGCCTGATCCATCTCGTCTTCGACTGCCCCGACAGATCGATGAACGTCTTTTCCAACAAGGCGATCCATGAACTGGGCGCCTTCGCCGAATGGCTGCACCGCGCCGATGACGTTCGCGGCGTGGTCGTCCGTTCCGGCAAGGCCAACGGCTTCTGCGCGGGCGCGGACCTGACGGAACTGGGCGTCGCCTACGAGATGATCGTCGCCGCCCCCAAGGCCGACCGTTTCGATATCGCCTTCGACCACTTCTTCCCCCTCAGCCATGCGATCCGCCGGCTTGAGACCGCAGGAAAGCCGATTGCCGCCGCCGTGGCGGGTGTCGCACTCGGCGGCGGATGCGAGTTGGCGCTCGGCGCCCACTACCGTGTCCTGACCCGTTCCCGCCGTGCGATGCTGGGCCTGCCCGAATATGCCGTGGGGTTGCTTCCCGGCGCCGGCGGAACCCAGCGCATGCCGCGCCTCGTCGGCGTCGAGGCCGGGCTGGAAGTCCTGCTTCTCGGCCGCACCTACCAGGGCGAAGATGCCGTGACGGCAGGCCTTGCCGGCGAGGTCGTGGATGAGGGCGACGAGATCGCTGCCGCCGAACGCTGGCTGCTGTCCGAGGCGGCCCACTGCGTTCAGCCCTGGGACCGCACTGACAGTGCTCCTTTGCCGCATGCCGAGATTTCCGGCGCCATCGAGCGCCATCGCGAACGCGAACTGGCAAGGATGCTCGGCCATGAACCAGCCCCTCTCGCCATTCTGGACTGCGTGGAGTTCGGCATCATCCAGCCGATCGATGCCGCCATCCGCGCGGAAATGTCAGTATTCGCCGCGTTGATCCAGCGCCCCGAACCCCGCAACATGATCCGCACGATGTTCCTCGGCAAACAGGCCTACGACAAGGCGGCAAAGGACGGCTCCCTGCCGGACAGCATCGAAGCCGCGCGGGAGGCGATCTCCACGAAGGTATCGCAGGCGTCTTCGCAATGCCCCGAATTGGCCAGCGCCCTGTTCGGAGCCCCTACTGCCGGATCTGCACCGGTCCGGCGGAGGGTCGGCACGGACTTCTGGCTTCGCGGTCGTCCGGCGGCGATGGCAGCCCTCAAGGAACTGTCGCAGGACTGCAGCGGCATAGTCGCCGACATGGACGACATCACCCGACTGCAACTCGATCACGCACTTGCTCGCACGCTTGTTGTGCCTGCCTATATCGGCGGCCTCGCTGGCATGACCGAACTGATCTAGAATATCCTCTTGCGGGAGAGTTCAGAACTCTCCCGCAAGAATTGCCTCAGGCAATCAGCAGCATAGGCGCCTCGATCGCCTCACGGAACGCGGCCATGAATTGCGCGGCCAAGGCGCCGTCGACCGCGCGATGGTCGAAGCTGCCGGTCGCGGCCATGATCGTGGCCAGCGCAATATCGCCGTCGATTTTCCACGGCTGTTCCACCCCTGCACCGATACCCAGGATCATGGCTTGCGGCGGATTGATAACCGGCACCATTTCGTCGATGCCGAACATCCCCAGATTCGAGATGGTCGCGGTCCCGCCCTCGTAATCGCCGGGCGTCAGGCGGCCTTCCCTCGCCTTCGCAGCCAGTGACCGGCCCGCTTCGGAAACAGCGCCAAGGGAAAGGGCCGCCACATCCCGGATGACCGGCGTGACGAGGCCGCCTTCGATGGCCACCGCCATGGCGATGTCGACGCGTTCGAAGCGATGAATCCGGTCCCCGGCGAACTGCACATTGGCTTCTGGAACCTGTTCCAATGCCCAGCCCATCGCCTTGATACAAAAGTCATTTACCGAAACCCGGGCACTGCGATACGAGACGGCACCGTTCAATTCCCGGCGCAGTTCGAGCAATCCGTCAAGACGGCAGCGGGCGGTGAGATAGAAGTGCGGGACGGTCTGCTTGCTCTCGGTCAGGCGCCGGGCGATGGTCCTGCGCATGGTGGACAGGCTCTCGCTGCGCATCGGTATTCCCCGAGGCGCGGGCAGCGGCCGATCTTCCGCCGGGATCAGGGCAATCGATGCCGCCGTCGCAAGTCCCAGATCTGCCGCCATTATCCTGCCGTGCGGCCCCGAGCCCGCGATCGAGTCCAGCCCGATGCCGCGTGCCGTGGCAAGGCGCCGGGCGAGCGATGTCGAACTGACATCCGGGACCGCTTCATCCGGAACTGGCAGTGCCTGAACCGGCTCGACGTAGGTTTCGGCAGCAGCGAGAGGAACAGGATCGGTGTCCTCACCGGCACTCAACAGTGCCACAACGGCACCTACGGGTACATCAACGCTACCTGCAGGCACCACCAGGCGCGCTATGCGGCCATCTTCGGCGGCTTCCATTTCCATCGTGGCCTTGTCGGTTTCGATCTCGGCGATCAGGTCGCCCGCCTTGACGGTATCACCCGTGCCGACCAGCCAGCGGGCGAGCGTCCCCTTCTCCATCGTCGGGGACAGCGCCGGCATTTTGAGTTCAATGGCCATTTCAGTTTCTCCGGAAACAGTTGCGTCGCCGCATCGGCGATGGCGTCGGCATCGAAGCGCAACTGGCCCGATGCCCGCCAATCTTCAGCCCAGGGCCGCGCGCGTCTCGGCGATCGTAGCGGCCATCATTGTCATCCCGATTGCTGCGAAAAGGATCGCTTCAGAACCCCACTTTGTCCCCGCCCTTGAGGCCGAGGATTTCGCGCGCTTCGGCAGGGGTGGCGATCTCGCCGCCGAGGCCCTCGATGATCTGGCGCACCTTGGTGACCTGCTGGGCGTTGCTGATCGCAAGCTGGCCCTTGCCGATCCACAGCGAGTCCTCCAGCCCCACGCGCACATGCCCGCCCATGCTGGCCGCCATCGCCGCCACCGGCATCTGGTTCGCGCCCGCTGCCAGCACCGACCAGCGGTAATTATCGCCGAACAGGCGGTCGGCGGTGCGCTTCATGTGCATCACGTCTTCCGGGTGGGCGCCGATGCCGCCGAGTAGGCCGAAGCAGGTCTGGATGAACAGCGGACCTTCGACCAAGCCCTCCTTCCAGAAGTAGTGCAGGTTGTAGAGGTGCGCCGTGTCGTAGCATTCGAACTCGTAGCGGGTGCCGGTCTTGTTCAGCGTTTCCAGCGCATAGCGGATGTCCTTGAAGCTGTTGCGAAACACCAGGTCGTGGCTGGCCTCCAGCATTTCCGGCTCCCAGGCGTGCTTCCACTCCCGGTCTTTCTTCAGCATCGGGAACAGCCCGAAGTTCATGCTCCCCATGTTGAGGCTGGCGACTTCGGGTTGCCACGTCTCGGCGGGTTTCACGCGATATTCGACGGGCATATAGGGCGAGGCGCCGGTGGTGATGTTCACTACCACGTCGCTCGCCTGCTTGATCACCTGGAGGAACGGCGCGAAGTCCTCGGGTTCATGCACCGGCTTGCCGGTCTCAGGATCGCGCGCGTGCAGGTGGACGATCGCCGCCCCGGCCTCTGCCGCCTCAAGCGCACTCTGCGCGATCTCATCGGCCGTCACCGGCAGATGCGGCGACATCGACGGCGTGTGGATCGAGCCGGTCACGGCGCAACTGATGATCGTCTTGGACTTCGGCATCTCGCCCTCCGTTTTTCGCTGCCGGTCTCTGCCGAGGCATTCGTTGTGAATGTCGATGTGATTTAAACTGTCCAAACGGTCAATATGATTCTTGCCGCGGAGCACGACCGGACACAGAGATCGCAGGCAAAGTCGTCAAAATCGGCGAATCCAGCTCACGCCTTTACTCCCCGTCACGAATTATCTGACCATATGACTAATAGCCAGCCCAGCAAAAACGGCACGGGAATGCCGGAAAGCAGGCACCAACCGCATCGGTCATGCTCGCCGTAACTCCGATATTTATCTATGAATTACAGTATATAAATCGATCATCACGCCCAACTTCAAAGCCTTTGGCAACCTGTAGATCAGCAGCAGATCACAAGTTCGAATAATGGCTTGACGCGCCAAATGCGCTCATTAGAATTCCAATTGGTCAGGTTAAGCAAATGCAACCGGCGAGCGCAAAGCGCCGCACCATGGGGAGGATAATCGATGAAAATGCATGCACGCGCTGTGCTTTTTGCAGGCGGATCGCTGCTGTCGCTGGGTCTTTCGGCGACATATGCGGACGCGCAGACCGCAGAAACAGCGCCCCAAACCACATCGCCGCCCTCGTCCGCCAGCACGAACGAGATCGTCGTCACCGCCAACAAGCGCGAACAGAACCTCAGCGAAGTCGGCTCGTCCGTCAGCGCGGTCAGCGGCGAGGCGCTGAAGGTCCAGAACATCTCCAACATCGCGGACCTGGCGAAAGTGACGCCGGGCCTCACTTTCGCGCCGACGCCGAACGCCACGCCGGTCTACACGATCCGCGGCGTCGGCTTCTACGACAGTTCGCTGGCGTCCTACCCCGACGTCGCCGTCTACATGGATCAGTTCCCGCTGGCGCTGCCGGTGATGTCCGCGCAGACCGGCTTCGACCTCCAGCGCGTCGAAGTGCTGAAGGGTCCGCAGGGCACCCTGTTCGGCAACAACGCCACCGGCGGCGCGATCAACTTCGTCGCCAACACGCCCACCCCGACGCTGGAGGGCGGCGCCACCTTCAGCTACGGCCGCTTCAACACGATCGAGGCCAACGGCTTCATCAGCGGCCCGATCACCGATACCCTGGGCGGGCGCATCGCGGTGAAGGCGGTCAACGGCGACGCCTGGCAAAAGAGCTATACCCGCGACGATCGCAACGGCCGCCCCGACACGATCGCCGGGCGCATGATCCTCGAATTCGAGCCGAGCAGCGACTTCAAGGCCTCGCTCAACCTCAACGGCTGGCGCGACCAGAGCGAGCCGCAGGCCCCGCAGCGCATCGCCTTCGTGCCGCAGAACGACGTGTCCGGCGCCCCCGCCATCGCGCCGTTCACCTATGCCGACGGCCCCGTGCCCTATCCGCAGGCGACCTACCCCAACGCACCGCGCAATGCCCGCGCCGCCGACTGGTCCACCGACTATCGCCCGCGGCAGGACAACCGCATGCTGCAGGGCCTGTTCCGCATGGACTACGACTTCAGCGGCATCACCGTCACCTCGCTGACCGGCTATACCGACCTCAAGTTCGACAACACCACCGAAGGCGGCGGCACCGCGCTGCGCGACCTCGACTTGCGCAGCGACAGCGGCCACATCAAGAGCTTCACGCAGGAAGTGCGCATCGCCAACGATTCCCACAACGCGCTGCGCTGGGTGGTAGGCGCGAACTACGAGCGCACCAAGGTCAACGAAGTCACCTGGCTGACCTACACCGACACCAGCTCCACTTACGTCAACGGCATCGTCGGCAGCACGTATGAAACCCGCCAGAAGATGACGAACTACGCCGCCTTCGGAAACCTGGAGTTCGACGTCAACGACCAGATCACGCTCAAGGCCGGCATCCGCCAGACCCGTGCCAAGCGCGATGCCTATGCCTTCAACGGCGATCTGCCGCAGTTCCCGATCCTGCCGACCGACACCACTTTCGGCGGCACCCCGGGGGTCACGCTGACCGACTTCTTCAACGCGGTATACGGCTCGCTCGGCCCGCTCTACGGCGGCCCGGGCTACCAGATCCCGACGATCGCACCGGGCGGCTCGATCATCCTCGACACGCGCGGGCTGGTGCTGGGCGATCCTTCGGCGAACGATCCGGTCGATCCCGATACTTTCCTCACCGCCACCACCGTAAATACCCGAATCCGCGAGAACAGCACCTCGTGGATGGTCGGTGCGGACTTCAAGCCGGTGGACGGCCTGCTGCTCTACGCCAACGTGTCGAAGGGCTACAAGGCGGGCAGCTTCCCGCATTTGTCGGGCGCGATCTTCGATGCCTATGCGCCGGTGAAGCAGGAATCGATCATGGCCTACGAGGCGGGCTTCAAGGCCCAGCTGATGGACCGCCTGCTCACAATCAACGGCGCCGCGTTCTACTACGACTACAAGAACAAGCAGACCCGCGCGAAATTCGTCGATCCGATCTTCGGCGCGCTCGACAAGCTCCTGAACGTGCCCAAGTCCACCATCAAGGGCGCCGAACTGGAAGTCACCGCGCGCCCGATGCAGGGCCTGTCGCTCAGCGCCTCGGTGACGTACCTCGACGCCAAGGTGGACAAGTACCTCGGCGCCGTGGGCCAGACGGCGGTGAGCGGCGTGCTGGTGCCGGTGAACGCCTCGTTCAAGGGCGTGGACCTGCCGTTCTCGCCCAAGTGGCAGTACTCGCTGCGCGCGGACTACACGTTCCCGGTCAGTTCGGCGCTGGACGGCTTCGTGGGCGCGGGCCTCAACGGGCAGAGCAGTTCGGTATCGGCGCTGGTCGTGCCGGGTTCGGCCACCTTCGGGGCGACTTCCGACCTCTACGACATCAAGGCCTATACGCTGGTCAACGCCAACCTCGGCATCCGTTCCTCGGACGGCAAGTGGACGGCGTCGGTCTGGGGCAAGAACATCTTCAACACCTATTACTGGAGCAACGCCACGCAGGCCTACGACACCTTCGTGCGCTACACCGGCCGTCCGGCGGAATACGGCATTACGGTCGGCATGAACTTCTGACGAAGCAACCTACCCTCCTGAAAAGGCCCGGAAACCGCGAGGTTTCCGGGCCACTTTTTTTGCCATCGTGACGGATGAAGATCAGATGCTGGTGTGCCCGCCATCGATCGCGAACGAGGCGCCGGTGGCAAACGAGGCTTCGTCCGACAGCAGCCAGCGCACCGCGCCCGCGATCTCGGAAGGCTGGCCGAAGCGGTTCATCGGATGGACGGCGGCCAGCGCCTTTTCCAGCCCGGCATCCACTTCCATCGCGCCCTTCAGCATCGGCGTGAGCGTACCGCCCGGCAGCACCGCGTTGATGCGGATGCCCTTCGTCGCATAATCGATCGCGCCGCCGCGCGTCAGGCCCATCGCCCCGGCCTTGCTGGCGCAATACTCGCTGCCGTTCGGGAAACCGACCATCGCGGAAGTGGAGACGATGTTGACGATCGCCCCGCCCTTGTCGAGCATCGCGCGGATCTCGTACTTGTTACACAGGAACAGCCCGCGCAGGTTCACCGCATGGCAGCGGTCCCATTCGTCCAGTTCGACTTCGTGCAGCAGCTTGCCGCGCTGGGGGACTCCGGCGGCGTTGCAGGCGCCATCGAGGCGGCCATAGGCGCGCACCGCCGCCTCGATCATCGCGATGACCGAGCTTTCATCCGCCACGTCCGCCGCGATGCCCTGCGCGGTGCCGCCCGCCTGCCCGATCGAGGCTGCGACGGCCTGTGCCTTGCCGCCATCGAGGTCCGCCACGGTGACCCGGCAGCCCGCCTCGCCCAGCGCGAGCGCCACCGCTTCGCCGATCCCGCTGCCACCGCCGGTGACGACGATCGACTTGTCCTGAAGACCTTTCATTCCTTCGTTCTCCCATCTTCGCATCCTTCCCCACTCGATAGGGTGGGCGTGCAATGTTTTTATTGACCATAAGGTAAGTTTAGTCCAGCCTCCTCAAAACGAATGGGGAAACGAGGATGGCGCCGAAAACGGCGAGCCGGGGCACGATTGCCCTAGGCATGGCAGTGGCTATTGCAGGTGTGGCATTCCTGGTCGGCGGGCTATGGCTCGCCGCGCTGGGAGGCTCGGTCTATTACCTTTTCGCCGGAGCCGTGCTGTTGGGATCAGGCACGCTGATCGCCTTGGGGCGCGGCATCGGCGCCAAGGGTTATGCGCTATTCCTCGTGGTCACGATCGCATGGGCGGTGGCGGAAAGCGGGTTCGCGCCATGGCCGCTGACGGCGCGGCTGCTGGCCCCGGCGCTGCTCGGACTGCTCTTCGTCATTCCCGGTGCGCGCGCCTCGCTCGGCCGGGGCGCCAGCCTCGCGGCGGGTGCCGGAGCACTGGCGCTGCTGCTGGTCGTCGGTGCGCACCTCGGGCGCGACAGCCACGACATTCGCGCGGCCGAAGCGATCGCCGCCTCGGCCCCGATCCTCGCAGACGCAGCGGGGGATGAATGGACATCGTGGGGCGGGGACAAGGGCGGCAGCCGCTTTTCCCGGCTGGCGCAGATCACGCCCGCCAATGTCGGCAAGCTCGAAGCCGCGTGGACCTTCCATACCCGCATTCCGTCCGCCCCCGCCACCGGCTACCTCTCCGCCACGCCGCTGATGGTCGGCGGACGGATGTTCCTGTGCGGGCAGGACAATTCGGTCTTCGCGCTCGATCCCGACAGCGGCCGCGAACTCTGGCGCTTCGATCCTCGCGTATCCGCCAAGGGCTCCTCCGCCGTGCGGACCTGTCGCGGCGTGGCCTTCGCGCGGACCGAAGGCGCCGGCCGCTGCGCCGCGCGGATCGTCACCGCCACCTTCGACGGCCGCCTGATCGCGCTCGATGCCACCGACGGCAAGCCCTGCGAGGGCTTCGGCACGGACGGCGCCGTCAACCTGTTCGACGGCATGGGACTGGTGCAGCCCGGCTTCTACTATTCCAGCGCCCCGCCCGCCATCGCCCGGGACCGCATCGTCGTCGCCGGATGGGTGGCGGACAACCAGAGCAACGACGAACCCTCCGGCGTCATCCGCGCTTACGATGTCCGCACCGGCGCGCTGGTCTGGGCCTGGGATGCGGGCAATCCGCTGAACGTCCACGGTCCGCGCCCCGGCGAGCACTATTCGCGCTCGACGCCCAACACCTGGGCGCCGATGAGCGTGGACGATACCCTCGGCCTGATCTACGCGCCGACCGGCAATCCCACCCCCGACCATTACGGCGCGCTGCGAAGCGCCGCGAGCGAGAAGTACGGCTCCTCGGTCGTCGCGCTGGACATCGCCACGGGGGCCGTGCGCTGGTCGTTCCAGACCGCGCATCACGACTTGTGGGACTATGACGTTCCCGCGCAGCCCAGCCTCTTCGCAGCTGGTAACGTCCCCGCCATCGCCATCCCGACCAAGCGCGGCGAGACGTTCGTGCTCGACCGGCGCACCGGCAAACCGCTGCTGCCAGTCACGGAACGCGCCGTCCCCAGCCGGGGAGCGGTGGAGAAGGTCGCCGCGACGCAGCCCTTCTCCGCCTTTCACTCCATGGCCGGCCCGGACCTTGCCGAGCGCGACATGTGGGGCCTCACCCCGTTCGACCAGCTCTGGTGCCGCGTGCGCTACCGGCAACTGCGCTACGACGGCAAGGCCACCCCGCCCGGCACCGACGAGGCGCTGATCTACCCTAGCATCGGCGGCGGCATGAACTTCGGCGGCGTGGCGATCGATCCCGTCCGGCGCATCGCCGTGGCCAACGCGCTCTATTACGGCACGATCATCCAACTGGTGCCGCGCGCCGAGACCGACCGCCTGATCGCAGGTGCCGCGACGGATAGCCACGCGGTCACCAACTTCGGGCTGCCATTGCCGCAGGCGGGCACCCCGTTCGGTGTTCGCCTCAAGCCCCTCGCGTCGCCGCTGGGCGTGCCGTGCAATGCCCCGCCGTTCGGCCGGATCGCTGCGATCCATCTTGGCACCGGCAAGGTCGCATGGGAGCGCCCGTTCGGCACCGCGCGCGATGCCGGGCCGCTGGGCCTGGCGCTCGGCCTGCCGATCCCGATGGGCGCGCCCAACTTCGGCGGATCGCTGACCACCGCGAGCGGCCTCACCTTCATCGGCGCCGCGCGCGAAAAGACCCTGCGCGCCTTCGCCACCGCGACGGGCGAGGAACTGTGGTCCGCCCGCCTGCCCGCCAGCGCGCAGACGATGCCGATGACCTACCGCAGCCCGCGCACCGGCTGCCAATACGTCGCCACCGCCGCGGGCGGCCACAACATGCTGCAATCACCGCTTGCCGACAGTGTCGTGGCCTTCCGGCTGCCGGGCTGCTCCGCAAGCAAATCCAAGGGAGATGGGAAATGAATCGACTTCAGGACAAGGTCGCCGTGGTATCGGGCGGCGCATCGGGCATCGGCGCGGCGGTCGTGCGGCTGTTCGTCGAGGAAGGCGCGCGAGTGCTCGCCTGCGACATCCAGCCCCCGCTCGACGCCGCCTTGCGCACCCTGCTGGACGAGGCGCCCGAGAAGGTCCGCTTCACCACTTGCGACGCCTCGAAGGAGAGCGACGTCGCCGCCGCCGTCGCGCTGGCGACCGAGACCTGGGGCCGCCTCGACGCTGCCGTCGCCTGCGCGGGGGTTCCCGGACAAGGCAGCGACATCGACCTTGCGGTGGACGAATGGGACCGCATCATGGCTATCAACGCGCGCGGCGTATTCCTGCTGACCAAGCATGCGCTGCCGCCGATGATCGCGGGCGGCGGCGGTTCGATCACCAACATTTCCTCGGCCTACGGCGTCGTCGGCGCCCCCGGTTTCGCGGCCTACTGCGCATCCAAGGGGGCTGTGCGCACCTTCACCAAGTCCACCGCCGTCGAGCATGCCCACCAGCGCATCCGCGCCAACTCGATCCACCCCGGCGTGATCGAGACGCCGATGCTGCAGGGCATCTTCGACCGCAGCGACGATCCCGAAGCGACCCGCGCCGCCTTCTCCGCGCAGCAGCCCAACGGCTTCAACGGCGCACCCGAGGACATCGCCTGGGGCTGCGTCTACCTTGCCTCGGACGAGGCGCGCTTCGTCAACGGGGTCGAACTGCCGATCGATGGCGGCCTCTTGGCGGGATAGGACGAATGGCTGAAAACGCACGCATAGCCGCCGATCTCATGGCGACGTTCGGCGCCGACATGGAACCATGGTGGGCCATCGCCGACGAGGATCTCGTCCTCGAATTCCCCTTCGCCCGCTCGATCGGCATGCCGCAGCGGGTCACCGGCAAGCACGCCTCGCGGGCCTATCTGGAGAAGGTCGTCTCGGGGCTGGAGGGCCTGCGCTTCACCGGCATCACCGCAAGGGAGACCGGAAATCCGGGCGAAGTGGTGGTCGAATACGTCGGCACCTGCCCGGCACCCAATGGCACCTACGACCAGCAATACATCACCATAATGCGCTTCAAGGAGGGCAGACTGATCCTCTTCCGCGAATACTGGGACACCACGGAGGTCACCCGCGCCTTCGGCGACCTCGCCGCCGCATTCTGACAGGAGTTATACCCATGACGACCAACAAGGACCGCGCCCTCGAAGCCTGCCGCCTCCTCTCCGAACGCGACCTCGACACGATGTTCGCCGCCTTCGCCGAGGACGGCACATGGACCATGCCCTACCTGCCCGATCGCTTCGCCTTCGCCGGCGAGCGCGACAAGGTGGCGATGCGCGAACTGCTCGACGGGTTCCTCGGCGGGTTCGAGCATTTCGAATTCCATGTCGAGCAGGCGGTGGCGGACGGCGATACCGTGGCGATCCTCGGCAAGTCCTATGGCATCGGCCCGCGCTCGGCGATCTACCGCAACACCTACCACTTGTTCTTCACCTACCGCGACGGGGTGCTGCTGAAAGTGCGCGAACTGTTCGATCCTTATCAGGTGGAGGCTTACGTGGCGCAAGTCGAGGCGCAGGCGGCCTGAACTTAATATTGACTATTTGGTCAGTTGTAGCATTCTGAATGAAATGCGGCGGAGCGCCCCCGGCGCTTGAGCCAGGCAATGGAGAGGTCACGCGAAATGAAGCGAATCGAAGTCCCGGTCCTGATCGTCGGCGGCGCGGGCTGCGGGCTGGCCAGCGCGAACTTCCTCGGGCGGCTGGGCATCGAGTGCCTGGTGATAGAGCGCTATCCGGCCACCTCGCCCGCGCCCAAGGCGCATTACCTGAACCAGCGGACGATGGAGATCCTGCGTGAAGAGGGGCTGGCCGATCACATCTACCGCAGCAGCACTCCGGCCGAGAACATGGCGCGCGTGGGCTGGTACACCAGCCTCGGCGGTGACGGTCCGCTCGACCGCAAGCGCATCGGCATCATCGACGCTTTCGGCGGCCACTCGCTGAAGGACGCCTATGGCGCCGACAGCCCGGTGCGCGCCGCCAACTTCGCGCAGATGTACATCGAACCGCTGCTGCTGGAGCACCTCGCCACTTACCCCACCTCGCGCATCACCTTCCATCAGGAACTCAAGAGCTTCACGCAGGACGATGACGGCGTCACCGCGCAAGTAGAGGATCGCAATTCCGGCGAAGTCTACGAAGTGCGCGCGCAGTACATGATCGCGGCGGACGGCGGGCGTCTGGTAGGACCATCGCTCGGCATCGCGATGGACGGCATCGACCGGCTGATCGACATGGTGACGGTGTGGTTCGCCGCCGACCTCTCCGAATATATCGAGGACGAGTCGGTGATGATCCGCTGGTTCACCAACCCCGAAAAGGGCGGATCATGGGGCAGCGGCGTGATGGTCGCGCTCGGCCCCGATACGTTCGGCGCGAAAAGCAAGGAATGGCTGATGCACTTCGCCTTCCAGCCGGGCGAGGCGGGCAAGCTCGACGCCGAAACCGCGATCCCGCAGATCCGCGAACTGCTGCGCCTGCCCGATCTCGACCCGAAGATCATCCGCATGAACGACTGGCAGGTGCAGGGCGTACTGGCGCGCGAATACCGCAAGGGCCGCGTGTTCCTGGCCGGAGACGCCGCGCATCGCCATCCGCCGACCACCGGCCTGGGCCTCAACAGCGCGATCCAGGACGCGCATAATCTGGCGTGGAAGCTGGCCGCCGTGATCCGCGGCGACGCGGGCGACGCGCTGCTGGATAGCTACGAGGCGGAGCGCCGTCCGGTGGCCGCCAACAACGTGGCCTGGGCGATGATGACCTTCCAGAACCACCTGACCATCGATTCCGCGATCGGGCTGATGCCGGGCGTGCCGGTGGAGTTCAACATCGGCGCCTATCACAAGCTGTTCTCCGATACGCCCGAAGGCGCGGCGCGGCGGCAAATGGTGGCCGAAGTTATCGGCACCCAGCGCGCCGAATTCCAGGCCCACGACATCGAGATCGGCTTCCGTTACGACACCGGCGCCATCGTCCCCGACGGCACCGAGCCACCGCCGCGCGGGTTGCTGGGCGATACGCATGTGCCCACCATGCGCCCCGGGCACCGCATGGCCCATGTCTGGCTTGACCACGACGACAGCCGCGTCTCCACCCTCGACCTGACCCGGCTCGACCGCTTCACCGTGTTCGTGGACGGACCTGCGGGGGACTGGACCGCCGCCGTCGATGCCGCCCGCGCGGCCAGCGGGCTGACCATCGATCTCGTCCCTGTCGGCAAGGACGAGGACTTCACGCCGGTCGACGATCGCTGGGCCAATATCTCCGGCCTGCAACGCGGCGGGGCGATCATCGTGCGGCCCGACCAGCACGTCGCCTGGCGCGGGGCCGTGCCGGTGGCCGATCCCGGGGCTACGCTGCAGGGCGTGATCTCCACCGTGCTCGGCCGGCGCGTCGATCAGCCGGTGGCGGCGTGACCGCAGACCGCTCGCTGCCGGCGGGGTTCGAGGCGCTCGAACCCCACGTCGGCTACTGGGCGGCGGCCAGCGCGCAGCAACGGCGCGCCGCGCGCGAGGCCGCCTCGATGGAGGAGATCGAGGCGTTCTACACCGCCATGCTGGCGCTCGCGCCCGAGGCGATCCGTTCGCTGGAAGGGCGCGACATGCGCGATCTCGAAGGTGCGCCGCTGCGGCTGATGCAGCTGCTGCTCGCGCTGGCGCACGTCTCGATGGCGACGGAACTGCACCGCCAGCCGCGCGCGCCCTTCACGCCCTATCCGCACGAGGTCCGTCTGGTGGAAGGGCCGCGCATTCTCGGGTGAGACAACAGGAAAGGCCGAAAACGGCGAAGGAGAGGAACCATGAACGATCAGGTCGCCGATTTCCGCGCGGACCGCACCAACCTGACCGCGCTGGCCGGGCTGGACACCGCGCCGGTCAGCCTCGAACCCTACCGCTCGCAGGACTGGTTCGATGCCGAAGTGCGGCAGGTGTTCAAGCGCGCATGGCTGTGTCTCGGCCGCGAGGAGCGGATTGCCGCGCCCGGCGACTACTTCGTCCAGACGCTCGAATTCGCCCGCGCCGAAGTGCTCGTCACCCGCACGAAGGACGGGCGCATCCGCGCCTTCCACAATGTCTGCTCGCACCGCTCCAACAAGGTCGTGCTGGAACGCGAGGGCAATGCCTCGCGCTTCATGTGCCGCTACCACAACTGGACCTACCGCAACGACGGCGAGCTTGTCGGCGTGCCGGACCAGAAGAACTTCTTCGATTTCGACCGCAAGTCCTGCGGCCTCACCCCCGTCGCCTGCGACATCTGGGAAGGGTGGATCTTCATCAACCTCCAGCGCGAGCCGGAAGTGCCGCTGGCCGAATTCCTCGGCGCGTTCGGGGAAATCTACCGGGGCATCCCCTACCCCAATGCCGACCGCTCGATCCTGTTCGAGTCCCGCCTGAAGGCGAACTGGAAGGTCATCGCCGACGCCTTCGCCGAGACCTACCATATCCCGGCGATCCATCCCGAGACGATCGGCGCCACGTTCGCCAGCAACGAGAACCCCTTCGCGCGGCCGATCAGCGCGCAGACATGGGGGCCGCACCGCTCGGTATCGACTTATGGCAATCCCGAGTACGCGCCGCCGCCCGGATCACAGGTGGAGCGCCTGTTCTACAGCAACATCGCCACCGGCAACGTGCTCTCGGCCGCCAGCCTTGACGATACCGAAGTGTTCCGGCGGCACCCGGCGATCAACCCGACCAAGTCGGCGAGCTGGGCGGTGGACGTGACCTGGCTGTTTCCGAATTTCCAGATCGACGTCTCGCCCGGGGGCTTCTGGACCCATCACTTCTGGCCGGTCGGCCAGGACGAGACGCGCTGGGAGGCCCGCTTCTACATCCCCGATGCGCCCGACGTGTGGAGCCGCTTGCAGCAGGAACATTACATCGCGCGGCTGGGCGAGATCCTGCTCGAAGACGTCGGCAATACCGAGCGCACGCAGGAAGGCATCGCCTCGGGGGCGAAGGACACCATGCCGCTGCAGGACGGCGAAGTGATGATCCGCCACTCGCTGCACAACCTGCACAAATGGATCGAGGCCGGGACCGTGGCCGAAGCACTTGCCTGAACGGGAGACGATACCGATGAGCGAATTCGACAAGGCCCTGAGCGATCGCAACGTCGCCAACGCGCAAAAGCTGATGGCGCTGTTCGGGCACGACATGGATGCCTTCTGGGCGATGGTCTCGCCCGACCTGCACATGGAGCTGCCGTTCGCGGGGACGGTGCGCCTGCCCACCGAGCTGCATGGCGAGGATGCGCTGGGCATGTTCCGCACGGCCGCCGAAGTCTTCGACGTGAAGTTCAATTCGGTGGAGGTGACCCCGCTCGCCGATCCGAACCGCGTGCTGGTGGAATATCGCGGCTACGGCGAGCCGGGCGGCGCGGTCTACGACCAGCGCTATGTCGGCGTGCACGAATATCGGGGCGATACGCTGGTGTTCTACCGCGAATACTTCGACACCGGCGTGGTGATGAACGCGCTGGGCGCGTACCTTCCGGCCTGATCCGACATTGTGCGCGCAGCGCTCGCCTGTCCTCAACCCCGCTCAGGCTGAGCTTGTCGAAGCCCCGGCGGCGTGGCGCGCGGGCTTCGACAAGCTCAGCCTGAGCGGGTGGGGTTAGAACCGGTCAGGCAGGACAAGGGCCAGCGCCCCCATCCCGCAAGAAAGATCAGTACACTCCCGCCGCACGCACATGTTCGAGGTAGGAGATCGGCCAGCCCATCTCCATCCAGCCGCCGCCGGGATTGCCGTCGATGGTCAGGCGCGCGGCGCCTTCGTTCAGCACGAAGTTCGGCGCGGCCGGGAGCGGGAAGACCCCGAAGACATCGCCCTCCACCCGCGTGGCGCGGCCCAGTTCATCGACGATGTCGCACTGGAACGCCGTCTGGTCGAGGCGGCTGTCGCCCTGCCAGACGACGTCGAGCGTCGCGATCTCGGCCATGACCGCGTCCTTGTAGACGTAGCCGCGCACCTGACGGCGGCCGAGGGCGTAGAACTCCCAGAAGTGCACCGAAAAGGCATCGCCCGACTGGCCCTGGAACCAGCGGTAGTAGTGCAGCGCATCCCAGTCACGCCGCCCCCAGCTGTGGTCGCGGTGACCGCTGCCGGTGAAGTCGATCGTCCGGTCACCGATGCGCAACGTGCCGGAGACGCGGCCGCTCTGCTCGATGCGGTCGTCGGCGGCGTAGGAGGGGCAGCCGTCCTTGTGCGTCGAGTAGGCATAAGGCGGATGGAACGCCTCGTAGGTGAAGGCGATCTCCGCTTCCTCGCTGCGCCACGATACTTCCGCGCGGTTGAAGCTGAGGTCCTGCCGCATGGTGAAGTCGTCGATCCGCCAGTCGTCGAAGCCCATGGTATCGGGCACCTTGCGATCGAGCAGGCGCACCGCGATCGGCGCACGGCCGAGGCCCCTGCCCCAGATACCCATGGCCGCGCCCGCCATGCCGTCCTTGTCCACCCAGGTATAAGTAAACAAGGCGATCTCGTGCTCGGGCAGAACGACGCAATAGGGGATGGATTCGCGCATCAGCGGCAGGTCAGGCAGGGTGTGCCGGCCATCATGCACGGGATCGATGGCCATTGCCGGCCGGGCGAGTGCTGCGGGATCGAATGCCATCAGTCTTCTCCGTTACCCGCCCAGGGGAAGCGGAAACCGCATTCGCCAAGGCCATATCCCTTGGTGCCGTCGGCAAGGGTGTATTCCATCATGTGCTCGGTCAGCGCGAACGTATCGAGCGGGAAGGTCCAGCAGTAGAGCCGCCGCGCGGTGAAGGCGTGAACATCTCCGTCCGCATCGGTGACGCGCCAATCCATGCCCTTCAGTGTCATACCGTCGGCCTCGTAGATGTTGCGATCCTCGATCGCGGTCACGCCGATCCACTTGCCGCCCTTGCCCACCATCTTGATGTAGGCGTCGTCGCCGTTGGTGGAGATGCCGTGTGTAGAGACGATCGACAGACCGTTATCGAAGATCGGCCAGGCAAGGCGGTAATGGCGCAGGAAGTCCCAGTTGCGCGGGCCCACGGCGATATCACGGAAGCCCTTGCCGTCGATCGCGATCGTCTCGCCGTCTGCCAGCGTGATCGTGCCGGTGACGCCGCAAGTGCCCTCCATGTGGATATGGGCGATCTCCTTGGCGAAGGCGTCCTCCGCCCCGGCATCGCTGAGGTGGATCGCATCCTGCATCGGCAGGATCGCGTCCCAGGTCAGATCGACCTTGAAGTCCCGTTCATCGAAAGTGATGTGCGCCTTCGACAGCGGCTCGATCGAGCGCAGCCGCATCCCGGCGACTTCCAGCCCGTCTCCCAGCCCCAGCCGGGTGGCGGTGTAGGGCAAGTTCATGTTGGTGCGGTTGAACAGCGGCTTGCCGTCCCGGAAGAACACGAACCAGCTGTTCGTCTCGCCCAGATTCTCGAGGATGCCGACGCGGATGAAGCAGCCGATGCGCTGCGCCGGATCGTAGAAGTTGAAGTAGACGCTCTGGTTCCAGCGCGGGTGATCGTTGGCCTGCCAGTAGTCCTCGGGACTCTTCTCGACGGTCAATTGTCCTCTCCTCTTGTCGTTGTACCCGGTTTTGGGGCGGTTGATCCGGCTGCACCGGATCACCCGCCCCAGGTTTTTGGTTTGCCGCATTTTCCGAGTCATCAGGTGATCCCACCTGATTGGAAAATGCTCTAGCGACCGCAGACGCGCCGCAGCAATCCCGCGCAGTCGTCGGGCAAGGCATCGCCG
>Ga0308159_1000177_pt1 | contig 212275 bp, 180 predicted proteins | sample PhyCR1_FD_201040 | JGI IMG/M metagenome (GOLD analysis project Ga0308159, IMG submission 201040) | Phyllosphere microbial communities from UC Gill Tract Community Farm, Albany, California, United States - DLSLC.R1 | ecosystem: Host-associated > Plants > Phyllosphere > Unclassified | place...
GACTTGGGTGCAGGCTGAACGCAGGTGACGTGGAGTGGGCCGAGCGGCATGGATGCCGCGAGAGCCGCCCCCCGCCATGGATGGCGGATGGCGGCGTGCCCACGGAGCGTCGCCGGAGTGAGGGAACCCGAGGAACGAGGGCCAAGCCAGGAGCCAGGACCCTTGGTTACTTGGGGTCCTTTCAAGTAACTCGCCGGAGGCGAAACAGGTCTGGCGTTAGCCAGAGCCCTATCTGCCGCGCCGCGATTACGTGCCGTATCCAGATTTCCAGCTGCACACCGAACGCTGTGTGAGGCGCTGGAGCTGTGCGACAGCCCGGGCGGCGGTCGGACGATGCGGTGGGTCAGGTGCTCATTTGCAACTGACCCACCGCCATCGTCCGAATCGCGGCCCGTACCGTCGTGACCTCCGGCGTCTCCCACAGGAATTGCGTCAAAACGGACAGCTGTGTTCGCTGTTGATTTTGATCTAGCTTCCATGCGCGCGTCAGTTCAGACGCCCCACGGAGCGTCGCCGAAGTGAGGGAACCCGAGGAACGAGGGCCAAGCCAGGAGCAAGACCCCTTGGTTACTTGGGGTTATCAAGTAACCCGCCGAAGGCGGAATGCTTCTGCCGTCAGGCAGAACAAACAGCAGCGGCGCCGCAAGAACCGGATACACCCCCTTATCCAAGCCAGCGAAAAAAAGCTGATTACAGCGTCGGATAATCCAGATACCCCACAGCACCCTTGCCGTAGAACGTCTCGGGACGCGGCTCGTTCAGCGGTGCATCCTTGGCCAGACGCGCCGGCAGGTCCGGGTTGGCAATGAACGGCACACCAAACGCCACCGCATCTGCCTTGCCACTGGCCAGCCAGGCGTTGGCACTTTCCTTGGTGAACTTCTCGTTGGCGATGAACACGCCGCCGAACGCTTCTTTCAGGCGTGGCGACAGGCTGTCGTCCAGCTCACGCTCGCGGGCGCAGATGAAGGCGATCCCGCGCTTGCCCAGTTCCTGCGCAACGTAGGTGAAGGTTTCTGCCAGATTGTCGTCGCCCATGTCGTGGGAGTCGGCGCGAGGTGCCAAATGCACACCCACACGGCCTGCGCCCCAGACATCGATTGCAGCATCTGTCACTTCCAGCAGCAGACGGGCGCGGTTTTCCAGCGAACCACCGTAAGCGTCTGTGCGCTTGTTGGTGCTGCTTTGCAGGAACTGATCGAGCAGGTAACCGTTGGCGCCGTGGATTTCCACGCCGTCGAAACCAGCAGCTTTGGCATTTTCGGCACCGACGCGATAAGCATCGACGATGTCTTCGATCTCAGCCAGTTCCAGCGCACGAGGCGTCGGGTAGTCGGCCAGCGGACGAACCAGGCTCACGTGGCCTTTAGGTTGGATCGCGCTTGGTGCAACCGGGGCTTCGCCGTTCAGGTAGCTGGGGTGCGAAACGCGACCCACGTGCCACAGTTGCAGAACAATCTTGCTGCCAGCCGCGTGAACGGCCTTGGTGATGTTGCCCCAGCCGCGAACCTGGTCGTTGGACCAGATTCCTGGGGTGTCCGGGTAACCAACGCCCATCGGCGTGACCGAGGTCGCCTCGCTGATGATCAAGCCAGCGCTGGCGCGCTGCACGTAGTATTCGGCCATCATGGCGTTGGGCACACGGCCTTCGTCGGCACGGCAGCGGGTGAGCGGCGCCATGACGATACGGTTGGCCAGCTCCAGTTCGCCCATCTTGATCGGGTCAAAAATTGTTGTCATCGGGGATATCCTCAATGTCAGTAGTGGGTGTTTCCGCAGTTTTGAAATTCGAATGTTTGAAGTCAGTTCGCGACGGCGGCCAGTTCGGCATCACCGCGTTGACGGAAATTGATCAGGGTCACCAACAGGGCGAGGATGGCGAGAGCACCCGCCGCCAGCGGCACGCTGGTCAGGCCGAAACCATGTGCGATGACGCTGCCACCGACCCAGGCGCCCAGCGCGTTGCCGACGTTGAAAGCGCCGATGTTCAGGGTCGAGACCAGGTTTGGCGCGTCCTTGCCGAAGGTCACGACGTTGATCTGCAACGCAGGCACAGCGGCAAAACAGGCGGTGGCCCAGAGAAACAGGGTGATTTCAGCCGGGATGAGCACAAGGCTGGTCCAGGTCAGTAGCGTGGAAGTCACGGCCATGGCGATGAAGACGCCGATCAGCGTGGCGGCCAGACGACGATCCGCCAGCTTGCCACCGATGATGTTGCCGACGGTCAGCCCCAGACCGATCAGCATCAGGGTCCAGGTGACGCCCAGCGGCGAGACGCCGGTGACTTCGCCCAGCAGTGGGGCCACGTAGGTGAAAAGCGCGAAGACCGAGGCGGCGAACAACGCCGTCATGCTCAAGGAGAGCCAGATGCCAGCGCCTTTGAGGGCGCCCAGTTCGGCGCGCATGTCGAGCTTCTCTTCATCGCGTCTGGCGGGCAGGAAGCGGATCAGGCCGATGAAGGCGATGACGCCGATCACTGTCACAGCGAAGAAGGTCGAGCGCCAGCCAGCCTGTTGACCCAGCGCGGTGCCCAGTGGCACGCCGAGGACGTTGGCAAGCGTCAGGCCGGTGAACATCAGTGCAACCGCCGAAGCGCGGCGGTTGGCCGGAACCAGGCCCGCAGCCACCACCGAACCGATGCCAAAGAACGCGCCGTGACACAGTGCAGTGACCACTCGGGCGAACATCAGGATGTTGTAGTCGGCGGCGACGGCGCAGAGCAGGTTGCCGATGATGAAGATCCCCATCAGCGTGACCAGCGCTGCCTTGCGCGGCAGTTTTGCCGTGGCCATGGCCATGAATGGCGCTCCGATCGCCACGCCCAGCGCATAACCGGTTACCAGCCAGCCAGCGCCGGGAATGCTCACGCCCAGGTCAGTGGCGACGTCGGGCAACAGGCCCATGATGACGAACTCGGTCGTGCCGATGGCGAAGGCGCTCAGGGCCAGAATAAGTAGCGAAAGAGGCACGTTGCGTCTCCTGAAAATCTGTCGTCAGAGCTGTTCAGCCAGCTCCACTAAAAACGCCTGAATGACGTCTTCGTTGCGTTTGAAAAAATGCCATTGGCCATATTTTTTGCTGGTGATCAGGCCGGCCCGTTGCAGAGTTGCCAGGTGCGCGGAAACGGTCGACTGTGACAGACCTGCGCGTTGGTCGATCTGACCAGCGCAGACACCGTTTTCCAGCGAGTGATCCTGATCGGGGAACCAGGCATGAGGGTCCTTGAGCCAGACCAGAATTTGACGGCGAACCGGGTGAGCCAGCGCTTTTATTATTTCGTCGAGGTCGATAGGCATGTCGTTCTCAATCTTCATGTAGCGGTATATCGCGATGGAACGAACTTTATATCTGTAAATCGCGATATACAAATATGATTTGGTGCTTAGGATCGGATAAAACGGTATATCGGGTTATATCGATATAGGCGTCGGCGAAAAATCGGCGTAGGCTCTGGCTCCATGAACTACCTCGCGCACCTCCATCTGGGCGGTCAGACGCCCGCGCAATTGCTCGGCAGCCTGTACGGCGATTTCGTCAAAGGGCTGTTACCGGGGCGTTTTCCTGCGGACATTGAAGACGCGATCCGACTTCATCGACGCATTGATGCCTTTACGGACGCCCATCCCCTGATCAAGCAGGCCATGGGTCGATTCCCCGATAGCCGTCGTCGCTACGCCGGGATCGTGCTGGACGTGTTTTTCGATCACTGTCTGGCGCGGGACTGGCTGCAATATTCGGACGTGCCGCTGGATGCATTCACGCAAACGGTTTATCGCGTGCTGGCGAATGAACCCGAGCTGCCCGACCGCCTGGCGATGATCGCGCCGCGCATGGCCGCTCATGATTGGCTGGGGTCGTATCGGGATTTCGAGGTGGTGGGCGATGCGCTGGCCGGGATTTCCCGACGGCTCTCACGCCCCGAGGGACTGGCCGGCGCCATGCAGGAACTGCAGGCGCTCTATCGGCCGTTGAGCGAGGATTTCAGCGCGTTTTATCCACAGCTTCAGGCCTTCGCTCAAGCTGCCCTTGCCGCCGGACGCACATCGGCAGGTTGATCAGCCTTGCCGAACAACGCCACTTGCACCGCCTGTTGCGCCTCGAACGCCAGAGCAGCGCGCTCTTTGCCCGCAGACTCAATCGGCGCCAGTAACTGAATGCGCACCTCACTTACCTCGTTGGCGAACAACCGGCGCAGATGCGAGAGCAGATCGTCGTCGCCAATGAAGGGCGCGATCTGATCAGGATTGCCATCGCGCAGGTACTGAATTGCCACGGGTTGGATCGGCACGCCGGTTTCGATGGAACTGGACAATAAACGGCCATGAAACGTGCGCAGGCTGCGACCGTCCGTGGTGGTGCCTTCGGGGAAAATCACCAGTGAGTGTTTGCCCAGAAGATGTTGGCCGATCTGCTTCTGAATCAGCTTGCTGTCACCCGATCCGCGACGAATGAACAGCGTACCCGCCTTTAATGCCAACCAGCCCGCCACCGGCCAGGTGCGTACTTCGGCTTTGGACAGGAACGACAGCGGCGCAAGCATGCCCAGCAGAGGGATATCAGTCCATGACACGTGATTGCTCACCCATAGCATCGGCTCAGCCGGCAGCTTGCCGCTGACCGTGACGCGAAACGGCAGGGCGGAGGTCAGTCGGGCCATGAACCAGCTTGTCCAGCGTTGACGGCGAGCCATCGAGTTGCCAATGCGCAGGCGTTCCATCAGCGCAAAGGTGCCGGCGATGGTGAGGCCCAGAGCGATGACCCACAGCACGCGGATGACTCGCGCATGACTGCGCAGCGTGCTCATCACACTGCTGCCTTGAAGTGGCGGGCATAGCGCGGGCACAACTCGTCGCGTTTGAGCAGGATAAATACGTCAGCGACCTGGAAGTCTTCGTCCCAGCACGGCTCGCCACAGATCTTCGCGCCCAGGCGCATGTAGGCCTTGAGCAGTGGCGGCATTTCGCAGATGACGTTGTTGGGAATGTCCAGATTGGGCAGCGGATTCCTGGGCTCGGCACGCAAGTGTTCGGTGCTCAGATAACGTTCGCGCAGACGCTGCATGATCGCGTGAGCCTGAATGCCGCCATCCTGCATCGGAATGCTGGCGCAGCCCATCAGGTAGCTGTAGCCGCCTTCGTTGAGGACTTCCGCCAGTTCGCTCCATAGCACAGCGATGGTGCCGCCGTTGCGGTACGCCGGGTCGACACAGGTGCGACCCAGTTCGAGAATCGGGCCTTGCAGATGGCCAAGGCCATGCAGGCTGAATTCTTCTTCGCTGTAGAAGCGGCCCAGGGTGTTGGCGGCCTTGTGATCCAGCAAACGGGTGGTGGCGACCAGACGACCGCTGTTGAGGTCACGCACGCCGATGTGCATGCAGTGAACATCGTAGTCGTCGATATCCAGACCCCGTTCGGCACCCTTGAGCTTTGCATTGAATTCGCCACTGAACACACTGAAGCGCAAAGCCTGTGCTTCCTGCAGGGCTTGAGGACCGATCAGGCGTTCGGCCTGCAGACGGCGGTCGGAGCTGGTGTCTCGAATACTGGCGATCTGAGTCATGTGGCGTCTCCGTGGGCCAGCCTTCATCCAGGCCGGTCGACTGAATTATTCGAAGCATTGCTGTACGAATGCAGGCTAGGGAGGGCCGATGTCACCACCATTAAGCTTTGGTGATGGTTGCGTGACAGGGGCGCAGGGCGGATTCCACGTGCTGTCATTAATGCCTGCTAGGGTTTCTGGCATCTGTGCCTGAGGTCCCTTCATGAGCCGTTTGCTGTTCACTCTCTGCATCTTGCTGATCGCCCGATTTGCTACCGCCCAAACCTGGCCCGACGCTCAATGGCCCACACAGCCTCTGGCACCGACGGCAGCGCTTGAAGAGCTTGAGACTTACGCGTTTCCCCCTCGCGATGAGCAGAGCCGCAAAGGCATCCGCACTGACGCGCTGCTGATCATCCAGAACGGCCAGTTGATCTACGAACGCTACGCTGGGGTGACCAACGCCGAGACGCCGCACCTCACCTGGTCGATCAGCAAAAGCATTCTTGCGAACGTGTTGGGCGTGGCGTTCGGTGAAGGGCGGTTCCAGCTCGATGATCCGGTTGCGCGTTTTTACCCGCCGTTCAGCGCACATCCCGACATCAGGATTCGAGACCTGCTGCACTGGGCATCGGGCCTCGATTGGCAAGAGGACTACGAATACGCGCCGCTCAACTCATCTGTGGTGGCGATGCTCTATACCCGAGGCCGGGGCGACATGGCGCGCTACGCCGCAGAGCACAAGGTCGCCAACGCTCCCGGAACTTCGTATCGCTATTCCAGCGGCGACAGCACCGTTCTGGCTGCCGCGCTCAGAGGCATGGTTGGCGATGCCGCCTACGCCGATTACCCCTGGACTGCGCTGTTCGATCCGCTGGGCATCAAAAGCGCGACCTGGGAAACCGACGCCACGGGTACCTTCGTTGGCTCGTCCTACGCCTACATGACGGCCCGGGATCTGGCGCGAATCGGCTTGTTGATGCAACGCGGCGGGCGTTGGCAGGACCAACAGTTGTTGCCCAAGGCCTGGGTCGATTTCAACCTCACGCCGTTCAATTCCCAAACCCCCACCAACGAAGTGCCGGGCGGGCAGTGGTGGTTGAACAAGACTGCAGACAATCAGCCCGGCCCCTGGCCCGATGCACCGCCGGACACCTTTGCAGGCCTCGGTCATTGGGGGCAGGCGCTGTACGTGATCCCCAGCGCAAGTCTGGTGATCGTGCGTTACGCCGATGACCGCGACGGCACATACGATCACGACCAGTTGCTCAAACTGGCGCTCAAAGCCGTGGTCGGGGAGGGTGCGCAATGAGTTCGCCGGCAAGCTTCATTCGGCGGCGTCCGTTCAGCAGCGTCGCGATCTTGATACTGCTGGGTCTGTGCGCGGTGGTCTGGGTCTGGCGCGTTCAGTTGCAGGTATTTCCCGGCATCATCAGCGCCTACACCGCCAAGGAATATTGCTCCTGCCGCTACGTGATGAATAACCCGGTGGACTACTGTCAGAGCTACGTGAAGCAGTGGCTGCCCAGCACCTTGAGCGAGAGCCCGAGCGACAAGCGCATCACCGCGACCGGCATGGGGCGCGAAAGCAGTGCTCAGTGGCAGGGTGCCCGTCAGGGGTGTCGGTTATTGCCTCCAGTACCGTGAGGGCCGAACGTACCCATTTGCCTGCGGTCTGACAGCCGGATAAGGTTGCCCCAATCGCGCCTCTGGAGTTTTCATGCCCACTTTTTCTCGCCCGCTGCTCATCTCGCTGGGCGCCCTGACATTCACGGCGCGCTGATCATGAGAGGAGCGATCTTTCCGTGGCGTGATGACAATCAGTTCAATCTGATGATTGACGGTCCACAGTTTTTCCCGCGCATGATCGCCGCGATTGATGCCGCGCAGCAGCAGGTGGAACTGGAACTGTATCTGGTGGAGGCGGGTGTCTGCGCCGAGGCGGTGGTGCAGGCGCTGGTCAATGCCGCACAGCGTGGCGTGATTGTCCGATGCCTGTTCGATGATTTCGGTTCGCTGGCGTTTACCCTCAGCCTGCGTTCGCGGCTGACCGAAGCGGGCGTGATTCTGCGTTTCTACAACCGTGTGCACTGGCGTCGGGGTCTGCGCAATTTCTATCGCGACCATCGCAAGCTGTTGCTGGTGGATAAAGAGCTTGCAGTGGTCGGTGGCACGGGTGTGACAGACGAGTTCTGGCGCCCTGACCAAGACACCAGCGAGTGGCACGAAGTGATGGTGGAGATTCGCGGCCCGTTGGTGATGGACTGGCAGGCGCTGTTCGACCGCCAGTTTCACGCCAACCCAAGGCGCCGAGCCTGGCGCCCGGTCGAGAATTTCGGCCTGCCCCGGCTGCCGAAATCGCCGGTCAGCGGCCAGGGTTTCGGGCGGGTGGCCTACGCCGACTCCCGCCAGCATCGCGACATCCTGCAGTCGCTGGTGCGTGCGCTCAACACCAGCAAGAAACGCATCTGGCTGGCAACCCCGTATTTTCTGCCCACCTGGAAAGTGCGTCGCGCCTTGCGTCGCGCCGCTTCCCGTGGCGTCGACGTGCGCCTGCTGCTTACCGGCCCGCGCACCGATCACCCCTCGGTGCGCTACGCAGGCCATCGCTATTACCCAAGGTTGCTCAAGGCCGGGGTGAAAATCTTCGAATACCAGCCGTGTTTTCTGCACTTGAAAATGGTGCTGGTGGACAACTGGGTGAGCATTGGCTCGTGCAACTTCGACCACTGGAATTTGCGGTTCAATCTGGAAGCGAACCTTGAGGCAATCGACCCGGAATTGACGCTGGCGGTGACCGAGAGTTTCGAGCGGGATTTTTTGGTGAGTGCCGAGGTCAGCCTTGAAGACTGGCAGTCCCGTCCCCTTTGGCGCCGGGTGAAGCAGCGCCTCTGGGGGTGGGTGGACCGGTTGGTGGTCAATACCTTGGACAGGCGTGGATGATTGCCCTCCAAAACACGTCAGCCATTCGGCGACGTCTTTGCACCGATAAGTTTGAAGGGGGATTCAGTGGGGGCCGTAGCGATCTTTTGCCAGACCGAGTCTGATTCGAGCGTAAGCCGGGATTAGGTGGGGAGGCAATTGGGGTTATCGGCTCAATGTGCACCAGGATATCCAGGTCTTTGCGCGGTGAAAATCGGGCTTCCACCAGAGTCGCCTTTAGCCCGAAATCGTCAAGAATTCTCTGAGTGCTTTTCCCGTTTTGAGTCTCGTTGAGGAATGCGTTCTTTAGCTCATCCGAGCCACTGATGTAGTTTTCCGCGACTTGACACACACCCTCGTTCATCACGGTGCTTCTTTTGATCATAGAGGGCAACTGCCCCATGAAGCCATGCTTTCTGGCGACCCTCAAATACTGCTCCATTGCGACTTCGTTGGCGTAAATGGCTGGTTCGCTTTTTTCAGCTCTGAAGTTGCTATCGAAGGTCCACTGATGCGGCTCAAACGTATTGTCGTACCAGCTCTGGACTCCTTCCGAGTTGGCAGGAGATTTGGAGATTATTTTGTAATCTCTGTACAGGTTGTGAGTGTATGCCTTTTCCAATCGAGCGTACTTATCAGGGGCTGCTCGTTTCTTTTGCTCCAGGCGAGCTTCAAGCCCGTCGCTGACGTACACCTTGCCGGCTGCTGTATCGAGTTCTGTGGTTCGCCTGCCATCCGTATCGAAATGGCTTATCGGACTGTTACTCACAAACCGATAAAGATTCAGTCCATCAGCAGTCCCTGCCGGATCAGGATTCAACCACCGCATGAACCACGTAGCGTAATACCTGAACCCATAGTAATAAAGGCCCGACGCATCCCGCTCCTTGCCTGAATACCGAACCATCTTGTACTTCGCCTCCACTGCACTGCGAGCCGTCCACCACGCCGTACCTGCGAAGGGATAATAACCTTCGTGGCTTATCAAAGCGCCTTGCCCGTCCAGCTCAAGCGCACTGGAACCCAGATGGTCCGCGAGGTTGTAGCGCACCTGATCGTTGTCGATGCCATCGGGCTTGTTCGCTTGCCAATGTAGAATCCGCACGTTGCTGCGCCCCGCTTGAGCGCACGCCACGTAAAGGATTTCGCCGTTGGGTTCACTTCGTATCTCGAGCCCCGGCAAGTAACGCACTTCTGACACCAACGTACGACCGCTGGCCAATGCGCGTCGGATCTTTCTGCATCGTTGGCCACCGGCGTCGTAGCTATATAGCTCTTCATCGTTGGCTCCGGTCTCGCGACTGACCGGCGTGATCAGACTCAACTGGTTGCGCTGATCCCAACTCATGGACTGGCCGCGTAGCAGTTGCCGAAGGTTGCCATTGGCGTCGAAGCCGTTGTCGAAGTCGGCATCGGTCTCGCCTTCCGGCAGACTTCGATTGCTATTGGCGGCGATCAGCATCGTGCGGGTAAACGATTGTTCGCCGACATGGCGCATCTGCAGCAGATTGCCGCCTGCGTCGTAGTTGTAGGTCTGCGTGTAATTGCTCAATTGGTTGGGATCGAGCGGCAGGTTCTGCAACTCGGGAAGCGCAGGACCGTGACTGGCGCCGACTTTAACCTCTCGGCCGCTGGCTTCGATCAGTTGGTAGAGGCTGTCGTAGCGATAGCGGCTGACCGGATCGGCATTGACGTTTCTGGCCGCAGTCGGGGAGAGCGCCAGGTCCTCGATGCTGAGGATATTGCCGAGCGGGTCATACTGGTAAGTCAGATGCTGCAACACAGGACGGTCAGGCTTTGAGGCCTTGAGCTGCGTCAGCCGCCCGGTTTCTGGTTCATAGCCGTTTTCAGTGACAACGCCGTTGCCCAAACGCTCGCTTTCAACCTGACCAAGCGGGTTGTAGTTGATATTGCTGACCAACGATTGAACGGGGGTATTTCCTGCCAGTTGCAAGGAAGTTTCTTTCAGCTGCCCATCCACCGTATAGCGATGCATCTGACTGTTTCCCACAGCGTCGGTCTGGCTGACAGGGGTTGCCGTTGCGTCGAACAGGGAAGAGGTGGTGTGACCTTCACCGGGCTCCAGCAACTCGTTACGCTGTGAGGGATCAATGGGCCAGTCAGGCAGTTGCAGGCTCTGCAGAAAGTGCCGGTTCTCAATCAAGACAGCGCCCGTCAACCCAAACTCCAATGTGTGCAACGTCCCAGCCGGATCGTCATGTCGAATCAAGCGGCCGCATTGGTTATGCGTCGCGCAACTTGCCGATGCATCGCCGTACAGCAGTCGCTCGACAACGAAAGGTACCGCGCCGAGCAGCGTTTGAGTGACTGAAACAGGCCGCAGCAGATCGTCGTAAACGGTGCAGCCGTGACTCCCTCGCTGATCCCAGTATTCCTGCACCTGGCCATCCGCCCCCGGCAGGTTCAAGCGCCAGCCAGCATCAACATTTTCCTCCAGAAGCGCTTGTCCCGAGAGCGAATGAATCACAGCGGTATTAGCTGATAGTCCGGCACCCCACAAGCGCGGATCCCAATCAGCAAAAGCCCTTGCGGCGACATCCCAGGCCCGACGCGTAATGCGTTCGTCCGGTTCGGTGTCCAGTGCACTCCGGCAATAAGCGACCTTGCGGATGGAAAGCATCCGGGGATCGACCACCGTTAACTGAGGGGTATTGCTGTGCAGGTTCATGGTGGACATCCTTGTCAGTGCATTACCTGAAGATAGAAGCTGGCTCAGTCAAAATTTTTTTAGACGACTAGCGGTACCCATACGTCGACGCTGTGTCTGCTGTAGTACTAGGCTGTTACCCATCTCGCCGATGCCCATTCGATACTCACCGGCATCACAACCCACGAGCTCATTGAAGAGGATCGATAATGGCTGCCAAGAAAATTCTCATGCTGGTCGGCGATTACGTCGAAGACTATGAAGTGATGGTGCCCTTCCAGGCGCTGCAGATGGTCGGCCATACGGTGCATGCAGTCTGCCCTGGCAAGAAGAAGGGCGATGTCATTCGTACAGCCATTCACGATTTCGAAGGCGATCAGACTTACAGTGAAAAGCGTGGCCACAACTTCGGTCTGAACTTCGATTTCGACAGCGTGAAATCCTCAGACTATGACGCCCTGCTGGTCCCCGGTGGCCGTTCGCCGGAATACCTGCGCCTGAACCAGCAAGTGCTTGAGCTGGTGCGCGAGTTCGGCCGCGATAACAAACCCATCGCTGCTGTCTGCCATGGCCCTCAGTTGCTGGCCGAAACCGGTGTGCTCAAAGGCAAGTCGCTCAGCGCCTACCCTGCCTGCGCGCCGGAAGTCAGATTGGCCGGTGGCGAGTATGTCGAGATCGGCATGGACGAGGCGCATACCGATGGCAACCTGGTGACCGGCCCCGCGTGGCCGGCGCATCCGGCCTGGCTGGCTGCGTTTCTGAAGCTGCTGGGTACCCAGATCATTCTTTGAAAGCAGAGGTTTGACCATGTGCGAACTCTACGTAAAAGCCGACCCCATCCTCTATGAGTCCCGCTCGCGCTCGTTGCGCATCTGCGGCGTGGTCACGACCCTGCGCCTGGAAAACCAGTTCTGGGACATCCTCGCCGAAATCGCCGGCCATGATGGCCTGACCACCAATCAGCTGATCAGCAAACTGTACGAAGAGGTCATGGATTACCGAGGCGAAGTGGTGAATTTCGCCTCCTTCCTGCGCGTCAGTTGCATGCGATACCTGAGCCAGCACCGGGCATACGCCACCCCCTTGAGTCTGGTGCGTGGCAATGCCGCGAGTGCCGAACAGGTGCCGTTGAGCGGTTGAGTGCAGTCAGAACTTCTGGATTGCCTTCTGCCCCTCGCTGTCCTTGCCGAGCCGACTTTGTGAACCGCTGCCGGTTATGGCCGTGTAGCGGATGTGGACGATGATGTCGGTGATCGAGTCAATCATGTCCCGCTGAGAACCCGGGTTCTTGAACTCCAGCTTCCAGCGGGAAATCACCCCGGTGCCTTCGAACGGCAGATAACGTTCGTCGTCGAAATTGAAGACGAAAAGACCGTCGTCATCGACCCCGGTGGAAACAGCGATCTGCTGACTGGCGCGCATGTTTTCCTTGAGCGTGGCGCCTATCTCAACTGCGTTGTAAGTCTGGGTGAGGGTGGCGCGGATATCCTGATACGGCCCGACGACCACAGGCAGGGAAACGCTGATTCGCTTGATGCGTCGCTGAGTCAGACCGGGATAGTCGGCTTCAAGCATCGCCTGGGTGAGCTCGAATTCGGCGATGCCTTCCTTGTTGAGGCGCACCAGCACCTCGTCCCAAGGCTGGTTCAGTGTCGGTGCGTCTTCAGTCGAGGCGGGCAGTTGACGCACTGAAACCGTCTTGACAATTTCAAGCCTGCGCTCATACCGGCTCAGATAGGCTGCGTCCATCTTCAACAGGTTGAGCTTCAGGGTTTCTCCCGCCGACAGCCCCTTGTAATCATCCTTCCAGGCGCCGGGCTGAATGAAACTTGTGCTGTAGTCACCAATCTCGTACTGCCAGCACGCCTGCGCCGCCATGCACAGCGACATCGTGACGTCGTAGGCCTGATAGTAGAGCCTGGAAAACTGTCCGCTGAGCCATACATGCAGTTGGCTGTTGGTGAAGCGCTGGCTCTTGAGGAAGGCGTACATTTTTTCGGCCTGCTCCGTTGCCAGTCGCGCTTGGGCGAGCTGAATCACAGTGACACGGGTTTGGGCCTGGTGGACTGCGATCTGAGCTCTGATGTGTTCCATTTCAAGCTCGGCCTGGTCGCGAGCGTTCTCCCATTCCTGGAGGCGGCGGCGGTAGGTTTCGGCTTGGCCGAGGGTTTCCGCTGTAGCGCCCAGGAGTATGGCGGCGCCTTGGGCCATGACCGCAGCCGCCTCGGGAATACCCTCTAATCGTTGACCACCACCCGAAGCCTGAGCGGACGCCCCGCAAGCCATCCCACCTATACCTCCGGCCCCAAATCCGAAAGCGTTGGGTATGACTTTCATGCCGGCGGCAACTCCAGCTGCGACTATTTCAGCTTTACCCATAACCTTCGCCTCAGCCTTGAGTTGCATGACGAAAGCCTCTGTGGCGCTGACGTTCTCTTGCGCGAGACTGCGGTAGAACTTGAAACGGCCCTCGGCGACCGCCAAGCTCGCTTCCAGTGCCTTTTGCGTTTGCTGTTCGGCTCTCTGCGTTTCGAGCTGCACATCGATTGAGAACTGCGAAAGTTCCCAGGCTTGCGCTTGTTGGAGTTCCTGGTAGTCGGCCTGGTCCTTGCGTTCGATGGTGAGAAACATTGTGGTTGCGAACTGCATGAGGGAGTCCACCGCCGCGCTCGCTCTGCCATACATCACCGCATAACGGTAATGCGGCACCTGTTGCGCCAACAAACTGCCCGCCGCCGCGTCATTCGCGCCGCTGGCATAGGCGGCCAGCAGCGCCAGAGGGTCCAGAGGCGCTGCGAAAAGGGGGAGCGACAGAGGTTTGCCATCGAGGGTGAAGTTGTGCCGCAGGTTATAAAGCCGTGATTCGACGGTATCCCAATGCCTGACCAGCTCTGCGTTGAAGGGCGGCAGGAAGAGGTCGTTGTCGACGTCATTCAATGTCGGGTCGCGCCCGAATGTGGCCAGCCTCAGGGCGTCTGGAGAAATGCTCGATGTGGTGGAGGTCGCTTGATCCAGGCTTCCCTGCAGACGACCTTCAAGCTCACGAAGGCCACTACTGGTTGAGGACGCAATGCTGCTCAAGGGGGCGGGCGTCCATTGGCTGATGACATTGGTATCTGGCCTCGGACCCAAAAGGTCCAGAACGCGCACGTACCAAAGCTTGGCTTCATTGAGGCTGTCGGGCGTCAGTTGGCGGTACGCGGCATCGCCGCGGTCGATCAGGTTTTTGATGTAGTGGAAATAGACGGCCTTCTTGTAGATCACAGGGTTACTCGCGGCGATCCCGTCCGGGTCGATGGGGTTGCGCATAAAGTAGTCCGGGTCGGAAGTCTCGACCAGAGGGCGGACGTTCCAGTAATCGGGGGCGCCGGTGCTGGAATTGGCCTTGCGCGCCGGATCGAAGACAAAGCTCAGCCAGAACTCCGATTCATTGAGCTGCCTCTCAAGATTCAAGCGATGGGCAATCGTGAACGGCAGATGCAGGAACAGCTCCCAGAAATACAACCCGTTGGCGCCATTGAAGTCCATGTACACGGGGGGCGTTTCTGTACCGATCACAGGTTCAGGCAGGTGCTGGGTATCCCAGGACAATAGAGCCTCCACGGCGATGTTGGCCTTGTTGATAAGCTCGCGGGCGAACAGAGTGTTCATGCGAATGGGATTACGAGGGGCGTCGTTTGCGTCGTTGTCAGCTATGGTGGAGTCGGTGAAATCGATGAATTCGGCGGTTCCGAGAGTACGGTCCACCGCTGTGCCTATCTTGGGCGCTATCAGATTTGTCGTTCCTTCAGAGGAGACAAGTTCCAGTACGACCTCTTCCAGCCTCATTCCGAATTTTGCGTCACCATCAATTGTCTGATGTACCCCATGGGCGATATAAAATACTCCCGGAGCGTCGTTGGCGCTGACGCCGTCGACTTGAAGTGTTAGTTCATCCTTGTTGTAGTGTAAAGAGGGGAAGCCAAGAGGCTGTGGTGCCGGTATCGAAGTTTCTGTGAATAGCACATCATTCAATGCTGTTAATTGACCATTCTGAGGGGCGTTTTGGTCGGTCGGAAGGCAAATCCATTGTCCGAGTTTTTCACGAGCACCAGAGCCATATTCTGTGGTTGCCCTTGCAGGTCTGATAAACCCAATGTTGATTGCGAATAAAATAATATTACCTGCAGCATAGGGCGAATTAAACCAGTCTAAGGATGATTTTCTTATTTTTTTTTGATTGAGATCAAAGTAATTGTCCGGGCTGGCCTCTACTGTCAACGGGCTGAAATTTGAATTGACGATCTCTAGCTCAATGAGGCTGGAGTTAGTTGTATTTTGGATCCCGAGACTGAATGACCAAGAGTGGGTTGTGGTCGTGTAGATCCTTGAGCCTGGGCCAAGTGTGATCCAAGGGTCATTAGTCTCTACTGGGTAAATGTCGAGAAAGGTAAGGTCAAATTCGCCAGGTATCAGAGTCGGTGTAACGTCGATTGTTCGACGAGTAGTAGATTCTGGCGAGGTGATGTCCTCTAAAATATGGGTGCCAATGCTTATCGTTGCATTGGTCTCGTCCAGTGCCAGTTCTATCTCGGGGATGCTCTCTTGCCAGTTGGCGTAATTCCAGGTCTCGGGGAGAATTGTTTGTAGGTGCCGCAGCGAAATCCTGGCACTGAAGAGGAATTGAAAATGGTGGGCATTGAGGATCGCCTGAACCCACATGATTTTTCTAACGCGGGCTTCGTTAGACTCCGACGCGCCGGTTGCATACAGTCCTTTGCTATGGCCATCGGCAGGGAAGGCGATATTTCTATTGAAGTTTTTGTCGATAAACAGGGTGTGCAATAGTGCAAAGGTAGTGGTTAGTTCAGGCGAATCAGTTTCGCCAGGTACCGCCCCCGCGTACAGGGCAACAAACAATGATTCAGGAGAGCTGGAGATGTCGTAACTGGCAACAGTGTTCAAATCACTGTCCACGTACACCGTCCTTTCTTCACTGATTTTAAGCTCGTTGGGGGTGGTGACATCCATGTACGTTTGCGGTGCGCTCCATGAGTGTTCATCATACTTTTTGTACGACATATTGAAGAGCAGCTGCACATTCGGGGTTCGGACTAATGTTTTACCGTCGCCCGTGTCGGGCGGTGCGTACGGGCCTTCCTTGTTGTCTTCGAAAGGAATGTCAAGTTTGACTTCCTCGGTGACGTAAATCAGATCGACCCAAGTGACGAAAAGCCGATTGTTGAAATATACCGGACGTATTGTCCGCTCCAGCGTGTTGGCCGTTATAGCGATGTTCGCCTTTTGCCAGTCCGACCATGCACCGGGTGTCGGGTAATCGAGTTTCGGACCTCCGGTGCCCGCGACATACGCGCGCTCGTTCATGTTGACCATGCGCCAGTAATACTGGTTTTCCGCCCGTGACTTACCGATGAAGTAGTAATTTCCCTCGGCAAATCTATCGCTGTCGATGTAGCCGTTGATGATGGTCAGGTTAGCGACTTCTTCGAATTTATCCAGATACGCGAGTACAGCATCCTGAACGCTGTCCAGGGTTATCTTATTCTGGTTGATGTCATTTTCAAGATCACGAAAATAAGTGGATTTTTTCATCCTCAGTTCTGGAGATAGATAGACTTCCGGGTACAGCGCCAACTGCTGGTTGGCCGCCCATATCGGGTATTGGCTGCTGCGCTCCTTCCATTCTACAAACTGTGCTTCATCGGGCCGAAGTTGATCGTAGCCCGGCTCCATCCCCATCAGGCAGGCGTTTATATACTGCTGCAGGCTGGCGATTGCCGAGGCGACGGGACTGGACTGGATCTCATGGGCAACCTGGTTGTCGAGCAGAAGATACTCATACAGGTCATTAGCGGTTTTCAACTTGTCATAAAGCGCAAGTTCGACAATAGGGGGATGGTGTGGCACTACTTCACTCAAGTAATACCCCACCAGCGCATCGCGGTAACTTTCACTCAGTTGACTCTCGATTGAGCGGGACATAATGGCTCTCCTTGGCGTTGAGTATGAATGTCCTGTTTCATCCAAGTGATGCAGCAACCGCAGCGCTGCCCACGGTTTGCCAATCAGCTGATGGGCTGTCGGGCGTCAGTCTGGTCGCCAGCAAAAGATGCGTGACTGATAATCCACTGGCGTCACCGGTATCTTTGACTCTCAACAGCCAGTCGATGTCGGCCATGCATCTGGCTATTTCCCCCTCGATCTCTGCGCATGCGACCAAAACTTCGGATACCGGGAAGTCGAGCAAGGGCGCGAGTACTTCTGCGCAGTGGAGGGCGTGGTCGGTGTCTTCCGTTTCGGCGTTCGCCAGCGTCAGGTAGTCGATCAAGGCCTGTTGCGTATGCTGCGTTCGTTTCATCCAGCTTGAAAAACTGTCAAGCAGATAGACGCTGGCCAACGAGACCGAGAGGGTTCCGGTGAGGACTGGATCCAGCCACTCGGGATGCGCGGCGAATGCCAGAAAGCTCGACCGGCCGACCTTAAGCTTGGACTCCAGCGCTGAAAGTGTGTAAATGCCTTTCAACTGTTCAGCGAATTGCGCTTGGTCGGTAAGGGCAGTCGCGAGTAATGATGCCGAGGTCGCTTGTACACACTGCAGCGTTTCGTCCGGCTTCTGTGTCTCGATACCGATCTTTGACAGCATCGTCACGATCAAACCGGTTTGCTCTGCGTGCAGGGACACGAAGGTTGAACTGATCAGGTCCAGGATCCGTTCAAGATCAGGGTGTAGGGCCCATGGGATACCGCCTATTTGAGCACCGGGCAGTTCTCCCAGTGCGGCGCGGACTGTCTCCTGAATATTCTCGGAAGTGGCGATGAATGTCTTCGAGGTGTCTAGAAAGTGGGTAAAAATCCTATTTTTCCATGGACCTGCCGGAGCGTCATCAAAGGTTAAGCGCGGGATATCGAAGTTTTGTTCACGCTCTATTCGCACGGCCATTGCGGCTGCTTTTACTTGCTGTTCTTCGAGCCATTCAATACTTACAATGCTGTCGAACTCTTCTGCGTTTCCATCCAGAATCTGCTGAAGCTCGCTGACTGATCCCATGTTCTTCGCGATCCAGGTCGCCGCCCAGTCGCATTGCATCAGGACGTCGAATATATCGGGTTGAGTCCGATTCTCGACGTTTTCAATCCTTCGCTTTATAAGACGGTCCAGATAGTCCTGGCCGCCCAATGTACGTGCGACATACCTTAGCTCGTTGAGGGACCATCCAAACATGTTGGCGATACGGACCTGACGATAGGGCAGGGAAACGAACTGGTTGTCCATTTTTTTAACTGCCGCTATGGCCTCCTTAAGCAACTCGGTGAACAAAGGGTCAGTCGCCTCCATGCTGAGTCCGTGTGCGATCAGTGAATGGCTTACTGGGTCCAATGGCAACGTGAGCTCTCTGTTGTCGAGTACAAGAGGGGTGTCGAACAGCTTGCGGCTGTTGTAGATCTTATCGAACAGCGGCGTCTTCCCCTCGGTCGAAAAGATGGCGATGCGATCAATAATAGCTGCAAATTCCTCCGCTTCTATTTGGCGGGCGTCGTGAAGGTACTGGAATATACCCAGCCCTCTAATCACTGTCCTTGATAGGGGTTCCTTCCAAGTAGGGTCTTCAACTCTTGCCGTCGCTATCACTAGTGAATCAAGCTCTGCCCACGGGATATTCATCCAGCGTTGCAGTCTGATAAAACGTTGGAGCCGGTCGAAGCTATCATGGGTTGCATTATCAATTTTTCCCGCTGTGCCCGTGCCGATTAGTCTGAGCGTTCCCCCAACGCCTACATTTACGAAAGATGCTCCGTATTGATTCGATGGGTATTGACTCGTGGGGTCTGAACTCACGAGCGCCAATGCATTCTTCGACGGGATTGGAGATTGAGATTTGACCGCCAACAGACTTTCCAGTTCGGTCGCACAAAGCCCGGTCTTTGCCATGAACTCTTTCGTGGATGTCAGCGGGTTGGATTCTGCCAGCTTGGTTCCATAGTGTTCGATGAAATACTCTCCGAGTGGTTTGCCCTCAGTCGCGTCGGGTGCCGGCCACGCTTGATCTCTCAACATATTGATCTGCTCAGGACCGAAACCCGTCAGCATCATCTGCGAATTATCGGAGGAGGCCCGCACTGTTCCGTATTCAATAGACCCCGAACCTCCATAAATAGGGAGCTTCCTGCTGATCCTGTGGCTCAATTCCCCAAGCGTCAGTTTTTTTTCTGACAGGCCCAGTTTCACCTGGTGATGATAAAAGTTATACGGGAAGAGAAAAGGGTGCTTTTTTCGGGTGACCAATTCATGGATCGACTTGTCTTTATCCAGACTGTCGTCGCGGTCAATATAGGCCCTGATCCCGCTTTCAAGCACGTCGTTGACAATGTCCAGCATCGGGATGGCTTTGAAGGTGCTGTCCTGATCGATCATCAGATTCTTGATATCCGGGCGTCGAGCTTCCAGCAAGATACGTGTGGGGTCCGTTGAGCTCCCTTCCAGTTGCCCGGTGGCAAACCGATAAAGTGAACTGAGATAGGCGACCGGCGAGTCCATGGCTTCAATGGCGCCGACCTTGCAAAACATATCCCAGTTCTCGCTGAACAAATTCGGGAAGCTGGGGCCGATATCGACCAGTGAGCGAATGCCGGTACGATTTAACCGCGCTGGTTTTCGACCTGTTGAAATCAACTCATTGCGATACAGGCGTGCGATCTGGGTGGCGTAACAGCGCGCATTTTCATAAGCGAGTTCCCCGTTCGCATCGCTCAGCCTGCTCAGGTTCCGTAAAAAAGATGTTTTAGGCGTGCGAAGAATGTCGAATATCGAACGGTAGCCCAGTTGTTCCAACGCATTGGCGAAACTGGCCCTCGCTGATTTTTTACCGGTGCTCGACGCGTCTTCTGTAAGGTTTAACAGCAAGCGATTGGCGTGCTCGTCCATGAGTTCTCGGGCTCCGGCATATCCATTGAAAGCGGCTGCAGTGGTGCGCTCAGCAGCCAGTCAGGGTGATTTACCAAGGGTAGTGCCGAGTGTTCGAGTGATTAGACCTAATCGCGATAACCCTGATTTCGAATGTGTATAGGGTATGTGTGAATGTGGTACGCGAAGGGGGGGAGGCTGGAAGGTTGGCGAACTTATCGCGATATGTTCTAACAATCACCGTCCACTCTCCTAGCCTGAATAGCATTGAGGGTATTTCAAGTATCGGCCATGCCTTCAGGGCCTGATGCCGATGATTGAACAAAGGACTGATGAGAGAGACGATCATGGCCGATCAAAAACAGCAGCAACTCGGTGTTTCGGCGCCGTCATTGCCAAAGGGCGGTGGTGCGATTCAGAGCATTGGCAAGGGGTGGGGGGCGGTTGGGGCGACGGGGGCAGCTTCGCTGAGTATTCCTTTGCCGATCACGACGGGGCGAGGTTACGCGCCGCCGCTGGCACTCAACTATCAAAGCTCTGTGGGGAACGGGCTGTTTGGCCTGGGGTGGAATCTGAATCTGGGCTGTGTCGCTCGCCGGGCCACAAAGGGCGTACCGCTGTACAACGACGATGACGTGATTCTGGGGCCGGATGGGGGCGTCTGGCTGGCACAAAGGGACGAAAACGGCGCGGTCATCACAGACAATATCCATACCTATAACGGGTTGGCGCTGGATCAGGAATATGAGGTCATTCGTTACTACGCCCGTGTAGAAGGCGCTTTCGATCTGATCGAACATTGGCGAAATGCAGACGACCCGCCTGGTTTCTGGCTGGTACATGGCGCCGATGGAACCCTGGCGTTTTACGGGCGTAACCCTGGCTCGCGCAGCACCGACACGGCGAATTCGAATCGTGTCGCGGAGTGGTTGCTGGATGAGACCATGAACGCTACCGGCGAGCACATTCTCTATGAATACAAGGCTGAGGACCTTCGAGGATTGACTGCTGCGACTGATCCTGGCGACGCCCGGAATTTCATGTCCCAGTGTTATCTGCGGCGGGTGCGTTATGGCAACTTCACGGCGCATCCGCATTTGTACCTTTGGGACCCGAGCCGGCTCGACAAGCTGGAATGGCACTTCGACCTGATTTTTGATTACGGCGAGCGTGGCAATGGTTCCGATTCCGCTGCCAGCCTTACTTATGACGAGGGAGCACAGCCATGGGATGGGCGGGCCGATTTTCATTCCTCGTTCGCCTATGGCTTCGAGCTGGGTAATCTTCGCTTCGTGCACTACGTGCTGATGTTTCACAACTTTCCTGATGAGTTTGCCGAGGATGAGCCGCAACTCGTTGGCGCACTCAAACTGAGCTACAAGGATCTCACGCAAAGTTACAAGGTGCTGGAGTCTGCCCAGAGTCTGGCCTGGATGCCTGATATGCATAGGTATATTCAGCATCGCCCCCCGGTCCTGTTCGGCTACCAGGAGTTCGATGCCATGTCCGGGACCTTCAAGCCATTCGATGCCATGCCTGGACTCAACGACGGCCATCACTATCAGTTTGTCGATCTTTATGGTGAAGGCTTGCCTGGGGTGCTGTATCAGTCTGACAAGGGCTGGATGTATGCAGAGCCTGTTCGCGATGCGCGCGCCGACGAACCGGATGCTCTCAAATTTGGCGATTTCAAGGAGGTTCCCAGTCTGCCGGTTGCCGATTCGCAAACCTCGGTTCGGCAATCACTCGCCGATCTGACGGGCGATGGCAGGCTGGACTGGATTATCGCGCAACCGGGAACGGCCGGTTTTTTTACGCTCAGACCGGATCGGACCTGGTCGAAATTCGCGCCGTTCGCTGCCTTTCCTGCCGAGTTTTTTCATGCACAGGGGCAGATAGCCGATCTGGTGGGCGCCGGGCTTTCCGATCTGGCGATGATCGGTCCGCGCAGTGTGCGTCTATACACCAGTCGGCGTGCCGAGGGCTATTCGTCGGCCATTGAGGTTGCCCATGACGAAGACGACGATCGCCTGCCGCTGCTGAGCGACAGCCAGACAGAGCTGGTGGCGTTCGCTGACATCCTGGGGAGTGGGCAGCAGCATCTGGTACGTATCCGGCACAATGAAATCCGCTTCTGGCCAAACATGGGCCGGGGGCATTTCGGTAAAGGGAAGAAGTTTGCCGACCTCCCGTTTTCATATGAAGAGTTCAAGGCCCAGCGGGTCCGTCTGGCCGATATGGACGGCTCCGGCGCGGTTGATCTGGTGTACCTGGAGCCCGATGGTTTTCGGCTGTTCATGAACAAGTCCGGGCATACGCTCGCTTTACCGAGCAACGTGTCATGGCCGCAAGGGATTCGCTATGACGACACATGTCAGGTCAGCCTGGTCGATCTTCAGGGGCTCGGATGTTCAAGTCTTGTCCTGACGAAGCCCCACATGAAGCCGGCCCACTGGCGCTTCGACTACCCTGCAATCAAGCCTTATCTGCTGAACACGACCAACAACAATATGGGCGCATCCGGCACGGTGACTTATCGCAGCAGCGCCCAGGAATGGCTCGATGAAAAAGCCGAGTTGCTGGCCGCAGGGTCAGTGCCTGAGTCTGGTGTGCCGTTCGCGTTGCATGTCGTGACCAGGCAGACCCAACTCGATGAAGTGACGGGCAACGAACTGACCCAGCTGTTCAAATACCGCGACGGCTATTACGACGGCTACGACCGTGAGTTTCGTGGTTTTGGCCTGGTGTTGCAGCAAGATACCGAGGACGAAGACGGCAGCGAAGACGAAGGGTTCACAGCGCCTGTTCTGAGCAAAACCTGGTACCACACCGGGCGCTATCCATTCAGAGCACCCCGTGGTTTCAACGACAGTGACGCGCAGGCTGTTGTGCTGGGCGACGACCTGTTGACTTCATTCACGAATGGAGACGATGAGGTCACTGCTCAGCCCTCTGAAGGCGAATTGCGAGAGATGGCCAGAACCCTGGCCGGTTCGGTCCTGCGAAGCGAGGTATTCGGCTTCGAAGGCGAATACCCGCGCTCGTGGCCTTACTCGGTGCAGACAACTCGCTATCTGATTCGTCAGCTCGAAGTAATGGGTGAGCATCAACCTTACGCTCGTATGCTGCCATTGGCGTTGGAGGCGGTCAGTTATCAATACGAAGGCCAGCAGGATGACCCGATGTGTGCGCACACAATCAACTTGTGTTGGGATGAATATGGCGTGCTGACTCACGGCGCCAGCGTGAATTACGCGAGGCGCAAAAAGCCTGGCGACGCACCACCGTTCGCGGATGAGTATCAGGCCCGCTGGTGGCAGGCGGCTCATGATGAGGCGCAGCAGCGTTATTACCTGACTGAAACCAGAGAACAGGCGATCCATCTCGCTTCTGCGCAGACCTGGCGGCTGGGTTTGCCGTACTTGAGCCGGGTCAACGTAATGGTGGATGAAGCCTCGGACGTGGCGGCTGAAGACATCAGCTACGAAAGCTTCAGAACCGAGAACGGATGGTTCGCCTCGCTGCCGCGTACCTTGGCAGCGCTCTCGAAGCAACGTTATGTCGAGGTCGTTTCAGACGCATCAGATCCACACAGAAAAATCATGGCTGAGATGAGTGATGGTGAAGCGACGTTTCAGGCGTTGCCCGGCGCGATTGAAACCGCAGAGCTGGATGATCACGCCCTTACGGCATATGAACGGGTGATGTGCGCTCATGAGTTGACCGCCAGACTTACCCAGGCGGGTTATCACCGGATGGCGAGTTTCCTGCCGCAAGAGCCATCGGTGAATCTATGGTCGGTCAAACGCGGCTTCAACACGTACGCGGGCCCCGAGCAGTTCTATCGTGTCGAGGCATTCAGGCCGACAGCGAGTCATGGGCTGAGCACTGTCGACTACGATCCGTACAGCGTGTCGGTGACGGCAGTGACAGCGCCAGACGGCTGCGTCACGCGAGCGATCTTCAATTATTACCTGTTGCAGCCCAGCAGGGTGGTTGACCCCAATCAGAATACACAGGAAGCGGTATACGACGGATTCGGCGTCGTGAGATTTACCAGTTTTTACGGCACTGAGCTTGGACAGGATGTGGGATTCGGAGAGTTGGCAGGCCAGCAGGTATTCGACTCGACGCCGGAGGAAGCGATGCACGCCTCTTCCTCGATTAACTACGCCACAGCCCACTATTACGACGCGTTCAGTTGGATGAATGAGAAGAAAGTCCCCGTTCACAGCCTCGATATGCAATGGGACAGGTACCTTGGCGATCCGCAACGTCAGCGGCGAATGATGCTGACCTCGGTGGATGGCTTCGGCCGCGTGCTGCAGACTCGGCAAAAGGTCGAGCCAGGCAAGGCTTATCAAGTCGATGAGGGCGGCAGTCTCATTTGGAGCGGTGGCGAGCTGGTCGAGGTCAATGCGCCGGACCGCTGGCGAGTCAGCGGGCGCGTGGAATACAACAACAAAGGGCTGGCGGTGAGAGTTTATCGGCCGTACTTCACCAACACTCACAGATACGTCGACGACACCTCGGTGCGTCTGCATTGGCATCACGACAAACAGTTCTATGATCCGTTAGGGCGTCCGACGCAAACCTGGACCGCCAAGGGCTGGCTGAAACGCACGACCTACCTGAACTGGTACACCATCGCAGAGGATGAAAACGACACTGCCGAGGAAGTGAATGCCGGGCGCGCGGCTGCCGGGTTGGAACCCCTGGATGACGGCTCGGGAGCCGGGAAGAAAAAACATTGGTATCAACGTTGACGACAAGCCGTTTGCGTTAACCATCCAAGGCATGCAAAAGCCCGGCACGAGGCCGGGCTTTTGCATGCCAGGCGAAACGCTTACTGCACTTCGACCGCCAGGCTCTCACTGATCTTTTTCTGCCAGATGGCGGGACCTGTGATGTGAACCGACTCGCCTTTGCTGTCGACTGCGACAGTGACCGGCATGTCTTTGACTTCGAACTCGTAGATCGCTTCCATGCCCAGTTCAGGGAAGGCCAGGACCTGCGATTTCTTGATTGCCTGAGCGACGAGGTAAGCAGCACCGCCGACGGCCATCAGGTACACGGCCTTGTTGTCCTTGATCGCTTCGATAGCGGTTGGACCGCGCTCGGATTTGCCGATCATGCCCAACAGGCCGGTTTGCTCGAGGATCTGACGGGTGAACTTGTCCATACGGGTAGCGGTGGTCGGACCGGCCGGACCCACCACTTCGTCACCGACCGGATCGACCGGGCCGACGTAATAGATGAAGCGACCTTTCAGATCGACCGGCAGGGTTTCGCCCTTGTTCAGCATCTCGACCATGCGCTTGTGCGCAGCGTCGCGGCCGGTCAGCATCTTGCCGTTGAGCAGAACGGTTTCGCCCGGCTTCCAGCTCTGTACGTCTTCTGGCGTCAGGGTGTCGAGGTTGACGCGGCGAGCCGACGGACCGGCTTCCCAGACGATTTCCGGGTAGGCGTCCAGTGGTGGCGCCTCCAGCGACGCAGGACCCGAACCGTCGAGCACGAAGTGCGCGTGACGGGTGGCGGCGCAGTTGGGGATCATGCACACCGGCAATGAAGCGGCGTGAGTCGGGTAATCCATGATCTTGACGTCGAGCACGGTGGTCAGACCGCCCAGGCCCTGAGCACCGATGCCCAGTTGATTGACCTTCTCGAACAGCTCCAGACGCATTTCTTCCAGACGGTTCGACGGGCCGCGAGCCTTGAGCTCGTGGATGTCGATGGATTCCATCAACACTTCCTTGGCCATGACCGCGGCCTTCTCGGCAGTACCGCCGATGCCGATGCCGAGCATGCCTGGTGGGCACCAGCCCGCGCCCATGGTCGGAACGGTCTTCAGAACCCAGTCGACGATCGAATCGGACGGGTTGAGCATCGCCATCTTCGACTTGTTTTCCGAGCCGCCGCCCTTGGCCGCCACGTCCACTTCCACGGTGTTACCCGGGACGATGGAGTAGTGAATGACTGCCGGGGTGTTGTCTTTGGTGTTCTTGCGAGCGCCTGCCGGGTCGGCGAGGATCGAAGCACGCAGGACGTTTTCCGGCAGGTTGTAGGCGCGACGCACGCCCTCATTGATCATGTCGTCCAGGCCCATGGTCGCGCCATCCCAGCGCACGTCCATGCCCACGCGTACGAACACGGTAACGATGCCGGTGTCCTGGCAGATCGGGCGATGGCCGGTCGCGCACATGCGCGAGTTGATGAGGATCTGAGCCATGGAGTCGCGTGCAGCGGGCGATTCTTCGCGCAGATAGGCCTCGTGCATGGCCTGGATGAAGTCGACGGGGTGGTAATAGGAGATGAACTGCAGTGCGTCGGCGACGCTCTGAATCAGGTCATCCTGCTTGATCACGGTCATGGGGCGCGCTCCTCTGATTTTGGCGGGAACATTCGATTTGCTGTTGACGACAGTACCGCTACGGCACGACGAAGGCATCTTGATCAGACGTCAGGTCGCCGAGGAACACTATCGGCAGGTCGGCTTAAAAAGGCGCGGCAGTATAACCTGTGGTCGGTTCAGGTACAGCCGCTATTGGCTAAACGTTGGTCGAACATCGCCCACATCCGCCGGTCATAGAGACCACAGCCCATGCTACGGCCGTCTGGATTCGTACATTTGATTGGTGATTTTCCAGCCCAGGCACTACAGTGGCAAGCTGCCTGCACCGTTGATCCCCGCGTCGGATTCTTCGCGAATTTCGCACCCGGGACGTCATGCAGGTCATCTTGCCAAGTACGGGACGGACCCTTTTTCCGCATGATGAGTCATCGAGTGACTGACCCTAGCCTGCAGCGGTTATTGCTGAAGCGTTTTGCCCTGGCGGCTGGCACCTACGTGTTGCTGATAGCCCTGCTGTGGGTGGCTTATTGTGCGGGTTACTATCACGCTTCTTTCTTTGCAGTGTGGCTCACCAGCGTCGCCGTTCTCTTCTCTCAGGGCGCGCTGAGCCTGGTGTTTTTCGGCGGGTTCAATTACCGCTTCAAAGACCCGAGCCTTACCGAGTTTCAGGTGCTGATGGGTGTCGGTTGGGAAACCTACCTGCTGGCCCATCTGGATTCGGCACGGGGCACTTTTCTGGTGCTCTATGTCCTCGTCCTGCTGTTCGGCCTGTTTCATCTTCCCTCCCGAGTGTTTACGCGCTGTGCGGTTCTCGCCCTGTTGGGGTTCGTGAGCGTCAACCTCTGGGACGCTTACACTGGCCATTTGGCAGACCCGGGGCTGGCTGCGCTGCAGACCTGTGCGCTGTTCATCGTGCTTGGCTGGTTGTGCATGTACGCGGGTTTCGTGCAGAACTCGCGCCAGCGCATGCACCAGCGCCGTATTACCTTGCAGGCGCACCAGGAAACCCTGCGCGGCATGATGTTCCAGCTTGAAGAACTGGCCTCTACCGACGAACTGACCAACCTGTACAATCGCCGGCATTTTCTGCGTCTTGCCACCCGTGAGCTTGAGACCATGGATGGCAACTTCACCGAAGGTCTGGCCCTGATCGACCTCGATCATTTCAAACGGGTCAACGATCTGCTGGGCCATGCGGCGGGCGATCGGGTGTTGCAGGTGTTCGCGGCAACGGCCAGCCAATGCCTGCGCTCGGATGACGTGCTGGCGCGCTATGGAGGGGAAGAGTTCGTGTTGCTGATTCCGCGTTGCACCCGCGCCCAGTTGATCGATTGTTGCGAGCGCGTGCGCGAAGCGTTTGCGCAGGTGGTCATTCCCGAACTGCCGGGGCTGGAGCTGAGTCTGTCGGTCGGCATGACCCTCATCGAGCGCGGCGACGACATGGATCGCGCCTTGCACCGTGCCGATCAGGCGCTCTATCGCGCCAAGCATCACGGACGCAATCGCTGCCATGGCGCCTGGGATCACGTCGATGCCTGAGTTGCGGGCCGGCGACCGACAGTGGCTGGTCGCGCCAGGAATCAATCTGCTCGATGCCCTTAACGGTGCCGGACTGGCTGTCCCCTACAGCTGCCGGGCGGGCAGTTGCCATGCCTGCCTTGTGCGTTGCGTCAGTGGTGAGCCACTGGATGCGCTGCCCGAGGCGCTGGACGCACGCAAGCGCGATTTAGGCTGGCGTCTGTCGTGCCAGTGCCGAGTGGTGGACGATCTGAGCGTGGAGATCTTCGATCCGCTGCGCGACGGTTCTCCCGCCACAGTGGTTGCAAGCGACTGGCTCTGCGCGACGGTGATGCACCTGCGTCTTGAGCCCGAACGTCCGTTGCGATATCGCGCTGGCCAGCATCTGGTGTTGTGGACCGCAAGCGGCGTTGCACGGCCTTATTCGCTGGCGAGCCTGCCCGGCGAAGATCCGTTTCTTGAATTTCACATCGATTGCCGCTACTCCGGTGCTTTCGTGGATGTGGCGCGTACTCTCAAACCGGGTGACCCCATCCGCCTGGGGGAGTTGCGCGGCGGCACGCTGCACTATGACCCCGACTGGCAGGAGAGACCTTTATGGCTGCTGGCGGCGGGTACCGGGCTCGGGCCGTTGTGGGGTGTATTGCGCGAGGCATTGCGTCAACAGCACCAAGGCGCGATACGGGTGATGCATGTGGCGCGCGAGCATTATCTGACCGCTGAGCTTCAGGCGTTGGCTGCCGAGCATCCGCAGCTGCAGATCGAATTGATCGGTCCCGACGATTTCCAGGCAGCGCTTTCAGGGTTGCGCGTCACGTCCCGCCAGACCATCGCATTGGTGTGCGGATCGCCTGCGAGTGTCGAAGCATATTCAAAGCGCCTTTACATCGCGGGATTACCCCGCAGTCAGCTATTGGCGGATGTTTTTCTGGAGAAGGTTTGATCCCGACTGTCCGCGATCTGAACGTCTGCACAGGTAGGCATGATTATTCAGAAGCGATCGGGTGAATGGTGTATCGGCCATATATCAAAAGATACGTTGTAGGGTGTTTCTGAAATGCCCGAATTATGCATCTTTAAACGCGTTGTTTAGTGAATTTCAACAACTGACTGACCTATCGTCGGCCACTCATTCATGAAGGGAGTGGTCAGCAATGGCATTCGATGCATTCATAAAGATCGAGGGCATCAAAGGCGATGCGCTGGATGAACAGCACAAAGGCTGGATCGAAATCACCGGCTACAGCTTCGGTGCGGATCAAAGCGTTTCCTCAACTGCACGTTCAGCCGGTGGTGCGACGGCGGGCGGTGTTCGTCTTTCGGACTTCACATTCAGCAAGCGGCTGGACAGCGCGAGCGGCAAACTCTTCGAAGCCAATTGCAAAGGTTCACACCTCAAAGAAGTGACGTTGTCGCTTAACCGCGCAGGCGGCGACAAGTTGCGTTACTTTGAAATCAAACTCGAAGAAGTGCTGATTTCAAGTTTTGCCCAAAATGGCGAAAGCGGCGAGCCACTGGAGGTGATTCGCCTCAACTACGGGCGCATCAATACCACCTACACCCACCAATCCCGAGTCGACGGCCAGGCAGCTGGAAACATCTGCGGTGGTTGGGACCGTATTGCCTGCAAGCCCTACGCCTGAGGAACGCGCAAATGCCCAAGCCGTATGCGTTCATCAACGATGAGATGCTGAACTACGTCTATCTTCGGGACCATCTTGCGGGGTTGCCTATCGGCGGGCGTGCAAAGTTCGACCAACTAATGCGCATATTCTCAACGAAGTCATCTTGCCCGGACAAATCGTGATCGTGGGCGACGACGCCACGCAGATGTGTACGCCGGAAGAAACAGAACTCATGCGCCTGGCCCAGGACGTTCGCCTGTCGATGATCGGCACCGGCTACGCCAGCAGCAACGTCATGACGCAAAATTTCGACCTGCTGCAAAGCATCATGGCCTACGGCTCGATTGGCGTGGGCAGCAGCACCGCGGCGTGGGCCAGGCACATGCGTGAACTGGAAACCTTGCTCAAAGACACCGAAGCGCTGCACCAACGCTGGAAGTCCGCTGCAATCACCAACGACCAGTTCTTCGCCCAACGCAAGGCCCTGTTCTCCAAAATCGAGAAGGCGTTGGCCGGTATCGGCCGCTTCGGGTCCGGGCTCCGAAATACCGGAAAGATGAAAAAAATGCTGGGCATCTCCAGCAAGAGTTACCTGCACTCCGGTGAAATAGCGGGGTATGCGCGAACGGTCAAACACGTTGCCAAAACGGCTAATGCGTTGAGCAAAGGCACCTACGTAGGCATCGCGCTGGACGTCGGCGTCGGGGCGCTGGAGATTCAAGAGGCGTGCTCGGTGGGGAGGGAGGAGGAGTGTCGGAGGGCTAAGTATGTTGAGACTGCTAAGACAGCAGGGGGGATTGGCTTTGCTTGGTTAGGCGGATCAATGGGAAGTGTTGCTGGGCCGGCGATTTGTCTTGGATTGGGAGTCCCTTCTGGGGGAGGCGTCACGTTGGCTTGCGCAATCATTGGCGGGGCGTTGGCCGCATGGGGATTCGGGACGGCAGGATCTATAGCTGGAGATAAGTCGGCTACTTATCTGTATGAGACCGTCTATGGGAAGTAATGCGTTACTTGATCTTGGCATTACGGTGGTGACCGCGTTGTCCCTGATTGATGCACTACTGTTGGTGTGGGTGGCGAAGTTTAAACTCGAACCGCTGGAAGCTTCACTGATTGATTGCAAGCTGATTAGTGACTCTAAAAGACATTGGGGGGCGTCCGGGGCTTTAAGTCGCCAGATGCGGTTGAGCATGGTTTTCAGCGCCATTTTCTTTTGCGGAATGTGGGAGCGCAATGGACTTGTTCGTGGTGATCAAGTCAGGCGGGTCCCCGGTCGGCTGAAATACTGGGTTTATATTCCTTATCTTGCCGGAGCCGTGCTGCTTACAATGACGCTGATCCTACTGCTGGCTTCCGGAGATATAACGATTTGAGTCTGTTGCGGGGAGCAGTTTATTCTCGTGTGGATCATAAGAGGTGCATCGGTTGCCTTCGCAGCTGGAAGTGTTGGGAGCAGCGAAGGTGAAAAAAGATAGTGACAGAGACGAAATCCGTATAGCGAGGGCGTGATCCGGTTGCGAGGCTGAACAGATTGGCGATTATTTCAATGGTGTGCAGAAGGCAGCGGAATTTCCATAACAAAAAAGCCCCGACACTCTCGCAAGTGCCGGGGCTTTTTGTCATCGCCGCTGCGTCTTAGACCAATGGGTCGCCGACGTGCAGGATCTTCATGCCGTTGGTGCCGCCGATGGTGTGGTAGCTGTCACCCTTGGTCAGGATGACCCAGTCGCCTTGCTCCACCAGACCGCGCTTGAGCAGCTCGTCCACAGCGGACTGGCTGACCTGGCCTGCCGGCAGCGAGGCGGGGTCGAACGGGACGGTATACACGCCACGGAACATGGCGGCACGCGCCTGGGTAGCACGGTGCGGGGAGAACGCGTAGATCGGCACCGACGAACGGATGCGCGACATGATCAGCGGGGTGTAGCCGCTTTCGGTCAACGCGATGATCGCTTTCACGCCAGGGAAGTGGTTGGCGGTGTACATGGCGGCCAGCGCGATGCTTTCGTCGCAACGGGTGAACGAGTGACCGATGCGGTGGCTGGAAGTCTTGCCGGTCGGGTGGCGTTCGGCACCGACGCAGATACGCGCCATGGCCTCAACGGCTTCGACAGGGTAGGCCCCGGCGGCACTCTCAGCAGACAACATCACGGCATCGGTGTAGTCGAGCACGGCGTTTGCCACGTCGGACACTTCGGCGCGGGTCGGCATCGGGCTTGAAATCATCGATTCCATCATCTGCGTAGCCACGATCACCGCTTTGTTATGGCGGCGTGAGTGCAGGATGATTTTCTTCTGAATGCCGACCAGCTCAGCGTCGCCGATTTCCACGCCCAGGTCGCCACGGGCAACCATGACCGCGTCACTGGCGCGGATCAACGCGTCGAGGGTCTCATCATCGGCCACTGCTTCGGCGCGTTCGATCTTCGCCACCAGCCAGGCGGTGCCGCCGGATTCGTCGCGCAGCTTGCGGGCGTATTCCATGTCGGCAGCGTCACGCGGGAAGGAAACGGCCAGGTAGTCCAGGTCCATTTCAGCGGCGAGCTTGATGTCTTGCTTGTCTTTTTCGGTCAGCGCCGGCGCGGTCAGGCCACCACCGCGACGGTTGATGCCTTTGTGATCGGACAGCGGGCCGCCGATGGTCACGGTGCAGTGCAGGGCGTCAGCGGTCTGCGTGTCGACGCGCATGACCACTCGTCCGTCGTCGAGCAGCAGTTCGTCGCCTACACCGCAATCCTTGACCAGATCGGGATAGTCGATGCCGACGATTTCCTGGGTGCCTTCGGTCAGAGGATGGCTGGTGGAGAAGGTGAATTTGTCACCAACTTTGAGCTCGATCTTCTTGTTGGCGAACTTGGCGATGCGGATTTTCGGGCCTTGCAGGTCACCCAGCAACGCAACGAAGCGGCCGTTCTTGGCGGCGATGTCGCGGATCAGCTTCGCGCGAGCCTTGTGCTCGTCGGGCGTGCCGTGGGAAAAGTTCAGGCGGGCAACGTCCAGGCCGGCAAGAATCAGCTTCTCGATGACTTCTGGCGAATTACTTGCAGGGCCAAGTGTGGCTACGATTTTGGTGCGGCGAACGGACATGCACAAACTCCTTAAATGAAGCGCAGCGAGAGGCTACTACTGTATTGGCCTGTAGTCATTGTTCCTTTGCACTACCTGGGTGGCATTTGACTGGGCAACGGGCAGACCGGCGGCACCCAAATCGGCCTTGAAGAATTCCTGCGGTGCGCCGATACAATGCAGAGCACAGGAGACTCTCATGCGAATCGTGATGATATTAGTGGCGCTGGCTGCCTTGAGCGGTTGCACCCGTTGGGCAATGAACAGCCATCTGAATAACGCCAACCGCGCGTACGCCCAAGGCGATTGCGATGCGGTGATGTACAACCTGTCGAAGGTGGACCGCGAAAGCCGTTCCCGTCGCTATGTACAGCCGGAAGTGTCGATGTTGCGCGGGCAGTGCCTGGAGCGCCAGAAATTGTACGTGGATGCTGTGCAGACGTACCAGTTCATCATCAACCAGTACCCGTCCAGCGAGTACGCATATCGTGCTCAGGCGCGTCTGGATACCCTGCATCAGCTGGGGCATGACAATCTGGCACCGCCGGCCGTCACTAGACCTGCTTCACTTTAGTTACACCCGAACGGATGGTCGGTCTCTTTTTTGGGTGGATCTTGCGTCAGCTTGAGCTAGGCTGAAATTACATAGGGACCTAAGATTTCATCACAGGAGTGGCGAAGGACGATCTGGTTATTGAAATGCGGCGGTTATCGCCAAATCGAATAATCGGATCGGTGACTTCGGTTACGGCTGGTGAGTCAGATGACGTCCCTGTTGTAATGAACAGGTGGATTCGATTGTGTACGTCGTCTGAGCAGTTTCGCGTTCGACCGAATCTCAATGCACTAGCGCGACCATGCTCAATGGTCATCCCGGGGCGAGTGTCCAATGCTCAACGAAAGACGAATCGAGCGTCACCAGTTACCGTATTACCTGCAGGTGTTCAATCGATACACCGACAAACCGCTGGGGTGTCTGGGTAATGTTTCGGAACAGGGCATGATGCTGATCAGCGACTTGCCGATTCTCGTCGGGGCCGACTTTCAACTGCGCTTGAAAGTCCCGGATGGGAAAAACGGGGTCTATAACATCGACATCAATGCCAGCTGCCTGTGGTGCCAGGAAGATGAAACGCCGGGTGTTTTCGACTCGGGTTTCAAGCTTCAGGCAGCGCCGCCCGAGTACTACCACCTGATTCAGGCGTTGCAGCGCTACTTCAGCTTCTATCCTTTGGAAGCCTCGGCGTGAAACGGCACCCTTATAAGGTGCCGGCTTTCTTCCAGCCAAGATAGCGAGTGACCAACTGCGGCCCCAGTTCGCCGGGGCGCACGTCCAGTACAGGAATGCCATGGGCGCTCAACCGCTCATGCAGCCCCGCCCGCGCATTCAGGAAGTCCACCGTCCCGCAGTAGTCCAGCGCCTGTTGCCATGTCTGCACAGGGGAGTCGCGTTGCTGATCCAGAATTTCTTCGCGCAGGCTGGCAACCAGTACCCGATGATGACGGCTCAGTTGTTTGGCCGCGCTCAGTAACTCCTCGTCGTCCTCGTCACGCAGGTTGGTGACCAGCACTACCAGCGCGCGACGTTTCTGTCTGGCGAGCAGGTGTCGAATGGCGCCGCTGTAGTCGGCGGGTTGCTGCGTGGTCTCGAGGTCAAAGACGTGGTTGAGCAGCAGGTTCAACTGAGCCGCGCCCTTGACCGGCGACAGGTGACGGTTCTGTTCGGCGGCGAAGGTCGACACCCCCACCGCGTCGCCTTGGCGCAAGGCAACGTAGCCGAGCAAGAGGCAGGCATTGAGCGCGTGATCGAAGTGGGTCAGTTCGCCGTCCTGACTGCGCATTCGCCTGCCGCAATCGAGCAGAAAGACAATCTGTTGATCCCGTTCATCCTGGTACTCCCTGGCGATCGGGATACGTTGTCGGGCGGTGGCTTTCCAGTCGATCTGACGCAGACTGTCGCCTTCGCGAAACTCGCGCAGTTGATTGAATTCCAGGCCCAGTCCCCTGCGTTGACGCTGACGCACACCGATCTGACTGAGCCAGTTATCCACCGCCAACAACTGACCATTGTGCAGACGGGCGAAGTCCGGATAGACCCGTGCCGAGTTGAGTGCCGGGAGGTAACGACGGGAAAGCCACAACCGCAACGGGCTGCGAAGCTGGATTTCAATGCGTTCGAACGTGAAATGCCCACGGCTGGTGGGGCGCAGTCGATAGCTCAACTGCGCCTTGCGCTGCTTGCGCATCAGCATTTCCTGCGGCAGGTTTTCCATCTCGAAATGATTGCCGGGGCCTTCGGGGCCATGATCGAACAGGCTCAGGGGTACTGAGCTCAGCCAGTCATGTTGAATTTCGATCCGTACTTCGCTCCAGCGTCCCAGCGCCAGACTGCCGGGCAGGTGACGCTGCACAAGCGGTGAGGGCAGGCGCCACAGCCAGAATCCGTCCAGTGCAGCCAATACGCCGATGACGCACAGCAGCGCCCAGAACAGGTCATCGAGCCTGGCCGTCGGGCCACGTCCCAGTGATTGCAAAACACCGAGCAGCACGGCGAAGCCGGCCAGACCTACCAGCCACCAGAGCAGTCGGGTCGACGGCTTGAGCAGTTGCTTCATTGACGAGGCGCCGGAACCTGATCGAGCAATTGCTTGAGCACCTGATCCACCGACATACCTTCGATATCCAGTTCGGGCGACAGTCTGACCCGATGCCTCAGGACCGCCAGTGCGCAGCCTTTGATGTCGTCGGGAACCACGAATTCGCCTCCCCGCAGCAGGGCTCTGGCGCGTCCGCCACGCACCAGCGCGATCGATGCACGTGGGCCCGCGCCGAGGGTCAGGCCGGGCCATGTGCGGGTGGCGCGGGCCAGGCGTACGGCATAGTCGAGCACCTGTTCATCCACCGGCAGATCGCTGGCGATGCGTTGCAGCGCCTGGACGTCCCTGGCTTGCATCAGCGTGCGCAATGGCCGCACGTCGAGCATGTCGGAGCGCGTTGACCGAGTCACCTGACGCACCATGTCCAGTTCCTGTTCGGCCTGGGGATAATCCATGCGCAACTTGAGCATGAAGCGGTCGAGCTCGGCCTCCGGCAGCGGATAAGTCCCTTCCTGTTCGATGGGGTTCTGTGTCGCCAGAACCATGAACGGTTGCGGGACCGGCAGGGCGCGGCCTTCAAGGGTCACCTGACGCTCCTGCATGGCTTCGAGCAGCGCGGCCTGGGTTTTCGCCGGGGCACGATTGATCTCGTCCGCTAGCAGAATGTTGGTGAACAGCGGGCCCTTGCGCAGCTTGAACTGCTCGGTCTGCATGTCGTAGACGGCATGCCCGGTGACGTCGCTGGGCATCAGGTCCGGGGTGAACTGGATGCGCGCGAACTCCCCACCGAAACAGCGCGCCAAGGCTCGGACCAGCAATGTCTTGCCAAGGCCGGGGACGCCTTCAATCAGGACATGGCCGCCGCCGATCAGGGCTGTAAGCACGTCGTCGATCACCGCGTTCTGCCCGATCACAGCTTTCTGCAATTCGAGGCGCACGGCCTGGGCCAGATGGATGGCGCGCTGACGCTGCTGCGCCGGACTGCTGGTCGGCGTGGGCTGGCTGTCCTTGTGCTCGGCGGCAGATTGCTCCGTGTGTTCTGCAGGGCTCGCTACGCTGCTCGACTGTTCGGTCGGGTGATCGCTCATAAGGCATTCCTGAGTGTTTGCAGGTAGGCAACCTGGCGGGTGAATTCGGTGCTGGACAGGCGTTCTTCAAGGCGTGGACGCAGTGCCTGGCCGACGTCGCTGGTCGGTTGTCGGGTCATGCGTCCCAGCATCTGCCACTGCTCGGTGACTGGCAACGTTTCAAAGCCGGGATGTCGCTGGCGGGCGCGGCGCACGATGTCTTGCTGCAGCGCGCGCAGTAAAGCGTGCTGGCCTTTGCGCCGCAGCAGGAAGTCGGCGTTGGCGCGCAAGTGCTCGCTCAACTGTCGCCGGGCCCGCGAAGGTACTGGATGCATTGGCCCCTGGCGGGTGCCAGCGTGCCAAAGGCCGGCCCCCAGGCATAGCGCCAGAGCCAGTAATGCTTGCGGGAAATATTTCCAGAGCAACGCAAACAGATCGTCGTGATCGGTTCGCAGCAGCATTGTTACGGCGCTGTCCTGGCTCAGGTACCACAGCAGCCAGGCGTTGTCGTATTTGCCGATGGTGCGGGTTTTCCACAGGTCGGCATCGGTAAGGATGGTGATCAGGCCATTGCCGTAAACCATCTGCAGCAGATGCGTGGCATCGGCGCTGTTGGCCCACGACTGAGCATGATCCTGAGGATCGTCCAGGTGAAACGCGGGATCGAAACTCATGTAGGCAGGGTTGTTTTCGTTTTGTACGTAGAGTCTGGTCAGCTCCGGCCAGGGCGTTTTCGGTGCTTCGATGTCTGGCGTACTCAAGGGAATGACTGGCTTGATCTGTTCACGCTCACGCCGTCGGTCCTGTTCGCGCAGGTCGCGGGTAAGGAATTGATGGATCTGCAACTGATCGAGCAACAGATCGCCGCTACGGCCTTTCTTTTCGTCCCAGAGCTGCTCGGCGACGAATACCAGGCGCCCACCGGCACGGACCCAGCTCAGCAGGCGTGTGACTTGGGCCGGCGTCATTTTTTCCCGGGTATCCAGAAGCATCAGAGTCTGCGCCTGCTGGCTACTCTCGGGCAGGTTGTTGAGCGCCTGAATGGCCTTGACCGAAATGCCGCGCTGGCGAAGGAAGGTTTGCGCCGCCAGATACGCATTGGCCCGTACTTCGGGGGAAGGGCCTTGATCGACCACTTCCTGATAATGCTCCAGGCGTTTGATCAGCGGCATGCTGGCGACGACCAGGCCGACCAGCACCACTGCGGCGGTCAATACCCACAGGCGTCGGCTCATGAGTCAGCCTGCGAGGCGAACAGTCTTCGCCAGTCTTCGCACAGCGCGATTTGCACGTCGGTGGCAGGAATTTGATGACCGTAGGCCAGGTTCTGCCAGTGGCGGGTAAGTTCATGGCTGAAGGTGTGCAGAGGCGGTTGATTCAGGCCTGCGATGCGTTCCAGCACCTGGCCTTCGGTGTCTGCGCTTTTTAGCGGCAGGTGATAGTCGGTGAGCAAGCGACTGAGCAGCGCGCGGTACAGCAGGCTCAAGGCTTCCCGGGGCGAGTGGGACCAGAGTTTTTCTGCCGCGCTGGCGATGTCTTCAGGCAGGCTTTCGGCACTCACTTGCAGGCCAAATAATTGTTGGGGCGTTTCACGTCTGTTCTTGGGCTTGCGTTCGGGGCCATTGACAAAGGTGGTGAACCAGGCCCGATAGCGCCAGATGACCCAAGCAGCCACCAGCGTGATCGACGTCCACAATAATGCCTCGAATACAGTCGACAGGGTCTTCCCGACGTTGAGCAAACCGACAATCAGCTTCGTCAGCCAATTGGGCGTCTCGCTGGTTTTCGCGCCGTGTTTCTGCTCGGAAAGGCGCCAGCCCGATACGGACTTGGGGTTCTTGAAGGGCGGAGTATCCAGTACGCCTTTGATGGCTGCTCGCGAATCCTGACTGTTCAGTGGCTGATTCAGCAGGCGAGGGGCAGAGGGGCTGGCGACCTGCTCGTCGGCCAACGGTGAATCCAGCGGGGGGAGAGGGCAGCTGTAGGTGGATTCGCCGGCCCTTGCAGCAGCCATCGCTTCAGATGGCAGACCACTGAAGGCAATCACCAGGCCGATCATCAAAGCGTAAGCGCTGCCCATCACCCGCTGATGTAAACGGCGGAAGGCCAGCTCTATATCCCAGGCTTCGAGAGTGGTACGGCGATTGAGGTACAGCGTAAAACCGCACGACACGTAAATCGGCCCCCACAAAACTAGCACCAATGCATAAAAGGCGTTGGTGAGATGCTCCAGCCAGTTCCAGTTGCCCTCGATGTCCAGCAGGCTGCGCCAGGACCAGTCGAGTTCGATCTGCTGTGGAATCAGCGCATAGAACAGCAGCATCGCGCCGACCCAAAGGCACATCTCCAGCGTGCTGCCCATGGACGTCAGGAGGCGCACGACCCGCAGGTTTTTCTCGCCCAGAAGGGCGATCCTTTGCGCGCGGGGCAGGCCGTCGAGACCCTCCAGCTGCTGAATCGGAAGATTGAAACTGCGGCTCAGGCTGAAGCGGCGCCAGGTCAGGCTGGCGATCAGTTGGGACTTGAGCGTACGCGGCCAAGCCTTGAGCGCTGCCGTGAGTGTAGGTGTCGCGCCGAACAGGGCCTGGGAGAGAATCAACAACGGCAGGCGTTCAAACGCAGGCTTCAGCCACCAGAACAGCAGTACGGCCAGGGTGGGGTAGTCCCAGAGCACCAGGCTGAGGAGTGCGAAGACCGGCAATGTGACGATTGCCCAACTGGTCATCAGCAGGCGCCGGTGTTGGCGCGCGAGCAGGACACCCAGATCAATGGCTTCCCATGGGTTGCGTGGGCGAATGACGACGCAGGCCTCAGTCAGGCGCATGAGCGGATCGTCCGGCAAATATCAGATAGGCCGCGACCAGTGCCCATAGCACGGCCCCAACCAGATATTTAGTGTTCGCGTGCGGCCATGTCATCGATGACCAGTAAGCCTCTATAAAGGCTGCTATCAGAAGGAACAGCATGACGCCGCCGATCAGGCGCACGCTGGTTTGCGCGGCCACTCGCAATGCTTCGCCGCGCGGCATCGGGCCGGGAGCCAACAGCGCCCAGCCAAGTTTCAATCCGGCGGCGCCTGCCAATGCAATGGCGGTCAGTTCGAAAGCGCCATGCCCGACCACGAAGGGCCAGAAAGTTTCGCCGAAACCGACATCCGTGAGGTGACCGGCTACGGCGCCGATCATCAAACCGTTGAAGAACAGGAAGAACAGACTGCCGAGACCGAACAGCAAACCGCCGGCGAAGGTCTGAAAGGCAATGCCGATGTTGTGCATGATGTAATAGCCGAACATCAGCCAGTCAGTGCTCGATGCCCGTTCCGCTGCCTGCCCGATGCGGGGCGCGGCGGGATCGTACATCGACTCCATTTCGCCAACCTGGGCAGGGCTGACCACGCTGTAGATCAGATCAGGATAGCCATAGACCAGAAGCCCCATGACAATCAGGCTGCCGAAGAACAGCAGGCTCGCCAGTGCCATCAGTCGCCACTCGGCACGCACCAGACGCGGAAAGTCGGCGAGCACGAAGTTAAGTAGTTGAGCGGCGAACTGGCTGCGATGGCGGTAGAGCTGTTGATGACCACTCATCGCCAGTTGTTGCAGCGGCTCGACAAGGTGGCTGCTGTAGCCACGCTGTTGTGCCAGCGCCAGGTGCTGGCAGATTTGTCGGTATTGTTCAGTGAAACCGTCGCCAGCGTCATTTTTGCCCCGGCTGCGTTCAAGTGCATCAAGACGTTCGCCAAAGTGCAGCCATGTGTCTTGATGGCGTTGTTCGAACTGGCGCTGTTTCATATCGACCCTGCCAAGCCGCGGGCGATGCCGTTCAGTTGGTCAACTGCATGTTGAGGGGCCGTGTGTGCGGGAAGCTGCAGCGGGGCGATGAGGATCGTTGCCAGCTCCTGAGCGCGTGCCGGAGAAATGGTCTGCTGACGCTCGGCGAATGCCAGCACCGCGCGTTGTTCTTCAAGTGTCAGTACCAACGGGGCAACCACCGGCTGCGCCTCTGGCAGAACCGGCCGCTCTGTTAACGAGTCACGGTAGATCACCAGCGTCCCTGCGGCGAGGTCACCCAAGCGCTTGAACATGGGATGTTGCAGACAGGTAAAAGCGCCGACGCTATAGCCGAAAGGCAGCATATCGATAAAGCGCAACAGATTACGCAGCAGCGATGCGGACCAACCGACCGGCGTGCCGTCGTCATGTACCACGCGCAGCCCCATGATTTGTTTACCCGGCGAGCGCCCCTGGTTCAACACCTCGAACAACACCATGTACCACCAGTTGATCAGGAACAGCGCCAGTAGAAACAGACCTGTGCCGACCTCACCCAGCGCCTGAAACAGATACAACAACCCCACCAGCAATGCGCCGCGGATCAATAGGTCAATGGAAAACGCCAGTGAGCGCGACAACAGCCCTGCCGGGCGCAGCAGCAGATCGATACCTTCAGGGGTTTCCATGCGGATGCGGGTGTCCAGCGGGGCAGGCTGCGCAGCGATCCTTGGCCAAGCTTGCGAGGAGGACATTGTCGGGAGGTGGGCGCCTGAGATTAAAGCTTGATGCTAGCCACGGTAGAAGAGCTAAGCAACCGCAGGTTACGGAAACAATTTGTGGGAAACGTCTCTATCGTCAGAGCCGCGTCAGGCCGGGCAGGGCAGGGCGACTTCATCTGTTAAACTTTGCCGGTCTTCTGCTCAGGATCAGCCCGTGACTTCCAGCATTTTCTGGTACGACTACGAAACCACCGGGATCAATCCGCGTAACGATCGCCCTCTTCAAGTGGCGGGCATCCGTACCGACGATCAGCTCAACGAAATCGCCGAGCCGGTCAATCTGTACTGCCAGCCCAGCGACGACATCCTGCCGCATCCGGCAGCCTGTCTGGTAACGGGCATCACGCCAGCACGTCTGGCGGAAAAAGGGCTGTGCGAAGCGGATTTCATGACCCGCGTGCATGCCGAACTCGCGAAGCCAGGGACGTGCGGCGCGGGTTACAACACGTTGCGTTTCGATGACGAGATGACTCGCTACAGCCTTTATCGCAACTTTTTCGATCCTTACGGACGAGAATGGCAGGGCGGTAACAGTCGCTGGGATCTGATCGATGTCGTGCGAACGGCCTATGCCCTGCGCCCCGAAGGTATCGTCTGGCCGGAAGAGGACGGGCGGGTCACACTCAAGCTTGAGCGCCTGACGGCTGCCAACGGCATTGATCACGGGCAGGCGCATGATGCGCTTTCCGATGTACGAGCAACTATTGCACTGGCGCGGCGGGTTCGTGATAAACAACCCAAGCTCTATGACTATCTTTTCCAATTACGCAGCAAGCACAAGGTGCAGGAGCAAATTCGCCTTCTGCAGCCACTGGTGCATATATCCGGGCGCTTTTCCGCAGCGCGAAGTTATTTGAGCGTCGTGCTGCCGCTGGCTTGGCACCCGACCAATCGCAATGCGCTGATTGTCTGCGATCTTTTTCATGACCACAGTCCGCTCCTGGACGAAGACGGCGAGACCTTGCGTCAGCGTTTATATACCCGCCGAGAGGATCTGGCGCAGGGGCAGTTACCGGTTCCGCTCAAATTGCTTCATATAAACAAGTGTCCGGTAGTCGCGCCATTGAGCGTGCTGCGTGAGGAAGATCGTCAACGACTACTGTTGGATATGGACGTCTACAAAGAACGCGTGATGCGGCTCAATGAAGGGCAGGCGATCTGGCAGGACAAGTTGAAAAAGGTTTATGCGAGCGATGAATTCGCTGTCAGCGAAGACCCCGAGCAACAGTTATATGATGGCTTTATTAACGACCGTGACCGCCGTCTTTGCGAGCAGGTTCGTATTGCCGAACCCCAGCAATTGGGCAGCGAAGCGTGGCCCTTTGATGATCCGCGTCTTCCCGAGTTATTGTTTCGCTATCGCGCGCGTAACTTTGCAGAAACCCTCAGTCCCGAGGATTGGCAGCGGTGGTTGAGTTTCTGCCAGAGGCGTCTGACAGACCCGCAGGCCGGGGCACCCAATACGCTTAAGGGCTTTACCAAGGCGTTGATAGAGCACTCGTTGAAGGCCACGCCTGACCAGCTCAAGGTGCTGAGCCAGTGGCAGGACTACTCACTGCAATTGCAGCAGAGACTGGGGCTCTAGTACTGGCTGGGAGGAAACTCAGGCAATAAAAAACGCCAGCGTACGCTGGCGTTTTTTGTAGTCGCACATCACTGTACAACGGCTGCCGCAGCACGTGAGCTATTAGCCCAGCAGAGTTGCCCAGCTTTCTACCTCGTCGCCGCCCCACTTGGCTTTCCACTCTTTCAGAGTCTTGTGGTTGCCACCTTTGGTTTCGATGATTTCACCGTTGTGCGGGTTCTTGTATTGCTTGACCTTGCGTGCGCGTTTGGTGCCGGTAGTTTTTACCGCTGCGCCACGAGGGGCCTTTGTTTTGGATTCTGGATCCAGCAGCGCGATGATGTCGCGCAGGGATTTTTGATATTCGCCCATCAGGGCGCGCAGTTTGCCTTCGAACTCAAGTTCAGTTTGCAGTTTGCCGTCTTGTTGCAGGTTTTGCAGGCGAGCTTGCAGTTCTTTGATGGCTTCTTCTGTTGCGCGGTATTCGTTGATCAGGGACATGGGGGCTACCTATGTTGTGATGGGCACGGTGTAATGACGCAATAATAGTCAGAGTATTTGCGCAAGTAAACATTTAAGAAAAGTTTTGTCGGTAGCATTTTGAAATAGCTCACTCAGATGTGCCATCGATGAAACAAATGTTGCGCGAGAGCCTTGCACAAGTCCGCCTCTATTTAGTGCAGTAAACCAAGCCTTGTTCCACAAGGCTGGCGGGGCTTGAGAACAGCGAGCCATTACCTCTGATCCGCCGCGGAATCAGGGCAGATGAGATCCGATGAAATCAACACCATCGGAATACTGCACAGTCGTCGGGTAATCGCTAGAATGGCGGCCTTTGCGAAGTTCTGGAGTTTCCCCCCATGCGCACTTTTCGTCTGGTGATTGCCTGCCCGGACCGTGTCGGCATCGTTGCCAAAGTCAGTAACTTTCTGGCGTCGTACAACGGCTGGATCACCGAAGCGAGTCATCACTCTGACAATCTCAGCGGCTGGTTTTTCATGCGTCATGAAATCCGTGCCGATACCCTGCCATTCGACCTCGACGGTTTCCGCGAGGCTTTTACGCCGATCGCCGAAGAGTTTTCGATGGACTGGCGCATCACTGATTCGAATCAGAAGAAGCGCGTCGTGCTGATGGCCAGCCGCGAGTCACACTGCCTGGCAGACTTGCTTCATCGCTGGCACAGCGACGAGCTGGACTGCGAAATCGCCTGTGTGATTTCCAATCATCAGGACCTGCGCAGCATGGTCGAGTGGCACAACATTCCCTATTACCATGTTCCGGTCGACCCGAAAGACAAAGAGCCAGCCTTCGCTGAAGTCTCCCGTCTGGTCAAACAGCATGAAGCGGATGTGGTCGTTCTTGCGCGTTACATGCAAATTCTGCCGCCACAGCTGTGCCGTGAGTACGCGCACCAGGTCATCAACATTCACCACAGCTTCCTGCCATCGTTCGTTGGCGCCAAGCCTTACCACCAGGCGTCGCTGCGCGGCGTGAAGCTGATTGGTGCGACCTGCCATTACGTAACCGAAGAGCTGGACGCCGGTCCGATCATCGAGCAGGACGTGGTGCGTGTCAGTCACCGCGACAGCATCGAAAACATGGTGCGTTTCGGCCGTGACGTCGAGAAGATGGTGCTGGCCCGCGGTCTGCGCGCGCATCTGGAAGATCGCGTTCTGGTGCATGACAACAAGACAGTGGTGTTTGACTAAACTTACCTGTGCCGCACGGGGCAATATGTAGTCCTGTGGGGGCGAACTCATTCACGATGCAATCTGGCACGCGGCAAAGGTGCGGTGAATGCACCGATGTCTCGCGGATGAATTCGCTCCCACAGTCATTTTTCGTAGATCCGAAGGGCCAGGCCATGACCGATCCGCTCGACAAAGCCACCTCCAAAGCCCCGCCAACCCTTGGTGAAGGTTGCCTCAGCCGTTACGACCCCGATGCGTTGTCGCCCGAAGATGGCACCGAGTTCGAAGGTGCGCAGCAGTTGTGGGAGCAGCTCAAACCTGAAGCCCAGGGCGATGAAAATTCAGGCAGTTTTGATCCGAAGTAGCTTGATCAGCAACGGACGCCCGACCATCAGCAAGAACACCGGGCCGCCTGCCACCAGGTAGAAGTAGTAGGTGACGATCCGCCAGATCAGAATCGCGGCCGCCGCCGTCGATTTGCCCACCATCGGCGCCAGCAAGGCCGCCGACGTCAATTCCGCAGCGCCCGCCCCACCTGGCGACAGACTGAACTGCCCGGCACTCAGGGACAGCATCTGCACCAGGAATGTCCACGCCCAGTCGATGTCGACCCCCAGTCCCTGCAAAGCCAGATACATCACGCTGTAGCGCAGACTCCAGTGAATACAGGTCAACGCGAACACCTTCAGCAGAATGCGATGAGGCATCTTCCAGGTTTCGGCCAGCGCGTCGCGAAAATGCAGGAGTTTGCGCGCCCAGCGAATAAGGGTGGTGTTTTTGCGTTTCAGGCGTTTGAGCAGCTTGCCATTGAACAGGATGATGCGCCGATGATAGCGCGCGAAACCTGCACAGGCGCACAGACCAGCGCCGATCAACAGCGCGCTTGCGATGAGCATCCACTCAAGGTTTTCGCTGAGTTTGTGAAATACCGCATAGATGAGGATGCCAATCAGCGCGAGCAGGAAGAACACCAGATCATTGAGCTGATCTGTTGCAAACGCGGCCGTGCTTTTTGCCGGGCCGATTCCGCTGCGCGACAGCAGCGCGACCAGCGTCAATGGCGCACCACTGCCTCCCGGCGTCGCGCAATAGGCGAACTCCGTGGCCATGACCACGCCGAGACTCTTGCGCATGCCCAGCCCGCTGGCGCTGTCGCCCAACAGCAGGCGCAGGCGCATGGTGTTCATGCACCAACCCACCAGAACCATGCCGAACATGCCCAGCAGCAGTGAGAGCGGAAAATTGCGCAGGCGATGGAACATGTCCGCGCCGCCCATAAAGAAGGGGATAAGCAAAGCCAGTAACAGAACCACTGTGAGCCACGCCAGTCGCTTCACGCCGCCGACCTTAAGGTGCGCTGGCGTTGCAGCCAGTCGAATTTGGTCATCGGTACGCGGCCGTTTTCCAGCAGACGCGTCAGGGTATGCAGCCAGTAGTTGCGGGAAAACTCATGACGCATGTCCACCGGGTGCAGACCCAGGCGAATGGTGGGGGCAGTTTGCAAATGAGCCTCACGATGATCGCTGATGATTTTCGACATCCCGCGACGCCAGGCGCTGCGAGCGCTCCAGACGATACCCGGTGCATCGATCGGGGAAAAGTCCGGCAGACGATACAGGTGTTGGGCATCACTGGTGTAGTCCAGCGGCAACTGACTCAGCGCTTGCCGAGTGCCTTTACTCATGAGCCAAGCGGGGGCGACAAAGCCACGCACCGGCCAGTCGTTGTGCTGAAACACTTCCATCCCCGCTTCCAGGCGTTGCATCGCCTGCTGGCGGTCGAGGGTATAGAACTCTCCCTCCCAGGTGTAAATGCGGCGCATGAAAAAATCCTGCGGGGTGCGCGGAGCAGGGCTGTCGTCGCAATGGTAATAGCCATGCAGGGCCAGTTCATCACCACGGGCGAGACGCTCATGCATGAGGCGTTGAAAGGAGGGCGATTTATCAACAAGGTCTGCTTTGTGAAAGTCCGGGACAACCAGCCAGGTCATGGGAATGTTGCCCAGTGCGTCGACAGTTTCGATAAAAGGGCGATAGTCCTGCCACGTTTGGGGCGCCACGTCGTGCAGGACCAGTAAAACACTGCGCTCATTCGTCGTCTCAGCCATGAGCGTAGGCCGCCGCAGTTGAACCAAGTACCGATTGGTAATGGCCGAGCAAGCCCAATACCACAGCGTCCCAAGCGTAATGTCGTTCAACATGCAGGCGTGCCGCGCGCCCTTTGACTGAGGTTTCATTCCGGAACAGCTGGCGTACAGCCGCAGCCATCGCTTTCGGTTGATTGGGTTCGCATAACAACCCGCAGCCTTCGGGAATGAGCTCGCGAAAAGCCCCTGCATCGACCGCAACCACCGGCGTGCCGCAGGCCATGGCTTCAAGCACCACCAGGCCGAACGTTTCTTGATCGCCGGCATGCAGCAGTGCATCGGCACTGGCCAGTAGTCGTGCGACTCGCGCAGCCGGGCAGAAGTGATCAATGACCGAAACGTTTTTTGGCACCTTTTTGGGCATGTGGGAACCCACCAGCAGCAGATGATAGTCCTTGCCCAGCAGTTTCATGCAACCGAGCAACACGTCCAGATTTTTCTCGCGCGAACCTCTTCCGGCGAATATTAAAAGGCGAGTGTCTTCGTTCAGTCCCAGTTGCGCTTTTACCCCGGAATCACGCCGAGAAGGGGCGAAAGTTTCGAGGTCGACACCCAAAGGTTGAACGTGCACATTTCGAACGCCCAAACGCGTCAGCTTTTCAGCCATGGCGGCGCTGGGGGCGAGAACCCGGTCGAAGTTGCCGTAGAGTTTGCTGACGTAGGTCTCGACGTTATTCCCCAGCCAGTTGCCGATACGGTTACTGACCAGCAGCGGCAGGTCGGAATGATAGAAGCCGATCACTGGCACATCTAGTTGACGCCGCGCGTCCAGCGCGGCCCATGCGGTGAGATAGGGATCGCCAGCCTCGATCAGATCTGGCTGAAGATCGTGAAGGGCCTTTCGCCAGGGCGCCACGCGCAAGGGAAAACGATAGCCGTTGCCGAATGGAACAGGCGGGGCAGGAACGCTGTACACGCCATCTTTATGGGCGACGCCGGGGCCGGGAATCAGAAGGCTGTGTCGAACATCGGGATAAAGCGCCAGCCGACGATGCTTGGCATCCAGATAAGTACGCACACCACCACTGGCAGGGGCGTAGAACATGGTCATGTCAGCGATATGCACGATTGCCTCCATCCGACGGCGTTTCATCCTTGGTTGACCACTCTCAATAATAGATGTTCGTTCAGGATTGCGTGCGCAAGGCCCGCCCTGTAGTGGGCATCTCGCGGCTTGGACTAGAGTGAAGGAGCCGACTTGGGTTGGCGATTCAGGGCTGGCCCAGTAGCTATGCTGCGTCGGCCGTTCAGATAACGACAGTGTGATCCGTGGGTGAAGACATGCCGGACTCTCGACAAATTCTCATTGGCGCAGGCCTCGACGGTCAGCCAATCGGCCAGGCGTTGCGTCTGGCCAATCGGCACGGACTGGTGGCAGGCGCCACGGGCACAGGCAAGACGGTGACCCTTCAGCGCCTGGCTGAAGTGTTCAGTGATGCCGGCGTGGCGGTGTTCGCAGCGGACATCAAGGGCGACCTCTGCGGCCTCGGCGCGGCGGGAAACCCGCAAGGCAAGATCGCCGAACGCATCGCCGGCATGCCGTGGCTGAACCACAAACCTCAGGGGTATCCGGTGACGTTGTGGGATGTCCACGGGGAATCTGGACATCCGTTGCGCACGACGTTGTCCGAGATGGGGCCCTTGCTGCTGGGAAGCCTGCTGGAACTCACCGACAGCCAACAATCGGCGCTTTACGCCGCATTCAAGGTCGCTGACCGCGAAGGTTTGCTGCTTCTGGATATCAAGGATCTCAAGGCGCTGCTCAATTACCTGCGTGATAACCCGCAAGTGCTGGGCGAAGACAGTGCGCTGATGACCACCGGATCCAGTCAGGCATTGTTACGCCGACTGGCGGTCTTGGAGCAACAGGGCGCCGAGGCGCTGTTCGGCGAACCGGCGCTGCACCTTGAAGACATTCTGCAGCCCGCCAGTGATGGGCGTGGGCGTATCCACCTGCTCGATGCCAGTCGTCTGGTGCACGAAGCGCCAAAGGTCTACGCGACTTTCCTGCTGTGGTTACTGGCCGAATTGTTCGAGCAGCTGCCGGAACGCGGCGATGCCGACAAACCGTTGCTGGCGCTGTTCTTCGACGAGGCGCATCTGCTATTCGCCGATACACCGAAGGCGTTGCAGGATCGCCTTGAACAGGTGGTCAGGTTGATTCGGTCCAAGGGCGTTGGCGTGTATTTCGTCACTCAGTCACCGGGCGATCTGCCGGACAACATCCTCGCCCAGCTTGGCCTGCGTATTCAGCATGGTCTGCGCGCTTTCACCAGCAAAGAGCAAAAGTCTCTTAGAGCAGTGGCCGACGGCTTTCGGCCCAACCCCGAGTTTGATGCGCTCACGGTGCTGACAGAATTGGGCATCGGCGAGGCGCTCGTGGGGACATTGCAGGAAAAAGGCACGCCGGAGATTGTCCAGCGAGTGCTGGTGGCGCCGCCGCAGTCGCGAATCGGGCCGTTGAGTGAAGGGGAGCGCGCAGCATTGATCGCTCAGTCGCCATTGGCCGGACGTTATGACAGGCCGGTGGATCGTGAGTCCGCCTATGAAATGCTCCTGGCGCGCAAAGGAGCAGTGCCTGGAGCGGGGACGCCGTCAGCCGGTGAAGAGAAATCAGAGGGCGGTTTTGCCGATATGGCCGGTGGTTTTCTAGGGGGGCTGGCGGGGCAGGCGGTCAAGAGTGCGATGCGTCAGGCTGCCAATCAGATCGGGCGGGAGTTGGTGCGAGGCTTGATGGGCTCGTTGCTCGGAGGGAGCAAGAAACGGCGGCAGTGATTTGAAGAGTGGATGATGTCCTGTAGCAGGCCGGCTTGCCGGCAGCGGCGACTTTGAGTCGCTACCGCCGGCGAGCCGGACTGCTGTGGGTCCATCAATACGGACAGATCCTGGATCAAGCCAGGGCTTTGGACGCCAGCCAGAACAGACCCGCCGACAGTGCGACGGTGGCTGGCAGGGTCAACACCCAGGCCAACAAGATGTTACGCACGGTGCCGCCTTGCAGGCCGCTCTTGTTCGCGACCATGGTTCCGGCCACGCCGGATGACAGAATGTGAGTGGTCGACACCGGCAGGCTGAACACGTTGGCCAGGGCGATGGCACTGGCGGTGGTGATCTGAGCCGACATGCCCTGTGCGTAGGTCATGCCTTGCTTGCCGATTTTCTCGCCGATGGTCAAAACCACACGCTTCCAGCCGACCATGGTGCCAACACCCAGCGCCAATGCGACCGCAAAGATCACCCAGAACGGTGCGTATTCGGTGGTGGTGGTCAGGTCCTTGCGCAGTTTCTCGAGGTCGGACTTTTCCCGGGCATCAAGCGTCGGCAGCTTGCCAACCTTGCGCGCGGTATCGTCCAGACACAGCAGATAGCGGCGAACTTCGATGCGATGTTCAGGCGCGAGGCTGCGGTAGTCGGTCACGCCTTTGAGATTGGTCAGTAGGGCATCGATGGTCGGCTCGGTCTGCTCGGGATTGCAGCTGAAACGCTCGGGCAGGTCGCCAGTGGTCGATTTGCCCAGCGCCAGGTACTCGCCCAGCGTCGCGTTGTTGCGCTGGTAGAACTGGCTCAGATGCAGCGTCGCGTCGCGGGTACGCTCGATCTGGTAGGTAGTGGTGCTCAGGTCCAGAACGAACTGCGCCGGTACGATACCGATCAGCACCAGCATGATAAGGCCGATACCTTTCTGACCATCGTTGGAGCCGTGTACGAAGCTGACGGCCATCGCTGAAATCACCAGTACCAGACGGTTCCAGAACGGCGGGTGTTTTTTGTCGTCGAGCTTGCGGCGCTGTTCCGGGGTCTTGTGCATCTTCGACAATGGACGCCAAGCCTTGAGACCAAGGAGCACGAGCGCTGCGACGATGAACCCCATCAGCGGCGAGAACACCAGCGAGGCGCCGATATCGATTGCCTTCTGCCAGTTCACCCCGTCGGCCAACGGAATGTTGTTGATCAATGCGTTGGCCAGACCTACGCCCAGTATCGACCCGATCAGCGTATGGGAGCTGGAAGCGGGGATACCGAAGTACCACGTACCCAGGTTCCAGGTGATCGCAGCGGCCAGCAGCGAGAACACCATTGCCAGGCCATGACCTGTGTTGACGTTGATCAGCAGCTCGACCGGCAGCAGGTGAACGATGGCATAAGCCACGCCGACGCCGCCGAGCAACACCCCGAGAAAGTTGAACACACCCGAGAAGAACACCGCCAGGTGAGGCGGCATGGCCTTGGTGTAAATGACTGTCGCCACCGCGTTGGCGGTGTCATGAAAGCCGTTGATGAACTCGAAGGTGAGGACAAAAGCCAGGGCGAGCAGCAGGCTCACAATCACCCAAGCATCCAGTCCGCTGAATAAATCGATCATGGAAGGTTTTCTGACCCGGTATTAAGGGGGCGGGATTATGACAGAAAAAAAACTAATCGATAGGCAAGCCGCCAATTGGTAGCAACCTGCAACGAAAATTCTGTTCATCCAGGCCGTTGACTTCCTGTCAGGAAGCGAAACGCAAGCGCGCAAGCTTCACCTTAGCTGAAACCGGGCAAGGGGGAATCGAGCAGTTGAGCGCCGTTCACGCCCACGGCGATTCAAGAAACCGCCATCAAGGCTCTTCTTTTAGCTCGCTTTCCATCTTCTGAAGTTCTTGCTTGAACGCTTGGTCCAGCAGGCTGGCGCGTTTGCGCCAAGGCTTGCGTTCAGGCTCGGGTTGAGCGGCGTAGGTGGTCACTTCGCCACCGTACACTTCCTTGTAACGTTGTTCCTGGCGCTCTAATTCTGCGCGCAGTTCATCTTTGGTCACGTTATTACCTGATCGTGTCGAGTTTGGTTCTGGCGATAACGCAGTGACTGAAAGTGCGGGAAACCATTGACAGATCGGCGTGAAGATAAACGTTTGCGATGAGTCTTTGGCGAAAGTAATAAACACTTCAGTCACATGCGGCTACGGGCACCAGAACGACATTGCTGTCGTAGCTACATTCTCTTTCTCGGGTTGCCAGGAGGCTGGCTCATTGACCAGGCTTCTGGCCTGTCTATCGCTGGGCAGTGCACTCGGGTAGTGCATGCAGCGGGTGATTGGATCCACGCCAGATTGGGCTTGGACGTCACACACGCCTCAGCGTTATAGCGCGTCAACTGCCGGTACTATCTCCAAGAATATGCAAAGAGTCAACTGCGCAAAGGGCATCTAATCAATTACAGAGGACAAATACTCTTTTCGTGTACGAAGCTTCCGAAGTTTCTGGCAGTGAAATTTACGACAGTAGTTTGTTATTCAATTCCGGAAGTCCTGAGACAAAAAACTGGCGACGTAATTCCTGAGAAATCCGACGGTCCGATCAATGTCGTTGTATCCGGATCCTTACAAACGAAATTCAAGGTGGGGAGGAGAGAAACAAAAACGGCCTCGCGATTAGCAAGGCCGTTGCCTGGGACTTCTCAGTGGGTACCTGACCAGTATTTCCAAGAAGCCACATGGTGGCGTGTGAAAGGTATAAGCAACGAGGCAACGGGTCAATTGCGATTATCGGCCACTGGTTCGATAATCGCCCAATTCGCCCTTGCCGTCGCATTGAAAAGAGGCGAGAGTGGCGCAACAGAAGGCCTCCGTGGCCACGACGAACGGTGTCACATGAACGATCAACTGCGAAATTCCTTTGCCTCTCTGGCTCCGCCCATCGTGGCTTCCCCGGCCAAGCGGATTCAGGCCCTGACAGGTGATCCGGATTTCATGACGTCGCTGGCGCGCGGGTTGGCGGTCATTCAAGCCTTTCAGGAACGCAAGCGACACCTGACCATTGCGCAGATCAGCCACCGCACTGAAATTCCTCGCGCAGCTGTCAGGCGGTGCCTGCACACGCTGATCAAGCTGGGCTATGCAACGACCGACGGCCGTACCTACTCTCTGCTGCCGAAGGTGCTCACCCTTGGCCATGCGTATCTGTCGTCGACGCCGCTGGCGGTTTCTTCCCAGCCTTATCTGGATCGCATGAGCAATCAGCTGCACGAGGCCTGCAACATGGCCACGCTGGAAGGCGATGACATCCTTTATATAGCGCGCTCTGCGACGACTCAGCGTCTGATCTCGGTAGACCTCGCGGTGGGCGGTCGTCTACCAGCCTATTGCACGTCCATGGGCCGGATTCTTCTGGCGGCGCTGGACGATGTGTCGCTGCACGAATACCTGGATCATGCCGATCTGCAACCCAAGACCAGCCGTACCCTGCGAACCCCCGAGGCGCTGCTTGAATGCCTGGAACAGGTTCGTCAGCAGGGGTGGTGCATTGTCGATCAGGAGCTGGAGCAGGGTTTGCGCTCCATCGCCGTGCCAGTGTACGACGCGTCGGGCCAGGTGCTTGCAGCGCTCAACGTCAGTACCAGTGCGGGGCGAGTGACACGCAACGAACTGGAGCAGAAGTTTCTCCCGATCATGCTCGATGCCAGCCGTGATCTGAGCACACAGCTGTTCACCTGACTGGTGCTACAAGCTCAGGCGAGGACTCTACTATCTGTTCGATTATCGAACGGTTAGTCGGTTATCGGATTGTCCCGCCTTACGCTCAGGCATAACCTGAATCTCATTCCGGCGCTGCTCAGTGCGCCGCTCACTGATCGAGATTTTTGAACCTGGAGCACCCATGGCTGAAACTCCTTCCATGATGCGTGATGTCTTCATCTGCGACGCCATCCGCACCCCCATCGGCCGTTTCGGCGGCGCACTGGCCACGGTTCGGGCCGATGATCTGGCGGCACTGCCGATCAAGGCGCTGATGGAGCGCAATCCATCAGTGAACTGGAATGAAGTTGACGAGGTATTCCTCGGCTGCGCCAACCAGGCGGGTGAAGACAATCGTAATGTCGCGCGTATGGCTGCGTTGTTGGCGGGCCTGCCCGAAACCGTGCCGGGCGTGACCTTGAACCGACTCTGCGCCTCGGGTCTGGATGCTGTCGGGACGGCGTTCCGTGCCATTGCCTGCGGCGAGATGGAGTTGGCGATTGCCGGGGGCGTCGAGTCCATGTCCCGCGCTCCGTTCGTAATGGGCAAGGCTGACACCGCCTTCGGGCGCGGTCAGAAGCTTGAAGACACCACGCTGGGATGGCGCTTCGTTAACCCCCAGATGAAGGATCTGTACGGCGTCGAGACCATGCCGCAGACCGGAGACAACGTAGCCGAGGACTTCAAGGTGTCTCGGGAAGACCAGGATGCTTTTGCCTTGCGCAGCCAGCAGCGCACCGCAGCGGCCCAGGCGTCGGGTTTCTTCGCTGAAGAAATCGTGCCGGTGCGTATCGCTCACAAAAAGGGTGAAACCGTCGTCGACAAGGACGAGCATCCGCGCGCCGATACAAGCCTGGAGGGACTGGCGAAGCTCAAGCCGGTCAATGGCGCTGGCAAGACAGTGACCGCAGGCAACGCTGCCGGTCTGAACGACGGCGCCGTGGCGCTGATTCTCGCCTCGGCCGAAGCGGTCGAGAAGCACGGTCTCACACCTCGCGCCAGGGTATTGGGCATGGCCAGCGCTGGCGTCGAGCCACGCGTGATGGGCATCGGCCCGGTTCCGGCGGTGCGCAAGCTGGTTGAGCGCCTGGGGCTGGCAGTTTCGGACTTCGACGTCATCGAACTCAACGAAGCCTTTGCCAGCCAAGGCTTGGCCGTCATGCGTGAACTGGGCATCGCCGACGATTCGCCGAAGGTCAACCCGAACGGAGGCGCCATTTCCTTGGGCCACCCTTTGGGAATGAGCGGAGCACGCCTGGTACTGACAGCGTTGCATCAATTGGAGAAAACCGGCGGCAGCAAGGGACTGGCTACCATGTGCGTCGGTGTAGGACAGGGCTTGGCTCTGGCAATAGAAAGATAAGCGACACACGTCTGAAATCAACTACCCGAGCTGTCGATTGCCTCCACGAAAAGGCCACTCGACGGCTTGGGCGGTTGTCCTTGTGATGTCGAAGTGTTACTGCTTAAGTCTAAGTGTTGCAGACTATGTCGTAGACTGGTGGTTGGATCCTGGTCGAACCGACTGGTCTTTTAAAAAACTGGGGAAAAATAATGACAACGACTCACTACACCGGAGAAGAAAGGAGCAAACGGATTTTTGCGATTGTAGGTGCCTCTTCAGGCAACCTTGTGGAATGGTTCGACTTCTATGTCTATGCCTTCTGCGCGATCTACTTTGCACCGGCTTTCTTCCCGTCCGATGACCCGACCGTGCAACTGCTCAACACGGCGGGCGTGTTTGCCGCGGGCTTCCTGATGCGTCCCATCGGCGGCTGGCTGTTCGGTCGTGTGGCCGACAAGCATGGCCGCAAGAACTCGATGATGATCTCGGTCCTGATGATGTGCGCGGGCTCGCTGGTCATCGCCTGTCTGCCGACCTACGCCTCGATCGGTGCCTGGGCGCCGTTTCTGTTGCTGATCGCGCGCCTGTTCCAAGGGCTGTCGGTGGGTGGCGAATACGGCACCACGGCGACTTATATGAGCGAAGTCGCGCTGCGGGGGCAGCGTGGGTTCTTCGCCTCTTTCCAGTATGTAACGCTGATCGGCGGCCAGTTGCTGGCGGTCCTGACCGTGGTCATCCTGCAGCAATTCCTCAGCGCCGATGAGCTCAAAGCCTACGGCTGGCGGATTCCGTTCGTGGTCGGCGCCATTGCCGCAGTGATTTCGCTGCTGCTGCGTCGCTCGCTGAAGGAAACCACCACCGCTGAAGTGCGTCAGGACAAAGACGCCGGCAGCATCGCGGCATTGTTTCGCGATCACAAAGCCGCGTTCATTACCGTGCTTGGTTACACCGCTGGTGGTTCGCTGATTTTCTACACGTTCACCACTTACATGCAGAAGTATCTGGTGAACACTGTTCACATGGACCCCAAGGTCGCGAGCTACATCATGACCGGCGCGCTGTTCCTTTACATGTGCATGCAGCCGGTGTTCGGCGCTCTGGCGGACAAGATCGGCCGACGCGCCTCGATGCTGTGGTTCGGTGGCCTGGGAACCCTGTGCACCGTGCCGCTGTTGATGACGCTCAAAACCACCACCAGTCCGGTGTTGGCGTTTGTGCTCATCACCCTGGCACTGGCAATCGTCAGTTTCTACACCTCGATCAGCGGTCTGGTAAAAGCCGAAATGTTCCCGGTCCAGGTGCGGGCACTGGGCGTCGGTCTGGCGTACGCCGTGGCTAATGCGATCTTTGGCGGTTCAGCGGAATTCGTCGCGCTGAACTTCAAGAACATGGGCATTGAAAGTACGTTCTACTGGTACGTCACCGCCATGATGGCGATTGCCTTCCTGTTCAGCCTGCGGTTGCCGAAGAAGCCGGCGTACCTGCACGAAGATCTCTGATTCAATCGCGCGCGCCTGTGATCGGGCGCGCGTCATCCATACTCTTCAATGACTTTTTCGCAAAGTGCTCAACAAAAGGGAGCTGCTATGGCATTCGTACAACTTGAAGACGGTGAACTGCATTATCAGATCGAGGGCCCTGCGGGTGCGCCGGTGCTGGTCCTGTCCAATTCGCTGGGTACCGATCTGCACATGTGGGACGCGCAGATCGCATCGTTCAGCAAGTCGTTCCGCGTCGTGCGTTACGACACGCGTGGCCATGGCAAATCCCTTGTCACTCAAGGCCCGTACACCATCGAGCAACTCGGGCGCGACGTACTGGCGCTGCTCGATGCGCTGAAAGTTGAAAAGGCGCATTTCTGTGGCCTGTCCATGGGTGGGCTGATTGGTCAGTGGCTGGGAATTCATGCCAACAACCGTCTGCACAAGCTGATTCTGTGCAACACCGCGGCGAAGATCGGTGGCCCTGAAATGTGGGGGCCTCGCATCGAGATGGTGGAGAAGGGCGGAGAGCAAGCGATGAAGGAATTGGGTGCCGGCGCGGTAGGACGCTGGTTTACCCCAGACTTCGCCCGCGATCATGCGGATAAGGTCGCGGCGGTAACCGACGTTCTGGCGGCGACTTCACCGCTGGGCTATGCCGCATGTTGCGCGGCGGTGCGTGACGCGGATTTGCGCAAGCAGGTGGGATCGATCACCGTCGACACGCTGATCATTTGTGGCAGTCATGATTCGGTGACGACCGTCGCAGACGGGCACTATCTGCAGAACCACATTCATGGGTCGCAGCTGTCGGATTACTACGCGGCGCACCTGTCGAGCGTTGAGTTGGGCGAGACGTTCAGCTTGCGGGTGACGGAATTTCTGTTGAGCTGAGCGCCAACTGGAGTGACGAAGGCCGTCATCCACAGATAGGTTTGCTGTGTGAGCAGGCATAAAAAACCCACCTTGCGGTGGGTTTCTTATGAGCGGTGAATCAGAACATGCGCATTTCAGGCACATCGCCCGAAGTCGGTTTTTTCTGACCGGTCTGGGTCTGCTCGTACCAGCCGCCACCGAGGGCGCGGTACAGATTGACCTCGGCAGACAGCTGCGACAGGCGATCGGTGATCAACGACTGTTGCGCGCTGAACAACTGACGCTGGGCATCGAGGAAGGTCAGGTTGCTGTCGACGCCGATACGATAGCGACGCTCTGCCAGGCGGTAGTAGTCCTGGTTGGCGTTGACGAAATCGGTCTGCGCTTTGAGCTGATCGACGAAGGTCTTGCGCGAGGCCAGGCCGTCGGAGACTTCCTGAAACGCGGTCTGAATGGCCTTCTCGTAGTTGGCGACGCCGATGTCTTTCTGGATCTTCGAGTAGTCCAGGCTGGCGCGCAGGCTGCCCGCGTTGAAGATCGGGAGATTGATCGTTGGCTGGAACAGCCAAGTACCCGAACCGCCTTTGAACAATCCGCTCAGATCACCGCTCGCAGTGCCGGCACTGGCCGTCAGGCTAATGCTCGGGAAAAACGCTGCGCGTGCCGCGCCGATGTTGGCGTTGGCGGCCTTCAGGCTGTGTTCGGCTTGAAGGATGTCCGGACGACGTTGCAACAATTCGGAAGGCAAGCCCGCTGGCATTTCATTGAGCATATCGGCGCTCAACGGCTGCGGCGCTGGCAGGTTGGCAGGCAGGCCGGTACCCAGCAGCAGGACCAGATTGTTCTCGTCCTGCGCGACCAGACGCTGGTAGCGAGCCAGACTGACGCGGGCGCTTTCCACCGAGGTACGCGACTGCGCAAGGTCCAGTGCCGAGGCCACACCCACTTCGTTGCTGCGCGAGGTCAGGCGCAAGCTTTCTTCAAAGGCACCGAGGGTGTCTTGCGTCAGCTTGAGCAGCTCCTTGTCCGCTTCCCAGGTCAGATAAGCGTTGGCGACGTTGGCCACCAGGCTGATCTGCGTGCTGCGACGGGCTTCTTCGCCAGCGAAGTAGGTTTCCAGAGCCTGCTCGCTCAGGCTGCGAACACGACCGAACAGGTCCAGCTCATAGGAGCTGACACCCAGACCCACCGAGTACTGGCTGGTGATACCGGATTCGCCAGTCTGCGACAGGTCCCCCGGAACCCGCTGACGGGTGCCGGTGGCTTCAGCGTTCACTGCCGGGTACAGATCCGCACGCTGGATGCGGTACTGCGCACGATAGGCGTCGATGTTCAGGGCCGCGACACGCAGGTCGCGGTTGTTGGTCAGGGCCGTCTGAATCAGCTGTTGCAGGGCAGGGTCATGGAAAAACTGACGCCAGCCCTGTTCCGCGGCTGCCTGGTTGGCCGCTTCGGCCGGCGAATACGCCGGACCTTGCGGATACTGAGCGGCCACCGGTGCTGCAGGTTGCTTGTAATCAGGGATCAACGAGCAGCCGCTAAGCACGAACGCGGTAACTGCCAGAGAGATCAGGGACTTGCTCATTGGCCAGCCTCATCGTGTGGGATGTGTTTCTGTTTGCTCTTGAACAGCGAGGATACCGATACGAAGAACAACGGTACCCAGAAGATCGCCAGAATAGTCGCGGTAATCATACCGCCGATTACGCCAGTGCCGATCGAATGCTGGCTACCTGAGCCTGCGCCGGTGGAAATGGTCAGCGGTACCACACCGAGGATGAACGCCATGGACGTCATCACGATCGGGCGCAGACGCATCCGGCACGCTTCGATTGCCGCGTCCGCCAGGCTTTTGCCTTGCTCATGCAGCTCCTTGGCGAACTCGACGATCAGAATGGCGTTCTTCGCCGCCAGGCCCACCGTGACCAACAGACCCACCTGGAAGAACACGTCGTTGGACAGGCCGCGCAAACTCGTTGCCATCAATGCACCGATGACACCCAGCGGGACGACCAACAGAACGGCAATCGGAATCGACCAGCTTTCATACAGCGCCGCCAGACAGAGGAATACGACGAGTACGGAAATCGCGTACAGCGCTGGTGCCTGCGAACCGGAGAGTCGTTCTTCGAATGACAGACCGGTCCAGGAATAGCCGATGCCCTGCGGCAACTGCTTGGACAGACGTTCGATCTCGGCCATCGCCTGACCGGTACTGTAGCCCGGGGCCGGGGTACCGAGGACCTCTTCAGCGGGAACACCGTTGTAACGCGACAGTTTCGGCGAGCCGAATACCCATTCGCCGCCCGCGAAGGCATCGAAAGGTACCATCGTGCCGCTGCTATTGCGCACGTACCATTTCTTCAGGTCTTCAGGGCTCATCCGGGATTTCGGGTTACCCATGATGTAGACCTTCTTGACGCGGCCACGGTCGATGAAGTCGTTGACGTAACTGCCGCCCATGGCCACCGACAGGGTGGTGTTGATGTCGGACTGCGTTACGCCCAGAGCGCGGGCTTTTTCGTCGTCAATGATCAACTGGTACTGAGGCTCGTCCGTCAGGCCATTGGGGCGTACGCCTGCCAGAACCTTGCTTTGTGATGCCAGGCCCAACAGTTGGTTACGCGCCTGCATGAGCTTTTCATGGCCCAGGCCAGCCTGATCCTGCAGGTAAACGTCGAAACCGGTGGCGTTACCCAGTTCCAGCACCGCAGGAGGAACAACAGCGAAGGACATCGCGTCGCGGAAGCCGAAGAAGTGCTGCTGTGCACGCTTGGCCACTTCAAACACGCTGTTGGAGGAGTCACGCTCTTCCCACGGCTTGAGCAACACGAACGCCAGTCCCGAGCTTTGACCACGGCCTGCGAAGTTGAAGCCGTTGACCGAGAATACCGATTTGACGCCCGGGTCGGTCAGCAGGAACTCACGCATCTTGTCCAGGGTGCCTTGCGTCCGCTCGGCAGTAGAGCCTGGCGGTGTCTGGACCTGGGCGAAAATCACACCTTGGTCTTCTTCAGGCAGGAACGCCGTCGGAATGCGGGTGAACATCCAGATCATGCCGGCGAAGATCAGTATGTAAACAAGGAATGCCGGGATCTTGTGGCGGATGACATTACCGACGCCACGCTCGTAGCTCAGTACGCTGCGATCAAAGGTGCGGTTGAACCAGCCGAAGAAACCCTTGCGCGGCTGACCGTGTTTTTCCGGGTCGATCGGTTTGAGCATGGTGGCGCAGAGTGCCGGCGTGAAGACCAACGCGACCAGCACCGACAGCGCCATGGCGGACACTACGGTGATCGAGAACTGCCGATAGATCACACCGGTCGAGCCGCCGAAGAAGGCCATTGGCAGCAGTACGGCCGAGAGCACCATGGCGATACCTACCAGCGCGCCCTGGATCTGCTCCATGGACTTGCGGGTCGCGTCCCGGGGAGATAAATGCTCCTCGGCCATTACCCGCTCGACGTTCTCCACCACAACGATGGCATCGTCCACCAAAAGGCCGATTGCCAACACCATACCGAACATGGTCAGCGTGTTGATGGTGAAGCCGGCTGCCGCAAGAATGCCGAAAGTCCCCAGCAATACCACCGGTACCGTCAGCGTGGTGATGACGGTGGCGCGGAAGTTCTGCAGGAACAGGTACATCACCAGGAACACGAGGATGATCGCTTCACCCAGGGTGTGTACCACGCCGGTGATCGACTCCTTGACGACTGGCGTCGTGTCATACGGGTAAACGACTTTCATGCCTGGCGGGAAAAACGGCTCAAGTCGGCTAAGGGTGTCGCGGATCGCCTTGGAAGTGTCCAGGGCGTTGGCGCCGGTGGCCAGTTTGATCGCCAGACCCGAAGCAGGCTTGCCGTTGAACTGTGCGTCGACGCTGTAGTTTTCGCCGCCCAGGCCAATGCTTGCGACGTCTTTGAGGCGTACTTGCGAGCCGTCCTGATTGACCTTAAGCAGGATGTTGCCGAACTGCTCGGCGGTTTGCAGGCGCGTCTTGCCGATGATGGTTGCGTTGAGTTGCTGACCTTTGACGGCAGGCAGACCACCAATCTGACCGGACGATACCTGAACGTTCTGCGCAGTAATGGCGGATTTCACGTCGACCGGGGTCAGTTGGAAGTTGTTCAGTTTGTCCGGGTCGAGCCAGATACGCATCGCATACTGTGCACCGAACACCTGGAAGTCACCCACACCTGGCGTACGCGCGATGGGGTCCTGAATGTTGGACACGATGTAGTTGGACAAGTCCTCCTTGCCCATGCTGCCGTCTTCGGATACCAGACCGACCACCAACAGGAAGTTCTTCACGGCCTTGGTGACGCGCAGGCCCTGCTGTTGCACCTCTTGGGGCAGCAGCGGGGTCGCCAGGTTCAGCTTGTTCTGTACCTGAACCTGCGCGATGTCCGGGTTAGTCCCCTGGTTGAAGGTAACGGTGATGGTCATGCTGCCATCGGAGTTACTTTCCGAAGAGATGTAGCGCAGGTTGTCGATACCGTTCATCTGCTGTTCGATCACCTGAACCACGGTGTCCTGCACGGTCTGTGCAGACGCACCTGGGTAGGTCACCTGAATCGCGATGGCCGGCGGCGCAATCGCCGGGTACTGGTTGATCGGCAAGTTGAGGATCGATAAAGCTCCGACCAGCATGATCACGAGGGCAATTACCCACGCGAAAATGGGACGGTCGATGAAAAACTTCGACATGGATCAGTTACTCCCTTGCGCGGGAGCCGGGGCGGCTGCTGCCTTGACGTTGGTGGCCTCGGCCACTTTCACTTCCGCACCTGGCTTGACGTACTGCAGGCCTTCGGTGATGACGCGATCACCCGCGCTCAGGCCTTTCTCGATGACCCAGTCGGTGCCGCTGGTGCGATTGGCGACCAGAGTACGCAGCTCGACCTTGTTGTCCTTGTTGACAATCAAGGCAGTCGGCGTGCCTTTCAGGTCACGGGTGACGCCTTGTTGCGGCACCAGGATGGCCTGCTCGTTCACACCGGCCTGCAGACGCGCGTGCACGAACATGCCCGGCAACAGTGTGTGGTTCGGGTTGGGGAACACGGCGCGCAGCGTGACCGAACCTGTGGTCTGGTCGACCGACACTTCGGAGAACTCGAGTTTGCCATCGATCGGGTACTGACTATTGTCTTCAAGGGTCAGCTTGACCTTCGCAGCGTTGTCACCGGCTTTCTGCAGCTTGCCGCTTTCCAGCTCGCGACGCAGGCGCAACATCTCGGTCGAGGACTGAATGACGTCCACGTAGATCGGGTCGAGTTGTTGAATGGTTGCCATCGCATCGGCCTGACCGTTGCTCACCAGTGCACCTTCAGTCACCAGCGAGCGACCGATGCGGCCGGAAATCGGCGCATACACTTTGGTGTAACGCAGATTGATCTCGGCGGTCTGCACAGCGGCCTGAGCTTCCCGAGCGTTGCCGACAGCGGTGTCGTATTCCTGACGACTCACGGCCTGCTCACTGATCAGCTGCTTGTAGCGACCGGCCAGCGAGTTGGTCGCGTCGTAAGTCGCCTTTGCGCTGTTGAGGTTGGCTTCATAGATAGCCGGATCGATCTGATACAGCTGCTGACCGGCCTTGACGTCGGTGCCTTCGGTGAACTGACGTTTGAGGATGATGCCGTTCACTTGCGGGCGTACTTCGGCGACGCGATAAGCAGTGGTGCGACCCGGCAGATCGGAAACCAGCGTGTAAGGCTGGGGCTGGATGGTCACTACGCCGACCTGAGGGGGCGGTGGTGCAGCAGCGGCCGCTTCATCCTTTTTACTGCATCCGCTGAGCAGCGATGCCAGGGCGACGGCAGTGACCAGTACGGTAACAGCTGGCTTGAATTGCATGAAGATCCTCGGGTCAGGAGTCTGAGCTCATGAGAAGTTGGAAGGGTGTAAAAGAGTTTCCGGCTGGATAAGTAGCAAGCTAATGAATATACTTACGTTCACGGTTGTTTGTAAACACCCAAGACTGCGACATGCGAACGCAGCGAGGGCATCGATTGTAGGTCCGGGACAAGGCATTACAAAGGCCGCCCGGCGTGCTATTCAGGCCACTCGACCGGAGAGCCTGACGCATTTTCATTGAGGTTTTACTGCCATGGTCCGACGCACGAAAGAAGAAGCTCAGGAAACCCGCAGGCAGATTCTCGAAGCTGCCGAGCAGGCTTTCTATGAGCGAGGCGTTGCGCGTACCACCTTGGCGGACATCGCCAACCTCGCGGGCGTGACCCGGGGCGCGATTTACTGGCACTTCAGCAACAAGGCTGATCTGGTGCAGGCGATGCTCGACAGCCTGCATGAGCCGCTCGAAGAAATGGCGCGCGCCAGCGAAAGCGAGGACGAAGTCGACCCGCTGGGATGGACGCGAAAGCTTCTGGTTCATTTGTTTCAGCAAGTTGCCATGGACCCAAAAACCCGCCGCATCAATGAAATTCTTTTTCATAAATTCGAATTCACCGATGAAATGTGTGACATGCGGCGTCAGCGTCAATTCGTCTGGCTCGATGCCAATGAACGTATCGCTCTGGCGTTGAGCAACGCTGCGCGCCAGGGGCAATTGCCCGCTGACCTGAATCCCCAGCGCGGGGCCATTTGTCTGCATGCTTATATTCACGGCATCCTCGGCCAGTGGTTACTGGTGCCGGACAGCTTTGCGCTGTACCAGGACGCTGAACGGCTGGTCGATACCGTGCTGGATATGCTCCGTTTCAGTCCTGCCTTGCGAGACCTTGCGCCATTGCCCGCTGATGGCCCCACTTGATGAGCGCTTCCAATCGCCCATAGACCTGTAGGCCACGGCCGTCTTGATCTGTAGGGCACGACTATAACCGTGTGGCGGTTAGCCTGCATCTATACATACGTACACCACGCTTGAACAGGTGGTTTACTTAGCCTTTACCTAAATCCCCCAGCGCATTCAGCAAGCCGACAGCCTCAATAGTGCAGCGCGGTGGTTCCAGCCAGGCTCAACGCTGTGGTGCTGAATACTTCCTTAATGCCATCCCCGGTCTAAGCTTGCTCCCAAACCAACAACAACGGGGTAAACGCGATGCCGGTCGTTTCGGAACGTGGAACGTGGAAAAAACTTGTGTTCGTCGCCATTGCCTGCCTGTTGGCCGGGCAGGCGTGGGCGACGGACGATGAGGCCCAGGAGTCAGCGGCGGCCAAGGCGTTGCTGGAAAAAGCCGTGGCCCATTACCGGCAAGTGGGCGACAAGGCGCTGGCTGAGTTCAGCCGGCAGGGCGAGTACGTCGACGGCGAGCGCTATGTCTTCGTTACCGACACCAGCGGCGTCATGCTTGCCAGTGGCGGCCCGTCGGTGGTTTTGATCGGTCGGGACGTTTCCTCGGTGCTCGACCCCGATCTGCAGAAGGGCTTCAAGGAAGTCCTTCAAACCCCGGAAAGTGCCGGCGTTCAGCAGGCCGAGTATCGCTGGAAGAACCAGAACGATGGCAAGGTCGAGCGCAAGCGCGTTTATTTCCAGCGTGTCGATAATCGCGTTCTGGCCGTGGGTTATTACTTGCCCAGGGCATCGCCGGAGCAGGCCAGAGCGCTGCTGGACAAGGCTTCAAGAGCGCTGGAGCAGGATGAGAACGGCACCGTCGAGGCGATCAATAACCTCAAGGGCGGGTTCCTGCAGGACGACCTCTATGTGTTCGTGGTCAATGTCGACACCAAGCGTTATGTCGCTCATGGCACCAATCTTCGTCTGGTCAACACCGATTTCAGCAAGATCAAGGACCCGGAGGGCAAACCCGTTGGTTTGCCCATGCTGGACATGATCAAGAAGCAGCCTGAAGGCGAATACGAATACCGCTGGCGCAATCCGGTCACCGGCAAAATTGAACACAAGCATGCGTACATGCGCAAAGTGGGCGATTTTCTGGTGGCGGTGGGCTACTACAACGGTTGAGCCTCAGCGATCCTTATCTTCACGCCCACGGAGCAGGTTGTTCGGCATCATCAGCGCCGCTGCCAGGCCAAGCAGCGAAACGGCGGCGCTGATCATCAGCAAATGCTGAAAGGTCATCGACAGCTGGCCGCGCAACAACTCCAGCGCCGGGCCGCTGACAGCGTGCAGGCTGTCCATCAGCAGATTGCCCGAACTGCCTTCGCCAAGCGCATTAACGCTGACCTGATCCAGCCCGGAACCCGCCAGCATTGCCAATAACAATGCCGACATGCTGGCAACACCCACTGCACCACCCAGTGAGCGGAACAGGTTGGTGGTGCTGGTGGCCACGCCCATGTCTTTCATTTCCACCGAGTTCTGCGTGCCTACCAGTGATGTCGGGAACTGCAAACCGCTGGCGATGCCGGTGAGAACCATGAACAGTCCCGTCAGGATCGCCGATTGCGGCGCAGTGAAGGCGATGCCGAGTATTGCCAGCGGCATCAACAGCGCACCCGTCAGAATGATTGGTTTGTAGCGGCCGGTCAGTGACGTGCGTCGGCCTCCGAAATAAGCACCCATCGGCATGCCGATAGCCAGTGGCATCAGATGCAATGCCGCGCTATCGGCGCCGCCGCCGGTCACCGTTTGAAAGCGCAGCGGCAGCAGGACGATCAACGAGATCGCCTGAAAGCTGGTGAAGAAGATCGTGCACCAGCACAACACCGCACTGCGGTTGGCAAACAGGTGCATGGGCAGCAGCGGTTCGCGAGTGCGACGCTCATACAGGACGAAGAGCAGCAATGCCGCCAGGGCGACACCCAGCTGGATCAGTACATGATCATCGCGCCAGCTGTGGCCCTGACCGATTTCGGTGATGCCAAGCAGCAGTGCGGTCAGCCCGACGATCATCAGAATCGTGCCGAGATAGTCGATGATCGGTTTGCGTTGCGGAATCGGCAGGCCGACCAGCGTCTGGCGAGCGACCCACCAGGCCAGGAAGCCCAACGGCAGATTGATGATAAAGACCCAGCGCCACGACAAGTACTCGGTCATGTAGCCGCCAAGTACAGGCCCGGCAACGCTGGCCGTCGCATACATGCCGCTGAAGTAACCTTGATAGCGACCGCGCTCACGAGGCGGCACGATGTCGCCGATGATCGCCTGGCTGACCGAGACCATGCCACCTGCGCCGATCCCCTGTAGCAGCCTTGCGAGCACCAACTGCTCCATGCTTTGCGCCATGGCACAGAACAGCGAGGCGATGGTGAAGGTTCCGAGTCCGACCAGCATCAGGCGTCGGCGTCCATAAAGATCGCCAAGTTTGCCGTAGATCGGCACGGCCACGGTCAAGGCCACCATATAGGCCGAGATGACCCAGGCCAGCAGGTCGAAATCCTTGAATTGAGCGGAGATGGCGGGCATCGAGACCGCAACGATGGTCTGGTCCAGCGCACTGAGGAAGACGGCCATCATCAGCGCGAACAGAATGCTGCGAATGTCGGGGCGGGTTTGATTGAGGCTGGTCACGAACGAGGACTCGAACTGGCAGGTTGACCCGCCGTAAACCTCAGCGGGAAAAGTGTCACCAGTCTAGTCCGTTAGCTTGCTAATCGATAGCTGACTTAATCGATTCATCCTGGGCGAGTTCAGCGCAATGCACTGAAACTGGCGTCGGCGGGGGCGCAATGGCCGAAGGTGCAGACCACCGCCATACGAGGTTGCTGGCGCAGTTGCTCGATTCGGTAGGCGCCAGCGGCGTAGATACTCAGAACCGCCAGAACAGCGACGACGTATACGCATTGTCTTCTTATTGTGGTTCTCATGACATTTGCCTCGATCCGGTTAAAAAAATGCTTTTTTTGACGGACAAGGTAAGTGTAGGTCGGGATTGCCATGATGGCGGAACGATAGAGATTGAATGTTTTTATCGATTCTGCGGCGCGTGAAGCTTCATTGATGCACGAGCTTGCCAAAGACGTGCGGGCGAAGGGGGCTACGGGGTCACCGATTCTTCTTCACGCTGCGCGGCCTGTGCGAGCAACCAGTCCAGCAATTCCTGCAATTGCGGCGACGATCCGCCGCGGTTCGGGTACACGAAGTAATACGCCGCGCCGGTGCGGACCTTCAGATCGAACGGCATCACCAGCCGCCCGGCGCTCAAGTCCTCACCAATCAGTGCCCAGTCTCCAATCGCCACGCCCGAGCCTTGAGAGGCTACGGTCATCGCCAGGTCCAGCGTGTCGAAATGTTGCCCCTTGCTGATGTTGCTCAGGGTTGTACCGGCAGCCTTGAGCCATTGTTCCCAGTCCCGTTGATCGCGAGTCGGGTGCAGCAACATGTGTTGCTCCAGATCACTCAATTGACTGAGCGGCGTAGAACCATCGAGCAAAGACTGCGAGCAGACCGGCGTCAGTTGTTCGTCAAAAATGTGATGAACCTGCATCGACCCGTCAGGACGTGCGCCGTAGACCACTGCCGCGTCGAACTCTTCGCGACGAAAGTCCACCGCGTGCTGGATTGTGGTAGTCAGCTCAACCGGCACGTCGGGGCGTTCCTTTTGCCATTCCAGCAGCCGTGGCAGCAGCCAGCGCATCATGCAAGTCGGCGCCTTGAGTTGCAGCGCCTCGCGCTTGACCCCGACCTGGTCGACCGCTTCGTCTATCAGGGCGAACACCTGCTGGATCCGTGGAAACAGCTCGCGGCCCTGGGCGGTCAGGCTCAGGCCACGGGCCTGGCGCTGAAACAGGCTATAACCCAGGTGACTTTCCAGCCCGGAGATCTGCCGGCTCACCGCGCCCTGCGTGATGTGCAACAGCTCCGCCGCCCGCGTGAAATTGCAGCACTGAGCCGTGATCAGGAAGGTGTGCAGGGCGGGGAGGGGAGGCAGACGTTTCATCGATTGCGCAGGCATGAGTGGAGAACATGCCTAAGCATGACATTTTTTGCGTTGTCACCGATATGTCTGCACGGTTCCAATTACCCTACATCTGCTGCGTCTGGTGCGAGCCTGGCGGGCAGCTTCGAAATACGGTTATCAGAACGAATATAAAGGTCCAGACAAATGGCGACGTGCGGCGAAGTGTTGGTCAAGTTACTCGAGGGTTACGGTGTCGAGCAGGTCTTCGGCATTCCCGGCGTGCACACGGTTGAGCTGTATCGCGGGCTGGCCAGCTCCTCGATCAATCACGTCACCCCCCGCCACGAGCAGGGTGCAGGGTTCATGGCCGACGGCTACGCGCGCACCAGCGGCAAGCCGGGCGTGTGCTTCATCATCACAGGTCCGGGCATGACCAACATCACCACGGCAATGGGCCAGGCCTACGCCGATTCGATCCCGATGCTGGTGATTTCCAGTGTGCAATCGCGCAGCCAGTTGGGCGGGGGGCGCGGCAAGTTGCATGAACTGCCATCGCAGAGCGCGCTGGTCGCCGGCGTTGCCGCGTTCTCCCACACGTTGATGTCGGCGGCGCAATTGCCGTCAGTGCTGGCGCGGGCCTTTGCCCTGTTTCAGGCTGGTCGTCCGCGCCCGGTGCATATCGAAATCCCGCTGGACGTTCTGGTCGAGAACGCTGACGACCTGCTGGACAGCCAACCGGTGTCGATCACCCGTGCGGGGCCCGCACCTGCCGCGATCAAGCAAATGGCGAGCTTGCTGGCCAATGCCAGACGTCCGTTGATTCTGGCCGGGGGTGGCGCCATCGATGCCGCCGCCGCGCTGACCGAACTGGCAGAAAAGCTTGAGGCCCCGGTTGCGCTGACGATCAACGCCAAGGGCATGCTGCCCTCCAGCCATCCGCTGTTGATCGGCTCGACCCAGTCCCTCGATCCGACCCGCGAGATCATCGAGGGTGCCGACGTGGTGCTGGCCATCGGCACCGAGTTGGCGGAGACCGATTACGACATCACCTTCCAGGGCCACTTCAAGATTCCTGGCACGTTGCTGCGCATCGATATCGACCCGGACCAGACCGTGCGCAACTTCGAGCCCAAGGTCGCATTGGTGTCGGACGCACAGACCGCCGCTGAGGCGCTGGTCGCTGCATTAGCCAGCGAGTCCCTCGCCGAGCGTCAAAGCGACTGGGGCCGCAAGCGTGCTGCAGCGCTGAAAACCACACTGAATGCCTCGTGGGACGAAGCCACTCGCGGGCAGACGCTGTTCCTTCAAACCGTGCTGGACGTGTTGCCTGACGTGGTGCTGGTAGGGGATTCGACCCAACCGGTCTACACCGGCAACCTGACGCTGGATCTGGACAAGCCTCGCCGCTGGTTCAACTCGTCCACCGGTTACGGCACCCTCGGTTACGCCTTGCCTGCTGCGGTCGGTGCGTGGCTGGGCAGCCAGGACGCCGGTGAGCGCAACCCCGTGGCGTGCTTGATCGGCGATGGTGGCTTGCAGTTCACCCTGTCGGAACTGGCCAGCGCGGTCGAAGCGCGCACGCCGATCATCGTCTTGCTGTGGAATAACCAAGGCTACGAAGAGATCAAGAAATACATGGTCAATCGCGCCATCGAGCCGGTCGGCGTGGATATCTACACCCCGGATTTCATCGGCGTCGCCAAAGCGTTGGGCTGCGCGGCTGAGGCGGTCAGCGGCGTTGAGCAGCTGAAAGCGGCGCTGAATGCGGCGAACGATCGTCAGGGCCCGACGGTCATCGAAATCGACCAGCGCAGCTGGATGAATGGACTGAAAGCATCGTGAATGAGGCGACTGTGGTGAACCCGGTTTTGGCAGGTCTGTACATCGAAGGGCAGTGGCGCTCGGGCGGGGAGCAACTGACGGTGATCAACCCGTCGACCGAAGAGCGCCTGGCCATCGTCACGGGTGGCGATGCGCGGGCGGTGGATGACGCGGTTCGGGCGGCGCGTACAGCCTTTGATGCGTGGTCGAGAACCACCGGCGCGGCGCGGGCGATCATCCTTCGCAAGATCGCCAGTGGTGTGGCGGCGCGGCGTGAAAAGTTGATTGCGTTGCAGTCGAGCAACAACGGCAAGCCGGGTTTCGAGGCGGCGATCGATGTCGACGATGTCATCGGCACCTTCAATTATTACGCCGATCTGGCCCAGGCGTCTGACGGTCAGCAAAACCGCGCAGTCGAGTTGCCGAGCGAGGACTTCACCGCACGTCTGCGTCGCGAGCCTTGCGGCGTGGTCGGGCTGATCGTGCCGTGGAATTTCCCGATGGTCACCACCGCCTGGAAGCTTGCCCCCGCGCTGGCTGCCGGTTGCTGTGTGGTTCTGAAACCGTCCGAAGTGACGCCATTGGCCGAGCTGGAACTGGCTCGGATCATCACTGACAGCGGCTTGCCGACCGGCGTATTCAACGTGGTGTGCGGCACCGGTCTGGAAGTCGGCGCGCCGATCTCTTCACATCCGGGCATTGCCAAGGTGTCGTTTACCGGCAGCAACGCGGTGGGCGTTCAGGTGATGCAGCGTGCGGCGGAAACCGTGAAGGGCGTGAGCCTGGAACTGGGCGGCAAGTCTTCCCTGATTGTGTTGGCCGATGCCGATCTGGATCTGGCCGTCGAGCTTGCGATTGGGGGCGGCTATTTCAACGCGGGCCAGATGTGCTCCGCGACCAGCCGCGTACTGGTTGCCAATGAACTGCTAGGGCCCTTCCTTGAGCGCATCGTTGCCAAGGCGCAATCGATCAAGGTCGGCGGGCCTGAGGACGACGACGCCGAGATGGGGCCGCTGGTCAATCAGGCACAGTATCAGCGGGTAGTCGCTCATATCGAAGCCGGAAAAGACACCGGCGCGCAGCTGTTGTGCGGTGGAAAACCCCCGTCCGATCAGCCTCGCGGATATTTCTTGCAGCCTGCGGTCTTCAGCCATGTGCCCCTGGACAGTGCACTGTGGCGTGAGGAGATTTTTGGCCCGGTACTGTGCGTGCGTGGTTTCAGCTCGCAAGGCGAGGCAATTACCCTGGCCAATGACAGCCAGTTCGGCCTGGTGGCGAGTGTGGTCGGTCGAGATACCGAGACCACCGAACGCGTCGCCAACGCGCTGCAGGCGGGGCTCGTGTGGATCAACGCCCCGCAGGTGATCTTCCCGCAAGCCGCCTGGGGCGGTTACAAGCAAAGCAGCCTGGGCCGAGAGTTAGGCCCTTGGGGCATGCAAGCGTTTCAGGAAATCAAGCACGTCGTTCGCGGCGTCTGACCTGGTCGAAAATGGCTCACGCATGCCTCTGAACAAGGCATGCGTCGAGCACATGGCTCCAATGAAAAACTTTCGATTGTTGAGGAACCTGCACCACCGCAGGATGACCTCGCTGACTTGCTGAACCCCCGCCAATCGGGGGCTGTAGCCAAGCCAGCTTGCGCGCTGCGGTGCGATTTCCCTCAACCATGCGACAGAAAAACAATGGAGTCCGACGTGGGCAAACATGATCTGAACAGACGGCAATTCATCAAGGCAGTGGGCGTCGCATCAGTGGGCGCGGCGGCCATGTCCATGCCCTTCATCCGGGCGAGTGCCAGCGATGGCAGGTTTCAAGGCAAGACCTTGCGTCTGCTGACCTGGTCGGATGACACCGGCCTTGCGGCGCTGCGCAATATCGCCGCGACCTTCGAAGCCAAGACCGGCGCCAAAGTGATCGCCGACCGCACCGGCAGCACCTCGGAAATGGTCGCCAAACTCAAGGCAGGTGGCGATCGTCCTCAGTACGACATCATCACCCTGGCCGGCGTCGGCGCCGAAGGGCTGGCGGCGGCCGGTCTGCTGGAAAAACCAGACCTGAACCGCATTCCCAACATCGTCGACGTCCCGGAGAAATACCGCACCGGCGCAGACGGGCATGGCATCGGCTATCTGCTGTGGTGCAACAGCCTGGTCTACAGCACCCGCACCCTCAAGGAGGCGCCGGACAGCTACGCCGCGCTGTGGGACAAGGACATGGCGCCGAACATCTTCCTGCCGCCACCGAACTGGACCGAAGCCATGGACCTGATCATCATCGCCGCGAAGCTGGCCGGTGGTGATGAACACAACATCGAGCCGGGCTTCAAGAAGCTGGCTGAGCTCAAGGATCGCGTCGTGACTCTGGGCGAAAACCCGAATCAGATTGCCGAACTCTTCCGCACCGGCTCGCTGGACATGGGTGGCCTTTACGCCCCTGCGTTCTTCCCGAAACAGATCCGCGACCCTAACTACGGTCTGGGTGCTACGTTCGGGATGAAGGAAGGTTTCTACACCGACCTGATGCAATCGGTGATGCCGAAGAATCGTCCTGGCGACACGGATCTGGCCTACGCCTTCCTCGATCACTCTCTGGACCCGGTAGTGCAGGGCAAGATGGCCGAAGACATCTATAACGGCCCGGTCAATGCCAAGGCGGTGATCTCCGCCGAAGCGCGCAAGAGCCCGTACATTCTCACCCCTGAGCAGATCGCCGACAAAGCGATCATGCACGACAACGCCTTCCTGGCGACGGTGCATGACCAGTGGATTCGTCGATATACCGAGATTTTCTCGTCCTGATTCTGCGCTCATGAAATGGCAGCAGGCAGATGCTTACTGGGTGTATGCCGCTACGTCTTCGCGAGCAGGCTCCCTCCCACGGGGGGCGGCGGCGCATGCTTATTCTGCGGCTTAGGTCCGCCAGAATCTCCAAGCGTGACGCCGTTTTTTACCACCTCCACTGTGCCTGTGGGAGGGAGCTTGCTCGCGAAATGGCTGTAACAGGCAACAGATGCATCTCTGACTCACCGCTTAATCCGAGATCAAACACATGCACAACCCTCCTATAATGCGCCAGGAAGACGCCGCCAAACCGCGTCGAAACCGGCCACTCTCGCCGACGGCTCGCGCCTGGTTGTTCCTCACTCCGTCCATGCTGTTTCTCGCTGTACTTATCGTCGCCAGCCTGCTGGTGCTGCGCATGAGCGTCGGCACCAAAGGCGCTGAGTGGAGCGGTTTCAGCCTCGACAGCTATGCGCAGTTGTTCGAACCCTACTACCTGAAATCCCTGTTACTGACCCTGCGACTCGCGCTGATCAGCGCGGTCATTGCCGTGATCCTCGCGATCCCGGTGGGTTACACCATGGCGCGCCTGAAGTCGCCCTTCGTCAGGCGCATCTTCCTCGCTGCAGTGTTGCTGCCGCTGCTGGTCAACCTGCTGCTGCAAAGCTACGGCTGGCTGGTGATTCTCGGGCCGGCGGGCATGCTCAACCAGGCGCTCAAGGGACTGGGCCTGATCACGCGTCCGATCATGATGTTGTACAACCAGAACGGGGTGCTGATGGGGCTGGTGCAAACTGCGTTTCCGCTGGCGGTGCTGCCAATTGCCAGCGCCATGCGCGGCATTTCCCGCAGTTATGAAGAGGCCGCCGCGACGCTGGGCGCCAGTCGTTTCCAGGTGTTTCGCCAGGTGATTCTGCCGATGAGCCTGCCGGGGATCATTACCGGTGCGACGCTGGTCTTCGCTTACAACGCCAGCAGCTTTGTCGTGCCGCTGCTGCTGGGGGGGCGTCGGGTGCCGATGCTCGCGGTCATGGTTCACGATCAGATCGCACCATTGATGAACTGGCCTGCGGCTTCGGCGGCAGGTGTCGCACTGATCGTCACCACACTGGCGATCATGACCCTTTCCGAATTCGTCACCGGTCGCCGTCGGCGCATGCTGGAGGCTTCGCAATGAGCCAGAAAATACGGCGTTCCCAGCCGTTATTACCGGGAGAAACGGGGCGCTTCGCGGCCATTCTGTCGGGGGTGATTCTATTCCTCGCTGTCACGCCGATCCTGACCATGATCGTCATGTCATTCAGTGGCTCGGCCAATCTCGACTTTCCGCCCAGCAGCTACAGCCTGCAGTGGTACAAGGCGGCGTGGCAGACTTTTGTGTCACCGGATGAAAGCGATGTGTTGAGCCTTGGCAAGGCCATGACCACCAGCCTGATGGTGGCGTGCCTGACGATGATCTTCGCCACCTTGATCGCGGTCCCGGCGTCCTATGCGCTGACCCGCTGCGAATTCCGTGGCAAGGCGTTTGCCATGCAGCTGATGTCATTGCCGCTGGTGTTCCCGATGGTGGTTCTGGGGCTGGCCTTGCTGTTGGTATTCGACAGCCTGCCGTTCCAGCTGAACACCTCGCGGCTGGTCATCGCCCACGTGATTCTCGCGCTGCCGTTCGTGATCAAGAACTGCACCGCATCGATGATGACGATTGGCAGCGAAGTCGAAGAGGCCGCCCAAATGCTGGGCGCTTCGCCGACCCGCGCCATCGTCGATGTGGTCGTGCCATTGATGAAATCGGGGATTCTCGCGGGGATGCTGCTGGCGTTCATCGTCTCGTTCAACGAGTTCACGGTGACCTATTTTCTGTACAACATCGACGTCATGACCGTGCCGATCTGGATGTACAGCCGCACCGTCTCCTCGCTCGACCCCACCGTTTTCTCGTTCGCCGTGCTGATCGTGCTCATCGACTTCGTCCTGATCTGGGCGCTGGAGAAGCTGGTCGGTGAAGGTGGCGTTTCGTTCTGATTTGAGGTGTGAAGAAATGACCGGACTGATTCTGGAAAACGTTGAAAAATTCTACGGCTCGGCCTGCGCCGTCACCGACGTCAATCTGCACCTGCCGCAAGGCAAGCTCGTCTGTTTTCTCGGGCCTTCGGGCTGTGGCAAGACCACGCTGCTGCGCATGATCGCCGGCCTTGAAACCATCACCAGCGGCGAAATCCGCCTGGATGGCGAGGACGTCAGCCACACCCCGGCCCATGAGCGCAATTTCGGCATGGTGTTTCAATCCCTGGCGCTGTTTCCGCACATGACGGTGGGCGAAAACATCGCCTACCCGTTGAAGCTGCGGGGTGTCGACAAGGCCGCGCAAAAGGCCCGCGTCACCGAGTTGCTGGCGATGATCCAGCTGCAACAGATGGTAGATCGCCCGGTGGCGAAACTGTCCGGCGGGCAACGTCAGCGCGTCGCCATCGCCCGTGCAATCGCTTCGCACCCCAAGCTGCTGTTGCTCGATGAGCCGCTGTCGGCGCTGGATGCAAAGCTGCGCGAATCGATGCAGGTGGAAATCCGCCAACTGCAAAAACAGCTGAACATCACCACCATTCTGGTGACCCACGACCAGCGCGAAGCCATGACCATGGCAGACATCGTCGTGGTTCTGGGCGAGCACCGTGTGCAGCAGGTCGGTACGCCAATCGAGATCTATCGCAATCCGGCCAACGCCTTCGTCGCGGATTTTATCGGCTCAGGCAACATCTTTGCGGCCAAGGCATTGGGAGGAGGGCGCGTGCAGTTGCCTGCGGGGGATGCGCTCGACGTGCCGATCAGCGACACGATCAAGGCCGGGGCCGAGATCAGGATGCTGGTTCGGCCAGAAGATCTGCAGTTGTCGCGCTCCGATGCGGCAGCAGTCAACCGTCTGAATGGCACGGTCACTTTCATTCGCGACATTGGCGCGACCATCGAAACCACGGTGGATTGTGGCGGGGTTTCACTGACCGCATTGAGCACACCGAATCAGAGCCTTGGGTTGAACGTCGGGCATCCGGTGTCGGTAACGATCCCGGCTGAGGCGTGTCGCGTGCTGAGCGCCTGACAGGCGCAGCTCTGAGTCAATCTTCAGAGTGTTTTGCGCAGGCGCGCCAGGTCCCGCAACGGTGGCGCGCCGAACAAACGGCTGTATTCGCGGCTGAACTGGGAAGGGCTTTCATAGCCGACCCGGTACCCGGCAGCCGACGCTTCGATTCCGTCGGAGAGCATCAGCCGACGGGCTTCTTGCAAACGCAGCTGTTTCTGGTACTGCAACGGACTCATCGCGGTCACAGCCTTGAAACGATGATGCAGGGTCGAGACGCTGAGATTCACTTCCCGCGCCAGCTCTTCGATGCGCAGAGGCTGCTGGAAATTGTCGTTCAGCCACTTGATCGCTTGAGTCACGCGATGGGTCTGGCAGTTTGAAATGGCAATCTCGTACAACCGATAACCTTCACTCCCACGCAACAGGCGATAAAGGATCTCGCGTGTAATCAACGGTGCGAGCATCGGAATGTCTTTCGGGCTGTCCAGCAGGCGGATCAGACGGATGACCGCATCCAGGAGCTGCGAATCGATACGCTCGACGTACATGCCGCGTCCGCTGGGGCGGGTCGGCACGCTCATGGGGCCTGCTTCGGCAATCAGCGCGTTGATGTCCGCGGGGTCGATATCCAGACGCATCGCCAGGTGCGGGTCTTCCGGCGTGGCGTAGATGACTTTGCCACTGATCGGCAGCGCGACCGACAGCACCAGGTAATTGAGGGGGTCGTACGTGAACAGCTCGCCGCCCAGCGTCACGTCCTTGCGGCCCTGCGCCATGATGCACAGCGCCGGCTGCACCAGACCGGGTACCGACTGCAGCGGGTGGTCGTGACGCACCATGAACAGCGGCTTGATCAGCGTCTGAAAACTACCGTCAGAAGGGGCGTGGCGTCGGATCAGCTCCGCCAGTTCGGCGCGCTGCTGCTCCATCTGCGCGCTCAGTTCGGGCGTAGGCCGGAGATCTGGCACGGCGGGCTCAACGGCGGTAGGCAACATGGGAAAGTCCTCTGACGAAGCATCGATGTGGCACAGCTTATTTTTGTGCAATCGCAGGCGTTAGGCGAATCCTGCCGGATGATTGCCTGATTCTGCAGCGGGTTCACGTTTTGAGCGACGAAACGCGCTGTCTGGCTGGCCTGGTTGCTTGAAAGTCCCACATCCCGCTCCTCGATCCAGCGTTTCCATGACGGGCGTATGAGCAGCATCCGCGCAGAATCAGGCAATAACGGGGCAGTAATCGGCTACCGGCATTTGCGCCCCAGCCCCTAATCTTCAATTCCAGCCGCTATGCCCTTCCGATCCCGGCTGATTCAAAGCGACCAAAGGAGCAGGACCATGCAAAGCACTTCCGTCGTGAGCCATCAAGTCACTCTGCGCGCCAGAGCCGGACACAGTGCGCAACTGGGCGCACGCTTGAGCACGTTGATCGTACCGTCCTCCAATGCTGCGGGCTGCCTGCATTTCGCCCTGCACCGCTCCATGACCGAAGATGATGTGTGGGTCCTCTTCGGGCTTTGGGCTGACAAGTCGGCGATGAACGACTGGTTCGCGACCCCAGAGCTGAACATCTTTACTGCACTGGTCACCGAGTTGCTGGTGAGCAGCCTCGACTTCCAGACCTTCGCTAACGTTACCCAGGCTCAGGCTGAACGGGCTTATGGCTTGCCTGATGTGCGCAAGGCGGGGTGAGTTGCTCGATTTACCCGCAGCAGATCAAAACCCTCGTTTAGCCAAATTGCCCGTGACTGTTTAAAATCCTCGCCTTTCCCTTTTCAAGGCAGGACCGTCCTCCCATGGCACGCAAAGAATTCCAGCACCACGAAGCCGTTTCTGCTGCTGTTCCCGGTGAGGGAGGCTATAGCGCCGCGATTGCGGTCAAGGGCTTGGGAGCGGGCGGTGCGCCGGCTTTTCATCGCGTCCTCGATGATCAAAAATTCAAGACTGCACTGGCAGCCGATCAGGCCGCTGCCCAGGAGCTGGAGCGGCTGATCGACGTGACATCCGAAGGTGAGTTGATGTTCGCGCAGGACTGATCAGGCTTTTGGCCGATACATCTTGAACAACGACTCAGGGCCCAGCTGGAAATAATCTGCCGGGCCACCGCCGCGCAGGATCGGCTCACCTGCCGCGGTGTCATAGACCCCATCCTTGAGCAGCCGCTTGGCGATATGAACCGCCACCACTTCCCCCAGAATCAACCAGCTCGGCACCACTTCTTTATCGGCGCGCTGCAGCTGGATGATTTGCGTCACCTTGCACTCGAACGCTACCGGCGTTTCTTTCACCCTTGGCACCGAGACGATGCGCGATGGTTCGGCCGTAAGGTTGGCCAGTTCGAACTCGTTGACGTCGGCCGCCACGGGGGCGCAGCTCATGTTCATCTGCTCGGCGAGAGGCCGAGTCGCGAGGTTCCAGACGAACTCTCCGGTCTGTTCAATGTTGTTCAGGCTGTCCTTACGCCCGATGCTGCAGAAACCAATGATCGGCGGTATGTAGTTGAAGGCATTGAAGAAGCTGTACGGCGCAAGATTGAGTTTGCCTTGGGCATCCTGCGACGAAATCCAGCCGATGGGGCGCGGACCGACAATGGCGTTGAACGGATCGTGAGGCAGCCCATGGCCTTGGGAAGGCTCGTAGAAATGAATATCGTCTGACATGGCGCATTTCCTGGATAGATGTAAGCGACAGAGCTCAAAAGCGACGGCTGTCTGTACAGAATGAAGGCCGTCATAGTGCAAGGCATTACTTGAGGTTTCCAGACCCCGCCGATCCCGAGGCAAAAAAAAGCCCGACATAAGCCGGGCTACAAAGGGAGTTCGGGAGGTGAAACGTGTGAAGCGGTAGACCTTGAAGCGGTATCAGTTGAATCAGCTGACGCGGTTGGCGCCTACGTGATCAGCACCATCTGCTGCCAGACGGTTTGCACCGACGTGGTCAGCACCATCGGCAGCCTGGCGGAATTGGGAAGAACGTTCCGAACCGTCAGCGGCCAGACGGTTTGCACCGACGTGGTCAGCGCCATCGGCGGCCTGGCGGAACTGCGACGAACGTTCGGAGCCGTCAGCGGCCAGACGGTTTGCACCGACATGGTCAGCGCCATCGGCAGCCTGGCGGAACTGCGAAGAACGTTCGGAACCGTCAGCGGCCAGACGATTTGCACCGACGTGATCAGAACCATCGGAAGCCTGACGATAAGAGCCGGTATGTGAAGCGTTGGTGTGAGAAGAACCACCCTCGGCTACCGCACTTCCGTTCAATACAGAGTGGGTGTCCGAAACAGGCAGAGCGAATGCGCTCGATGCCAGGATGGAAAGACTAAGGCCAAAAATAATGTTCGAAGTTTTCATGATGTTTGCTCCATCAAAGTTCAATAATTTTTCAACTTGGGTATGGAGCTAATGTTACGCGCGTGTGCATTAAGTAGAAGTTAACAAGGTTGCTAACGACCATCGCTGAAAATGATAGTTGGCTGAAACGCCCGGTTTTAAAGCGCTGTAGCGGTTTCTGATCTGAAATGGGGCAAAATCTGTCAACTCTGACAGGTTCACTTCTTGACAGCTGTTGAATTGTGTGAATTTAAGAGTTTTCCGCATCAGCTTGCGTGATCTGCCAGTATTCACTGAAATGCATGGTGCAGATGGGAGAGTTTGAGAGTTTTGGTGACTGACAAAAGTAAGAGGGCCAGCAGATACGGGGCTTGTAACGAATTATTGCGCCAGAAAAAATCAAGCCCGGCGAAGGCCGGGCTGGGGAAGAAACCGTAAAACGATCAGCTCAGACGGTTCGCACCGACATGGTCAGCACCATCAGCAGCGAGACGATTTGCACCAACATGGTCTGCACCGTCAGCGGCAACGCGGTTGGCACCTACGTGATCAGCGCCGTCAGCAGCAACGCGGTTGGCACCTACGTGATCAGCACCGTCAGCGGCGACGCGGTTGGCACCTACGTGGTCAGCGCCGTCAGCAGCAACGCGATTGGCACCTACGTGGTCAGCACCGTCAGCGGCAAGGCGGTTGGCGCCTACGTGGTCAGCACCGTCAGCAGCAACGCGGCCGATGTTGGTGTGGGAGGAACCGTTTTCAGCAACTACCGGTGCATTGATATGGTTGCTGGCGTCTACAGCTGGAAGTGCGAAAGCACTGCTAGCCAGGATAGAGAAAGCGAGGCCGAAGATCAGTTTGTTAGTTTTCATGGTAGTTGCTCCAGATCGATTTGATTAGTTGGTAACTCGGTATGGAGTTAACTTTACTCGGCTCTGGATTATTAAGAAGTCAATCGCATTGGTAGCGATCATCGTTGAAATTGATACTGCAAAAAGCCGCTGATGATTCAGCGACTTAGCCTGCCTTGCAGCGGAAAAAAGGGCAGCTCACTCTCATGGCTGCCCCTCTGATTTGCTCCCGACCTCCTGCAGTCCGGCTCGCCGGCGGTAGCGGTTCCGAGTCCGTCACCGCCGGCAAGCCGTGCTGCTACAGGTCAGCATTGGTTCGGACGCGGGTCAGTCGGTCTCGATTCGCGAGTGCTTGCGGGTGTCTTTCATGAATACGTAGACCAGCAGCGAGCAGGCAATGCAGGCAGTCACGTACCAGTAGTAACCCGTCTCCATACCGACGCTCTTGAACCAGAGAGCGATGTACTCGGCGGTGCCGCCAAAGATGGACACGGTCAATGCGTAGGGCAGACCGACACCAAGCGCGCGGATCTCTGTCGGGAACAGCTCGGCTTTCACCACGGCATTGATCGAGGTGTAGCCGCTGACGATGATCAGCGCTGCCATGATGAGGAAGAACGCGCCCCACCAGGTTTGAATGGTGTGCAGAGTAGTCAGAATCGGCACAGTGCACAGCGTACCCAGCACACCGAAGGCGATCAGGATCGGGCGACGGCCGATTTTATCCGACAGCGCGCCGATCACCGGCTGCAGCACCATGAACAGGAACAGTGTGGCCGCAGAAATAGTGGTGGAATCGGTGATGCTCATGCCGACGGTGTTCACCAGGTATTTCTGCATGTAGGTGGTGTAGGTATAGAAGGCCAGGGTGCCGCCCATGGTCAGGCCGACCACAGTCATCAGCTCTTTGGGATGACGCATCAGCGTGCGCATCAGGCTCTCTTTCGGCTCTTCCTTCTTCTTGGTGAAGGATTCGGTTTCTTCCATACCGCGACGCAGGAACAGCGCAACGACCGCGCACAGCGCGCCGATGGCAAAAGGAATACGCCAGCCCCACGCGTTCAGTTGCTCGGTAGTGAGGGTCTGCTGCAGCACGATCAACACGCCCAGCGCGATGAGCTGCCCGGAAATCAGGGTCACGTACTGGAAGCTGGAGAAGAAACCGCGACGTTCCGTGGTGGCCATCTCACTGAGGTAGGTCGCTGAGGTGCCGTATTCACCACCGACCGACAGGCCCTGCAGCAGGCGTGCGAACACCAGGAGTATCGGCGCGCCGACGCCGATGGTTTCATAACCTGGCGTCAGGGCGATGATCAGCGAGCCGAAGCACATCAACAATACCGACGCCATCAGCGCAGCCTTGCGACCCTTGCGGTCCGCGTAGAGGCCCATCAACCACCCGCCGATCGGGCGCATCAGGAAACCCACGGCGAAGATCGCGGCGGTGTTGAGCAGTTGGGCGGTGGTATCGCCTTTGGGGAAGAAGACTTTGGCGAAGTAGAGGGAGAAAGCGGCGTAGACGTACCAGTCGTACCACTCGACCATGTTGCCGACCGAGCCTGAGAAAATGGATTTCAGGCGGCTGCCGGTGGTCTTCTGGGCGACAGGCGCCGCAGCCGATCCGGTGGACACAGAGTTGGGGATAGCCATGAGGTTTCCTGCAAGTCATTGTTTTTAGAGGGAGCGCAGCGATGCGGTCTGACGACTGTGATAGCAGGAGGTGTGCCAAGCCCCGAGAGGCCCGGTCTAGAAAGGTTTGCCTTGATGCGATGAGCGGAAATCCGCCGATAGACGTTCATCGGGTAAGCGAGAAGTTGCCGATGCCCGAGGTGTCATGCGCTGCCGTCGGGCAAAAACTTCTCCCTGATCAACCCATGGCGCTGCATCTTTTCGTTCAACGTGCGACGCGGCAGTTGCAACTCATGCAGCACCGCCTTGATATCGCCCCTGTGGCGGCTTAACGCCGAACGCAGGCAGTGGGCTTCAAAGGCTTCCTGCTGCGCCGCCAGGGATTGTCCCTCCGGCATATCCACCGAGCCCGGTTTGTCCAGCCCGAGCACCTGGCGTTCTGCTGCGTTGGCCAGCTCCCGCACGTTACCCGGCCAGTCATGGCTCAGCAGGTGGCTCAACTGCCCGCCGCTGACGATTGGTGCGCTGCGCCCCATACGTTCTGCGGCTTGGCGGGAGAAGTGGCCGAACAACAGGGGTATGTCCTCGCGTCGTTCACGTAACGGCGGCAGACGCAGCTCGGCGATGTTCAATCGATAAGCCAGGTCCTCGCGAAAACGTCCGGCCTTGGCCTCTTCGAGCAGATCAGGCTTGGTTGCGGCGATGATGCGCAGGTCGACATCGATGCTCTGGTTGGAGCCCAACCGTTCCAGACGTCGATCCTGAATCACCCGCAGCAGTTTCACCTGCTGGGCGAGCGGCATGCTTTCGATTTCATCGAGAAACAGCGTGCCGCCATCGGCGAATTCAAGCTTGCCGATGCGCTTGCCCTGAGCCCCGGTGAATGCGCCACTTTCATGACCAAACAGCTCGGCCTCGAACAGTTGCTCGGGGATTGCCGCGCAGTTGACGGCCACAAACGGTTTTTTTGCTCGCGGGCCGAAGTCATGCAGACAACGGGCGACCATTTCCTTGCCGCTGCCCGTTTCGCCGCGGATCAACACGTTGACCGGCAATTGCGCGAGGTCCTGAACCTGACGCCGCAAGGTCTGCATCGTGGGCGAGAGGCCCAGCAGCGTGGCGTCAAGTCGGGAGCGGGTGTCAGCCTGTTCATGGAGGCGGCGGTTTTCCAGCACCAGCGCGCGTTTCTCCAGTGCTCGGCGCAGGCTGCCCAGCAGCGTTTCCGGAGTGAAGGGTTTTTCCAGAAAGTCATAGGCGCCGTCGCGCATGGCATCGACCGCCATCGGTACGTCGCCATGGCCGGTGAGCAGGATCACCGGCAAATCGGGATCGCGCTTGTGCAGTTGCTCCAACAGCTCCAGGCCGCTCATGCCCGGCATGCGCACGTCACTGAGCACCACGCCAGGGAAGTGCTCGGGCAGACGGGCCAGGCAATCCTCGGCGCGACTGAACAGTTGCACGTCAAAGCCGGACAGCGACAACCACTGCTGCACCGCTTCGCGGATGGGCGCCTCGTCATCGACCACGATCACCGAGTTCAGCATGGGGTTTCGGCCTCCGGAGCCTTGGGCAGAGAGAATAAGAACAGTGCGCCATTGTTCACGTTTTCGGCGGCCAGGCGACCCCCGAGTTCATGAACGATGGCGTATGACACCGCGAGCCCGAGCCCAAGGCCATCGCCCACAGGTTTGGTGGTAAAGAACGGATCGAAAATATTCGCCAGATGCTCTTCGGCAATCCCGCCCCCGCTGTCGCCGACGGTCAGCCGCCAGCTATCTCCCTCGCTCTCGACGCGGATCTCCAGGCGCTTGAGCGGTTTTCCGCCCATGGCATCCAGTGCGTTGCGTAGCAGGTTTATCAGTACCTGCTCCAGGCGTATGGCGTCGCCGCGGACCCAGGCCGGGCGGGTCAGGTCTAGCACACAGCTGACCTTTTCTTCGCGAATGCGCGCATCGAGTAGCAGCAGCGCCTGGTCGACCACGCAGGCCAGGTCAACCCGCTCGCGCAGGCCACTGGGGCTTTTACGGGCGAAGGTCTTGAGATGGCCGGTGAGGGCGGCCATGCGCGTGAGTTGTTGATCGATGGGGGTCAGTGCCTGGTAGGCGTCGTCGACACGACCATGATCGAGCAGCAGACGCAGGGTAGCCAGTTGCATGCGCTGTGCCGTCAGCGGCTGGTTGATTTCATGGGCCAGCGCCGCAGACATCTGCCCAAGCGCGGCCAGTTTGGTCGATTGCACCAGACCGTCCTGAGCGGTCCGCAGGTCTCGCGTGCGTTCTTCCACCAGTTGTTCCAGTTCCTCGCGGCTGCGTTGACGCATGCGCGCCAACCGCCACCGCTGATAGAGGAACAGGCCGAGAAACACCAATGTCAGCCAGATTCCGGCAGCGGCCAGTGCGGCGTTGCGAATGTCCTCGGTGGCGGGCTGAGGCTTGCGCAGCAGGTGCAAGGTCCAGCCTTCGGGTTGCAGCGGCAGCGATTGCCAGAGGTAATCCGCAGTGCCGTCGGGCGCCACGACGCTGGTCAAATGGCTGTTGTCGTTGAAGGTGCGTAGGGGCTGCTGAATGAGAGGCGCCAAGGGTTGTTTGTCGTATTGGCGAGTGCTGCCCAGCTCGCTGCGGTCCTGATCCGACAAGGGACGCAATGAGCGATAGCGCCAGCCGGGTTGGTTGGCAATGAACACGATGCCTTTCGCGTCGCTGACCAGTAGCAGGTCCTCGCCTTGGGCCCAAGTGTGTTCGAGATCCGGGAATTCCAGCTTCACGACCATGGCGCCGATAAACTGCCCGGCATCGTCCCGTACTGCATTCGAGAGGAAGTAACCCGCAATCCCACTGGTCACGCCGACCGCGTAGAAACGCCCGACGCCGTTGGCTTTGGTCTGAGTGAAGTAGGGGCGAAATCCGTAGTTATGGCCGACATAGCTGCTGGGCAGTTTCCAGTTGCTGGCGCCAATCGCCAGACCGTCGCGGTCGAGCAATTCCAGCGTCGAGGACTGCGCTGCGCCATTGATCTGCTCCAGTTTCAGATTGAGCACCTGAGTGGTTTCAGCGCTGACCGGCCCCTTCAGTGCGTCTCGCAGCTGTGGGTCCAGCGCCAGCACGGCGGGAAGGGCGCGGTAGCGCTCGATCAGGGTTTGCAGGGTATTGGCATAAAGCGAAAGCTGGCCCTGGGCACGAGCGGCGTCGTCTTCCAGGGAATGGCGCTGGGCCTGATGCATGGCCAGTGTCGCCACGATCACAGCGCCAGCGAGAATCAGCAGGGTTGAAAAAACGAGGCGGGCGGCGCGAGGCATGGTGGGTGGCCTGTTGTGTTGCGGCACGGTCCTGTCAGACCGCGCCGCCTGCAGCCATTACAGCAGATTGAATGTCGTTTCTTTTACGTCTTGGGAGTCCAGGCCGATCATCAGTTTGAACTCGCCGGCTTCCGCCGCGTACTTGAGCGAAGGGTTGAAGAACTTAAGGTCTTCCTCGGTCACGGTAAAGCTCACGGCTTTTTCTTCGCCGGGCTTCAACATGACTTTCTGGAAGTTCTTCAGCTCTTTCACCGGGCGGCTGATAGAGGCCGCGACATCGCGCAGGTACAGCTGAACCACGGTTTCACCGGCCACTTTACCGGTGTTCTTGACCTGGACGGTGGCGGTCAGTTTGTCTTTGCGGGTCATCTTGTTGACCGACAGGACGATGTCCGAGACGTTGAACTGGGTATAGCTCAGGCCGTAACCGAACGGGAACAGCGGGCTGGTCGGCTCTTCGAAGTAATTCGAGGTGTAGTTCGAATCGTTCACGCGGTAAGGGCGACCGGTGTTCAGATGGTTGTAGTAGGCAGGCACCTGACCCACCGAACGCGGGAAGGTCATCGGCAGCTTGCCTGACGGGTTGTAGTCGCCGAACAGCACGTCAGCCAGTGCGTTGCCGCCTTCGGTGCCAAGGAACCAGCTTTCGAGCATCGCATCGGCTTGCTTGTTTTCTTCGCCGAGTGCCAGCGGGCGGCCGTTCATCAAAACGATCACCAGCGGTTTGCCAGTGGCCTTGAGGGCCTTGATCAGATCACGTTGACGACCCGGCAGAACGAGGTCGACACGACTGGCAGCTTCGTGGGACATGTTGCGCGATTCACCGACTACAGCCACGACGACGTCCGACTGCTGCGCGACCTTGACCGCTTCATCGATCATGTCCTGTTCCGGGCGGCTATCGATGTGAATCTGGTCGTCCATCTTGTTCAGGTAGGTGATGGCTTCCTGATTGTCGGTGACGTTGGTGCCCACTGCGTAAAGCAGTTTGGCCTTGTCGCCGACCGCATTGGCCAGGCCGTCATAGGCGCTGACTGTCTGACGCGCCAGACCGGCTGCCGACCAACTGCCCAGCATGTCCAGCGAGCTCTTGGCCAGCGGACCGATAACGGCGATGGTGCCTTGTTTCTTCAACGGCAGGGTGTTGTTGTCATTCTTCAACAGCACCATGCTGCGGCGCGCGACATCACGGGCTTCGGTGCGGTGCAGACGGTTTTCAGCATCACGGTCGACTGGATCGTCCACCGCCGCGCCGATGCGCAGGTACGGGTTGGCGAACAGGCCCATTTCCCACTTCGCGCCGAGCACTTCACGTACGGCGTTGTCGACTTCCTTGACCGACACTTCGCCATTCTTGACCAGCGCTGGCAGTTCTTCGCCGTAGGCCTTGTCGTTCATGCTCAGGTCGACGCCAGCCTTGATGGCCAGTTTCGCCGCCTCACGGAAGTCCTTGGCGACGCCGTGGTCGATCAGTTCCTTGATCGCGCCGTGGTCGCTGACGGTCACGCCCTTGAAGCCCCAGTCCTTGCGCAGCACGTCTTGCAGCAGCCAGGCGTTGGCGGTGGAGGGCACGCCGTTGATCGAGTTCAGCGCGACCATCACGCCGCCCGCGCCTGCATCGATGGCAGCGCGGTAAGGGGGCAGGTAGTCCTGTTGCATGCGCACCGGGCTCATGTCCACGGTGTTGTAGTCGCGACCGCCTTCTACTGCGCCATACAGCGCAAAGTGTTTGACCGCCGCCATGATGCTGTTCGGTGCCTGAGTGCTGGTGCCCTGGAAAGCGCGGGTCATGGTCGCTGACAAGCGCGAAACCAGATAGGTGTCTTCACCGAAGCCTTCGGAGCTGCGGCCCCAGCGGGCGTCGCGAGTGATATCGACCATTGGTGCGAAGGTCATGTCCACGCCATCGGCGGCGGCTTCGATCGCCGAAACGCGACCGGCGCGGGTGACGGCATCCATGTCCCAGGTTGACGCGAGGCCCAGGCTGATCGGGAAAATCGTGCGTTGGCCGTGAACCACGTCGTAGGCGAAGAACATCGGAATCTTCATGCGGCTGTGGGCAACGGCGGCGTCTTGCATGGCGCGGTTGTCGGGCAGCAATACGGAGTTGAAGGTCCCGCCGATACGGCCAGCGGCGATTTCCTTGACGATTTCCGACTTCGGCATTTCCGGGCCGATGCTGATGAGACGCAGCTGACCGATCTTCTCGTCGAGGGTCATCTGCTTCATCAGGTTGGAGATGAATGCATTCTTGGCTTGCAGCGTGGAAACGTTACTGGCGGGGCTGGCGGCAGTCTGGGCCCAGGCGGACTGACTGGCCAAACCGATGACAAGACTCAGTAAACACAGCTTATTCATGAATGATTTTCTCAAGGCGTGGACCGGCAACTCGCGTGTAATACCGGGCGGCCTTTGTTTTTGGTATGAAACCTTTGGTTTTTATTGTCATCAGGACGGGGGCGTCGCTGAACTCCCGACGCATCCAGGCATCAGTAGCGCAGCGAGTTTTATCTGATTGCGGTTCGGCAATCCAGTGCCCTGACAACGTGATGGGGCAAGATTATGCCGGGGATCGTCCGATTTGGCTAAAGTCATGTCTGACGTGGAAGACAATCGAACACCATCAAGGAGCGCAAGGGTCATGCAAATAGAGCGTTACGGGCACGTTAGGGGCAGTCGTTACAATTTGTCACTGACGCTGCTGATGCTGTTGAGCACGTTGCTGGCCGGTTGCGGCATCAACAACATTCCGACCTATGACGAACAGGTGAAGGCGGCTTGGGCGCAGGTACAGAACCAGTATCAGCGGCGTGCCGACCTGATTCCCAACCTGGTGGAGACCGTGAAGGGTTACGCCAAGCAGGAGCAGGATACCCTGACCGCAGTTATCGAGGCGCGAGCCAAGGCGACGTCGATCCAGATCGATGCCAATACCCTCAACGATCCGGCCAAACTCAAGCAGTTTCAGGATGCTCAGGGCCAGCTGACCGGCGCCTTGAGCCGACTGATGGTCGTGTCCGAACGCTACCCGGACCTCAAATCCAACCAGAACTTCCTGTCGCTGCAATCTCAGCTTGAGGGCACGGAAAACCGGATCGCCGTGGCGCGTCGGGATTTCATTGCTTCGGTTGAGCGCTACAACACCGAAATTCGCACCTTCCCCGGTCGCCTCTGGCACTCGGTGATGTACAGCGATCTGCCGGTTCGTCCGAACTTCGAAGCCACTGCCGCTGACGCTGACAAAGCGCCGCAAGTGAAATTCTGATGGAGCGCGCACGGCGGGGCGTGTGGGTCGCGTTGTTGGCGCTGTGGGCTGGCCTGTTCGCTCAATGCGCTCAGGCCGAGCTCAAGTTCCCGGCCCTGAGCGGCCAGGTGGTGGACACTGCCGGCATGATCGACAGCGACAGCAAAGAGCGCCTGTCGCAGATGCTGCGCGCCCACGAAGAGCTCACTACCGAGCAGATCGTGGTGGTCACGCTGCCTGATCTGCAGGGTTCGACCATCGAGGATTTCGGCTACCAGCTTGGCCGATTCTGGGGCATCGGGCAGAAGGGCAAGGATAACGGCGCACTGCTGATCGTCGCCAAGGATGAGCGTAAGGTCCGCATCGAAGTGGGTTATGGCCTGGAAGACCGGCTGACCGATGCGCAGTCCTCGGTGATCATTAATCAGATCATCACGCCGGCTTTCAAACAGGGTGATTTCGTGGGTGGCATCAGCAAAGGCACCGAGGCCATCGTGCAGGTGCTGGGAGGCGACCCGCTTGCCGAGCCTGTGGTGGGCGCGTCCGGCGGCGACGATGTGACTGACTGGAAAATGAGCCTGCTGTTTCTCATTCTTTTCGTGGCTTTCATTTATATCAACATGCGCTGGGGCCGTGCGTTGGGCGGCCTGGGCGGCGGATACATCGGCTCGGGCGGGGGCGGGGGCTTCGGTTCCGCAGGCTCAGGCAGTGGCGGAGGGATGCGCGGTGGCGGTGGCAGTTTTGGCGGCGGCGGTGCCTCCGGTGGCTGGTAGTCGATAGCTCAATAAGGGTTGTAGCGCATGTCATTACTCACTGAAGACGAACAGAAGCAGGTTGCCCAGGCCATCGAAGCCGTGGAGCGTCAGACCGACGCTGAACTGGTTACGGTCCTGGCTGCTAGCGCAGACGACTACGCCTACGTGCCGTTGATCTGGGCCGGTCTGGTCGCGTTGCTGTTGCCGGGCCTGATCAATTTTTACCCCGGCTGGCTGAATGCCAACGAGCTGCTGCTGACGCAGATCGCGACCTTTATCGTGGTGGCGCTGTTGTGCCGTCTTCCCGCAATCACCACTCGGTTGGTGCCAGGTTCGGTGCGACATTGGCGGGCGGGGAGTCTGGCGCGGCGCCAGTTTCTCGAGCAGAACCTGCACGCGACGGCGAACGGTACGGGGGTGTTGATCTTCGTCAGCGAGGCCGAGCGCTATGTTGAAATCATTGTCGACGACGGCATCGCTCGTCATGTGGACGACATGGTCTGGCGTTCTATGGTCGATGTATTCACTCGGCAGGTGGCAGACGGCAAGATCCTGGAGGGCTTTCTCGGCTGTATTCGTTCGTGCGCAGAAGTGCTCGGCGATCAGGTGCCGGTCACCCAGGCGCGCAACGAATTGCCGAATCGGCTGGTGGTGATTGACTAGCGAAATCCGATCTACGGCTTTGTGGTGGTCATTAATTAAATCCACCACGGCCGCTCAACCCGCCTAAAATACCGGCCTCGCATTTTTCGCTTCCTGAGGCTGCACCCGATGTCCGTTACTGCCACCACCGCGACGCCAGCGCAGGACCACCGCGCCGAGTTCCTGAGCCTGCTCGACACATGCCTGACGCAGAATTCGCTGATCAAACTGGTGCTGGCCAAATATGTGGGTAGCGAAGCGGACCTGCAGCGAATCATCATCAAACCTGCGACGATCAAGGATCAGCCTTGCCTGTCCTTCGTCTATCGCTACAAGACCCGCGACATTACCAAGAATCATCCTCTTGCCGAAGCGCAGACGCTGATCGGCAGCCTGCTGCCTGATTCGTTCAAGAACGCGCACTTGCTGTCGCTTACCGATGAGGTGCAGCTGGAGTTCAGCAAAAAGGGCAAGAGCACGCTGTTCCGCAACAAGTCCCAGCAACAGCGTGAAGCGCCTTCCGTCGAACATGATCGGGAGAAAAAACGCTATCTGGAGCTGAGCCGCCCGTTCCTCACCGATCTGGGCGTGACCAACAAGCAGCACGAGCTGATCCCGGCCATGTCGCGCAAATGGAAGCAGATCAACAAATTCATCGAGGTGTTCTCCCACGCCTTGGCGACTTCGCCGATCAAGCTCGACCAACCAGTGACCGTCGCCGACTTCGGATCCGGCAAGGGCTACCTGACGTTCGCGATTCACGATTACCTTCGTAACACCTTGCAGGCCCAAGGCAATGTGACCGGCGTCGAGCTGCGTGAAGACATGGTGACCTTGTGCAACAACGCGGCGGCACGACTCGAGCATCCGGGGCTGGTCTTCAAATGCGGTGACGTGCGCTCCGTGGCGCCCAGTGAGCTGGACGTGATGATCGCGCTGCATGCCTGCGATATCGCCACCGATTACGCGATTCACACCGGCATTCGCTCCGGCGCGTCGATCATCATGTGCTCGCCATGCTGTCACAAACAGATCCGTCTGCAGATCCAGAGCCCGACGTTGCTCAAGCCGATGCTGCAATACGGCCTTCATATGGGCCAGCAGGCGGAAATGGTCACTGACGCCTTGCGCGCCTTGTTGCTGGAAGCCTGCGGTTACGAAACCAAAGTTTTCGAGTTCATCTCGCTTGAACATACCAACAAGAACAAGATGATCCTGGCGGTCAAACGCGCATCGCCAACGGACCCGACCGAGCTGCTGGCGAAGATTCAGGAATTGAAAACTTTCTACAACATCAACGAGCAATGCCTGGAGACGCTGCTCCAGGCGGATGGTCTGCTCGGTTAAACCCGGGTCGCGGCTACAGGCTTGGGTGCGATGACCGCCGTCTTGCGCCCGATGGCCAGTGTCACCACCACGCCGGCCGCGAAGATCCAGGTAATCGGGTCGATGTGTTCACCGAAGAACAGCGCGGAAAACGCCATGGTGAAGAACAACTGCACCAGCTGAATCTGACTGACACGGGCGATGCCACCCATGGCCAGGCCTGCGTACCAGGCGAAAAACCCGATGAACTGCGAGAACAGCGACACGTAGCCGAACGCCCACCACGCGCCCGCTGAAATCGGCCCTTCGTGTTGCGCGGCCAGGTAGCCCACCGGAATGATCAGTACCGGGATCGAGATCACCAGCGCCCAGCAGATCACCTGCCAGCCGCCCATTTGTTTGGCCAGCCGGCCTCCCTCGGCATAACCCAGACCGCCAATCGCGACCGCGCCGACCATCAGCAGGTCCCCTGCTTGAAGATTGCCTGCGCCGCTGATCAGCGCATACCCCAGGACCAGCACGCTGCCCATTGCCGCGCAGAGCCAGAAGGCTTTCGAAGGGCGTTCATGGGACAGCCACGCTGCGTATATTGCGACAAGCAGCGGCTGCAGGCCGTTGACCAGTGCACCATGGGAGGCGGGCAGGGTTTTCATCGCCCAGGCAGAGAGCACCGGGAAGCCGATGATCACGCCAAGCGAGACCACCATCAGGGCCTTTAACTGCGCCCGAGTCGGCCACTTCTCTCGACGCCATAACAGCAACGCCGCAGCCGGGACTGCTGCAAACAGTGCTCGCCCCAGACCGTTGAGCAGCGGGTGGATTTCCTGAACGACGATGCGGGTCATGGGCAGGGTCAGGCTGAAGATCACCACCCCGATCAGCCCGAGGGCCATTCCGGTGTTTTCGCGAGAGGACATGTCGAATCTTGCCTTGTTCTTATTGGATGAAAAGAAGGCATTCATTCAGCCACAGATCACCCGCAAAGCCCCTTAACAGATACCGACAGAATCAGCCGTACACTTGGGGTTCAGGGGGGAAATGCCGTTGTTGAGGATTTTTTGGCCACCCCTGTAAGGGCTCTCAATCTTGGTGCAGAACTTGAATGCAATCTTCCTGCAACAGTTTGAAGGTCAAATTGCTGCCATCGAATTCAGCCGGGAGAACAATCGTGTCGGTCATCGGAAAGTGGGCGTTGCAAGGTGTCGTGGTATTCCTTTTCGCATGGATAGCGACCATGGCGGGCCAATGGTCAGCGAGCGTCGTCAGATCGACGAGCAGCGACCGCCTTGCCGCCCTCGGCAGCGTCCGGCTCTCCACCGAATCAGTGGCTGCCAGCGTCAACAAAAAAGCGCAGGGCGGGGCGATGGTGGTGGGGGCGTTGTCGGAAAGTAACGAGTAAGCAAGCAGCGCTGGGAAGATTGGGAGCGTTGGTGGTGTACAGAAGACAGACCGGACCTGAGAGGTCCGGTTTTTATTTGAGCTAAAAGCCGGCAATTGCGGTAGAGAAAAAATTTCTCTAGTATTCCGCCCCATGGCTACCGTACAGAGCGACGGCAACTGGAAAATCAAGATCTATCCGGACGACCATGCGCCGCCGCACTTTCACGTGCAAACCCCGGACGGGGAGTCGTTGGTACAGATCGATGGTTTCATGGTGCTGGGTAAAGGCGCGGAACCCAAAGCACTTAAAGCCGCTTTGATGTGGGCCCGATCTCATTGCGCTGAACTTTGGCGGGTATGGTACGAGCAGAATCGGAGGACCTGAGTAATGGCGAGCAAACTACGTATTGCAGCAGTGCAGCCGGTGACGGGTCAGCACGCGCTGATCATTGACTGGAGTAACGGCAAACGGCACACGGTTGATCTGGCAGCCTTTATCGAACAGTTCCCGATCCTCGCGCCGCTAAAGGACGCTAAGTTTTTCAGCCACGCGGCGGTGGGTGAATGGGGATTTGATGTCACCTGGGGAGACAACCTCGAGCTGGCTGCATCAACGCTTCATCGTCTGGCGCTGGAGCAATCCGGCGAAGTCATGCCCACCCGAGATTTCAAACTATGGATGGCCAAAAACAACCTGTCGCTGACAGCTGCTGCTGTCGAGCTGGGTTTTACGCGCCGAACCATTACTGCATACAGCAGTGGTGCCGCGCTGATACCCAAGCATGTTGCGCTGGCGTGCAGAGGATGGGAGTACGAGCACCGCTGACCGTCGTCTTTAAGCTCTCTTGATCTCCACCGCTTCTTTCAACCGTGCCACAGGCACAGCCAACTCCGGATTCCCCAACGGATGGGTCTTGGCGTTGTAAAATTTCAGCTCGATATTCTGTCCTTCGAACAACGCGCTGTAGTGCCGCTTCTGATGCTGGATGAAGGCTTCACTGCGCGGGAGGATCGAGATAGCGAGGGTTTTCGGCCTGGCTTGAAGTACGGCGTCCAGAATGTGCCGATCCTGCTTGCCCAGCGCATGACCGAAGATGCACAGCGAGCCTTGATGCTGCGCCAGTTGGGCATGGCAGAACGAAAGGTAATCGGAGCCGCGGATGATCTTCATCTTGTCGCTGCTGCGGCCTTCGCAGACGAACAGCGGCACATCTTCCAGCGCGTTGACAGCGAAGCTTCCCAAGAGGGTGCTTTCCGATGACATCAGCTTGCGCGCCGTGCCGTCGAAGTTTTTCACCAGATGCATGCCGCCGTGCAGATAAAGGATGCGCGTGGCGTGGCTGGCGGTTCTGTGCAGGTTGAACTGAGCGTCATCATCGAACAGATCGTCAAACGGCTGCGCGCCGTGCATCACGGCCCAGTAGGTCAGCAGGTCGTAATTGGTCGAGTACACCGTTTTGTATTGGCTCAGCGCCTTGCTGATATGAGCAATGGTCGAGGGGGCCATCAGCCGCCAGGGGATGTGTGCCGAACGGATGCCATGGATCAACGCCTCTTTGATGGCAAAGTAACGGTTGCGCGGCGATGACGAGCTGATGGTGAGCGCCGCATTCACCCGCATCGCGACCTTCAAGCCGCTGAGCACCGGCTCGAAATTTTCGGTGTCCATGGACTTGAACAACGCCAGCTCAGTCGGGCTCAGCGGTTTGTTGCGTGTGGTCTGCGCCAGCTCGAACAGCGAGTCGTAGGCAAAATTCTTCCACACCGCGAGACTCGCGCCGTTGCCTAGCAGCAAGCCTGAGCACGGGTGGGTGCTCTGCAACTGGTTCCAGTCGGCAAGTTCGGCATCAAAATCCGTGAATTCCATCGTCTCGCTTCGCTTTCAGGTGAGCAGGTGCTGACCGACGGGCCAGAACGGAGTGGACTTATAGGAAGCCAGGTTAACGTTGTCAACGCCGAATGCCGGTCGAACCGCCCGGAAAATAATTCGAACCCCTGCTTAAAGCATATTTCTAAAGCTTGAACCTCAAATCCGGTTCGCTGAGAGGTCATCATGAAAACCAACCCAGTGAATACACCAGCGGCGCAAAGCCCCGGCCCCCATCCCAGCCCCATGGAAACGACACGCGGTGACCGCCTGGAGCAGTCCGTCGACGAATTCGAACGGGTAGAAAACACGGACGAGCAAGAGCGCGAAACACCACCGCCGCAAACCTGGAAGCACCCGGACGACGGTAAAAGCCTGTCGGAGAAAGACCAAGAAATGCCCCTCAAACCTTGAACACCATCTGTCCAACGGTCGTTTGCACGACTGCGACCGGGTGTAAGGTCTGTCGGTAAACCCATAACACTCTCTGAATGAGAGGGAGGTAACCATGCACACTGCGATGCTCAGCAAGACGCATTTCAATGGCTACGACGTGATCAACGTCAACAATGGCCCATGGAGGGTCTGCACCCATCACGATCGACTAGGCTCGTTCGGCTCGCGTGAGGAAGCGATGGCTTTCGCTGCGTCGCTGCCTGCCTATCGGGAGCGGACCGCAATGAATGCGCAGCCCGCGCAAGTCGCTAAAGCCAAGCCGGCCGAGGCTCACAAAGGAGCGTCTAAAGCCAAATCGAAAGCGAAAAAGTAAATGCGTGAAGAAACGAAGCCTCGGTTGCTCCCGGGGCTTTGTATTTTTCCGCTTGCGGGGGGCGTGCGCTTGTCACTGGACTGCTTGAGGAATAATCTCGAAAACCAATAACCTGGCGGTCAGGTTCGTTTGGTTCGAGATAGCAGGTGATTCGGTGGACGTTATCGATCTGAAGGTTGTCGACGCCGTCGCTCGACATGGCAGCATGAACAAAGCAGCCGTCGAGCTGAATACTGTGCAGTCGAATGTGTCCTCCAGAATCCGTTCGCTGGAAGACGAGCTTGGCGTGTCACTGTTTCAGCGCAGCGCAAAGGGCGTGCAGATCACCCCGGCCGGCAGGCGCATCCTGCCCTATGCCGCACGACTCTCCAAATTGCTTTCAGATGCTTCGGCTGCCGCTCGCGACGATGGCAAACCCTCCGGCGTGCTGGAAATCGGCACCCTTGAAACCACCCTCGCGCTGCGCCTGCCCCTGCTGATCGCACGCTTCGCTAGCGCTTGGCCGGAAGTTCGTCCTGTCGTGCGCACTGGCACTACCCAGAGCCTGATTCAGGCAGTCGTCGACTGTAAGCTGGAGGGTGCGTTCGTCGCAGGGCCGGTCGATCATCCAGAGTTGCAGGCCGAAACGGTTTTCCAGGAAGAACTGGTGCTCGTCACCTCACGCGCTGTTCGTACGCTTGAGGCCGTCCGCGCCATTATCCATTTGAAGACCGTGGTGTTTCGGATCGGCTGCTCGTACCGCCAGCGAATGGATTCATTGCTGTCGGGCATGGGGTTGCTGGCGCCGGAGCCGTTGGAGTTCGGCTCTATTGATGGAATTCTTGCGTGCGTCGCAGCGGGCGTCGGTATCACCCTTTTACCAAGAGGGGTTGTCGCTCGCGCGTGGCAGGAAGGACTCGTGGCCGTCCATGAAATTCCGCCAACGCTTTCTCAGGTCGAGACAGTGTTCGTGCGCAGGGTCGACAGTCACTTTTCCAGTGCACTGGCGACCTTCCTTGAAAGCGTGCACCGGGAGACCGAAACGCACGCTCAGAACGTCAGACAGCTGGCGTAGAATTTGCGCTTCGTGTGGCCACGACGTCGATCAAAAACGCCAGCGCGATGGCGCCTGTCCCCAGCATGAACAGCAACGCGTAGCTGCCGCCGCTGTAGGTGAACAGATACGAAAACCCATACGCGGCGACGGCCTGAAACAGCGCAAACCCGACCGTCGCTGTGCGCCATGCAGCGCTCTGCTGCGCCGGATGATGGGCGAGCAATTCCTGAACACGTCCCAGCACCAGCGGTACTGTCCCCGTCACGAATGCGCCAACCACGATGCTCGAAGCGATCAACCAAGGTGTGCCAACGGTCAGCGCAGGGATGCAGACACAAATCCCTTCAAGAATGAACGACAAACGCAGTGCGCGGCCGAACCCCACTCGGTCCGCCAGCACCCCAGCCAATAACGGGCCCAACGTCGCGCCAATGCCAAACAGCACCCAATACTGAGCCCCGACTTCAAGCCCTTTGCCCAACCCGTGAGCGACGAATGCCACCAGAAATATCATGTGCGGCACCCAGCCCGCTGCGTTGAGCGCGTATTCGATGTACAGCGCCTTGAGCGTGCCATTCTTCGTTTTGCGAGGATGCTGACTCCGATTGGCGGGCGCAGCTTCCCGCGTTGGCCAACCCTTCCAGGCAATCGCCGTGAACAACAGTGAAATGATCCCCAGCCCTATCCACGTCTGTTGCAGACCTTGCTGCAACAACAGCGGCACCAGGGTTCCGGAAGCAGCGATTCCGACGCCAACCCCCATGAAAATAACCCCACCAGCCAGGCCTCTTTTTGAGGGCGGCACATACGCCAGCACGGCTGGAGCAGCAAGGACCATCAAAGCGCCGCCAGATATTCCCGACAGCAGACGCCAGATAAAAAACCAGAGGTAGGAAACCGGGAATGCACAGGCCAGAAACGCAACACTCGCCAGCAGCATCATGGCGCGCAGAGTGAAGGCGGTAGACGTTTTCCCGGCCATCACCCGCCCGGTCAGCGCACCGATCAAATACCCCGCCAGATTCGCAGCACCCAGATAGGCTGCTTTCGAAGAATCGAACCACCCTGCATCAATGATCGCTGGCAGCAACGGCGTATAAGCGAACCGGGCCAACCCGATGCCCACCAGACTCGCCGAAAACCCCGCTGCAATGCCCCATTTGCTGTTGTGGGTGTGATCGTTAGTGGTCGCGTCGCGGGGAGATGCCTGAGCCTTTTCCATCTTCGTCGCCCGATGAGTTCAGATGCGATGACGGTACACGCGTGCAAGGTATCTGAAGAAGCGAAAAGAAGTGATGGGAGGTATCTATAAAAAGATAGGTTGAGGTTGAAAATATGTTTGGTAGCGACTATTCGCGTCAACGCGCAGCTTATAAGCTCGGTGTAACGAACGGACCGACTCGACGCTTCAAAGGAGATGCAGTGGATGAAGATCATGATCATGATTGTGATGGGGATGTTGTTTATGGCCGGCTGCAGTGCGTACTCGCAACCCGTGCCTTACAGATCACACCAGGAGGGACCGAATATCTATTGCTCGATGGACCCGCCAAATCAGCCAGGGTGCAAGTGAATGGCTTGAGCGCCCGTCAGGAAACGCGGCTGCACGAGCTTGGTTCAAGAGAACTGGTCGGGAGAAAAGCGAGAATTTTTGAGAGAGGGGGAAGCTGGAGCGGGTGAAGGGAATCGAACCCTCGTTATCAGCTTGGGAAGCTGGAGTAATGCCATTATACGACACCCGCTTGTGACGCTTTCAGCGGCTGACTTTGTACCAGAAGCCGGCGCCGAATTGAAGCGTTAAATACCGCGCGGGGAAAATCAGTGGGGCGCGTCGGGCACGCAAGAGAAGGTTCGGGATTCATTCGCCGACTGCTGGTGGACGGGCGCTGGCGAATGAATCCGTTCCTTGAGACCTTCACGGTCAGATTGCAAATGCATGGTGCGTCTGTACCTGTCGGTAGCGGTTTCGGCTGGGTTCTGGTGCCGGGGTGAAGAAGTTCAGCAAGGCGTTCTGTGATTCCAGGCACGCTGCCTTGTGTTCCATGTCCAGAAAGTGTCCAGCGCTTTTGATGGTGGTGAAGTGGCAATCACGGATGTGATTGGCGAACAGCCTGGCGTCGGGGGCAGCGGTGTATTCGTCCCATTCGCCGTTCATGAACATGACCGGTACGTTGATGCGCTTGGCGGCCTTGATCTGGCCGTGGGTGCTTACATCTAGTACGTGGTTGATGTGGTGGTGCATCTGCGCGTATTCGTGCAGGTCCAGTGAGCTGACGTGTTTGTAGTTGAAACGCTTGAACAGCGACGGCAGGTGTTTGCCGATGGTGCTGTTGATCAGCGTGCCGACTTCAAAGCGATCGAAGGCGCCCAGGTGTTGCTGGCCACGTTCGAGGTAGTCGCGCATGTGCTCGTTGATGACCGGTGAAAACGAGCTGATCACGGCCTTCTCGATGCGTTTCGGCCGATGGGCCAACGCCACCAGTGCTGCCGCGCCACCCCATGAGAACGACATGATGTGTTCGGCATTGAAGTGATCGATCAGCTCCAGCAGGATCCGGCCTTCCGTCTCTTTGGTCAGTGGTTTTTCATGAAGGTTGTGAGGCTTTGATTTGCCCGCGTACGGTTGGTCGTAGAGCACCACGTTGAATTGCGGATGCAGGTTGCGGACGGTCTGTGCGAAAGATGCTGTAGTGGCCAGTGAGCCGTTGACCATGATGATGGTCTTTTCTGCGGCATCTGCGCGATAGAACTCCGTGTAAACCCGAAACTGGCCCTGTATATCAAGCACAGCGATTTCTGGCCTCATATCCATGTCTCCTGACGTTAAAACAGTGTGCGCGCAACCACGTTGCACGAGTTTCGTGACAGGTAGGCAATGCCTTGAAAGGGGGCCCATGTCGGTCCGGGACAGTCTGTCCGACAGGTATTGTTATTGGCGGGCGGTTTGCCGAACGTTGCGTCTGAAGGCGCTCGTGACGACAAAAGGTTTCTTAGAATGCGATCGTGACTCTCCGGTCACATGTGGACCGACGATTGGATTCAAGCAGGGGATGACAGATGCCGCAAGTGCCGTTCGCGAATTGTCCTACATGATCTGCCGGGCGGTCGAAAGACGTCAGATCAGCTGAATCTCTTCAGCACTCAAGGCACGGTACTGTCCGGGCTCTAGCGCGGGGTCCAGCACCAACGGCCCCATGCTTTCGCGATGCAGGCGCAGTACTTTGTTGTCGTAGAAACCGAACATGCGTTTGACCTGATGGTAGCGGCCTTCGACGATGCTTAATCGCGCATGGTGACTGTCGAGGATAGTCAGCTCGGCGGGCAGAGTGGTCAGATCTTCGAACGCGAAATAGAAACCTTCGGCGAATTTCTCAATGTAGTGCTCGCCGATTTCCTGCTCGGTTTCGACGTAGTAAAGCTTGGGCAATTTGGTCGTCGGCTGGGTCAATCGGCGCGACCATTGGCCGTCGTTGGTGATCAGCATCAGGCCTGAGGTGTTGAAATCCAGACGGCCCGCAATGTGCAGGTCGTGTTTGTCCGGCTCATCGAGAAGGTCAAGGACAGTCGGGTGTCGGGGGTCGACCGTTGCGCTGACGCAGCCTTGCGGTTTGTGCAGCATGAAGTAGCGAGTGGGTTTGCCGGTCTGGAGCGTTTCGTCGTCGAACATGACCTGGCTGAACTCGCGTACTTCATGCAGCGGGTCCCTGATCGTCCGTCCGTCGACCTTTACTCGGTCAGCGAGCAGGGCGAGGCGTACGTCCTTGCGGCTGAAACGCGGCAGGTTGCTGAGGAAACGGTCGAGGCGCATGGCGGTTTCGTGCGGATAGCTGAGGTATGCGGATGTTAAGCCATTGGCGGTTCTGATGGAGGATCTGCGGTCTCTTTAGCAGCACGGCTTGCCGGCGGTGGCGATTGCAAGGATGTCACCGCCGGCAAGCCGTGCTGCTACAGGTGCTCAATCATTTGGTGAGTGACTGGGCTTCAACCAACCCCGCACACCGCGGACACAGACAGGCCTTGTCCTTCAGCTCCTGCGGCAACGCCGCGAGCACCGCCTGGTCAATGGTTTCGGTAAAGCACCAGCAGGGTCGATCAACCGTTCGAGGGTCGGCCAGGGTGCAGCGATTGCTTTGGCCACAGACCGGACAGGTGTCCGGGCCTGAAAGGGGAGTGATCATGCCGGTTCCGCCATTTCCGTACAGACCCGATTGCGGCCGCTCTGCTTGGCGCTGTAAAGCGCCTGGTCGGCACGGGCAATCAAGCTTTGCAGGGTGTCGCCGGGGTGCAGTTCGGTCAGGCCCAGGCTGACAGTGACCTGCAAGGCTGCGCCGGTAAACACGTAGGTGTGCTGCTCGGCCAGCAGGCGAATCTTTTCGGCGACGCGTCGGGCACCGCTGCTGTTGGTGTCCTTGAGCAGGATGATGAACTCCTCGCCACCCCATCGGCAAATGATGTCGCTGTCGCGCAGGCAGCGTCTGACGTCATCGGCGAAACCGGTCAGCACTTCGTCACCCGCAAGGTGGCCGTGGGTATCGTTCAGACGCTTGAAGTGGTCCAGGTCCAGCAGCATTGCCGACAGCGACTTGTGCTCGCGGCGCGCGTCCTCGATGGCGTTCATGGCGATGCGGTCAAAGCCGCGGCGGTTGGGCAGGCCGGTCAGGCTGTCGAGCATTGCCTGGGATTCGATACGCATCTGGAAACGGCGGATCACCCGGTTGAGCAAGTACAGCACCAGCACCATCACGGCCAGGCAGATTGACAGGTTCAGGTACAGCGACTGGCGAATTTCGTTGAGCGCGCCGTCTTCACGCTTGTCGACGAACAGGTACCAGTTCAGCTCGGGGATGTAGCGCACGTTGAGAAAGTGCGCGTCGTCCTGGGACTCGTATTGGTAGCTGCCGCTCTGTGGCTTGGGCATCTGCGCCTGCAAGTCCTTCAGGTTGGGCAGTTCGCGCAATACCTGGCCGATCTTCGCGCCATTGGGGCCGCCCTCGGCGCCGGTCAGTACCAGTCGACCGAAGGTGTCGACGAAGTACACGCTGCGTTGGTATCGCTGTTGATACCGGTCGATCAGCTTGATGACGGCGTCCACGGTCAGGCCCACGCCCGTCGCACCAATGAAGTTGTTGTTGTAGTCGAAGACCTTGTAGTTGATGAAGAAGGTCAGGTTGTCCTTGTTGGCCAGGTCCGGATCGACGTTGATCTCGTACGACTCGGGCATGTCGCGCACCCGGTAATACCAGACGTCGCGGGGCTCGTCCGGGCTGACCTTTTTCAGCACGCCTCTGGCCTGGTAGTAAGTGTGGCTGTGGTCGGACACGAAAAACGCGGTGTAGGCGCCGTAGTGATCCATGACTTCCTTGAGGTAGCGGGTCATTTGCTGCGAGTCGTTTTCGCCAGCCACGACCCAGTCACGCACGAAGGTGTCGCGGGCCATCATCGATGACAGCAGCACCGGCCGCACCAGATCCTTCTGGATCTCGGAGTAGACCGTGTCCGATGTCAGCGGCAGCTCGGTGTTGACGATGCTGTCGCGGATGGCGTCCCGCGAGGCGAAATAGCTCAGCAAGGATGTCGCCAGAAAGCCGCTCCCCAAAAGGATCACCAACGTCAACAGCAGGGAGCGTTGTGAGTGGAGCGTGGAGCGAAGGGGCATGACCAGTCCGATTGAATAAGTAGTCCATTAATTTCGACATGCTAGCCTGCGGCCACCCTTTTGCGCCATGGCCGTTTATAGTTTGCAGCCCACTGGATCATGGCGTAATCGGCGCCGTACCTTGCGCCGCGCCGTATTTCGGTGAGCGCCCCAGCAACGAGCTGATTGCCGAGCAGCGGCAATGCACCAGCAGGATCCTGTCGTAGTGAATGCCATGGCGATGCAATTGGGCGAACAGATCCTCCAGCGTCGGGCTGCTCATGCCGAAGCGATTGCGCACCGTGAGCACATCCATCGGCGCTGCAGGTAGAGAAGACGGCAGCGGTGGTTGCTGGGTGTTGCGCACGATGTGGCTGATATCCCGGTAGCTTTCGTAAGAATCGCTCTGGAATTTGCTCACGCTGTAGTTCTTGATCTGACCTGACAACGACGTGCCCGCCATCAACCTGTTTGCCTCTTTCAGATCGGTGAACGGGCCGATACCGGGGCCCGGACGAGACTGCACGCCGTTCAACAGCGCATAGGGTTTGATCGCCTGACTCGCGACCTTGTGCAAACCCGGATCAATCAGTTCATAACCATGGGGAGCATAGGTTCTGAGTTCCGTCCCATTGGGAACCGCAGTTGTGCGCGTCCAGGGCAGGTAGTAGCCGTGGCTGCTCACCACCAGTGTGCGAGCCTGGGATTGATCCGACGTCCACAGAAGAAACTTCTTCCCCAGCTTCCACACCCTCACCGGCTGGGTGCCGTACACCGCGTTACCCGCTACATGCCAGTTTTTCAGTGGCCCGGCACCGTTGAAAAACCGGTCGAGAAAACTTCTGCGCGAATGCGTCGTCCTCTGCAGCCATATGCCGAAGTTGCGCAGCGGCGTCACGGTGCTTGCCACCTTCAACAGGTTGTCAGGTGCGCTGAACCGGCCGAAGGCGCGCAACAGGCGAGGTGTGGCGGGGGCCAGTTGCAACAGTCCCAGTGACAGAATGGCGACCATCACCTGACGACGTTCCGCCTCGCGGTAACCCGGCAGGTTCGCGGCCTGAATATTCAGAGCCAGGCTCGCCGCGCTGGCGGTCAGCGTTGCGATGGCGGCTGGCGGCAGAAAAAACGCCATCGGCGCCAGCAGCACCTGCAGACGGTTGACCTGTTGCGTCCAGTAATCGATCACAAGCTCGCGGTCGGTGACGATGCTGTCGTCGGCGTCATCGAGGCTGTTTTGTCGCAGATGCTTCAGCAGAAAGGCTATCGGCGAGTCGCAAATGTCGTGTTCGGCCAATTCCCGTGCGCGGGCCTTGTGCACCGCCTCGGTATAGATAATGTCAGTCCAGGGTCGCAGTCTCGACACAGGCTCCGGCGGTCGCTTCACGCCTCCCCACAATTGAAGGATGTAGCTGAGCGATGACTGAAACCGCAGCGGCATATAGTTGAGCAGCGTCTCGCGCCAGTGCTCATTGGCAGCGCAGCGGCAAAGATGTTCGATCAACTGCTGCCGACTAGAGAACTCGAGGAACGCCTGTTGCTGGCCTGCCTGATACAGCACCCCGCCCGGTTGATCTCGATGCCGCAAAAAGAGCAGCCCGGGGCAGGCCGGGCCGTGCGCGCTGGCGAGCGGGCCGTTCGGCAAATTAAAGCCCAACGCGCTCCAACAGGTTTTCCGAGGCGTGCCGGGCTGGTGATCCTCTTCCAGTGCTGTCACCAGCAGGTTGAAAGCAGCGGCCGAAAGATCGCCGGTTTTCAGGCTTAACAACGCCTGGCCAATAAAGGTTGTCCACAGCCGTTGCTCACTGGCTGCACCTTGGCGGTCCCAAAAACGTCTGAGCCGATCAGCCATCCATCCTGGGAAATCCGCACTCCGGATCTGCGCTTCGACCTGCGTGGCACTGACTGAAAGTACGTTTTCCTCAGACCAGATCCCTTCGCCGCTCCCATCGCTGTAAACGACCCAGCGGCCGCCATGGTCTTCATAGCCACTGGGATTGTGTGCGCGAAAATTCTGCACCAGCGCCTGGCCCAAGGTGATGGGCTGTTCGTCAGGCACAACGAGGACATGGTTGGCCGGGATTCTCGGGTGGCCCCAGGGTCGTATCGCATGGCCTCTCAGATAGCGGACGAAAACCTGCTGCGGGTCGATCTCAAGTGCATGTTCCTGTTGGAGCCATTTGCCCATGAGTTTGTCAGCGCTGCCCAGCAGCGTTGGAATCCGATGCAGCAGTTGGGCCTCGTCGTGCCAGTGGTCCAGCGCACTGATCAGTGCCAGCGCTGGCCGAATCGGTGCAAGCAGGAGGTCCTCCTCGTCGGCGGTAATATCCTGCGCTAACTCCAATAGGTCGGCATCCCAAAGGCGTTCGGTTGAAAATTGCTGCTGTGCGTTGCCCAGGTACAGGAACAGGTCGTCTATCGGTTCGCTGAGTTTGAAGCGCGGCGGGGCGTGTGGTAGATCCAGATGCTGGCGATGCCAAGGGGAGGCGTTGAGTGCGTCCAGCACCTTTTGTGGCTGCCATGGGGCGTCATCACAGATGTATTCGCAGCAAGAGGCCCGGTCGCCCAGCACGTGGATGAAGCAGTGCCCGAAGTGTGACCGTACGTGAAAGATACCGGGAATGGCTACGTCGTTGAGCGTCACACCCCGCAGTGTCGAGCGACGAGGGCGGGGGTTGTCATGCACTTGTTCGAGTGTCTTGGGAAAGTCAGTGAGCCCCCCTGCATCGAGGGCGAGCCGATAACCGTCGGCGCTAATCTTTTTGCGTTGCTGGAGGTGGTTGAGGCGATCAAGGAACGACAGCCTGGCGAGTAATTGCCAGGTGTCCAGATGGCGCACCCAGAATTGGCCCGACAGCGCTTCATGTTCATCGACCCAGTTGGCGTTCATCAGCAGCTTGAACAGTTTTTCGACAGTCAGTTCGACGGGCGCGCCGTGTACAGGTCCTTCCGGTTCGGCGCATCGTTGCAGCGCAATAAAGCTCGACGCGTGGGTTGATGCGCGCACCAGTTGTCGCAGTGACAAACGCAGGTCGAAATGTTCATCGCCATTGATATCCACCGCTGGATTCTGTTCGGTGCGCAAGTCGATGTGCAGGGCGTCGAGGTCCACTGTAATACCGAAATTCTCGCTGAGATGCTCGCTCAGGCGTTGGTCAAGCCACGCAGACAACGGCGCCGGACATTCAATATCCAGCTGCCAGGCTTTGAGGATCCAGAACGATCCGGACAGCAGGTGTGCGACCGGGCTTTTGCGTCGTTGCGCGAGACGTTTGTGGGCCAACGTGCGGGGCTGGACAGTGGGTGTATCGATGGGCCGTGCGGGTTCGGGCTCATCGGTGAAGGGACCTGTTTGTGGGCCGCTGGCAACGGGGAAAGTGTCGTTGCCGGGCAGATCAAGGCCAGCATGGGGATGCGGGGGATTGTTATGGGGCATGGAGAAACAACGCCAAGTGAATGAAGCACTCACTATGGCGTCGTGAAGCGACTGAATGGCGCTACCTATATATAGCGCCAAACATCTTTTGCGGTGTTCGGTCGGTCTATTCCAGTACGACGACCCGTTGGCCTGCGCGCACTGCCGAGCCGGGTTGAACGCGCACCTCGGTGACCACTCCGGCGATGGGTGCGAGCAGGGGAATCTCCATCTTCATCGACTCCAGAATCACCAGCGTCTCTCCCGCTTCTACGCGCTGGCCGACGCTGACCTGCACTTGCCAGAGATTGCCGGCAATGTGGCTGTCAACGCTGGTCTGGCCTGTTTGCAGTGCAGCTTCTTCGCTCGACTCGGCGACGGCTTCGTCGCTTTCGAAGGTTGCCTGACCGTTGGCGATCCAGCGTTCGCGCTCGGCATTGAAGGCGCCTTGCTGCTGGCTACGGAAGGCCGCGATGCTCTCGGCCTCTTTGGCGAGAAACGCCTGATAGTCGGCGAGATTCAACGTGCTGTGTTCGATCTGCAGCGGGTAGCGACCCAAGGGGAAGTCGCGACGAATCCTGAGCAGTTCATCGGCGCTGACCGGATAGAACCGGATCTGGTCGAAGAAGCGCAGCAGCCAGGGTTTGCCATCGAAGGCTTCGACGGCGCGGTAGCGATTCCACATCTGCAGCGTGCGGCCAACGAACTGATAACCGCCGGGCCCTTCCATGCCGTAGACGCACATGTACGCGCCGCCAATGCCCACCGAGTTTTCCGCTGTCCAGGTGCGCGCCGGGTTGTATTTGGTCGTGACCAGGCGATGACGCGGGTCCAGCGGCGTCGCGACCGGAGCGCCGAGGTAGACGTCGCCAAGGCCCATCACCAGATAGCTGGCGTCGAACACTGTGCGTTGTACTTCATCCAGATTCGGCAAGTCGTTGATGCGCCGGATGAACTCCAGATTGCTCGGGCACCAGGGGGCGTCCTTGCGCACGGTGGTCATGTATTTCTCGATTGCCAGCTGACACGCCGGGTCGTCCCAGGACAGCGGCAGATGAACGATGCGCGATGGCACTTCGAGGTTTTTGCTGGCGCAGACGCCATCCCATTCGCCGGCGACGATTTCCAGCAGATCGGCCAAGGGCAGTTGCTCGGGCTGGTAATGCACTTGCAACGAGCGAATTCCGGGCGTCAGATCGATCACACCCTGCAGGTTTTTGCTTTCCAGTGCCTGCATCAACGCGTGGCCGCGGAAGCGCAGCACCAGATCCAGCTCGGGCGCGCCGATTTCCAGAAGAAGATGAGTATCGCCGGAGAGTCGGGCGACGAGGCGGGTGTCGTTCTCACCGATGTCCAACACAATCGGCGAGGCCATGCAGGGCCCTTGTGGGAGGGATGAAAGTTGGCCTGAGATTTCAGATGCGCCGCCCATTCTTTGTGGCAGGGCGCTTGCTTGCGAAGACTGAGTGTCAGACGCAGAAAACACGTTTGATGTATCGCCCGCTTCGCGAACAGGCTCCCTCCCACGGACTTGTGATCGTTCCGGGAGTTGCGTTGTCGCGTCCCCACAGAGAGGGGTGGTAGCCAGTCGTCGTGCGGTGGTCAGGTCAACCGGATGAAACCTGACCTTATCTCCGGCCTTGAGCTGCCCCAGTTGCCACAGATCCGCCTCGATGATCGTCACCGGGCAGACGAATCCGCCCAGGCTCGGTCCGTCCGGCCCGAGGATCACCGGCATGTCTCCCGTGAAGTCCACAGCACCGATTGCGTAGGGGTTATCGTGGATGTTCGATGGATGCAGCCCTGCCTCGCCACCGTCAGCGCGCACCCACTCAGGCTTCGGGCCGATCAGGCGCACGCCGGTGCGGCTAGAGTTGAAATGCACTTCCCAGTGGGTGGCGAAAAACGTTTCGATGTAGTTCTCGCTGAAGTATTCCGGCGCGCCGTGGGGGCCATAGATCACCCGGATATCACGCACGTCCGGCAATTCCGGAACCTGCTCGACAGACAACTGCTGACCAACACTGCGGTCCATCAGCGGCGAGATGTGCAACACATCCCCTGCGCTCAGCGCACGACCGCCATGCCCACCAAACTGCCCGAGGGTGAAGGTGCTTTTGCTGCCCAGATAATCCGGCACATCCAGCCCCCCGCGCACGCACAGATAACTGCGTGCACCCGCGCCGGCAATCGTACCCAGCACCACGGTCGAACCTGCCCTGATCAACAGCGATTGATTCATCGGCTGCGCTTCGCCATCGAGCGTCACCGGAATCACCGCGCCGGTCACCGCAATCACCGCATCGGTATTAAAGCGCAGCATCGGCCCGCTCATGGTGATTTCCAGCGCGGCGCAGCCCTGTGGATTACCGAGCAACTGATTGCCATGACGCAGCGAGCGGCTGTCCATCGGCCCTGAAGGCGGCACGCCGACCGCCCAATAACCCGAACGCCCCGGATAGTCCTGAACGCTGGTTTGCGTCCCACCGCTCAACACCTCAAACGTGTCAGCGCGATACACCAGACCCTCCAGGCAGCGGGTCCAGGGCTGACCGCTGGCGAAGGGGGCGTCGTCGATGATCTGACGCAAGTAGTTTCGGTTGGTCTCGACGCCATACAAACGAGTGTCGCTCAGCGCTTGCGCCAGACCAGCGCTGGCCGCCTCGCGATCCGCCGCCCAACTGATGACCTTGGCGATCATCGGGTCGAAGAACGGCGGGATCTCGCAGCCGGCCTCGACCCAGGTATCGATCCGCAGGTGTTTGCCATTGGCAGGCGGGAACTGAACCGAGGTCAGCAGGCCTGGGCTCGGCTGGAAATCCCGGCCCGGATCTTCGGCGTACAGGCGCGCTTGAATGGCGTGGCCGCTCGGTTTGAGGCTTGCTTGAAGTTCAGCCAGCGGCGGCAAGTCACCCGCCGCCAGCTGGATCATCCAGCTCACCAGATCCACGCCCCAGACCTGTTCGGTCACGCCGTGCTCGACCTGCAAGCGGGTATTCACTTCAAGGAAATAGAAGCGCTGATCGTCGCTGTCGAAGACAAATTCCACGGTCCCCGCGCTGCGGTAACTGACCGCTTTCGCCAGCTTGATCGCCGCGGCGCACAGCTCTTCAGCCATGCCTTCGGGCAGGTTCGGCGCTGGGGTTTCTTCGAGGACTTTCTGGTTGCGGCGCTGCACCGAACAATCGCGCACGCCCAGGGCAATGACCTCACCCCGACCGTCGCCAAACACCTGAACTTCAAGATGGCGGGCGCGCTGGATGTACTTCTCGATGAACACGCCTGCATCGCTGAAGTTGTTCTGACCAAGGCGTTTCACAGCGTCGAACGACTCGCTCAGTTCGCTCGCGCTGCGGCACACGCGCATGCCGATGCCACCGCCTCCCGCGGTACTTTTGAGCATGACCGGGTAGCCGATCGTTGCGGCAGCGCTCAGGGCGGACTCGACACTATCCAGCAACTCGGTGCCCTCCAGCATCGGTACGCCGTGCTGTTTGGCGAGGGCGCGCGCGGTGTGCTTGAGGCCGAACACGCGCAGTTGCTCAGGCGTCGGGCCGACGAAAGCGATGCCCGCGTCTTCGCAGGCCTGGGCGAAGGAGGCGTTCTCGGAAAGAAACCCGTAACCGGGGTGGATCGCCTTGGCGCCGGTTGAGCGGGCGATGGCGAGAATCTTGTCCACCGCCAGATAGGTCCCGCCCGCGCCACCGTCGCCCAGACTGTGGGCCTGATCGGCCTCCAGAATGTGCAGGCTGGCTGCGTCGGCCTCGGAATAGACCGCGACGCCTTCGACGTTCAAGGCGCGGAGGGTACGAAGGATGCGGCAGGCGATGGCGCCGCGGTTGGCGATCAGCAGTTTATCGAACATGGTTTTGACCCCGGAGACCGACCTGCGTCTATCTCAAACTGGGTAGCGGGCCGTCCCGCTGTAGTACTGGTTGCACGAAGGCCGTCCCTCGCGCCAAAACGCTTCTTCCGAGGGCGTGACGATCAATCCCGGACCAGCAGTTCAGCTGGCGTCGGGTTGTAGCCATTGCACGGGTTGTTCAATTGCGGGCAATTGGAAATCAGCACGATCACGTCCATTTCCGCGCGCAGCTCGACGTATTTGCCCGCGCCCGAGATGCCGTCCTCGAAGGTCAGCCCGCCTTCAGCGGTGACCGGCACGTTCATGAAGAAGTTGATGTTCGGGCTGATGTCGCGCTTGCCCAGACGACCGTCATGCACACAGGCGCGCAAGTAGTTGTCGCGGCAGCTGTGCATGTGGCGTTTTTCCAGGGCGTAACGCACGGTGTTGCTCTCTTGGGCGCAGGCGCCGCCCAGGGTGTCGTGGCGTCCGCAGGTGTCTTCGACGATGGTCAGCATCGGCTTGCCGAGGTTGGAATACAGCACGCTGCCTTTACTCAGGTAGACGTTGTTCTGCCGACGCAGCGTGCGCTGCACGTCGTAGCGCTCACGTGGATTGGCGAGGCTGTAGAACAGCGTGTCGACCGCCTGATTGCCTTCCAGATCGAGCAGACGCAGGGTTTGCCCGGCCTTGAGTTCAGTCAGTGATGGCTCGCCTGCGGCGATGTGAGTAATGGAAACGGGGGCGTTCTTTTGGCTGTAAGTGTGTGCAGTGCTCATGTCAGGCCTCCTTATGCGAACAGGCGATCGGTGTTGATGAAGCCGCGCACGTTTTCCTCACGGGATGTGCGGCAGTGTTCGGCGACGCTGGCGTCGGCCTTCATCCAGCTCAGCTTGACCGGCTGTGGGGCGTATTCGGGATTCGGGTCCATCGGATGTTGCAGGGCAGTGAGCACCACCAGCGTGTCCATCGGCGCGTACAGCTCGATGTAGTCTCCAGCCTTGGAGTTATTGGTGACGAAGGCCAATGCGCCGTTGTCGTCGACGTTGACCCGGCTGAACAGGTTCAGCGTCATCAGCAGATCGGACAGGCCCAGCCCCCATTTGCCCATCTCCACCAGCAGGTTGTCGGTGCCGTTGCGGAAGAAACCGTTGCGCAGTTCCTGATAGCGCCCCTGGCCGTATTTTTCGGTGACTTCCTCGGCGCACAACACCCCACCGATGCTGTCACTCCAGCCACAGGTGTCGGCAGTGATCGCCGCCAATACGCGGCCCATGTCCGAATACAGGCAATGCCCGGTTGTGAGCTTGGCGGTGTGTTGGCACTTGAGGCTGTCAGGCAGGTTCAGACGCTCGGTTTTCTCATGGGCGTTGAACATCGTCAGGCTGACGTTGGCGTTGCCGCTGAGGTCGGTCAGACGCAGCAACTCGCCGCGCTTGAGCACGAACGACAGGTGGCCGCCACCAGGCAGCAGTTCTTCGGCGAATACCGGAAACACAGCAGTTGAATCAGTCATGTCGAGAATCCTTCAAGCCGTTTGCAGCGATTCGATGGCCGCACGCGCGGCCCGGCGATCGCTGTTCAGGGGAATGTCGTAAGTGATGCGGGCGCCATAGGCGCCGGGGGCGTGCGGGTCGATGCGGACCTTGTCGAACACCAACAGGCGGGTGCCGAGATTGAAGCCTTCGGACAGATCGTGAGTGACCATGAACACCGTCAGTTTGGTTTCGCGCCACAGCTCCAGCAGCAGGGCATGCATGTCCTTGCGGATGCCCGGATCGAGCGCGCCGAACGGCTCGTCCAGCAGCAACACGCGGGGCTTCATGATCAGTGCCTGAGCGATGGCCAGACGTTGCTGCATGCCGCCGGAAAGTTGCGTCGGGTATTTGTCCAGTGCGTGGCCGAGACCGACTTTGTGCAACAGCGCCGAGGCTTGCTCGCGCGCCTCGCGCTTGGCCTTGCCGAACAACCGCCCGAGCAGCGCCGAGCGCGGCAGTTCGAGACCCAGCGCAACGTTGTCGAGCACCGGCAAGTGCGGGAACACCGAGTAGCGCTGAAACACCACGCCACGGCTGGCGTCCGGCTCTTTCGCCAATGGCTGGCCGTCCAGCAAGATCGTGCCTTTACTCGGCACTTCCTGGCCCAGCAGCAGGCGCAGGAAGGTCGATTTGCCACAACCCGAAGCACCGACCAGCGTGCAGAATTCACCTTCGGCAATGCTCAGGTTCAAGCCTTCAAGCACCACTTGATCGTCGTATTGCTGCCACACGTTATTGACCGTGATGAAGCTCATGGGCGTGCTCCCTCGTACCACGGGAAGGCCTTGCGGGTCAGGGCCTTGAGACCCCAGTCCATCAGCCAGGCGAGGAGGGTGATCCAGACCACGTAGGGCAGAATCATGTCCATCGCCAGATAGCGGCGCACCAGAAAGATCCGGTAACCCAGGCCGTCGGTGGATGCGATGGCTTCGGCCGCGATCAGGAACAGCCACGCCGAACCCAGCACCAGCCGCAGCGAGATCAACAGGCGCGGCAGCAGTTGCGGCAGCACCACGCGCAAGATCAAGGTCCATGTCGAGGCGCCCAACGTCTGCGCCTTGATCAGCAGCTCGACCGGAATCTCCCGGGCGCGCTGTTCCAGATCACGGGCGAGCACCGGCGTGATGCCGATCACGATCAGCATCACTTTCGACAGCTCTCCCAGCCCGAAGACGATGAACAGAATCGGCAGGATCGCCAATGGCGGCACCATCGACAACACGGTCAACAGGGGCGACAACGGCGCACCGAGCAGCGGCAGCACACCCGATGCAATGCCCAGACACAGACCGACCACAGCGCTGATCGCAAGGCCGATGGCCAAGCGTTGCAGACTCGATGCGCTGTCCTGCCAGAGCAGGTACTCGCCGGTGCGTTGATCGGGCACGATCGCCACGCGTTTGATTGCGTCAGTCATCTGCACGGCGCTGGGCAGCAGCTTGTCGTTGGGATTTTCCGTCAGCCGCGTCGCCGAGCCCGTAAAGTAGGCGAACAGCAACAGGGCGAACGGCAGGATCACCAGAATCAATCGGCTGGCGCGATCCGGGCGGCGGTTTATCAGGCGCATGGCAGTGACCTATCGAAAGCGGGATTTACAACTTGCCGTCAGCGGCCATCTGCACGTAGCTCGGGTCGAAGTGCAGCTTGAGGTTGCCCTTGTCGCCTTCAGTCACGCTGTTGGCGAAGCTCATGCCGACGGCGCTGGAGTCCTTGGCGCCTTCGCCCAGCAGGCCGTGTTCGAAGGAGAAGTCAGCAACCTTGCGCATGGTGCTCGGCAGCTGCTTGCTGTTGGCGAATTCGAGCGCTTCTTTCGGCGTGGCGAACAGCTTGGTCGTGTCCAGTTGCGACTTGAAACCCGCCAGATCGGTACCCGAGGCCTGGGCCATGTGTTCCAGGGCTTTGGTCGATTCAGCGGATTTGGCGTTCATCAGCGCGACCACTTCAAACCAGGCGCCGGTCAGTGCCTTGCCCAGCGCAGGGTTGTCCTTGAGGGTCTGGGTGTTGACCACCATCATGTCCATGATCTCGCCGGGGATCTTGCTGGAGTCGAACACTTCGGTAACGCCGGGCTTGGCCTTGATCTCCGAGAGCATCGGGTTCCAGGTGGTCACGGCTTTGACTTCGCTGGTGTTGAAGGCGGCGGCGATGTCGGCGTCGGAGGTGTTGACGACTTTCAGGTCTTTCTCGGTCAGGTCGACCGAATCCAGCGCGCGGGCCAGCAGGTAGTGGGAGACCGACAACTCGACCAGATTGACGTCCATGCCCTTGAGGTCGGTGACTTTCTTGCCGTCGCCCTTGATGACGATGCCGTCGTTGCCGTTGGAGAAGTCACTGACCACCAGCGCCGTGCTTTCCACACCGCCCGCTGCCGGGATGGTCAGGGCGTCCATGTTGGTCATGGTGCAGCCGTCGAACTGGCCAGCGGTGTACTGGTTGATCGACTCGACGTAGTCGTTGAGCTGGGTGACCTTGATGTTGATGTTGTACTTCTTCGCCCACTTGTCGACGATGCCTTGAGTGCCGGCGTATTCCCACGGCATCCAGCCGGCGTAGATGGTCCAGCAGACATTGAAATCTTTCTTCGGGGCGGCGGTCGCGCAGAGGCTTAGAGCGGCGATGAGGCCAGCGGTGAACAGACCGGCCAGACGGGACTTTTTCATTGAATACCTCCAGTAGCGAAAAGGGGCGGTCAGGAGTACGGCGACACCACTGGTGTCCTGTCTCCCGGGCTTTTATCCCGCCGTGTAACCTCTACTGGAGGTCGCCGACTCTCGGACCAGCCACTCGCTTTTTCAAACGAGCCGGAACCCTAGTCAGCTATTGCAAATTGTGGTGCCGCGAACCTGAGTTGACTCCTGCACGGGGTTTGTTAAGCGAGAGTTGTGCCAAGTCGCTGCGGGCCTTGTGCGGTCTGGGGTGCGACGTAAACAGCGATTTTTGTAGGCGAGCAATGTGCACTGTTGCGGGGCGCCGTCTGGCGGCTGAGGCTTGGGCTGGGGCACTCGGAGGCGATTTTGCAGTCTGACGTTACGTTCTCGGCAGTTTCGGGAACGCCGACCAGCGCCGCTGGTTCGAGCTCTATCGCGGTCCAGGAGGCCGCCATGTATCGACGAAGCTTGCTCACCTTATTGATGACGTTGTCTCTCGCCGGATGTTACGGAGGCTATTACGAATCTGAGACTTACACGCAGCCGGTCTACAGCAGCGGCTACAGCAGCGGATACGTGTATGACAGCTATCGCCCGGTAGGGCCGACCGGCTTTTATGGCGGCTCCTCGGTTTACTACTCCTCCCCACGTTATTACTCGGCGCCACGCTACTATTCACCACCCCGGTACTACGCGCCACCACCGCGTTACTACGGGCCTGGATACGGCGGTGGACGCCCAGGCTATGGCGGCCCTGGTTACGGGCGGCCCGGCTACGGCGGCGGTGGAGGTCACTGGAATGGTGGCGGTGGTGGCGACCATGGTTATCGCCCACCGCCCCAAGGGCCAAGACCGGGTGGTGGTGGTGGTGGTGGTGGTGGTCCCGGCCCTGGCTGGAATGGCAATCACGGTGGCGGAGGAGGTGGCGGTGGCCCCGCACCGGGCAGACCTTCTGGCGGAGGCAACTTCCGTCAGGACGGCAACTTCGGCCGAGGCGGCCACGGTGGTCCCGGCGGCGGCAACCGATAAGCCGACACGAAAACGGCGCTCTCAGGAGCGCCGTTTTTTTATCGGTATCACCTGATCTCACGGACACACGCCAACAGGTGTGGTGGTGTCAGAAAAATCAATATCCCGACAGATCCGCCAGTGGATGGCGTCCTTCCCAGGCCTTTTCAAAGTGCGCGTCAATCACGGCCAATGGAATGCTCGCGATGTCCTGCCAGTGCCAGTGCGGCGCGTGATCCTTGTCGATCAAACGCGCCCGCACACCCTCGCCGAACTCCGGGTGCCGGCAGCAATTGAGGCTCATGCAGTACTCCATCTGAAACACTTCGGCCAAGGACATGTGCCGGGCCCGCTCGATCTGCTCCCACACCAGTTGCGCGGTCATCGGGCAGCCTTCGGTCAGGGTCTTCGCAGCCTTGGCCAGCAGAGCGTCGTTCGAATGCAGTTGATGCTTGAGCGCATTCCACGCGCCCGCGGCGTCGGCGACATCCAGCAGTTCATCGATCTGCTGACGACGCGGCAGCCACTGCGCGGCAGGCAGTTGCCCCACGGCCTCCTGCTGGAGCGCCTTGAACAGGCTGTTGAGCTGCACGGCGGTCTGTTCCTGCCAATTGAGTTGCAGCAGGCGATCAATCATTTCCTCTTGCTGGCCGTCCAGCAGGAAACGGTCCGCAAGGTCCAGATCCAGCGCATCACGGCCGTTGATGTGCGATCCGGTCAAGCCCAGAAACAGCCCCAGCTTGCCCGGCAGCCGCGACAGGAACCAGCTGGCGCCGACGTCGGGATAAAGGCCGATGTTGATTTCCGGCATCGCCAGCCGGCTGCTGGGTGTGACCACCCGAATGCTGGCGCCTTGCAGCAGCCCCATGCCACCGCCAAGTACATACCCATGCCCCCAGCAGATCAGCGGTTTGGGGTAGGTGTGCAGCGTGTAATCCAGCCGATATTCGGCGGCAAAGAATTGCGCGGCCAGGGCTGGGACCTTTCCGGGCTTGCCGCGGCCGGCCTCGACCAACGCGCGCACGTCGCCGCCCGCACAAAATGCCTTCTCGCCATTGCCGCGCAGCAGCACGCAGACGATCTGCGGGTCGCTGGCCCAGGCGTCCAGGCGGTCTTGCAACGCCAGAATCATCGGCAGGGAGAGTGCGTTCAGAGATTTTTCCGCGTCCAGCGTGGCAATGCCCAGCCGGGCTCCGTCGGTTCCGGTGAGCTCTTCGAATTGCAGATTCATCGTGACCTCTTGTTCGTGGTACGGGGCATCCATCAAGGCTGTGAGTCCCTCGAATGCCGGGAAGTTGCACTCAGGTGATGCAGAGGAGTGTAGGAAAGCCCGGACGCACTGCGCTGGAAATAATTGGCAACAGCCCCTAAAGTCCGCGCATTGTTTCTGCCGGAATGCATCATGACCAACGACGACCGCATCAAACTGGAGCCCAGCTGGAAAGAGGCGCTGCGCGAAGAATTCGAGAAGCCCTACATGGGTGAGCTGCGCGAGTTCCTGCGCCAGGAGCATGCGGCGGGCAAGGAAATCTATCCGCCGGGTCCGTTGATTTTCAATGCGCTGAATTCAACGCCGCTGGATAACGTGAAAGTGGTCATCCTGGGTCAAGACCCGTACCACGGCCCGAATCAGGCGCACGGCCTGTGTTTCTCGGTGCAGCCCGGCGTGCCCGCTCCGCCGTCGCTGGTCAACATCTATAAAGAACTGAAGCGCGACCTGAACATCGACATTCCCAACCACGGCTATTTGCAGTCCTGGGCCGATCAGGGCGTGCTGATGTTGAACACCACGCTGACCGTCGAACGCGCCAACGCCGCGTCACACGCCGGAAAGGGCTGGCAGCATTTCACCGACAGGATCATTGAAACCGTCAGCGCCCATCAGCCGCATCTGGTGTTTCTGCTGTGGGGCGCTCACGCGCAGAGCAAGAAAAAACTCATCGATGCGACCAAGCACAAAATCCTGACCTCCGTGCACCCGTCGCCGTTGTCGGCCTACAAGGGCTTTCTGGGCTGCGGGCATTTCGGCATGGCCAACAAGTTTCTGCAGGAAAACGGCATCGCCCCGATTGAATGGCGGCTGCCAGCGCAAGTCTGAACTGAATAGTGAACATGCTTCTGTGAAAGACAGATACCCCCTGTAGCCGCCCGGCCGTGCTGCTACAGGGGATGGCATTGGTATTGTGGCCCCCACAATAAAGCCTGGTGTGCTCAGGTAGCAGGCTGCCGATTCCAGTACCTGAACAACGGCTCCGCCAGAAACAGCACGAACAACAACCGCATCACCTGCATCGCCGTCACCAGCGGCACCGACAGCTGCAATACCTCGGCTGTCAGGCTCATCTCCGCAATCCCACCGGGCATCATGCCCAGGGTCAACGAACGAAGATCCAGATGGGTGGCGGTACTCAGTCCTAACGCACAAAGCGCCGCGATGCTCATGGTCAGCGCCGTCCCCACCAGCGTGCGTCCTATGAAGGAAGGCGCGCGGCGAAAGAACGCGCGGTTGAAGTGGCAGCCCAGTCCGCTGCCGATCAGCCATTGCCCCATCTGACTGCCGCCGTTGGGCAGGCCGATGTGCAGATCGAAACTGACGCTTATCACTGCACTGACCAGTAGCGGCCCGAACAGCCACGGGTTGGGCTGTTTCATCCGCTGCCAGAGCCAGGCGACAAGAGCCCCCAGTGGAAACAGCAACGCCAGCCACGTCCAGTCGACGAGGGTTGCGTGAGAGGGCGGGGCGCCGTTGCCCATCAGGTATTTGAAAATTGCCGGAACGCACAACACCACCGCCAGGACGCGCAGGCTTTGACCGGCGGCGACGTTGCTGAGGATGGCGCCGTTACGTGCGCCGAGGTTGACCATTTCCCCCGAACCGCCGGGCATGCTGGAGAAAAACGCCGTGGCGCGGTCTTCTCCGGTGCGCAGCATCAGCCACACGCCGACCACACTGGAAACGCTGGTGACCAGAGCGCCGATGAAGATCAGGCCGAAATGCGACAGGACTTGTTCGATGACCACGGGAGTGAAATGCAGGCCGATACCGATGCCGACCACCCATTGGCCGCATTTGCGGCCGCCGGGGATTTCAGCCAGCTGCCAGGGGGTCAGGCAGCGCACCAGGATGATCGCCAGCAACGAGCCGACCATCCAGGGCAATGGCCAGCCGACCTGACTGGCGAGGTATCCGCCCAGCAGGCCGACCAGCGGTGTTCCCCACCATGTTTTGTAGGGCCGATCAGACATTCGCCAGATCACGACGCTGTGCACGCTTACGCCAGATGCGCAGCAATGGGAAGGCCAGCATGATCACGGTCAGAACCCATACGCCCAGTGTGATCGGGCTCGACCAGAGGATGTCCAGCGAACCGTTGGAGATCGACAGTGCGCGACGCAGGTTTTGTTCCATCAATCCACCGAGGATGAAGCCCAGCAGAATCGGCGACAGGGGGAAGTCCAGCTTGCGCAGGATGTAACCGAAGATGCCGATGCCGACCATCAGGAACAGGTCGAATGTAGTGGCGTGAACCGCATAGACGCCGATCCCGGTAATGATCGCAATCACGGGCACCAACGCCCAGTTCGGCACGGCCAGAATCCGCGTGAACACACGAATCATCGGAATGTTCAGGATCACCAGCATGACGTTGGCCACGAACAGCGAGGCAATCAGGCCCCAGACCAGATCCGGTTGCTGCTGAAACAGCAGTGGCCCCGGTGTGATGTTGTACAGCGACAGTGCGCCGATCATCACGGCGGTGGTGCCCGAGCCCGGTACACCCAGCGTCAACATCGGCACCAGTGCGCCACAGGCGGCACCGCCGATGGCCGTTTCCGGCGCAGCCAGGCCACGCATATCGCCTTGTCCGAATTTGCCATCCTTACCGGCGATGCGTTTCTCGGTCATGTAGGCAACGGCGCTGGCCAGTGTAGCGCCTGCACCCGGCAACACGCCCATGATGAAGCCCATCACACCGCAACGCAGGTTGACGACGAATACCGCACTGGCTTCCTTGACGTTGAACATCATGCGACCGGTGGCTTTTACCGCTTCCTGACCGTGATGGGTCTTTTCCAGCAACAGCAGGATTTCGCTGATGGAGAACAGGCCCAGTACCAGCACCACGAACTGAATGCCGTCAGCTAGGTGAATATTGTCGCCGGTGAAGCGATACACACCGCTGTTGGCATCGATGCCGATGCTCGACAGGAAAAGGCCGATCAACGCTGCAATGAACGTCTTCAGTGGTCGATCTCCGGCCATGCCGCCGAGGCAGACGATGGCGAACACCATCAAAACGAAGTATTCCGCAGGCCCGAAGGCAATCGCCCACTTGGCGAGCAACGGGGCGAACAGCACCATGCCGCAGGTCGCGATCAGCGCGCCGATGAACGAACTCCACGCCGACAATGACAGCGCGACACCCGCCAGACCCTGACGGGCCATCGGGTAGCCATCCAGGGTGGTCATCACGGTGGAGGCTTCGCCCGGAATATTGAGCAGGATCGAGCTGATGCGCCCGCCGTACTCGCAACCCAGATAAACCGCAGCCAACAGAATCAGTGCTGATTCGGGCGGCAGGCCGAGGGCAAAAGCGATAGGGATCAGCAGCGCCACGCCATTGATCGGGCCCAGGCCCGGCAGCAAGCCGACGATGGTGCCGATCAGAGTGCCGGAAAGGGCAGTGACCAGGTTGTACGGGGTCAGTGCGACGCCGAATCCCTGGCCGAGATAGCCAAGAGTATCCATATCATTTCTCCAGAACGTCGAGCAGGCCGAGGGGCAGAGGCACATCCATCACTTTGTCGAAGAGCAGGTACAAACCGATGCTCATCAGGGTGATGATGACGATGCTCGGCAGCCAGCGACCGCCATACAGGCGTGCCATGGGGATGCCGATCAGGATGCTGCTCAGCACGAAGCCGAGGGGTTCGAACAGGCCGGCAAAAATCAGCAGCAGCCCGGTGCAGACCGCAATCTTGATCAGCGTCGGACGGTCCAGTGGCGGCTCGTCTTCGGAATGCTTGATCGGCGTCGGCCGAAACACCATGTACAGCAGCGAGATGCCCATCAGCGCCAGCATCAGCAGCGGAAAGGCGCGCGGCCCGACGGGTTCGTAAGAAAAGGGGGCCTGATAAGGCCATGCCATCAGTGCCAGGCCGATGCAGACCATCAGCAGCACAAAGGCAAAAATTCGTTGCAAGACCATGGAAAACTCCCGGGTGGCGCCACCGCGCAGGCAGCGCAACCCTCAGTCAATCAATCGAGTTCGATTACTGAATCAGGCCGAATTCCTTGGCCAGCACTTTGTATTCAGCCACGCGGGTCTTCACGTACTTGTCCAGCTCCTCGCCGGTCATGGCGAACGGGAACAGCTCGCGCTGATCACGCAACTTGGCGAAGTCTTCCGAAGCCAGCAGCTTGTCGAAGGCCGCTTTCCACCAGTTGTAATCCTCGTCGCTGACCTTCGGCCCCAGGTAGAAGCCACGAACCACCGGCCAGACGATGTCGTAGCCTTGCTCTTTGGCAGTCGGGATGTTTTTCATTTCCGGCTCGTCCAGACGCTGTTCGGAGAACACTGCCAGCAGACGCATGTCGCCGCTGAGGATGTGCGGCATGGAGTCGGAAATGTCGGTTGAGCCCACTTGGATGTGACCGCCAAGCAAGGCGGTGGCAATTTCACCGCCGCCTTCCAGCGCCACGTAACGCAGGTCGCGCGGGTTGATGCCGGCTGCCTTGGCGATCAGCGCAGTCTGCATCCAGTCCTGGCTGCCGACGGTGCCGCCGGAGCCGATGACCACTTTGCTCGGGTCGGCCTTCAGGGCTTTGACCAGATCGTCGAGGCTCTTGTAAGGGGAGTCTGCCTTGACCGCGATGGCGCCATAACTGGTGCCGACGGCCGCCAGCCAGCGCACGGCGTTTTCATCGAAACGACCGAACTTGCCTTGCGCCAGGTTCAGCAACGAACCGCTGGACCAGGCGACCAACGTGCCCGCATCCGCCGGCCGCTGAGCGACGACCGCGTTATAGGCCACCGCACCGACGCCGCCCGGCATGTAGGTCACGCGCATCGGTTTGGTCAGAATCTTCTCGTTGACCAGCGCGCTTTGCGCCAGTTTGCAGGTCAGGTCGAAACCGCCGCCGGGGGAGGCCGGGGCGATACATTCAGGACGGTTGGGTTCTGCGGCCCACAATTGAGTGGCCACCAGCATGCAACTGGCAGCGACGCTGATACGGCGCAACGATAGGTTCATGGTCAGTCTCCGACGGAGTTGTTGTTTTTAAGTGCGTTCAGATGTTGGTTCAGGCAATGGTTCGACGGCGTCTTGAACGGGTAGTGATCGGGAACGGGGACGTGACGATGCACCGCGCAGCGAGGGTGCGAGGCGAACAGAAAACAGGACGGGATTCAGACGGCACGGTGGCCGAGGACTGCAGTGAGGACATCACCGGTGACTCCGATATTGTTTTTATTGTTGAAAACGCATCAAGGCGTTTTTCGTCACGACCCTGGGGTGTCACTGGTGCTGCGCGGGACGCAGCCGTAACAAGTCGTAACCGGATCCTAATCAGCGAAGCTTTCATCAACCTTTCAACTACCTTTCATAAAGCTGTCGCCAGCACAACATCGACGCACGCTGGCTGTTTTCGAATTGTTTCAGGCCTTCACAGACGGCGTTGCGCCTGTAAACTCCGCCCCCACCAAACGCCTCAATCGGGAGAAATCGATGCGTGTCCTGCTCGTCGAAGACCATCTGCAACTGGCTGAAAGCGTCGCGCTGGCGCTCAAGGGCAGCGGGTTGACCGTTGATGTCCTGCACGATGGCGTGGCAGCCGATCTGGCGCTGGGGAGCGAAGAATACGCGGTGGCGATTCTCGATGTCGGCTTGCCACGCATGGACGGTTTCGAAGTCCTGGCGCGTCTGCGCGCTCGGGGCAAGAACACCCCCGTGTTGATGTTGACCGCGCGCAGCGACGTCAAGGACCGGGTCCACGGCCTGAACCTGGGCGCCGACGATTATCTGGCAAAACCCTTCGAACTGTCGGAGCTGGAGGCGCGGGTCAAGGCGCTGTTGCGGCGCAGTGTGCTGGGTGGCGAGCGACAACAACGCTGTGGCGTGCTGGTTTACGATCTGGACACGCGACGTTTCAGTCTGGGGGACGAAGTACTGACCCTGACTTCCCGCGAGCAAGCGGTGCTTGAGGCGCTGATCGCCCGTCCCGGCCGGGTGATGAGCAAGGAGCAGTTGGCGTCGCAGGTCTTCGGGCTGGACGAAGAGGCCAGTGCCGACGCCATCGAAATCTACGTGCATCGACTGCGCAAGAAACTCGACGGGCACCCGATCGCTATCGTGACGTTCCGTGGTCTGGGCTACTTGCTGGAAAGCCGTGATGCTTAACCCGATCCCCTCAGCGGAAAACAGCCTGCGCTGGCGCCTGCTGTGGAATCTGGGGCTGCTGCTGGTGGTGCTGATGATCGCCAGCGGCATGAGTGCTTACTGGAATGGCCGTGAGGCCGCCGATACCGCCTACGACCGCACCTTGCTGGCGTCGGCGAGGACCATCGCTGCCGGGCTCTCCGAGCGTGACGGTACCCTCAGCGCCGACGTGCCTTACGTGGCGCTCGACACCTTCGCCTACGACAGCGCAGGGCGTATCTACTACCAGGTCAACGACATCAACCATAAGCTGATTTCCGGTTACGAAAACCTGCCTGCGCCCCCGCCAAACACCCCGCGCACCGACGATTATCCTGCGTTGGCAAAGTTTTACAGTGCTCGATATCAAGGCCAGGATGTTCGTGTCGTCAGCCTGCTCAAGGCCGTCAGCGAGCCAAACATGAACGGTATCGCCGAGATTCGTGTTGCTGAGACTGAAGAACAGCGTGTGAGCATGGCCCGAGGCCTGATGGCCGATACCTTGCTGCGTCTGGGCATGCTCGGCAGTGGCGCGCTGTTGTTGGTGTGGTTCACCGTGAGTGCCGCGCTGCGGCCCCTGGACCGTTTGCGTACGGCGGTGGAAGAGCGTCAGCCGGACGACCTGCGTCCATTGCCGATGGTCGAGGTGCAGCACGAACTGCGCCCTTTGGTCAGCTCGCTCAACCACTTTACCGAGCGCCTGCGGGTGCAGTTCGAGCGTCAGGCGCAGTTCATTGCCGATGCGGCCCATGAGCTGCGTACTCCGTTGGCGGCGCTCAAGGCGCGGGTCGAGTTGGGCCTGCGCGATTCGGAACCGGCTGCCTGGCGCAGCACCCTGGAAAGTGCCGCCCTGGGGACTGACAAACTGACTCATCTGGCCAATCAACTACTGTCCTTGGCCCGTATCGAAAACGGCGCCCGGGCGATTGCCGAAGGCGGGGCAGAACGGCTTGATCTCAGCCAACTGGCGCGCGAGCTTGGGATGGCCATGGCGCCCCTGGCCCATGCTCGTGGTGTGGCATTGGCGCTTGAAGCCGAGGAGCCGATCTGGATGCGCGGCGAGCCGACATTGCTCAACGAGTTGCTGAGCAATCTGGTGGACAACGCCCTGGCGCACACCCCTCCCGGCGGCAACGTGGTGCTGCGGGTGCATTCGCCCTGCGTGCTGGAAGTCGAAGACGACGGGCCCGGCATTCCGCTGCATGAGCGTGACAGAGTGTTCGAGCGTTTCTATCGGCGTAACCAGCAAAGCACTGGCTCGGGGCTCGGGTTGGCGATTGTCGGCGAAATCTGCCGCGCGCATCTGGCCAGGATCACCTTGCATGACGGCGTAGAACGGGGGCTGAGGGTCAGGGTGACCTTCGTCCCGCTGGAATCCGGCGCTGTCTGACGTCAGTACAACAGCGTCATTGCCTCATTCATCTCGCTGATCAACGATCCTTCCGCCATGTTCAGCCCCAACTGAGCGACCGCAGGGATCGCCTGCACCTCAAGGTTCGGATACGGGCGGCCAGTCGCCTCGTGCACATGCACTGTTGCGACTTGAACCAGATCCACATAATCCGCCTGCTCGGAAACCCGGCTGAAGTTCTGGAACTGTTTGGGAACGATCGCCAGCGCCTCGGGGAAATCCCACGAACGCAGCAGACGCTCGCCGATGATCGGGTGAATGCGCTCGATCACATGGTTAAGGCTGATCGGATCGGCCAGCAACTCGAAATTGTCTTCGGCGTAGGTCAGGATCGGCAGCACGCCGATCAGGTGAATAAGCCCCGCCAGCGTCGCCTTGTCGGCTTTCAGGTGGCCACGGCGCAAGCTCAGCAGGCTGCTGACACCGGCAACTTGCAGGCTCAGCTTCCAGATGTCGCGCATCTTGGTTTCGATCACGTCGGACTTGGCGTGGAACATCTGCTCCACCACCAGACCGATCGCCAGGTTGCAGCTGTAGTTCACGCCGAGACGGCGAACGGCGGTCAGCACGTCACTGACTTCGAAGTTCGGCCGCAACAACGGGCTGTTCACCACTTTGATCAGGCGCGCAGAGAGCGCAGTGTCACTGCCAATGACCTTGCTCAGGGCTGCGATAGTGATTTCCGAATCTTCCGCGGCCAGGCGAATTTTCAGTGCCACTTCAGGGAGCGTTGGCAGAAACAGGGCGTCCCGGTCGATCGCCTTGATAAGGTCCCTCTGCACTTCGTCAGCCATGCTGCTCATATCGAATCTCTGGATAGTGCATTCCGGCCTGCGCCCCAGCCTTGAACAAGGGAGGGGTGCAAGCAACTACGCTGACGTCCGAATCGCTCGTTCAACCAAGGCTCAACGCTGGGTTTCAAGCTTGGCATCAAGCGTGTAGGGCAGTTCGCTCAGTAGCAAGGCCTGGCCTTCAGGGTTACCGAGGCGAATATTGCCGTTTTCAACCGCGTCGGCCTGCAGGACCGCAAGCAGTTCGACTCCGCTCCCCGTCCGGGCCGCGAGCACGACATTGCCTGCGGAGCTCGCGTGAACAGGAGAAAACAGCTCAATGCCTGGTTCCGGCACACCGTTGTCTGCCAGAGTCAGGCGGTACAGGCGGCGCTTGAGTTTGCCCAGATACTGCATCCGCGCGACGATTTCCTGGCCGGTGTAGCAGCCTTTCTTGAAGCTGACGCCACCCACGGCCTGCAGGTTGATCATCTGCGGGATGAATTCTTCTCGGGTCTGGCCGAATACCTGGCCGATGCCAGCGCGAATCTGGCCCAGCAACCAGTCGTTCAGCGAACCTTCTGGCAGCTGTGCGGCCAGAAGGTTGCGAATGTCGTCCGCCTGTTCTGCACGAACCCACAGCTCGGCGCGGGCAGGGGAGACTCGGATGGCAATCAGATCGTTGGCCCGCACGACAGAGTCCGTGTCCTGTGGCAGTTCCAGACCGAGGCTGGCCAGCGCTGCGTCACCGTGGCTCAGGCCGAAACGTACCCAGGATGCGCTCTCGTCGGTCAATTTAGATTTGGAGAAAACCGCGTATTTTTTCAAGTCCAGCAGCTGTGCTTCGATCAGTTCACTGGCCATCGCCAGCAGCACGCCATCGCCTTCCAGCAGAATGCGGAAGCTGGACTGCATGCGGCCTTTCTGCGTGCACCGGGCGCCGAGCGTGGCCTTGGCTTCGCTCAGGTAATCCAGGTTGCAGGTCAGTTGGCCTTGAAGGAATTTGCTGGCGTCTACGCCGCGAACGGCAAGCACACCTTCGTGGGAGAGTGGGCAGAAAAAAGCTGAATCGGCCATGAGTCATCGCGTGGGTAGAAGTCTGGGGCACCATCATAGTGCTCTGTCTCGTTTATGGGTATATGCAAGGCAGGTTTAGACACTGCGTAAAACGCTGCGACTAACTGCGGATGCGCCTCGGGAGCACTGGCCTGTATACTCGCCGGCAAATTTGAGGAGCGCCCCATGGTCGAAGATGTTGAACTCAATCGCCTCTTTTGGCACAGCCGCCGCGGCATGCTCGAGCTGGATGTACTGCTGGTACCGTTTGTCCGAGAAGTCTATCCATCGCTCAATGACGTTGATCGCGCGCTCTATGTCCGCCTGCTGACCTGCGAAGACCAGGACATGTTCGTCTGGTTCATGCAGCGCGGGGAATCGGAAGATCCCGAACTGCAGCGCATGGTTCGCATGATTCTGGACCGTGTCCAGCCGAAATGACCGTTTCGAATGCCGTTGGCAGCGCTCCCGAGCACTGCTGACGGCATATCTCGGTGCCCAGTTGCTGGCACTGATTTCCATCCTTCTCCTTCAAATCCCGGCGTGGGCCAGAACGGTCGGCGTTTTACTGTGCCTGTTGCACGGTGCTGGCCACTTTCGGCGATCGATTCTGCTAAATGATGAACATGCTTTCACCCGCTTGCGGCGTGACGGTTCTGGCTGGCAACTGTGGAATGCGCACGGCGGATGGCAACCGGTGCAGTTACGGCCGGACAGCATGGCGCTGCCGGCTATCGTACTGCTCAGGTTCCGCATGACGAGCGGGGATTGGCTGGCGCGCAGATGGGTTCGAAGTGTCTGCATTCCGGCTGACGCCATGGCGCCGGATTTGCACCGGCGCCTGCGTCTTCGCTTGAAGTTCAGCCGACGTAGGTGGGCGGCGCCAGAATAGTGTCGACGGCTTCGGGCAGCATGTCTGGGTAATCGAGCGTGTAATGCAGGCCCCGACTTTCCTTGCGCGCCATGGCTGAAGCAATCATCAGCTCGGCCACTTGCGCCAGATTGCGCAGCTCGATCAGGTCACGGCTGACCTTATAGTTACTGTAAAACTCGTCGATCTCGTCCAGCAGCAGCCGAACCCGATGCTGCGCGCGCTGCAGCCGTTTGTTGGTGCGCACGATGCCGACGTAGTCCCACATGAAGCGCCGCAACTCGTCCCAGTTGTGCGCGATGATCACGTCTTCATCCGAGTCGGTAACCTGGCTTGCGTCCCACGCCGGCAAGTCTTGCGGCTGAGCGATCTCGGGCAGCTTGGCGACGATGTCGGCCGCCGCAGAGCGCGCGTAGACGAAACACTCCAGCAACGAGTTGCTTGCCATGCGGTTGGCGCCGTGCAAGCCAGTGAAGCTGGTTTCACCAATGGCGTAAAGGCCAGGCACATCGGTGTGGCCATGCTGGTCGACGACCACGCCGCCGCAGGTGTAATGCGCGGCTGGCACCACGGGAATGGGCTGACGAGTGATGTCGATCCCGAACTCCAGGCAACGCTCATAAACAGTCGGAAAATGGGTTTTGACGAATTCTGCCGGCTTGTGGCTGATATCCAGATAAACGCAGTCCACACCCAGGCGCTTCATTTCATGGTCGATGGCCCGTGCGACGATATCCCGGGGCGCCAGTTCGGCACGGGTGTCGAAACGCTGCATGAAGCGTTCACCATTAGGCAGCTTCAAATAGGCACCTTCACCACGGAGCGCCTCGGTCACAAGAAAGCTCTTGGCCTGTGGGTGATAGAGGCAAGTGGGATGAAACTGGTTGAACTCCAGATTGCCAACGCGGCACCCCGAACGCCAGGCCATGGCAATGCCATCCCCGCAAGCGCCGTCCGGATTACTGGTATAGAGGTAGACCTTCGCTGCGCCGCCAGAGGCCAGAATTGTGAAGCGCGCGCTGTGGGTGTCGACTTCGCCGGTCGAACGATCCAGCACATAGGCACCCAGGCAGCGCTCACCTTCAAGACCAAGGCGCCGCTCAGTGATCAAATCAACGGCGACGCGCTGCTCCAGCAACTCTATATTCGGACGGGCTTTGGCCTGCACAAGCAAGGTGCGGAAAATCGCGGCGCCAGTCGCATCGGCGGCGTGAATGATCCGCCGATGGCTGTGGCCACCTTCGCGGGTCAGATGGAATTCAAATCCGCCATCTTCGACGGTCGATTCATCGTCGCGGGTAAACGGCACGCCCATGTCAATCAGCCACTGAATGGCTTCACGGCTGTGCTCGACCGTGAAACGCACCGCCTCTTCATTACACAGGCCGCCCCCGGCATTGAGCGTGTCTTCAACGTGCGATTGAACGGTGTCGGCGTTATCGAGCACGGCGGCCACACCTCCCTGAGCCCAGAAAGTCGACCCGTTCGCCAGGTCGCCCTTGCTCAGGACTGCAATGCGCAAATGGGCGGGCAGGGTAAGGGCCAGACTCAATCCGGCAGCGCCGGAGCCGATCACCAGTACGTCGTGCTGAAAATGCTGACTCATAACTTATCCGGCTTCTAAATGGCCACTAGTATGTAAAGAACGGGAACGGCACAATGGCTGCGATTTTATGGCAATTGTGTCGCGCAGCGGGGGCGGATTGTGCGCTACTGCGCGGCATCGTGCATACCGTCTGGCGGGCAATTTCAATGACGAGGCAATACTCGAATTGGATCCTGCCCGCCCGACGATGCATGTCTGACGCTCTCAAAGCGAAATGTGGGAACTTTTCATAAAGCCCCACGTTCAATAGAGGGTTGCCGATAAAGGGACAGCGTCGGCGCTTTGCGAGGGAAGTAATCAAACACCGCGCAAGCGCTTTCGACGACAAGATTATTCACGCAGCCGACCTGGTTCGAGCTGCGTTTTTCGTGCGGGCTACCAACGCTCGCCGGAAACTTGCTTGAAGGGGGGAGAACTTTTGCGAAAAGCCCGAGTCTATGTTTGCAAGCCTGTGAAGCAGCCTCTGCGACACTCCCTTGAGCTCTATGAGGAGTGTTCATGCTAACCCAGGAAGAGGATCAGCAACTGGTCGAACGCGTACAGCGCGGCGACAAGCGAGCCTTTGATCTGCTAGTGGTGAAATATCAGCACAAGATTCTTGGGTTGATCGTGAGATTCGTCCACGACACCCATGAAGCCCAGGATGTCGCGCAAGAGGCTTTTATCAAGGCTTACCGTGCACTTGGAAACTTCCGCGGCGACAGTGCGTTTTATACGTGGCTGTACCGCATCGCCATTAACACGGCGAAAAACTATCTGGTGTCGCGAGGTCGGCGACCGCCGGACAGCGATGTCAGATCTGAAGACGCGGAGTTCTACGACGGCGATCATGGCCTCAAGGACATCGAGTCGCCGGAGCGTGCATTGTTAAGGGATGAGATCGAGGGCACTGTCCATCGGACCATCCAGCTACTGCCAGAAGATTTGCGTACAGCTCTAACTTTGCGTGAGTTTGACGGTCTGAGTTACGAAGACATTGCGAGCGTTATGCAATGTCCGGTTGGTACCGTGCGCTCTCGCATTTTTCGCGCTCGGGAAGCCATTGATAAAGCCCTGCAGCCTTTGTTGCAGGAAACCTGAGACAGCGGCGATAGCCATATGAGAGGAACCGCCATGAGTCGTGAAGCCCTGCAGGAATCGCTGTCCGCGGTGATGGATAACGAAGCGGACGAATTGGAATTACGTCGAGTGCTCAATGCAATCGACGATGCGGATACACGTGCCACATGGTCGCGTTATCAGATTGCTCGTGCAGCAATGCATAAAGAACTGCTGATGCCTCATCTGGACATCTCGGCAGCCGTAGCCGCCGCGATCGCCGACGAAGTCAGCCCGCTCAAGGCCGGTCGTGGCCCTTGGCGCACGCTGGGCCGTCTGGCTGTAGCTGCATCGGTTACTGTGGCTGTGCTGGCAGGTGTTCGTTTGTACAACCAGGACGAGATCGCTGGCGCCCAACTGGCTCAGCAGTCGGCTCAGCCTGCCAATGTTGCCATGCCTCAGGTAAAAGGCCCGGCAGTTCTGGCTGGATACACCGAGAGCGACCAGGCGCCGGGCCCTATGGCCAGTGGCGTGATGCAGAACCAGGCCGGCTGGCACGATCAGCGTCTGCCAGGCTACCTGCGTCAACATGCTCAACAAGCTGCGTTGAAAGGCACTGAAAGCGCTCTGCCGTACGCACGCGCCGCCAGCCTGGAAAACCGTTAAGGAGGATCATGCGCGCCATCCCTCTAGTGCCGCTTCTGCTTGGTGGATGGCTGGTCCTTCCAGTTCATGCCGATGATGCGCAAGACCAGCTCAAGCGTCTTGCGCAGGCAGAACAGCAGCAAAGTTTCCAAGGCACCTTCGTTTACGAACGCAATGGAAGTTTTTCCACTCATCGAATCTGGCACCGGGTTGTAGACGGCAAGGTTCGTGAGCATCTCCTTCAGCTCGATGGCTCCGCTCAGGAAGTATTGCGCGTCGATGGGGTAACCCAATGCGTCAGCGGTACCCTGGTTGCGGGCGTCTCGAACATCCCCGATTCCCCGGCTCATGCCTTCGATGCCGCCAAGCTCTCTGCCTGGTACGACATGAAGGTTGCAGGAAATTCGCGGGTGGCAGGGCGACCTGCTGTAGTGGTGACGCTGACGCCGCGCGACCAGCATCGCTATGGCATCGAGTTGCATCTGGATAGCGAAACCGGCCTGCCGCTCAAGTCGCTGTTACTCAGTGACAAGGGGCAATTGCTGGAGCGATTCCAGTTCACCGAACTGGATACCACTGACCCTACCGATCAGATGCTGCACCCCAGCGCCGATTGCAAGACGGTGGAAGTGGTGAAGGCCAAGACCGACTCCCAGAAGCAGCAAGTTGCCTGGCGCTCGGACTGGTTGCCTCCTGGCTTCGAACTCAGCAGCGCCGCCGCCCGCAAGGACCCCGATTCCAAGTCGCTGGTTACCAGCCTCATGTATGACGACGGTCTTGCGCGTTTCTCGGTGTTCATCGAGCCGGTCAGTGGCGCGGCGGTGACCGACATTCGTACCCAGTTGGGCCCCACCGTCGCGGTTTCGCGCCGGCTGACCACGCCCAAGGGCGACGCGATGGTGACCGTTGTCGGCGAAATTCCGATTGGTACCGCCGAGCGGATCGCCCTGTCCATGCGTAACGATGCAGCCCCGGGCACAACCAAGAAGTAAGCGGTCCGAATCGTAAAATGCCCACTATGAAAAAGGTTTCATATTGGGCATTCCAAGCCGTCAGCCCAGCAATTGCGCGCTATGGACGAGAGGCTGAAATGTTTGGTCAGCTTTGCAGGTTGCAAACACACTCTTTTTTTTCTATAGGTCACAGCTTCGCAGCTCTGGCCTTTTGTTGTTTCAGCTTTCAGAAAGCTAATTGAGAGTAAAACTGGCTGAGAGCGATGCACTGAGCAAGACTGCGATGTGTAGATGCTCCTCGAACCTGTCGGTTCGTACCGCTTAACCATGCTCGTTGTGAACGGGAGCCGTATGTCGATACCACGCTTGAAAACTTATCTGTCCTGGATGGCCGCCGTGCTGATGCTTGGCCAGGCCCTCACGGCGCAGGCGGAAGCCTTGCCGGACTTCACGACACTGGTGGAACAGGCCTCACCGGCCGTCGTGAACATCAGTACCCGCCAGAAACTGCCGGATCGTTCGGTGGCTCAAGGGCAGATGCCTGACCTGGAAGGGTTGCCACCCATGTTGCGCGAGTTTCTGGAGCGCAGCATGCCGCCAAGCTCGCGTCCGCCTGGATCGGGCAAGGGCGATCGTCAGCGCGAAGCGCAGTCGCTCGGTTCGGGGTTTATCATCTCCGCTGACGGCTTCATCCTGACCAACAATCACGTGATCGATGGTGCCGACGAAATTCTCGTCCGCCTGTCCGACCGCAGTGAAATGAAAGCCAAGCTGATCGGCACTGATCCGCGCACCGACGTAGCGGTCCTGAAGATCGATGGCAAGGATCTGCCAACCGTCAAGCTCGGTAACTCCGACAAGCTCAAGGTCGGCGAGTGGGTGTTGGCAATCGGTTCGCCGTTCGGTTTCGACCATTCGGTGACCAAAGGTATTGTCAGCGCCAAGGGCCGAAGCCTGCCGAACGATACTTACGTGCCGTTCATCCAGACCGACGTAGCGATCAACCCGGGTAACTCCGGTGGTCCGCTGTTCAACATGGATGGCGAAGTCGTGGGCATCAACTCGCAAATCTTCACCCGTTCCGGTGGCTTCATGGGCCTGTCGTTCGCCATTCCCATCGACGTGGCGATGGACGTTGCCAACCAGCTCAAGTCCAACGGCAAGGTCAATCGCGGCTGGTTGGGCGTCGTGATTCAGGAAGTGAACAAGGATCTTGCCGAGTCGTTCGGTCTGGATAAACCGGCGGGTGCGCTGGTGGCTCAGGTTCTGGAGGACGGTCCTGCGGCCAAGGGCGGCCTGCAGGTCGGCGACGTGATTCTCAGCGCTAACGGTACGCCAATCGTCATGTCGGCTGATCTGCCGCACCTGATCGGCAACCTGAAGGACGGCAGCAAGGCCGAGCTTGAAGTGATCCGTGATGGCAAGCGTCAGAAGCTGACCGTGACTGTCGGCGCATTGCCAGCTGAAGGCGAAGAGATGGGCGCTACTGACTCGGGTGTGGAGCGTAACAGCAACCGCCTTGGCGTTTCGGTCACCGATCTGACGCCCGAGCAGATGAAGTCGCTGGACCTCAAAGGCGGTGTCGTCATCAAGGACGTACAGGATGGTCCGGCTTCGCTGATCGGTCTGCAGACTGGCGACGTGATCACTCACCTGAACAACCAGGCCATCAGCTCGGCCAAGCAGTTCACTGAAGTGGCTAAAGGCCTGCCGAAGAACCGTTCGGTGTCGATGCGGGTTCTGCGTCAGGGTCGCGCTACGTTCATCACCTTCAAACTGGCGGAATAATCAGCCATGACGGGAAAGGAGCGGCACGTCCGCTCCTTTTTTGTGCCCGACGGGCTTGTGGCTGCAAGGCTTGACGTGTGAACGTGACGCCCCAGCCTTCCTTCAGGTACAATTCCCGGCTATTTTTCGGCGGGCAGTCTGCCTGCAACCTTTTTCGAGTGTTGATCCGTGAGTGATTTGAGTCATATCCGCAATTTCTCCATCATCGCCCACATTGACCATGGCAAGTCGACGCTGGCTGACCGTTTCATTCAAATGTGCGGTGGCCTCACCGAGCGCGAAATGGAAGCGCAGGTGCTTGACTCCATGGATCTGGAGCGTGAGCGCGGTATCACGATCAAGGCCCACAGCGTCACCCTCTATTACAAGGCCAATGACGGCATCACCTACCAACTGAACTTCATCGATACCCCGGGCCACGTGGACTTCACCTATGAAGTCAGTCGCTCGCTGGCCGCCTGTGAAGGTGCGCTGCTGGTGGTCGATGCGGGTCAGGGCGTAGAGGCGCAGTCCGTCGCCAACTGCTATACCGCCATCGAACAGGGCCTGGAAGTCATGCCAGTCCTGAACAAGATGGATTTGCCGCAGGCGGATCCGGACCGCGTCAAGGAAGAAATCGAGAAGATCATCGGTATCGATGCCACCGACGCCGTGGCCTGTAGCGCCAAGAGCGGCATGGGCGTCGATGAGGTGCTGGAACGTCTGGTCAAGACCATCCCGGCCCCGACCGGTAACATCGAAGACCCGTTGCAAGCGCTGATCATCGACTCCTGGTTCGACAACTACCTGGGCGTTGTGTCCCTGGTGCGGGTGCGTCATGGCCGCGTCAAGAAGGGCGACAAGATCCTCGTCAAGTCCACCGGCAAGATCCATCTGGTCGACAGCGTCGGGGTATTCAACCCGAAGCACACCGCCACCGCCGATCTCAAAGCGGGCGAAGTGGGCTTCATCATCGCCGGCATCAAGGACATTCACGGTGCGCCTGTGGGTGACACCCTGACCTTGAGCACCACGCCGGACGTCGAAGTCCTGCCTGGTTTCAAACGCATTCAACCGCAGGTGTATGCCGGTCTGTTCCCGGTCAGCTCCGACGACTTCGAAGATTTCCGCGAAGCGTTGCAGAAGCTGACGCTGAACGATTCCTCGTTGCAGTACACCCCGGAAAGCTCCGACGCACTGGGCTTCGGCTTCCGTTGCGGCTTCCTCGGCATGCTGCACATGGAGATCATTCAGGAGCGCCTGGAGCGCGAGTACGACCTGGACCTGATCACCACCGCGCCAACCGTAATCTTCGAGCTGTTGCTCAAGACCGGTGAAACCATTTACGTCGACAACCCGTCGAAGCTGCCAGACCTCTCGACCATCGAGGATATGCGCGAGCCGATCGTGCGCGCGAACATCCTTGTGCCTCAAGAGCACCTGGGCAACGTCATTACGCTGTGCATCGAGAAACGCGGTATCCAGCACGACATGCTGTTCCTCGGCACTCAGGTCCAGGTGACTTACGATCTGCCGATGAACGAAGTGGTGCTGGACTTCTTCGACCGTCTGAAGTCCACCAGTCGCGGTTATGCGTCGCTGGACTATCATTTCGATCGTTATCAGTCGGCGAATCTGGTGAAGCTGGACGTGCTGATCAACGGCGACAAGGTCGATGCCCTGGCGTTGATCGTGCACCGTGACAACGCGGCCTATAAGGGCCGTGCGTTGACCGAAAAGATGAAAGAACTGATTCCTCGTCAGATGTTCGACGTGGCAATCCAGGCAGCCATCGGCGGCCAGATTATCGCGCGTACAACCGTCAAGGCGCTCAGAAAGAACGTACTGGCCAAATGTTACGGTGGCGACGTCAGCCGTAAGCGCAAGCTGCTTGAAAAGCAGAAGGCCGGTAAAAAACGCATGAAGCAGGTCGGCAACGTGGAAATTCCACAAGAAGCCTTCCTCGCCGTGCTCAGGTTGGAATAGTCAGGCCCTATGTCACTAAATTTCCCGCTGTTGTTGGTCATCGCCGTGTTCGTCTGCGGTCTGCTGGCCTTGTTCGATCTGATCATACTGGCGCCGCGTCGGCGGACTGCGATAGCGAATTATCAGGGCAGCGTGAGCCAGCCGGATGTCGCTGTCGTCGAGCAACTGAACAAGGAACCTCTGCTGGTTGAATACGGCAAGTCGTTCTTTCCAGTGCTGTTCATCGTATTGGTGCTGCGTTCGTTCCTGGTTGAGCCGTTCCAGATTCCGTCGGGCTCGATGAAACCAACACTGGATGTAGGCGACTTCATCCTGGTGAACAAGTTTTCCTACGGTATCCGTCTGCCGGTGATCGACATGAAGGTCATTCCGGTGGGCGATCCGCAGCGGGGCGACGTGATGGTGTTTCGCTACCCAAGTGACCCTAACGTCAACTACATCAAGCGTGTCGTAGGTCTGCCGGGCGATGTCATTCGCTACACCAATGACAAACAGCTGTTCATCAACGGACAACTGGTCGCCAAGCAACTGATCGGCTCGGAGCCGGGCACACTGGGCAGCGCCGAGCTGTATGACGAGAAACTCGGCGAAGTCCAGCATCAGATCCGTCAGGAAATGAGCCGCTACCGCGCACCGCCTGACCATGAGTGGATGGTTCCGGCCGGTCACTACTTCATGATGGGTGACAACCGCGACAACTCCAACGACAGCCGTTACTGGGATGACCCCAATATTCCCAAGGACGAGCTGGGCATGGTTCCCGACAGGAACATCGTCGGCAAGGCCTTCGCCGTATGGATGAGCTGGCCGGAGCCGAAGCTGAGCCACTTGCCGAACTTCTCGCGAGTCGGGTTGATCAAGTAACCGATGCGGCGCTGTGTGATACAGCGCCGTATGTCATTTCGGCGGGCTATGCTGCAGGGTTCACCTTGCAGACAGCAGGGACGGACTATTCTTGAGGGCACACATGTCAGTTGCCGGTTCGCAAAAAGGCTTGTCGTTCATTGGATGGCTGGTGTTGCTGGCCGTTCTTGCATTTGCCGCGAGTACCGCAGCCAAAGTGGTGCCGCATTACCTCGATTACATGTCGATGAAGAAAATCATCGAAGCCGCTGGCACGGACAAGACCGCTGAAATAAGCAACAGCCGCGAGTTCTACGATTACGTCGCCAAAGGCATGCAGGTCAATAACATTCGGGATTTGGATTTGAACAAGGCGTTAAGTGTGACGACGGAGAACAACAGGTTCCTCGCCCATTTGAAATACGAGAATCGTGAGCCACTGATCCAGAACATCGATCTGGTGGTCAAGTTCGACCACGAATTCAGCGTGGGTAAACCGTGAGCGTGTCATTGAGTCGCCTGGAGCGTCAGCTCGGCTATACCTTCAAGGATCAGGAACTGATGGTTCTGGCCCTGACTCACCGCAGTTTTGCCGGACGCAACAACGAGCGTCTGGAATTCCTCGGTGATGCCATTCTCAACTTCGTGGCTGGCGAGGCGCTGTTCGAGCGTTTTCCTCAGGCTCGCGAAGGCCAACTCTCGCGTCTGCGCGCGCGCCTGGTGAAGGGCGAGACCCTGGCCTTGCTGGCTCGCGGTTTCGATCTGGGTGAATATCTGCGACTGGGTTCGGGCGAGCTGAAAAGCGGTGGCTTCCGTCGTGAGTCGATTCTGGCGGATGCGCTTGAAGCCCTGATTGGCGCGATCTACCTGGATTCGGGCATGGACATGGCCCGTGAGCGGGTGCTTGCCTGGCTTGCCAGCGAGTTCGACAGCCTGACGCTGGTCGACACCAACAAGGACCCGAAAACCCGGTTGCAGGAATTCCTGCAGTCCCGCGCCTGTGAATTGCCGCGCTACGAAGTGGTGGACATTCAGGGCGAACCGCATTGCCGAACCTTTTTCGTCGAATGCGAGATCACCCTATTGAACGAAAAAAGCCGGGGACAAGGTGTCAGCCGTCGCATTGCCGAACAGGTAGCCGCGGCCGCAGCCCTTATCGCCCTGGGTGTGGAGAACGGCAATGACTGATTCAACTGCAACACGCTGTGGCTATGTCGCCATCGTTGGCCGGCCAAACGTGGGCAAGTCGACGCTGCTGAACCACATCCTTGGCCAGAAACTCGCGATCACCTCGCGCAAGCCGCAAACCACTCGCCACAACATGCTGGGCATCAAGACCGAAGGCGCCGTGCAGGCGATCTACGTCGACACCCCCGGTATGCACAAGGGCAGTGACAAGGCGCTGAACCGCTACATGAACAAGACCGCGTCGGCTGCGTTGAAAGACGTCGACGTGGTGATCTTCGTGGTGGACCGCACCAAGTGGACCGACGAAGACCAGATGGTCCTGGAGCGCGTTCAGTACGTGACCGGGCCGCTGATCGTCGCACTGAACAAGACTGATCGCATCGAGGACAAGTCTGACCTGATGCCGCATCTGTCCTGGCTGCAGGAACAACTGCCGAATGCGCAGATCATTCCGATTTCGGCGCAGCAGGGGCATAACCTCGAAGCACTGGAGAAGGTGATCGCCGAGCATCTGCCGGAAAACGATCATTTCTTCCCTGAAGACCAGATCACCGACCGCAGCAGCCGTTTCCTGGCCGCCGAACTGGTTCGCGAGAAGATCATGCGCCAGCTGGGCGCTGAGCTCCCGTACCAGATCACCGTCGAAATCGAAGAGTTCAAGCAACAGGGCAAGACCTTGCACATTCATGCCTTGATCCTCGTCGAGCGTGACGGCCAGAAGAAAATCATCATTGGCGACAAGGGCGAGCGCATCAAGCGCATCGGTTCCGACGCGCGCCGTGACATGGAAGTGCTGTTCGACTCCAAGGTCATGCTCAATCTGTGGGTCAAGGTCAAAGGCGGCTGGTCCGATGACGAGCGCGCCCTGCGTTCGTTGGGCTACGGCGACCTGTAAGACTTCGGTTGATACACCGACCTTCTGTGGGAGGGAGCTTGCTCGCGAAGGGGATGTGACATTCAACATTGATGTTGATTGGGACAGCCTATTCGCGAGCAAGCTCCCTCCCACAATGGTTTGAGGTGGCTGGTAAACCGTGTTTCGTCATTGAGAGATTAATGTCCCAGACCCCTCCTGCCAGCCAGCTTGCGTACGTTCTGCACAGCAGGGCATATCGCGAGAACAGCGCGCTGGTCGATTTTCTGACACCTCAAGGCCGTTTGCGGGCCGTACTGCGCAGCGCGCGGGGCAAGGCAGGGTCCCTGGCGCGTCCGTTCGTGCCGCTGGATGTCGAGTTTCGCGGGCGCGGGGAATTGAAGAATGTCGGGCGTATGGAAAGCGCCGGCATCGCGGCCTGGCTGGAGGGTGAGGCGCTGTTCAGTGGCCTTTACCTCAACGAACTGCTGATTCGCCTGCTGCCTGCCGAAGACCCTCATCCCGGTGTATTCGATCACTATGCCGCGACGCTGGCGGCGCTGGCCGAAAAGCGAGCGCTCGAACCACTTTTGCGATCTTTCGAGTGGCGCCTGCTGGACGACTTGGGTTACGGTTTTGCCCTCGACGCAGACATCAATGGCGAGGCACTGGCAGCCGATGGCATGTATCGCCTACAGGTGGACGCGGGGCTCGAACGGGTATATCTGTTGCAGCCCGGCTTGTTTCAGGGCGCCGAATTGCTGGCGATGTCCGAAGCCGACTGGAGCGCCCCTGGTGCGTTGTCAGCGGCCAAGCGTCTGATGCGTCAGGCGCTGGCGGTGCACCTGGGTGGCCGCCCGCTGGTGAGCCGAGAATTGTTTCGTAAGCCCTGACCGGAGTGTCCATGACGCCCGGCAGACCAAGTTTTCAGGAGAACAAAGTGACCCACAGCACCCGCATTCTGCTCGGCGTGAACATCGACCACGTGGCGACCCTGCGCCAGGCTCGCGGCACCCGCTACCCCGATCCGGTAAAAGCTGCGCTGGACGCAGAAGAGGCGGGCGCCGATGGCATTACCGTGCACTTGCGCGAAGACCGCCGTCACATCCAGGAGCGCGATGTGCTGCTGCTCAAGGATGTGCTGCAGACCCGCATGAATTTCGAAATGGGTGTCACCGAAGAGATGATGGCGTTCGCCGAGCGCATTCGTCCGGCGCACATTTGCCTGGTTCCGGAGACCCGTCAGGAACTGACCACCGAAGGCGGTCTCGATGTTGCAGGTCAAGAAGCCCGGATCAAGGCCGCGGTGGAGCGTCTGTCTGCCATTGGCAGCGAAGTGTCACTGTTCATTGATGCCGATGAACGCCAGATCGAGGCTTCGGCGCGTGTCGGTGCGCCTGCGATTGAGCTGCACACCGGCCGTTATGCCGACGCTGAGACCCCGACCGATGTCGCTGAAGAGCTGAAGCGGATCGCCGATGGCGTAGCTTTCGGCATCCAGCAGGGGCTGATCGTCAACGCCGGTCACGGTTTGCATTACCACAACGTTGAAGCGGTCGCCGCAATCAAGGGCATCAACGAACTGAACATTGGCCATGCTCTAGTAGCTCACGCGCTGTTCGTAGGCTTGAAGTCGGCAGTGTCCGAGATGAAAGCGTTGATTCTGGCGGCGGCGCTGAAGGGATAACCATTGCCTGTAGCGGTCCGGCTTGCCGGCGGTAGCGTTCTCAAGTCCGCTGCCGCCGGCAAGCCGGACTGCTAAAGGGTAATTTGATCGTTCCCATGCTCCGCGTGTGAACGATCAAGTGTAAGTTGCGCAGGCAGGGCCTGGCTCATGCCTTGCGACCGACGATAACGGCGCGGCGCGGGGCAGGCAGTCCTTCCACGGTCTTGTTGTGATCGTCTGGATCGAGGAAATCGCTCAGCGACTGATAACGCATCCACTCGGTGCCGCGTTGTTCTTCGACCGTCGTCGTGCTGACATCCACGCAACGCACATCGACAAAACCTGCACGGCGCAGCCACAGCTCCAGCGCAGGCACAGATGGCAAGAACCACACGTTGCGCATCTGCGAGTAGCGATCTTCAGGTACCAACACCTGGTGCACATCGCCTTCCACCACCATGGTTTCCAGCACCAGCTCGCCACCTTTCATTAGGCAGTCTTTCAACGCCAACAAGTGATCGATCGGCGATTTGCGGTGATACAGCACGCCCATGGAAAACACGGTGTCGAAGCCTTCCAGCCGCGCCGGAAGGTCTTCCAGAGTGAACGGCAGATGCCACGCTGGCAGGTCGGGCAGGTATCGTTGCATCGCCTGGAACTGGCAGAAGAACAGCCAGTTGGGGTCGACACCGATGACGCTGTCGGCACCGGCGCCGAGCATGCGCCATTGGTAATAGCCATTGCCGCAGCCGACATCCAGCACACGCTTGCCCTTCAAATCCAGATGCGGGGCAACTCGCGACCATTTCCAGTCCGAACGCCATTCGGTGTCGACGTGCACGCCGAACACATCGAACGGCCCTTTGCGCCAAGGCGACAGGCCCATCAGCGCGGCGCGGGTCTGCTCACGCGTGGCGTCGTCGCAATCGGCATCGAGGATGAAGTCGTCCTTGAGTTCGACACGGCTGGGCACCAGCTGGGGCAGCGAATTCAGTGCGCCTTGCCAGCGCTCCAGATCGCCGTGGCCTTTTTCCATCTTCGCGTCGAGTTGCGCCTGCAGGCCTTGGGCCCAGGCATACAGGGGGGTGCCCGCCAGACGGCGGACCAATGGGGCTAGATCAATCATGGCAGGGCAATCAGAGAGGCGAAGTTAAGGCACTGGAACCAGGGCACGACCCTGGAGAACCCCGCTGCGAGCAGCCGTTCGCGATGCTGGTCCAAGCTGTCGGGTTTCATCACGTTTTCGATGGCGCTGCGTTTCTGGGCGATTTCCAGTTCGCTGTAACCATTGGCGCGTTTGAAGGCCACGTGCAGGTCGGTGAGCAGGGCATGCTCTTCGGTGTCGTCGAAGCGCAGTTTCTCGGAAAGGATCAGCGCACCGCCGGGCAACAGCGACTGACGAATCCGGCCGAGCAAGGCCAGACGCTGATCGGGCGCAATGAATTGCAAAGTGAAGTTCAGCGCCACGACCGAGGCAGGCTCGAACTCGAGGGCAAGAATGTCGCCTTCGATGACTTCCACTGGCAGCAATTCCTGGAACATCGAGTCCTGGGCGTTGAGGTACTCGCGGCAGCGTTCGACCATGGCTGCCGAGTTGTCGATGGCGACTACCCGGCAGTCTTCGGTGCGTACATGACGGCGCAGGGCCTGCGTCACCGCACCGAGGGAGCTGCCCAGGTCGTACAGCACGCTATGAGGCTGGGCGAACTGCGCGGCGAGCACGCCGAGATTTTCGACAATGGTCGGATAACCCGGCACCGAACGCTTGATCATGTCCGGGAACACGCGCACTACGTCCTCGTTGAAGGCGAAGTCGGGCACCTGTGCCAGCGGCTGGGCGAATATGCGGTCGGGTTCTTTGCTCACGGCGATTCCGGGGGATGAGGCGAAAAGTGCGGCATTTTAGCCAATTGTATGGCCAGGCCGAAACCTCATCTCATCGTTCGAATGATCGACCTCAATTCACCGTGATCGCGCAGTCGAACGTGCGTTCCGGCCGCACTTCCGGCGCCCAAGGTTGTTGATAGACCATCATCAGGTGGCCGGTGCCTGCATTGGCCGCCTTGTAGCGCCAGACTGACTGGCCTTCTGTGCCGACCATGCCGACGGCTTCGGGGGTGTTGAACACCTCAGGACCCATGGCGTGGAGGATCGACGGAGCGGGATTCTGCATCAGCCAGCGGTGCCCGGTGGTGGGGTTGCTGGGCAGCATGAGCATCAGGGTCTGACCGGTCTTGAGGGTAATCGGGCAGTCTTTCTGGTCTTCGAGGGAAACGATCTGTTTCGGTGGCTGGGCACAGGCGGCCAGCAGGGCGAGGCTTAGCGGGACGAGCAGGCGGGCAGGGGTCATGAAGGCTCCGGTCGTAGGCAACGTGGGGCGAGCATAACCGAAGATGAGACGCTTGCTAATGCCGGATCGGGCTCAGATGCTATCTGGGAGTGGCTGCCGGGCGCCTGCGGACACAGGACCTGTGGGGGGAGCTTGCTCGCGAAGAGCTCAGTACATCCGATACATTTCTGTCGTCTGCACAACACGCTTCGCGAGCAAGCTCCCTCCCACAGATGATCGCGTTGGCTGTAGTGAGTTAGAACAACACCTTCGCCACGTCCGAGAAGCGTTTGGCGAAGTGGACGGTAATGCCCTCCTTCAGATAGTCCGGCAGTTCCTCGAAGTTGCCCCGGTTAGGCTCGGGCAGGATCAGTTCGAAGATCTTCTGTCGCCGCGCCGCGATCACTTTCTCGCGCACGCCGCCAATCGGCAATACATGCCCGGTCAGCGTCAGCTCGCCGGTCATGGCCACACCTTTTTTCGGTGCCTGATTGCGTGCCAGAGACAACAGGGCGCTGGCCATGGTCACGCCTGCGCTCGGACCATCCTTCGGTGTCGCGCCTTCCGGTACGTGCAGGTGAACGAACGCTTCGTCGAAGAAGCCTTTATCACCGCCAAACTTGGCCAGATTGGAGCTGACGTAGCTGTAGGCGATTTCCGCAGACTCTTTCATAACGTCGCCCAACTGGCCGGTGAGTTTGAAGCCGCGGTTGTGGGTATGAATGCGCGTGGCTTCAATCGGCAGGGTCGCTCCGCCCATGCTGGTCCACGCAAGGCCGGTGATCACGCCAGTCCCGGACAGCACCTGTTCGTTGCGGAACACGGGATGACCCAACGAGGCTTCCAGATCTTTCGGTCCCAGCTTGATGACGGCTTTGGGCTCGTCAATCAGTTTCATGACTGCCTTGCGCACCAGTTTGCCCAGTTGCTTCTCCAACTGACGCACCCCGGCTTCACGGGCATAGCCGTCGATCAAGCTCTTGAGCGCGTTATCGCTGATGCTCAGGCTGCCCTTGGAGACTCCAGCCTTCTCCAGCAATTTCGGCCACAGGTGACGCTTGGCGATGGCGACTTTCTCTTCAGTGATATAGCCCGACAGGCGAATCACTTCCATCCGGTCCAGCAACGGGCCGGGGATAGAATCCAGGGTGTTGGCGGTGCAGACAAACAGGACCTTCGACAGGTCCATCCGCAGGTCCAGATAGTGATCGAGGAATTCGACGTTCTGTTCCGGGTCAAGGGTTTCCAGCAGTGCCGAGGCCGGGTCGCCCTGGTAGCTCTGGCCCATCTTGTCGATCTCGTCGAGCATGATCACCGGGTTCATCACTTCGACGTCTTTCAACGCCTGCACCAGCTTGCCCGGCTGAGCGCCGATGTAGGTGCGGCGATGGCCCTTGATTTCCGCCTCGTCGCGCATGCCGCCGACGCTGAAGCGATAGAACGGGCGGCCGAGGGATTCGGCGATGGATTTACCGACGCTGGTTTTACCCACGCCCGGCGGGCCCACCAGCAGCACGATGGAGCCGCTGATTTCACCTTTGTAAGCACCGACCGCGAGGAATTCGAGAATGCGATCCTTGATGTCGTCCAGGCCCGCGTGGTGCTTGTCCAGCACCTTGCGCGCATGCTTGAGGTCGAGTTTGTCCTCGCCATACACGCCCCACGGCACCGAGGTCGCCCAGTCGAGATAGTTGCGGGTGACCGCGTACTCGGGCGAGCCGGTTTCGAGGATCGACAGCTTGTTCATTTCCTCATCGAGGCGCTTTTGCACCTGCGCTGGCAGGGTCTTGCCTTCCAGACGCTGCTCGAACTGTTCGATGTCGGCGCTGCGGTCGTCTTTGGTCAGTCCCAGTTCCTGCTGAATGACCTTGAGCTGTTCCTTGAGGAAGAACTCACGCTGGTGCTCGCCGATCTTGCGGTTCACCTCGGCGGAGATTTCTTTCTGCAGGCGCGCGACTTCGACTTCCTTGCGCAGCATTGGCAGGACTTTCTCCATGCGCCTGAGCACAGGCACGCAATCGAGCACTTCCTGCAGCTCTATGCCAGTGGCGGAGGTCAGGGCAGCGGCGAAATCGGTCAGCGGCGAAGGATCGTTGGGGCTGAAGCGGTTGAGGTAGTTCTTCAGTTCTTCGCTGTACAGCGGGTTGAGCGGCAGCAGTTCCTTGATCGCGTTGATCAGGGCCATGCCATAAGCCTTTACCTCATCGGTCGGCTCGTTGGGCTGATGCGGGTACTCGACCTCTACCAGAAACGGCGGGCGATGGTGTTTCAGCCAGGTCTTGATGCGCACGCGGCTCAGGCCTTGCGCGACAAATTGCAGCTTGCCGCCTTCTCGGCTGGCGTGGTGCACCTTCACCAGCGTGCCGTACTCGGGCAGCGCCTTGGTGTCGAAGTGGCGTGGGTCGTCGGGGGGCGTGTCCATGAAGAACAGCGCCAGGGAGTGGTGATCGGATTTGCTCACCAGCTCAAGTGTCTCGGCCCAGGGCTCTTCGTTGACGATGACCGGCAAGACTTGCGCCGGGAAGAACGGGCGGTTGTGAATCGGGATGATGTACACCTGATCCGGCAGGTTCTGGCCGGGCAGGGCGAGGCTTTTTCGGTCTGAGCCGATGACTTCGTGTTCGTGGTCGAAGTCATCGGAGGAATGGGAGGAGTCGGTTTGCTGGTCGCTCATGGGGCACCTGCATAAATGGAGATGAGGCTTAGATGGGGCAGTTAAGCTCAGGTTTCAATAGTTGCGGTCGATAGCATTGAATATCGCCGCAGATAAAGAGATCTGTGTGATTTGTGCCTTTCGTCGGCATTTAATCGGTGATGGCGTTGTGCCTGCTTTTAAAGCGTGATCTTCCGCCAAGGGGCGGTTAATCTCGCGGGACGCTGCAAACATCTGCCAGGGCCGGCGCTGTTTTTCTTCCGACCAAGCCGTTCTGGACCCTGTGTATGACCCATGTCGTCTCTTCGTTACTGGTGGCTGCAAGCCTTCTGCTCGGCACGTTCGCCAGTGCTGCCACGCTGACCGCCGAGTTCGTCGACGCTCAAGGCAAACCGCTGACCGATGCCGTGCTGACGCTGCAGGGACCGTCGGGTAAGCCCGATGCTGCACCCAAGGCCGATATGGACCAGCGCGACCAGCGTTTCGCTCCCCATGTGCTCGCCGTGCGCACTGGCACACAAATCAGGTTCCCCAACAGCGACGACATTCGCCATCAGGTGTATTCCTTTTCTCCGGCCAAGCGTTTCGAATTGCGTCTTTACGGCGGCACGCCCTCCGATCCTGTGCTGTTCGACAAACCTGGCGTCGTGGTGCTTGGTTGCAACATCCACGACTGGATGCTGGGCTACGTTTACGTAACGGACGATCCCTGGTTCGGCGTGAGCAACGACAAAGGCACGCTGATCCTCGAGCAGATGCCTGCCGGGCATTATGTGGCGACGCTGTGGCATCCACAGGCGCCTGACATGCAGCCTGTGCCCGGAGGCGAAATCGATATTCCGGCCGCGGGCCTGCGTCAGCGCTTCAGCGTTGCCGTGCAGCCCAAGGGTGTCGACATGCCCGCAGCGCCACCGCCCAGCGCGTTCGGCGATGCCTTTCATAAAGCCGCCCATGAATGAAACTGCGAATTAGCTTTCAGGCACGCATCGCCGGCGTGCTGATCATGCTGCTGTTGATCGTGGTCGTTGCGGTGTTTCTGGCCGTCAAGGCAGCGACGCAGGACGCTGTGAGCAAGCAGGCACAGGCGCAACTGGAAGTGGGGACGCGGGTTTTCGAAGGTTTGCTGGAAATGCGCGGCAAGCGGCTGCGTGATGCGGTGCAGTTGCTCTCCAGTGATTTCGGGTTTCGTGATGCCGTGGCGTCTGCCGACTCGGCGACGATTCGTTCGGTGCTGCTCAACCACGGCGCGCGAATCAACGCCAATGACATGTTTCTGCTGGGCATGGACGGCAAGGTTCTCTCCAGCACCATCGAGCAGATTCCTGAGGGCTCGCCGTTTCCCTTCACCCAGGCCCTGCGTGATCTGAAGGCGCACAACCAGTCGATGCTGATCGTGCCGCTGCAAGGCAAGCCGCACCTGCTGGTGGAGAGCACGGTGCTGGCGCCGTTGCCGATTGCGCGGGTGGTCATGGGGTTCAGCATGGACGACGACCTCGCTCAGGAGCTGCGTTCGCTCAGCGGTTTGCAGGTGTCGTTTCTCTCGGTGGTGCATCAGTTGCCGGGGCAGATCATCAGCACCCAGCCGCAGCCGCTCTACGACAGCGTGCGTGGGGTGATGCTCAATCCCGCCAGCGACCAGATGCAGATGACCGAGCATGGCGATCAGACGTTCCTCAATAAACGGTTGAACCTGGGCAACACCGGCGATGCGGCGGGCGATCAAGTCGTGGCGTTGCTGCAAAGCCCGCTCGATCAGGCCATGCAAGCCTTTGCGCCGCTGGATGAAAAACTGTTCTGGATCACTCTGGTCGCGCTCGCGGGTTCGCTGGTCGGCACCTTGTTGCTGGCCCGAAGTGTGTCGCTGCCGGTTCGAGCCCTGGCGCTGGCCGCCGAGCGGATCGGGGAAGGCGATTACAGCACCCCGGTTGCCCTTGAGCGCAGCGACGAGCTGGGCCTGCTGGCGGGGGCGATCAATTCGATGCAGAGCGGCATCGCCGAACGCGAACAGCAACTGGCCCACAACGCCCTGCACGACGGACTTACGGGCCTGCCCAATCGGGCATTGGTGATGGAGCGTCTGGGCAGTGCGATTTCAGCGCAGCGCGCGGTGGCCCTGCTGTATCTGGGCATCGACAACTTCCGCGCGATCAATGACAGCATCGGGCCCGAGGGCGTCGAGCAACTGTTGCAAGTGATCGGCGAACAACTGCAATTGCCGTTGCGGCCCGGCGACACCGTGGCGCGCTTGTCTGGCAATGAGTTCCTGTTGTTGGTGCACAACGCCGAGACTGACAGTGCAGTGGCTGTGGCTGACCGACTGCAACGCCTGCTGCTCAAGCCGCAGCGCATCGGCGATCACGATATCTCTCTGGACGCCTGCATCGGCATCGCCGCCTACCCCGTGAACGGGGATTCGCCGTCCGAATTGCTTCGTCGCGCCTCCATCGCTCGTCAGGATGCAGCGCAGCTGCCGGGCCGTCTGCAGGTTTACGAAGATGGCCGCGATCTGGCGCATCAACGTCAGATCAGCCTGATCCGCGACCTGCGCCACGCCGCGCGCAACGGCGAACTTATGCTGCATTACCAGCCGAAACTGGACATCCGCAATGGCCTTGTGCGTCAGGCCGAAGCCTTGCTGCGCTGGCAGCACCCGCAGTTCGGCAACGTCTCGCCGGCTGAATTCATCGTGCTGGCCGAGCGTACGGGCAGCATTCAGATTCTCACCAGTTGGGTCATCGAGGAATCGATGCGCCAACTGGCCGAATGGGCGCGTCGTGGCTTGCATGTGCAGCTGTCGGTGAATATCTCGGCGGACGACCTGCTCAGCGGTGATCTGGCCGACCGCGTGTCGGGCCTGCTCAAGCTTTATCGCGTCCCCGCCGAACAACTGATATTCGAGATCACTGAAAGCGCCGTGATGCGCGAGCCCGAGAATGCCTTGAAGGTGCTCAATCGCCTGCGCGAATGCGGTATCAGCTTGTCGGTGGATGACTTCGGGACTGGCTACTCTTCGCTGGCGCACTTGAAGCGGCTGCCGGTTCAAGAGCTGAAGATCGACCAGTCTTTCGTACGTAATCTGGATGAAACCAGTGAAGACGCGGTGATCGTGCGCTCGACCATCGAAATGAGCCATAACCTGGGCCTCAAGGTGGTCGCCGAAGGCGTCGAGTACGAACACAGCCTGCGTCTTTTGGAACGCTGGCACTGCGACACTGCACAGGGTTATCTGATCAGCCGCCCGCTGACTGCGGTGGCGTTCGAGGCATGGATCGCCAAGTCTCACAGCTCTGCGAGCATGATGGTTCACTGATTGGTTGAAGTTTATGGCACGTAGTCTCTCGGCTGTTTTCAGCCCTGTGGTGTTGGCAAGTGTGGTGGGCGGTTGCGCAGGGGCGATGGCACCTGTCGTTGAAGCCGATCAGGGGCGTCTGATCGCGACCGGTGGCGCCAGCAGTATCGAAGGCGCCGCAGGCGGCGGGATTATCCCGTGGGCGGTGCTTGCCGGTTACGACGAGCAAGGCGAGTGGGGCGCGAATGTGTTCGCGACCCATATCAATCTGCCGGATTACACGCTGGATGTCGCCGGCGCCGCGTTTTCCTATGGCAATCGAGTGGAAGTGTCCTACGCCCATCAGCGATTCGACCTGGGCTCTCTGGTGAACAAACTCAGCTTGCCCGAAGACAATCTCACTCAGGATGTTTTTGGGGTCAAAGTGCGCCTGTTCGGTGACCTGATCTACGACCAGTTGCCGCAAGTCTCGTTGGGGCTTGAATACAAACACCAGAACGATTTCCTGATTCCGACCCTTGTGGGTGCCAGGCGGGATTCGGATGTCGAGGGTTACCTCACCGCCAGCCGTTTGTTCATGGGCGCTGCGTTTGGTTACAACGTAGTGGTTAACGGCGGCGTGCGTTACAGCCGTGCCAACGAAACCGGCCTGTTGGGTTTTGGCGGCGACCGTCGCGACACTCGCAGTCTGTTGAAAGAAGGCTCGGTGGCGCTGTTGTTCAATCCGCGCTGGGCTGTCGGGGTCGAGTATCGGGAGAAGCCGGATAATCTATCGTTTGCGGGTGAGAGCGATTGGGCTGACATGTTCGTCGGCTGGTTTCCCAACAAACATGTATCTGTTGTTTTGGCCTACGCCCGCCTCGGCGAAATCGCCACGTTGGATAATCAGAATGGTACTTATCTGTCCGTGGAGGGGAGCTTCTGATGATGCGGCCTTTGCGGTGGATGAGCGTTGTGTTGCTGGCCATTCTGGTGGGGTGCGCGCAGCAGCCGGCCAAGGATGACAGCCTGTATCAGGATTTGGGTCAGCGCGCCGGGATTCAGAAAATCATCGAAGGGATGCTGTTGCATATCGCCAGGGACGACCGGATTTACAAGTATTTCGCCAAGGTCGACATCGTTCGTGTACGCGACAAGCTGGTCGAGAAGTTCTGTGTCGAGGCGGGTGGGCCTTGTACCTACACCGGCGATACCTTGGCCGAAGCGCACAAGGGGATGAACCTGAGCCGTAGCGATTTCAATGCGTTGGTGGAGAATCTGATCGATTCGATGGATGACCAGCACATTCCTGTACCGGTCCAGAACCGGTTGATCGCCAGATTGGCGCCGCAGCGGGGAGAAGTGATCGAGAAGTAGCGCTGTGGTCTTGGCGATGAGTAGGCACTCGTTTACCGACACTCCTCTGCCCTCGTGGGAGACGCCGGAGGTGACGAAGGCAGCGATAGCGTCAGGTCGGTTGCAGATGCAGCTCAAGAAGCTCCCGCAGGTTGAGCGCCAACTCAGTCCTCATGTCCCGGAAGCCACACAACAAAAAAGGCGGCCATCTCACGATGACCGCCTTTCTGTTCACTGCATTACTGGACTACCCAATCAGTCCGGCAGTTTGTACGCAATGATGTAGTCACCCATCCGCGTGCCCAGCGAACCGTGACCACCGGCCACGATCAGCACATATTGCTTGCCGTCCTTGCCAGTGTAGGTCATCGGGGTCGCTTGGCCGCCTGCTGGCAGACGTCCGGCGAACAGCTCTTTACCGGTCTTCACGTCATAGGCACGCAGGTACTGGTCAAGAGTACCGGCCAGGAAGCCAACGCCACCTGCCGTTACCATCGAACCGCCCATGCTCGGCACGCCGACCGGCAGGCCGATTGGCACTGGCGTGTTGTCGCGGGTGGTGCCGTTCTTGTGCTTCCAGACCACCTGATTGGTCGTCAGGTCGACAGCGGCAACGTTACCCCACGAAGGGGCTTGGCATGGAATGCCGATCTGCGACATCAACGGGTGCATGATCACCGCATACGGCGCGCCGGTGTTCGGCTGCACACCGCTGGTTTCGCTTTCACGCTTGCTGCCTGCTTCAACCTTGGCGCGAGGCACTAGCTTGGAGACGAAAGCCATGTAGTTGGGGCTTGTGAACAACAGTTGACGCACCGGATCGACCGACACAGCTCCCCAGTTGAACACACCCACGTTGCCCGGATAGATGATGCTGCCCTGTTCCGACGGAGGCGTGTACTGACCTTCGTAACGCAGCTCCTTGAACTGGATACGGCACAGCATCTGGTCGAACGCGGTAGCGCCCCACATGGATTTTTCGGTCAGCTCAGGTGGCAGCATGTTCAGCTGCGAACGGGCCTGAGTCGGCGAAGTGTGGTCGCCTTGTGCGGCACCGGTCGGCGCCGGGACTTCGTCGATCGGCACGATAGGCGTGCCATCGCGACGGTCCAGCACGTACAGGCTGCCTTGCTTGGTCGGCTGAATCACGGCCGGCTTCACGCCGTCCTTGGTTTTCAGGTTGATCAGGGTCGGCTGGCTCGGTACGTCCATGTCCCACAGGTCATGGTGAGTGAACTGGTAGTTCCAGCGCACCTTGCCGGTATTGACGTCCAGAGCTACAAGACCTGCGCTGTACTTCTCGGCGCCAGGGGTGCGGTCGCCACCATACTGGTCAGGCATCTGGTTGCCCAGAGGCAGAAACACCAGGCCGAGTTTCTCGTCGACGCTGGCCAGCGACCACATGTTCGGCGCGTTGCGCGAATAGAACTGATCGGCAGCGATCGGCGCGGTCGCGTCAGGGTTGTTCGGGTCCCAGTTCCACACCAGCTTGCCGTCGTGTACGTCGTACGCACGGATCACACCCGATGGCTCGTTGGTCGACTCGTTGTCAGTCACGTGGCCGCCGATGATGATCAGGTTACGCGTGATCGCGGCAGGGGAGGTGGAGTAGTAACCACCAGCCGTGAACGGGCCGATGTTGGCACGCAGATCGACCGCGCCTTTGTTGGCGAAGTCTTCGCAGACCTTGCCGGTGTCGGCGTTCAGCGCGATCAGGCGTGCATCGGCGGTCGGCAGGTACAGACGACGCGGGCACGAAGTGGCAACGGCAGTGCCTGCCGTCGACAGCGCGGCGGCAGGTGCGCCGACGTCCGACTTGGCGTAGGCGTTTTCGTCGTAATACGACACGCCACGGCAGGTCATGTGCGCCCAACCGGTGAAGTTCTTCGCACCTTCTTTGGATATCTGCGGGTCGTAGGACCAGATCGTCTTGCCGGTATCAGGGTCCAGCGCCAGCACCTTGCTGTGCGGTGTGCAGGCATAGACCATGCCGTTGACCTTGAGCGGGGTGTTTTCGTTGGTCAGCTCGACCGGATCTTCGGCCGTCGGCAGGTCGCCGGTGCGAATGCGCCAGGCTTCTTGCAGCTTGCCGACGTTTTCCGGAGTGATCTGCTTCAGCGGCGAGTAACGGTTGCCGTGCTCGGAACGGCCATACGCCTGCCAGTCGCCATCGGGCATCGGCTGCGGGTCGTAGGCAACGCCTGCGTCGTCGCGGTCCAGCGTACCTTTGACTTCACCAGGGCTGGTGAACTGGCTGGCGAGTGCAGTCAGACCCGCCAGGACCACGGCGATGCTCAGCGCCACGGTCGGCATGCCGCCAGGCTGGCCACGCAGCACCGGGCGACGGAACCATGGCAGCAGCATGACGATGCCGAGGACGAACCACAGCGACAGACGTGGCACCAGTTGCCACCAGTCAAGGCCGACTTCCCACAACGCCCAGACCGTGCTCGCGAACAGCACCAGCGCAAACAGACCCAGGGCCGAACGACGGCCCATGATCAGCAGAATGCCCGTGATGACGAAGCCGATACCGGTCAGCAGGTAATACAGCGACCCGCCCAGTGTCAGCAGTTTGATACCCCCGGCCAACAAGGCCAGGCCCATGACCAGAATCACCAGTCCGAGCAAGCTCGGCAGCAGGCGACCCTTACCGAAAGCACCGTCAGTGCTCATAGTGTCGTACTCCGTAACGATTGATTGGTTGACGCTTATCCCTTTCTGCGTTCAGGCCTGACCTTTGAAGCCATGGCCTTAACGCTAGTTCCTCAAAAGGGATTGAGAAAGGCGATTTATGCCGATCAGAAAGAGGATTGAATCTTCAGCCCCGCCACCAGGGCGTCATCGACCTGATTCACGCCGCCCGGATGACGGATGAATTGCAGGTTGGGGCGCACTGTCAGCCAGTTGGTCACGTGCACGCCGTAGTACAGCTCGGCGTTGTATTCAGTGTCCTGAACAGGCAGGAAGGCAGGGTCGTTGTAGTCCGATACGCCGTCGGCCTGATTGCGCAGGTTGATGTTCTTGCGATAAGCGGGATTGACGTGAATGCGGCTCACTGCCAGGCCCAGGTCGTCCTGCGGGCGCGCATCGAACGGGCCCTTGTAGGTCGCACCCAGAGCGACGAAGTTGTCGATCATGTTGGTTTTCTTGTCGTGCAGTGTGCCGTTGGCGAACAGGCTCAGGCCGCGGCCGTTGTCGCTGGCAAGGCTGGTGACTTGCTGGCGCAGGGTCAGCCACATGCCGTGCTTGCTCGACGAAGAGGCGTAGTCGTCGCCGCTCTGTGCTGCATAACGACCGTTGCTGTCCTTGTAAACGTCGCTGCTGTCGGCGGTGCTGTAGTAGTAACCGAGGCGGTATTCACCCGGCAGGTCGTTGACCTTCGGCGACCAGACCAGCTCGACCGGCAAGACCGCGCCTTGCGTGCCGCTGCCGCTGAGCTTGAAGTTGTTGTCGTTTTCCAGGTTCGACGGGTTCTGCTCGAAGGCGCCGACTTGAACGAACAATTCAGGGTAGATCTGGTATTTGACGCGCATCGCCCACTGGCTGATCGGCCAGTTGTACCAGATGCCACCGCCCCAGTTGCCCACCTGAGAGCCGCAGAAGGCCAGGTTCTGGAAGTCGCAAGGGAAGGTGTTGAAGTCTTCACCTTCGTTGAAGCGACCGACCTTGACACTCAGCTTCTGGTCGAAGAATTTCTGCTGGTACCACATGTCTGTCAGGCGGGTGACGTTGCCACGGCCCCAGACTTCCTGCGACGACGAAATGGTGCCAACGCGCGGATCGGACACGCGGTCGTTGCTGATGTTGTCGCCGTTGCGGTTGGTCAGCGTCAGTTGGAACTCGGCATCGTGCCAGCCAAGAATCTTCTGCAGGTCCATGTGCGCGCCAAGCGCAAACTGGTCGGCGTAGCGGGTTGCCTTGTCGTGGTTGTAACCGCCGTGCAGATTGGAGCCCACTTCCACGACGGTATCGAGTTTGAAGTCATACCCCTGCTGCGACAGCTCCGAACGCTTGCCGCCCCAATCTCCCAGCATCCACGGCGATTCACTGTCGAATGCCGACGCTGCGTGAGCGCACGTCGTCAGGCTGAGGGCGAGCAAGCCCATTGCGTGGCGGTGACGAAGCGGGTGAAGGCGGGTGCAGCGTTTAGATTGAGAAGGCATAGGGCAATGGATTCTTTTTAGTGATCTGGGTACGGCGCAGGCACGTGCTGCGTCGTTAAGCCGCGTGGCAAAACTTGACATGTTGCTTAAAGAAACGATTCAGCTGTTGGCGCGGCGCGATGATAGGGGGCTAATGATTTTTTAAAAAGACGATTTTGCGACATGAATAGTTACCTATCGCGTAACAGTTGTGAATATATGAGGTAGCGCTATCCCGCAGTAGTTACGTGGGATGCGCGACTGGCGTGGCTTTGCGCAGATTCAGCCATCCTTGCAGTGGCTGTACAGATAGATATTCAGCAATACGAGGAGGGTGCTCAGTCGGATCGCGGACCTGAGTGACCAAGAATCGCCGTGGGAGGGAGCTTGCTCGCGAAATAAGGTGGGTCGGTTACGAGTAGGCCACCTGACACTCCGCAATCGCGAGCAAGCCCCCTCCCACAGGCTTGATATTCAGCCAGGTACTAGGTGGCGAGTATCAGAACGTCGTACGCAACCCCACCTCGATACTCCGGCCTTGCGCTGGCGCGATGTCGCGCAGGATCGAACTGGCGTAGCGCACGGTCTGGTTGGTCAGGTTCTCGCCGTTGACGAACGCCAGCCACTGGCTGCCACCGAGGTCGAACTTGTAACCGACGCTGGCCCCCAGGGTGGTGTAGCCATCGGTGCCGGTTTCGTTGTCGGGAACACGACCTTGGGAGGCGGCATGTTCAACATCGATACGCGCCTGCCACTTGTCCAGTTCCCACAGCAGACCGCTGTTCAGGCGCAGAGGTGCGATACGCGGCAAGGCCTCACCGGTGTCCAGGTTCTTGGCGCGGGTGTAATCGCCTGACAGCTCAAGCGCGAACTTTCCGTACCGGCTCTCGCCCAGTTTCCAGTGATCCTGCGCCTCGAATCCTGCAAATCGCGCGCGTACGCCGGAGTAGGTGTATTCCGGAATGCCGTCTGGATCGTCCTCTCCTTCGTCGTTCAGTGTCCGACCTGTTCCCAGCAGCCCGATGTAATTGGAGAAGTGGCTGTAGAACACGCCGAAATTGCCTTTGTGCGTGCCGTTGTCGAAGCGCAAGGCCAGATCGCTGGAGATGGCTTTTTCTTTCGACAGATCGGCGTCGCCCACTTCATAGGTGCCAGTGGCGACGTGTGCGCCATTGGCGTACAGCTCGTAGAACGTCGGGGCCCGCTCGGTGTAACCCAGCGTCGCGGCCAGCGACCAGACCGGCGTCAGGGTGTAGACCGCACCTGAGGAAATGCTGCCCGCAGTAAAGCCGCTCGAACGATCGGCGTTGGCAAAGCGCTCGTTGCCTTTGCCGTCCGGGTCGACGGTGGTGTGCTCCAGGCGTCCGCCCAGGCTCAGCTTCAGGCGCTCGGTAGCCTGCAATTCTTCAAGGATGAACAGTGCGCCTGCATCGGTATCGGTCTGCGGGACGAAGGCTTCTTCACCCAGCGCGGAGAACTCGCTACGCGTGACTTGCGCACCGACGACCCCATTCAGCGGGCCGATGGGCTGATGCCGCGCTTCGACGCGAGCCTCGTAGCCCTTGCTCTTGAAGGTCGTGCCAACTTCGCCGTCCTCGATTTCCATGTGCTTGTATTCGGTGTAGCCGGCGTCGAGCTTCACCGAGCTGAACGGCCCGGACAGATTGCGGATTTCTGAGGCGAAGGCGTAGTGGTCCTGCTTCATTCGGATGCGCACGTCTTGCTCGGCGGGCGAGCCGTAGTTCGAGTCGTAATTGCTGTAGGAAAGCCCCGCGTAGCCGTCGTCCCAGGTGTAGGAACCGCCAATCGAGCCGCCGTCCTGACGCCCGTCGCTGTTGCCCAGGCGGTGCTTCTTGTCGTCGCCATCGGGATCGCGCGCGCGTTCATCTGCGGTGCGTGCATAGCCCGGGATCTTCAGGTCGTTGAACTCGCGAGCGTTGGCGTCCAGATGCAGCGCGAAGGTGCCGTTGCCCGCTTCCAGCTTGCCCGCGCTGCTGCGGGTGGTGTCAGCGCCGCCGTAGCGCAGTTCGCCTGCGCCATGAATGCCTTCGATGGCTTCGGTCGGAATGCGATTGTCGAAGGTATTCACCACCCCGCCGATGGCGCTGCCGCCGTAGAGCAGGGCAGCAGGGCCACGAACGATTTCAATGCGATCGACGTTCACCGGATCCAGCGGCACAGCGTGATCGTAGGACAGCGACGAGGCATCCAGCGCGCCGACGCCGTTGCGCAACAAACGAATGCGGTCGCCATCAAGGCCGCGAATGATCGGCCGGCTGGCGCCCGGACCGAAATACGAGGACGACACGCCCGGTTGTTTGTTAAGCGTTTCGCCGAGGCTGCCTTTTTGTTGCAGCGTCAGCTCATCACCGGTGAGTACGGTGCTGGGCGACGCCAGTTGATCGCTGCCGAGCGGGTTGGCAGTGATGGTCTGTTGCTCAAGTTCGATGGCGTACGCGGGGGATGCAACGAGCAAGGCAGTGGCGAGCGGCGTCAGACGCCAGAGTTGGAGTTTAGAGGGGCGGGACATGCAGCGTTTTCCTTGGCAGAGGTGAGACCTGATGATTAGTCTGTTAGTGTTATAACATAACAATAAAAACGCAATCATTTTGGAATCGGCCCGGACAATGGCTACGCTTCTTGCAGGCGCTGCACACGGCAACCCTTCACACTGGCGAGCACCTCCGCTAAGGTGCGCACCTTGCGAAAACGTCCCGATCACCGAGTCCCGAAGGCCAGGCATGACCACACCGAACAACAACCCGCTGCATGGCGTGACGCTCGAACAGATCCTCAACGCGCTGGTCGAGCACTACGAATGGTCCGGTCTGGCTGAACGCATCGACATTCGTTGCTTCAAGAGCGACCCGAGCATCAAGTCGAGCCTGACCTTTCTGCGCAAGACGCCGTGGGCGCGGGAGAAGGTCGAGCATCTGTACGTGAAGCTGGCCCGTACCAAACGTTGGTGATTCGTCATTCGAGATTGAATGAGATGCACAGCCAAACGCTGCAACTGCCATCAGGACAGCGTCGTTATGCGACAGTCGGCGCGCTTCTGGGCTGGTTCGCGCTGGCGGTGCAGCTGTATCTGATTCTGTGGGGGCGCTGGACCGATCAGGCCAGTCTGGTAGGCGGTCTGGTGCGGTTTTTAAGCTTTTTCACGGTGTTGACCAATACCCTGGTTGCTGTGGCATTGACCTGTGCGATCACCGACCGGGACCGCTCAGGGCACCGTTTCTTCAGATCCCCGGTTGTCTGCGCGGGGATCACCACCAGCATTCTGCTGGTGGGCATAGCCTATAACGTGTTGTTGCGTCATTTGTGGAGCCCGCAAGGCTGGCAATGGATCGCCGATGAACTGCTGCACGACGTCATGCCGCTGCTGTTTCTCGGCTACTGGTGGCTGTACCTGCGCAAAGGCGTGCTGCGCCTGAAGCATGTGCTGGCGTGGATGCTTTATCCGGCGGTGTATTTCGGCTATCTGCTGTTTCGCGGGAACATCTTCGGCGATTACCTCTACCCGTTTCTGGATATCGGTACGCTGGGGGTCGGTGATGCATTGGTCAATGCGTGCGGGGTGTTGGCGGGGTTTGTGGTGATTGGGTTGGTGATTTTGATGATTGATAAACGGCGCATGCCCAGAGTCTGACGCTGCCTTGGTTTCAACCCCCCCGTAGCAGTCTGGCCGGGCGGCGTTCCGTTTGCGACGGTGGCCATTCAAGGGCGCTACCGCCGGCAAGCCGTACTGCGACAGAAGGGTCAATTACGACCCGGATCAGTCCTCGTCTGAGTCATCCAGACGCCAGTAACCCGCGGCCTTTACTGCCGCTTCATCGAGTTTAAATTCGTCGAGCAACACCCGCCGAACCTTGCGCGACAGCGCAGATTCAGTGGCGACCCACGCGTAAAGACCGCCTTCGGGAAGTTTCAGCTGACGGGTTACGTCGAGCAGATCCTGTTCGCCCCGAACCACCCAGATCACTTCGACCTGAGCCTTGCTCACAAACGTCTGGCGCTCAGCGTCGTCTTCGATTTCAACCACCACCAGCGCACGACGATTCCCAGCCAGTTCTTCCAGGCGACGGGCAATGGCGGGCAGGGCGGTTTCGTCACCGATCAGCAAGTAGCTGTCGAACATGTCCGGAACGATCATCGAGCCGCGTGGGCCGGCAATGTGCAGGAACTGCCCCACTTCTGCCTGAGCAGCCCAGGTTGCGGCAGGGCCATCGCCATGCAGCACGAAGTCGATGTCCAGCTCACCTGATGCTGCGTCATAACGGCGTGGGGTGTAGTCGCGCATGGCAGGCTTTGGCCCTTCGGCGTTCGGACCAGGCGTGAAGTTGTCCAGCGCAGCCTGCTGCTCAGGAGTGGTAGCGAACAGCAGCTTCACGTGGTCATCGGTGCCCAGGCTGATGAAACCGGTCAATTCCGGGCCATGCAGGGTAATGCGGCGCATGCGCGGGGTAATGTCGGTCACGCGCAGCACGTGCAGTTTGCGGCGTTTGATTTCGTGGCTGACGCGGTGGATCGATTGCTGTGAATTCATACGGACTTCTCCGAACGACTGTGTGGGCCATCGACGACGGCTTTGGCGGTTTCGTTGAGCAGGTCGCGGACGCGGATGATCTCTTCCGGACTCCAGCGGCCGTGATGCATTTGCAGGGCGTGGCGCAAGTTGTGCACGGCTTCGTGAATTTCCGGCGGGCGATCATGACCGCGCAGTGAACGTTTGCTGACCTCGATGCGCATCTTCACGCCGTCCAGCGCAACGGCCTGTTCCACCAGAAATTGCTGCCCGGCCGGAGTGATCTGGTAGCGCTTTTTGCCACCCTCGGCGTCGCCGGTGATGAGCTCGCTTTCTTCCAGAAAGGTCAGGGTCGGGTAGATCACGCCGGGGCTGGGGCTGTAGGCGCCGTCGAACAGGCCTTCGATCTGTCGAATCAGGTCATAACCGTGGCAGGGCTGATCGGCGATCAACGCCAACAGCAACAGTTTCAGATCGCCAGGGGCAAACACTCGTGGCCCGCGGCCGCCGCGTTCCCGGCCGGTGCGTTTTTCAAAACCATCGCGTCCGTCGCCGTGGTCACCGAAGTGAGGGCGGTGATGATGGGGGTGATCGTGTGAGTGGTCTCTCATCTTTCTTCATCTCTCGTTACAAGTTCGATATACCTTAAGATATATCTTAATGAGTCTGCAAGAGGGATAAAGACGAACGGTTCTCATCTGTACGTCAAAAGTCTGCGTGGGAGAAGGGGCAAGGCACAGATGAGGCAGGCCTGGAAAGCAGACCTGTAGGAGGGCGCTTGCTCGCGAATACCCGGCCTCAGGCGAGGAGGATTTGTCGGACTCACTGGCCTCTTCGCGAGCAAGCTCCCTCCCACGATGGACGATGGACGACGCACGGTGGCGGGGCCTAGAGCGAGTTGCTCGCCACTTGCGTTGCCTCCGGAGCCTTGCACTGGGTATACGTCCCCGGCTCCAGGTAGCGATTGAGAATCGGCGCCATGCCCTTGAGAACCTGGACGGGCAATGCCGAGGTGAATTTGAAGCTTTCAGCGGTTCGCCCGGGCACATAGGCGGTCAACGTGCCGTAATGGTTGTCGCCGATATAGAACACAAACGTCGCGGTGCGGTTGATCGCCTTGGACGCGATGATGCGTCCGCCAGAACCGAAACTCTCGATACGGTTGTCGCCCGTGCCAGTCTTGCCGCCCATCGCCAGCGTCGTGCCGTCCAGAGTCTTGAAGCTGCCCGAGACGCGCCTTGCGGTACCCGCGTCAACCACCTGCGACAGCGCCTCGCGCATGGCGGTCGCCACTTCCGATTGCAGCACGCGTTTGCCGAGTTCGGGGTTGTTGGTCAGTTTGGTTTCATAGGGCGTATCGGCGGCAAAATGCAGGCTGTCGATGCGCAGCACTGGCAAACGAATGCCGTCGTTCTGAATGATCCCGATCAACTCTGCCAACGCGGCGGGGCGGTCGCCAGAGCTGCCGATTGCAGTTGCCAGCGAAGGCACCAGATGGTCAAAGGGATAGCCCAGACGCTGCCAGCGCTGATGAATATCCAGGAACGCTTCGATCTCCAGCATGGTGCGTATACGGCTGTCGCGGGCGCTCTTGTGCCGACTCTTGAACAGCCAGCTGTACACCTCCTGACGCTCGAAACGACTGGCCGCCACGGCGTCCTTGAACTTGGCATCCGGGTTCTGCAGCAAATAGCCCACAAGCCACAGGTCCAGCGGGTGAACGCGGGCGACAAAGCCCTGATCCGGCAGATCGAACTTGCCTGGCCCATAGGCGTAATACAGGTCGTCGAGGCGTTTTTCACTCAGCGGCGGCTGGCGCTTGTCGGCGACCACATGAGCCCGAACGAATGCGTTGAACGCGCTCTGAGTGGCATCCGGCAACAGGTAGCGATGCACCGCGGCCATGCGACTGGCCGATGGATGGACGCCATCGAGAAAGGTATCGAGACGATCCTGAGTGGTCTTGTTCTTGTAGCGCTTCCAGAAGCGCAGCAAAAACGATGTCCCTTCTCGGTCGGCGAATTCGGCCAGGTACTCCTGACGTCTGGGGTCGCTGTCGTCCTTGAGTAGCACCGCACTGTTGTTGGGGCCTGAATAGGTGGTGTAGCGCACCACATCGCGCATCAAGCGTATGAACGGCAGGTTGATCGATTCGCGCAGAGCGTCGCGCAATGTCGGGTTACGCTCATTGTCTTCTCTGCGGAAGTTGTTGAAGTGGTGCATGCCGCCGCCAGTGAAGAAGTACTCACCGGGGCTGGCGGAGTATTTACGGTCCAGGGCTGCGGCGAGCATTTTCGACAGGTCGCGGTCCTTGTTCTGCATCAGGTAGTCCAGCGCCCAGCGGCTCAGTCGGTCAGGATCCTCGACCGGGACCTTCTTCAGATCGGCGTTGCTCATGCCGGCGTACTTGTCATGCAGCTCGGAGAGGATTTGCAGGTAAGTGGTCAGCACCCGCATTTTCGCGGTGGAGCCCAGTTCCAGCTTGCTGCCCTCGTTGATGTCGAACGGTTGGTCAGTGCTGTCGGTCTGCACCCGTACCCGCGAGCCATCCGCGTCGCGCTCGAACAGGGTGAAGCTGTAACGCACGGCCTGGGTGCTGGTCGGCGTCAGCAGATGTTCGCCAAGCAGGCCGAGCTTGCCAGCGAACTCGGGATTGGCCAGATCGCGCAGGTATTGACCGACGCTGACCTGCAGATCGCTTTGCAGGGTGCTGGTGGCTGAGAGATCGAGGCGGTCTAGGTCGTAGAGTGGCCGATCCAGCATATTCGACAAGCGAGTCCGCGCGACCGTAATGCCCTTGTTGGTCTCGATCGGCGTTACTGTCGGTTGTTGTACCCAGTCGCGGTAGGTCACGGTGGAAGCCAGCGCGGCATCGGCCAGTGTCGGCTCAATCACCTTGTTCTGGGCGAGCAGGCGAATGTGGCTGTCTGTCAGGTCCGCGAGTTCCTTGCGGCCTTTAGCCAGATAGTGCGAGGGGCGTCGTTGCGCGATCACCAGCGACAGCATCTCACGCAGGGCCAGGCCTTGCGCAGCGAGGGTCTTGGCATCCTTGGCCGGGGCCATCAGCAACTGATTTGAGCGGTCGAAATCAGCGCCATACCAGACGCGCAAGCCTTCGGCCATGCCATGCACTTCGCCATGCCCCGGCACCGCCGAAAGCGGCACGCTGTTGAGGTAGTCACGCACCACGCGTTGCCGAGCTTCCAGCGTTTGCGGGCCGGGTTGATAGGCGCGCACGCTGGCGGAAATCATCTGACGAATCTTCTCGCCGCCGGATATCGTCAGGCCATCGGGCGAGTGACGATACTTTTCCAGTTGAGTCGCCAACGTGCTGCCCCCGGCAGACTGGCCTGGCAAACCGATCACTTTGGCGACCTGAGAAATGGCCGCCTTGAGGAACCGCGGCCAGTCCACGGCCGGGTTGGCCAAGGGCTGCCGAGGGTCCAGCAGGTCGCGGTTTTCGATGAACAACAGGCTGTTTACCAGCACGGGCGGGATGGCTGCGAAGTTCGGGTACAACTGCTGCGGATAAGTGTACTGATACAGCGGATCCCCGCGGCAATCGGCGATGGTCAGGCCAGATTGGCTCTTTTCCTGATACGGAACGAAAAAGCCTCGTTTGGCGTAGGAGAGCAGCTCGGGAGAGAAATGCGCTTGCTCGATGATTCGATAGTCGCGCTTGAGCAACCGGGGCAGGAAATCGCCCAGAGAAGAGTAGCCCAGGCGCTTGTCGAACGGGCCATCGCCGGGATACACAATCGCGTCGCTTGGCCCTGGCTCCAACGCATAGCTGAGGTTATGCGCAAACTGGCTGAATTCGCGGGCCTGCAGCTTCGAGCTGCGGCTCTCTACCGAAATGGCAAATCCCAGGATCACCAATGCCACCAGCACCAACACCGCCAGCGCACGCCACACGTGTCGCCAGTGGCTTGGGCTTGCGGGCATTGGAACGTCCCCCTGACTGTCAGCCTTGACCGCAGCCTTCTTTGCATCGGAATGCCACAAAGCGCCCATATCGTTGGCCCGGTTAAACCTGTTAATCGCACCTGACTACAAGCTTAGACGCTGAGCGGGGATGGTGAAGATTTTGTAACGTGAGATACGCTGGAGGCAGGCTGCATGTTTGTATTGCTTAGGGCAGCGAGGGTGGCGGGCGAGGGGAGGTTTTTCCTGTAGCAGCACGGTTTGCCGGCGGTGGCGGCCGGAAGACCGAAACCACCAGCAAGCCTTGCTGGTATGGGGCGGGGCTGGATCAGGCTCGCGCGGCGGCCGCTGTTTTCGGGCTTCCCAAACGCTTATTGAGCTCCAGCCAATTAGACAGCAGCAACATCAGGCCCAGCCCCAATAGCGCAGTGATCACGCGCATCTGCCAAGCGTCGTCAGCCAGTGCGTTGGCCATGTCGGCCAGCGGGGCAAGGAGTACGCCCAGACAAAAGATTTCCAGCGAATAGCGGCCCATGCGACAGGTTTGTTGAGCCGGCCAGTTGTCGATCCATTTGTGTGACGCGGGCAGCAGTTTTGCCACGACATAGACCAGCGCGATGAAATGGATCAGCCGCAGCGGCGACAGATTGGTCTTGTCGATCGGGTAGATCAGGTCGGTAAACGCCTTGGGCAGCAGCGCGTCATGCACTGCCGGGAACTTCCACAGGAAGGCGATGGTGCCGGTAATCAGCAGGTACAGGACAGCACTTAGAAACAGCGGCTGCTGCCACGACGGCCGCGTCGCAGTGGTGCGAGGCACTGAAGGCCGTTGCGTGTACATGGCCAGCGCGCCACCGAGCACGAAGATCAACTGCCAGGCCAGCGGATTGAAATACCAAAAACCGCCGCCCTCATAGGCGCGTAGATTCCAGCCGAACAACGGCACCATCATGTAAAGCGTGATCGACAGGCCCACCGCCACGGCAGCGCTTCGCATCATGATCGGCAGAATCAGAGGCAGCGCCCCCATCAGCAGAATGTACAGCGGCAGAGGGTCGGTCAGGTTGGGTTTGAAACGCAGCAGCAATTCGTCAGCCAGCGCTTGTTGCGGATTGCCGACGAAATATTCGAGCCCCATCTCGCGCACCATGTCGCGGGTTTCGACGTGGTTGTTGGCGACGAAGACAATGCCCATCAGCAGCGTCAGCAGGAATATATGCGCGACATAGAGCACCCAGGTGCGTCGCAGAATACGCAGGCACGCCACACCGTAGCCGTCGCGTTGAGCGACACGTCCATAGGCCAGGACAGCGGCATAACCGGCAAGAAACACGAAGACTTCAGCCGCGTCGCTGAAGCCGAAGTTACGCAGGGTCAACTGCGCGAAAGGGTTGTCCGGTACGTGATCCCAAAAAATGAAGATCAGCGCCAAACCTCGAAAGAAGTCGATTCGATGGTCGCGTCCGTTCGTCATGACGGTGGGCTCTTGCAAGTCTGTTTAAAGAAGAGTGGCCGCAGGGGCCTTGGTTCCGCGCCGCCAGCCGGGGCTGATCGGCGGCGCGAAGGGTGGCGGTTTCAGGGGGTAAATGCAAAAGGGGGGTATTACAGAATGTCTCGAAAGATCTTGGCAGGGTTCAATTTCTTAAGCGTTTCAAAGAAGAGAGCAATAGTCTCGTAATGTGGTGGCTGTCAGTGGCAGACCTTGTCGGTAAATGCAGTCGATGAATTGTTACGGCGAATACGGATTGCGGATCATCGCCCGACGCATCTGCGCGGCAGCGGCCAATACCGCCGCCTGATCAAGATCCCATAGATTCATGACTAACTCATCGGGATGCTGGGCTTCAATCTCGAACTCGTCCAAGGCTGAAGCTGGAAAGTCTCGAAGATTGAACGTCACCACGACCTCGGCATTGCAACGGATGGCTGCCGCCACAACATGAACATCCCCCGGATCCGGCAGCGAAAGGCCGGCGCAGAGTGAACGATGCCCGGTGACCAAAGCGTCGGGCACGGCCCGGATCATCAGTTCGGAAACGCGGTCGAGTTGTTCGCGCGTCAAGTCCGGGCGATTGAGCAGGAGGTTGCGTTTCCATTCATCGTCTATTTCGGCGGTCCATTTGGCTCGATACAGTCCTTTGCCAGCAAGGCGAATCAGCAGGTCTCGCAGAGGGGCAGGATAAAGCACGCATGCATCATAGATAGCTGTAAAAGGCGAGTGCCGCATCAATAGCCCATCCCGAGCTCTTCTGATAATCGGGCAAGGTCATCCATGGCCTGTCGACTGTTTTCATCGCGCTCCTGTTTGAACGCCATGAGATCCGAAAACAACACCCTGCGGTGCCTGCCGGTCTTGTGGTGAGGGAGCGCACCGTTCTCCAGCAGCTTTACGAGGTGCGGTCTAGAGACATTCAAAAGGTCTGCCGCCTCCTGGGTGGTAAGTTCAGCATGCACCGGCACAACCTTTACCGAGTTGCCCAACGCCAGTTCACCCAGAATATCTACGAGTAGGCGCAGAGCACTGGTGGGGAGTTCTACCGCATGAGCAACGTTTTCGGCATCGTAGATTTCGATTCGTTGTGTGTCGGTTTTAGTCGTCAGGAAAGCCGCCAGATCTCGCTGGCCTTGCACGGCAGCGGCGACCTCCCGGGCTTCGGGAAAGGTGGAAAGGGTGGATGCGTTCATTTCGGCGCCATCTGCTCTGTACAGGTTGCAATGATGTTATTCGAAATAAACGAAAACGCAATAAACGAAACGGGATTATCGAGAAGTTTGTGAAACCGCTTGCTGAAGCAGAAGTAGTGGATACGTCAGCCTGCAAGCGGTGGTGTCAGCTGATCAGATCAATCAATCTCATTGGGCTCGAAGCTGTCCGCCCGGGCCATGCGCCACGTGCGGGAGTAGAAGCTGTCATCGACGATGCCGTTGAGCAATTGCCCCGGTTGCAGGAACACGTGGGATTGGGAGAATTGTTTGACTTCGGTGGCGGACATGCGGCGCACCAGGTGTTTGGCTTCCAGTTGATCCGGTGAGTCCAGGCCTGCGGCGGCGAGCATTTCGGCCAGGGCGTGCAGGGTGTTGCGGTGGAAGTTGAATACGCGCTGGGCCTTGTCCGGGACTACCAGTGCGCGTTGGCGAAGAGGGTCTTGGGTGGCGACACCGGTCGGGCATTTGTTGGTGTGGCAGCTTTGTGACTGGATGCAGCCGATGGCGAACATGAAGCCGCGCGCCGAGTTGGCCCAGTCGGCGCCGATGGACAGCACGCTGGCGATGTCGAACGCGCTGACGATCTTGCCACTGGCGCCGAGCTTGATCTTGTCGCGCAGGTTGAGACCGATCAGCGTGTTGTGCACGAACAACAGGCCCTCGCGCATCGGCACGCCCATGTGGTCGGTGAATTCGACAGGTGCCGCGCCCGTACCGCCTTCGGTGCCGTCGACGACGATGAAGTCAGGCAGGATGCCGGTTTCCATCATGGCCTTGGCAATGCCCATGAATTCCCAGGGGTGGCCAAGGCAGAACTTGAAACCCACCGGTTTGCCGCCAGACAGCTCACGCAATTGTGCGATGAACTGCATCATTTCCAAGGGTGTGGAGAACGCGCTGTGGCGTGACGGTGAAATGCAGTCTTCGCCCATGGGAATACCACGGGTGTTGGCGATTTCCTGCGTGACCTTGTGCTTGGGCAGGATGCCGCCGTGGCCGGGTTTGGCGCCTTGGCTCATCTTGATCTCGATCATCCGCACCTGCGGATCCTGTGCCTGTTTGGCGAAGCGCTCTGGGTCGAACCGGCCGTCTTCGGTGCGGCAGCCAAAGTAGCCGCTGCCCAGTTCCCAGGTCAGGTCACCGCCATTTTCTCTGTGGTACGGGCTGATGCTGCCTTCGCCAGTGTCGTGGGCGAAGTTGCCCAGCTTGGCGCCCTTGTTCAGCGCACGAATCGCATTGGCGCTGAGCGAGCCGAAGCTCATCGCAGAAATGTTGAAGATCGAAGCCGAATACGGCTGCGTGCACTGCGGCCCGCCCACGGTGACGCGAAACAGGTTCGGGTCGGACAGCGGCGCCGGGCGCATGGAATGGCTGATGAACTCGAAGCCGGTCTGATAGACATCGATCAGCGTGCCGAACGGTTTGTCTGCCGTTTCATTCTTGGCCCGTGCGTAGACCAGCGAGCGCTGGGCGCGGGAAAAGGGCAGGGCGTCGCTGTCGGACTCAAGCAAGTACTGGCGAATTTCCGGGCGAATGGTTTCGACGGCGTAGCGGATATTGCCCAGGATCGGGTAGTTGCGACGCACCGAATGCGGGACCTGGATCAGGTCGAAAATGCCGATCAGGCTGAGGATCGCGGTAGTGAGGGTGAACGGCCAGAGCCATTCGTGAGAGAGGAACGGCAAGCTCAATAGCGTGAATAGCACGCAGCCAACGAAAAAGGCGTAACGGCTTAATAGGGACAGGCTCATAGGCAACCTTGGGGTCTTTACACGGTTAATGGGGACGCTGTACCGCGCCTTTTTTCGGCAAGACTTTTTACCTTTGCCTCAAGCGCTCTGCGCCTGAAGAAAAATCGAGAACAGCTCGGACTGCGATTTGATTCCGAGTTTGCTGTACATATGTTTCTTGTGTACGCGCACGGTTTCGGCAGAAATTTCCAGTTTGCGCGCGATCTCCTTGCTTGAGCATCCGCTGAGCATCAGGCGCCCGACATCCAGTTCACGGGCGGTCAGCTGTGCGCCTCGGCTTTGCTGCACGGAGGCTTCCAGTTGGGTGCGCCAATCGCTGGTCGGCAACTGCGCGAAGTTCGGTTCGACATCGGACACAGTGTCCGCCAGTTCGAATGGCAGCCGTTGGCGAAGCAGGGCAATCACCCATGGCTGGACCATCGACAGCAGCGCGATCTGTTCGGCACTGAAGCGCTGAGTCGAACCTAACGAGAGACAAAGTGTGCGGTCGCTGTCGAGCTGGCAATTGAACTGGATTTCGTCGGCTACGACATTCAGACGAAAGTATCGCTGATAGTACTCGGTCAGCTCGAAGTGCTCAGGTGCCACTTCGGCGAGGCGGAACAGGCCGCTCTGCGAGCGCTCGCGGCTGGCGATATAGAAAGGGTCGAGCAGGTACAGGCCCTTGAGGTAGTCCTGAAACAGCTGGTCCGGGCTGCCGTCTTCGGCGGGACATTCGGCGAACACTTGAGGGCGCTGACCTGAGCTGAATTGCAGCGCGACCCAGCTATCGAAACTGACGTATTGATCGAGCAGGCGCACCAGCTGGGCCCAGAAGTTCGGCCGGTCCAGCGCTTCGATCAATTGCGCGACCGAGCGATGCCAGGCGATGTCCTGAAGTGCGATTGTCATTGATCTACCCCTATTGGGTTACTACAGCTGCGTAATACCCCGTAACACGTGCTGATGCGCATACTGCCCGCAGAGCCAATGATCAGGCCAGCGTTTTGTGGCCGATCGGCAACGTGACGCGATAAGGAGAACCCATGAAGGTCGAATTTGCCCAATTGACGGGCCAGGACAATGGCACGAGCCATAACCTGAAACGCGCACTGGCCGCGATTGCAGCCTGCGCCAGCGATACTGCGCTGATCGTGTTTCCGGAAACTCATCTGATGGGGTTCCCCTCCAGCGAAACTGTCTCCCGGATCTCGGAGCCACTGGACGGCCCGACCGTTCAGGCCGTGCAACAGGCCGCTCGCGAGCGCAACATCTCTGTGGTGATTGGCATTGCCGAAAGCGACAACGGTCGTTTTTACAACACCACGCTTTTGATTACCCCTGAAGGCATCGCGCTGCGCTATCGCAAAACCCATCTGTGGGCGTCCGACCGCGGTGTTTTCACGCCTGGCGACCGTTACGCCACCTGTCTGTGGAACGGGCTGCGGGTAGGCATGCTGATCTGCTACGACATCGAATTCCCGGAATCGGCCCGAGCGCTGGCACAACTGGGCGCCGAGTTGATCATCGTCACCAATGGCAACATGGACCCGTACGGCCCGACCCACCGCACTGCGATCATGGCCCGCGCGCAGGAAAACCAGGCGTTCGCACTGATGGTCAACCGCGTCGGCGAAGGCGATGGCGGCCTGGTGTTCGCCGGCGGCAGCGCACTGGTAGACCCGTTCGGCACATTGTTGCAGGAAGCAGGCCGCGAGGAATGCCAGTTCAGCGCGGAACTCGACCTGAGCCAGCTGCAAGCCGCGCGCCGTGACTACCGCTACCTCGACGACCAGCGCCTGCGCCTGCCGGGCGAAGTGATCGAGCATGCCAATGGCGTGCGCGAATTGATGATTCCAAAAAACTAAAAGAACAAATGACTGATCGCCGCCGTGCTGCGACGGCGAGTGATCAGCAGCTCTCAATAATAGAAACGCCTTTGTTCTGCCGAACTTTTCTCTGCCATAAAACCTATAAATTCGGAGTAGTCGCTCATGGCTCGTTTGCAACGCACCCTTTCGTTAGGGTCGGTGGTGTTGTTTGGCATCGCCTATATGACCCCCATCATCGTGCTCGGGACTTTCGGCATCCTTGCACAGTCCACCGGCGGCATGGTTCCGGCGTCGTATCTGGCGGCGCTCGTGGCGATGTTTTTCACCGCGATGAGTTACGGCCGCATGGCTGCAGCGTTCCCCGTTGCAGGCTCTGCCTACAGCTACGTGCGCAAGGCCATCAGCCCTAAGCTGGGTTTCATCGCCGGTTGGGCGGTGTTGCTCGATTATCTGTTCCTGCCGATGGCGATCTGGCTGATCGGCGCGGCGTATCTGGGTTCGGCGTTTCCCTCCGTTCCTCAGCCGGTCTGGGTCCTGGCGTTCATCGTCATCACCAGCCTGATCAACATCGTGGGCCTGAAACTGGCCAATACAGTCAATGCCTTGCTGATGATCGTGCAGTTTCTGGTGCTGGCTGCGTTCGTTGTGCTGTGCATCCATTACATCGGCGGTGATGCCAGCAAGCCGTTGTGGACCCTGACGCCGTTCTTCAACGGTGACATGCAGATGCCGCTGATCATGAGCGGTGCGGCGATTGCCTGTTACTCGTTCCTGGGCTTCGACGCAGTCAGTACGCTGACCGAAGAAACCAAAGACCCGCGTCGCACCATTCCCAAGGCGATCATGCTGATCACTTTGATCGGTGGCCTGATCTTTGTCGGTGTGTCGTATTTCGTGCAGCTGGCGCATCCGTCGGCGCAGTTCGAAAACGTTGACTCCGCCGCGTACGAGATCGCTCGTAACATCGGTGGTGACCTGTTCGTGACCCTCTTCCTGATCGGCCTGATCGTCGGCCAGTTCGCCTCGGGGCTTTCGGCTCAGGCCAGTGGTTCGCGCCTGCTCTTCGCCATGGGCCGCGACGGCGTATTGCCCAAGTCGTTCTTCGCCGCTTTGAGCGAGCGCTTCGGCACGCCGGTCAATAGCATCCTGCTTTGCGCTGTGGTCGCGCTGTTGGCGCTGAAACTGGACGTGACGACATCGACGTCTTTCATCAACTTCGGTGCGTTTCTGGCGTTCAGTCTGGTCAATCTGTCGGTGATCTTTCATTACTGGATCGCTGGCGAAAAACGCGGGTTGCGCGAGCTGGTGCTGTTCCTGATCTGCCCGCTGATCGGCTTGCTGGCTGACCTGTGGCTGATGGTCAGCCTCGACAAGCTGGCAATCATGCTCGGCGTCAGCTGGCTTGTACTGGGCTGCATCTACCTGGCCTGGCTCACCGGTGGTTTCCGCCGTCAGCCGCCCGAAATGGATTTCCAGGAAGCGGCGTGATGCAAAGCGGAGCGCGCTGCAATGGCGCGCTCCGTTGTTTCAGATGTATTTGCTCGTATGTCGAAGGTCCACAGTGCCGATGTTTGAACGCTACAGGGGGACGCGGGTAGGTTTGCGATCGAGGGTGTCGCTGATCATCCGGAAAATGTCTTCCTGACCCTCGGCACTGCAACTGCGCAATTCCTGAAGTACCTCGTGCTCTCTGTGCGACAGTGCAATGTAATTCCACTCGCAGGCCTGACGCATGAACGCGTCATGACCGTCTATGGGGCGCGTGTCGTCGGCGGCGTCGTTCAGCGCCTCGACCAAAAGCTCCAGCTTCTCGCCTAGCAGGTCGCGGTCCAGTTGGCCTTCACTGCGCTCGACGAAGCGCTCCAGATCATTCAATGCACTTCGGGCGTCGACCAGTCGCATGTGGCCGGGAATGGTCAGTTCGTAGCGATCGATGACATGCATGGCACAACCTCCTGGTGATGATTTTTCATTCCGTTTCCGATGGAGGCCCGGGTGGGCTTTTTGTCGGCGGCGCGAACGTTAGCGGCAGTCGAGGTGTGGGCAAAGCTGAAAGTTGTAACCGTTACAAAAAAGTCGGCGGTTGAACTTTTACAGTTTGTTACTGTATAACGTATTACATGATCACTTAAATCTGGAGAGCGCCATGAAAGCCGATATCCATCCCGACTACCGTCAGGTTCTGTTCCATGACACCGCTGCCGATGTGTATTTTCTGATCGGTTCGACGGTCGATACTGACCGCACGCAGAAGCACAGCGATGGCAATACCTACCCTTACGTTGCGCTCGATGTGTCGAGTGCGTCGCATCCGATGTACACCGGGCAGCAGCGCAAGACCACGACTGAAGGCCGTATTGCGGGCTTCAACAAGCGGTTTGCGACGTTTGGGTCGGGTGCCAGGAAGGCTGAGTGACCTTGGTGATTCCCGCGCTTTGGGGTTTCGTATGACGAATTCCCGGAGCGCGGGATTTTTTTGTTTGGGGAGGGGTGATCCTGACACGGGGCTGGGTTAGCCGGAGCCCAAACGGGCAACACCGAAAATTTCGGATTTGCCCACAAAACGGCACGCCTTCACGCCTTAAGCCCCCCTGCATTCCGTCAACCGAATGCCCTTGGCACTGGACTAACGACGCAAATTGCTTTTAGCTCTGCGACCTGTAATCCAGGAGCTTCTCCCTTTGAAAAAGTCAGTCGCCATCGTTTTTGGTGGGCAATCCTCCGAACATGAAGTGTCGTTGCAATCGGCGCGCAACGTGATCAACGCGATTGATCGCAACAACTATTACGTGACCCTGATCGGCATCGACAAACAGGGCCATTGGCTGCGTTTCGACGAGCGCGATTACCTGCAGAACCCTAATGATCCTGCGCATATCAAGCTCAGCGAATCGGGCCGCCGGCTGTCGTTGATGCCTGGCGCTCAAGGGCCGCAGTTCGTCGAGGTAGAAACGGGCCTCGAGGTACCGCGTATCGACGTGGTGTTCCCGCTGATCCATGGCAGCTATGGCGAAGATGGCTCGCTGCAGGGCCTGTTGCGTCTGCTCGATATTCCGTTCGTAGGCCCCGATGTGCTTGGCTCGGCCGCGTGCATGGACAAGGACGTGACCAAACGCCTGCTGCGAGATGCCGGCATCAGCGTCGCGCCATTCGTGGTGTTGCATCGCGGTGAGTCCGTGGATTTCGTCAGTGTTTCTGCACAGCTGGGCCTGCCGCTTTTCGTCAAACCCGCGAGCCAGGGGTCGTCCGTCGGCGTGAGCAAGGTCACTGATGAAGCCGGCTACGCCGCAGCCTTGAAGCTGGCATTCGACTACGACAACAAGGTGCTGCTGGAGCAGGGCATCGTCGGTCGCGAAGTGGAATGCGCAGTGTTGGGCAATCATGAGCCGCAGGTGAGCGTGTGCGGTGAAGTGGTCGCCAACGACGAGTTTTACGCTTACGACACCAAGTACCTGAACGACGGTCAGGCGCGTATCGCGATTCCTGCCGAGTTGCCGCAGGACCTCAGCGACGCAGTGCGTGAGGTCGCCTTGCAGGCCTATCGTGTGCTCGGTTGCGCCGGTCTTTCGCGGGTGGATTTCTTTGTCACTGAGGCGCGGGAAATCATCATCAACGAGGTCAACACCATTCCCGGTTTCACCTCAATCAGCATGTACCCGAAACTCTGGCAGGCCAGTGGCTTGAGCTATCCGGAGCTGATCGACCGCCTGATCGTGCTGGCTCTGGAACGCGCCGAAGAAAACCGCGCGCTGAAAACCGAGGTGGTGTTGTGAAGGTCATTCGCATCGCTGCCGCGTTGTTGATTGGCGCGGATGGCCGGACTTTGCTGGTGCGCAAGCGCGGTACTCAGGCGTTCATGCAACCCGGCGGCAAGATCGACGCTGGCGAGTCCGCCGCCGAAGCGCTGGTGCGGGAGCTGCACGAAGAGTTGGGACTGGTCATCGCGGCAGAACATGCGCAGTTTCTAGGCGAGTTCTCGGCTGTTGCAGCCAATGAGCCCGGATTCGAGGTGAATTGCCAGCTCTACCAGTTGCACGTCGAGCAGGAAGTGGTGCCAGCGGCAGAGATCGAGGAGATTGTCTGGGTCGACGCCGCAAGTATCGATCACCTTCATCTGGCGCCGCTGACCCGGGATTCGATTTTGCCGTTGTACAGACGTCTGCAAAGCGCCTGATTTTCTCTGTTCCGTGCTGACACTGATACTGTGGGTGTCGGATACCCTTTAGTACTCCAGCTTGCCGGCGGTGACGGGCTCAAGACCGCTGCCGCCGGCAAGCGGGACTGCTACAGGTATAAGGTCGCGCTGGAAAGTAACGAACGCGGTAACCTGCGTTGGGCTTTCATCGCACCGCACTCACCCCATCCAGCGTCGAGAACGACGTGTCCTTGGCCGTCAGCAGAAAATCGCGCATGTACGGCGCATCCAGCATGTCTGCGCGGATCGCTGCGTACAACGTGGCAAACAGACCTTTCTCACCCAGCCGCTTCGCCTTCACGTACCCACGTGAGCTGTATTCGTGCAGCGCCCAGTGCGGCATCCCACACACGCCTCGGCCGCTGGCGACAAGCTGCATCATCATCACGGTCAGCTCCGAAGTGCGCACTTGTGCTGGTTCAACGTCCGCTGGCTCCAGGAAACGGGTGAAGATGTCCAGACGATCCCGCTCCACGGGATAGGTGATCAACGTTTCGGTGGCCAGATCGTCAGGCACCACGTAAGGCTTGCTCGCCAATGGATGCTGGTTGGCCACCGCCAGCATCGCCTCGTAGGTGAACAGCGGCACGTAGGTAATGCCTGCCAGATCCACCGGGTCCGAGGTGACCACCAGATCGAGGTCGCCGCGGGCCAGGGCAGGGAGCGGGGCAAAGGCAAAACCCGAGGCCAGGTCCAGCTCCACTTCCGGCCATGCATCGCGGAACTGGTCGATGGTCGGCATCAGCCACTGGAAACAGCTGTGGCATTCGATCGCCATATGCAAGCGCCCGGCGACACCGCCCGCCAGACGGGAAATGTCACGCTCGGCGCTGCGCAATTGCGGCAGGACCGAGTCAGCCAGTTGCAGCAGACGCAGGCCAGCACTGGTGAAACGCACCGGTTTGGTCTTGCGCACGAACAGCGGCATGCCCATGCGCTCTTCCAGTTCCTTGAACTGGTGGGACAACGCGGACTGGGTCAGATGCAGACGATCGGCCGCATCCACCAGGCTATCGGCCTCGCGCAGCGCATGCAGGGTTTTCAGGTGGCGTATCTCAAGCACCGTGGCGCTCCATGAATGAATTTTGTGATCAACACGAAAACAATGAGTTTGTCTCATGTAGCCGCGGGTGTCGACAATGGCGCCATATTTTGAATGGAGTTGTCGTCATGGCCCTGGCCCATAACCTTGGATTTCCGCGCATCGGCGCTGATCGCGAATTGAAGAAAGCCCTTGAGTCCTACTGGAAAGGCGACCTCGATCAGGCCGCGCTACAAGCTGTAGGACGAGAGCTGCGTGCGACCCACTGGCAGTTGCAGAAAGACGCAGGCATCGATCTGCTTCCTGTAGGCGACTTCGCCTGGTACGACCAGGTGCTCACCCATTCGCTGACTTTCGGGGTCATCCCGGAGCGCTTTAACGACCTACGCAACGACAAAGGCCTGCCGACCCTCGCCACTCTGTTTGGCATGGCCCGTGGCGCCACCAACACCTGCTGCGGCGCAAGTCATGACAAGGCGCAATATGCCCAGGAACTGACCAAGTGGTTCGACACCAACTACCACTATCTCGTCCCGGAATTCACTCAGGATCAACGCTTCAAACTGAGCTGGGAGCAGCTGTTCGAGGAAGTCGACGAAGCCCGCGCATTGGGCCACAAGGTCAAGCCGGTGATCATCGGCCCGCTGACCTACCTTTGGCTGGGCAAGGTCAAGGGCGACAGTTTCGACAAGCTCGAATTGCTCGACCGCTTGCTGCCGATCTACGGCGAAATCCTCGGTCGCCTGGCCGGGCAGGGCGTTGAGTGGGTGCAGATCGATGAGCCAATCCTCAGCCTGGACCTGCCACAAGAGTGGAAGAACGCGTTCGAACGCGCCTATCACAGCCTTCAATATTCACCGCTGAAAAAGCTGATCGCGACCTACTTCGGCGGTCTGGAAGACAACCTCGGTCTTGCAGTTTCGTTGCCGGTGGACGGCTTGCACGTCGACCTGGTGCGCGCCCCTGAGCAACTATCGACACTGCTGGATCGCCTGCCGAGTTACAAAGTGCTGTCGTTGGGTGTGGTCAACGGGCGTAACGTCTGGCGCTGCGATCTGGAAGCGGCTCGTGAGCTGTTGATCGAAGCTCAACTGCGCTTCGCCGACAACCTTTGGGTGGCCGGTTCCTGCTCGCTGTTGCACAGCCCGGTCAATCTGGAGCGCGAAGACCAGCTCGATGCCGAGCTGAAAAGCTGGTTGGCATTTGCCAAACAGAAGTGCACTGAAATCTCCATCCTCAGCGCTTCGTTGAACGAGCCTCAGGCCGAGCGCCTACAGGCAGCATTTGCCGAAAGCCGTGCCGTGCAACTGAGCCGCAGACAGTCGTCGCGCATTCACAAGCCTGAGGTACAGGCGCGCCTGGCCGCCATTACAGCTGCCGACAGTCAGCGTCAGTCAGCCTTTGCCGAACGCATTGAAGTGCAGCGTGCTCGTCTGAATCTGCCTGCGTTTGCGACCACCACCATCGGCTCGTTCCCACAGACCGCATCGATCCGCCTGGCGCGTCAATCGTGGAAGCAGGGCAAGCTGTCGGCCAACGACTACAACGATGCGATGCGCGCCGAGATTCGTCATGCGGTGGAAATCCAGGAACGCTTGGGCCTGGACGTGCTGGTGCATGGCGAGGCCGAGCGCAATGACATGGTCGAGTATTTTGCCGAGCAACTGGAAGGCTACGTCTTCAGTCGTTTCGGCTGGGTGCAGAGCTATGGTTCCCGTTGCGTGAAGCCGGCAGTGATCTTCGGCGACCTGAGCCGTCCGCAGGCGATGACCGTCAGCTGGATCGAATACGCGCAGAGCCTCACCGACAAAGTCATGAAAGGCATGCTAACCGGGCCCGTGACCATGCTGATGTGGTCGTTCCCGCGCGAAGATGTGTCGCGCAAGGCTCAGGCACAGCAGCTGGCGCTGGCAATCCGGGACGAAGTGGTGGACCTGGAAAGCGCCGGCATCAAGATCGTGCAGATCGACGAAGCCGCGTTCCGCGAAGGGCTGCCATTGCGTCGCGCGCAGTGGAACGAATATCTGGACTGGGCGGTGCAAGCCTTCCGACTGTGCGCCTCGGGCGTGCGGGATGAAACCCAGATCCATACCCACATGTGCTACAGCGAGTTCAACGATGTGATCGAGTCCATCGCGGCCATGGATGCCGACGTGATCACCATCGAAACCTCGCGTTCGGACATGGAACTGCTGGAAGCCTTCAAGGCGTTCGATTACCCGAACGACATCGGCCCCGGCGTCTACGACATCCATTCGCCTCAAGTCCCGGACAAGGCGCAGATGGTCAAGCTGATGAACAAGGCGGTGCAGCGCATTCCGGCCGAGCGTCTTTGGGTCAACCCCGATTGCGGCCTGAAAACACGCGCCTGGCCGGAAACCGAGGCTGCGTTGGTGAACATGGTTGCGGCGGCGCGGCAGCTGCGGTCAGAACTGGCCTGAGCGATTTGACGCAATGTCTGTAACAGCATGGCTTGCGGGCGGTGGCGATCTTGAATCCGTTACTGCCGACATGCCGTGCCGCTACAGACTATTTCCGGGGCCCCCTGGCCTGTTGGTTCTGGAGGATTTCTTACCGTCTGGCCCCCTTCATCAAAATGTCATGCAACTGTGGCAGCGCGCTTTTAAAAACTTCATCAGACTCGCGGCCTACTGGGGTTCTGCGTTTCGGTGTTTTTCATGCGGGTTCTATTTTTCCTGGCTGCTCTCTTGTGCAGCTTGCCGTCTTTTGCGGCTTCTCGATGCGATGTCAACGTTCCCACGCAAGTGGCCGAGCTCGATGAGGTGCACCTGGCGTATCAAAGTATCGGTCGTGATTCGGACCCGGCACTGCTGCTGGTCATGGGGCTGGGCGGGCAGTTGATCCATTGGCCGGACGAGGTCGTCGTCGCGCTGTGTCAGCAAGGCTTTCGGGTCATTCGCTATGACAACCGCGACGTCGGCCTGTCGACCTGGGTTCAGGCACCTGCAAGCGCCAACCTGACGTACGAGGTGTTGCGCTACAAGATCGGTCTGCCGGTGTCGGCACCGTATTCCCTGACCGACATGGCACAGGATGCTCTAGGCCTGATGGACGCCATGCACATTCAGCAATTCCATGTACTGGGCGCAAGCATGGGCGGCATGATCGCTCAGCATCTGGCGGACATGGCGCCCAAACGCGTTGAGAGCCTGACCCTGATCATGACCAGCTCCGGTGCGCCGGGGCTGCCAATGCCCAGCCCTGCGCTGCTGCAATTGCTTGCCCGCCGTGGCGCGCCTGATCGTCAGACCGCTCTGGAACAACAGGCTGACCTTCTGGCAGCGCTGGGAAGTCCGGAGGTCAAGGATGATCGGCAAAAGCTGCTGCAACAAGCGGCTCTCTCCTACGACAGAGCGTTCAATCCAGAGGGTGTAAAACGCCAGATTCTGGCGATTCTCGCAGAACCAAGCCGGGTGGAACTGTTGAATCGCCTGCGTGTTCCGACGCTGGTGGTACACGGTACGGCCGATCCGTTACTGCCGGTGATGCACGGCATACATGTCGCCGCGCACATTCAGGGCAGTCAATTGAAGCTGATTCCTGGTCTGGCCCACCGTTTCCAGGAAGCGTTCAAGGCGCCACTGCTGGCGGCGGTGTTGCCGTATCTGCGAGAACACCGCGAGGATGCTTCCCACGTGGCGCAACTCTGAAGCGCTCCCTCTGCAGGTGTACGGCTACAGGTTTTTACCCGGGCCACTTAGGCGTATCGTGCGACTTTTCCTCTTTCGCACGAGGCTGCCATGAGCACTCCACTGAAAATCGATTTCATCTCTGACGTTTCCTGCCCTTGGTGCATCATCGGCCTGCGGGCACTGGATCAGGCCCTTGAGCATCTGGGTGATGAGGTTCAGGCGCAGATCCACTTCCAGCCGTTCGAGCTCAACCCGAAGATGGCTCCCGAGGGTCAGGAAATCTTCGAGCACATTGCCCAGAAGTACGGCTCGACCCAGGAGCAGTACAAGGCCAACGCCGAAAACATCCGTGAGCGCGGCGCGGAGTTGGGTTTTGTCTTCAAGCAGGGCGAACGGCGTATCTACAACACCTTCGATGCCCATCGCCTGCTGCATTGGGCTGCGCTCGAAGATAAAAAGCACGAAGGCAAGCAGCACGCCCTCAAGGAAGCCCTGTTCACAGCCTATTTCAGCCAGCACGCCAATGTGTCCAGCCACTCGATACTGGCCGATGTCGCGCAGAAAGTCGGCCTGGACCGCGCTCGTGCCGAAGAGGTGCTGACCTCAGGCCAGTACGCCGATGACGTGCGCGCGCTGGAACAGCTCTGGACCTCGCGCGGGGTCAGTTCGGTGCCGACAATCGTCTTTAACGATCAATACGCCGTCACCGGTGGTCAGCCTGTGGACGTGTTCGTTGGCGCCATTCGTCAGATCGTCAGCGAGCAGGGCAGTGTGGTTAACCCTGCTCAATGATGGTCTACGCTGATTGATGCACCCGCGAGCAGGCTCGTTTTCACAGGGTTTCGCTCGACCTTTGTGGAGCGAAATCGCTCGCAACGCGATGTAACAGCTGTAACAAATTCCGGATTGCAAATGAAAAATCACTTGCTCCCATTCCCCAACTCGGATATCAATTTGTACATGATTAGACAGGTTCGATTTGACAAGAAAAAACGCGTGGTCGATGAGCTGGCGCGGCGCATCGAAACCGGGCAGATGGGGTCCGGTGAGTTGTTGCCCGGCGAGAATCTGCTGGCTCAGGAATTCAACGTCAGCCGTGGCACGTTGCGTGAGGCGCTGTCCGAACTCAAACGCCGCAACTACATCGCGACCCAGACCGGCGTCGGCTCCATCGTGACCTACGACGGAATCTCGCTGGATCAACGCGCAGGGTGGGCGCAGGCACTGGCCGACACTGGCGCCAGGGTCAGCACCGAGATTCTGCGCCTGGTCGCGGTGCAACGTCCCGATCTGCAAGCCCGGTTCGGCACGGCGGATTTCATTGCGCTGGACCGTCGTCGCACGGCGGCGGACGGCAGCGTGGTGTCGCTGGAGCGTGTGTTGATTCCGGCGGTCGACGGGCTGGAAAACCTGCCACGCGACGGGCTGATCGACGACTCGCTGACCGTAACCATGGCCGCTCATGGTTATGTAGGTGATCGCGGTGATCAATGGATCGGCGCCGAGCCGCTGAGCAAAGACGATGCAGCGCTGATGCTGCGTGAGCCGGGTTCGGTGTTTCTCAAAGCGATCCGCACCACGTTCGACCGACGACAACGTTTCATGGAGCACGTGGAAAGTCTTCTGGACCCCGTGCATTTTCGACTTCACTTGGCATTTGGATCGTCTACATGAATGCATTGATCGACATTCGCGACCGCGCTCTGGCCGCTTTTTACGGCCTGGCTTTAGGCGATGCGCTGGGCATGCCCACGCAATCGTTGAGTCGCGAGCAGATCAAGCAACGCTTTGATCGCATTACCACGCTGACCGCAGCCGATGCCGATCAGCCCATCGCGCCGAACATGGTCGCGGGCTCGATCACCGATGACACGGAACAGGCGGTGCTGGTCGCCGAATTGCTGGTGGCCGGAGGAGGGCGCATCGAGCCTTCGGATCTGGCGCAGAGCCTGATCGACTGGGAAGCGGTGATGCAGGCCAAGGGATCTCAGGATTTGCTTGGCCCCTCCACCAAGCGCGCAATCGAGATGATCCTGGCGGGCCATAGCCCCGAAGAAGCGGGGCGTTTCGGCACTACCAATGGCGCTGCCATGCGTATCACACCGGTTGGGATTGCCGCCGACGTGGTCGACGAGGAGCAATTCGTCCAGTCAGTGATGCAGGCGTGCCAAGTGACCCACAACACCAACTTGGGGATTTCCAGCGCGGCGGCGGTGGCCGCCGTGGTGTCGGCGGGCATCAATGGCGCCAGTCTGGGCGATGCGCTGGAGATCGGTGTACGTATTGCGCAGCGCGCCGAGCGCCATGGCCACTGGATCGCGGGCGGGCGAATCGCGGCGCGGATCGTCTGGGCGAAAAAGCTCTGCGCCGAGTGCAGCAATGAACAGCTGCCTGAAATGGTCTACGACGTCATCGGTACTTCGGTGGCCTCCCAGGAGTCGGTGGTCGCAGCCTTTGCCCTGGCTCATCAAGTGGCGTCGGCGCAGTTATCGGCATTCGACGCGGTGTGCATGGCGGCCAGTCTGGGCGGCGACACCGACACCATCGCGGCCATTCTCGGTGCGATGCTGGGCGCCTGCGAGGGCATGTCCGCCTGGCCTGATGAGCTGATTGAACAGATCAAAACCGTGAATGGACTCGAACTTTATCCACTGGTCGAGCATTTGCTGTCCCTGCGCGCGGTCTGAGCCGACGCCAGCCTGCTGATTGGCTGAAATGAATAAGAGACATATACCTGCGCTGGATTCGGCGCAGGTTCGGGGCGCCTCGTTGTCAGAAAAAGCCCCAGCGACATGGACGTCACTTGCTTTGCGTACTGCCCACAACCAGAACAAATGGCAACAGGAGCATTTCCCATGACGTCATCCAACGCCAGTCAAGGCGCAGGACAACTTGAAACACGCGGCATCGAGCCGGTTCCGGAAAACGAGTGCAACGGCCATCCGCTGCAACTGTTCTGGGTCTGGTTCGCGGCCAACATCAGCATTCTCGGCTTGCCGTTGGGTGCGACGCTGGTGGCCTTTCGCGGGCTGTCCATTGGCCAGGCAATCATCGTGGCGATTCTGGGAGCGGCGGGCTCCTTCGCTGTGGTGGGGGTTATTTCCATCGCAGGCCGACGCGGCCGTGCGCCCAGTCTGACCCTCTCGCGTGCCATTTTCGGGGTGCGCGGCAATATCGGTCCGACCATCGTTTCGCTGATGTCGCGCCTGGGTTGGGAAACGGTCAACACCACCACGGCCGCTTTCGTGTTGCTGTCGCTGTGCTCGATTCTGTTCGGTACGGCGGTGGAGGCGAAAAATTCGCCGGGCCTGACCCTGCTGTTCATCGCGATTTTCGTATTGATGACTCTCACCGTTTCCGGACTGGGCCACGCCACGCTGCTGGTCATCCAGAAATGGGCGACGTACATCTTTGGCGCACTGAACATCATTGTCGGCGGTTTCCTGATCGCACACATCGACTGGGCTGCGGTATTCAATGCCACCCCGGCCCCCCTCAGCGCCATGATCATCGGCGTGGGCACCATGGCGGCGGGCACCGGCATCGGCTGGGCGAACGCGGGCGCCGACATGTCGCGCTATCAACACCGCAGCGTCAAGGCCACTCGCCTGGTCGCCTCGGCGGCATTCGGTGCGGGCATTCCTCTGGTACTGCTGATCACTCTCGGTGGCTTGCTGTCGGTGGGCAACGATCACCTGGCTTCGGCCACTGACCCGATCATCGCGATCCGCGAATTGCTGCCGACCTGGATGGCCGTTCCTTACCTGATCACGGCCTTCGGCGGGCTGCTGCTGTCGAACAATCTGTCGGTGTATTCGGCCGGGCTGACCACGCTCACCTTGGGTCTGAAGATCAAGCGCGTTCACGCAGTGATCGTCGACATCGTGGCGATCTTCGCCGGTTCGATCTACTTCATGCTGATCGCCGACAGCTTCTATGGCCCGTTCATCACCTTCATTTCGATGCTCGCCGTGCCGATCACCGCGTGGGTCGGGATCTTCGTCGTCGATCTGATCCATCGCCATTACTACTCGGCCAAGGATCTGATGGACGTGTCGCCACGCAGCGCCTACTGGTATCGCGGCGGGATCGAGTGGCGAGCGCTGGGATCCTGGGCGCTGGCGATTGTTTTGGGGTTCAGCTTCACCACTGTCGCCACTACTGCGGACAACGTGTTGTTCAAAGGCTTTCTGTCTGACTCCTGGTTTGGCCACAACGGTCTGGGCTGGATCGTGACCTTCGTGGTCGCTGGCGGCCTGTATGCCATTCTCGGGGGTTCTCGCGACCGCCGCGTCGTTCCCGAAGAGGCTGCTCATGCCCGCTAGATTGCTCTACACAGGCCAGGTCGTGGTTGACCTGGTCATGGCGCTTGATGCCTTGCCACGCTCAGGCGGCGATGTGCTCGCCAGCTCGGCGAAGTTCGAGACCGGAGGTGGTTTCAACGTGATGGCCGCTGCTTGTCGAAACGGCATGCAGACGGTCTATCTAGGGCGTCACGGTTCGGGTCGCTTCGGCGACCTGGCGCGTCAGGCGATGGCTGCCGAAGGTATCGAAATCGCAACGCCGGGGTCCGATGATCAGGACACCGGTTTGTCGGTCGCGTTGATCGAACCGTCCGCCGAGCGCTCGTTCATCTCTTACGTGGGCGCCGAAGGCGGGTTGTCCCGCGAGGACCTGCGCAGCGTCACGGTGCTCCCTGAGGATTATGTGTGCGTCAGCGGCTACAGCCTGTTGCACAAGCACAAAGTCTCGACTTTGCTGGAGTGGCTGGGCGAGCTGCCCAAAGGTGCGGGAGTGGTGTTCGATCCCGGTCCGCTGGTGAACTCGCCGGACGGCCCCGAGATGCAGGCGGTGCTGCCTCTGATCACCTTGTGGACCAGCAACTGCGAAGAGGCATTGCGCTTCACCGACTGCGAAGTCATCGCCGATGCACTGGAGCAGTTGGCGCAGTGGCTGAACGACGATGCACTGATCGTCGTGCGTGACGGGCCTCAGGGTTGCTGGATTCGTCAGCAAGGGGAAACGCGCCATGTGCGGGGTTTCCCGGTCACCGCCATCGACACCAACGGTGCAGGGGATGCTCACGCCGGTGTATTGCTGGCCGGGCTGGCGGCGGGGCTATCAGCGGAACAGGCCGCATTGCGCGCTAACGCGGCAGCGGCGATTGCCGTGACCCGCTGGGGGCCTGCGACCGCACCGAAAGCCGATGAGGTTGATGAGCTGATTGGCGGATAACCCTGTAGCCGTCCGACTTGCCGGCGGTGGCGATCTTGGGTGTGTCACCGCCGGCAAGCCGGACGGCTACAGAAGCTGTATTTGCGAAACGGTAATGCGCGATCGCGCCGGCATTCAGCCCAACCCGTACTTTTTGACCTTGTCGAACAACGTAGTCTTGGCCATCCCCAGTTCCTGACTGGCCTGGCTGAGATTCCCGCCACTGCGCTGCAATGCCTCGCTGAGCATGTTCTTCTCGAACGCCTCCACGGCTTCGGAAAAACCCAGACTCTGGCTGCTGACCGAAAGCCCTGACTTCTTGAAAGCAGGAAGCCCCAAAGCATAACGCTCTGCGACGTTACGCAACTCGCGCACGTTGCCCGGCCAGTCGTGGCCCATCAGTGCGGACATTGTCTGCGAATCCAGCTGTGGCGGCTCACGATCGAAACGCAGCGAAGACAACTGCAAAAAGTGCTCGAACAATTGCAGGATATCTTCGCGGCGTTCACGCAGAGGCGGCAGTTCAAGCGTTACTACATTGAGACGGTAATAGAGATCGCTACGGAACTGACTGGCTTTGCTCAGTTCGTTGAGGTCCGACTTGGTCGCGGCGATCACGCGGCAATCCACGGCAACGCTTTGATTGGACCCCAGCCGCTCCAGCGTGCGCTCCTGCAAGACCCGCAGCAGTTTGATCTGCAGGTTGATCGGCATGCTTTCCACTTCATCGAGAAAGAGCGTGCCGTTGTGTGCGTGTTCGATCTTGCCGATGCGCCGTTTGCCAGCACCGGTGAAGGCATTGGCTTCGTGGCCGAAGATCTCGCTTTCGAAGAGGTTTTCCGGAAGCCCGCCGCAGTTCAGGGCGACGAACTGACTGGAATGACGCCGACTGAAATCATGCAGGCAACGGGCGACCAGTTCCTTGCCGGTACCGGTTTCGCCTTCGATCAACACGTTGGCCGAGGTGTCGGCGACATTGGTGATCAGCGCCCGCAGATTCTGCATGGCGGCCGAGCGCCCGATGATTCTGCCTTCCAGCGAATCGCGCTCGGCCAGTTGACGACGCAGCGACCAGACTTCCCGCGCCAGCCCGCGTTGCTCCAGCGCACGTCGGGCGACATCCACCAGGCGTTCGGGGGAGAAGGGTTTTTCCATGAAATCGTAAGCGCCGTCGCGCATCGCCCCGACCGCCATCGACACATCGCCGTGGCCGGTGATCAGCACCACAGGCAGCGTGCGATCACGCGCCTTCAGGCGTTTGAGCAGTTCCAGCCCGTCGATGCCTGGCAGGCGAATATCGCTGATGACGATCCCGGCAAAATTGTCGCCGACCAGCGCCAGCGCCTCTTCGGCACTGCCCACGCCCTGACTGTGAATGTCTTCCAGTGCCAGCGCCTGTTGGCAGCCGAGCAGGACATGAGGATCGTCTTCGACGATGAGGACAGTCAGTTCAGTGTTCATTCGAAACTCTCATCGATACACCTGTGAAGAAAATGCTGGCTGACACACCGCTCCGCCGGCAGGCCGGACTGCTAGAGGAACAGAGTCGGCCTTGAAATCTCATGCGGTGTGAGCCCCGCTGTTCACCAGCGGCAACATCAACACGAACATCGTGCCTCCTTCGGCCGGGTCTTCGGCATTCAGGCTGCCTCCTGCCGCAGCAGCGAGACTGGCCGACAACGTCAGGCCCAGTCCCAGGCCCTGTTCACCGGGCTTGGTGGTGAAAAACGGTTCGAACAGATGCTTGCGCGCTTCAGCGTCGATGCCGTGGCCGTTGTCGCGGACTCGCAGGCGATAGCGGCCTTCGAACAGGTCGCCCTCCAGCCACAGCACCGGCAGCGGTTGCGCCTGCATGGCGTCCAGCGCATTGCCAATCAGGTTCACCAGAATCTGTTCCAACCTGGTTTGATCAATCGCCAGCTCCACATCGTCGAATTGTTGATGCAGTGCCAGCGAGTTGCTTTCCAGACGTCCGGAAAGCAATTGGAGTGCGGCTTCTACCGCCTTGGTCAGCGATGCCTGGCCCTTGTCTTCGCCGCGTCGGGCAAACGCGCGCAGGCTCGCCGTGATACGACCCATGCGGTCCACCAGATCATTGATGGTTCGCAGATTGGTGCTGGCGGTGTCCAGCGCGCCACGCTCGATGAAGCGCACGGTATTGCCGGAAAGCGTGCGCAATGCCGCCAGCGGCTGGTTGAGTTCATGAGCGATGCTGGTGGACATCTGCCCGATAGCCGCCAGTTTGCCGGCCTGCACCAACTCGTCCTGCGCCTGACGCAACGTCTCCTCGGCCTGACGCCGCTCGCGAATCTGCCCCTTGAGGCGTTCATTGCTGGCGCGCAGATCAGCGGTGCGTTCGGTAATCCGACGCTCCAGTTCGTTGTTGGCTTGCTCCAGTGCCTCACGTGCGGCGAGGCGAGTGGAAATCACCTTGCGTCGCTCGTTCCAGGCGATCAGCAGAAACGCCACCAGCGCACAGGCCACGGCCACCAGCATGCCTTGGTTGGCAGCCTCACGACGCAGGTCTTCCAGCGGTGTGAGCAGGGTGAGATGCCACGGCGTGTCGGCCAGATCGCGGGTCTGCGCCAGATAACTCACCACCGTATGTTCATGGTCGACACTGGTGTTGGCGGGGAAGGTCAGCTTCTCCACACCCTCGGAAATCAGTTCGCGCTCCAGCGGCACCAACTCGTTGAGCGGCCACCAGTAATATTGCAGACTGCGCGCCAGCCGCTCCTTGATTTCCGCGGTCAGCGGACGAACCGATTTAAGGCGCCGCGCCGGATCGCTGGACAGAATGATGATGCCGTTCTCGTCGCTGACGAAGGCTTCCAGACGCGCCCGCTGCCAGCGTTCTTCCAGGGCTTCCAGCCGCACCTTGATCACGGCAACGCCGATGATCTTGCCTTTCTCTTCCAGGCCGTGGGCGAGGTAATAACCCGGCTCGCCGGTGGTGCTGCCTATGCCGTAGAAGCGCCCGGGCAGGCCGCGAATGGCGTCTTGGTAATAGGCGCGGAAGGACAGGTCTTCGCCCAGATAACTGTCGGCATCGCGCCAGTTACTGGTGGCCAGCACACGGCCAGTGGTGTCGAGCACGTAAATGGCGCGACTGCGGCTGCGGCGGTTCAGGCCTTCGAGGTAGTCGTTGACCTTGCTGCGCAGTTCTGGCGACGGATCGTTGAGCAGGTCAGAGACATTGGATTCGAGCTCCAGCACGCTGGGCAGGTAGTTGTACTTGTTGATTTCGCTTTCGACGGTACGGGCGTGCAGTTCGAGCTGACGCTGGCCGTTTTCGCCAAGTGCCTGGATGCCGTTCTTTTCGCTGTACAGATAAGTGACATAGCCCAGCGCGATCATCAGCAGAATGACCAGCGGCGGCAGGAACAGGTGGCGGATCAGGCGGGGTTTCACGGCAAGTGATGGCGGCGCGCTAAGAGGTGGATCGCATTTCATCACAGTCGTCCTGGACCGACCAGCCGCTCGTGTCATGGATATCGACATGAGCGGCCGGAGGGTTTTGTGCCCTTGTGGGGCTTTGCCCTCGTGAGGCAGATTCGGTTTTAGTGCTGCAGGATTTTGTTGAGGAAGTGCTGCGCGCGCTCGGAGCGTGCGTTGACGTCACCGAAGAACTCTTCCTTGGCGCAGTCTTCGACGATCTGGCCCTTGTCCATGAAGATCACGCGATCGGCCACTTTGCGGGCGAAGCCCATTTCGTGGGTCACGCACATCATGGTCATGCCTTCGTGGGCCAGTTGCACCATCACGTCGAGTACTTCGTTGACCATTTCCGGGTCCAGCGCCGAAGTCGGTTCGTCGAACAGCATCACCACCGGGTCCATCGCCAGTGCACGGGCAATCGCCACACGCTGCTGCTGACCGCCGGACAGTTGCCCTGGATGCTTGTGCGCGTGGGCCGACAGACCGACGCGTTCGAGCAGTTGCAGGCCCTTCTTGGTGGCTTCTTCCTTGCTGCGACCCAGTACCTTGATCTGCGCGATGGTCAGGTTTTCGGTAATGGTCAGATGAGGAAACAGCTCGAAATGCTGGAACACCATGCCCACGCGCGAGCGCAGTTTCGGCAGGTTGGTTTTAGGATCGGCGATCGAAGTGCCATCGACCACGATGTCGCCTTTCTGGAACGGCTCCAGCGCGTTGACGCATTTGATCAGGGTCGATTTACCCGAGCCCGAAGGTCCGCAGACCACGATCACTTCGCCTTTCTTGACCTCAGTGCTGCAATCGGTCAGCACCTGGAAGTCCCCATACCACTTGTTGATATTTTTGATGGAAATCATACGGCTAACCTTTTCTGCATGAGCTTGACCAGACGCGAGGCGACGAAGCTGATCGTGAAGTACACAAGACCCGCGACGATCAGGAACTCATTGGAACGACCAATGATGTCGCCGCTGGAGCGGGCCGAGTTGAGGAAGTCCACCAGGCCGACCGTGTAGACCAGCGAGGTGTCCTGAAACAGGATGATGCTCTGCTGCAACAGCAGCGGGGTCATCTTGCGGAACGCCTGCGGCAGGATGATCAGGCGCATCATCTGGCCGTAGGTCATGCCCAGCGCTTGAGCCGCGCCCATCTGACCACGGGAAATCGACTGCACACCGGCACGCACGATTTCGCAGAAGTAGGCCGCCTCGAACATCATGAAGGCTACGACGCAGGAGGTGAATGCACCGACCGGGGTGTCTTCGCCGGTGATCCAGCGCAGCACGAACGGTACCGCCAGATAGAACCAGGTGATCACCAGCAGCAGCGGAATCGAACGGAAGTAGTTGACGTAGGCGCCAGCAATCCGCGAGAGGAGCTTGTTCGATGACAGGCGCATCAATGCCAGGATCGTGCCGATGATGATGCCGCCAACGATCCCCATGACCATCAGTTGCAAGGTCATGATCATGCCGTTCCACATGCCGGGAATGGCCGGAATGACTCCAGAGAAGTCCATTATTTACCTCCCACGGAAATCAGGCCCGGCACTGCGACCTTCTTCTCGACCAGGCGCATGAGCAACATCAGGCTCATGTTCAGGGTGAAGTAGATCAGCGTTGCGAGGGTGAAGGCTTCGAACAGGTTCGCGGAAAACTCGGCGGTCTGCTTGGTCTGCGCCAATAGCTCCATCAGGCCGATCAGCGAGGCAACGGAGGAGTTCTTGAACACGTTGAGGAATTCGGAGGTGAGCGGCGGAATGATGATCCGGTAAGCCTGCGGCAGCAGCACGTTCCAGTAGATCTGCGGCAGCTTGAAGCCCATGGCGCGCGCGGCCGATTCCTGGCCCACGGGCAGCGCCTGAATGCCGGTACGCACTTGTTCGCAAACCCGCGCGGCGGTGAACAGACCCAGGCACACGACAACGCTCAGGAATGCCGAGGTGGTGGGGTTGAGGTCTTGCTTGTACCACTCCTGCAGGTTTTCAGGCAGCAGATCGGGCACCAGGAAGTACCAGATAAACAGCTGCACCAGCAGTGGCACATTACGGAATATTTCCACGTAAACCGTGGCAATGGTGGAGACGATGCGATTAGGCACCGTGCGCATTACCCCGAGCACCGAGCCCAGGATTAACGCGATGATCCAGGCGGCGACTGCAATCGCGATGGTCCAGCCCAGACCGGTAATGTACCAGTCCAGATAGGTCTCGCTGCCAACGCCGGTGGACTTGAAGAACACGCCCCAGTCCCAGTTGTAATTCATCAGGGTCTCCCCTCTGATCGATCAATGTACTGATACCCGCCTGGGGAGGATCCTTTCCCTTTTGACGTCGAGCGTCAGGCCCACACGCTCGGCTGAAAACCGCCAGATCGAGTGTTCCGGATAAAACCGGCAGGTATTAACAGACGCCTGAGGGAAGTGGCTCCCTCAGGACATAAGGTTAGTCAGGAATCAGATTTTTACGTCTGGCGCCGGCTTGTCGCTGGGATTGGCGATCAGCTCTTTGACCTTCTCGCTCATCGGGAAGTTGAGGTTCAGGCCTTTAGGTGGAATCGGGCTTTCGAACCACTTGCTGTAGATCTTGTTGATCTCGCCGGATTTGTACAGACCGACAATGGCGTCATCTACGGCTTTCTTGAAGTCCGGATCCCCTTTGCGAACCATGCAGGCATAGGCTTCGAAGGACTGTGGAGTGCCAGTGATCACCCAGTCATCGGGCTTCTTCGCTTTGGCTTCTTCGCCGGCCAGCAGGGCGTCGTCCATCATGAACGCGACGGCACGACCGCTCTCCAGCATCTGGAACGACTCGCCATGGTCTTTGGCAGAGATGACATTCATGCCCATCTGCTTGTCGGCATTCATCGCCTTGATGAGGCGTTCGGACGTGGTGCCCGCCGTGGTCACGACGTTTTTGCCTTTAAGGTCAGCGAAGTCTTTGTAGCTCGGGTTGCCATCTTTGTCTTTCTTGACCAGCAGACGTGTGCCGATTTCAAAGATATTGACCGTGAAGTCGACCTGCTGCGCGCGCTCGGCGTTGTTGGTGGTGGAGCCACATTCAACGTCCGCAGTACCGTTCTGAATTAATGGAATGCGGGTTTGCGAGGTCACCAGGTTGTACTTGACGTTCAGGTCAGGCTTGTTCAGGTCTTTCTTGATCGCTTCGACGATAGCCTGCTGGATATCGTGGGAGTAACCAACTGGTTTGCCGGAGGCGTCGGCGATGTAGGAGAAAGGAATCGACGAGTCGCGGTGAGCCAAGGTGATGGTGCCAGAATCGTTGATTTTCTTCAGAGTGCCGGTCAGTTCGGCGGCGGACACTGGGGTGCTGATCAAAGCGGCTGCAGCAATGGCCACGCCCAGAATGTGGGGAACGATACGCATCTGTTAATCCTCGACTTTGTTTTTTTTATGGGTCCGGTGTTGGGTCGGCCCTATCGTTTCAGAACGCTACAACGGCGGCCCATGCAGGCGGCACGCTACATCGGAGCAATCGTGAATGAGTGTAGAGCATGAGTCATGCCAAGCACGTGACAGCGCTTAACTGGCTGAAATAGAAGGGAATTTATTTTATGTTCCGAAGCGCAGGGATTTTTTTCGTACGGAATGCCGAATAGGCGGGAGGTGATCGTTCGGAAATCCGAATGCGCTTTCCTGATGCAGTGAGATTTTTTGTGGAGGTCCGGCTTGCCGGCGGCAACATTATTAGAGTCGTTGCCGCCCGCAAGCCGGACTGCTAACGCCGGGGTTGGATCAAGCGGCTTCTATCGCGCTTTTATTACGCGCAACTTTGTCGAGATACGTCTGCACGTTCTGCTGTTCTTCTGCCGTAGTGAAAAGCCCCAGCTTGGTCCGACGCCACAGAATGTCATCAGCTTGGGTGGCCCATTCCGCGCTGCACAGGTAATCCACTTCGCGACTGTACAGCCCGCCGCCCAAGTGCTCGCCCATGTCGCCCAAGCCTTGTACACCCTCGACGATCCGCCAGCTGCGCGAACCATAGGTAATGGCCCAGCGTCTGGCGATTTCTGCCGGCAGCCAGCTGCAACGCTGCTGCAGGTCGGCGGCCAGTGCGGCTGGAGTGGTCATGTTCTCGCCGCCGGGCAGGCTGGCCTTGGCGGTCCAGGCGGGACGCATCTGGGTGAAGAACGGCGCCAACTGCTGCATTGCCGACTCGGCCAGCTTGCGATACGTGGTGAGCTTGCCGCCGAACACCGACAGGATGGGTGCCTCTTCGGCGCTGCCTGACAGCGACAGCGTGTAGTCACGGGTGATGGCCGAAGGATTGTCCGACTCATCGTTGCACAGCGGACGCACACCCGAATACGTGCGAATGATGTCGTCGCGGCTGAGCTGCTTGTTGAAGTGCTCGTTGACGATCTTCAGCAGGTAATCGGTCTCGCCTTCAGTGATCGCGACCTTGGCCGGGTCGCCAGTGTATTCGCGGTCAGTGGTGCCGATGATGGTGAAGCGTTCCAGATACGGAATGGCGAACACAATGCGTTGGTCTTCGTTCTGCAGAATGAAGGCGTTTTCGCCTTCATACAGCTTGGGCACGATCAAATGGCTGCCCTGAATCAGGCGGATGCCGTACTGCGATTCCAGCTTCAGATCTTCGCGAATGAACTTGGCGACCCAAGGGCCTGCTGCGTTGACCAGCGCCTTGGCGCGAATGGAAAACAGGCTGCCGTCGGCGCGTTCCATGTTCAGGTGCCAGAGGCCGCCGCTGCGGCGAGCACTCAGGCAGCGAGTCTGGGTGTGAATGTGCGCGCCTTTTTCGCGTGCGGCCATGGCGTTCAGAACCACCAGGCGGGCGTCATCGACCCAACAGTCCGAATATTCGAAACCGCGGGTGATCGAACTGTTCAGCGGACTGTTGACGCCGAAACGCAGGCTTTTCGAGGCCGGGAGTTTTTCACGCTTGCCCAAGTGGTCATAAAGGAACAATCCGGCACGAATCATCCAGGCAGGACGCAAGTGCGGGCGATGAGGCAGCACGAAGCGCATGGGTTTAACGATGTGTGGCGCCTTTTCCAGAAGCACTTCACGTTCGGCCAACGCTTCGCGCACCAGGCGGAATTCGTAGTGTTCGAGGTAACGCAGACCGCCGTGGATCAGCTTGCTGCTGGCCGAGGAGGTATGGCTGGCCAGATCGTCCTTTTCGCAAAGGAACACCGATAGACCGCGCCCCGATGCGTCCGCCGCAATCCCGACACCGTTGATCCCGCCGCCGATCACGGCGATGTCGTAGACCTCGGAAAGCGGGGGGGTAGGCAAGGTGGAATGGGCCATCGGGGCCTCCTGTCTGGTTTCGATCACGCCTTGATCAAAGGAATTCGCTAAGGGCGAATTCGAACATTTATGTTCATTTGCGAAAATAGTAACGCAATAAGACGCCCCTCACCACTCGGTATTGATTGAAAATACTGATCAGAGAGAAACGAAAGGAACAAAAACGAACATGGTTGCGGGAGGGGAGTGCGAATTATCCCGTTCGCTGCGGGTGAAATCTGTAGCAGAACGACTTGCCGGAGGCAGCGATCCCGAGACTGCCACCGCCGGCAGGCCTGACTGCTACAGGCGGCAGAGGTCTGATAAACGGAAGGGCTAAACCACTTCCAGGCGAATCTTGTTTTGCGTCAGCAATTGCGCCAGGGCAGGCACCGGGGCCTGATCGGTGACCAGGCAGTCGATCAGGGTAATCGGGCCAAGGCGAACCATGGCGTTGCGCCCGAACTTGCTGGAGTCGGCTGCCAGGATCACTTGTCGCGCATTGGCAATGATCGCCTGAGACACGCGCACTTCCTGGTAATCGAAATCCAGCAAGCTGCCATCTTCGTCGATGCCGCTGATCCCGACCAAGGCAAAGTCGACCTTGAACTGGGTGATGAAATCGACACTCGCCTGACCGACCACGCCGCCGTCGCGACGCACATTGCCACCGGCCAACAGCACTTCGAAGTCGTCCTTGCCGCTGAGAATCGAGGCGACGTGCAGGTTGTTGGTGATGATTTTCAGATGGTTATGGTTGAGCAGGGCGCGGGCGATGGATTCGGTAGTGGTGCCGATATTGATGAACAGCGAGGCGTGATCTGGGATCTGCGCGGCAATGGCCTCGGCGATGCGCTGTTTCTCGTCGCGCATCTGGTCGGCACGCATGGCGTACGCGGTGTTCTCGATGCTGGAGTCATAGGCAGCGCCACCATGGTAGCGACGCAGCAGGTTCATTTCCGCCAGTTGATTGATGTCGCGCCGTATGGTTTGCGGGGTGACGACGAACAATTGGGCCATTTCTTCGATGCTGACGTAGCCGCGCTCACGGACCAGCTCGAGGATCTGCTGTTGACGGGGTGGCAGATTCATTTTTTTTCCTTCGGGCAAGGGCGCCCATGATGCCGCAGGCAGCCATTACCTGTCAGCCGGAAAAACACCCACCTGTGTTCACGCCGATCATCTTTAGCAGCACGGCTTGCCGGCGGTTGCGGTGTGTCAGCCAAATATTCATGACTGACTCACCGCAACCGCCGGCAAGCCGTACTGCTACAGAGAGTGATGTGTCATTGCGCGTCTTCGTGCGGCTCCCAATCCCGGGTGCGTTCGACAGCCTTGCGCCAGCCTGCGTAGAGTTTTTCCTTTTCGGTCTCGTCGCATTGCGGTTCGAATTTGCGTTCGATCACCGCCTTGTCTTTCAGCTCGTCCAGACCGCTCCAGAAACCAATGGCCAGACCTGCCAGATACGCTGCACCCAACGCTGTCGTCTCGCGCATTTTCGGGCGCTCGACCGGCGTGCCGAGAATGTCGGCCTGAAACTGCATCAGGAAGTTGTTGGCGACGGCACCACCATCGACACGCAAGGCCTTGAGCGGTTCGCCCGCGTCCTGCTGCATCGCGTCCAGCACGTCGCGAGTCTGGTAGGCGATGGATTCCAGCGCCGCCCGGATGATGTGATCGACCTTCACGCCACGGGTCAGGCCGAATAGCGCGCCCCGTGCATAAGGGTCCCAATATGGCGCGCCGAGGCCGGTGAACGCTGGCACCAGGTAGACGCCGTTGCTGTTCTTCACCTTGGTGGCGAAATATTCGGTGTCCATGGAGTCATTGACGATCTTCAATTCGTCGCGCAACCACTGCACCGTGGACCCGCCGTTGAACACCGCGCCCTCCAGCGCATACGCCACTTCACCCCGAGGGCCGCAACCGATGGTGGTGAGCAGACCATGATTGGATCTGACTGCCTTCTTGCCCGTGTTCATCAGCAGGAAGCAGCCCGTGCCGTAGGTGTTTTTCGCCTGTCCCGCCTCCACGCACATCTGCCCGAACAGAGCCGATTGCTGGTCACCGGCGATACCGGCGATGGCGATGCCGCTCTTGCTGTGGCCATAAACTTCAGACGAGGACTTGACCTCCGGCAGCATCTCGCGAGGGACGTCTAGCACATCGAGCATCCGCTGGTCCCATTCCAGGGTGTGGATGTTGAACATCATGGTGCGCGAGGCGTTGGTGTAATCGGTAACGTGGACTTTGCCGCCAGTGAATTTCCAGATCAGCCAGGTATCCACCGTGCCGAACAGCAACTCGCCCCGACGGGCGCGTTCACGGCTGCCTTCTACGTGATCGAGAATCCATTTCAGCTTGCTGCCGGAAAAGTACGGGTCGATGACCAGACCGGTGGTTTCCTTGATGTAATCCTCAAGACCGTCGCGTTTGAGTTGCTGGCAGATCTCGGTGCTGCGGCGGCATTGCCAGACCACGGCGTTATAGATCGGCCGGCCGCTGTCCTTTTCCCAGACCACGGTCGTTTCGCGCTGGTTGGTGATGCCGATGGCTGCAATCTGGTTGTGATGCAGGTTGGCCTGTGCCAGCACCTTGGTCATGCACGCGGTCTGGGTGGCGAAGATTTCCATCGGGTCGTGTTCGACCCAGCCAGGCTGCGGATAGTGCTGAACGAACTCGCTTTGGGCGCTACTGACCACGTTGGCGTCGCGGTCGAAGATGATGGCGCGAGAGCTGGTCGTACCTTGATCGAGGGCGATGATGTAATTCTTGTTGTCGTTGTCGGTCATGTCGGTGGCCTGGTGATAAAGCGGGTATCCGGGAACTGCCATCAGTTTACGTGCGAAAGCGACTTGAGTGCTCAGGTGACATCGCCGTTGTTGGCTGAATATTCGTATTCGAAAAAATATAGACGTAAACGAACATTGTCAAAGGACGAAAGTGAACGAGCCCGGTATTTGGACAAAGCGTTGCGATAACGCGTTGATAGCCTTTCTAACGCAGGCGTTTCAATGGCAAATGGCCTAAAGTATCGGCAGCAAACAAGAAACAGCCTGGTCGTCTGGAGCGCTGCATGACCCCCGCATTGGATTTACTGAAAAAGGTTCGCGCCGAACACCGTATTCACAGTTACGAGCATGATCCCAAGGCCGCCTCCTATGGTCTGGAGGCCGCAGAAAAACTGAATCTGCAACCGGCCCAGGTCTTCAAGACGCTGTTGGCGAGCACTGAAAAAGGCGAATTGCTGGTGGCGGTCGTGCCCGTCGTGGGCTCTCTAGACCTCAAAGCGCTGGCCCACGCCGCCGGTGCGAAGAAGGCGGAAATGGCCGACCCCGCAGCGGCGCAGCGTGCGACCGGCTATTTGCTCGGGGGGATCAGCCCGCTGGGGCAGAAGAAAAGACTGCGAACTTTCATCGACGAGTCCGCTCAACCGTTCGCGACAATATTTGTCAGCGCTGGTCGTCGCGGGCTTGAGGTCGAGCTCGCGGCCGCGGTACTTGCACAGCACACCAACGCCACATTTGCGCAGATTGGCCGTGAATGATCCGGGCGCATCGTCAGAAATGCCTGAATCTTTCACGCAGTGACCATTTGCAGCGACCAGGGTAGGGCGCTGTCGGATATTCCATGATTGGGGAGCCCTGCCATGCAACTTGAATTTCATCAGGTCGACGCGTTCAGTGACCGACCGTTTGCAGGCAACCCTGCGATGGTGTATCGCCTCGATGCCTGGCTCACGGACGAGCTGATGCAGCACATCGCGACCGAACACAATTTGTCCGAGACCGCGTTCGTGGTGCGCGAAACCCAGGGCTGGCACATCCGCTGGTTCACCCCGACCAATGAAGTGCCACTGTGCGGACATGCGACGCTTGCCACTGCACATGTGCTGTTCGAGGTGTATGGCGAAACATCCGACGCCATTCAATTCGTCGGCAAGTCAGGTCCGTTGAGCGTGACCCGGGAGAACGGGCGTCTGCTGCTGGATTTCCCGGCCATGCCGCCGAGTGAAGTCGGCGTGACGGTGGATGTCGAGCGAGCCCTTGGCGTGGAGATCGTTGACGTGTTGGGGGCAGCAGAGTTGTTGGTGGTGCTTGAGTCCGAGCAGGCTGTTCGTGACTGCAAACCCGATTTTACTGCAATCGCCCGGCTGCCATGGCCTGGGGTTATCGTTACTGCAAAAGGTGAAGGCGAGCGTTACGATTTCGTTTCCCGCTACTTCGCGCCGGCCATTGGCATTGCAGAAGACCCTGTCACCGGCTCGACCCATTGCAGCCTGATTCCGTATTGGTCCGCGCGGCTGAACAAGTTCAGTCTCAGTGCCTATCAGTGCTCGGCGCGAGGCGGCGAGCTGTTCTGTCGGCTGGAAGGCGATCGGGTGAAGATTGGCGGCCATGCGACGCTGGTGGCGAGCGGGACGCTGAAGCTTGGGTGAGCTATGGCGATCAGACCGCCAGATCCTGATGCACCGGCACACTCCCGACTGCCGGGAACAGCACCAGGTGCTCGGCTGCGACCCGAATGCCCACCTCATCGCCGGCGCGCAGATCCGCGTGGCTCGGGAATAGCGCTTCGAGCTGAGTACCGGTTGGCAATTGCAGGCGATACAGAGTCGCTGCGCCCTGAAACGTCTTGCTACTGACCTTGGCTTTCAATCCGCTTTCAGGTGCGTAAACGATGTCGTCGGGACGCAACAGCACATCTACCGGAGCGCCGCTGACATCCGGATAGGCCCGGTTGCCCCGCAATACGCCGAGTTCGGTCTGCACCGATTGCGCATCGATCATCTGCCCGCGAATGAAATACCCCTGCCCGACGAAACTCGCGACATAGGGTGTGGCCGGTTCGTGATAGAGGTTGTAGGGCGTATCCCACTGCTCTAACCGGCCTTCCTTGAACACACCGACATGGTCGCTGACTGCAAAGGCTTCTTCCTGGTCGTGGGTCACCAGAATCGCGCTGGTGCCACGGGCCTTGAGGATGTCCCGCACCTCATGGCTCAAACGACGACGCAGTTCGCCATCGAGGTTGGAAAAAGGCTCGTCCAGCAACAGCAGCTGCGGTTCGGGGGCCAGTGCCCGGGCCAGAGCGACGCGCTGCTGCTGGCCACCGGAGAGCTCGTGCGGATGGCGCTTGCCCAGCGCCTTGAGGTTCACCAGTTCCAGCATCTCTTCCACCACTTGTGTCAGACGCGGGTGGTTACGAATACCGAAGGCGATGTTGTCGGCGACAGTCAGGTGCGGGAACAGCGCGTAGTCCTGAAACACCATGCCGATTCGACGTTTTTCAGGTGCCAGAGTGAATCCGGCCTTGGAGATGACTTCGCCCGCCAGGACGATTTCGCCTTCATGCACAGGCTCGAAACCGGCGATCGCCCGCAGCGTGGTGGTCTTGCCGCATCCCGAAGAACCCAACAGGCAACCGATGTCGCCGGCATTGAGGTGCAGATTGAGGTTCTGCACCACGCGTTGGCCTTGATAGCCGCAGGCGAGGTTACGCAGTTTCAGCAGCATCGGCGCGCTCACGCAGGTTGATAGGCGGGAGCGACGAGGAATTCCAGCAACGCCTTCTGGGCATGCAGGCGGTTCTCAGCCTGATCCCATGCCACGGAGCGAATGTCGTCCAGCAGGTCTTCGCTGATCTCTTCGCCACGATGCGCCGGCAGACAGTGCATGAACAGCACCTCCTCGGCGGCCAGATCCAGCAGCTCGCGAGTCACCTGAAACGGCTTGAACAGCGCGATGCGTTTGGCGGTTTCTTCTTCCTGGCCCATGGAGGTCCAGACGTCGGTGCTGATCAGGTGGGCTCCCTTGACCGCTTCACGCGGGTCACGGGTCAGCGTCACTCGATCACCGGCCAGCGCCATGAACTGCGGGCTAGGCTCATAGCCTTCGGGGCAGGCGACACGCAGTTTGAAGTCGAACTGGATCGCGGCTTCTATATAGCTGTTGCACATGTTGTTGCCGTCGCCGATCCAGGCCACGGTTTTGCCTTTGATCGAACCACGATGCTCAAGGAAGGTCTGCATGTCCGCGAGCAACTGGCAGGGATGAAGGTCATCGGACAGGCCATTGATTACCGACACGCGGGAATTGGCGGCGAATTCGGTCAGATTGCTGTGAGCGAAGGTGCGGATCATCACCGCATCGACCATGCGCGACATCACGCGTGCGCCATCGGCAATCGGCTCGCCACGCCCCAGTTGGGTGTCCCGAGGCGACAGAAAGATGGCCTGGCCACCGAGTTGGATCATGCCGGCTTCGAAGGAAACGCGAGTCCGAGTCGAAGATTTCTCGAAGATCATGGCCAGCACGCGGCCTCTCAGCGGCTCGAACAGCACGCCTCGATTTCGCAGGTCCTTCAGCTCAATGCCGCGACGAATCATGCCGACGAGCTCATCTGGCGTGTAATCCATCATCGAGAGAAAGTGCCTTGCGCTCATCATTAACTACCTTGTCTGCAACAGACCGCAGATCCTCTAAGCCGGGTTTTATCGGGAAAACGGGCGAGACCTGCGGCGAAAGCCGCACGGGGCGACGAATAGGGAAGGCGCGAGGGTATAAGAAAATGTCGCCTCGTGCCAAGGCCCGCGGATATGGAAAGTGATCGTCAGACGTCCGGTCGCCTGAAAAGGGCGTAGACAGGACGCTTTTCATGTAACGAAGTGCTACAGTTGCCTACGTAGTGAGGCAATTAGCCATCTCTAGGTGTTTTGGTCGGTCGTGGTTGTACACCGTCTTGTTACACGCAAGCAATTACTACCGATTCTGTAACAGTTTCAGGTTGCTGCAGAACCTTATGCGACATGCTTCACGCCGCGGAAACCCGGACGTTTCCTAATCCACTGGCGTGAGTTATAAAGGCCGCTTATGTCCTCCAAAAGGGGTGGGGAATGGATTCAAAAGAGAAACAACTAACGGAACTGCTCGGGCTTACGGCTCGCACCCTCACGCACCTCACAGCTTCCATGACATCCATGTCGTTCGAGCTGATGCGCAGTGAAGACGAAGTCACCCGCTCGGCAGGTCGTCGGATGATCGACCGCATGGCGACCATCAGCGCTGGCCTGGACGATCATTGGCGATTGATCGGTGAACTCACCGGTGTGCAGGTTTCGCAGGAACAGGTCGAGACCGTTCACGAGATTCAGATGCAGCGCAAGGTTGTGACACCGATTGGCGGTTCCGCTTCCTGAGCGTGTTGACGCAAGTCCCTTCTTTATCGCTCAGGTGAGCTATCGGCTCGCCTGATGCTGTCCGATTCACGGCATTGACGTTTCTGGCGAAGTGCCGCGCCAGGCTCCATAGTTTTGTCTTCGCGATCACGCCGATCGCCACACAAAAACATGAGACTGGCGATGACCAAGACTCTCCACCACCGTGCCTGTCACCTGTGTGAGGCCATTTGCGGCCTGACCATCGAAACCACCGTCGAAGACGATGCGTCCGTGCGCATCAGTTCGATCAAGGGCGACGCGCAGGACACCTTCAGCCGAGGCCATATCTGCCCCAAGGCGGTGGCGCTGCAGGACATTCAGAACGACCCCGACCGGCTGCGCCAACCCATGCGCCGCATTGGCCACGAGTGGCAGCCTATTGAGTGGCAGGAGGCGTTCGAACTGGTGGCCGAGCGGCTGTTCGATATCCAGCAGCGCCACGGCAACAACGCAGTCGCCGTGTATCAAGGTAATCCAAGCGTCCACAACTACGGGCTGATGACCCACAGCAACTACTTTCTCGGCCTGCTGAAAACCCGCAATCGATACTCAGCGACTTCCGTGGACCAATTGCCGCATCACCTCACCAGTTACCTGATGTACGGCCACGGCTTGTTGCTGCCCATTGCCGATATCGACCACACCCAATTCATGCTGATTCTGGGCGGCAACCCGCTGGCGTCCAATGGCAGCATCATGACCGTGCCGGATGTCGAGAAACGCCTCAAGGCGATCCAGGCGCGCGGCGGCAAGGTCGTGGTTGTCGACCCTCGGCGCAGCGAAACGGCGGCAATCGCTGACCAACACTTGTTCATACGCCCGGGTGGCGACGCAGCACTTTTGATCGGGCTTTTGCATACCCTGTTTGCGCAGGGGCTGACGCGCGACAGCCATCTGCCGGTCGACGGCCTGGAAGAAGTGCGCGCAGCCATTGCGCACATGGACGCCGACGCCATGAGCCTGCGTTGCGGCGTGCCTGCCGAGCAGATCCGGCAACTCGCGCGAGACTTCGCCGGTGCCGAGAGCGCCGTTTGCTATGGGCGTATGGGCATCTCTACTCAAGCTTTCGGTACCTTGTGCCATTGGCTGGTGCAACTGATCAATCTGGTCACGGGCAACCTCGATCGCGTCGGTGGCGCCTTGTGTACCGAGCCTGCGCTCGATCTCGTGGCGTCGACCTCCGGTGGCGGATTCAATCGCTGGCAGAGCCGGGTCTCGGGATTGCCTGAGTATGGCGGGGAGTTGCCGGTGTCCGCGCTGGCCGAGGAGATGTTGACCGAGGGCGAAGGGCAGGTGAGGGCGTTGATCACCGTGGCGGGCAACCCGGTGTTGTCGACGCCCAACGGTCGACGACTGGATCAAGGGCTCGACGGGCTCGAATTCATGCTCAGCATCGACTTGTACATCAACGAGACCACTCGCCATGCGGACCTGATCCTGCCCTCAACGTCGGCGCTGGAAAACGATCATTACGACACCACCTTCAACATGTTCGCGGTGCGTAATGTCACACGGTTCAATCGCGCCATCCTCGCCAAGCCGCAAGGCGCGCTGCACGACTGGGAGATCTTTGTCGGCCTGGCCAAAGCCTTTGCTGCAAAGGCCGAGCGTGAGCTGAAGCCTACGATTGCGCCTGCGCAAATGGTGGACCGCGGGTTGCGGGCAGGGCTCTATGGTGATGCCTCGCAGTTGCGGTTGTCGCTGGAGACGCTCTACGATCACCCGCACGGGCTGGATCTTGGGGCGCTGAAACCTAACCTCACAACGAGGATTCGAACCGCCAACCAGCGTGTGCAGGCGGCGCCGGAGGTCATAGTGGCTGATCTGGTGCGCTTCGCGATGCTCGCCGCGCCGCCAAGTGACGAGCTGTTGTTGATCGGCCGACGTCATGTGCGCAGCAACAACTCCTGGATGCACAACTATCACCGGCTGGTGAAAGGCAAGCCACGGCACCAGCTGCTCATGAACCCGGACGATCTGAGTAGCCGAGGTCTGAGTGACGGACAGCGGGTGCGGGTCAGTTCGCGTGTCGGAGTCATCGAAGTGGAAGTACTGGGCAGCAGCGACATGATGCCTGGCGTCGTCAGCCTCCCCCATGGCTGGGGGCATGGGCGGCCGGGCGTACACATGGACATCGCACGGGAGCAACCTGGAGAAAGCGCCAACGACCTCACCGACGAACGGCAGATGGACGCGGTGTCCGGCAATGCGGCGCTAAATGGGGTGCCAGTGACTGTCGCGGCGGCATGACGCTCATCATATTTATCGGATCGATTAAAGCCAAGACCGAGCGTTACGCTAGGGAATCGGTTAGAATGCGCCACCGTGTCGACTCATACAGTCGTAAAGTTAAGCCGAGGTGCTCCATGGATATCATCGAAACGATCAAAGACCAGATTGCCAACAACACCGTTCTGCTTTACATGAAAGGCGCGCCAAATGCTCCTCAGTGCGGCTTCTCGGCCAAGGCGTCTCAGGCATTGATGGCGTGTGGCGAAAAGTTCGCGTACGTCGATATCCTGCAGAATCCGGAGATCCGCGCCAACCTGCCAAAATACGCCAACTGGCCGACTTTCCCGCAGCTGTGGGTTGGCGGCGAACTGGTTGGCGGTAGCGACATCATCGTTGAAATGCACGCTGATGGTTCGCTGCAGAAGCTGGTCAAGGCAGCGGTCGAGAAGAACGCTACTGCTTGATTCGGACTGCTGTCAGAAAAGCCCCGCCTCTTGGTTGAGAGGCGGGGCTTTTTGTTTTTGGCAGCCGTGGAGCGAAGGAGTCGCGAACACGGCACCTGTAGCAATCCGGCTTTCCGGCGGCAATGACCTGCCATATGCCAGGGCTGCTACAGGGGTCATGAAGGTCGATCTCTCGATATGAAAGCTGATCCTGTGGGGGCTGCTGGAGCTGTTTTCGACATGAAAATGGCCCACAAAAAAGCCCCGCCTGGCTCAACACCAGGCGGGGCTTTTGATGACGAAGCTAAAATCAGTCTTCTTCGCCCATCTGCGATTGCAGGTAATTCTCGATACCGACCTTGTCGATCAGGCCCAGCTGAGTCTCCAGCCAGTCAATGTGTTCTTCCTCGGATTCGAGAATGTCTTCAAGCATTTCACGGCTGCCGAAATCGCCAACGGTCTCACAGTGAGCGATCGCCGCTTTCAGGTCCGCATGGCCCTTGCGCTCGATTTTAAGATCGCACTCCAGCATTTCCTTGGTGTGCTCACCGATCAAAATTTTGCCCAGATCCTGCAGGTTCGGCAGGCCTTCCAGGAACAGGATGCGCTTGATCAGCTTGTCAGCGTGCTTCATCTCGTCAATGGATTCTTTGTACTCGTGCTTGCCCAGCTTGTTCAGACCCCAATCTTCATACATGCGTGCATGCAGAAAATACTGGTTGATCGCGACCAGCTCGTTTCCGAGGATCTTGTTGAGATGCTGGATGACTGTAATGTCGCCTTTCATGATCGAGGTCCTGTCGAAGATGTTCGTATATAAGACGCAAGTTTGGGCCTCCTATAAACACCTGTCAAACCTAAGTTATTGAATAATAAGTGAAAATAAATAGGAATAAGAATGTTTGTGTTCCGCATCTTAGGGCTAAGCGCTTGAATTACAGGCATAAAAAAACCGGACGCTGGGTCCGGTTCTTTAAAATCCGTTAAATCAGGCGGCAGAATATTCTGCGGGATAAGCCAATGCAGCCTGAGTCGTTTGCAGTTCGGTCAGGGTCTCACGTACCACTTCCTTCGCGAGGCAGGCACATTTCCCACATTTGCTGGCGACACCCAAGGTCTCGCGCACTTCACGATAGCTGCAGCATCCTTCCATGATCGCTTCGCGGATTTGTCCGTCGGTGACACCTTGGCAGAGGCAGACATACATATATAAAGACCGTCGCTGAGTTATTTGCGAGATGCGACGGATACTAATGTTAATGAGAATGCTTGTCAAAACTACTTCCCGGTCTTCAGATGAAGGCCGATGAGTGGTCACTTGCCAACATCGTGCAGGCACAAAAAAACCGGCCGCAAGGACCGGTTTCTCACATAGGCGCAGACCTTAATCGTCGAAGTCGTGCCAGCCGCCCATTTCTTTCCAGCGGTTGACGATGCCGCAAAACAGCTCGGCGGTCTTCTCGGTGTCGTAGCGCGCCGAATGGGCCTCACGACCGTCGAAGTCGATATCGGCCGACTGACACGCCTTGGCCAGCACGGTCTGGCCATAAGCCAGGCCGGCTAGAGTTGCCGTATCGAAGCTGGAAAACGGGTGAAACGGATTACGCTTCATGTCCAGCCGCGCAACCGCTGCATTGAGGAAGCCCAGATCGAAACTGGCGTTGTGGCCAACCAGAATCGCCCGCTTGCAGCCGTTGGCCTTCAGGGCCTTGCGCACGCCACGGAAGATATCCGTCAGCGCGGTTTCTTCACTCACGGCCATGCGCAGAGGGTGATCGAGCTTGATGCCGGTGAACTCCAGCGCGGCAGCTTCGATGTTGGCGCCTTCGAACGGCTCGACGCGGAAGAAATAAGTGTGCTCAGGGAACACGAAGCCTTTTTCGTCCATACCGATGGTCGTTGCTGCAATCTCCAGCAACGCATCGGTCGCCGAGTTGAAACCACCGGTCTCTACGTCGACGACGACCGGCAGGTAACCGCGAAAACGCGCAGCCATCGGATGCCTGGAGCCTGTGCCGCCGCCAGAGCCTTCCTGATCGTCGTCGTAATGGTCTTCACTCACGCGTGTTCCTCCAGCAGGCGCCAGCGCAGTGTCTCACCGGCGCGCAGCGGGATAACGGACAGCTCGCCGAATGGCAGGCTGGTAGGGGCGGTCCACTCTTCACGGACCAGGGTGATGGTCTCGGTGTTGACTGGCAGGCCATAGAACGACGGGCCATTGAGGCTGGCGAAGCCTTCCAGCTTGTCCAGCGCATTGCGTTGCTCGAACGCCTCGGCATACAGCTCGATCGCCGCATACGCGGTGTAGCAGCCAGCGCAACCGCAAGCGGCTTCCTTGGCGTGCTGGGCGTGAGGCGCCGAGTCCGTACCCAGGAAAAACTTTCTGCTGCCACTGGTAGCGGCGTCCAGCAGGGCGACCTGATGGGTGTTGCGTTTGAGGATCGGCAGGCAGTAGAAGTGCGGACGAATCCCGCCTACCAGCATGTGATTGCGGTTGTACAGCAGGTGATGCGCGGTGATGGTTGCGCCAACGTTGGCCGAAGCCTCGTTGACGAACTGCACTGCATCGGCGGTGGTGATGTGTTCGAACACCACTTTGAGCGTCGGGAAGCGCTCCACGACACGACGCATGTGCTCATCAATGAAGATCTTCTCGCGGTCGAACACGTCGACGTCGCCACGTGTCACTTCGCCGTGGATCAACAGCGGCATGCCGACCTCGGCCATCGCTTCGAGCACCGGGAAGATCTTGTCGACGCTGGTCACGCCAGAGTCGGAGTTGGTAGTGGCACCGGCCGGGTACAACTTGGCGGCGTGCACGAAGCCACAGGCCTTGGCGGCGCGAATGTCTTCGGGCTGAGTCAGGTCGGTGAGGTAGAGCACCATCAATGGCTCGAAACGGCTTCCTGCAGGGCGTGCAGCAAGGATGCGCTGGCGATAGGCATCCGCTTGCTCTGCGTTGCGTACCGGCGGCACGAGGTTCGGCATGATGATGGCGCGGCTAAAAGTGCGCGCCACGTCAGCGACGGTGTGGGGCAGAACAGCGCCATCACGAAGATGGATATGCCAGTCGTCGGGGCGCAGGAGGGTCAGGCGGTCGGACATTGGGAATTCCAGGCGGGTCAAACTCGCTGGGAATGCTACCGGAAAAGACTCTTGCAGGCACTCGCTATCAAGTTTTAGAGGAACTAACCGATAGCGACGTGTAAGCGATAAATTTTGTTACGCGGTGAATTTTTTTGTGGAGCCTCCCGTGCGCCAGCGATATCTAGCCCTGCTCAGCGTGTTTGCCAGCCTGCCGGCCGCGGCTCTCACATTCCAGACGCGTCTGGAGAACATCGAGTGGAAGGTGGAGGGCGATCAGTTCGAATGCCGTCTGAGTCAGCCGATCACCGATTTCGGCGCGGGCGAATTCGTGCGTCGCGCGGGCGAGCAGGCGACTTTCCGACTGAAGGCCAACGGTTACAGCCTGGCTTCTGGCTCCGCGACGCTGATTGCCGCAGCAGCGCCCTGGCAGCCGGGCAGAGGCGATCTTAACCTTGGCGCAGTAAAGGTCAGTAAAGGCGAGATTCCTTTCAACACCAGCCAGGCACAGGCCGGTCGTTTGATTGCCGGGTTGATGGAGGGGCGCAGCCCGGTCATTCGTCATGCGCTGCGTGATGGCGGCGGTGCAATGGAAGTTCGTCTGTTGCCAGTCAAATTCAGCAAGGCCTATACCGATTTTCAGCTGTGTACCGCCAAACTGTTGCCCATGAACTTCGAGCAGGTCAGACAGGCCGAGATCGGCTTTCCGGGCGGTGGCATCGATCTGGATGCACAGGCCAGACGTCGTCTTGATACCGTGCTGGCGTATATGAAGGCTGATCCCACGGTCAACCGAGTCGAGCTTGACGGGCATTCCGACAACAGCGGCAATCGGCTGACAAATCGCGATCTCTCCCGCCGCCGAGCGTTGGCCGTGATGGACTACCTCAAGGCTCAAGGCGTGCCGGAAGAGCAGATCGCCGTGCGCTTTCATGGCGAGCAATATCCGTTGGTGCCTAATACCAACAATGCCAACCGGGCGCGTAATCGTCGGGTGAACATCCATCTGGATCGCGTGGCAGAGCAGAAACCTTTGGTGCCGCCGAACGCTGCGCCCGCGCCTGTTCCTGCACCCGCGCAGATCCCCGCTCCGGCAGGAACTTCCCCAGCTTCCACGGCGTCCGGAACGGCCCCTGCCAAGGTGTCCTGAGCGCCATCTCGGCGTCGTGTGTTTGACAGATTCTGTCGCTTCGTCGTCAGAAGCTGTCGCGACACTGTAAATCCACGGGTTTGAACGGTAGAATCAGCGGTTTTCCGTACAACGCGTTGGAGTGATGGCATGGCGGACGTTAACAAGGTAGTTCTCGCGTATTCCGGTGGCCTGGATACTTCGGTAATCCTCAAGTGGCTGCAGGATACGTACAACTGCGAAGTGGTGACTTTCACGGCTGACCTGGGTCAGGGCGAAGAAGTCGAGCCAGCACGCGCCAAGGCGCAAGCCATGGGCGTCAAAGAAATCTACATCGACGATCTGCGCGAAGAATTTGTGCGTGATTTCGTGTTCCCGATGTTCCGCGCCAACACCGTCTACGAAGGCGAGTACCTGCTGGGGACTTCCATCGCACGTCCGCTGATCGCCAAACGCTTGATCGAAATCGCCAACGAAACCGGCGCTGACGCCATTTCCCACGGCGCCACCGGCAAGGGCAACGACCAGGTTCGTTTCGAACTCGGTGCTTACGCGCTCAAGCCAGGCGTGAAAGTGATCGCCCCGTGGCGCGAGTGGGACCTGCTGTCCCGCGAGAAGCTCATGGATTATGCCGAGAAGCATGCGATCCCTATCGAACGCCATGGAAAGAAAAAATCCCCGTACTCGATGGATGCCAACCTGCTGCACATCTCCTATGAAGGCGGTGTGCTGGAAGACACTTGGACCGAGCACGAAGAGGACATGTGGCGCTGGACCGTTTCGCCGGAGAATGCCCCGGACAAGGCTCAATACCTCGAACTGACATATCGCAATGGCGACATCGTCGCACTGGACGGCGTCGAAATGACGCCGGCGACCGTACTTGCCACTCTGAACCGCATTGGCGGCGAGCATGGCATCGGTCGACTCGATATCGTCGAGAACCGCTATGTCGGCATGAAGTCCCGTGGCTGTTACGAAACTCCGGGAGGCACCATCATGCTCAGGGCGCACCGCGCCATTGAGTCGATCACCCTGGATCGCGAAGTCGCTCACCTGAAAGACGAGTTGATGCCGAAATACGCGAGCCTGATTTACACCGGGTACTGGTGGAGCCCTGAGCGTCTGATGCTGCAGCAGATGATCGACGCCTCGCAGGCTCATGTGAACGGTGTCGTGCGCCTGAAACTGTACAAGGGCAACGTCATCGTTACTGGCCGCAAGTCCGACGACTCCCTGTTTGATGCCAATATCGCGACATTTGAAGAAGATGGCGGTGCCTACAATCAGGCCGATGCGGCTGGCTTCATCAAGCTCAACGCTCTGCGCATGCGCATCGCGGCGAACAAGAACCGTAAATTGTTCTGATCGCAATCGGTGATCAAGGTGCAACTCCGCAAGGAGTTGCACCTTTTTTTTGCTTCTCTGATCGCTCTGTTGTCTCTCGCGTTTATTCCCTTAGTGGCAGATAAGTAACACTACCGCCTAACTAGCGCGGTGTGGATTGAAAATCGCTAGTTGTCTCGTCAACGCATTCGTTTTCCGTGTTGTTCCGTTCATGGTGGACGACGCGGCCGGGGTGTTTATTTTCGGACAGGGGGGCGTCGGAACAGGGTGGCGTAGGGGAGCCGATACTGGGGTTGTTTCTGAACTCGAAGCGGTATGCCTTACCGATGTTCCAGACATCTCGTACACCAATGCCCAATAATTGAGCTATCTCAGGTACCGTATAGCCAAGCGTTGAATAATGCATGGCGTGGCCGGCAACGGCGTCGTCAACGGTCGCTGTCTCGCGTGCGCGTAATGTTCGAGAACCCCGTACCGGCCTGCTGTACAGAATTTTGACTCCGTTCTCGCTCGCCAGGCGCTTGATTTCCTTTCGGTTCATCCTCAGTGAATATTGCAGAGCAGATACCCCTGCACCTTTGGCCACAAGCCCCTTGAGCTGTTCTACCTTCGCTTTTATCTGCGCTTGCGCATCGGGCTCAGGCACCTTTTGAGTCGCTGTAACTGTTGCATCTGCCGACTCGCCCTCAGGGACAATATCAATGACTCCTCCCTGGGCGACGTACCTCTCTACGGCGTCAGCGAGTTCCAGTGGCTCATGGATAAACGCTGAGGATGCCCCTGTTTTTTTAGTCATGGTTTATTCCTTTGAACATGTTGATGTGCGCGGTCCGACATTTGGCCGCAGTCCTTGATCAGTTGTTGTTAGAGTGCCTGACAAGGCGTGTTCGGGTCGGCCGATCCCGGCTCACACTGGAAATACAGGCAAGAGATGAATGGACGACAGTGACAGAGAACTATCGGGTGGTGACTTCGAGTGTTGTCTTATTGGCCAGGCATGGCTTACTTATTGATGAAAAAAGTAACGACTGGAAATAGGTTTGGCAAGTAAAAAATCGTTTTTTCCAGAATTGTCTTTTATTGTTTTCTGAATTTATGTGCGCAGGTCATAACGGTCTGTTAGTTGTGTAGTATTTTTCTTATTTGGGGGTGATTGACTGGATTTAAAAGAGGGGATGGTATTACGTGGGTGGCGGAAGATCTGCAGATTTCAAACTTGGTAAAGAGTAACGTAGCGGATGGGCAGATAAAAGTTATTTGATTCGCTGCTGTGTGCTATTTCTGAGGGCCGTTTGAAACCCGTTGGGGGCGTGGTCAGCGTGAACAGATTGCCAGGCTCGGAACTGTCCGAGCACCGTGTAGGCCATTTCTGTAAATATATATATATGCAAAAAATCTTTTTCTGATGTGTATTTTTTCAACGTGGCCTTGATTTGCGGACGGCTTGTGATTCGCAATATTTTATGATTGTTGCTTTCTGGCATGTTGTGCAGATCGGCTTATTCTGAAGTACAGGCGCCCGCGATGATTTCGGGCAGAGGAGCGGAAACAGGCACGGCATCAATGCTCCGCGACGCGCACCGACGATCGGATAGCCATCTCAGATGCCTTGCTTGCGAGTACGTCTGCATGTGTTTTACGTAGCTCTTGAGCAGGCTGAATAGTCCAAAGAGGTATTAGATTGATGATTCAGCATGTTGTAATAATTGAAGCCGGTGAATTATGGCTCCGCAAACCGGCTTTTTATCGCCAGCCTCGCGGTTCGCTGTACGCAGGAAAAATTCAATGAGAGGGTTATCAAGGAGACTGGATAAGGCAGGTTTTGTAGGACGTTTCTGTTGCTTGAGTGGGAAAGGTCTTTGCCTGCTTGTCCATGGGGAGGAGCGCCATGCAAAGCACTAAACGACTAAGCTATTGTGCGGGCTCTGAAAATTCGAACAGCAAAGAATGGACTGCTCATGAATAAAGTGTTGATCGTGGATGATCACCCTGTCATTCGGCTCGCCGTACGCATGTTGATGGAACGTCATGGTTACGAGGTCATTGCCGAGACGGATAACGGCGTAGATGCGCTGCAGTTGGCGCGCGAACATTTGCCCGATATCGTCATCCTGGATATCGGCATTCCCAAACTTGACGGGCTTGAGGTCATTGCCCGGCTGACCGCGATGACGTTGTCGTTCAAGGTATTGATTCTGACTTCTCAGGCACCGGGCCATTTTTCAATGCGTTGCATGCAGGCGGGTGCTGCTGGCTACGTTTGCAAGCAGCAGGATCTCACCGAGTTGTTAAGCGCCATCAAGGCTGTGTTATCTGGGTACAGCTATTTTCCCAATCAGGCGCTGCATACGGTGCGCTCCAGCTTAGGAAACGCAAGCGAAGCGGAGATGGTGGATCGCCTGTCTGGGCGCGAAATGATGGTTCTGCAACAGCTGGCACGAGGAAAAACCAACAAGGAAATCGCAGATGGGATGTTTCTCAGCAACAAGACGGTCAGTACCTACAAAACGCGGCTGCTACTGAAGCTCAATGCTCACTCACTGGTCGATCTCATCGAGCTCGCTCAACGTAACGGGCTGGTCTAGCGAGCGGTGCAGGGCCTGGTAACGGATTTGAGGTCTGTGCGAATATTGGCAGGCTGTATCAGCAGCAATCTCGTAGACAGACTGAAGCCTCTCAAATGGCAGAGAGGCTTTGGAGGGGTGTGGCTTTAGAGGTCGAAATCGTAGTCGGCCAGCTGTCTTTGCAGGCGACGTTCTTCCAGCAGGTTATCGATAGTGCGGCGTTTGCTGAGATTGGTCTTCGCCGTTTCCACGGGTACTTGAGCGGCTTCGTCGGAGTCTCCGGGCACGAAGTCGTCATCTACATCCATCTGCTCTTTGTCAGTGCTCATAAAAAGGTGGCTCCAGACTTAGACTGTCATTGGCGCACCTTATAGCGACAAACTTCGGCTGGGTAAAAAAGATTTTTTCAATCGATCGATTGGTAAAAACCCTATCGCTCAATCATCGGACGTTTTGGCCTTGTATTCGCAGAGGTCCTCGATTCGACAACTGCCGCAACGGGGCTTGCGCGCCACGCAGACATAGCGACCGTGGAGAATCAGCCAGTGGTGTGCGTCCAGCAGGTAGTCCTTGGGAACGAACTTCATCAGCTTGTTCTCGACTTCAACGACGTTTTTGCCGGGAGCGATTCCTGTCCGATTGCTGACCCGGAAAATGTGCGTGTCGACTGCCATTGCCAGTTGCCGGAACGCCGTGTTGAGCACCACATTTGCGGTCTTTCGCCCGACACCAGGTAGCGCTTCCAGGGCCTCACGGGTCTGTGGGACTTCACCTCCATGCAGCTCTACCAGCATTCGGCATGTCTCGATCACGTTCTTTGCCTTGCTGTTGTAGAGACCGATGGTCTTGATGTATTCAGACAGCCCCTCAACACCCAAGTCGTAAATCGCTTGAGGTGTATTGGCGACCGGGTACAGTCGAGCTGTAGCCTTATTCACACCTACGTCAGTAGCTTGCGCTGAAAGGATCACGGCGATGAGCAATTCAAATGGCGTGCTGTAGGACAACTCTGTCTTGGGATCGGGATTGTCTTCGTGAAGGCGACGAAAAATTTCCAGCCGTTTTGCTGCGTTCATGAAGTGCGCTATTCCTGAGAAGTTATTCCTGAGAACCAGTCGGGTTTGTTTTCACGTTAACGCTGGCCTCAAGGGCACTCAGCACTTGTTCGGCCTGATCAAGCTCTTCGTTCAATGCTGCGAGCTGCTCAGCCGACACTTCCGCCGATTGCGCTTTTTTGATTGCTGCACGGCGCATGGCCAGCTGAATTTTCGCTCGATTCAGTGCTGCGTTGTCAGGTCGTGCCGCTCGGGGCGTCGCGGCCGAAGAGGGCGCATCGTCAGTCGGGGCTGCCTTCTGGAGTTCTGCAAGGCTGTGTTCGGCTTCGTCGTACTGGCGCTGTAACTCGACCAGACGCGCAGCCTGTTCAGCGATGGGCGGGTGACCGAAGGCCTTGAGTGACTTGTTCAGCTGCGCACGGCTCATCGCTACATTGATGCGGGCCTGTTTCAGCGCTGCATCGTTGTCAGTGGTCACCTTTGCGCGAACCCGTTCTACCTCTGGCTGCACCGGATCGGTTTTGGAAAAGGGTGGAGCATCGGATTTTCGCTGGCGAGCCAGGCGTTCTGTCAGTCGCTGCTGCTCCTCGCGCTGCAGACGCGCGTTGCGGGCCTCGAAGCGATGGCGTGCGTGGCCGCGCTTGGCCGCACGCGCGACAGATTGCGCATCAGTGAACGCCAGCCCGCCCACGATCGGCACGACGGTTGCGGCGGGCAATGGAAGCATGTCGATACAGTCGACAGGGCAGGGCGCCACGCAGAGGTCGCAACCGGTGCATTCAGCGACGATCACGGTGTGCATCAGTTTCGCTGCGCCGACAATCGCATCCACCGGGCAGGCCTGAATGCACTTGGTGCAGCCAATGCACTCAGCCTCGCGTATGAAGGCCACCTGAGGCGGCGCGCTGCCACGTTCGGTATCCAGCTGCAACACAGGGACATTCAGCAGGCGTGACAGGGCTGCGATGGTTTCATCACCGCCAGGTGGGCATTTGTTGATTGCTTCGCCGTCGGCGATGCCTTCGGCGTAAGGCTTGCAACCAGGATGGCCGCATTTACCGCACTGGGTTTGCGGCAGGAGGGCGTCGATGCGCTGAATCAGGCTCATGCTTTGACCAGACCGACGCCCCAGAGGACGTCGGCCACGTTCATGGTTACTTGATGCGCTGGCCCGGCTTGGCGCCGCTGTCAGGGCTGAGCAGATAAATCTCTTCGCCGCCAGGACCGGCTGCCATGACCATGCCTTCGGAAATGCCGAAACGCATTTTCCGTGGTTTAAGGTTGGCGATCATCATGGTCAGGCGGCCTTCGAGTTCAGCCGGATTCGGGTATGCGCTCTTGATTCCGGAGAACACGTTGCGTTTTTCGTCGCCGATATCAAGGGTCAGGCGCAGCAGCTTGTCAGCGCCTTCAACGTGTTCGGCTTTTTCAATCAGCGCGACACGCAAGTCGATGGCGGCAAAGGCGTCGAAGTCGATTTCCGCAGACAGCGGGTCCCTGGTCAACTCGCCATTGCCCTGAGCAGTGCCCCCGGTATCAGTGGCGCTGGCGGTCAGGTCTTCTTTCGACGCGTTGGTCATGGCTTCCACTTTTGCTGGATCGATACGGGTCATCAGCGCCTGGAAAGGGTTCAACTGATGATTGCTGAGCAACGTCAGGTGGTCATTCCATGTGAGCGGGGCGACGTTCAGGAACTGTTCGGCATCGGCCGCCAGATTAGGCAAAACGGGCTTGAGGAAGATCACCAACTGACGGAACAGGTTGACGCCCAGCGCACAGATCCCCTGCACTTCTTCCTGTTTGCCTTCCTGCTTGGCGAGAGACCACGGCGCCTTGTCGGCGATCCAGGCGTTGGCGCGGTCGGCCAGCGCCATGATTTCACGCATGGCACGGGCGAAGTCCCGGGCCTCGTAAGCCTCGGCGATGCTCGGCGCTGCGGCGAGGAACGCGTCGGTCAGCTCCGGCGCAGCGTTGCCGGACACCAGTACGCCTGCGTTGCCTTTGTGGATGAAACCCGCGCAACGGCTGGCGATATTCACGACTTTGCCGATCAGGTCGGAGTTGACCTTCTGCACGAAGTCTTCGAGGTTCAGGTCGAGGTCGTCGACGCCTCGGCTCAGTTTGGCCGCGTAGTAGTAACGCAGGTATTCCGGCGACAGATGCTCAAGGTAGGTGCGCGCCTTGATGAAGGTGCCGCGTGACTTCGACATCTTCTGGCCGTTGACGGTCAGATAGCCGTGGACGTTGATCCCGCTTGGTTTGCGGAAACCCGAGCCTTCGAGCATCGCTGGCCAGAACAGGGCATGGAAATTGACGATGTCCTTGCCGATGAAGTGATACAGCTCGGCGGTAGAGTCCTTGTTCCAGAACGCATCGAAGTCCAGCGCAGGCGTGCGGTCGCACAGGTTCTTGAAGCTGGCCATGTAGCCGATCGGCGCATCGAGCCAGACGTAGAAGTACTTGCCCGGCTCGTCGGGGATTTCGAAACCGAAGTAAGGCGCATCGCGGGAGATGTCCCACTGCTGCAGGCCGGAATCCAGCCATTCGGCGATCTTGTTCGCCACGGCGTCCTGCAGGGTTCCGCTGCGGGTCCAGCTTTTCAGCATGGCGTCGAAGGCCGGCAGATCGAAGAAGAAATGCTTCGAGTCCTTGAGGACAGGCGTCGCACCGGAAATCGCTGATTTCGGATCTTTCAGGTCAGTCGGAGCGTAGGTGGCGCCGCATTTTTCGCAGTTGTCGCCGTATTGGTCTTCCGTGCCGCATTTCGGGCAGGTGCCCTTGATGAAGCGGTCGGCCAGGAACATTTTCTTTTCCGGGTCGAAATACTGGGTCACCGAGCGCGTGGCGATGTGCCCGGCGTCGCGCAGGCGGGTGTAGATCAGGCCTGACAGCTCGCGGTTTTCTTCGGAGTGGGTCGAATGGAAATTGTCGAAATTCACCAGGAAGTCGGCGAAGTCGGCGCTGTGCTCGGCCTGGACATTGGCGATCAGCTGTTCCGGGGTAATGCCTTCCTTTTCCGCGCGCAGCATGATTGCCGAGCCATGGGCATCGTCCGCGCACACATAAATGCACTGATTGCCGCGGTGCTTCTGAAAGCGCACCCACATGTCGGTCTGGATGTACTCAAGCATGTGGCCAAGGTGAATGGAACCATTGGCATAGGGCAGGGCGCTGGTGACGAGAATCTTGCGTGGCTCGGACATGGGGCTCGGCTACTTGAAGTGAAACGGAGGTCGGCCACTATAAAGGTCTGAGCTTTTTTTTTCATCCCACACAGCGTGTCGGAATCTGCTTCGTGGACGTTGGGCAAAACCCGGTCCCTCTTATTCCGACGAACGCGGTAGGATAGCCGCCTGTTTTGCTCAGTCTTTTTCGGGAGTGACCCATGAGCGCTGTCAATCGCGCAACGGTGGAAGCCGTCCTTCGCCAGTACACCGACCCTTATTTGAACCAAGACCCGGTCAGCGCCGGTTGTGTGCGTGCCATCGATATCGACGGTGATCGCGTGAGCGTGCAGCTGGAGTTGGGTTATGCCGCCGCGCTATTCAAGAACGGCTGGGCGCAGATGCTGCAAATGGCCATTGAAGGTCTGGACGGGGTTGCTTCGGCCAAGGTGCAGATAGACACCCTGATCGCGGCGCACAAGGCTCAGGCCCAGATTCCTGGCCTTGCCAACGTCAAGAACATTGTCGCTGTCGCCTCCGGCAAGGGCGGTGTAGGCAAGTCCACCACTGCGGCCAACCTTGCTCTGGCGTTGTCGCGCGAAGGTGCGCGGGTCGGGATCCTCGATGCCGATATCTACGGGCCGAGCCAAGGCGTGATGTTCGGTATTGCCGAGGGCACCCGGCCGAAGATCAAGGACCAGAAATGGTTCGTGCCGATCGAGGCCCATGGCATTGAAGTGATGTCGATGGCGTTCCTGACCGACGACAACACGCCGATGGTCTGGCGCGGCCCGATGGTTTCCGGCGCGCTGCTGCAACTGATCACTCAGACCGCTTGGACCGACCTCGATTACCTGGTCATTGATATGCCACCTGGCACTGGCGACATCCAGCTTACGCTGGCGCAGAAGGTTCCGGTGGCGGGTGCCGTCATCGTCACCACGCCGCAGGATCTGGCGCTGCTGGATGCAAAGAAGGGCGTGGAGATGTTCCGCAAGGTCAACATTCCGGTGCTTGGCGTCGTGGAAAACATGGCGGTACACATCTGCTCGAACTGCGGCCATGCCGAGCATCTGTTCGGTGAAGGCGGCGGCGAGAAACTCGCCTCGCAGTACGGCGTCGAGCTGCTGGCCTCCTTGCCTCTGTCGATGCTGATTCGCGAACAGGCCGATGGCGGCAAGCCAACTGCGATTGCCGAACCGGAAAGCCAGATCGCCATGGTCTATCAGGAACTCGCCCGCCACGTAGGCGCGCGCATCGTGCTGCAAGAAGCGGCCACTGTGGCGATGCCGAACATTTCCATCAGCGACGATTGATGCCGTACCCTTTCCTGTAATAGTCCTGCTTGTGCGCGGTGGCGTAGTGGTCGCCGCCAGCAAGCCGGACCGCTGCAGGGCGTCTGGGTTTGTTTCGACGGTGCAGTCTGGCCCCGGTCAGACAAAACCTGCAGGCATAAAAAAACCCCGCCTTGAGAGCGGGGTTTTTTGAAGCGATTCAGTACAAGTTAGATAACTTGAACTTCTTCAGCTTGCATGCCTTTCTGACCGCGGGTAGCGATGAAAGAGACCTGCTGGCCTTCTTTCAGGCTTTTGAAGCCGTCGGATTGGATGGCTTTGAAGTGCACGAACAGGTCGTCACCG